>Ga0335072_10000007_pt1 | contig 478397 bp, 397 predicted proteins | sample Lox_Sample_21_FD_206725 | JGI IMG/M metagenome (GOLD analysis project Ga0335072, IMG submission 206725) | Soil microbial communities from Loxahatchee National Wildlife Refuge, Florida, United States - Lox_Sample_2.1 | ecosystem: Environmental > Terrestrial > Soil > Wetlands | place: USA...
TACGGCACGCCGACCTGGCGGGCCAGCAGCACGTGCTCCTTGGTCTGCGGCATCGGACCGTCGGTCGCCGCCACCACCAGAATCGCCCCGTCCATCTGCGCCGCGCCCGTGATCATGTTCTTGATGTAGTCGGCGTGCCCCGGGCAGTCCACGTGCGCGTAGTGCCGGTTCGGCGTCTCGTACTCCACGTGCGCCGTCGCGATGGTGATGCCCCGCTCCCGCTCTTCCGGCGCGTTGTCGATCGAATCAAACGAACGGAACGCGATCTTCGGATTGTGCTTCGACAGCACCTTCGTGATCGCCGCCGTCAAAGTCGTCTTGCCGTGATCGATGTGCCCAATCGTCCCCACGTTCACGTGCGGCTTCGACCGGTCAAACTTTTCCTTCGCCATTGCATTTCCCTCTCTGAATCCAATTCCCGTCGTTGCGTGGCGCTACTCGCTGCACCTCAGTAGCTCGCGTAAACCTTGAAATACTTTTGCCTCACCTCGGGAGCCACCTGCTCCACGCGCCGCAGGTACCGTTCGCGAATCTGGCCCTGGTCGGAGGGGCTGAGAGCGGCGTAACTCTTCGGCGCCTCGGGTCCGAGGAACCCGTGGGCGAGGATCTGCTCGAACTGGCGAACTCGCAGCCTCGCTCCCGCTAACCTGCGAAGAAACTGCTCGACCCGCGCAGGTGCGAAGGCCTCGTCCATGGACTGGTGCACAGTCGTGAAGGTCTTCTCGTCCTGGATAGGAATGACTGCCTGTTCGTACATCGTCTGCGTCTGCTCTTTTCTATTTTCTGGAGCGGGAGATGGGAATCGAACCCACGACCAACAGCTTGGAAGGCTGTGACTCTACCACTGAGTTACTCCCGCGGAACTACAGCGATTAGCTTTTAGCGCTTAGCCAATAGCCAGTGATGCTGACATGCGAACGCTCGCTGAGCATCGCAGCGAGCGGGCTAAAGGCCAATAGCTGGAAGCTAAAAGGTAAATTCTGGAGCTGATGACCGGGATTGAACCGGTGACCTCTCCCTTACCAAGGGAGTGCTCTACCAACTGAGCTACATCAGCCCTGCTACTGCAAACCTTCATGGTGGCCGGACTCTTCGTCGGCGTCCGCCTGCGAACCTCTCGCAGTCAGCGCAATGCGAAGGGCAAAGCCTCCCAGCAGCACCATCACCAGCAGGCGAACTTTGCCTGCATCCATGGTGTACCAGGCGAGGGTGGCCAGAACCGCCAGGCCGGCCAGCGCCAACAGCTTGCGCCTTATGCCCGTCACCCGCATTTCCACACCCTCACAAAACCATAAGTGGTGCACAGGGGAGGATTCGAACCTCCGTAGCTCCAAAGAGCGGCAGATTTACAGTCTGCTGCCATTAACCACTCGGCCACCTGTGCCCAAACCACCAAACCCGTGCCATGCGTCCCGATCCTGCAACGCTTCACGCACCGACCAGCTTCCCGGCACCACTCCGGCTTATACACACTGCGCTGGACTGAAGGAATTCGCTGCGAAGGGAATCGGTCGCCCGGCCTTCTCTCGTCCCGGCCGGAAACTGGAGCTGGCGAAGGGATTTGAACCCCCGACCCTCTGATTACAAATCAGATGCTCTACCAGCTGAGCTACGCCAGCCCGGACAGCCCTGCACTCTCCGCTGACCCACACTCCTCCGTCAGCTTTTCGGAAAGTACAGCATTGAAGTTATCACAGCCCCGGGCGGCCCGCAATCGTGGCGACGGCCCATAGCGGGGAACGGCGTTCAGCTCAATTTGCGAGGCGAATTCAATCCCAAATCGACATTCGGACGGTCTCGCACCACACCCCATCGAGGCGCCCCAGACCAGCACTGCTGCCCCAATAAACCCAGGCGGATGAGATGATAGAGCGTGCAGCCCCCGGAAGAGCGGGGGACTCCTCCGATGATCCACAGGCGCAAGCGCTTATCCATCGCCATCGTCATCGTCGTCCTGCTGTTGCTGGCGGGCGCGATTTATCTCCGCAAAGAAGCTCCGCCGGAAGCGGCGCGCATCCTGCCTGAATCGGACGGGATCGTCTACATCAACCTGCGGCCGCTGCGCACCGCAACCCACTTCGATCAGCATCCCGTCGAACACTCGCCCGAATATCAGCGGTTTATCGACGCGACCGGCATTCAGTTCGAACGCGATCTTGATGAAGCAGCTTTTGCTCTGCATCGCATGGCCGATCCCAAAGGCCCCAATGGCTCTGTCGCTTTCTCTGAAGTTTTTGTGGGGCATTTCGACGGGCGCAGACTGGGGCAGTATCTGGCTTCAGAATCCGCCGCTCAGGAGACCTATGCGGGCCACTCGATCTACGACATTGCCAGCGAAGATCGAACGGTTCGCGTGACCCTGCTCGGATACGACAGCGTGGCCGTGAGCAACTACCCGTCGGCGGAGATGATCCACTCGATGATCGATCGCTACCGTACGGCCGCACTCCCTTTCGCAGGATCATCGCTGCTTTCGAAGCACTACTCCCAGGTGCCGCTGCTCTCGCTGGCGTGGGGCATCGGGCAGATTGCGCTGCCGCTGGGCAAGAACGGAGGCGCGCGCGTTATGGGCATTCGCCTGCCTCTGCCGGTCGATGCGACCTTCATCGCCTCGCTCACCTGGATCGGCCATATCCACCTGCGCATTGAGGAGCTTGCGCCCAGCGAAGCGGCGGCCGCCGACACCACCGAGTCGATGCAGACCATCCTCGTCCTCGCGAAATCGCTGGCTGGAGCGGGCGGAGGAGGCAGCCAGCCGTTTGACGCCGATACCCGCGCCTTCGTGAACAGCGTTTCAGTCGAGCGCCACGGGAGCCAGGCTGTCCTGACTGCCACTGTGCCGACGGGTTTGGTGGAGCGGATGATCGAGGCGCCGGCGCCGATGCGGGGGCTCCCCAATGTCGGAACCAAACAGTAGTACTCGAAAGCAAAAAGTATCCCGGCGCCCCATGGCAGCATCAAGGACACAGGGCTTCGCACACGCCGCATTTCGTCTCAACCTGCCCCTGAACCAGCTTTTCAGCCTGGAGGATTAATGCAGAAGTCGCCTACCGGACCCTTGACTGCCTTCGCTGCCGCGCTTCTCGTCGCTGGCACGTGGACCACCTCCGCTCCCGCCTTTGCCCAGAACCAGGTCCTCACGGGTCAGAACGCCTTCACCGACTACAGCCAGGAACACCCCGGCGTCATCCGCCATCTCACCGCTGCCGATCTGCCTGCGCCGTACGCCACCAGGGGCGTCGATAACGGCGCCGATATGGTAGCGCGTCCGCAAAATGCATGGCCGCAGGCACCTGCCGGATTCAAAGTCGACATGTACTACTCGGGCCTCGACCAGCCGCGCCTGATCCGGACTGCACCCAACGGGGACCTCTTCGTTGCCGTCAGCTATGAAAACAAGGTCATGGTTTTCCGCGGCATCGGTCCTGACGGGAAGCCCAAACAGGTTTCCACCTTTGCAGATAATCTCAGCCAGCCCTTCGGCATCGCGTTTTACCCGGCAAGCGATCCGAAGTGGGTCTACATCGGCAACACCGATTCCGTGGTTCGCTTCCCCTATCACACCGGCGATATGAAAGCGACCGGGGTGGCACAAAAGCTCGCTGATCTGCCCGGCGGCGGACGTCTGCGCGGTGGTGGCCACTGGACCCGTGACATTGCTTTCTCACAAGATGGCAAGCGCATGTTCGTCTCCGTCGGCTCGCATTCCAACGACGACGACTCCGATACGCATCCGGCGGAATTTCATCGCGCCAATATTCTTGAATTCACGCCCGAGGGCAAGTTCGTCAAGGTCTATGCCTCCGGCATTCGCAACTGCGTGGGCGAGGCGATCAACCCCACCACAGGACAGCTCTGGTGCTCGACCAACGAGCGCGACATGCTCGGCGACGACCTGGTGCCGGACTACATCACCCACATCCAGGAAGGCGGTTTCTATGGCTGGCCGTGGTATTACATGAGCGCCAACGGCGGTGTGCAGGATCCACGCCAGCAGGGAAAGCATCCGGAACTGCAGGGCAAGGTCATCACGCCCGACGTGCTGCTGGAGCCACACTTCGCCTCGCTGGAAATGCTCTTCTATGAGGGCTCGCAATTCCCGGCAAAGTACAGGGGCGACGTCTTCGCCGCCGAGCACGGCTCCTGGAACCGCTCCAAACGTGCGGGGTATGAGGTGATCATCGCGCCCGTGCATGACGGCAAGGCGACCGGTGAATACGAAGACTTCCTTACCGGTTTCACCACCTCTGATGGGCACGTCTGGGGGCGTCCCGTGGGCGTGACTGTGGCCAACGACGGATCGCTGTTCGTTACCGATGACGGCTCCGGCTCCATCTGGCATGTCAGCTATACAGGCAAGTAGGAATCGCGGCGGAGTTCAACTCCCGGGTGTGGCTCGGCCTCACCCGCGACAGCGCCGCCGCAAATGCCGTACTCTGAATTTCGGATGAATACCCTCCGCAGAAGCTCCGTTCTGGCCGCCGCGTTCCTGCTCTCCTGCTCTCTCTTCGCACAGCAATCCACCCCTGATGCGCCGCAGCCAACGACTTCAGCGCCGCAATCCGCACCGGCCTCTCCGCAGGCTCTGCCCGATTCCCCCGATACCCAGGCGCACATTTCTCCGCAGCCCACCGGCCCCACGGTCCTCTTTGACACGACCATGGGTCGCATGACCTGCAGGCTCTTCGACAAGCAGGCGCCGGAAGCTGTGGCCAATTTCGTCGGCCTGGCAACGGGAACCAAAGTCTGGACCGACCCGAAAACAAAACAGAAGATGGAAGGCAAGCCCCTCTACGACGGTACGACTTTCCATCGCGTGATTCCCGGCTTCATGATCCAGGGGGGCGACCCGCTGGGCAACGGCGAAGGCGATCCCGGCTACATGTTCAGGGACGAGGTCGATCCCAATCTCAACTTCGACGTGCCGGGACGCCTGGCCATGGCCAACTCCGGTCCCGATACCAACGGCTCGCAGTTCTTCATCACCGAGGCGCCCGCCGAGCACCTCGATCAGCACTACACCATCTTCGGCCAGTGCGACGATGCCAGCATCCCCATCGTGCAGTCGATTGCCCGTGTCAATCGCGACAGCAACGACAAGCCGCTCGATCCCGTCATCCTGAAGAAGGTCACCATCATTCCCGTCGGCCAGCCGGTGCCCGCCGCTGCCCCGACGCCCCCGGCTTCGCCCTCACAACCGACGCAATTGCAGGCAAAGCCGCAACTCTAAGCTCTCCATTTCCTATTCCACCAAGGAGTTCCTATGTCCAGACAGCCAGGCACGTATGCCGTGTTCAATACCACCGAAGGCCAGATCGTCTGCCGCCTCTTCGAAAAAGAGGCGCCCAAAACCGTTGCCAACTTCGTCGAGCTCGCGGAAGGAAAGCGCGATTGGACGCATCCCGTCTCCCGCGAGAAGAGCAGCAAAAAGCTGTATGACGGAACCATCTTCCATCGCGTAATTCCCGATTTCATGATTCAGGGCGGCGATCCCGCGGGTAATGGCATGGGCGGTCCGGGCTACAAGTTTGAGGACGAGACCAAAGGCTCGCCGCATCGCTTCGACAAGAAGGGCAAACTGGCGATGGCCAATGCCGGGCCGAACACCAACGGTTCCCAGTTCTTCATCACGGTTGCCGGCACCGAGTGGCTTACCGGCAAGCACACCATCTTCGGCGAAGTGGTGGAAGGGCAGGAGATTGTCGACAAGATCTCGAAGGTGTCGCGCGACCGCTCTGATAAGCCGGTAAAGCCGGTGGTGCTCGAGTCAGTCACTATCGAGCGCGCCTGAGCAGGCTGACACATTGAGGCATGGAGGAGGGCGGGGATTCATTCCCCGCCCAACTTATTTTCGGAAGACGCCATTGTTCCGCGTAGCCGTTTTGGCTACACTATGCTCAGGAGGGGGTGCAGTCATGCGTCAGGTTTCGCTGCGGGAGTTCCGAACTCGCGGTGCAAAGGCGCTCGTCGCCGTGCCCGACGGCGAAACCGTGCTGCTGTCCGGGCAGGATGGCCCCGCCTGGTTCCTCGTGCCCGTGCTGGGGGATCTCGCTTCGGAGGACCGCGAGTTGCGTCGTGCCATGGCAAAGGCAAGTCTACGGGAGAATTGGCGTGACGCACAGACTCCCGGACTGGGACAGATCACCGACGAAGAAGTCGAAGACGAAATCACTCAAGTCCGCAAAACCAGGAATCGCCGCAAGAGATCGTGAGACTGGCCGTTTTCGATACCAACGTCGTCATCTCCGCTGGCATCCGTCCGGACGGAGCACCCGCGAGGCTCATGATGAACTATGTCCTCGAAGGCACAGTTCAGCTTGTGATCTGTCCGGCAATTGCACGTGAATACCGAACGGTGGCTCGGCGGCGCAAATTCAAGCCGTTCGGTTTCCCGCCTCTCTGGCTGGAGTTCCTCATCGAAGAGAGCATGCACCTTGCCGATCCCGCACCATGGCCGCATCGCGGACCAGATCCGGCAGATCTTCTGTTCCTCGCACTGGCTCATGATGCTGGTGCGTGGCTCGTTACTGGAAATCTAAAGCACTTTCCCGACGAGATTCGGGACGAGGTTCCCGTCGTCTCGCCTGCAGACTATTTGGCGCGCCTCTCGCGCAGTGCCACGGAGTCAGGGAGATGAACAACTCCGCCGAAATCCGGGGAGTCGATTCTGCGCTATGCCGTCTCACCCCTTGCGCGTCGCGCGGTATTTGATGGCCACATAGCCGATGTAGACCAGGTGAATTCCAATGGTCGCCGCATACGCGAGTATCAGATGCCTGTATCCCATATCCATCGTTATCTCCCTGCCTCGATCACATGCTGGGTTTCCAGCGACGCGAGCGCCGCTTGTTGTTCAGCGCGCTGCGAACGATATTCCGCAACGTAGCGCATGCTGGCTACGAAGATGCCCCACATCAGCCACCCTGTCAGGTTCCACCAGATGGCCGGCATCATGCTCGGATCCAGCCCCGAGCCGGGCGCACCGCCGAAGACCGGCGCCGGATGCTGCGTCCTCCACCAGCGGGTCGACATATAGACCAGCGGAACATCCAGGTACCCGAAGATGGCCATCACGGCCGCCAGCGTGCGCATCTGTGGACCGGCGGCGAAGCGCCGCAGCAACAGATAGGCCACGTAAATCAGCCACAGCACCAGCGTCGAGGTCAGGCGCGCATCCCAGGTCCACCAGATGCCCCATACCGCGCGTCCCCACAGTGATCCGGTGACCAGGCCGATGAGGCAGAAGACCACGCCCATCTCCGCCGAGGCCACGGCCAGCGAGTCCGCCTTCATCGCGAGCGCGTGATTGCGATTGCGTACTCCGAGATACACCAGCGAGCAAATCAGGTTGATCGCGAAGAACAATCCCATCCCCGCCCACGAGGGGACGTGGTAGTAGATCACCCGCGAAACCTCTCCCTGCTGCGCATCCGGCGGCACCACGAACATCGCTACCCGGAAGCCTTCTGCCAGCACGCCCAGCGTGACCAGCAGCCAGATCCATCGCCACAACTTCATACTCGTTGCCTCATGCCGAAATCTCGGCGCGCTTCACTGCTGCCTGCGTCCCTTCGCTTATCCCGTTGATTTTGAGTGTTCTGCCCCGATTTGACCCGCTCTGCCTCGCTTCGTCCCCATTCCTGGCAGGGATATTACCCCCAAATGGCCGTCCCTGCCTCTTCCCACATCTATAGAAATTAGGGTACAAAGGTACACCATGGCGTGGTTCACCCTCATTCTTGGCGCTCTTCTGATGGCTGTCGGCATTGGCGGCCAGATCTTCGGCACCCGTAAGTCGTCTACCCTGGCGATGCACGACCGTCCCGCACGCAGATGGGTTTTCACGGTCGGCAGCCTGGTCGTGGGGCTCTGGATCGTCGCGTTTTCTGCCGCTCACGTCATCCATTACCACCACACCGGCCATTGGTAGGACTTGCCGTCCGGGCATGATCTCGTGGCAACTGCAAAGGAACACCGCTGGTGCCCGTGCCTCACTCTGCATGGAGAATCACCTCGAATAACATCATGCAGACCGTGGTGAAGATCACGTCGTAGGCGCCCAGCAGCTTGATCCACAGAATCGGATCCGAGTCTCCGGTCAGGATCGCCGACGCCGACATCACCATCCCCAGCAGCGCCGGGATGAAGATGGGGAACAGGATCAGCGGCAGCAGCAGCTCGCGGTTGCGCGTGCGGATCGACAGCGCGGCGAAGAAGACTCCGTTCACGATCAGCGCCCACGTTCCCAGCGGCAGCACCACCGCCAGCAGCCATCCCTGACCGACTGCGCTCAGGTTATAGAAGACGACGAACAGCGGTGCCAGCAGAATCTCGACCACCGTTACGAACAAAAAATTAGCCAGCGCCTTGCCCAGAAAAAGGGAAGCGCCGGGCGCCGGAGTCATCCGCAGCGCGTCCAGCACCTGATTCCGCAGCTCGCGCGCCCAGGCCTGGTTCAGCGCGCTGACCGCGGCAAACATCGTGGCCACGCACAGAATTCCCCCGGCAATCTGCCGTGATACCGCCCGCGTCGGATCAAAAGCCAGGCTGAACAGCACCACCACCAGCAGCGCGAAGAACAGCATGGAGTTGATTGCATCTTTGGAGCGCCACTCGATGCGCAGGTCTTTTGCCAGATGAGTAAGGAAATACGCGGCTTTCATGCGGATTTCTCCTCGCGGGCGCTGACCGGGTGGACATCCTTCGTCAGTGCGGCGATGGTAACTTTCGCGGCCCGAAGATAGTCCGCGGGCGCCAGCAGCACCTGCACGCCGCGCGCCCCGGCTGAGACCGAGATCACGTCGAATAACTCGATGGTCTCGTCGACGTAGACCGGAAACTCCTTCTTCGCCCCGAACACCGTTACGCCGCCGCGAACGTAGCCGGTCAGCGGCTGGACATCTTTGAGCGAGACCATCTCCGCCCGGCGCGTGCCCGCTGCCTGCGCCAGCTTTTTGAAATCCAGTTCCGCGTCGCCGGGAATCACGGCAAAGATATGCTCGCGCTCGCCAGTGACACAGAGCAGGGTTTTAAAGACCTGCTCCGGCGGCAGCCCGATCTTTTCGGCCACCAGAATCGCGGAGAACTCCTCCGGATCGACCGCATACTCGCGAATCTCATAGTGGATGCCAAGCCCATCGAGAATACGCGTTGCATTCGTCTTGTGCCCGCTCATCGCGCAGCTCCAGCCAGGTGCAGGGTGCCGTTCTTCGTATACGGTCCTTCAACCAGCGACTCCACCGCCCCGGCTCGCAGTGTCAGCACGAAATCAGCCAGTGGCTCAGCCAGTTCACGCTGGTGGGTGGTCAGCAGAAGGGTCCGCTGCTCGGTCCTGAAGGTCTCCAGCAAACGCAGCATCTGGTGCGCGCTCTGGATGTCCATATTGGAGAACGGCTCGTCGAGCAGCAGCAACTCCGGCCGCGAGATCAACACCCGCGCCAGCGATGCGCGCTGTTTCATGCCCTGCGAATACTGTCCGACCGGCCGCGCCAGCGCCGGGTCGAGTCCCACGCTGCGCAGCGACTCCTCCGGAGCGACACAGTCGCGTCCACGGTAGAGGCTGGCGAAATAGCGCAGGTTCTCCACGCCGGAATATTCGTCGTAGAGCATGGTGGCGTGGCTCATGTAGCCGATGCGGTCCCGAGCCGCCATCGGCTCCTGCCCGGTACCTGCATGGTCGAAGATGCGAACCCTGCCGTAGCTTGGCTTCAGCAGCCCGGCCATCGTGCGCAGCAGAGTCGATTTTCCGGCTCCGTTCTCGCCCAGAATCAGGTAGCACCGCCCCCGCTCGAACTCGACCGAAACTTTGCGCAGCGCCGCAAAGGTGCCGTACAGCTTCGATACGGAGTCGACCTGGGCGATGATCTGGCTCATGCGCTCCCCTGGGCAGTCTACTGCGGCAGGTGAATCCTGCGCCCCGCGCACACCTCACCTGCAGAGCGTGGACCGGGTGTGCAGTCAGCCAACGCTCTTTCCCGTCTCTCCTGCCTTCCCCTTTATTGACCGCTGCGGGTCCCGGCCGGAGCCGCCATCGCGGTGGTTTGCGGTGCGCCCGGCTTTTGCTGCGCCGGAGCATATTTTGAAGCGCACTTGGCCTGGAGCCCTGTCGCATGGAACACGCCGTCGCGGCCATACATCCCGATGGCCAGCGCCTGGCTGTTGTCCTTAAAGGTGTCCGGCGGCGGCTCTTCGCCGGTATACGCGACGGTCAGCTTGCGGTCATTCTCCACCAGAACGAAATTCGCGTGGCTGCCGCTGCGCTCGATAGTGCCTGGCTGGACGCTCCCGGCCACCCGCAGATGGCGGGTATAGGCTTTATTTCCCATCGATTGCAGTTCCTGAATGGTGACGTAGTAGCTCTTATTCGCCTCTACGCCGGTCACCGCGAGGTAGGCGATCGCTCCCACGATCACCAGGACCGCCAGGGCAATCCGCACAGTCTGGCTTTTGCCGCTATTCATGATGGCTCTATTGTAAGCAGTCCCGCCCTGACCGCGCATGTGACATATATCACTCCGCGACAAAGATTGCCGACCGGGGCACATCGGGTCTGAGGCGGGCCTCCGTTCCATTCGTTCCCGGAAACACAAACGCCGGGACCTGCCGCCATGGCAGGCACCCCGGCGTAAGCGCGTCTTCCGTTTTTTGACCGGTCTCGAACGGCCCGGGCCGGTTCTTGCCTTCAACTCCGCGGAATCAGTCGCCAGTCCCGCAGCTGCAGATGCCCTGGCCGCTGCCCAGAATGCCGACAAACGCGCACTGCGCCTGCAGGTTTGCAAGCTCGGTGGCGCCCAGTGTGGAGTCAGAGGACTCGGTTTCGGTGATCGGATACGAGGTGCCAACCGGGTTCTGGATATGAGTTACCCATGCCCGCAGGTTCGGCGTCGCCTTGACGTTCGAGGTCGGGTCGCAGGGCGAGTTGTTGACCGCCGCGGACACGATCTTGATCATCCCGTTCCGCGACACGATGCCAGTCAGCGGGTTGGAGGTCAGGTTGCTGCGAACCGAGATGGTGCGCAGGCCATTGTGTGTCTCGAGGCATCCGCAGCACTCGGTCAGCTGCTGATCCGCGTCGAACACATAAACCATGGCGCACAGGTTCCCGTAGGTCAGACCCGGATTGTCGATCCGGACCGTCGCGTCGGGCGCCGGTGCAAAATTGTTGGAGAAATAGTTGACCTTGTAAACGTCTGTCTGAGCGGACGCCATACCGGCAGCGAGAGCCAGAGCAGCGATTCCAAGGAAGGCCCTGGTGATATTCAGTTTCATTGGTAAGTCCCTCCCAGCGCCTGGTCGCTGCGGGGGACAGGCGGCCGCGCCTGATTTCGAACTGTAGACCTGTGACCGAACTAAACAAATTCCCCGGGTGCATTACTCCGGCTCCGCTATGCCTTCCTGCTTACCTCGTTTCTTCTAGTCCGAATGGGTTGATTCGCGAGGCAGACTTCCGGAATCCAGGGTGCGCCGCTATTCTGCACAGCTCCCTCACGGACCACCGCGCCCGCAATTTATAATCCGCTTTTCGCCCTTTGCTCATCGAACCCAACAAGTCCCGCACATATCGACCTGAGAGAGGTGATCCATGGCAGCATCCAACCCCACCCTTGAAATTCTGAAGCCCCGCGCCAGCTGGATCGCTAACCGCAAGGCCGAGGCCGCCCGCACCGGCGACACCAACATGTCGCAGATGCACTTCGCCCGCAGGGGCCTGCTTACCGAAGAGATGGCTTATGTGGCGCAGCGCGAAAAACTCGCGCTCGAGCTGGTCCGCGACGAGGTAGCCGCCGGCCGCCTGATCATCCCTGCCAACATCAATCACCCCGAACTGGAGCCGATGGGCATCGGCATCGCCACCAAATGCAAGGTGAACGCGAACATCGGCAACTCCGCCATCACCTCGAATATCGATGAGGAGCTGCGCAAACTGCATATGGCGGTGCAGCATGGGGCCGATACAGTGATGGACCTCTCCACCGGTGGCGATATTCCCGAAATTCGCGACACCATCCTGCGGCACTCGCCGGTGCCGATCGGCACGGTGCCGATTTACGAGGCTCTGGCGCGCGTCAAACGCCTCGAAGATCTCAATATCGACGTTTATCTCGAGGTCATCGAGGAGCAGGCTCAGCAGGGGGTGGATTACTTTACCGTCCATGCCGGCGTGCTGATCCAGTACGTGCCTATGGTTGCGAAGCGCATCACGGGCATCGTGAGCCGCGGCGGCGCGATTCTGGCGCAGTGGATGACCCACCATCACAGGCAGAACTTCCTCTACGAGAACTTCGACCGCATCGTGAAGGTCATGGCGAAGTACGACGTCAGCTTCTCGCTGGGCGATGGTCTGCGCCCTGGATCCATCGCCGATGCATCGGATGAGGCGCAGTTTTCGGAACTCAAAACTCTGGGAGAGCTAACCGCGAAAGCCTGGGAATCGGACGTTCAGGTGATGATCGAAGGGCCTGGACACGTGCCTCTCGACAAGATCAAAGAGCAGGTCGACAAGGAAGTCGAGTATTGCTTCGGCGCGCCTTTCTACACGCTGGGCCCGCTGGTCACCGACATCGCCCCCGGCTACGACCACATCACCTCGGCCATCGGCGCAGCGCTGATCGGCTGGCATGGCGCCTCCATGCTCTGCTACGTCACGCCCAAGGAGCACCTCGGCCTGCCCAACGAGAAGGACGTGCACGACGGCATGATTGCCTACAAGATCGCCGCCCATGCCGCGGATATTGCCCGTCATCGGCCCGGCGCCCGCGATCGCGATGACGCCATCAGCTATGCCCGCTATACCTTCGACTGGGAGAAGCAGTTTGCCCTGTCGCTCGATCCCGAGACCGCGCGCTCCATGCACGACGAAACCTTGCCCGACGACTACTACAAGGAAGCGGCATTCTGCTCGATGTGCGGCCCCAAATTCTGCTCGATGAACTGGTCGAGTAAGGTCGACGAGTTCAACAAGAACGTCCACGGACTGGAGAAACAGGACCTCAGCGAGCTGGTAACCCTGCAGGCGCAGCAACTGGCTGAAAAGAAATAGGTTCCCGATAAATTACTCGGCAAAGGCGGCCCAGCGGGGCGGCCTTTCCTTTTCCACCCCATAGGAATTCTCTCTTTACACAACCTGGGGCTGAGGCGTGGTATCAGACTAAGAGATGCAGCTAATCCGAAAGGAGCAAACGAGATGAGCACATGGAAATTCTGGGCAGCCTTCGGTGTGGGAATAGCCGCTGGCGCGGCTCTCGCGCTGATTTATGCGCCGCAGACCGGCGTCCGCACACGCCGTCAGATCCGCCGCGGATGGGAAGACGCCAACGAATACGTCCGCGACACAGTGAATACCGTCAGCGAACAGGCGGGGAAGTACGTCCAGCGCGGCAAAGACGCTGTGGACGGCGTGGTCGACTCGGCGCAGAATGTGGTCAGCTCGGCCAAGCGCGTCGTGAACTTCTCCTGAAGCGAACGGGCCTTCACATTCGGGGGCCGAACATGGGATCATGGCGGCGAAGTTGCACTGCGGAAATCCCATGTTCGAGCTCTATACCGATAAGGCCCGCCGCGTAATCTTCTTAGCTCGCTACGAAGCGAGCATGCTTGGATCGCAGTCCTTCGATACGGAGCATTTGCTTCTCGGTATGCTCCGGGAGGCTGGTACCGTTCTTGAGCCCTACCTCAGCGGGTCGACAGCCATTGAACTCATTCGCTCCGCGGTGCTGGAGCATTTTTCCGAGCATCCGAGGATTCCCACTTCCGTCGATATGCCGCTGACCGAGTCCTTGAAGCGTGCCCTGGCCGCGGCGGCGGAAGAGTCGGAACGGCTGAATCAGCAGTTCATCGGTCCGGAGCACCTCTGTCTGGGGATTCTGCACGAACAGGGTTCCTTGAGCGCGACGCTTCTGCGGCAGGCGGGGATCACGGCAGACCGGATTCGCGGAAACCTTGTCAGGCCGGGGACGGAAGATCAGCCTGGCAACGATTCTATGCCGACCGGCAGAGGACGCGCCTGGGCGCCGGAATCTTTCAGTTATCGATTGATCTCTGAAGACGGCTCGGTCCTGCACCACATTCGCTGGCATGAAGGGCGCCTTGCCCGCATCCCACTGATTGGCGAAGCCCTTGAAGTAGAGAGCGGCGAGGGGATGAAGAGTTACCGCGTGCTCGATGTGATCTGGCACGTATCGGAGCGTGCTGCGACGCTCTTCCACGACGGCGACGTTGTGCTCCGCGTCCGCGCTGAGTAGTCTTCACCGACACGGGGTTAATTCTTTTCCGTCTTCGCCAAAAATCTGAAAAAATAGCAGCATGACCACCACTGCCGCTGAAGTCTTCTCCGACCGCATTGGGCGGATCGAAGTCTCCGCCACCATGGCCGTTACCGCGGAAGCCGCGAAGCTGCGCGCGCAGGGCGCGAAGCTGGTTGACTTCGGCGCCGGCGAGCCTCACTTCGCCACACCGCAGCACATTAAAGATGCGGCCATCGCCGCCATCCAGTCCAATTTCACCCGCTACACGATGGTCTCCGGCATTCCCGAACTGCGCCAGGCAATCGTCGAGCGCCATGCTGCCGATTTTGGCTCGGCCTATACGCCCGATGAAGCCGTCTTCACCACCGGCGGCAAGCTGGCTCTCTTTAATGCCATCCAGGTGCTCGTCGATCACGGTGACGAAGTCATTCTGCCCGTGCCCTACTGGGTCTCGTTCAAAGATATCGTGCAGTACGCCGGCGGCAAGGTCGTCTACCTTGAAACGAGCGAGGCGGAGAACTTCCGCATCACCGCCGACGCCATTGAAGCCGCCATTACGCCGCGGACGAAGGCTATCATCCTCAACTCGCCTTCGAATCCCTCCGGCGCCGTCGTCTCTCCCGCGGACCTCGAGCGCATCGTCCGCCTCGCCCACGAGCGCGGCATCTGGCTGCTGCTCGATGAGTGCTACGTCTACCTGCAGTACACGGGCGCATTAGTCAGCGGCGGCTCCTTCACCGATGCCAAAGAGCATCTGGTGGTCCTCGGCTCCCTCTCCAAGACCTATGCCATGACCGGCTGGCGCGCCGGCTATGCTCTCGGACCCAAACCGGTCATCGCCGCGATGGGCAAGCTGCAGAGCCAGTCCACCTCCTCGACTGCGTCTTTCGTGCAGAAGGCCGCCATTGCCGCGCTGCGCGAGTCCCAGGACTGCGTCGCCGAAATGCGAACGGATTATCTCAAGCTCCGCGACAAGATCCTCGCCCTTCTCGCTGAGATTCCCGGCGTCACCTGCACCACCCCCGACGGCGCCTTCTACGTCTATCCCAACGTATCGGCATATCTCGGCAAATCCGGAGTGCCGACCGCGATGGAGTTGTCGAAGCGGCTGCTGCACGAGGCGCACGTGGTCACTGTGCCCGGTGAAGCTTTCGGCACGAACCAGCACATCCGTCTCTCTTACGCCACCTCGCACGCCGATGTGGAAGAAGGTCTGAAGCGGATGAAGGCCTTCTTCGCCAAGCTGTAGCGGAAGTCTATTGCTAATCCTGCTGCACTGAAATGTGCAGCAGGATCCCTAAACGCTGGGCGCTAACCCTAAACGCCATCCTATTCCAGTTTCAGAATCAGCAGCGTCATATCGTCGTGCTGCGGCGCGCCGGCGGTGAACGCATCAGCAGCCGCCATCAGCGCCTTCAGCACTTCGCCCGCGCTCCTGTTCCGAACCGGCATCGCAGCGGCAATCATCCGTTCCTCGCCCCACTCCTCATCGTCATGGGTCATCGCCTCGCTGATTCCGTCCGTGTAGAGAATCAGCAGGTCTCCCGGTTCCAGCGTCAGAGACTGCTCCGTATACGGTGCAAAGGGCAACAGACCGACCACCGGCCCGTCTGCCTCCAGACGGATGATCCTGCCATTGCGCAACAGCACCGGCGGATTATGGCCGGCATTCACGCATTCCAGACGCCGGGTGCGCGGATCGAAGGCCGCAAAGAAGAACGTCGCATACCGATTCGACGCAGAAGCCTCGTAAACCAGCCGATTTACTTTGTGCATTAACTTCGCGAAGTCCCGCGGATTGTCGAGCGTCACTCCGCGCAGCGAGGCTCGCAGGCTGGCCATCAGGAGCGCCGCTGAAATCCCCTTGCCGGATACATCGCCGACAGCAAGACCAATCCGCCCGTCTTCCAGGTTGATTACGTCGTAGTAGTCCCCGCCGACGCCCAGTGCCGGCCGGCACGCGCCCGCCACCGAAGCATCGAGCAACTGCGGCATCTCCTGGGGGAAGAGCCGCTCCTGCACCTCTCGCGCGATCTCCATTTCCCGGTTCACCCGCTCGCGCTGCGCTGCCTCGGCGGCCAGCGAGTGCGCCAGCTCGCTCACTTCGAGCGCCAGCCCTGTCTGCCGTGCCACCGTCTGCAACACCTGCAGATCGGTCCGCGACCAGGCGGCTTCCGAACGCTTCGGGCCCAGTGCCATCACGCCCATCAGCCGATTGCGCCCCGACAGAGGCAGCAGCAATTCGGCGTTCAGCACATCCAGCGCCCGCCGTTCTGCGATTCCCGCCATCAGATACCAGGCGTCGGGATCGCTCCGGTAGAGCCGCGCTGGCTCGTTGGAGTTCAGCAGGAACCGGATGGACGAAGCCTGCGCCGGCAATGTCAGCGATCCATCCGCCGCGACCCCAATCGCCTGCTCGACGTAGAATCCATCCCCGCGCCGCAGCAGCAGCGCAATTTGACGAATGTGCAGGGTCTCGCAGATGCGCTGCGCGACGGTTTCCAGCAAGGGACGAGTTTCCGTAAAGTGGCGCACCTCGTCGGAAAGCTCATTCAGCATCACCTCGGCGTTGTAGGCTTCGCGAAAGAAGCGGCGATCCAGCCACTGCTGCAGGTGCCTGCTCACGCCAAAGCGCAGCGCCAGAATCAGCACCAGGAAGACTCCGGCTCCTGCGATATCTGATGGATCCGGCTGCTGCTTGTGCACGACAGGCAGGAGCAGCCGCAGTCCGATGACAGTGAGGAGAGCGGCCTGCAATACCCACAGCGAAGCTTTGGCCAGCGCGTAGCGCGTACCCATGCGCAGCAGAACACGCACGTCAAGCGCCCTCTGCACCAGCACCACATAGGCCAGAGTGAGCGGCGCCAGCATAAACAACAGCGCGCCCAGGTAGCGGATCCAGTAAGAACGTGCCTCGCCTCCGCGAATACCGAAATGCGGGAGCAGAACAAAGACGATCAGCAGGGAGCCCATCCCGATGCTCATGCCAGCGGTCAGCACGCGCAGCCGGCGGCGTGCATCCTGAGTGGATGCCGAGCGCAGCTTATCCAGGGTGAGAACGAGATACAGGACCACAAACAGTAGGTTCAGCGCATTCACGATGATGCTGACCTGGCTGCTGGCGTGGGTCAGGAACGGCCCATCGCCGCCGCCGTAATAATCCTCATAGATCGCCGGATACAGAAAACAGAGGCAGACCGCAAAAATTCCCAGCAGTCCCCACTTCACCCAGCGTGCGCGCGCATCGAGTCGCGACCGCTCGGGAAAGTAGACCCCGAAGAGCAGCAGAGCCGGCGCTCCTGCCAGCTGCAGTGTCTGGTACCACAGCCCCCGCAGGAAATAACCAATTCCAGTGGCCAAACCGGTGTCGATGAAGATTACGCTGGGAAAGGTAAGCAGGATCAGCAGCAGCCAGGCGTTGCGATCGCTGGGGCGCGAGAATACCACCCAATACCCAATTCCCAGGCAGAGCAGCGGCAACAGCCCTGAGAGGAAAAACTCCTGCCAGAACGACAGCAATGGCGATCGGCTGAGAGGAGTCGGTTTCACCAGTGTCAGAGTGGCACTACCCCGGGCACCGCCTGGGTGGCGGTAGTCGACTTCAAGAACATCCCCGGGATGACTCTCAGACAGAATCGACGACCACTGCGCGATGCCGGTGTAATCTGCGCCATTCAGCCCCTCAATACGGTCCCCCGCCGCCAGCCCAGCGGCAACCGCTTCCGGCTGCAGCCGGTCCTTCTGAATTTCACGAGAATCGGCGTCGAAATGAAACGGAACGTCCACCCGCTGATCCCAGTGGACTCTGATCTGCCAAAGATCTGCGAGGCCCCCAATCCAGTAGCCGAGACTGGCGACGATCCAGAGGCCCAGAAAAAAGCGCAGCAGACTCGGCGAAGAAGTCTTCTTTCGTCGTTTCATCCGTGGGGACATGGTATCTCGGAGCAATAAGTTCCCGCAGCGTGGATTTTCCCCCGCGCTGCGATATCCTCGATACGCATTCCGGAGGGCTAAAGGTTCATGCGTCTTATAGTCGCAGCGCTCTTTCTCACGGCCTTGTCCTGCGCGGCTCAGACTCGGCCTCAGGTTCTCGGCATCTCTCACATGGCCGTCTACACCAGCGACGCCCAAGCCGCCGAGCACTTCTACGTTCATAACCTTGGCCTCAAAAAGGCCGACGATCCCGAGAATCCGCAGGGGGTTCGCTACTACGTCAACACGGAGCAGTTCATCGAGGTCCTGCCTATGCCGGCTGATGCGGGTGTTAACCGGCTCGATCACATCGCCTGGATCACCGCGAATGCGAACCAGTTGCGCGCGTACCTCGGAGCGCATCGGGTTTCCGTTCCTCAATCCGTCGAGCACGCCGGCGACGGCAGCCAGTGGTTCGAAGTGAAAGATCCGGAGGGCAACAAGGTCCAGTTTGTCGAACCACCCTCGAAACTGCTCTCAGCGAAAAAGATCTCCGCACTCTATGAACTGCCCGGCGCCGATCCCATCGGCCGCCGGATCATCCATGTCGGCATGCTGGTCCACAGCCGGGAGAAGGAAGATGCCTTCTATCGCGAGGTGCTCGGATTCAAGCCTTACTGGCACGGCGGCATGCAGCCGGACAAAACCGACTGGGTTTCGCAGCAGGTTCCGGACGGGCACGACTGGCTCGAATACATGCTCACCAGCGGGCCCTCGGGCACCGGTATTCCCGAACACATTTCTCAGAAGCAGCTGGGGGTGCTGAATCACTTTTCCCTCGGCGTCGACAACATGGAGCGTTCCGTCACTAAACTCGATTACCAGGATCGCCTCGGCAACGAGCCGCCCCGCCCGCAGCTCGGCAAGGATGGCAAGTGGCAGTTCAACGTGTACGATCCGGACCTGACCCGCGTCGAACTGATGGAGTTCACGGCCGTAGAGAAGCCCTGCTGCTCCGACTTCACCGCCGCCAACCCTTCAGCCGACGGCCAGCCATAGACACTCTAAGCCGGCTCATCGAACAGAATCGGCTGTTCCAGAGCTGCATCGGGATCGCGGAAGTTCCCCAGCCCCACTCCGATCAGCCGGAATTGCTGCGACGGGCCCAGGTCGACGCGCTCTCGCAACGAAAGCGCCATGCTGGTCAGCTCATCGCACGATGCCGGCGGCGCAGCCGGTGTCAGGCTTCGGGTCAGGATCCGGAACTCCGCCGTCTTCAACTTTAGGACCACCGTCCGCGCCACCCGCATTTCTTTCCGCGATGCGGCCCAGACCTTCTCCGCCAGCCGCCGGATCGCCGCCTCCGTCTCTTCCAGCGGTATGTCCTGCTCAAAGGTGTCCTCGGCCGAGATGGACTTTGTTGGCCGGTCTGCCACAACTTCGCTGTTGTCGATGCCGAATGCCAGATCGTGCAGTCGCAAGCCATGGCGTCCGAAATTCCGGTCAAGGGCAGACAACTCAGTCCCGCGCAAATCACTTACCTTGTGGATGCCAAGTTGCGCCAGTCGCTGTGCCGTCACTTTCCCGACGCCGGGCAGCCGCTCCACTGGCAGCGGAGGAAGGAAGGTGTCAATGTCCTCCGGCTGTATCACAAACAGCCCATCCGGCTTGCGCCAGTCGGAGGCAATTTTGGCGAGAAACTTATTAGGAGCTACGCCGGCAGATGCGGTCAGGTGCAGTTCATCACGAATCTGCTGGCGAATGGCGCGTGCGACCCGAGTCGCGGTTGGCAGCCCGCATTTGTTCTCAGTGACGTCGAGATACGCTTCATCGAGTGAAAGCGGTTCAATCAGGTCCGTAAAGCGGCGAAAGATCTCCCGCGCCTGCCGCGAGACGGCACGGTACCGCGGAAAATCGGGAGGAACAAAGACTGCCTCCGGGCAGAGTCGCTCCGCTCTTAATGCCGGCATCGCCGAGCGCACCCCAAAGCGGCGCGCCTCATAGGAAGCAGCGCACACAACCGATCGATTGCCTCGCCAGGCGACAACCACCGGCTTGGCTCGCAGATGAGGGTCGTCGCGCTGCTCGACCGACGCATAAAACGCGTCCATATCGATGTGGACAATCTTGCGGACGCCCATGGCGGAACGATAGCAGGAAGGGCGCAGACCCAGAGCTGCCGGTGTCGTGACGACGGTTCAAATGCAGGAAGTCGAAATGCAATCAACAAGGGATTGCGGCCGCGAGGTTGACAGGTTTTGCACCTGACGCCGGACGTGGCTTCTGAGAAGCCACCTGGCGGATCAGGGTTGTTTGAATCAGATTCTAAGCAGCCTCCTGATCGCCTTCGCGCATGGCGGCCAGTTCGGCGCGCAGGCGAATACGAGCAGCGATCGCCGAGCGCATAACCTGAGTTGTGGGAATGCCGAGCAGTTCGGCGACGCGCTGGACGGGATAGCCTTCTACATCCATCAGCAGGAAGATCAGGCGCTCGGTCGAGGGCAGGAAACGGATGGCTTCCTCGAGCTCGGCGCGCAGGATATTGCGGTTCAGCGACGGAGCGCCGGGGGCAGGCACAGGCAAGGTCCCATCGGAGTCCTCTTCGAGAACGTTTCGATCGCGCAGCTGTTCAAGCAGAGATGTATCGACCATCTCGCGGTCAGGTTCCTCGGCGCGACGAAAGGCGTCAACGAAGGTTTCCTGGAGCAGGTCTTCCGCCGCAATCTCGCTGCCGGTCATGTAGTAGGAGACGGAAAACACACGATGCCTGTGGCTATCGTAGACATCTCGCTGGCGCTGTTCCAGAGTGCTGGGCGCCATCTCACGAGCTGTCACTCTGGCGAAGTGTTTTTCTGGATCGAACAGCATTCGTTTTGTCTAGTCAGACTGGGGAATAACAGCAAATGCAGCTTACCACGACTGGGGCCCGAGGAACTTGGACGCACGATACGCCTCCCAGGATGGCAGCGGATCGAGAGACTCGGATTTTCACAAAGACTACGGTGCGGTGGGAAGTTCTGCAATACCCCGTTCCGGGAATTGAATCAGGGGTCGGAAAAAGCCAGGTTAGGATAGATTGGGAATCTTCGCCGAACCGATAAGACTAAGCAGGCGTGGGCAGAGCCCCGGGCGTGGAGGGGAAGTGGCGTCAGAGCGGATCCTCATTGTGGATGACGAGCCCTACGTTCGCACCCTGATGGCCGCCATGCTCGAGAAGTCGAACTACACCCCCGTTCTTGCCGCCAACGGACTCGAAGCGATTCAGCACGTCGAGCATGACCCACCCTATGATCTGATCCTTTCGGACATCGTAATGAACGGGCTGGACGGGATCGGCCTGTTGGAGCGTATCCGGGAGGTGCATCCCGACACCCCGATGGTTATGGTGACAGCGATCCACGACGTCGGTGTCGCCATCTCGGCGATGCGCAAGGGCGCTTACGATTACCTTCTCAAGCCCTTTGAGAAGGAACAGCTGTTGGTGACGGTGCGGCGTGCGCTGGACTATCGGCGCCTGGTCCAGCAAAACTCGGTTTATCGGCACAACCTCGAACAGCTGGTTTCGGCCCGGACCGAAATGCTCCGGCAGGCGATGGCTGACCTCGAGCGATCCTACGACATAACGCTGGAAGCGCTGGGCGACGCGCTGGACCTGAAAGATGCTGAAACGGAAGGACATTCGCGTCGGGTGACTGCCTACACCATTGCCCTCGCGCGGCACTGCGGCGTGGAGATGGCGCAGACTCGGGTGATCGCGCGCGGGGCGTTTCTGCACGACATCGGCAAGATGGCCATACCGGACGCGATTCTGTTGAAGCCGGGGCGGCTGGATCCGGAAGAGCAGGCGATTATGCGCGAGCACTGTGCGCGGGGCTACCAAATACTGCGCAAGATTCCATTTCTGGAGGAAGCGGCGGAGATCGTCTATGCCCACCAGGAGTACTATGACGGCAACGGATACCCACGCGGTTTGAAGGGTGATGAGATTCCGCTGGGGGCGCGTATCTTTGCGGTGGCCGATACTCTCGATGCCATCACCTCAGATCGCCCCTACCGGAGGGCAAGCACTTATGCAACCGCTCGGCGGGAAATCCACCGATGCGCAGGCACCCAGTTCGATCCCGGCATTGTAGAGGTATATCTGGGGCTGCCGGACAGTCTGTGGGAGGATCTGAGGGCGGAGATGACGCGCCATCCACGGTTCTCGCCATTGTCTTTTGCTGGTTCTATCGAGGATTTGAAGGTTTAGCCGGGACTCGAAAGTCCGGGCGAATGCTGATATATCCACACGATTTGGGAGAGAACGGTATGCCGGTTCTGGATGAGAAAACCATTGCCGCAAAAATGACGGCTCTGCCGCTGTGGAAATTGGAAGGCAAAGAGTTGGTCCGGCTGTGTGCGTTCAGCAACTTCGTTGAAGCCATGCAGTTTGTGAATGGCGTGGCGGAAATGGCGGAGGGTGCCGGACATCACCCGGACATCGATATTCGCTATAACAAAGTCCGGGTGGCGTTGGTAAGCCATGACGCTGGTGGCCTGACGGAGCGGGATTTCGACCTCGCAGCTGGAATCGACAGCCTCAAATAAGCCCGCGCTCCGCAAACTTTCAGGTATCTTCCGCGTCAGGTGAAGAAGAAGGTTGTTCTGGATATTCCACTGGCTGGCGTAGTTTAGTCAGTGCCTTCCGGTGCCAAAACGCGACGGCCAAACCTCCGAAGAGAGCCGATCCGGCAATCAGCAGGCCAGTCCGGAGGGCACGCAGCCCCGGAGAGAGCGCAGGCTCGCTGGCGGCCTCGGTGCTGACCGCCTTTAGTTCCGTTGGGGGAGTGGGCATACGGAAAATGGGAGTCTCTGGGCCGGCAAAACAGCGACTGGCAAGCCCGATAAAAATAATAATAGTTGCAAAAGCCGCTTGTACGCGGTCTGAATCTGGGTTACAGTATTTGGAAACGGAAGAGAAACAGATTTCCCGATTTTGGAAATTCTCTGCAGCGGAACGTGGACGTCAGGCATCATACGTAGTGAAGGGATTTGAAACCGGACTGGTGACTGAGAATTCCCAGCTGGTTTGAGAGTTTATAAGTTGCGTCACTGGCCTCCCGGCACGGACAATTCACCGTTCGTGCCGTCCTTTTTTTCCCCGGGACGAACGGCAGGACGCTTCGCTTGGCCCACTACCAACTCACCCTCCTCCTCAGTCTTCTCATTAACGGGCCGCTGTTGGTTCAGGTTACGATAAGTGTGGAGATTCCTGAATGTTGAAGCAAGCCCTCTTCAGTGCCGGTCTGGCCCTGCTGGTCATGGCTGTTTATGCGATTCCGGCAAGCACCACCGCAGTGCACGCCCAGTGGTCCGATCCTCAGGACGCTGTGCCCGCCTATCACGCGCAGCCCCCTGCGCAGGGTGAGGCTTTGCCGCCCCTGATGTCTGGTTCGCAGCTGACGGGGCCCTATTTCCGCCAGCCGTGGCAGGTTGCGGTCTACAAGCAGGCGGCGCAGATCCCCAATGTGCTCTACCAACTGCCGTGCTACTGTCGCTGCGACAGGGCGCTGGGCCACAAGAGCCTGCATAGCTGCTTCGAGGGGACCCACGGCGCGATCTGTGAGACCTGCGCCGCGGAGGAGGCTTACGCGTACAAGATGACGCAGGCGGGCAGGACGGTGGCGCAAATTCGTGCGGGCATCGAGCGCAAAGAATACGAAACCATCGATTTGAACGCTTTGGGCCGGAGCTGAACCAGCCTTGGCAGTTGCCGCAATGAGTCGCCTGCTCAGATGCCTGCCGCCGATTCTTTTAGCAGCTGCCGGCAATCTCGCGGGTGGAGTAGTGCACAGTTCCTCGTACGTGATGCCGTGCTCCGGGGTAACCCTGACAGCGAGCTATCTCGCGGAAGCGGCCCCGGGCGCGGGTCCCGGTTTCCTGTTTCGTATCAATAACGATACAAAGAAGCCGATTCGGCTGGCGCAACCTGTGCCTTCGAGCGCGCACTGGTACGCGCGGGTGGGCGGCCGCTGGTTGTGGCGGGCTTCCGCTGGCCGGGGCGGCGCGCTGGTTGACGCGGTGCGGGAACATGGTCCGATGTTTGCCTACCGGCCCTCAATTGGGTCGGCCGATCGGGATTATCTGACGGTGCCCGCACACGGCTCGAAGGAGTGGAGCGAGGCGATGCGAGATCATCCCGCGATTGAGTACCGGCCCAGCTGCGCGAAGTGCAATTATCCTGGCGAGAAGGAATATCAGGCGATTTTTGCCTATGCCTGGCTGCCCGCTCCGATGGAAGATGCGGCTGATCTGTTGCGATGCGGGGTGCGTTCGGCGCCGGTGCCGATGCCGCCGGTGGCGATGCAGGCAGCTGCTGCTGCAAAATGAACCCACGCTAAGTGTCGGCGGAGCGGGGCCGCAAATACGACTCGCAGTCCCTGCTGAAACCGCCGCAGTCACATTCTCATAAATTTCCTCTTCCTGCTGCGTCCTGCGCGGCTCAGATCTCGTCTCTCCGCGTGCGGTCACCTGAGCTTCGCCTGAATGCGGCGCCCTTGCTCGGGAGGGCGCACCCGCAACTGTCCCCAATTGGAGCGGGTTTGCAAGAGCGATCGGAGGAATTCGAAGAATGAGAAACACACTTTTTACCCTTGCACTCAGCAGCGCCCTGGCATTGGGCGCCACATCGGTCCTCTATGCGCAGGACACCGGGGCTCCGGCGCCTCAGGAACAGCAGCAGGGTCCGATGGGCCATGGCCGCCACCGTATGGATCCTGACCGGCAGTTGCAGCACATGACCAAAACCCTGAATCTGACCAGCGATCAGCAAACCCAGATCCGGCCGATTCTGGTCGATCGCCAGCAGAAGATGGAAGCTTTGTTCCAGGATCAGTCCCTGTCGCGCGAGGACCGTCACAGCAAGATGCAGGCGATTCAGCAGGACAGCAAGAGCAGGATCGAAGCTGTACTGAACGACCAGCAGAAACAGACCTTTGAATCAATGCACCAGCGCGGGCCGCACGGCGGCGGGAACGAAGCGCAGCCTCAGTGAGTTCGCGCTTCCGGGGCGGTGTCCCGGAAGATACAACGGATCGTGTCTGCTGATCGAGATTCCGCTCAGGTCTGGTGGAGCAGAAGCCCGATAAACACGTCGGCCCGCGCATATTTCGACTCATGCTGCGGGCCGGCAGATGACGAAAGCCCAGCTGTTCGTAGAGACGGACAACGGGCGCGGCACGCTTGTTCGATTCGTAGATAAAGGCGCCGGCCGCCCACCTGCCTCCGCTTCATCGATAGCCAACTGCAGCAGGCGGCGGCCGATGCCGCGACCGCGAGCTGCATAGGCGTTGGTTGGGGTGCCTGGATCGGACATCCCATTCTCTGACTATTGAAAGTGGAGGCGGAACAACATTTTTGGGCGCGCAACGATCATAGCGTAAGCTGTTGGCATTTCCGGAGTACGAAGAGGTGAAAGCAGAATGGTGCGACTGCTGGTACGTTGGCTGTTGCATGCGCTGGCGCTGCTGATCACGGCGAACCTGGTTCCGGGGTTCCGGATCGCGAGCTTTTCCTCGGCGCTGATTGCAGTGCTGGTGATCGGATTATTGAATGTCACGCTCGGTCTGCTGCTGAAGTTGATCACGTTGCCGCTGGCCATTGTGACCCTCGGACTATTTTTCCTGATCATCAATGCGTTCATCCTCAAGCTGGCGGGCAATGTGGTGCCGGGCTTCTATGTTGAGACGTGGGGCGCGGCGCTGATTGGTGCCATCATACTGGCTCTGTTGCATATTTTGTTCGCGCTGGTGATGGATTGATACCCCTGCTGCTCCGCTACAATCAGCCCATGCCCGAGAACGCCTCCCGGCGCCGGCAGAAGGCGCCTCCTCCAGGGGAAACCGGTCAGGAAGCACTCTATTTGCGCTCGCTGAGCGAACGCCAGGTGTCGGTACACGTGAAGCTCCGTGACGGCGAGACGGTTACGGGCTGGATTGAGTATTTTGACGATCGCATGATTCGACTGACGCGGGAAGGTAAGCCGAATTTGTTCATTTACAAGAATCAAATCCGGACCATCACTGAATATGGTCGCGATGCCCGCCGGCGTGCGCGCCGCCAGGATGGCGAGGATCGGTCGGCTGAGGATGCCCGGTGAAGGAGCCGCGGGGTCAGGCATCGGATCGTACACGGGTTCCGGAGCAACTGGAGATCGCATCGCGAGCGGCGACGATCGCTCTGGAAGCCGGAGCGCTGCTGCGGGAGTACTTCGAGCGCGGCGTCGAGACTGAATACAAAGGCGATGTCGATCTGGTGACGGAGGCCGACCGGGCTTCGGAGAAGCTGATCGTGGAGCGGATCGGGGCAGCCTTTCCTGACCATGGCATCTTCGGCGAGGAAGGCGCACGGCAGCAAATCGAGAGCGAATATCGCTGGTACGTCGATCCGGTCGATGGCACGACCAATTTCGCTCACGGATTTCCAGTGTTCTGCGTGTCGCTGGGGCTGGAGCATCGGCCTGCTGGCCTGGCTCCGGGAGAGGATGGCACTCTCGTTGCCGGTGTCATCTACGATCCGACCCGCGATGAGCTGTTTACTGCGGAAAAGGGCAAAGGGGCGTGGCTCGACGGGCGGCAGGTGCATGTGTCGAAGACCACGGCGCTTTCAGAAGCGCTGCTGGCGACGGGATTCCCGAGCCGCAAGCGGCATGCCAGCCCCAACATCCATTTCTACCAGGAATTCACCCTGCGCTCGCACGGGGTACGGCGTGCGGGATCGGCGGCGCTGGATCTGGCCTATACCGCCTGCGGACGGATTGACGGATTTTGGGAGTTTCATCTGAACCCCTGGGACACGGCAGCCGGAGCGCTGCTGGTGCTGGAGGGCGGCGGAAGCCTGAGCCGCTTCGACGGCGCGCCATTCCGGCTGGACAGCAGTGAAACCCTGGCCACCAACGGGCTGCTGCGCGATGAACTGATCGCGCGGTTCAGCGATCTCTTTGCAGGCCGCGATCTGCACCCGATTCCGACGGCGGCGCAGTTCGCGGCGGAGCGGGCGCGAAGGAAGACATGAGCCGCAGGAAAGCCAGACCGAAAGAGCCAAAGCGGGCCAGGCGGCGCTAATGAGCCGCAGTGGTGTCGAAAGTTTTTCCTCGGAGGCAAGTGCGGTTGCGCCGCAATTCCGCCCTGCTAGAATAATCGGTTGTCAGAACAATCCAGCTTGAGGGAGAGTGCTGAGAAACTGCTTGTCCGCTGGCTATGGTCGCGGGCAGCGGCGTTTTTTCGACTTCAACCTCAGGTTATGATTGTTGTCACTCACTCTCACTTCCGAAGAGGAACTCCATGGCTTACGTGATTGCGGAACCCTGCATCGGCACCAAGGACACCGCCTGCGTCGATGCGTGTCCGGTGGACTGCATCCACCCCAAGAAAGACGAGGCCAAGCACGCCGAATCTGATCAGCTGTTTATCGATCCGGTAGAGTGCATCGACTGCGGCGCGTGCGTGCCGGTCTGCCCGGTTTCGGCCATTTATGCCGCTGACGATCTGCCGGAAAAGTGGCAGGACTTCGCTGCCAAAAACGCTGCCTTTTTCGGTCGCTAATTCTACTGTTTGCCCGGACGCGCGGCCTGACGCTGTGCGTCTGCGTGCCCTTTTGCTGCCCCGCCTCGAACTTCCTTCCGCCTGGAGCAACCCGGAACCCCTTGGCCGCGTCGAAGGAGTATTGCCGTTTTCCCGGAAAATTCCTTCGTCTATGACTCTGACTGCGCCGAAGACACCGAACAGCAGGTCCACTGGAGTGCTTACCCATGGAACAATTGGCACGGAAAGGTTTGTACTAATGAACCCTGGCCCCACCCAGCCGCGGCCAGCCAACCAGCATCTGCGCCGCAATCCGCCGATCGCCGGTGAGCAGGAGGCAATCGATAAGGCGCGCGAAGGGGATGGCCGGGCGTTTGAGATTCTCTATTCGATGCACAAGCGGCGGGTTTACTCGCTGTGCCTGCGCATGCTGGGAAATGTCGCGGAAGCGGAAGATCTGACCCAGGAAGCGTTCCTGCAGCTCTACCGCAAGATCGGCACGTTTCGCGGCGACTCGGCATTCTCTACGTGGCTGCATCGCCTCGCAGTGAATGTGGTGCTAATGCATCTGCGCCGCAAGGGACTGCCGCAGGTATCTCTGGAAGAGACTCTGGAGCCGTCGCAGGATGACGGTCCGCGCAAAGACATCGGCGCGCGCGACCTCACCCTCTCCGGATCGATCGATCGCGTGACGCTGGAGCGCGCCATCGAGAACCTGCCTCCGGGTTACCGGTTAGTATTTGTGCTGCATGATGTGGAAGGATACGAGCATAATGAGATAGCGGAGATGCTCGATTGTTCTATCGGGAACAGCAAATCGCAGCTGCACAAGGCGCGGATGAAGCTGCGCGATCTGTTGAGGACCGGGCAGCGGAAGGAGCAGATCGCGTGATTGTGCTGCGCGCGATGGATCGGACCATGACCTGTACGGAATTTCAGGAGACACTGCCCGAGTTGTTCGAGTCGAACAGCGATCTCAGCTCACACGAGCATTTGAAGACATGCGAGAACTGCGCTGCTCTGGTGCGTGATCTGGAGTACATAGCAGCCCAGGCGCGTCTGCTGCTGCCGATTCACGACCCCAGCCCTGCGGTTTGGAACAATATCCAGCAGGCCATCCGTCGGGATCAGCCGGGGAGTTCCTCCGTCCCGGCGGGCAGGAAATAAGGGGCTGGCTCTCTCCGTTCGCTTCTTATAATCAACTCATGAACAGGCAGACGCCAGGGCCGGCGATCTCTGTGAGCAGAATTGTGCTTACCGGCTTCATGGGCGCCGGCAAAAGCACTGTCGGATCACTGCTGGCCGCTCGTCTGGGATGGCGATTTCTGGATTCAGACTCCGTCGTGGAGGCGCGAGCCGGGATGGCCGTAGCCGAGATCTTTGCGCGCGACGGCGAGCCTGCTTTCCGGCAAATGGAAGCAGCCGCGATCCGGGAGAGCGCGGTGGAGGCTACGGTGCTGGCGATGGGCGGCGGTGCGCTGGAGACGGTGGCTACGCGGGAGTTCCTGGCGTCGCTGCCCAACTGCGCTCTGATCTTCCTTGACGCACCTCTGGACACACTGATCGCGCGCTGCAGCGGACACGTGCAAGGACCGGTGCGTCCTGTTCTCGCCGATCGCCAGCGTCTCGCGCAGCGATACGAGGCACGGCTGCCGTGGTATCGTGAGGCTCATCTCACCGTTGCGACCACGGGCATCTCGCCGGAGCAGGTGGTGCAGCAAATTGTGCAGTGGATGGACTCCAGTGCGGGAGATCCTTGCGATCCGGCCCAGGATTCAGACAAAGCGCCGGCATCGAATCGCGAGGTTTCGGCATGAAGAATCCCGGACCGCGCGCAACCGTCTTATTCGCCTTCGGCGTCGCGATTGGCCTTTATCTCGCTTATTTGCTGCGCGATGTGCTGGTGGTAATCTACGTCAGCGCTTTGTTCGCGGTGGTGTTGATGCCGGTGGTGCGGGGCATCATGAACCTGCACATTGGCAAGTGGCACCCGGGAAAAGGCTCGGCCGTGCTGCTGCTGATGGTACTTACCTTCGGCAGCCTGGCTCTCTTCTTTTTCTTTGCGCTGGCCCCGGCGTTTCACGATCTGCGGGAATTTATTCGTGAGCTTCCGCAGAAAGGGCCGCAGTTCTTTAATCGGATCGAACGTCTGCCTGTGCTGCGCAGCATCGATCTGGATGCCCTCCAGGAAAAACTGCAGGATATGTACGCGAATGCCGCAACCTACGCAGTGAAGTTCGCGAGCGACTGGGCGGGAACGATGGCGCGGGTGCTGACCGGCCTGGTGCTTACGGTCTACTTCATCATTGAAGGCGACGAAGCCTATGCATGGTTCCTGTCGCTGTTCCCGCTGGAACGGCGCATGCGGCTGGATCAGACGCTGAATCGCGCGTCCGCGCGGATGGGCCGCTGGCTGCTCGGCCAGGGGACGTTGATGCTGATCCTGGGAATCTCCAGCACCATCGTGTTTTTCCTCCTGCACATTCGCTATGCCTACGCACTGGGCGTGATTATGGGACTGGCCAACATCGTTCCAGTCGCGGGCGCCCTGGTTTCCGTCACCCTGGTAGTTCTGGTCGCAGCGCTGGATTCTTTCACGAAAGTGATCGGCGTGCTGATCTTTTACTTCATCTACCTGCAGCTGGAAAACACCTGGCTGACGCCCAAGATCATGAAGACACAGGTGGACCTGGCGGGACTGACCATCCTGATCGCACTGCTGATCGGGTCATCACTGGCCGGGATCATCGGTGCCATGGTGGCCGTGCCTACGGCGGTTTTGGTGGCGGTGGTGCTGAACGAGTACGCGGTGCACGAGGAAGCGATCATTGCCGAGCCGCGGCCGGTGGGTACGCCGCCTGTGATCATTCCGTAAGCTGTCCTTCGTCCCACCGAGGCCGTTTCCGAATACTCCTAAAAACAAGCTCCGTCGTCCGGGTCCCTCTGTTTCAGGAGCTCCAACCTGGTGCCGTATCGACGATGATCGGCAGGGCGTCCAGCGAGGATCAGGAATGCTAAGTGGCTTTCTGCACGCTTCTTTGCGGCGGCGGAATCTGGCTTTGTCTCCGGGAGGATGAAGATCCGGGATTGCCGACAAGTTACCTGCGTAATTCAACTGTGTCGATTAATCGTAACGATTTTGGCGAGTACTTCAGTGGAGCCATCCGGCTTAACTACGGTGCTAACTCGCCGAGCGATGCGCTAAGTCCGCTCCTTTACAGTTCTATATCTTTTTCTGTATCGTTTTAGCGATCCTGAAAAGGATCAGGCCGCATCCTAGCAATCCGGGTTGATCGATCTCCCGACAGAACGGCTTCTTCCCCCGTAAGACCTCTGCACGTCGCAGCACGGTGAGGCTTCCTTCCACAGGAGGCAGCACCCTTCCCTGGGCCCAAGTTGGCTCGACAGAGTTGCCGGAGGCAGTCCCTATGAAGTATGCGAAGTATCTTGCCTTGATGTTCTCCCTCGCCTTGACGAACACTGCATTCGCTACCGTAAGCGTAAGCAGCCCAACCAACGGATCGACCGTACATACCCCGGTGCATTACGTGGCATCAGCTACCACCACGACCTGCTCCAAAGGAGTCGCGTCGATGGGGATTTACATCAACAACAAGCTGACCTATGTGGTGAATTCGACTACTCTGAACACCACCCTCTCGTTCACCCCAGGCTCGTATCACACAGTCGTCGAGGAGTGGGATCACTGCGGAGGAGCGAGCTATACGACGATCAATATCACCGTGGCGTCGTCGACAATCACGGTGAGCATGACGGCGAATCCCACGTCAATCGCCGCCGGGAGTTCTTCCACACTGACGGTGAGCGCAGCGAATGCGACGTCGGTCACTGTGACCGGAGGCGGCGACACATATAACCTGGCGGCCACGGGTGGAACGGTGAAGGTAAGCCCCACGGCGACGACAACGTATACAGCGGAAGCGAGCGGTTCCGGCGGCACCTCCTCGGCTTCGGCTACGGTTTCGGTTATTCCTTCCGGAAGCCTCGACTCGATTAGCCATGTGGTCTTCATGCTCCAGGAGAACCACACTTTTGATAACTATTTCGGTATGCTCAATCCGTACCGCGAATCCAACGGCTGGAACATCAGCGAGGACGGCAAGACGTATACGGTGGACGGCATCGACGACAAGCTGAGCAAGATCTCGAACGAGGACGACGAGGGGACTTCCTATTCTCTGTTCAAGTTCACCACCACCTGCGTCGACGACGAAACATCTGCGTGGCTGGCCAGCTATGGAGATGTAAACCGCTACGACTTTCTGGCGACGCGGCCGATCCTGGCCGATGGCTTCGTGCACAACGCCGAAGGGTACGCGAAGAGTTGCCTGAATGGCGGCTGTTCCGGCGCGTACACCGACACCACCGGCAAACGGTCGATGGGATATTACGATCAGGAGTTTCTCAACTATTACTACTACATGGCATCTCAGTTCGCGCTTTCCGACCGCTGGTTCTCGCCGGTCTCCAGCAAAACCATCGATAATCGCGTGGCCACGTTTACTGGCGGTACTACGCAGGGCCTGGTGAACGATCCGGGGAGTGATGATCACTTGCCCCAGCTCGATATCGACAATATCTTCCAGGAACTGGATCAATCAAAGGTGTCATGGAGGATCTACTATACGGTGACACAGGGCTTCTGCCAGGACGAGGATGAATGTTCTGGCAATTACAGCGCGAAATTTCCTGCAACAACCTTTACCGACCTGAGCTACTCCGTCCGCTATCTGTACGAGAATCCGTCTGGAGCTGCCTGCACAGGTACCACCAAACCTTCGAGCGTGGTCGGCGATTCTTCCAACTCGTTCTGCATCGACACCAGTCACATCGCGCCGCTTTCGACTTACTACACCGATCTGACCAATGGCACACTACCCAGCTTTGCATTTATTGAATCCGGATCCGGCGTGAATGACGAACATCCGGGTTCGGGTCAGTCAATCCTGGTTGGTCAGGCTGAAGTTGCGAAGGTTATGAACGCCTTCATGGCCAGCTCGGCATGGAAGAATTCTGTGTTCTTCTTTGGCTACGACGAAGGCGGAGGCCCCTACGATCACGTGCCGCCGGTGCCGGGACACTCCAATGTGAACACCGATGCTTCGCTCGGTTCGATTCCGGATATCTCGCAGATTGCCGTGAACCCCGACAGCTACAAACCGTGCGTTCCCAGCGGCGGCAAGGCCACTTTGCACTGCGACCTTACGGCCAGCGACCCGGGAGCGCATTCGGGTGATGCGGCGGCCGAGCAGGGTTTTGCGGCGCAGCTGGGCTTCCGGGTTCCGAACATGGTTCTCTCGCCGTTCGCGCGAAAGCACTATGTCTCCCATATTCCAATGGACCACACAGCGGTCATCAAGTTCGTGGAAAACCGCTTCATCGGCAGCTCCGCCCACCTGACCGCGCGCGATGCGGCACAGCCCAACCTGCTGGACTTCTTCGACTTCACCGAAGTGCCTTGGGCGACACCGCCTACACCTCCGGCTCCGGTTACGTCGCAGTCGCTCGGGTACAACCCGTGTACGCCGACGAACATGGGTCCTTAGTCGGCGAGAGGCAGAGAAGTCGATTCCGCTGTTCTGTTGAAGGGGGGTGAGGGGTCCCAATTCCTGCCTGAGTGGCCCTCCTCTCCATTCAGACGCAGAAGACGCCTGTGCTACTGTTGCAGTAGGCTGTATCGGGGCGTGTGCGCGCGTCCCCGCGCTCTGCGCCCTATGCCGTATTCGCCCAACCTTGTATCTCGCGCCCCTGTGCCTCCGTCGGCGAACTCGCCGGTCAACCCCGCCCCTCCGGAACCGCCCCACCGCGTGCACTGGGTGCGTCGGGCGGACCTGTTTCTGCGCGTGATTGTGCGGCTGTATCTTGGGCTGATTTTGTTGTTTCTGCCGTGGACGCGGCTCTGGGATTTCAATCGCTTCTTTCTGTACTATGCGCACGTTGCGCATCTGACCGAGAGCGGAGCATTCCGCGGCCTGATCTCCGGCCTCGGCTTGCTGAATCTCTGGATCGCCGTGTCGGAAGCCATCCATTACCGAGAGGATTAGTGCATGCCGCGTAAGCCGCCCTCGCCGCTCGAGAACGCCTCTCTGGCGTATGAGAACGAAGCTTTCCTGAACAGTCCGGACGGACGCATCATCCGCATCCTCTCTGAGTATTCCGAGCCGCTGGCGCGGTTTCGCCGGGAACGCATCCAGGACACTGTCGTGTTTTTCGGGTCGGCGCGCTTTCGCGCTCTGGACGAAGCGCATCGCGAATTGGAACTGCTCGAGAACACAGGATCAAGCCAGCCCGCTCCGGAAGAGGAGCAACCGGCACGGCAGCCCGAGATCGAGCAGGGGACCACGAGTGAGTTGCGGCTGAAGCGCGCTGAAGCTGCGGTCGAGATGGCTCGCTATTATGAGGATGCTCGCCAACTGGCCTTTCTGCTGACGCGGTGGGCCAAGGATCTGAAGTTCCGGCGAAACCGCTTCGTGGTGACCTCCGGCGGAGGCCCCGGCATTATGGAGGCCGCTAACCGGGGCGCATGGGAAGCGGGCGGCAAGTCCATCGGGCTGAATATCCGTTTGCCTTTCGAGCAGATGCCGAATCGTTACATCACCCCGGCGCTCAATTTCGAGTTCCACTATTTCTTCATGCGCAAATACTGGTTTGCTTACCTGGCAAAGGCGCTGGTGGTATTTCCCGGAGGCTTCGGGACGCTGGACGAGATGTTTGAGATTCTGACGCTGTCGCAAACCCAGAAGCTCGCGAAAAAAATTACGGTGGTGCTGTATGGGCCGTCCTATTGGGAGAAGGTCCTCAACCTCGACATCCTGGTCGACAAAGGGGCTATCTCACCGAGAGACCGCGAGTTGTTTCACGTTGCGGACCGTCCCGAAGAAGCCTTCGAGATTCTGCGCGATGGCTTGACTCGAAACCACCTCGAGCCGGAGAGCGCGCAGGAGGCAGAAATGCCGGAAATTGCGGGAACGCGGCGATAACTGCGCGCCCAGATCGAATTAGTATCCGTAAGCGCTGGCACAACCCGAAGTGCAGAGCGCGCGGAGAGCAGAGTACCTCATTCGTAACCCTACCTCGACAGGTACTTTGGCTGATTTGACCGGCTCTTGTTGTGTCCGTAATGCCCTGTTCATGGTGCATCGAGGAAACTGTTCCCAGTAGAACGACCTCGGGAGGCACTCCATGGCCGGACTGCGCCGTATCTCTTACCTGTGGAAGGAGCCGGAGGCGATCCGCGATTATCCGACTGCGGTTTCGCTGCACAGCCACACCAATCAGTCCAAAGAAACGCTCGATTTCCTGGCGAACCTGGGCAATCAGTATCCCGTACTGCGCCCGGTGCTGGGTTTCTACGAACGGCGCGCGCGGGATCTTCACCAAATACCGATGAACTATGCGGCGGGATACTGGACGCCGCCGCTGACGCCCCGACTGGCCTTCGATCTGGAGAGCAAACAAATCGAGCAGAAGCTGGGGCTGATGCCGTTGGTCTCGATCACCGACCATGACACCATCGCGGCTCCGATGCTGCTGCGGACCGTATCCGCGGCCCGGCATATTCCTGTGTCGGTGGAGTGGAGTGCACCCTTCGGCGGTGATCAGGCGTTTCATCTGGGAATACACAACCTGCCCAGCGATACCGGAGCGGCATGGATGAAAACCTTTGAGGAATACACGGCCAACCCCGACGAGAAGCGGCTGACGGAGATGCTGGCTGCGCTGCATGCTCTGCCCAATGTGCTGATCGTCTTCAATCACCCCATGTGGGACCTGTATCTGATCGGGCAGGAGAAGGCGGCGCAGCGGGTGCAGGATTTCCTTGCGGCCAACCACGAATTTCTGCATGCCTTTGAGCTGAATGGGCTGCGCGATTGGGCGGAGAATCGCAGCGTGAAGCGGCTGGCGCGGGCGTGGAACAAGCTGCTGATCTCCGGCGGCGACCGCCATGGGATGGAGCCGAATGCGAACGTGAATCTGACCCATGCGGCGACGTTTACGGAATTCGTTCACGAGGTGCGCTACGAGCAGCGCAGTCACGTCCTGTTTATGCCGCAGTACGCGCAGCCGTGGAAACACCGGATCCTCCAGTCGACGCTGGATGCCATTCGGGATTACCCGGACTTTCCTCTGGGATCGCGCCACTGGGATGAGCGCGTCTGGCATCCGGGCCCCGACGGCATGATCCGCCCGGCGCGGGAATTGTGGCCGAACGGGGCAGCTCCGCGAGCCTTTAGCTTCTTGATCCGGTCGGTGCGGCTGATGGGGAGCCGCCCCGTTTCCGGTAGCCTGCGCATGGCGTGGAGCGAATCGCGCGAGCGGCAGTTTGCGCTGGGCGAGGACGCACTCATTTAGTCACTGGGGCTGGCACACTTTTAACTCGACGTTTGCTTCGCTCGCCTATCATCCATTCGTTGACGCGCGTCGCGTACTTCCCCGACTCCTTTCACGAGATCAACGGAGTGGCGCATACCTCGCGGCACTTTGAAGACTATGCGCGCCGGCAGGGACTGCCATTTCTGTGCGTGCGTGCCGGTGAACGGCGCGAGCCTCTGGTGAAGGAAGGCAATCTCACCACGCTGGAGTTGCCACGAGGGACCTTTTCTTTCGCGCTGGACCGGGGACTGCGCTTCGATCCCCTGTGGGGGCGGCATTGGACGGACTTGGCGGGGGCGGTGCGGGAGTTCAGGCCGGAGATCATTCACATTACCGGGCCCAGCGAAGTGGGGCTGTTGGGCGCATGGCTCGCGCACCGACTAAGGATTCCTCTTGCAGCCTCGTGGCATACCAACGTGCACGAATATGCGGCGCTGCGCTCGCGCTGGCTGCTGGAGCGGCTGCCAGCCGAGCCGTCGGACCGGGCAGGACGATGGATCGAAGAAAAGGCGCTGCGCATTGCGGCGTGGTTCTACGGACGGGCTCGCGTCCTGTTTGCGCCCAACCTGGATCTGTGCCGGCTGCTGGAGAGCCGCACCGGCCGCCCCTGTCACCTGATGCAGCGCGGCATCGACGCACAGCTGTTTTCGCCCGCGCAGCGCGAGCGCCCGCCGTCAGATCTGGAATTCATTCTCGGGTTTGTCGGCCGCATGAGCATCGAGAAAAATGTGGCGCTGCTGGTGCGGGTACAGCGCGAGCTCGAAGCGCAGGGCCTCCACGATTTTCGTTTCCGCCTTGTGGGGCAGGGAAAAGAAGAATCATGGCTGCGCGAGCATCTGCCGCGTGCGGAGTTTCCCGGCGTCCTGCGCGGCGAGGCGCTGGCGCGGGCCTACGCGGGCATGGATGTCTTCGTTTTCCCGTCGCACACCGATACCTTCGGCAATGTAGTCCTGGAAGCGCTGGCTTCCGGCGTTCCGGCTGTTGTCACGCCGGACGGCGGCCCGCGTTCGCTGGTGCGGGACGGTGAAACAGGGTTTGTGAGTTCCGATGCGGAGTTTGCGGCGGCGGTCGCGCGAGTTCTCGGCGATCCCGCGCTGCACACAGCCATGCGGGAGAAGGCGCGCACCTTCGCGCTCGGCGCTTCGTGGGACGCGGTGTTCAATGGCGTGTATGCGGCTTATGAGCCGGTCCTGGATGCGATGAAAACCACATAGCTGTGCGGCTGTCGCAGGCGCATTATTAACAGTGCAGCACTTCAATTTCGAATGAATTGGCCGCGGTCGGCCGGTGCTTCTCCGCCTCTTCCACGAACCTCACGCTGGAGACGTAATGGGACATCGCATTTTGCCTTTCACAAATTGTCTTCTGCTCTCGATCCTGCTCGGCCTTTGCTCCTGCCCAGCGGCTCTACCGGCGCAGACAGCGCCTCCTGCTCTCTCTCCTGTGCCGGGGTTTTCAACCGAGGCGGGATCGATGCTGCACATCAGCCGCGAGGTCGATCCGGCGCGACCCTTTTCCGTGATTGGGCCCCGTGGCGCGTTGCTGGGCTCCCAGGATGGAGGCTACGAGGCATGGATCTTTCCCTGGAAGATTCTCAGCGACATGCGCATTACGGCGAACATGCAGGATTATCCAGTGCCCATCGACGTGAACCGGCAGGCAGCGGATATCGTCGTGACTCCCGCAGCGACCACCATCACCTATGCGCACGCGAACTTCACCGTCCGCCAGATCATGCTGGCGCCGAAGGGTCCGCCCCAAGGTTCCGGCGTCCTGATCGTGTATGAGGTGGAGGCGATCCGGCCCATGACGCTGACCTTCAGCTTCACGCCGGTGATGCAGCGGATGTGGCCGGCGCCGTCGGATCCTCAGGCCTCGCCGGAGTGGGTGAAGACGCAGCCCGGACCCGGCGGAGCGTCGGGCTTCTATATCCTGCATGAGAACTTCCCCGATCACGCCGCGGCCCTGGCCATGCCTACCGCCGATGCAGGTATTCTGCCGCCCTATCAGGAACGCGCCAGCACGTGGCCGCTCCAGTTTGTGCTGCATTTCGATCCGGCGAAGAACCAGAAGCAACTTTTCCCGCTGCTGATCACTCTTGCGAACACCGCGGAAAGCGCGAAACCTGAGGCGCTGGAGCACGGCCTGGTCGCCCTGGATACAGCGGTTCCATCGCTCTACGCCGCGAACCTGAGCTACTATCGCGATCTGCTTGCGAACCACACCAGCATCGAGACGCCGGATAGCCATCTCAATCAGGCATTCTCCTGGGGCGTTGCCGCCATCGATCAGTTGAGGGTAGAAACACCGGAGCAGCAGGGGCAGGCGCTGACGGCGGGATTTGTGGGCTCAGGCGGGGTGGCGCGGCCGGGCTTTGGGTGGTTCTTCGGTCGCGATGCGCTGTGGACTCTCTATGCGGTGAACAGCTATGGCGATTTCGGAACAGCGCGTCAGGAGTTTGAGTTTCTCTTCCGGCGTCAGCGCGCCGATGGCAAGATCATGCACGAGTATTCGCAGACGGCGAACCTGGTGGATTGGCAGTCTCTGCCCTATGAGTACGCTGCCGCCGACTCCACGCCGCTACTGCTGATGGCGATGAACGATTATCTGAAGGTCAGCGGCGATGCGGACTTTGTGCGCTCGCACTGGGAGAATCTGTCGCGCGCCTGGAATTTCGAGACATCGCATGTGTCGGACGACGGTATTTACAACAACAGCCAGGGAACGGGTTGGGTGGAGTCGTGGGTTCCGTCCATGCCGCATCAGGAAATTTATCTGGCGGCCCTGGATCAGCAGGCCAGCACGGCGTTCGCGAATCTGGCGCGGGCTGCCGGGCATACTGATATTGCCGACCACGCTGCGGCACGCGCTGACCATATCCGTCAGGCCATCGAGAAAGAGTACTTCCTGAGTGGACAGGATTTTTATGCCTTCAGCCGCAATGCAGCCGGAACGACCGACAATACGCCCACCATCTTTCCGTCAGTGGCATGGTGGGATGGAACGTTTTCGCTCGGGCATGCTGGAGCCATGATGCGGCGCTGGGCTTCGGATGAGTTCTCAACCGACTGGGGCACGCGCATCCTCGGCGATCATGTGAGCTTCTACGATCCGATCAGCTATCACCAGGGCACTGTCTGGCCGCTGTACACCGGCTGGGTTGCCCTGGCGGAGTATCGCGACGGGCGGCCGCTCGAGGGCTATCAGCACCTGATGCAAAATGCGGATCTCACCTGGTCTGAGGATTTGGGCTCGGTGACCGAGCTTCTCTCCGGGCAGTTCTTTCAGGTGCTGGGTCGCAGCACCGCGCATCAGCTGTGGTCATCGGCCATGGTGATTTCGCCAATCCTGCGGGGCATCTTCGGGCTGGAGTGGAATGCAGCATCGCAGACGCTGACCGTGACTCCGCATCTGCCCGCAGACTGGAATTCCGCGACGGTGCAGCATGTTCCGCTGGGGAACGCGACGGTGGATCTAAGTTTCACGCGGCGCGGTATGGAGTTGGTGGTCGCTGTCGACGGCGGGACCGGCGTGCACCTCGCCTCCCATGCTCCCGGAGCGCGGGTGCAGGGAAATACATTGCACATTCCGTTGCCGGCGGTGGAGGTAACGATCCGGCAGCACCTGCCGGAGTTCGGCGCCGAGACGCGGCAAATGAAGGTGCTGGATGAGCAGTACAGCAGCCGTTCTCTGACTTTGACGCTCGCAGCGCAGGGATCAGCAACGCGGACGGTCTATGTGAAGGAGAACGCGCCGGGGCTGCACCTGCAAACGGCCGACGCAAACCTCGGCGCGGCAGAGGATGGCATGCGCCCGGTGACGGTGCAGTTTCCTGCCGCCGATGGATATGTGACGAAGACGGTTACGTTTCGCTGGTAGCAATGCCGCGAGAATCAGGCCGGAGGATGAAATTGCAGCCCGGCCTGCTGCGCTGCTTGCTCAGTCGCGGCCAGATTGAGCGAGGTCAAAGGAATCTGCTGCTGGCGTCCGGAAGCCGCATGGTCCATGACGATCAAAGTATCCGGGGTCAGGGCGTAATTATGGATTGCCTGCTCGTGGCCGTCTTTGAAGATGAGCGTCAGCTCGGGCTCCGGCGTTGTGGGTTCACCGGCAGGTTGCCGAGCGGCCCACGGATTGGCTTGGTAAGGCGCGGAGTAGTCGGGGCGATAGCCTGGATCGCCGGAAGGGTCGCTGTCAGGGTACGGATCTGAGTTGGTGTAGGGTTCTGTCGGGGCCGCAATGTCGCTGGGAATATTCGCGCTGTCGTCGGCACTGCCGTCGTCATAGCCGTTGTCCCAGCCGGTGAAATCTGGATATCCGATGTCCCAGGGCAGTAACTCCCATGAATTGACGAACGGCGCGTAAGGATATCCGTACCCGTAGCCATAATAGCCACGGTGGCGGTAGTGATCGTGGTCGCCATTGCGGCCGCCGTGGTCGTCTCCTCTGCCACGGTACTCCGGGCGATATCCCGAATATCCGGAGTGCCATGGGGAACGATAGCCGGGCGCGAAAGAGCGTGCCGTTGTATTCCAGGGTCGCTGAATGCGAGGCATATCGCCAAAAGCACGCGGCGGTGCAGTGTAAATCCTGCCGGGTGAACCAAAGCTTCGTCCTGTGAAACCGGCGCCGTAATGCGGCGTAACAAACCCGCCGACGTGCCCGCCACTAAACCCGCCGCCGAAGCCGCCGACATGCCCTCCGCCAAAACCACCGGCGGCGTGACCGCCGCTGAACCCGCCCGCGTGAGCGCCCCCGCCACGCTGCGCCATCAAAGCCGGCATCACTGTCAGCAGAGCCGAGAGAACCGCGACTGGAAGAACCCGCCGCATAGCGCCATCCTACTCTTTTTTTGACGCTTCGAGGACGAGCAAAGGTGCGGAGAATTCGATGAATTCGAGCCGTCGCACGGGGCAGGCGCCGCTCAGATCAGCTCGGTGCCCCACAGATCGTGCAGGTGGAGGACGCCTTCGATACGGCGCTCTGGATCGACCACAATCAGAGAGGTAATCTTCTGCTCCTCCATGGTGTGGAGCGCGCGCACAGCCAATTCGGAGGCGGCAATAGTTTTGGGCGCCGGGTTCATGACTTGCCCAGCGGTCTTGCGCAGCGATTCAGGGCCGTCGCGCTCGAGAAGGCGGCGAAGGTCGCCGTCGCTGATGATGCCAGCCAGGCGCCCGTCCTGTTCCACAGTGGTGATGCCCAGCTTTTTGCGGGACATCTCGTAAATGACGTCTTTCATTGGAGTTTGCGGCTCTACGCGGGGGATGGATTCGCCACTGTGCATCAGCTGGCGGACCGTGGCCAGGCGCTTGCCCAGTTTGCCGCCGGGGTGCAACGCCGCAAAATCCTCGGCGCGGAAACCCTTGCGAAGGGAGACCGCGATGGCCAGGGCATCCCCCAGAGCGAGCATCGCGGTGGTGGACGCCGTGGGAGCCAGGCCCAGTCCGCAAGCTTCGGCAGGAACCGAGCAGTCCAGCGCAATATCGCTGGCGGTGGCCAGGGTCGATTGGCTGTCGCAGACAAAGGAGATCAGGGCGTTGCCCATGCGCTGGATCGTCGCGAGCAGCCGGAGGAGCTCCTCGGTCTCACCGCTGGAAGAGAGAGCGATGACCAAGTCGCCTTCGGTGATCATGCCAAGATCGCCGTGGACGGCTTCGGCGGGGTGGAGGAACAGCGCGGGGCTGCCGGTGGAGCTGAGCGTCGCGGCAATCTTTTGCGCCACGATGCCGCTCTTGCCCATGCCCGTGACCACCACGCGGCCGCGGGCTTGGCCACAGGCAAGAACCAGTTCTACAGCGCGGTTGAAGGTCTCAGCCATAGGCCCTTCCAGGCGCTCGGCGAGCGCCAGAAGAGCTTCAGCCTCAATGCGGACCAGATGGGATGGAGTGTGCACAGCGCTCATGACCGTGAAACTCTCGATGCTATCATCCGGACCGGCAGCCGATTAAAACCAGCAAACCGCCGTCCCCCGGTAGAATGGGGAAGGCAAAGGATTGAAGACCTTGCGGCGGAATGTAATTGTCCTGACGGCGATGGTGGTGGCACTGGCGCTGATGCTTGCGGCGGGCATCATGAATTATCTGCAGCGGCGGTCGCAGCGCTCCGCCTTGAAGGGGCCGCAGATGACGCTGGTTCCCGACGATGGATCGGCGGCTGCCGCCGCCGGAAGCCCTGCGATGGCGGACGAAAGCGCGGACGACGGAAACACGACGCCGCTCAACGGTAAGCTGGCGCCAAACTTTACCCTGGAAGATCTGAACGGGAAAAAAGTCTCCCTGGCCAGCTTTAAGGGAAGGCCGCTTGTGGTGGATTTCTGGGCGACGTGGTGCGCACCCTGCAAAGTGGAGATCCCGTGGTTTGAGAAGCTGCATGACCAGTATGCGAGTCAGGGGCTGGAGATCCTGGGCGTATCGGCTGACGATCTGGATAAGGACGATCCGGCGAAGATGTTCACCGAAAAGCGGGACATCGCCGATTTTGCCACGAAGATGCACATGAATTATCCGATCCTGGTCGACGCCGAAGCGGTCGAGGATCTCTACAAACTGGACGCGTTCCCAACGACGTTCTTTATCGATCGGACGGGTAAGGTGGTTGCTTCGACTGTGGGATTGACGCCGCGCGACGTAATCGAGGCCGATATTAAGAAGGCCATCGGCAGCGGAGCATCATCGTGAAGTTATTCAGGGCTGGACTCGGCTGCGCGTATCTCCTGACGGCTGTGCTGACGTCAGCCGCGCAAAAGCTGCCGTGGCAAACTTCCGATTCTTCCAATGCAAACAGCAACCAGCAGGTGCGGTATCTTTATCCGCAGCAGGTCACACTCCAGGCGGGAAAATCGCAGATCGTCGATCTGCATTTCCGGATCGAAAATGGGCTGCATATCAACTCGCACGCGCCACTGCAGAAGAGCCTGATTCGAACGCAGCTGATGGTTGCCGAACCCCAGGGTGTAAACATCTCCGCGGTTGATTTTCCTCCCGGATCCGACTATGCCTTTCCTGCCGACCCGTCGCAGAAGCTGAGCGTGTACAGCGGAGAATTTGTGCTGAAGATGCATATTACGCCGCAGTCCGGCGATCATCTGGTACAGGCATCGCTGCGCTATCAGGCCTGCGACATGCACACCTGCTTCCCTCCGCGGAATGCCCCGGTTGTCGTAGACGTCATTGCAAAATAACGTGATCGCACGCTGAGCGTGCGCCTACGTCCGCAGAAAGCCTTCGCCATTCGGGTGTCGCTTCACGCGCATCGGCGGGAGGAGCGGCGGCCGTTTCGCGGTCCCGAGCACCGGAAGCGGCATGGCTGAACCAGCAGGCTCTCGCCAACTCGGGCACGTACCTGCCGTGATTGCAAACAAGAGCAATCGAAAGATACCCGATCGCGGCTTTTCTTTCTAACGCGGGCATCCCTCGGCAAAACGGACACATCCCCCTGTGTTGCATTACTTTCCAGGGAGAGCCAGTTATGTACGCCGTTTCATCAGGATTCCTCCGCCTGATGCGGAGCTCGGGTCACATCGCACCAACTGAATCAATGCATGGCGTCGGCCTCCTGCCGGCGCTTTTCATTCCACGGTTCATCGCCCTGGTTACTCCATCACTGCGTGCGCGGTTTAAAGGCATCGCTGCGCAGCACGCCATGGGAGAGCCTCGGATTGCCGGTCTGGGCGGTCTTCTTCCAAACGGCGTAGCCTGATTGCGCACTGCTTTACCGCTCGGGCATGTTCCGTGTGCATAACACTCGATAACAACCGGAAGTAATTTGTGTGGAGGCGATATGCAAGGACACAGATTCGAAATCGCGACGGAATCCTGCGGAAATCGGGAAATTCTGAAGAAGATCATTTCGTCGCGAAGGTATTTGTGGTGCATCCTCGGATTGATGATGGCAGCCACTCTGCCGGCTTCTGCGCAGTTTCGCACCTCGATCCAGGGTGTGGTGACGGATCCATCGGGCGCGGTGATTCCCGGTGCCACCTTGACGCTGACGGACAACGGAACGGGAGCAAAGCAGGTACGGACAAGCGACAGCAGCGGCGTGTACAACTTCAACGCCTTGCCGCCGGACAGCTTCAACCTTGTCGTCACGCGCGACGGCTTCCAGGAAAAAGACCTTGTCAATCTGCAGCTGAATCCGGAGCAGGCCAACGCCATCAACGTAGAACTGACGCCGGGAGAAGTCAGCCAGACAGTGACGGTGAACGCGTCCACCGAATCGGCGATGGATACGGAGACCGCCAACAGCGGGCGGTCTATTTCGGAGAACGAAGTCCAGCATATGCCCGTGTATGAGAGGGATCCTCTGAGCCTGCTGCGACTAACCCCGGGGGTAGTCGCCGATGGAGCGCAGGCAGCGGGCGGTGGAGGATTCCAGTCGCCAGGCACACAAAGTGGGGCGTCCTCGGGAGGCGGCGGCAACCTGGGACACTCAAGCAGTATTTTCGCGACCGAGAACGGGGCTTCCGCCAACAGCAACGGCCAGCAGTTTGAAAACAACGGCTACAGCATCGATGGAATCAGCACGGAAAGCGCGGTGTGGGGCGGCGCGACCGTCATCACTCCCAGCGAGGACTCTATTAGCAATATAAAGGTGGAGAGCAACGCCTACGATGCCGAGAACGGCCGCTTCTCAGGCGCTATAACCGAAATTACTTCGAAGAGCGGAACCAATGACCTGCATGGCAGCTTCTTCATTCAGATCGTCCGGCCCGGATTGAATGCCTACCAGCGCTGGAATGGTCCTGCCTCGGTCCGGGCCTTCGATCCAGTTACAGGGAAGAAGCTCACCCCGACACAGCGCGGTCTGCTGCGCGATGAAGACAGATATAACCAGTACGGCGGCAGTATCGGAGGCCCTCTCTGGAAGGACAGGATCTTCGCCTTCTTCGCTTATGAAGGGCAGAGCCAGACGGTTCCAACCACCAGCACCGGTTGGTACACCACTTCAGCACTGGCAGGGCAGGCACCCACGGGGAGTATCGCGTCGACGTATCTCAATTTCAAGGGATCCAGTGTGGCCGGCACGGTGATCGGTGGCGCCCAGTGCACTACGGCCGGACTAACAGAAGGAGTGAACTGCAGAACCATACCGGGGCAGGGCCTGAACATCGGCTCTCCGCTGACCACCGGGCTCGGCACCCAGGACCTGACCTATGTAAATGCCAGTAGTCCCGGAGTCGGCAGCGGACTTTCGAATGTTCCTGATATTGCCCAGTACACCCTGAGCAATCCAACCAGCAGCGACTTTAAACAGTACAACGGTCGTCTCGACGCGAATGTAACCAGCAACGACCGCATCAGCTTTGCGATCTTCTGGGTTCCTTCCACATTGACTCGCTATAACGGTGGTTACGCGTACCAGCTCTTCAATCACTCGCAGATCAACGACGCCTTCTCGGTAATCTGGAATCACACCTTCTCGGCGACTTTCCTCAATGAGGCGCGTGCCAACGCGGCGGGCTGGCGCTATAACGAACTGGCCAGCAATCCACAGGCTCCCTTCGGACTGCCTCAGGATTCGCTCGAAGGCTCGCCGCAACTCGGCAGCATCACCATCGGTTACCTGGGCGTGCCTTCTCCCGGCCATCTTGATCAGTGGACTTATGGTTACAAGGACGTAGCCACAAAGGTGCTGAATACCCAGACAATGAAGTTCGGCTTCGATCTCACCCGACTTTACTATCTCAATGACCCCATCGGCGCACCGAACTATACATTTTACAATCTGTGGGATTTTATAAATGACGCGCCGGAAGCAGAAGGAGGCCCCTTCCAGGCCACCACCGGTATCCCCGGCGGCTACCGCAACGATAACCGCGAGAACATCTGGGGTATCTTCTTTCAGGATGATTGGAAGGCTCGTCCCAATCTGACCGTCAGCGCAGGCCTGCGCTACTCCTACTTCGGGCCCCTGACCGACAAAGACAACCACATGGGCGTTGTGACGTTTGGCAGCGGGAGCAATCTGCTCACGGGCATTACCATTCGCACCGGCATTGACGCATGGCAGGCGCAGAAGCTAAACTTCGGGCCGCAGATTGGCTTTAACTGGAGCCCGATGGCCAACAACGGCAAGGTGGTGATCCGTGGTGGCTATGGATTGAACTACAACCAGCAGCAAATTGCCACGGCAAACAACTATGACTCTAACCCGCCGGGAACCAGCTCTGTTCCGGGAACGAGCACCAGCCCTGCAAATATAAACCCGAACATCATTTATGCGACGTCGTCCAGTCCGACCAACATTAATGGATTTCCGGCGAATCCGCATGTAATTACCACGTTCAATTCGGCTGGCCTGCCGACGGGAGGCGGAGCGAATATCGGTGGCCTGCCTAATAATATGCCGACCCAGTATATCCATCACTATTCGCTTGGGACCGAAATCGATCTGGGCCATGCCTGGGTCGCCAATCTCGGCTATATCGGTAGCTCCGGCCACCACATGCTCTATAACTACGACGCGAATGGTTATGGAACTATTCTGCACGCGCCGCTGAATCCGCTCATTGCCAGCATCAATACCTTCGGCAGCCAGGGGAAATCGAACAGCAACATGATGGTCGCCGGAATCAAGCATCAGTTTTCAAATACCTTCTCCCTGGACACGCAATATACCTGGTCGCACAGCATGGATACAGACTCCGGGCCCTATTTCCGCGACCCGTATATCTATGACACCCGCTATTCCTACGGACGATCCGATTACGACGTGAATCAGTTATTCAAGCTCTTTGGCGTCTGGCAGCCAGCCATCTTCCACGGACGCCATAACTGGGCAGAGAAGATTGCCGGCGGGTGGACGCTTTCCGGTATCATGACGCTCCACTCGGGCTTCGGCTGGACTCCGGTCTACAACGCCCCGCACCAGCTGTACTGCAACCTTTGTAACTATGGCTACCAGAACCTGCGCCCCTTCTATCGCGGCGGGGCAAGGCGCGATACCGGCAACCAGGCCTTCGAGACCGGCAGCAATTTTTCGAATCCGGGCACGGCCGATACCGGAACGAATAACGATCAGTTCCTGAACAATTACTTTGTCGTTCCAAACTACGCCGATGCCATCGCCGACCTGCCGGGGCAATTTGCGCCGGCTTTTATCCCACCGCCCGGACTGGACCGCAACTCCATGCCAGGCCCGAAGTACCGCGACGTGGATCTTACCGCAGGAAAGGCCTTCGGACTGCCCCATGTGCCCGTACTGGGAGAAAACGCAAGGATCGAACTGAAGGCCGATATGCTGAACATCTTCAACATCCTGAATCTCAATCCGAGCACCATCTCGACAAACATTTCCAGTTCGAATCTCGGTCAGGCGTCGAGCGCACTGGGATCCAGATCGATCGATTTTCAGGCTCGTTTCAGCTTCTGATTCACATCGCTGAACTTGATCCGTTCGGAGGGTGCTGGCGCACCCTCCTTTCTCTGTTCAGAATGATCCAAACGATGCTCAATAGAATAATTGTGGAGGTATCCCATGCCGCGCTTGTGGTTCGCCCTGGCCGCCGCTGCTGTCCTCACCATCCTGCCTGCAGCCAGCTGCGCACAGACATCTGCCGAGTCGGAGCAGATTGCGGTGGATGTGAAGGCGCGGGGCACTCCGTTCCCGCACTTCTGGGAAGAGATGTTCGGCTCAGGACGCGCGAACTTGGTGATGCGACAGAGCTACCAGGACGATGTGCGCAGCGTGAAGAAGATTACAGATTTTCGGTATGTGCGCTTTCACGGCATTTTCGACGATGAGAATGGCGTTTACAGCGAGGGCCAGCACGGCAATCCGGTCTATAACTGGACCTATGTGGACCACATTTATGACGCGCTGCTGGATAATGGCGTGCGTCCTTTTGTGGAGATCAGCTTTATGCCGAAGGCGCTGGCAGCCAAAGTGCAGTATCACGCCTTCTGGTATAAACCGATTCCATCTCCGCCGGCCGACTATGCGAAGTGGGACGCGCTGATCCGGGCCTTTGCTCAGCATCTGATCGATCGCTATGGAGTCGATGAGGTCTCGCAATGGTATTTCGAAGTGTGGAATGAGCCAAACATAGACTTTTGGATCGGCAGACCGGCGCAGCAGACTTACTTCGAGTTATATGACCATACCGCGCGGGCGCTCAAGGCGGTAAGTCCGCGGATCCGCGTTGGTGGCCCGGCGACCGCCCAGGCAGCGTGGGTGGGCGACTTGATCGCTCATGCGACGCAGAACAATGTCCCTCTGGATTTCGTTTCGACCCATGTCTACGGGAACGACACGTCGCAGGATGTCTTTCACGAGAGCCGTCAGGTCGCGCCCCACCAGATGGTGTCGGCCGCTGTCGACAAAGTGCATGCGGAGATCGCTAAGTCGCCACGGCCGGAGCTGCCGCTGATCTGGAGCGAGTTCAACGCAACTTACATGAACCAGCAGGAGATTACGGATTCGATCTACATGGGGCCGTGGATGGCGGACACCATCAGCCAGTGCGACGGCAAGTTACTGATGATGTCCTACTGGACCTTCTCCGATGTATTTGAGGAGCAGGGCGTGAAGAAGACTCCGTTTTACGGCGGCTATGGATTAGTCGCGGAAAACGGGATCCCGAAGCCCGCATTTGACGACTTCATGTTGCTGCATGAGCTTGGCGATGAGCGGCTGCCCGCTCCGAAGGACGAAGCGCTGGTGACCCGGCGCAAAAATGGAACCCTGGTGATCGCGCTCTGGAACCTGGTCGAGCCGGGCACGGAAGGCGCAGAGAAAACCGCGGAACTGGAGTTGAAGGGCATTGGCGGACATACGCACGCGACGATCCGGCGCGTCGATGCAGGTCATGGCGACACGCTGGATGCATGGAAGAAGATGGGTAGCCCGCCATTTCCGACCCGACAACAGGTTGAGGAGCTGAAGAAGGACGCTGACATTGGCGCCCCGGAGGTGGTTCGGGTGAACAGCAATCGGCTGACGGTGAAGCTGCCGCCGATGGGTCTGGCGTTGGTGGAGATCCGCTGAACCCTGCAGAGAGCGTCTAACTTCCCGAGGCCGGAGCTGCACGGAGCAGCTTCGGCCCTTCCTGTTGAAGGAGGCGCAACCTCTCGTGCCGAACCGGGTCTGGACTGGAGAGAAATGGAATGCAGCATGACCCCAGTCGAGAGGAACAAAGATGAAGAGAGCTGTTAGTTTGGCGCTGGTTGGTTTGCCCCTTTTGTTAGCGGGCTGCGCACATCGGGAAGTTCAGGCATATCCGCCTCCGCCGGCTTACAGCGAAGCGGCGCAGCAGGGCTATCGGGACGGAGTTCATGCGGCACAGCGCGATTTGCACGGCGGACTGCGCCCGGATGTGGATCGGCATCCCCGCTTCCGCAATCCTCCGGTGCCGCCGCCGCTGCGCGACGATTATCGGCATGCGTTTCGCGAGGGATACGAGCGCGTCGTGCACGGCGGTCCCGGACCGGGGTACTAAGCTTGCGCGAAAGCATCGCGCAATGAAGTGCGGCTCCCGCAGATGGAGAGCCGCCAACGTTTTGCGCGGGATGGTGAATCCTATTCAGGATCGAACGGGAAGGTCAGCCACGGTGTGAACCACACCCCGGAGCTGACACTCGAACACCTTCCTCCCACCGGGCCAGCCGAGCAATGCCACCAGTTATCGGTAGCGTCCACGGCGCCGGTTCCTAAATTGTCGACTCCCATCCCTGTCGAGAAGTTGTTGAAGTGAGCGGAGACCTGCCCGCCTGGAGCCTTGAAGGCGACATCGATGGACTCGTCGTCGAAGATGTTCTGCGATACCAGAGTTCCATAGACGGGCGCCGTGCTGTAGAGATTGATGCCGGTGGGACCAGAGGTGGCGGCGTCTTCGGTGTCCGCGGCATTGCCGGAAATATAGTTGCCGACGATGACGTTGTTGTTCAGATTGATGGGCGGTGCCGGCGACGGGGCGGAGGCGTGGTTGTGCATGGTCACGCCTGGCAGGCCATTGTCGATGAGCTTGTTTTCGATAACCACATTATCGGCGGCGGTGGTCCCAGGAAACGGAGCGAAGATGCCAACGCCGGCACCCGCACCCGGCAAATCAGCGCCATTGTGCTGGGAAAGATTGTGGGAGATGGTAGTGTGCGTGATTCCGTAGGAGATGGTCGCTGTCGGAATCACGGAGGTCGCCGGCCCGTGCGAAGCGATGGTGATACCGCAGTCCCACGGATTGTCGTGCACGAAATTGCCGTTGATCAGGTTATTGCGCGTGGGGCCGGTCTCGTCGGAGATCAGGATGCCGCCGGAGTTGTGATCGACCTCGTTGTGGATGATGGTTGAATGCCGCACGCCCATGAGGTGAATGCCCTCGCCGCAGTCATCGCCCTCATTGGTCTCGAAGGCCGCGATGCCGGGACAGTTTCCAGTGCCGACCTCCAGCGCCTGATTGTTGTCACTGACATGGTTGCCGACCACCGTTACGTCGTTGGCGTTGGCAATCAGCAGGCCTTCGAAGTTGGCGTTGCGGATGGCGAAGCCGGAGATGAGCACGTTGCCGACGCCCACGCCGGGAGCGGCCGACATTCCATTGACGAAGATGGCGTTGGATAAGCCGGTAGCATCAATGACGGGCTGCATGCCGGGAGCGGCGACCAGCGACAGCGACTTTGTAATAACAACATCCTCTTTGTAGGTGCCGTGGGCGACCTGAATGACGTCACCGGCATGGGCGGCGCTGACGGCAGCGCCGATGGTGGAGTAACAGCCGGTCTTGGCCGTGTGGTTGACGCACAGGGTCGCGGCCGAGGCTCCAACGGTAGAGAGGAGGGTGAGGCCAGCAAGAACAGGCCTAAGCACAGGAACGTGAAAGCGCATGGGTTTTCCTCCGGGTGGGAATTGCAGATGGATTGGCGGGGGAGTCGGAAAGCCTGGAAGAAGCGAACGGCGGCCATGCTACATCGCAGCGCAGCCGGTTGCCACAGAAAAATTTACGAAGGTTCGCGTTGGCACCCCATGTGCACGGCATCAAGGAGTCGTGACTACCCTCGGGCTAATCACAGATTTTCTGTATCCAAACGGCTGCGCACGGCTCTTATAGACGTCGGCCGGCGGCAACAGAGGCTTGACCGGAGGGTTTACACCTTATGCTGATGCGGGGATTGAATCGTTGTCTGCGCGGTTTCGCGGCGCTGGGGGCTTCGCTGTCGATGCTGGCCTGCTCGGCCCATGCCGCTCCGAAGACGCCGATTCCGCCGGCGCATGCGGACCTGGCGCTGGCGGCGAAGCCGGGAAAGCAGACGGCGGTATTTGCCGGCGGATGCTTCTGGGGTACGCAGTCGGTCTTTGAGCGGGTGAAGGGTGTTGTGCACACGACGGCCGGGTATGCCGGTGGCTCGGCATCGACCGCGACCTATGACCAGGTGACAACCGAGACCACGGGCCATGCCGAGTCGGTGGAGGTGGTCTACGACCCCTCAAAGATCACCTACGGGCAGCTGCTGCGAATTTTCTTCTCAGTCGCGCACGACCCGACCCAGCTCAACCGGCAGGGGCCCGATGTGGGCTCATCGTACCGGTCCGCGATCTTCTATGAGAGCGCCGACCAGAAGCGGATTGCGGAAGCCTACATCGCGCAACTGGATGCAGCGAAGGTGTTTCCGAAGCCGATCGTGACCCAGGTCACGCCGCTGAAAGGCTTCTACCGGGCAGAGGACTACCACCAGGATTACGCGCTGCAGCACCCGGAAAACCCTTATATTCTGGTCTGCGATCGGCCGAAAATCGAAGCGCTGAAGCAGCAGTTTCCTGACCTGTTTGTGGATTACAAGGGCCGATAACCAGCCCGGTCCGGCTTTGCCGTCATAAAGGCGGCGGCGCCCTTTCCAGGGGTGCCTGTGCGCCGCTCCGTCCCTGTTTTCATCAGAGGACTGGTTCTCTTCCGGGGGAATCCGGCCAGCTGGAAAGCGCGCATCCCGATCTCAACCTGCCGGGCAAGTCATTCTGATTAAACCGAATAGCGGCCTAGGCGGAGTGCTTCGGACGAGGGATGTGTAAGTCTCCAAATTGCACCGTTTCTGGTGCAGCGGCAGGCCTGCCAAAGTGCTAAAATAGGTTAGTAAGGGCGCTCCCTAAATATTCGCTTTTTCAATGGTTTTTGCCGTGTTCGGCGGCTCGAAGACGGAGCAGTTCGCGTGGCAGGGATCAGGCACCGGTCAGAGGCGGATTTGGGAGCGGTCAAGGGTACATTCCAGGGCATTGCCTGGGATGACAAAGCTTGAGTCTGGAGTTACATGGCAACCAAAGAAGTCACGCCCACGGAAAACTCTGTTCCCATGAACGGCGGCAATGGCAACGGTACGTACACCAGCGACAATATCAAGGTGCTGGAGGGGCTGGAGGCGGTGCGTCTGCGGCCTGCCATGTATATCGGTTCGACGGGCGAGATGGGGCTGCACCACCTGGTCTATGAGGTGGTGGACAACTCCGTGGACGAGGCCCTGGCCGGTTATGCGTCGAAGATCGATGTGACGATCCACGATGACAACTCCATCACGGTGGTCGACGATGGGCGCGGCATCCCGGTCGACGAGAAGACCCTGGACAACGGCGAGAAGATGCCCGCGGTGCAGGTGGTGCTGACCAAGCTGCACGCCGGAGGCAAGTTCGATTCCTCGACCTACAAGGTTTCGGGCGGTCTGCACGGCGTGGGTGTGAGCTGCGTGAACGCGCTGGCAGAGCAGTTCAATGTGGAGATCTGGCGCGACGGGCACACGTGGGAGCAGGACTACGCGAAGGGGATTCCGGTTTCAAAGCTGAAGCAGACGGGGACCTCGAAGCGGCGCGGAACCAAGGTCCACTTCCTGCCGGACAAGACCATCTTTGCGATTACCGAGTACAACTACGACACGCTGGCGCAGCGGCTGCGCGAACTGGCCTTCCTGAACAAGGGATTGACGATCACGCTGACCGATGAGCGCGTAACCGATCCCAAGACGGGCGAGGCCAAGCGTGCAGAGTTTAAGTATGCCGGTGGGATTGCGGAGTTCATCAAGCACCTCAACCGCGGCAAGCAGGTGCTGCACGATAAGCCGATCGTGATGGAAGGGCTGCGCGATGGCGTGGATATGGAGATCGCGCTGCAGTACAACGACGCGTATTCAGAGACGGTGTTCTGCTTTGCGAACAATATCAATACGGTCGATGGCGGGTCGCATTTATCGGGCTTCCGGACGGCGCTGACCAGGACGATTAACGCCATCGGCCAGCAGTTGGGCCTCTTCAAGGACGTGAAGGAGAACCTCTCCGGCGACGATGTGCGCGAAGGTCTGGTCGCGGTGATCAGCGTGAAGCTGTCGCAGCCGCAGTTTGAAGGGCAGACCAAGGGCAAGCTGAATTCCGATATCGCCGGGACAGTGCAGGCGCTGGTGAACGAGCGGCTGGGTATGTTCCTGGAGCAGAATCCACCGGTAGCGAAGAAGATTATCAATAAGGCCATTGAAGCGGCACGCGCGCGCGAGGCAGCCAGAAAGGCGCGCGACCTCACGCGGCGCAAGGGTGCGCTGGACGGCGGCGGGCTGCCGGGCAAGCTGGCGGACTGCTCGGAGCGCGATCCAGGCCGGTGCGAGCTATACCTGGTCGAGGGCGAGAGCGCAGGCGGGACGGCCAAGCAGGGGCGCGATCGGAAGTTTCAGGCGATTCTGCCGCTGAAGGGCAAAATCCTGAACGTGGAGAAAGCCCGCTACGACAAGATGCTGGGCCACGAGGAAATCCGCGCCATGATTACGGCGCTGGGCACCGGCATCGGCAAAGACGACTTCGACGCGACCAAGCTGCGCTACGGGAAGATCATCCTGATGACCGACGCCGACGTGGACGGCTCGCACATCCGGACCCTGCTGCTGACATTCTTTTTCCGGCACATGCAGGAGCTGATCAAGCGTAGCAATGTCTATATCGCGCAGCCGCCGCTCTACAAAATCAAAAAGGGTCGCTTCGAGCAATACATCAAGGACGACCGCGAGTTCGTGCGGGTGATGGTGAAACGCGCCGCCGAGGGCATGGTGATCCGCTACGGGGAAGGCGCGAACAAGCTGGAAGGCGCGGCCTTGACGAAGTTCATGGGGCAGCTGAATGACTACCTTGGCTTCTTCGATAAGGTTGACAAGCGGCTGCGCAACGAGGAAGTGACGAATCTGCTGGCGCATCACGAGCTGACCAAGCGAGCGGATTTTGAAAACGAGACCAAGCTGCAGGCCCTGTACAGGGACCTGGAGAAGATTGCGAAGAAGTATCAGTTCAAGGCCGTGAACAGGCCGGTGCAGGATGAGGAGCATCAGACCTGGTCGCTGAGCTTTACCGATGCGCAGGGCGCGGAACGGCGCATTGACTGGCTGCTGGCTTCAACGCCGGAATATCGGCAGATGATGGCGAAGCACGGACAGATTAAGGAAATGCTGGAGCCGCCGTTTGTGGTGGAGTACGCGGGCAAGACCACGGTGGGCGCGCCGGATCCGGAAGAAACGGAAGGCGAGACGACCGGCGAGGCCGAGGCAGGGAAGCCTGCTCCGAAGCGCACAGGGAAAGCTTCGTTCGAGCCGGTGGAGAAGCAGACGCCGCGCGAGCTGTTCGAGTATGTCATCGAGCAGGGGCGGCGCGATTATCAGGTGCAGCGCTACAAGGGTCTGGGCGAAATGACTGCGACGCAGCTGTGGGAGACGACCATGGATCCCGAGCGGCGCACGCTGCTGAGCGTGAAGCTGGAAGACATTGCCGAAACAGAGACAATCTTCACCACCCTGATGGGCGAGGATGTTGACGCCCGCCGAAAGTTCATCGAAGATAACGCGCTGGACGTCAAGAACCTGGATATCTGAGCAACATGGCGCTGTAGGTTTGCGGAAATAGTGCCCCGATTTGCGCAAACAGTATGATTGCCGGCGGCATTCGAACTCCGGCAGAGGACTTCGCTCGGTAATTTGAGCAAAGCGGGCACGCATTTTTCACTGCTGTCGCATTGCGCTCAGCTGAGTTCTTGAGCGAGTCCGATGAGAAGCCCTTCAGGCCCGCGGATGTAGCAGAGCCGATAGGCGTCTTTGTACTGAACCACTTCGCCTGCGAGCTGCGCGCCGCGCTTGCAAAGTCTTTCAAGCGTCTCGTTGATGTCGTCGACCGCGAACATGACTCGGAGGTAACCCAGAGCATTCACCGGGGCGTTGCGGTGATCCGCGACGACACGCGGCGTGAGGAAGCGGGAGAGTTCGAGACGGCCATGGCCATCCGGCGTACGCATCATGGCGATCTCGACGCGCTGATCGCCCAACCCTGTGACGCGTCCTGCCCATTCTCCTTCGATCGTGGCCCGCCCCTCAAGCTCGAGGCCGAGCTCTCGAAAGAAATCAATTGCCTCCCCCAGGTCATCGACTACGATTCCTACGTTGTCCATCCGTGTGAGCGCCATGTCTGGAGTGTACAAAGTTCGATCACGCAGCAACCGGGCGTTGCCCGGCAACATTCTCCGCGGAATCGATATGATTCCGATCTGCGCGGCCTGCGAGGAACTCGGCAAATATCCAGCATGCCCCTATCGCAGCCAGATTGTATGTGGCGGCACCCCATGTCGCCTGATTGTGCAGGCGGATAAAAACAGGAGGCACTTCCACAAGACCTTCAAACAGCAACAGCATCAACGCCAGAAGCCTGGCCGCCAGGATATCTTTAGTTCCCGAACAAATCGCAACTCCTGCCAGGATGAATGCGATTCCTGTGAACACCGCCCAAAAGTCTCCAAACGGCAGCCAATGCGGGACGATGCGCGCGAATACGCGAACGCCCAAAAGGTGGAGCAAGCCGAAGACGATGGGTGGCAGTCCCAACATCCAGCGCGCCGCGATTGTGGCTCTCGCCTGCGACAGCGAATCCGTTGAGCCGATGGACACGTAAATGATCGCTGCCGGAGCGACCAGCAATAGCTGTTGTCCGAGCCCGAAAGAGATGCCGAGCAGGACGTCGATTCGCCAGCCGAGCGCATGAATCCCGGCATAGTACCGAGCCAGCCAAAAGGCCACAAAAAGAAGGTAGACTGCGCTGGATGCCGTGGCGCCAAATCGTGCGCTGCGCCGACCCAGGATGGCAAAGCCAGCCGCGACCAGCCAGAGGCCCGCGAGGCACGCCAACATGCTTTGACCGGGAACGTTTCCCAGCGATTGGATGGGTTGATGAGAGGCATCGAATGCACGCCACGCGATATCGAGAATACCGGTCAGAGCGGTGCCCAGGCCGTAGAACCAAACTCCGGCTTTCATCTGTCGATCTCCCATGAGCCGCTCAGCGGGAAGCCGGAGCTCAGTTCCGAGAATGCGTTCCTCGGTTTAAGAACTGATACTATGGCGGCAATGGTTTATCGAACAGAGCCATTTTCATTGTCTTTATTGGACCATTAAAGATGCCAAAGGCTGTCAGTTCATTCGAACTCACCCTTAAGGGTCGACCGCGGCATCAGGCCCTGACTTACTGGCTGTATGGCGAACTGCGCTCTGCCATTCTGGAAGGCCGGCTCGCGCCAGGGGCTAGACTGCCGTCGTCAAGAGATTTCGCCAGCCAATATGAACTTTCACGGGGCACAGTCGTCAGCGTTCTGGAGCGTTTACAAGCCGAGGGGTATGTCACCTCCCGGGTCGGATGCGGTACGTGGGTCAATCGAGTGGAGGCGCCCCTGCCGGCCCGTCAGGCAGCCACGACACCGGCATACATTCGTCGCGTTACCTCGACCTATAAACGGCCTCAACCCTGGGTTGACCAGGCTTTTGTAGATGCGATCCGCCCTTTCCGGATTGGGGTTCCAGCCATTGACGAATTCCCGTCCGAGGTCTGGGGGCGACTTGCCGCAAACCGAGCACGTAATTTCAGGTCATGGTTAAAGAAGGAAGCGGATCGGCGTGGGTATCGGCCGTTACGCGATGCAATCGCCGAATATTTGCGCACGTCGCGCGGAGTGCGATGCACCGCGGAACAAGTCGTGATCGTTTCAGGGATACAACAGGGGCTCGATCTGCTGGCGCGGTTCCTGTTGAAGAAGGGCGATCGGATCTGGATGGAGGATCCCGGATACTTTGGCGCCAGAATCGCATTCGAGAATGCCGGAGCCAGAATTGTTGCTGTCCCCGTCGATGATGAGGGGCTGTCGGTTTCCACCGGAATCAAGGCCAGCCCAGCTGCGAAGGGAGCCTACGTAACGCCGGCTCATCAATTCCCGCTGGGCGCAACGACGTCGCTTGAGCGGCGGCTGGCCCTGCTGAACTGGGCTGCACGCACCGGCGCATTTGTTATCGAAGATGACTATGACAGCGAATATAGATTTGAGGGACCGCCTGTGCCTGCCCTGCAGAGCCTCGACAAGCACTCAAGCGTGATCTTCATTGGATCATTCAGCAAGACACTGTTTCCGGCCCTACGCCTGGGCTACGTGGTCCTGCCTGCACCGTTGATAGATCCCTTCCTTGGTTTTCGCTACCGAACCGATTTTCGGAATTCGTCCTTTGATCAGGCGGTGCTCTGCGACTTCATCGTCGATGGGCATATGGCCCGTCACCTGCGTAGAATGCGGAATCTGTATGCTGAGCGCCTCGCAACACTCATCGAGGGAGCCGGGCATCATCTGGATGGGTTGCTTGAGATCTCTGGCGTCCGGGCGGGCCTCTACACGATCGGGTTCCTCAGAAACGAAATGAGTTCGCGCCAGGCGGAAAAGCTGGCGACAGCTCAGGGCATTGAGGTTCTGGCCGTCGACCGATGCACCCTGAGACGTCCTGACCCAAGGGCGTTGCTCCTCGGCTTTGGGGGATTTAACGCGCTTGCGATACGAAACGGACTCATTCGGCTCGCAAGGGCCCTGAGCTAACCAGACTGAAACCCGTTCCCTCAACGACTGCCAAAACCGCCCGGTGCTTGCCAAATCCCGAATAGCAAAATAAAAGTCGGCCTGGTTTCAGTTTTCGAGTTGCGGGCAAGTAGCTCTATGGGGGATCAATGAGTGAATCTCCCTGTTGGCAACCGTTGACTGGTCGAGGGATGGCTTTCGCTATCTGCTGCGGATTGCCCGGGCCATCACCGGCGCAGCTTGCCTGCAAGGTTTTTGCCTAAAGCCGCTGAGGCGCTAACAATCCTGCTGCCATGGAGTCGGAGGCGGGAAGCGCCGCGTGGCGCGGAAGCTATTTCAGCAAAAAAGCAGAGCGAGGTAGTTTATTTGAGCAAAAGGGCCGAAGGCCCGTCCGTCCCGCGCCGACCGTAAGCTGCTAATTCCCGTCGAGGCGGGGAAATCATATCCGGCAAAATCAAAGATTTTCCGCCAACCTACGGCAGCAGCATTGCAGGAGTGAGCCGAACGGCTTGTGCTCTGACCGGATGGATCGGTTTCTGGCACGGAGCCGCCCCGCGTGAGCCGGGCCTGATTATTTGGGCTTTGTGCCGATGACGCGTGCCACATCCAGAGCCAGCCGCAGAGCGCCCATCAGCTGCGCATCCTCCCCCAGCGCGCTGAGGGCGAGGCGCGGCTGAACCCTGCGCAGCTGCCGCGCCAGGTGCTCTCGCGTTGCTTCGAGCAACGCCGGATGTAATCCAACACGACCACCCAGCACGAAGAGCGGGCAATTCAGTGTTAGCCACACGTTGTGAATCGTGTAGGCAAGAAGCCGGGCGGTGCGGTTGAGGACAGATTGTGCTGCCGGTAATCCTTTAAGCGCATAATCAAAGATCTCAGTAGCCTTCAGATCTCTGGGCTCTTTCACATCGCTGGTGGCCCAAAGGGCCTGCCATTGGGACTTGATTCCTTCGCCGCCGATCAACTTCTCGAGCGCCCCAGGCTCCCGGATATCCGGGACCTCGACAGATGTGCCCGGGACGAGCATGTAGCCGAGCTCGCCGGCGGTCCAGCTGGAGCCGCGAAAGATTTCACCGCCCAGAACGACACCGGCGCCGAGGCCCGTGCCGATCGCGATGAGGACGAAATCGCGGACGTTCTGTGCCGCACCGCGCCAGCGTTCGCCCACAGCGCCAAGATTGACGTCGTTATCGACAGCACAGGGCACACCCAGGGCGGATTCGAGCATCGCACGAAGGGGAACGTTGACCCAGCCCATCAGATAAGAGGTCGCGATGACCACGCCGGCATCCGCATCGGTGATGCCGGGCGCACCGACCGCCGCGGCGCGGAGACAGGCACCATCCCGGCTCACACGCGGCAGGAGGTCACGAACCTGATCGCGAATCAGCTCGACAGCGACACCCGGATCCCGCAGGTCGCGGCTGGACACAGCGGAGCGAGCCAGGATGTTTCCTTCGAGGTCGGCCAGGGCCACACGCAGATTGGTGCCGCCCAGGTCGATGCCGGCAACGCAGCCCGCTGCGGGAGGTTGAGTGACATCGGCGACAACGGTGGCCGAGATTGCGGGGTCAGACTGCGATATATCGGACATGGCTTTTAATCATTCGTGCCTGATGCATTACGCCTGTCCGCTGCTGATGCTTTCCAGCTGGCGGCCCATCGTCTCGGGAACAATGAAGTAGACGAAGGCAAGTGTAACGACACAGAAGAATGCGTACAGAAGAAAGGTAGCGGAGCTGCCAGCCGCCCCAATCAAAGAAAGAAATGTGAGGGAGACTACGAAGTTTGAAGTGCCCGAACCGATGGTGGCGGCGGCAACACCGCGGGCGCGCAGCCGCAGCGGAAAGACTTCCGAAACCAGAATCCACGCGATCGGCCCCATGCTGAACGCGAAGCAGACGATGTAGACGATCAGACAGACCAGGGCAATCGATCCGCTTGCCGAAAGCAGGTGAGGCTGGACGCGGAACGACCAGGAAAGAACCAACAACGAAATCGTCATGCCGCCCACACCCGCGTAGAGCAGTGGCTTGCGTCCAAGGCGGTCCACCAGGGCCAGACCGATGAAGGTAGCCAGCACGTTCACAGCGGCCACCACAAACGTGGCAAAGATATCGCTCTTATCGGAGGCGATGCCGGCGAGGGCGAATATTTTGGGACCGTAGTAGATGATGGTGTTGATGCCGGTCACCTGCTGCAGCACGGTGAAGCCAACGGCGATGAGCAGTGCGCCGCGCACCTGCGAGCTCCACAGCGAACTCCAGCGTTTATCAACGGGCTGCGCCAGGCCGGCGCGGATGTCATCCAGCAGAAGCTCGGAGCCCTGCTCGTCCGTGTAGGCATGCATCAGGGCGGCAGCGTCAGCCCAGCGCCCCTGCGCTGACAACCAGCGCGGGCTCTCCGGCAGCATGAGCAGGAGCAACAGAAACAGCACGGCAGGAAGCGTGCCGAGCCCGAACATCAGCCGCCACGCTCCCGCGCCGGCCAGCCAATAGCCAACCAGATCGGCCAGCGCGATTCCAAGCGTGAGGGCCAACTGGTAGTAGCCGATCAGGCGTCCTCGCGACTGAGGCGGCGCCAGTTCACAGACAAAAACCGGCGCGGTAACCGAGGTAAATCCGATGGCCACGCCCAGCAAAGCGCGCGCCACGATCAAAACGCTGACATTCGATGACAAGTACGCCAGAACCGAACCGATAATGAAGATCGCGCCGCCGAGGCGCAACGTCGTGCGCCTGCCAATGCGGTCGGCCAGGCCTCCACCAGCCAGCGCGCCGCCGAGCGATCCCATCAGCACAATGCTGACTACGATCTCCTCCATGTGCGGCGATAAGCCAAAAGATTTGCGCACGAAGACAAGGGCTGCGGCGATAATTCCCATGTCGAACCCGTAGAGAATGCCTCCCAAACCTGCGATGCAGGAGACGCGCAGGATAAAGGCGTAATTGACCCGCGGCTGGGCCAAAGTGGTGGACTCGGGCAAGCACGCACCTCGAGGGAAATAATAGCGTTTCCCATCCTAACTTTGTAAACTTTATTCACAAACTTCCGGAGCGAGGGATAACGACCATGAGTGAGGGAGCCGGGATGCGTCCGCGATGGATCGGAGGAATTGAGCCGCCCGGGGAATTATTGTCAGCCAGCGGAACCGCCATTCTGGAATTGGAGTGCCGCCAGCAGCCGGCGAAACTGCGGGAGCTGCTCGAGGCCTACCACGGCAACCCTGCGCTCCGCACCAATTTAGCGCAACTGCGTGAACTGGCGAAGCGTCCCGGCCCGGTGCTGTTTATCGGCATGGGTGCCTCGCTGTGTTCGGCCATCAGCGGTTCGACTCTGCTGCAGTCCCACGGACGATTGTCATTCTCCTTGGATGCCGGGGAATGGCTGCACTATGCTGAGCCATTGTGGAAGCAAGCAGCGGCTTCTGTCCTGCTGACCACCTCCGGCGAGAGCGCGGAACTGGTGCATCTGATGCAGCGGACTGAGGAGCTTCCCGTCGGCCTGATCTGTAACAACGAGGCGAGCCCATGCTGGCGTCTGGCAAAGTACCCGCTGCCGATCCTCGCCGGGCCGGAGTACGGAAATGCTACCAAGACATATACGAATGCAACCGCTGCCGCGATCATCCTTGCGTCAGAGATGATGGGGCTGGAGTGGCGCCAGGAAGCGGCCAACGCAGAAGCGGTATTCTCCGGGAATATGGAGCGCATCTTCGCCATGGGCGAAGAATTGGAGGTTTTCTGCCGCGGTGCGGCCAACACGGAGATCGTGGGGCGCGGCGCCGGCCATGGAGCTGCGGTGATGAGCGCGCTCTGCATCCGCGAGATGACCGGGCATCGTGCCGCTGCGCACACCGGAGCCGGCTTTCGCCACGGTCCTAACCTCGACGTGGATGCAACGCACGTGGCCATCGTCTTCGCTCTGGGTCGAATGGCCGATGCCGGGGTGAAGCTGGCAGCGGAATGCAATCGGCGGGGCGGAAAGGTCGTCCTGGTTTCGTCGCGAGAACAGCAAGTAACGGAGCGGCTGCTCCCGATCAGGATTCCCGAAGTGCCCGAGCCGTGGGAGGCGATTACGTCACTGCTGGTGCCGCAGGCGCTGACCCTGGCCATGACGGAGAGAAGCGGCTGCCGATTGCCGCCCCGCTTTCAGTATGGCGTCATGGAAGAATGACTGCGGTCCTGCACCCCGAATGCAATTCAGTGGGAAGGTGCGGGTAGAGTGAGCCGCGTATACGACGGCGACCCGAAATTAGCCACATAGGCGTCGCCGCGTTCCGAATCTACTGCGATTGCGTAGGGATTGCGTCCTGCAGGCAGGGTGGCGACGACGGTCCGCGTATGGCCGTCGATGACACTGACGCTGTTGCTGTGCGTATTCGCTACATAAATGCGATCTCGTGCCGGATCGACAGCGATGGCCTCGGGCCGCTCGCCGACCGGTATAGTGGCCAGCACCTTACCCGCGGGGCCGTCCACGACGCTGACGCTGTTGTCGGCGTAATTGAGGACGTACACCAGACCCGTGCGTGTGTTGACGGCGGCCGCGCAAGGCATGGCTCCGACCGCCATCGTTGTTTCGACCCCTGATGCTTCGCGGATGGCCAGCAGAGCGTGGCTCTGCGCCTCAGTGGCATATAACATCCCTCGCTGCCGATCGACGGCCAGCCCCCACAGGTGCATCACGGCCGGAGCGCGGCTAGTAGTGTGCGTGCGTTCATCCAGCATAGTCAGCGCCGTGTCTTCATAGCCCAGCAGATAGGCCCGATGCAGGTTGGAGTCAATTTCAACCGCATCCTTTGCCCCGAGGGGCAGCGATCTGGTTTGGTTGGTCCGCTCATCAATTTCGGTCACAAAGCTGCTGTAAGTGTTCATCACCAGCGCCCTATGCAGGCCGGCATCGAATTGGATCGCGTAGGGCATTTTGCCGGCGGGAAGCGTGGCAATGACCGTCTGCGTAGCGCCGTCGATGACGCTGACGTTGTCGCTGCCGGAATTAACGACATAGATCCGGTTCAGCTCCGGATCGATCGCCAGAGCGTCAGGAGACTTGCCCACCGAAATGCTTTTCGTTGCACCGCTGAGGCCGTCCACCGTGATCGCACGGTTTTGCGGCTGATCGACCACGTACATGCGATGGGTCGCGGGATTAACCGCAATGGCGCGCGGATTAATGAGCGCCGTTTGCGAGGGTGCGATTTCCTGCGCTGGGGAACTCACGGTCAGCATCGAAAGGCAAAAGCCGGCGAGCGCTGCGCCCCGCAGAAGCCGGTAACAGGTGCGCAAACCTTGCGCCGGCGGGGCCGGGCAAACGCCTGGAGGTGCGTCATGCATGGTGCAATCCTTGACGAACGGCGTGCGGAGACTTGGAAAGCAAGCTGCGAATTGGCACGCGAACTTCCTAAACCTTGTTTAGTATGGAGAACGGCAGAGCAATTCGCAAATCCGCGTTGCCCCGAAACCGGCCGCAGAGGGCAGCACGCGTGCTCACGAAGGAGAACAAGGTGCTGATTCGAAGCAGGTCCCGGAGGCGCGGAATACCCGGCGCCTGCAGTGCCGCGCTGCTATGCGCCGCTTTCCTAAGTGGCGCACACGCGCAGAGCGCCAGGCCGAAGTTCCACGTGGTCGCCCTCGCAGAGAAGGGTGGCATTCACAAGCCCTATGTTGATGCCGCGAAGATCTGGCTCGCAAAGGAATCCGCGCGCGACCACTTTTCCATCGACTACATCGAGGACACAAGCAAAATCGACGACGCATTTCTCTCGCACTATCAGCTATTCATTCAGCTGAATTACCCGCCTTATGCCTGGACGCCAACGGCGGCCGCTGCGTTTGAGAAATATATCGACCAGGGAGAAGGCGGCTGGATCGGCTTTCACCATGCCACGCTGCTGGGACATTTCGATGGCTACGGCCTGTGGGACTGGTTCTCGAATTTCATGGGCGGTATCCAGTTCGCTAATTACATCGCCACCTTTGCCACTGCGACGGTGCGAGTCGAAGACCGTTCGAGCCCGGTGATGAGAGGACTGGGGAAGTCTTTTCAGATTGAGAACGAGGAGTGGTACACGTACGATAAGAGCCCGCGGCCGAACGTGCATGTGCTGGCCAGCGTGGATGAGAGCACCTATCAGCCGGATTCAAAGCTCAAGATGGGCGATCATCCTGTGATCTGGACAAATGAGCACGTCAAGGCGCGCAATGTGTACATCTTCATGGGACATCATCCCGAGCTGTTTCAGAACAAGGCGTATACCAGGCTCTTTCACAACGCGATACTCTGGGCGGCAGCGCGATGAGGCGCTTCTGGTTCAGCGCCCTGTTGGCCGTGCTTTTGGTGACTCCGGCGGTTTGTGCTGCGCAGCAGCCTCGATTCCGGGTTCTCGCCTTCTATTCTGAACACACGGAACCGGACCATGTCGAATTCGGCGAACAGGCCGTAGAGTTCCTGAGGGCTCTTGCGAGGAAGGATAACTTCGCGCTGCTGACCTCGACTAACTTCGAAGACATGCAGCTGGATACACTGCGGCGATACGAGCTGGTGCTCTGGCTCAACGACCTGCCTTCCAGACCCGCCGCACGCGAGGCGTTCGCACGATATATGGACGGCGGCGGCGGATGGCTGGGCTTTCACATTGCTGGCTACAACGACTCATCCACGCACTGGCCGTGGTTCGTGAGCTTCCTGGGAGGCGCAGTCTTTGAGAGCAACAGCTGGCCACCTCTGCCGGCGAAGCTCCATGTGGAGGATCGCACCTCGCCCGTAACAAACGGTCTGCCCGCAAGCTTCGTATCGCCGGCCAACGAGTGGTATATCTGGAAACCTGATCCGCGCGCGAACCCGGATGTGAAGGTGCTGCTCTCGCTCGCGAAGTCAAATTACCCCCTGGGCTGGAAGGATACGCTGGTTGGCGGCGACCTGCCTGTTGTGTGGACCAATACGCTCTACCGCATGCTCTACATCAACATGGGACACGGCGACAAAATCTTCACCAGCAGCGTGCAAAATCGCCTCGTCGAGAATGCGATTCTGTGGCTCGGTACGGAGAGGATACGCAGAAGCAGTCCCGCAACCGGACACAAGCCATGAAGAAGAGAGCCGTCCCAGTCGGACGTCCCTCTTTGCTGCGCCAAACCAATGCATTGAGCCTGCTGCATCTGCTGCGTGAGGCCGGCGCCTGTTCGCGCGCGGATCTGGTGCGCGCCTCCGGACTGAGCGCACCGACCGTCACCAACGTTGTCGCATGGCTGGAGTCGGCTAACCTCATCGCGCCACTCGGCGAAGGCGAATCATCAGGAGGGCGGCCGCCGGATATGATCCGATTCAAGGCCGAGCGCGGGTGTGTGGCGGCCGTCGAAGTCAGCGCACGCTGTCTGAACTTCCTGCTGGCCGATCTGAATGGAATCGAAATAGCGAGGCAGGAGGTGTTGCTCGCTGAGCAGAGCACGACTCCCGAGGCAATTTGCGGACGCATTGGGGAGGGACTCAACCGACTGCTGCGCACGCAGAAGAAGCCACCCTCCGGGCTGGTGAGTCTCGGGATTGGGGTGCCCGCTATCACTGATGTACAGAGCGGAACCGTATTGGCGATCAGCCTAATGAGGGACTGGAACGAGGTCCCCCTCCGAACCATGCTGGCAAAGCTCTTCTCCTGTCCCATCCTGATCGAAAACGACACCAACCTCGCCGCACAGGGCGAGCGCTATCGGGGAGCAGCGCGCGGCGAAGACAACTTCGTGTATATCACCATCGGGACGGGTGTGGGAGCGGGCATCTTCCTCGGCGGAAGAATCCATCACGGCTCGCATTGGTCAGCGGGCGAAATCGGATATCTTCGTGTGCCCAACGTTTCCATTGGGCACGCGGCCATCCACGAGTTCGGCGAACTGGAAAAGGTGCTGTCGAGAGGTGGCTTTGAACAAGCCTGGCAATCGCGGAGCGCAAAAGAGGGATTGACGCCGAAACGGCTGAAGGCTGCGTCAATCCTCGACCTGGCAGCAAAGAAGGAAAACGCCGCCACCAGGATCGTCGCTGAGCGCGCTGAACTCCTCACCGATGTTATTCTCAACATATCCCTGATTCTGAATCCATCCCTGCTTGTGCTCGGCGGCGAAATCGGCAGCCACCCCGTATTGCTGGAATCGGTGCGGGCAAAGCTGGCGGACAGCGAGTTCGCTGTTCCGCGCGTTGAACCAGGCGCTTTGGGTAGAGATGCGGTGTTGTGGGGCGCGGTAGAACTTGTACTGCACATGAGTCTGCCGACACTATTACCTACGCAGGTATCATCGCCGCGAGGTTGATACCTACATAGCTGCCGCGCAGAACAAAACGCGAAGCTTCCTACTCGGCCGGGCCGACGCTTCCGCGGATTACCATGATCGAAGCAGCCGGAACTTCGAAACCCGATCCCGGAGTTGTGTGAACCTCCTCCTGCTTTGGAGGTCCATCCGGGTCGGCATGTCCGTAGCCGCTGACAATCACCGACTCGTTCGAGTCCTCCGGATGAGACATCGGTGAAACCGTCTGCGGATGCCACTCATACTGTTGCTTGCCGAAGATCACAGCGTGAACATCGCCGGAAAACCCCAGAATGCGGCCATTCTCTTTGTCGTGGAACGCAATCCTGACGGTGTGGGCAACGTCCTGATCGCGGTTCACCAGCATCACCGACCATTCTTTGTCCGGACGCAGGTCTGCATAGGCGGTGACGAGCATGTGACCGGCGCCGTCGGGAACAGTACTGGACGCGGGGAAGATCGTGTTCTCTCCCGTTCCGGGCTGAACCCACTCGGTATTAATTAGTTCGCTCGCGAAGAACTGCGAGAGCGGCTGCGCGACGTTGTAGTCTTTGTCGACGCTGAACATGCCGAAGACCCCAGGCGAGTTATTGCAGCCTCGATCTTCTTTGAGCGGCAGATAGTGGAAGTAATAGACGCCGTTGCCCCCAGCCGTGAGAAACGATCCAATATAGTCAGCCAGCCAGAGTCCGCCGAAGTTAGCAAGATAGGCTTCGCTCGCGCTGGACGATAAGTTCGACTCCGTGATGAAGAATGGAGTATCTTTCGGCAGACCATCGTTCCGCCACACGTCCACAATATGTTCGATGTGCTGCGGTTCTTCATAGAGGTCGGCCCAGTTAAAGGCGCAGGGCGTCAGCGGGTAGTGTTCAAAGGAGAAGAAGGCGAAATCCTGCAGACGGTCGTGTGAGCGCAGATAGTTTAGAAAGCGCGCGAACCACGACGTGTTGCCGTTCGCGTCCGGCCAGACCTGAATATCTTCGTTAACCCCCTGAAAGGCGGGCCCGCCCAGCTTGAGCGACGGGTCGACCTTATGCAGCGCAGTGGCAAACTGGAGATAGAGGGCTGCATAATCTTCCGGTGATGTGTATTGCCCGTCGGCCTCCTCGCCCATTTCGACATAAGAGATGGGATAGTGGCGCGCCTCGAGATAGCGAATCTGCGCCGCGGCATCTTCTGGCTGACCGTAAAGCATGGCGATGGGAATCATGGCAGGCAAGCCATGAGTAATCCCACTGCTGTAGAAGAGATCGAAGCCGACCTGCGCCTGACGTTTGCTGAGCAGATCGTCGGCCGTATGCCATGGATCGACGGAGGAACAGTAGGTCGTGGTCTGGTCCTGATCGGGAGTATGCCGCACCATGTCGTGGAACTCTCCCGAACGGTCCAAAGTGCCGAGATAAAGCTCGTCGATCGCATATCCCACACAGTTGCGAGGATCGGAAGAGCCATCGGCGTCGCAGGTATTCGAAGATGCGATCATGCGAATGCGCACGAACTGTACGACCACCGGGATGTGCGTGAGGGAAATAGTTTCAACACCGCCCTTACCTTCTGTAATCGCGCCGGTGGGAAAGGTCTCCCAGACGCCATCGGTCGGCTTGCCGATGGGGTCGAGTCCGGTCCAGAACTGCACTTCATAATGGGTGGCGTAAGGAGCGGCCCATGCGATGCGAATTGCATCGACTAGCTGCTTGTTCTTCAAGTCAACGATGACCCATTGCGAGTGCAGGCTGTCTGACTCGCCAGTGAAGCGCTCACTAAGATAGGGATTGCTCTTCCAGAAGGTATTCGTATCGCCGTCGGTAAGACGGGAGAAGCCGGTGTTGCCCGTGCCATCATTCCGCGTGAAGCCGCGGCGTGGAAGCGAATAGCCATAGGAGTAACGAATAGGGTCACCGAGCGATGTGGAGCCGGTGAAATATCCGCGTCCGGCCGGGTCGCTCCAGGTGCCGGTGGGATTCCAGTGCCACGCTTCAACGGCCAACTCGGTGTTCTGGCGGTACGTGATGGGCTGCCAGCCCGACGGAGCGACAGCCGCCAGCACTTTCGGAGTAAGGGCCTTATCGATGGCCTCAACGGAGATACGATCGAGGCCGGCGCCCAGCGTCTGCTGCGGGATGAAATGATTTGTGGCGTCACTCGGAGCGATGTCGACGTCAACGGTCTGTGCATGGAAGGAGAGAGACACAAGGCAAACGCAAAGCAGAGCTGCCAAACAAGTCTTTCTGATCACGAGATCCTCCCTTATTCGCGGCGCGGGACCATCATCGGTGGCGTGCCGTCGCGAAGCGCAGCTCCAGCCCGGCGCGTCCGTGGGCGGATGCCAGGTACGGTGAGCGGCGGTCACGCTTTTGTTCGGCATCACGATCATACCTCTGGAATGAAACGATTCAATATACAATGCTCCCCATCGATATGAACAGGAAGCGGGGATCGAGTGAAGGTGCCGCTGAGCGCAGCAGCGAAGGCCTGGCGTCTGCACATTCGGAGACATGCAGAACCGGGCATTGTCGCGAAGCGAGAAGGATGAGGGCTATCGGACGATCCGGCTCGCCGCCTTACTTGAGCCGCAGTCGCAGTCTCGGCATCGTTGCGCTCTTCGCTCTGACATGGCTCGCCCAGACTTGGGCGCAGTCGCCGAACAGGAGATCCATCACATTGCCGGAAATCTCCCGTGCGGTGCGTCCTGGGGAGCTGATTACTGTAGCAGGGCAGCGCTCCGCCCTGCTGGGGCACGAATCGGGGCGATTCGAGGCGTGGGCCTGGCCGCTGAAGATCCTGCACGATTTTCATCTGAGCGTGCGCGTGGGCAGCGAGGTCGTTCCCGGCGATTCGCTGGCGCGCAGCATCACGGTGCGGCCGGAGTCGACGACGCTGGTCTACACGGGAGATACGTTTTCGATCGAGGAAACACTGGTGGTCCCCGTTGACCGGCCGGCGGCGCTGATCCAACTGAAGATTGAAACCACGCAGCCTCTGGAGACGATTGCGGCCTTCCAGCCCGATCTGCAGCTGGAGTGGCCCGGCGCGATTGGCGGCACCGACACCGATTGGAATCCCAGGTTGCGTGCGTACGTGTTGAGCGAAGCGCAGCAGAAATTTGAAGCTGTCGTGGGATCGCCGACTGCCTCGGAGTATGCGGAGCAATATCCCTTCGGCTACGCAGGCCCGCGGGAGACGGCCTTTTCGCTGGGTGTGTCACCGAAGGGAAGCGATACGAAAACCATCGTGATGACCGGCGCGCTGGGGCAGCCCAGGGAGGCGGAGCAGCGATTCCTGCAGCTCAGTTCCCAGTTTGAGGCAACCCTCGCGAGCGCGCGTCAATATTACGCGGACTATTTGAAGGATCGCGTGCAGGTGAGCCTGCCCGATCCAATGCTGCAGCATGCATTCGTCTGGTCAGAGATCAGCATGATCCAGTCGCTGGTGAGCAATCCCTATCTGGGAAGAGGCCTAATCGCGGGCTACAACATGTCCGGCGACGACCAGCGGCCGGGCTTCGCATGGTTCTTCGGACGCGACTCGATGTGGACGGAGCTGGCTCTGGACGACGTTGGCGACCTGGGTACGGCGCGCGCCGCTCTCGAATTCATGACGAAGTATCAGCGAGCCGATGGAAAGATTCCGCACGAAATCTCGCAGTCCGCCAGCTTCGTGCCGTGGTTCACGGTAACTCCGTTTGCCTGGGCCGCGGCAGACGCCACGCCGCTGTTCATCATCGCCGCGCGCGATTATGTGCAGCGCAGCGGGGATGTGCAGTTTGCGCGCGATCACTGGGATAGTTTGTGGAGGGCTTACCAGTTTATTACCTCCACTTATGGCCCTGATGGCCTCGCGCAGAACCTGAACGTCGGCCATGGCTGGGTTGAGGCGGGTCCGTTGATGCCGATGCGCGCGGAGTTGTATCAGAGCGCGCTCGGTGTCGAAGCGGCGCGTTCGCTGGCCGCGCTTGCAGGGGTGCTGCAGAAGAACGATGCGCAGCGCGATCTGTCGGCGGAGTTCGATCGCGATCGGTCGACGCTTAGCCAGGCTTTCTGGATGCCCGAAGAGCGTGCGTACGCGATCGGCCGCGATCTCAATGATCGCGCGATTGATATTCCCAGCATCCTCTCGGCCGTGCCAATGTGGTTTGGCCTGCTCGATGCAGACAAGGCAGAGCCGATGATCGATCGGATCGAAGCTCCCGATTTCCAAACTGACTGGGGCATGCGCATCATTTCTGCGCGCGAGGCGAAGTACGATCCGGGCGGATACCACGCGGGCTCGGTGTGGCCGCTGTTTACCGGATGGACATCGGTGGGTGCGTACCGCTATCACCGCGCACTGGCCGGTTACTCGAGCCTGCGCGCGAATGCGGAGCTGACCTGGTCTGGAGCGCTCGGGCATGTGCCGGAGGTGTTATCGGGCAACTACTTTCAGCAACTCTCCGGTACTACCCCGAATCAGACCTGGTCGGCAGCGATGGTCGCTTCGCCCCTGCTGCGCGGGTTGTTTGGACTGGACGCGAATGCCCTCACGCATACCTTGACCTTTGCGCCTCACGTTCCGGCAGACTGGACTTCGTTCTCCATCAACAATGTTCGGCTGGGGGCATCGTCGACGGATTTGCACTGGTCGAAAACGCCGGAAACGATCCGCCTGGAAGTGACCCACAGGGGAACGGATCCGCTCCAGCTCGATTTCTCTCCCGCGGTCAGCCTGCGCGCAAGGGTACGGCGCGTGATGCTTAATGGCCGCCCGATTCCATTTCACGTGGAGGCGAACTCGATGGACCAGCACGTGAAGATGCACATCTCCACAACCACCATGACCGATACGATTACGATTCTGCTCGCCGACGACTTTGGTGTATCCGAAAGCGGTAACCTGCCGTTGGCGGGGAGCCGCAGCGGGAGTGCGCGCGTGACTGGGCAACACTGGTCTCCGCAGCGCGACGTACTGTATCTGGAGGTTGCCGGGCCTGCAGGAACGCAGGGCGAGCTGAACGCATGGGACGCGCGCGAGATTGCGTCTGTCGATGGAGCGCAGCTTTTGCCGAAAGATCCGGACAACGACTGGATCCTTTACCAGATGCCGGAGACTGAAGCAGGCGTGGACGCGCACCTTGAGATTGCCATTCATTTTCGGAGCGAGCCGAAGAAGAGCAGATTACGTCGCGTTAGCGCTGGATAGTCTCCAGCAGGGGTAACGTGCAATTTGCGATGAAACATCCTTCAAACGCGGTTGGGCTGATAGGACGCCCTGTTCTACTGAGCGCGTTGCTCTGCTGGGCAGGTGTTACATTTGCCGTTCAGACCCGGGCCCCGGCCAGCCCCGGTGCACCCAACATCACCGCGGAGGAGAATCGGGCCTTCGAAAAGGCTATGGCGCTGCTGAATTCCGGCGATACGGCTTCGGCGGAGAGTTTGCTGCGTCAGCTGCACGAGCGGCTTCCCGATAATTTTGAGATCAACGAGTCGCTGGGCCTGCTTTATGCCGGAGAGGATAAGCTGGCCGAGGCTACGCCGCTGTTGCGTGCGGCAGCGGCCGAAAATGCCGGATCGGACGTAGCGCACGCCAACCTCGGCACAGCTTATCTGAAGGAGGGGCACGCAGCGGATGCAGCTCGCGAACTCGCTCGAGCCGCGGATCTGAATCCTGCCAATGCTCATACCCAGGAGGCGCTGGGGCAGACCTGGATGCTGCTGAAGCAGCCAGCCAAAGCCGCGACGGCCTTCGAGGCGGCACTCGCGCAGGATGCATCCAACTCATCGCTCCTCTACAATGCGGCGCTTGCCCGGTTCGACAGCGGCAAGGCGGCTGATGCCGAGCACATACTGGCGCGGATGAATGATGCCGCATCGTCGCCCGAGGCGCAGTCGCTCTATGGTGATATCGAAGAGCATCTCGGCCACTTTGAAGAGGCCGCGAAACACTACGACAATGCCGCGCACCTTGATCCGTCGGAGCCCAATATCTACGCGCTTGGCATCGAGTTCCTGCGCCACTGGACATTCGATACGGCGGAGAAGGAGTTTGCCGCCGGAGTCCGCCTGTTTCCGCAGAGCCAGCGCATGCGTATGGGGCTCGGTGTCGCGCACTATGGAGCTGCTCACTACGATGAAGCGATCCCGATCTTCGCCGATCTGCTGGTGGAGCACCCTGGCAATCCAATGTATGCGGAATTGCTGGGGCGCACCTGCGCCGTGCTCACCGAAGGACTGCAGCCGAAGTGTTCGAGCCTGATCCAGTACGCGGAAGCGCACCCGAAGGATGCGATTCTGGCGACCTATGCGGCGACCAGCATTCTGCATCAGTCTGCGGATGATGCACGGATGGAGGAAGCGCAACGACTGCTGGGATCAGCGATCCGAGCAAATCCCAATTTGCCCGAGGCGCGGTATGGGATGGGGTTGTTGCTGCAGACCGAGTCGCGGTGGCAGCAGAGCGTTCCTGAACTGGAAACGGCCATCCGGCTGCGGCCGGCCTACGCCTCGGCCCATTACAGGCTGGCGCTTGCTTATTCCCATCTTGGGCAGCGCGACAAGGCTCAGGCAGAAATTGCCCTGCAGTTAAAATACAAAAAGCAGGAGCAGGACGGCGTGGATGCGCGTATGAAGCAGGTCACCACGTTTCTGGTGAAGATGCAGTGAGCACGTTATTCCGGCGTGGTGCCGCTGAAAGCGGCGAGCCTCCCCGGACATGCCGCAGGACCGCGCACCTCTTAACTCGAAGTCCGACTTGGCGAATCGCGGGCTCACCGATGATCAGCGGCAAGCCCGCAGGGTCCTGTTACGCGACAGACCCTAAAGTCTGCACGGTCGCGGCCGGCTCTTCGTCGCGGAAGTGCAGCTCGGGACCGCCAGGTTCGAGGAACGGGCGGCCGTAGTAGCTCTCGATCAGCAGAGCGCGCAGCTCCGAGATCAGCGGGAAGCGCGGATTGGCGCCAGTGCACTGGTCATCGAAAGCTTCTTCGGCGATCGCATCCACCTGCACCAGGAATTCGCGTTCTGGGACGCCGGCGGCCTGAATCGAAAATGGAACCTCCAGATCGCTCTTCAGGGATTCCACCCACGCGAGCAGGTTCGCTACGCTGCCGTCAGTGTCTTGGCCTGCGATTCCGAGATGCTTCGCGATCTCTGCATAGCGGCGCTTGGCCTTGGGCCGGTCGTACTGCGAAAAAGCCGCCTGCTTAACTGGATTGTCGTTGGCGTTATAGCGAATGACGTTGGCAATCAGCAGAGCATTGGCCAGTCCATGAGGCAGATGAAAAGCCGCGCCCAGCTTGTGGGCCAGGGAGTGGCAGACGCCGAGGAACGCATTGGCGAAGGCGATGCCCGCGATGGTTGCGGCGTTGTGGACCTTTTCACGAGCGATGGGGTCACGCGCGCCGTTCTTGTATGCGGAGGGCAGATGCTCTTTGAGAAGCTGCAATGCCTGCAGCGCCTGACCGTCGCTGAATTCGTTGGCCATGATGGAGACATAGCTTTCCATCGAGTGGACGACAGCATCGAGTCCGCCAAACGCGGTGAGCGGTTTGGGCAGGTTCATCACGAGGTTGGGGTCGACGATGGCGAGATTGGGCGTAAGTTCGTAATCGGCGATCGGATACTTCACGCCGGTCGCGTCGTCGGTGACCACGGCAAAGGGCGTCACTTCAGAGCCAGTGCCGGAGGTGGTGGGAATGGCCACAAGTTCGGCCTTGATGCCTAGTTTCGGAAAGCGGTAGATGCGCTTGCGAATATCCATGAAGCGCAGGGCCAGATCTTCGAAATTGACTTCAGGATGCTCATACATGACCCAGATGAGCTTGGCTGCATCCATCGGAGATCCGCCGCCGAGCGCGACGATGACGTCAGGCTGGAAGACCGTTGCGACTTCGACGCCCTTGCGCACGATGGAGAGCGTCGGATCGGCTTCGACCTGATAGAACACCTCGACCTCAAGGCGAAGCGATTTCAGGATGCGGATCACGTCATCGACATACCCATGTCGGAAAAGGAACATGTCGGTGACAACCAGCGCGCGCTTTTTGCCTTCGAGTTCCTTCATGGCCTCGACCAGGCAGCCGCGGCGGAAATAGATGGAACGGGGCAGCTTGTGCCAGAGCATGTTTTCGGCTCTCTTTGCGACAGTCTTGCGATTGATGAGATGTTTGGGGCCCACGTTTTCCGAGATGGAATTACCACCCCAGGAGCCGCAGCCCAGAGTGAGCGACGGAGCAAGGCTGAAGTTATACAGATCGCCGATGCCGCCATGGGATGACGGCGTGTTAATGAGGATGCGCGCGGTCTTCATGCGCAGACCGAAATCACGCACGCGTGCCGGCTGCAGATCCTGGTCGGTATAGAGCACGGAAGTGTGGCCGATACCGCCGAGAGCCACGAGTTGAGCAGCCGTTTCCACCGCTTCGTCGAAGTCGCGCCGGCGATAGAGGGCAAGAACGGGGGAGAGCTTTTCCAGCGCAAAGGGCTCGCTTGCGTCAGCGCGCTCGACTTCCCCGATGAGCACGCGCGTGCCGCTGGGGACTTCAAGCCCAGCCATGGAAGCGATCTTCTCGGCGGACTGGCCGACGATGCAGGTGTTGATGCTGCCATTCTTGAAGAGCAGTTCACGGACTTTCTGCAGTTCGTCGGGCTTCAGCAAATAGCCGCCATGGGTGGCAAAGCGGTCGCGCACCGCCTCGTACACGGCGTCGACGGCGATCACCGACTGCTCGGAGGCGCAGACCACGCCGTTGTCGAAAGTCTTGGAAAGCAGGATCGATGCGATGGCGCGCTTAATGTCCGCGGTTTCGTCGATGACGACGGGGGTGTTGCCTGCGCCGACGCCAATGGCGGGCTTACCGGATGAATAAGCAGCGTGGACCATGCCTGGTCCGCCGGTGGCGAGGATGAGATTGATGGCCGGATGCTGCATCAGTGCGGTGGAGAGCTCCAGGGTTGGCTCGTCGATCCAGCCGATGATGTCCGGTGGCGCACCGGCGGCGACTGCGGCGTCCAGCACCAGGCGAGCAGCGGCGCAGGTGGACTTCCTTGCGCGCGGATGTGGGCTGAAGATGATCCCGTTGCGCGTTTTCAGGCTGATCAGCGCTTTGAAAATAGCCGTGGAAGTTGGATTGGTGGTAGGGATAATGCCGCAAATGATGCCCACCGGCTCCGCGTAAGTCAGGATGCCATGCTCGTCATCGGTCTCGATAATGCCGCAGGTCTTCTCGTCTTTGTACTTGTTGTAGATGTATTCAGAGGCGAAGTGATTCTTCACGACCTTGTCTTCGACCACGCCCATGCCGGTTTCCTCGGCCGCCATTTTGGCAAGGGGAATGCGCGCGTCGGCGGCAGCCAGGGCGGCGCTGCGAAAGATGAGGTCAACCTGCTGCTGCGAAAATGTGGCGAAGGTTTGCTGAGCGCGCTTAACGCGGGCAGCGAGGGCGTTGAGTTCATCGAGATTGGTGACGGGCATGGAGAGCCTCTGCTGGGGATAATGTGCGGAGGGACGCTGGTTCGATCGCCCCCTGTTCTTCATGGTGCGAGGGCGGAGCCCTGCCGGGCTGTGACATTGGTCACGTTACGGAAGGAGGATCAGTGGCAGGTCTGTTCACTGATGTTCATAGCAAAGGCGTGTCAATGTACACTAGCTGGCGGGTCTGCTCTGCCAGGGCGTCATTCATTCTGCATTCCAGAGCGGTACTCCGGATGCAGTCGCAGATTTCGTGTTACGCCTCTGACCTCGCTGTGGCTGGAATGCCGCGTTTGTCTACGACAGCTCAGCTGGAGCGGAGACGGCCGTGCAGTTGCTGGAATACGCCAACTCACAGCTGCTGGAGTTCCGCCATTACGATGAGCTGCTGACCGGTTTGCTCGACAGCGTCTACAACTCGCTCGGGCCGAAACCCGGGGTTCTGGCGCGCGGGCGCTTGGCGCGCTCCGCCTCAAGTCTGCATGCGGTGCTGCTGGAGGTAGGGGAGCTGACGGAGCGGGCCGACAACGCCATCAAGTTCCTGCGCGATATGTTTGCCGCGCGCCTCTACAGACTGGCTGCGGCCAAGGTGGGCGTGCCGGATTACAAAAATCTGGTGGCGCAGAAGCTGAAAACGGCCGAGGACCTGTATCAGTTCATGCTGGAGCAGTTCAATCAGAGCCGCGGCTTCTTCCTCGAGGTTCTGGTGGTTCTGATCCTGCTCATCGAGCTCTACTATGCCTTCCGCGGCCACTTGATTTGATCTGGCCTGATCCCACATGCCGATGCGCAGAGCTACTGCGTGGTCCACGCCCCATCAATGGGCAGGCAGGCACCGGTGATATTGGTCGCTGCTGCAGAGCAAAGGAACAACGCCAGTGCCGCGATATCCTCCACTCTGGTGAAGTGCCCGCTGGGCTGCTTCTCGCACAGGAAGTCACGCGAGGCCTGCTCGACCGAGACGTGAGTCTGTGCAGCGCGATCATCGATTTGCTTCTGCACCAGCGGCGTGAGCACAAAGCCCGGACAGATGGCGTTGCAGGTGATCCCGCGCGCCGCATTTTCGAGTGCCACCACTTTGGTCAGTCCCACGATGCCGTGCTTAGCTGCCACATAGGCCGATTTATGGATCGAAGCGACGAGCCCGTGCGCTGAGGCGATATTGATGATGCGTCCCTGGCCGCGCTGCTGCATGCCGGGGAGCACCGCGCGCGTGGTGTGAAAAGCCGCCGAGAGGCAGACAGCGAGAATGGCGTCCCAGCGGTCGGGAGGAAACTGTTCCGTCGGCGCGACATACTGAATGCCCGCGTTATTGATAAGCACATCGATGCGCCCGAAATGCCGTTCGGCGTCGCTGATGAGCGCCGCGCACTGTTGTGGATCGGCGAGATCGGCGGGTTGGTAGCGGACGCGGATCGTATGCTCCTGCTCGAGACTCTGCACCAGGGACTCGGCATCTCCAGGCGCGGCGAAGCCATTGATGGCCAGATGAGAGCCGGCAGCGGCGAAGGCTCTGGCCATACCCAGCCCGATACCCGAGGTGGCGCCGGTAATAACAACAATCTGATGGTCCGACATGAAAGAACCGCTCCTGACGAGGATGAAGTCGCTGCGCTCGACGCACGAATATGTCGAAGATACAACATCAGCCGCAGCGTCGGAGCACCGCGCCGGAGCCGTTAATCCCGCGCCGGTCCGCCCTTCGCATCCGCGGAGCCGCTTCTGGCGTATAACTGAATTTCAGAAAAGGAACACTTCAGGGAACCTCTATGAATCGAAGGGAATTTCTTGCGGGCGCTGTCAGCGCGACCATGATGGGAGCAGCCGCTCACGCCGCGAATCTTCCTGCCGGGGGCGCAGCCAACGGCGCACACGGCTCCGGTGAGCCAGTGGCTCAGGAAGAGCGGCCCTATCCCAATCTGAAGCCGATGGCGTTGGGGCTGGTGATTCAGCCGCCTGAGGGGCCGGAGAAGACCATCGCCCGCGTCCACGAACTGGGCCTGTCCAATTGCTTTCTGTCCATGGACGCGTGGCTCGGCAAATACTCGCAATCGCTGGCTCAGCAGGTCAAAGATCTGCTGGAAAAGTACAACGTGACGGCGACTGCGGCGGAGGTGGTCGGACCGGGTCCGCTGGTATGGGACTTCGTCAAGGGACCTTCGACCATCGGTCTGGTGCCGCGGGCCACGCGCACCGCACGCATGGATGCCCTGAAGCAGACCTCGGATTTCGCAAAGCTGCTGAACATCCGCCAGGTGCAGACGCACTGCGGCTTTTTGCCGGAAGATCCAGCCGACCCGCTCTACGACGAGGCCGTCGTCGCCATTCGCGAAGTGGCCCAGCACTGCGCCGGCAACGGGCAGATGTTTCTGATGGAGACCGGCCAGGAGACGCCGACCACGATGTCGCGCGCGATTAAGGACGTCAATCAGCCGAACCTCGGCGTGGGCCTGGATACCGCGAACTTGATCCTCTATGGCAAGGCCAACCCCGTCGATGCTGTGGATATCATCGGTCCGCACGTGCGCAGCATTCACGCGAAGGATGGTAGGTGGCCTACGGATCCGATGAAACTGGGCGAGGAAGTGCTGATTGGTACTGGAATCGTGAATTTCCATGAAGTATTTACCAAACTGCATCGGCTCGGTTATCGGGGCGCGGTCACCATCGAGCGCGAGACCTCAGGCCCGCAGCAGATCGCGGACGTGAAGGCTGAAAAGGCTTATCTGGATAAGGTACTGTCACGGGTGCTCCCGCAGTAGGCATAACAGAGGAATCGGAACTCATCAGCTATGGACAGAAGACAATTCGTCGGCGGCGCTGCCGCATCGAGCATATTGATTCTTAATTCGCGCAACGTGTTCGGCTATCCAGCCAATTCGGCTGTGCGCTATGCACTGCTGGGTTGTGGCAGTCGAGGCACCTCGGTCGCAACATCCTTTGCGCAGAACACGCAGGCGCGGCTCGTGGCGCTGGCCGATATCTTCCCCGATCAGCTCGCGGCCGGGAAGGCGCACTTCGATCAGGTGAACAGCGCGCTGGGCGTGCCCGCCATCGATCCGAAGCTGATGTTTCGTGGCTATCGCGCCTTCGAGGAACTGGCTGCTTCCCCCGATGTGGATGCGATTCAGATCTCGACGCCGCCCTGGTTCCATGTGCAGCATCTGGAGGCTGTGGTGAAGGGCGGCAAGCATGCCTACTGCGAGAAGCCGATGGGCGTAGACGTGGCACAGACGCGTCAGGCCCTGGCGATCGGCAAGCTGGCCCAGGGCAAGGTGAGCGTCGACGTCGGTTTCCAGGTGCGCAGCGCGCCGCCCATTGCGGAAGTGGTGCGGCGCATTCACGCCGGCGATTTAGGCAAACTCGTTTGTATCGAGGCGCACTACAACGCCCCCACCGCGGTGAGCCACAGCGGACCGAACTGGTCGCCGGATGAATTCCGCCTGCGCAACTGGCTGTGGGATCGCGTGCTCTCCGGCGACATCATCGTCGAGCAGAATATCCACGTTATCGACCTTTGTAACTGGATACTGGGGAGCCATCCCATCAAAGCCACTGCAACCGGCGGCCGCAATGTGCCCACGCATCCGGGCGATACCTGGGATAACTACCAGGTCATCTACACCTATCCCAATGGCATGCATGTCAGTTTCTCCTCGACGCAGTGGGGGGCGAGCAGCTGGTTCGACGTGACCGAGCGCATCTTCGGAGAGAAGGGAATCGCCGAAGCCCCTTATTCAGGACCGGTCCGCATCATCGGACAAAACGCGTGGGAGTGGAAGGAGAATCCGCCCGCATCAGGAGCGCAGCCTTCTGGATTCGCGGCGAATGGTGCTTTCAACGACAACCTGCAGTTCGCCGACCGCGAAAAGGATCACGCTTTCATCGAAAGCATCACCTCGGGTAATTTCCACAACCAGGTAGAAGTTGGTGTAGAGAGCGCGCTGAGCGCCATGCTGGGACGCATGGCAGGGCAGCAGGGCCGCGAAGTCACCTGGGAAGAGCAGTTACAACATCCCGAAGTCTACAATCTGAACCTGAATGTGAGCCAGTTCACTTAGGAACTGGTTCAGTTCGTGGTCCCGCGTTCCGCTACTTCTTCTCCCGAAGCTCGCTCAGCAACTCTGTGACGGCGCGATCCAATTGCGCGTCCTTGCTCTCTTCAGTCTCACCGGGCTTGCGAACCACCTCCACATCCACCGGCCGTGGATGCTCTTCCATGGTTTCGCCGAGTTCGTCCTGCACGCGAATCTCGGGCAGGCGCAGACGCGAACCGTCGATTAGTTCGGTGCCGTCGGTATAAATGATCCAGCCCGCAGTGGGCACGCCGACCACCTTGCCGAGGTGCAGGTCGCGATAGCCTTCAGTGAAATCCTCTCCATCGGAGAGCGTCGACTCATTGGTCAGCAGAATGGTAGGTTTGCCCAGTGCGCGCTGGCCCAGGATTTGGCGCGCCGGTGTGGGAGGCAGGTCACGCGGTGTCAGTGTCAGAAAGTTCCTGCGCGTGAAGACATCGAGAGCGTAGCCGTTGACATAGCCGCCGTTGTTGTTGCGGATATCGATGATGACGCCGTCCTTGTGCTCGTTCTGCGCATCGAGATCGAGATAGAGTTGGCGCAGCGCGTGATCGCTCATATCGGCGAGGTGTACATAGCCGAGCCGTCCGCCGCTGAGCTTATCAACCTGCGCGCGGTTCTCATCGATCCAGGCGCGGTACAGCAGCCCCGCTTCGGTCGTGGTCGTCACAGGCATGACCACTAAGTCGCGTTCTTTGCCGTCCGAGGCGCCAATGTGCAGGACAGTGCGTCGACTAATCGTGTCGTTGAGCAGCTGATCGAGATTGGCATGAGCATCGACAGGCTGGCCGTTCACGGCGAGCAGATGGTCGCCAACTCCGATCCCTTCAATGGCTGCCGGTCCAAGCGGAACGACTTCGCGGACGATGAGCCCTTTGCCCGCTTCATAAGCGGGCCGCTCGAAGCGCAGACCGAGCCGGCCAATATGCTGCGAGCCGTTGCCGGGTGCCCCGATGCCGGAGTGAGAAGCATCCAGCTCGCCGATCATCAGATTGATATCACGGCGCATCTCGTCCGGAGTTTGGCTGCCCGCAATGTAGGGAGCAAACTCGTCATGCAGTGCGGACCAGTTGCGCCCGTGGAAGCTGCTGTCATAAAAGCGGCGATTGAGGTCTTGCCAGGCCTCTTCGAAGGCCACATTTTTCTCCGCGGAGAAATCGACGTCGAAGGTCGCCGATACCTGAATCGGCTTTGATTGACCGCTGTCGACCGCGAGCCGGTGCAACTGCCCACCGTCCAGATAGAAAAGCTCCTTTGAATCCGGCCCGAACTGCCAGTCATCTTTTTCTGAAGCCGTGGAGGTGAGCTGATGCGCGACGGGCGGCTCTTTGGGGTTCTCTTCGAGTGAATAGCTGTACAGGTTTTCCTGATTGCCGGCGCGAGCCTCGAAGACCAGCGTCTTTCCGTCGGGGCTGATCATCGGCGCTTCCGCGTTGAGTCCGATCGGCAGTAACGTGAGACGATCGCGAATCCCATCGAAGCGAATCGCCACGGGCTCAGGCTTCCTTTCGGCCTCGGCTTTCTCGACGGCCTTTTCATTGAGATTTGGTGCGGTGGCATTCGCGGGCTTGCTGGCGGGCGTAGGTGGGGCGGGCTGCGCGGGCGAACGGAATAGGTCCCGAAATTCATCTTCGCGGTATGTGGGAACGTGCAGGGTGAGGTCCACGCGCGCGATGTCGAAGTTCTCGCTGCGCTGCGCAGTTTCAAAAAGAATGTATTTGCCATCCGGCGACCAGGCGATGTGATCTGCGCTCTCACCGTTCGCCAGAAAGGTGATGGAGCGCGCCTCGCCGCCAGAGGTCGGCACCACCTTGAGGTTGCGGAACGAATCGTACCCATAAGTCGTGAAGGCGATCCAGTCCCCACCGGGCGCGAAAGCAATGCGCGGATCATCTAAGTAGTCGCTGGCGAGCACGCGGTCACTCAGATCAGCCACCGTCAGCAGGTGCAGCTGCTTCTCGTCGCGCGTGTATGCAATGCTTTTACCGTCAGGTGACCAGCGAGGATGCTCATCTTCCGCGGTGCCATTCGTGAGCTGGCGTTCTTTGTCGGTAGTGAAGTCGTATTCATACAGGTTACTGTGACCATTGCGCAGGCTCTGGTACACAATGCTCCTGCTGTCCGGCGACCAGCGAATACCTTTTTCTTCCTCCGGCGTGCGCGTGATGCGGATGGCTTCGCCGCCGTCTTTTGTGGTGGTCGCGAAGATATCGCCGTGGCCCACCATGGCCACCTTTTTGCCGTCGGGCGAGAGCGCCATCTCGGTGAACTTCGAGACGGTCTCATGCTGCACCCCGGCCGCGGCGGGCGATCCGCGCAGCTCGATGTGAACCTCCGACGCGCTGCCGCTCGTTGCGTCCATCTTCCAGATCGCAAGGTTACGCTCAAAGACGATGGTTTTGCCGTGATTGCCGATCGTCGGAAAGAGCACGCGGCCTGATTTGAAATGCGTAAGCTGCTTCTCCGTTCCTCCGTCGACTTTTGCCGACCAGATGTTCTCCGGGCCGGTTTTGTCTGACATATAAAAGAGTGCGGAGCCGTCTTCCGACCACATCGGCCACCCGTGTTTGGCGTCATCCGGCAACAGGACTCGGTACCCAGCGTCTTCGGCAATCGGCTTCAGCCAGAGCTCCGTATTGTCAATATGGCTGTGGCCGTCGCGCCACCACTGCAAGTGGCTAATGCCTTTGGCCATCAGCGCGAGAGTTTTGCCGTCGGGCGAGGGAGCGGATTCGAACTCGGCCAGGTAGCGCTCTCGACTGACCTCAAGCGGCGTACCGCCCTCCGCGCTCACGCGGAAAACATCGGTCGTCCGCGCAATATCGTTCGCATCCGACGTGAAGTAAAGCCACCGCCCGTCGGCAGACCAGGCGTCGAGGTCTTCGTCCGCATCCGCCCACGTAATGCGCGTCAGCTCTCCGGTAGCGAGGGTGAGGACGTAGATATCGCCGTTGCCGGTGCGGGTTGAGACAAAGGCGAGCCGCGTACCATCGGGCGAGTAGAGGGGGTGCGATTCGGTGGCGGGATCGCTCACCAACAGGTGGGCTTCGCCGCCCTCGGCAGGCACTGTCCAGATATCGCCGCCCGAAACGAAAGCGATCTCGTGGCCATCGGGTGAGAGTGCAGGCTGCGACAGCGAGGGCAGACTGTGAGCGGCAGCGGCGTCCGCAGAGGCAGTGACACCCCAGGCGAGCACGGCAAGAACAAAGCAACCGCGAAGCTGATTCTTCAACGAAAATCTCCAGAAAATCGCCGGGATGGACTATTCCGGCTATTCCGCAATAGCGGGGAATGGAGTGTTTGTAACACACCGCGCGCACATCCGTGGGCGCAGTCGACATCCGCCTCAACCCATCGAGATGCGGACCCTCATTGGGTCCAATTTCCTGTGCAGACGGGAAAAGTAACGTGTTAATGCAATGATTTTAGGGTATTTAGATAGTCGAGGATAGAAAATTTGAACCCTCCAACACCTCCCGAAAGCGTAAATGGATTACGGATCATCCCCGGCAATTTTCAACAGCAGCGCTTCAACCGTAAATCGCCCGCTCATTCGTGCTCGACCCGCCAATCTGAGTTCTTTGGCTGCCCTGGCGTGCGTCCGTTCAGACAGATTCGGAGACGATTGATCTTCGGAACCCACGTCCGCCGACATCATCGCGGCTTCTTGACTCCGCTCTGACATAAACAGCTCTGCGCTTCGATGGACAGGTGCGATGGCTGATCCGTCACCTCTGTGGTGCTCAGCTGCTTGGCAGACACGCATTAAATTCAATCTCCGGCAGCGCTTCAACGGCGCTCCTGAGCGATCGCTCCCACTGCCGGTGAATGGAAATCAGCTGCGGGTCATCGGCCGCGAAGCAGCGGTAATTGCCAAAGTCCAGATCGTTGTCGCGGTAGAGGAGCATCTCGATCGGCGGTCCGACGGTCACATTCGAACGCATGGTGGCATCGAAGGAAAGCAGCGCGTATTTGGCCGCCGATTCCAGGGTGGTCGAAGTGTAGACGACGCCACGCTCGATGATGGGCCGTCCATATTTGTATTCACCAATCTGCAGGAAAGGCGTTTCGGCCGTGACCACCAGCGGGTTGCCCTGAGGATAAACAAGGTACAACTGCGGTTCTTCTCCCCTGATCTGACCGGCGACGAGCAGATGAATGTTGAAGTGGTACTCATCCTTCTCGAGCGCGGCGCGGTCGATCTCGGCTACTTTCCGCACATATTCGCCCACACAGCGGACTGCGTCATAGAAATTCTCGGCAGTGGCGAGCCCAATGCCGGCACGAAAATCGCGATGCAGCAAGGTCATGGTGGACTGTGTAAGCGACAGGCTGCCGCTGGTGAGCACCGCGAATGCGCGCTCGCCCGGCTTTACGAAGGTATACATTTTCCGGCAGGTGTTGACCTGATCGTAGCCGGCGTTGCTGCGCGAGTCGGACGCGAGCACCAGGCCTTCATGAGTCTTGATCCCGACGCAGTAGGTCATCACCCTCCTGATTTTTTGCGAAATACTTGCGCAAAGCAGCGCTGGCTGATACTAAATAGAAACGCTGACGTCCCTCGTCGCACCTCAGCTGAACGCCAATTTCGTCCGAATACTCACTGGGTAAGGACAGGATAGCGCGATGCTGATACGTCTGGGCTACGACATCGAGTTCGATGTTCCACGCGGGGCCACTTTCCTCACGCTCCTGCGCGTTCATCCTTCCCGACAGGCCGATCTGGACCGCCCCGACTGCGTGCAGGTGAGTCCCCGCATCCCGGTGGAAGATTACGAGGACGGCTTCGGAAACCTCGCCACGCGGTTTCTGGCTCCCTCCGGAGGCCTGCGCCTCAGCGCCTCACGCCTGGTTTGGGACAGCGGCGAGCCTGATGCTGCCGCCCCTGACGCCGAAGAGGTTTCAGTCCATGAGCTTCCCCCGGCGACCCTTCCCTACCTGATGAACAGCCGTTATTGCGAGGTGGACCTGATGTCGCCCATCGCCGCCGACCTGTTCGGCTGCTGCCCGCCGGGATGGAGCCGAGTGCAGGCCATCTGCGACTGGGTGAAAAGCCATCTGGTCTTCGATTACGCCAGGGCACGTCCGACCCGCACCGCCCTCGATACCTATGCCGAGCGGGTGGGGGTCTGCCGCGACTTCCAGCATCTGGCCATCACCTTCTGCCGCGCGCTCAATATTCCAGCCCGCTATGTCACCGGCTACCTCGGTGACATAGGGGTTCCTGTCGCACCGTATCCCATGGATTTCAGCGCGTGGTTCGAGGCCTGGTTGGATGGCCGCTGGTGGACCTTTGACGCGCGCCACAATCAGCCTCGTATAGGCAGGGTGCTGATGGCTACCGGTCGCGACGCAACCGACGTGGCCATCACCACGACCTTTGGCGAGGCACGACTCACGAAATTCACTGTGATCACGGAAGAGGCGAAGGAGGATGCATAATGGCCCTGCCGGTACTGCTTCCGAATCAGCACGACGCGCTCTCGAGTTATCAGCTTGGCAGCGCCTTCGACGAAATGTTCTCGAGCAACGGCGAGCCGCGTCCTGAGTATCAGGAACTGCTGCGCGCCTTTCTCGAGATGCCGGCCGGAGAACTCGCGGCCCGCAAACAATCGGCCGACCTCTCCTTCCTGACCGAGGGCATCACCTTCACCGTTTACGGGCGCGACGAAGGCACCGAGCGGATATTCCCTTACGATCTGCTGCCGCGCATTGTGACTCATGCTGAATGGCACGTCATCGAGAGCGGCCTCAAGCAGAGGATCACTGCCTTGAACCTGTTTCTGCGCGATATCTATCACGAGAGCAAGATACTGAACGATGGTGTTGTTCCGCGCGAGATCGTCTACACCTGCCGCCATTTCCGCCGCGAAATGCGCGGGCTGCAGGTGCCGCGCAACATATATATCGCGGTTACCGGCACCGACCTGCTGCGTCTGGAGAACGGCGAGTTTGTGGTGTTGGAAGACAACCTGCGTGTACCCAGCGGTGTCTCATACATGCTCACCAACCGGCGGGCCATGAAGCGCACCCTGCCACATCTTTTCCGTGCCTATCGCGTGCGGCCTATCGACCACTATGCGCAGTTGCTGCTGGGCACCCTGCGTTCACTGGCGCCGGAGGGCCGGCCAGAGCCTAATATCGTGGTGCTCACACCCGGCGTATATAACTCGGCCTACTTTGAACATACTTATCTGGCCCGCCAGATGGGTATCGAACTGGTGGAGGGCCGCGACCTCCTGGTGCACGACAATATTGTCTACATGCGGACCACTGCGGGGCTGCGGCGTGTGGATGTGATCTATCGCCGCGTCGATGACGACTTCAGTGATCCGCTCGCCTTTCGGCCCGATTCCATTCTCGGAGTGGCCGGCCTGCTCAATGCCTATCGCGCCGGGAACGTAACGATAGCCAATGCATTCGGGACAGGAGTCGCCGATGATAAAGCCCTCTACGCCTACGTGCCGGCGATTATTCGCTACTATCTCGATGAAGAACCACTATTAAATAATGTAGAAACATTTCTCCTGACCAATCCCCTCCATCGGCAGCACGTTTTGGCCAATCTCGAAAAAATGGTTGTCAAGCCAGTGGGCGAATCCGGCGGCTATGGAATGCTGGTAGGCCCGCACAGCACTGCCGAGCAGCGCGCACACTTCCGCGGTCTGATCCAGCAGCATCCGCGAAACTTCATCGCGCAGCCCACCCTGACCTTTTCGCTCGCCCCATGCCTGATGGGCGAGTGCATCGAGCCGAGGCATGTCGATCTGCGTCCATACATCCTCTATGGTGACCAGATCAATATTGTGCCTGGAGGGCTCACCCGGGTCGCACTGCAGAAGGGCTCGCTGGTGGTGAACTCCTCCCAGGGCGGCGGCAGCAAAGATACCTGGGTCCTGGACGAATAGCCATGCTCTCTCGTGTAGCGGACAGCCTCTACTGGATCGGGCGCTATCTGGAGCGCGCGGAGGATGCGCTGCACATCCTCGATGTCAACATGAACCTCATGCTGGAGGGATCGAAGACCACGAATGAGGCACGCTGGCGGCGCGTGATGCACTCACTGGGCAGTACCGCGGATCTGCCCGTCGGCGACGCCGACGGGACTACGCGGATGCTGATCTTCGATGCCACCAACCGCGCCTCAGTAGCCGCCTGTATTGCATCGGCCCGGGAGAATGCCCGCCAGGTGCGCGACGAGATCAGCAGCGAGCAGTGGCAGAAGCTGAACCGGCTGTATCACGAAATGACCGAGATGCGGGCGCAGCAGTCGGTTCCGATGCTTTCCGATGCGATCCAGACCGTGCTGGAAGGCATTTACATGTTTAAGGGCGTCACCGACACCACCATGACCCACGGCGAGGGATGGCACTTCATCCGCGCCGGGCGCCACATGGAAGGCGCCATGCATATCGCCACGCTGCTGGAGATGTACTACCGCGAGCTGTTTGCGAGTGTGGAAGCGGTGATGGACCCGTCGCAATATCTGGAGTGGATTGGCCTCCTGCGCAGCTGCACGGCCTTCGAGTCCTACTGCACAGTTCACACGGCCGACGTTACGCCGGAACGGATTCTTCAGTTTTTACTGCTCAACCGTGAATTTCCGCATTCCCTCTGGTATTCGGTGAACGCGCTGGTCGATGCGCTGACCTGTATTCAGCAGGATGGCCGGAGGGCGCCGGCGGAGGAGCTGGCGCGTCGAGCCGGCCGGCTGCGCGCTTCGCTGAGCTTTGTGCAAATAGGCGAAATCATTGCGCAGGATACGGCGAGTTATCTGCGTCACGTACTCGAAGAGTGCCGGGCAATACAGGAGCTGATCTATCGCCTCTACATCAGCTATTCCGTCGATACAGCTTTGGCTCTGTGACCACGGCAGAGGAGTTACAGTATGAATTTCTTTTCGATCCGCCATCTTACCCGCTTTGAATACTCCAACTCCGTCTGCGAAACGCTGATGGAGACGCGGATGCATCCGAGGACGGACGCGAATCAGCGGTGCCTTAACTTCTCATTGTCGGTCAGTCCGCGCTGCCGCCTGTTTACTTATCGCGATCATCTGGGCAACAGCATCCATCACTTCGATATTCCCGGTGAACACAAAACGCTGGTCATTGTGGCCGAGTCCTTGATCGAGCTGCAGCGGCTGGCAACGGTTCCCGATCACCTGGACGCTTCAGCATGGGGCGAGCTGGACGACTTGGTCATGAACGGAGATTACTGGGAAATGCTGCTCCCCAGCGAACTAACACAGGCGACACCCAAAGTGCTGGAGTTGGCCGAGGAACTGAACGTCCAGCGCCGCGACGATCCTCTGAGCCTGCTGCGTGAACTGAATGCGCGCCTTAACGAGTACTTCGATTACGTGCCGAAAAGCACGCGCGTCGACACTCCGATCGACCAGGCGATTGAGAGACGCCAGGGAGTCTGTCAGGACTTTGCGCACACCATGATCGCGCTGGTCCGGCTGCTCGGCATCCCGTGCCGCTATGTGAGCGGCTATCTGAATCACACGCGGGATGACGGCATGCGGTCTCTGCCGCTGGCCACGCACGCCTGGGTGGATGCGTTCCTGCCGCACCTTGGATGGGTAGGCTTCGACCCAACCAATAATGTGCTCGCCCACGACTGTCACATCCGCACCGCGCTCGGCCGCGACTATACAGACGTGCCGCCCACACGGGGCATCTATCGTGGGACTGCCGCGGGCGAATTGCATGTCGCGGTGCAGGTGACCGCGCACCCAGAAGCGCCCCCCCTCGATCAGGAGTGGCCGATGCCGGAGGACTGGTCCATTCACGTAGAGCGAGCGCTGGAGCCTCCTCCGCCCGCCTCACCGATCCTGCAGCTGCAGCAGATCGAACAGCAACAGCAGTAGCGGCAGATCGGACATAGCAGTTGGCTGTCTGTTTTCTGGCTGCGCTGTCGCGTCTGATTGCGCTGTTGGATCCCTATAAAGGGTTGAGTGCCGAATTGCTTTGCCTGAGTCGTTGTTTCTCAGCGGATGCCAGGTGATCCGCTGCGATGCAATATCGCCTCCCATTCGCCGCTGCTCATAGTGCCGACGGCGACGATGGCTTCTCCGATAGGGGGGTGAATTCCTCATCGATTTCGCGATTGAGACGCCCCCTGCGGAAGGCGTAGCCAATGCGCGACCAGAAAGACATAGTTAAGCCTCCTGCAGGACGCGATTGATGGCGGAGCTCACGGGGTGCCATCGCACGACTTCGGCGTCCAGCTGTTTTTTGCCGGCGGCGGTGAGCTCGTAGAGGCGAGTGCGGCGGCCCGGACCCATAGGAGCCCATTCGGCACGGATCCAGCCGGTCTACTCCATGCGGTGAAGGGCGGGGTAAAGCGACCCAACCTCCGCGTTTAGGACTGCGCCGGAGATGTGCTTGATTGCCGTCATGAGCGCATAGCCGTCCAGGTTGGCTGACCGGAGAGAACCTTCAGGGCGAGAAGATCAAGAGAACCCTGCATGATGTCTGTCTTTTTCATGCTAGGACGTCTCACTAAGAAGACAGCTTAGTGATTGTCAGGTTGCGATTCAGACTTTGCGGTCGGGGGCGATGAATAGAATCCACATCGCTATGCCTCCAACATCGGAGGATTAGCGCCCGGAGCGTTGATTCCTGCTCTTCCCTGACAGAGGCCTATGAATCAAAGAACAGTTAGGCTTGGCGCCAAATCCCCCGCGCTCTCCATACTTCGGGCTATCCCGTGTCCCGAATTGCCACACAGCTGCTCTCAGCTGCGACGCTCACCGATGATCGCAGTGCGGTCCTGCGGAAGCATGTCTGGCTGGTGCTCCCGTTGGAGGGCCAGCGTTTATGGAAGGCGACCCGGTGGGACTGGAGTGCACGGAGCAGCTATCTGGGCGGCGATGGCGGTTGGGGAGTGGTGGCCCCGCACAAGCCACCTGTGGTGCCATCATCACTACAATTTTTTTAGCAATTGCCTGCGTCTCGAGCGGATACGAAGCGCGGGCACAAAGCCTGTCCTGGACCTGGATCGGCGGCAGCGCGACTGTGCCGTCATTTGGACGCGGAAACGCGGGGGTATGCGGCACACCAGGGGTGGCCGCGGCAGACAATCTTCCGGGAGCGCGGAGCCACGCGAGCAGCTGGGTCGATAACAAGGGACATCTCTGGCTCTTTGGTGGATATGGATATGACTGCGCGGGCAATGCCGGGTCGCTGAGCGATTTGTGGGAGTTCGATCTCGACTCGCAGCAGTGGACCTGGACGGGCGGTTCGGGTGCGGTGGGCAGCAATGGCGGGGCAGCGGGAGTATACGGCACGCTGGGAGCAGCGGCAGTTACCAACGCTCCGGGCGGCCGGGACAGTGCCAGCAGTTGGACGGACGGCGAAGGTCATCTTTGGCTTTTCGGGGGCTACGGTTTCGACGGGGACGGATGGTTCGGCAGTTTGAATGATCTTTGGGAGTTCGACCCGTCGTCGCAGCAGTGGACGTGGGTGGCCGGCAGCCAGACGCTCGGCGGTCTCGACGGGCAGCTAGGCATCTACGGCAGCGCAGGTGTTGCTTCTGCTGCGGCGGCTCCGGGAGGGCGCGGCAGCGCCTGCGCGTGGACGGATCCAAACGGAGACCTGTGGTTGTTCGGAGGCGAAGGCCTCGATGCAAATGGAGCTATAGGTGAGCTCAACGATCTGTGGAAGTTCGAGCGCGCAGACCGCGAGTGGATATGGGTGAGCGGCGGCAGCACGTTGCCCTCCGGAGCCGCCGGGCGGCCTGGAAGCTATGGTGCCCGGGCCGTGGCCGCGGCCGGCAACTTCCCCGGTGGACGAGATCGCGCCAGTGCGTGGGCGGATTCAGATGGGAACCTGTGGCTCTTTGGCGGATATGGTTACGACGCCAGTGACACAGTGGGATTGCTGAACGATCTCTGGGAGTTCGACACGTCCAGCGCGGAATGGGCGTGGATGGGTGGGAGCCGGACGATAGGTGCTCGGGGCGGAGTGGCCGGAGTGTACGGATCGCCTGCGATCGCCGCAGCCGAAAATGGGCCCGGGTCAAGGGAAGGTGCAAGCGCGTGGATGGATGCCGGTGGAAACCTGTGGTTATTCGGTGGAGATGGATTGGATTCGCAGGGCAACTCAACCGTACTGAACGATCTATGGGAGTTCAGCCCGAATAGCTCGGAGTGGGTGTGGATGGGGGGGGACAGCGCGGGTCCAACGAACAGCGGGCCAGCTGGTCAATACGGTACCGCAGGAATCTCAACGGCAGGGGATGCTCCTGGAGGGCGTACCGGATCGACTTCCTGGATTGATCAACAAGGCCATTGGTGGCTGTTTGGTGGCTACGGAATGGACGCTGTGCAGAGGGACGGCGACCTGGATGACCTGTGGGAGTTTGCAGGAAGCGCGAACGGCGGGAGAAGTTCCGGGGCGCCTGGCTACTCGCTGATCGCCACATCGGTGGCAGCAGTATCCGGAGCTGCCTCCTCTTCGACGGTGACAGTTACTGCGAGCGGAGGTTACAGCGGTATGGTCACGCTGAGCTGTGCGATTACTTCCACTCCGGTCGGCGCAGTGGAGATTCCCACGTGCGCAGCCAAACAGGAAGTTACGCTCAGTCCAGCGGTTGCCGTCGCAACCACCTCAATCACCGTGAACACTACGACTGCTCAAAGCAATGCTGTGACGCGCATCGGGCGCGATGCCGAATCGAAGCGGCTTGAGGCCGGTGCTGCTTTTGCCATGCTGCTGTGCATCGGCCTGAGCAGACGACGCATAAGTGCGCTGCAGCTGGTAATGCTGGCAGCGGTTCTTTGCGGGCTCACGGGCTGTGGCAACATGGCTGTCCTCAATACCAGCGGCGGCCGTCCTGCCGGCGGCACATCTCCGGGAATTTACATCTGCACCGTCACCGGCGTCGGGAGTGATGCAGCCGCAACAAGGGCAACGACGACTTTCTCGGTGACTGTTCAATGAGCGGAGTGTGCCGGCACAGATTGCTGTCGGGCATAGTTAGGAAGTGACTTGATGAAGGAAGTGCGCGGACCAGGAAATCGATTTGCGAGGCGATGGTATTTAAATCTGCAGGCGCTGGGGGCGGCAGCGACGATTCTTCTGGGCTGCGAAGCTTTGGTGGTGCCCGCGGCTGGCCAGAGCACGGTGTACAACGTGATGAATTTCGGCGCGAAGGGAGATGGGATAGCAGATGACGCGCCAGCCATCCAGAATGCGGAGCTGGCTGCTGAAGCCAGCGGCGGTGCCGTTTACCTGCCCGCGGGCACCTATTTCATGAACAGTACCGTGGTCGTCGGAAGTCATATTGAGATCTATGGCGACGGCAATTCGAGCGTGCTGGTGCGCAGCAACACGACGAGCATGGTCGCGATGTATGCGGGCGACTGCACCACCAACAAACCCCCGCGCGGAGCTTTCCGCATGGTATTCATCAACCGGCACTATAACTGCGAGGACGACGGAATCCACCTGCACGATTTTGAAATCGATGGTTCCCGGATGAACGAGGTTCCAAACAGCGGCATGATCACATTTTCGGGGCTGGCCAACAGCGCCGTCGACCATTTAACGCTGAAGAATACGCCACAGGACGCGATATTCTTCCGGAACGGAGGCCACAACGTTTCCGTGCATGACAATACGATTCTGCTGCACAACCTGTATTGGGGGAATGGGAGCGGAATTAACATTGAGATGCATCCCGATGGGCACATCTGGGGGCCGGTCACGATCGCGAACAATACCATTGAGACCGCTGGTCCGAATTTCTGCACTGCCGCGCTCAATCAGGCCTGCCGCAGTGATGCCGACTGTGCCGGCATGCAGCCAGCTACCTGCGGCAAAGGGGCTTCCACGAGCGCTGCGATCGGAGTAACCTGGATCGGCGGCCCGGCTCCGGTGGTCCTGATCAGCGGCAATCGCATCCTGGTGGCCAACAATCATTACGGAATTATCTGCAACGGCTGCACGGATAGTGAGATTCAAAGCAATGTGATTACTTCAGCGCAGGGTGCCTCTGTTTCGACGGGCACATTTACGGGCATTAGCTCGTACGCTACCAAGGGAGGAGAACCACACCACATCCGCATTGAAGGCAACACAATTGAAGGAACGGGGAGTTCCGTGGATGGTCGGGCAATTCTTGTGGTCGGCCATGGAGCAATGGACACCGGCATTGCCGTGCGTGGGAATACAGTTGCAAAAGAGAATTCCACACGGGCGGCGATTGAGGTCGATGGCTGGAGGGACGTCACCATCTCCGGCAATATCCTCTGCTCTGTTCCCAATCGGCGGATTGCCTGGGGCTTGCAGAATCTTCCCGTGGTGAATGCAACCAGCACCGGAAACGCCTCACCGCCGGCTGGAAGTGGATCGTGTGCAGGCCCATCCGATTGAAAGCCGCAAATATATTCGATCCCCAAAGAGAAAAGAGCCGGCCGAAATTCGGCCGGCCCTTCCCCGCCTTCGTTCTGCGTTCTGTCCGTCGTTCGTCTCCCCGCTTGCTAATGCGGCAGCCAATCTCCGTTGCTCGGCACGTCGCTAAAAAATCCTCCAGGAAATTCCTACACTCACCCCGTAGGGATTGAGATATCCCACGCCGCCCCTGTTGGATCGGCCGTACCCTTGCCAGATCTGATATTCATAGTCGCCGCGAACCCACAGGCTGCGGCTCAGCGCATAGTCCAGCCCGCCTCCAATCACCCCCATCCGCAAGGTATCGTGTTGCTGCTGGGGATGGCTGGCCAGCGTGCCAGCCGGAAAATCGGCACTCCCCAGACCGCCCAGAACCTTGGCGTAAGGCCTGGCTGGCCCGAGGCGCTTGGAGAAGCGCGGGCCACCCACTAAAACATCCTGGCGCAGGTTCTGCACCTGGTCGAACTGAATGGTGCGTCCTTCGGCTTCGATACCGAGGATGGGGAGAAAGTCGAAGTCAGCATAGGCACCGATCCCATATTCCACAGGGTGGGAGACCGCATCCGTGTTGAAGGCGGATGCTTCAACGCCAACACTCAGCCGGGCGGGGTGGCTCGATGCCGCGGGGGGCGTCTGCGCCTCAACCGGCAGCACAAAGCCGGCGGCTGCGAATAAACCGAGAGCGCAGATGGCGGGAAACCGCGTGAGAGAAGTTCGCTTGCACGACATGGGATTAGGCTCCTTTGGAGGCGCGCACGAGGCGCTGGATCAGAAGGGTAACCGACAAAGGGAAAAACTGGAGGACGATTTCTGGATGAGCGTTGCCACGTGCGCCTGCAGGGGACGCACGAAGCCTGCAAAAACTTTTTGTTGAGAAATTAGCGGAGGGGCTTTCTGGCCACAACATAAACGTCTGAGCAGGCACAGGGAAAGCGCTGCAGAGCCCACCCTGCGTACCTCACGGCAAAGCGCGTAAGCAGGTTGCTGCTATAGCGGCTTTGCCAGTTGCGGCCTGCAACCTTGAGCATCTGCAGACCAAAGTCTCTGCAGACAGCGCGAAGATGCAGGAGACCTGGCTCCTCGGTGAAGGAAACATCAATCGCCTGCGCGCTCTTGCCGTTGGTGCAGGAGTCGATGCGCGACGGAATCGCCAGCCGCTCGCGCAAACCCGCACCATTGGGGCCACAGAGCACCAGGATGCCGCCGGGGCGAAGAACTTCCACGAATTGGCGAAAACACCGGTTCGGCCCATTATGGAAACACCCTGTCGCGGAGAAACTGGTAATGACGTCTGCGCTTTCGGAAGGGAGGTTGATTCCCTCGGTGGCCATGTCTCGCGAAATGACCTTGACGCCGTAACGCCGGTGCAGCTGCAGCGCAGAGGAATGGATGTTGACACACGACCTGTCACCAAAATCCCCGACCAGCACAGAGGGGTAACCAAGGGCAGCCACGGCCAGCGAAAACAGGCTGATACCACCACCGACATCGCAGATGGTCGGATACGGCGGCGCATAGCACAAAGCCAGACGGACGTGGTACGTAACGCGCGGGATATCTCTTTCCTGCGCTGCAACCAGACTTGCGGGGTATTCGCCAGCAAGGTGCCAGAGCACAGAACGGACCCCGGCCAGTGTGGGAATCCTCACACTCGGCAGAACATCCGCGGACATTAGATCGGCCATTCTCATGGAAGATGGCCTCATGACAGGGATGCTGCGTGATGACAGGGACGCTGCGTGGCAGCCGCAACACCCATGGCGTTCGCGTATTGCAGCGTCCTCAGGCGCTCAACCGGCTCTCCAGAAGAAATCGCCTGATCCACCGTTTTCCCTCGGCACAGGGGGCCAAGGTTCGACATTAGTTCCGAAGGGCTTCCTCTTCAGCTCTGCGGGACCAGCAAGACCTGACCCCATAGAGACAATCCTGGCAAGTGCAAAGCCGGGAAACGTGCTTTCATGTATCACAGACGGATCGCCGGTCAGGCCGACATCACTTTCGCCCAGCTTGGGGGCATTTGCTTTTTGACCTCAATGTTCTTAAAGACATTACTTTCTCTTGCACCATGCTCACGCACCCACTCTGCCATCGCATGCACTCCCTCCGAGAGGGATACCTTGGATCGCTTACCGAACACTCGTTCCGCCTTCAAATGATCCGAGAAGGCAATCTTTACTTCGTTGCGCGCATCGAGGTACTGCACTTCGCGGGGCCGAGAGAGTGCCTGAGCGACGATCGCTGATAGCTCGTTTACCGTATGGGGCACGTCCGCGCCGACGTTGAAAATTTGGTTGCACGCAGCAGGCATGTTAACCGATCCGGCAATAATCGGGGCTACATCGTTGATGTGTGTAAAAGCGCGCTGCTGCGTGCCATCGCCAAAAATTGTCATGCGCTCCCCCCGAAGCAGCTGGTTCATAAAGATTCCCACTACGTTGCGGTAACGATCGCCAATGTTTTGCCGTTCGCCGTACACGTTGTGCGGCCGGAAGATCACATAATCAAGGCCGAACATCTCGTGGCTTACGCGCAGCTCCTGCTCCACTGCCAGCTTGGAGATTCCGTAGGAATCTTCCGGAATTGGAATCATTTCTTCAGTCATTGGCGTCTGCCCCGCGCCATACACAGCAATTGAGGAGGTGAAGACAAAGCGCTTTACATTATGGTTTATCGAGGCATTAATCAGATTCACGGAACCGATGAGATTGTTAGCATAGTTGAAGCGTTTGATGAAATGACTCAGGCCTTCGGCGGCGTATGCAGCCAGATGATAAACGTAATCGAAAGAGTAGCGATCAAACAGATCATCCATCAGATCGTGGTCGAGCACCGATCCTTCAACAAATTTGGCCGCGGCCGGGATGTTGTCGCGAAATCCTCCGCTCAGATCATCCAGGACCACCACATTGTGGCCTAATAGAATGAGTTCTTCCGCCACATGTGAGCCCATAAAGCCGGCACCGCCGGTAACAAGAGACATGGGTTTCCGTGTGAATACCATAGGAATTGCTCCTTGATGCCGATAATTCTGAGCCGGGATGACGGCGCCGCCGGCCGACAAATTCCGACGGAATAAGGACAACGATGCGTTCCGCCCCGACTGATCTTTGGTCGGTCAATCGGTGTTCATACTCAGATTTTTGGGGTAACCACCATCTCCCTTGGCTCCGAAATAGCAGATTCAACATCTGGCACGGCGCCACGGTCGATGCACTCGCGCAGGAATGCAAGCATATTCTCGTGAACCCTGCTGCGCTCAAGCTCCACGGAAAAGAATCGCACACAGTTTTCCGACATTGATTTCAGCTCGCCCTGGTTGAGCTGTGAGAAGCATTGTTTCAGCGAAGAACGATCGGCACTCCGGTAGTTCAGTCCAAGTCCGCGTTTCTCAACCAGGTTGTATAACTCTCCTGGCAGGGAATTGAGTATGGGCAGGCCCGCCGCGAAATAGGTGTTCGCCTTGTATGAAATTCCCACGCAGGTGTTACCGAACCCATTGAAGCCGACGTGGGCGCGGCAAAGAATGCTGCCAAATTGTGCCTGGTCGTACACGTATCCGAAGTACTCGTGGGGTATGCCGCGCCGCTTAAGTTCGTTCAAAAGCCACTCCCGCCTATCACCTTCGCCGAGGATGAACAATTGTACCGATCCGCGCTCCATGTCCGTCATTACATCCAACAAGGTTTCAAAGTCGTACAGGCGCCCGATATTACCGACATACGCGACAGTTAAGATGCTCTCCTTCGGAACTTCTGCCAGTAGATTGACATCTCCTACATAGAAGCGGCGTTTCCGGCAGTGCGGAGCCGTATGCCTGGACGCTTCATTGAGGAACAGGTCGGAGAAAGCGAGCATAACGTCGGCCTTGGCGACCGCAAGGTTGAAGAAGCGTCGCCATAGCGCAAAAAAAGGGCGAAAAAGCTTCACCAGCCGCGGAGGAAACGGAAGCCCGTCGGGCCAGATGTCGATCACGTCCCCGATCTTGAATTGATGGTGTGCGCTGCGAAGAGCCAGCCAGGCCAGAACATTCATCGGAAGCGTCACGTAGACGATGTCAAACTTATCTCTGTGCCTGCGAAAGTACAGGGCGGCCCGAATCGCGAATGTTACATGCGATAACAGCCTCATAACACCCACATTGCTGTAATAAGGCAAAGTCCAAAGATAAGTGATCTTATCAATTGGTGCGACCTGCGCAGATTTGCATCTCTTTTTTGTACCGTGATCGAAATCTGTCGTGACCACTTCTACAGTGGCGATTTCCGCCAGGACACATGCAGCCGACATCGGACGATTGCCGCTTATTTTGGCGTTAAAGAAGGGCGCCAGTACAATAGCGCGGCGGCGCCTGTCGCTTAACGTGTTGCTCATTAGTCTTAACCTCCGTTGCTCGGCTTGATCTTTCGGATAACCATTGCCAGTCCAACAGCGCGGCCGTTGAACAGCTGCGGACCAGAGTCAAACTTCGGCGCGGTTCTGGTTCACTGCCCGCATCAGCAGGTCGAGAAAGGTTTGTCCCACGCTTCCCCAGTCCCGCGGAAAGCGCGCCAGCCCCTGCCGTGCCTGCTCGGCATAGTCCGCGGGCTTTTGCCAGGTGCAGAATTCCTCGATGCAGTCCGCAATCGACTGCGCGTCGCAGGGATCGAAGTAATGCGCCAGGTCACCACACATGTAGTGTGCGAAGTCCCGGTCCGACGTCAGAATTGGCAACCCAACGGAGATTGCCTCCAGATAAACAAGCCCGTAGGTTTCGATCAGAGTGGGGGAAAACAGGGCGGTGGAATTCCTCAGCAGCGAACAGACATCCGCAGGCTGGACGGGACCAAGATTTGAAATAACATCAGCATCCGCTTCGAAGCATTGCCGTACTTTCGCTGAAGGGCAGCGCGCAGCATCGACGGTCGTATAAATGTGAACTCTGCCGGACAGTCCTCTCTTCCTCAATTCAGACGCGACCTGCGGCAGGATCTCGTGATTTTTATGTGGATAATACGCCGCAAGGAATGTCAGTTTCACCGGCTTCGGGCCGAGACGAATCGGCGAGGAGGATGACGAATCGGAAGTCGGCGCCAGGTGTCGCGGAACTGGCTGCGGTATCAGGGCGATTCTCCGGGAGGCGATTCCGTAGGCCGCGCTGAGACGCCTCGCCATCACTTCCGTTTGAACGGCGACGAACGCGGCGCGACGCGCGGTGGCTCGGAAATGATTTTTCAGATACACGTATTTCAGCCACGGCCAATCCATGAGCCCGTGCATTTCCGCCGGCTTGTAAGCCAGCATCGGCAGGTGCACGAATACGACGGTCGGGCAGGGCAATCCGATGGGCGGATAGTCTCCCAGCGTGAGGCATACATCTGCCCGTACTTCCTTCGCCACACGCCGGACTTCAAAGAAGAGATCCCTCAGGCGTTCGAGATCGTTTGAGATGCCGCGCCTTGATTGGCAGTAACGAACGCGTGCGTTGCCGGGGAGATCGAGGTTCCAGGATCGCAGTTCCTCCGGGATCATTATCGTGAAGACCGCGTCCGGCGCCGCGGAAACCAGCGACGGCAGCAGGCCGGCGCACACGACCTTCGGCCCCGCCGCCGTCAAATTGGACGCATGGATAAGAATTCGCCGCCGCGAGCTGTCCGCGACATCCATGCTGTCAGCTAAGTTTTGTGAAGACCATGACATCCTGCACCTCGGGTGTGAGCGCCCCGTCGCCGTGAACCTTTCCCCACAAAGGCCCCGAGGAAGATGTCATTCCGTGTTCTGCGAACGCAGCCGCCAAAAAGCTGAAGTTATAGGCCACCGCGAGGGATGGAAACTCCTGGCTTGAGATGCTGTGCTCCTGCATCCGGTAGGGGAATTGCCTCTGCATGGGCCGGTCGAGGAGAAATGCTGTTACCAGGCAGCGGCCTCCGGGCTTGAGAACGCGGGCGATCTGCTCTGCATAATTGCGTACCTCGTCCGTCACCATGTGCGTGAAAACAGAAATCAGAAACACCACATCGAACGACTCGGCCGGGTGTGGCAGGGCGTACTCGCTGGCGGAGAAAGCGCCGCCCGGATTGTAGACATCGTTGCGCACGTCGAGAAAATCAAAAACGAAGCCCTTTCTTCTCAGCAGCCGATTGCGCCTGGCTGCCCCCAGGGCAACATTGTCGATATCCATCCCGGTGTAATTCCCGTCCCTGAGAAACTCCGCAAGACCAATGGCGTTCCGACCGCAGCTGCAGCCAATCTCCAGGATCTTCGAATCCGGCGTAACTCCGGCCCACGTCCTTAGCAGCGTCGCGGTCCTCCTTCCCCCGTCTACGAAATTCTTGCCGCCGAAGTCCAGGCTCGGACCGCTCGCCCGCATGCGGGTGGACAGGACGGGCAGAAAGGATCGCCTGCTTATCGAGAGGGCCACCAAATCGATTGGATCCGCGGCATGCACCATCGCGCTGACCACCGGATTTTTCCAAACTGCCCCGCGAATAACATGGCGAAGTACGCGAGTTGTCATCCATGCTCCTTTTCAGTGCGCCGCGCCCGGAGGCAGCGGTTCCATTGGTGTGTCAGGGAGTTTTGACAGGAGGGACCGCCCCGCAGGGGTTGAAATCGTTGGTTGGGGTGAAGACCCCGGCACGCTCAAGACGGTGTCTCCTCCGGCCCGCCGGCTTTTTCAGAAGTTCTTCAGGTTACGGCCAAAGCGTCTTGTTGCGCGGGGACCGCTATAACCGTGCGCGGAAAAGTGTCTCTCCTCAGATACCCGCAGAAGTGAGTTATGACATAAATCTGCAGAAGGCCTGTGACGAATGTGCTGTCCTGCGGGCCAAACATTCCGAAGTGCACAGAAAGGTAGATAAAGCCCAGCAGTACCGAACCGAAAGACGCAAACTGAAGGTGGTTGCCACGGCGCCGGTCCCAGAAAGCGGCAAGGCGGCGAAGCAGCACGCCATAAATGAACCCTTCAAGAGCCACGCCCACAAGGCCGGCAGAAGCATAGGCCTCGCCGATCATTCCCGGAACCTTGACTCCGCCGATTTTGGCATATTCAACGAATACGGTGCGGCTGATCCGATTGCCCATCGGCTTGTTGGGCCATATCGAGCGGGGAACGAGGAAGGTCACAAGATCAGGAATGTTGCCTCCCCAGATATAACCGCCGATCTGGACGTTGGCTGCGATGCGTTCGGCGATTTGGATATGTTCGAAGTTGCCGAGAATCTCGTCCCTGGCCTGAACGTTACTGCTGTATCGGAAGGTACCGAGGCCGAAAGCCCCCACCGCAATGACCAGCAGAATTACCGGCACGGCAAGGCGAAAGAATGCTTTGCTCCTGATCTCCAGGAGGGCTATTCCGGTGAACAGTAGCATGAAAATCAGGTGGCGCGCTGTCAGTAAAGCAACGACGCCCGTCGAGCCAAAGAAAATAGTTACCGCTGCAGGTAAGCGGAGGCCTGGCGGCAGAATTCGGTTCCGAACCGCACAATACATCAGTCCAATGGCGGCAATGGGAAAGAGAGTGAGCGCAACTCCCCAGATCCCCAGTACTTTCGTGACGCGGGCCTCGAGATACGCTTTGCCGCCTCCGTGGATCACCCCGAACCAGCCACCTACGGCATGCAGTTCCTTCCAGGCGCCACAGATAGCCAAGCCGAGACAAAGGAGAGAAAACAGGAAAAGCCGGCCGAGATGGTAACGTCTCGAGGCTTCGCGGGCCACTTGCCGCTGCCTTTTAAGTGAGGGCTGCTTCGAAGGCCCCCAGCGAATCAAGAGTCCAGCCAGAACGGAGATGACCATCAGCGGGAGAGAAAGCGCCACAGGCATCATGACGTTCGGACGCTCCAGGGGAATGACAAAGCGAAGGATCGTTGGAGAGAAAGCTCCAAGAATCCCGGGCATGCAATAGAACCATATGATCGTAAGCAGCCCGAAGACCCGGAGGTCCATGATCCGCCCGGAGCGAGAGTAAAACCAGACGGCAGTCATGCCCAGCGGGACTGCGAGCCCCAGGCTTTCGAGCACGATGACAATTTGTAGCATTTCCATGTCTGATGGTCGGGGTGTGTAGCCACGCCCGTTTCCCGGGAATCTCTCAGTTCATTTGTTCGAGTGCGTCTGAAGCCGCCTGCTTAACCGCCGTCCTAGGTCCATAGCGGGCTTCTCAACGAACGCGTACATAACTGCGGACAATAGCAGGGTTGCTGATATGTACGCGAAGAATATCGCTGCCGGGGATATCCTGTGGAGTGCCAGATGAAGCAAGACCAGTAGAACGGTGTGATGGAGGAGGTACACGCTGTAAGAGATCCGTCCCAGAAACTGCGGGAGCCGAGAGAGCAAAACCCCACGAATGAGCGGGTTCCCGAGACCCAGGATGATGACCGCGGCTGCTCCTAGTGCCGACGCCCAGTCAAAGACCATGAAGAGCGGATGCTGCACCCCAAAACACAACTTTGTTATGGAAAACAGCACAAATGAGCCATACCAATAGAGTAGTAGCGCCCCTCCAAGGAACGCTATTGCGGCGGACCTGGATAAGAGCAGGCACCATCGCGCAAGATGGTCCTTATGCTGCGCAAGGAGGACTCCCAGAGCGAACAGCCCAACAAAATGGAAGGTGGCCGCCACGAGGCCCGGAGGCGCGACAGTCCTCGGGGGAGCCTGGCATATAGTCGCAACTATCGACACCAGGAGAGCGACAGATAGAGTGAGCCAGACCTTTGTCCGAAGCACCAGAGCACAGATGAAGGGAAACAAAATCGAAATTCGCATTTCAATCACCAGGCTCCAAAATGGCGGATTGAACTGCGAGTAGTTATACTTGCCAAGAAACAACAGGTGCTGCCATACGCAGCTCCACTGAACCGGCTGGCTCCATGCGATGTCGACCGCGGGAGTAAGTCCGAGCGGCCTGTAGAAGCATAGGTTGCCGAGCACCGCGAATCCCAAAGCCGCGATATACGGCACATAGATTCGGAATACTCGCCTCGTGATAAAGACAGGATATGTTTGGGGTCTGCCCTTAGTAGCTGGCATGGCCAGGACAAATCCACTCAGGACAAAGAATAGTAGCACCGCTTCGCGACCAGCGGTAAGAGGATGGATCGCCACAAAGCCGAGAGCAAGAAACTTTGAGCCATGGAGGACAGCCTTCGGATCCACCCAGGAAGTCCAGAAGTGGTCAAGGACCACGGTAAACGCTGCGAGCCCCCGGAGGGCGTCAAGTTCGTGCAACCTGCCATCGCCCCGCAGCGCCCGTGGCTTCACTGCAAACTCGACATCAGAGCCAGGAATGCCAGCTTCTGCCCGAATTGTCTGTAATGTCTCCATCGTTTAATTCCGCGGCTAAGTCAGGGGCTCACGCGGCGAAAGCACAATTCCATGAGTCGCCGCACATAAAGATAGGGCAGGATGAGTGTCCCGCTCGCGCCGGAGCTCTGCTGCATCGACTGCCGGTCCGGAATTACGGCCCGCAGCAGGGAATAGGCGTCGTCATAAAGCAAAGCGCAGAAGAAGATGTAGTTCAGGGGCGTAAACTTGCGGTCGACATTCGGATAAAAGAAGCCTGCGCGCAGCAGATGCTGGACGATCCGCCGTCGCTTAGCCCTTCTCGGTTTCAGTTCGGCCAGCACCTCGGGCGGAATGGGCGTGCCGATGAGCATCGCAGGCAACCAAAGAGAGAAATAGACCGCCGTTCTCACCTTGAGTCGGGAAACGCGGCGCAGAAAGAGCGGCCAGTCGATGGATTGCCCGCGAACGATCCGCTCGACATCGGTGTGGAGGCGAAGGCCAGGCGCCCGCAGATAGGAGTGCTTGGCGGTATGGAGGCAGACCTGAAGCAGATTGTCCTCGGGGGAGAGCAAGCGAACATGCGAGCCAGCAATCGGCAACGATCTTGCCATGAGCTCATCGGTGTCGGGTTCCTGAGAAGGCTGGATCCATCGTCCGGCGACGGCGCGCCACTGGAGCTCGAGCCATACGGCACCGGCTTCGGGCGTCTCACGCTTGTATTCGAGTCCGCCAGGGAGAGCGTTTCCGGCAGCATAGAACGAGCGGGTGCTGCATACGTAGCCGAGATCGAGCAGGACGGCGTGCGCCTTCCAGAAGTCAGCGCGGCGAACCAGAACGTCGAGATCTCCCATGGGAGAACAGCCCACGCAGGGATAGAAGGCGCGGGCGATTCCCGCGTTCTTGAGCGCGATGACGGGAATCCGGCGCTCGTCCAGAGCGGAGGCCAGCTCGTCGAGCAGTTGCATATAGAAGCCGATGCGCGCGGCCACGCGATCGTGTGCCGCCTGCCACGGTTCGGGAACACCGGCGGCGCCACGGCACTGAAGTAGCTTGTGACCGATGTGACTTTCCAGCTCATGGCTGCACGCTGCTTCCCACGCCGTTCTGTCGCCCACACGGTCGTACAGCGCGGACACTCGTTTGTCAGTGCCGCTGCCGCACGCGGCCAGCAGAAGTTCTTCAACTTCACTGCTCTCGAACTGCCGCCGGATCGACAGATCCTCGTCGGCCAGAAGAGATCTCTCATCCGGCTGCATCCAGGTTCCTTTCCCGCGAGAGGTTAGCCGTTGCGGCCATGCTGTCGGGTGCAGTTCCCAGCTCACCTGCAAAGACAAGGGAGCGGACTTCGGCTGCAATGCCGTCGATGCTCCTGCGCGCATCGATAACCGCATAGCTGCCGGATCGCCGCATACTTTCGTAAAGTCCGGCGCGTCGCAGCCGCCGCTCCTCGGAGTCGGCAAACGGCTCATTCTTGAGAACGGACCGATGTAGCGCTTCTTCAAAAGGCAAATCGAGCAGAATGCTCACGTCCGGTTTGGCGGCCAACGCCTTGACAAGTCTCCAGCCGAATAGCCGGGTGGCGCTCTCGTCAAAATTCATGATGAGATCGTTCTCGCTGTCGTCGATGTACCGGTCGCAGACCACGGTGCGACCCAGGAGACGAAGCAAACGAAGGCGAAGGGCGGTTTGCAGGACCATATCGGCAAAAGCAACCCAGAGCCATACCCTTCGCGTCGAGGAACGGCCCAGGAAGCGGTCCCGCTGCTCGGATGCGCCCTGCGGCAAACGGTCCTCTCCGACGGTCCGGCGCAGCACCGTCTTGAGTGCATGGAACACTGGCGTATATCCCACGCGCGACCAGAAGTAGAAGGGTTTTTCACCGCGCTCCCTGAGCAACTCGATTAAAAGGGAGATCTGTGTTGATTTGCCGCTGCAGTCCACCCCGGAGAAAACAACAAGACGTGCATTGCGTTCCCTTCTGATCCGGCGTGGATCCGCGGGTTCTGCGGCGTGCCGATCCGAGCGAAGTTCTTGCCCTGAATTGACCGACGGGGCGAACTCCCCCCGAGCGGTGCAAAGAGGCGCCCGATCCCCGGATAGCTGATCCACAGGCGTCATTGCAGGCCCCGGCCGGCAGGCGACGGGCCCGGAAGATTGGAACATGCCTGCGGCAGCGCCTTGCCCGCGGGCGCGATGACGTTGCCACTTTGGTGAACGTGTCCGACGGGGAGCGTGGGCGCACCAAGGCGCACAGCGTTTCTCGGAGCACCGCAAAGTGTATTTCCGGAAAGGTCGACATGGTCCCACCCGCGAACGACAACGAGCGCGGTTGCGGAGTTTTTGTGCGCGATGACATTGCCCTGGACGATGACACGATCGCTGCGCGCGGCGGCGTCTGTGACCTGAATCGCAGCCCCGTCATCCGGTCGCTCCGTTCCTTCGATGATGTTGTTCTCAATTGTCATGTTCTGTGGCTGGCCGGCCGGCGTTGCGTAGGAACTGATGCCGGTGAAAGCGCCGGAGACAGCAATCCCTCTCATCGTCGCAGGCAGAATCACATTCCCACTGATCGTGGTGTCGGAGCATCCGTTGCAGATGATTCCGTAATGGTGATTGCCCACCCAGATGTGGTTGCCGGTGATGACAAGCGACGGAGCGTGCGGGCCGTCCACCCAAGTCACCCCAATTGCGCTGACCGTCGAGGCGCCATGGCCACAGGTGGGCGGCTGCAGACCGGAGCAGTCAGCATCGCTTGAGCAGGCCCGGTCGAGTGCCGCGGTACAGAAATTGCTCGCCGCCGTAACGATGGTGTTGTTTCGAATCGTAACTCCACCCCACAGATGACCCTCTTTGTGCATCTCAATGTTGATTCCTTCGCCATTGCCCCACAGCCGGTTGTGCATCAGGATGGTATTGTCCTCGACAATCAGATGGTCGCCGCCGTTGCGGAAGAACATGGAATCCTGGGGCGAATTGAGGACGGTGATGCGCTCGACGGTGCTGTCCTGGAGGCCGGAGAAGCAGAGCATTCCACTGTTCGGAACGGAGGTCACCTGAGAGCCGTCCACTTCGAAGTCGTGCAGATGGATGTTGCGGTCGACGCAGTTGTAGTGGCGATTGGTGAGCACAAACCGCTGGCGGGTGTTCGGCGGCCGCGCGGCCGCGCAATCCTCTCCAGGCTGATACAGGTGAACATTGCTGGGATGATCGGTGCGGATAAGGACGGTCTGATTGCCGTCACCGTAAAAATCGATGTTGCTGCCGATCAGGATCGCATCGCTGACCAGGTAGCGACCGGCCGGCAGATAAACCCGGCCGCCGCCTGCGCGCTCGGCTGCCTCTTCCGCAGCCTGGATGGCCTGCGCATCGTTAGTATGTCCATTGCCCGTCGCGCCGTAGGCTCGCACGTTGAAGGTGGCAGACTGGGCGCAAAGCGGGATCGTCCAGAACGTCGCTTGAACTGCGAGAATCAGGAGAAATCGGCACGACTGCGAATGCATGGCTCCGAATGTAGGCTCGTCTATGGGTGATTACGGGCACTGGGTTTTCGCAGCGCGCCGAGGAGGTTGATGCGGAATGCGCTCAGCCGGGGCGAACTGTTCACCAGCCGTTCGTACGCCATCATAGGATAAAACAGCGCCACGGTGACTCTTCCGTAGGAAGGCTCAGTCTCGATCGTTTCCAGGCGGAGAACCTCAAGACCGGCAGTTCTGGCGAACCTGCGGATGGCGCCCCTCGAATTCGCCGCGTAGACGGTGGGCCATGGGTCGCCGGCGCGGTCGCCAAAATCGCGCATCCAGTTGGCCAGTCGCAGATGCAGCGAGTGTGGCAGGAGTTTCGATCCGAGAGTGAAGTAGTGCCAGAGATTGGGCGTGCGGAAGCAGTAAATTCCCCCGGGCTTGAGGACGCGGCTGATTTCCTGGAAATGTTCGACCGGATTGGTGACGTGCTCCACTACATAGTCTGAGACGCACATTTGAAAGGAATCATTGGGGAACGGAAAACGATGGCCGTCATAAACGTGGGATTCGGCGAGCCAGCGGTTTGCCCGCACCTCTTCGGAAATGTCCAGCCCCACAACCGGTCCTCTTGCCGCGAAGTGCGCCGAGCTTTTGTTGGTGGGTCCCGCCCCGATTTCGAGAATCGTCTCAATGCCCATGAATTCGTCGCACAGCCGGAAGAACTGCATCCTTCCGTCGACGAAATCGGGCCGGTCATAGTAGTACTTTGCAAAGAGCTTCTGATTCTTTCGCTCGGCTCGCGGTTTCCTTTCCCTCACAGGCACGACCGCGCTGCGTTCTGTAGCGGGACCGGGCAGCGTTTGACGTTCGGCGTTGCTCATCGTTTCCCCTGGTTTACAAGCCCGTTATTGGGCTTCTTTTGATCCTGAGAAGAACGGCATAGTGGCATCACCTTCGTAGGAGATGCCGGTGCGCACGACCATGCGAACGGCGGTCTTCGCCAGGATACGCAGGTCGAGAAGGAGGCTCCAGTGGTCGACGTACCAGATGTCGAGTTCGAACTTCTTGTCCCAGTCGAGTGCATTGCGCCCGTTCACCTGAACCCAGCCGGTGATGCCAGGCATCACGTCATGCCGGCGCCGCTGCTCTTCCGAATACAGCGGAAGATAATCGCACAGGAGTGGCCGCGGACCCACCAGGCTAAGGTCGCCCCGCAGCACGTTCCAGAACTGCGGCAATTCGTCGATGCTGCAGGCGCGCAGAAATCGTCCCAGTCTCGTGAGTCGCTCTGCATCGCTGAGCAGCCGTCCTGAGGAATCGCGCGCGTCCCGCATGGTGCGAAACTTCCACAGCATGAAGACACGGCTGTGAAGACCAGGGCGCGGCTGCCGGAAGAAGACCGGCGAACCCATCGCTACGCGAATGCACAGCGCAGCTGCGGCCATCCAGGGAAGAGAGATAAGCAGAGCCAGCGTAGCAAAACCTCGGTCGAATATTGATTTGAGCAAAGCGGGAAAGCCAGACTGGCGTGTGTTCGGCATCCAATTCATCTCGTTAACCCGATTGCATCGCTGCTGCAGGTGGACAAGGCGCCGGTTTGTCTGGTGCCGGCGGAACACACCGGCATCAGGTCCCGCTCTGCAGTCTTAGCGCGGGAAGAGTCTTTTCCAATTCTCCCAGGGTGGCAACAAGAGACCGCGGCACGGCACACGGCGCTGCCATCGCCTTGTCGCATTCGAAGAGGATCGTCTCAAGAACAAAGACGCGGAGCTCTCTGCGCGATCGATCGTCCCCGCATCCCGCAGCGTAGCGAAGGACCCGCCCGGCAAGACCCGGGTCGAACCGTGTCCGGAGCTCATAGGTCAGCCGGTCAAACGGCTGGGAGCGCTCCCCGGAGAATTCCCAGTCGATCAGCCATATACGCCTGCCGTCATACAGAATGTTGCCAGGCTGGAAGTCGCCGTGGGAGCGGACCAGTTCGATAGATTCGCCGGAGCCTGCGCAGAATTCGCATACGCGCTTCGCCAGGGCTACAACCTCCGTGCGGGCGACGGTCGACAAAGCGTCTGCCACCGATTCTATCTGCGATACGATATCGGCGCAGTACTCGCCCAGATTGGCCATGCGCCGCGACGAGGAGTAAAGCCGCTCAATCGCATCGAATGCCAGGCGCAGACCATCGCCCTGCTCGCCCAAAGAAATGAGCCGGTTCAGCGGAGTCCCAACGATCATTGTCTCGGCAAGGCAATCGTCGGAAAGAAATTCCAGAATGCGAGGGACCGGCACACCATGGCGTTCGGCAAACTGACGCGCTTCCGTTTCGCGTCGAAAGTGTGCCGGATCGCAGCCCGGCTTTCTGCAGCAATAGGAGATGCCGGCGGCTGAATTGATGAAGCGCACCTTGTTCATGCCCGGTACGATCAGCCAGCAATCGGGATGCGGAACAGCCGGATGCACCGTAAGACTGGCATGTGCCATCAGCCCGGCCGTACCGGAAGTGGCCAGCCGGAAATAGCCTCGCTGCAGAGGACGCTTCCATCGAACCACGGAGGTTCCGAATTCCCGCCGGACCACGTCAAGCGCACACCTGTGGACACCAGGAACGAATACCGCGTTGATCAGGCTGTTCACGAGCCAGCGCTGCGAACCCGATTGCGCTGCTTCACCATTCCACGCTACTCTCCATTCGCCGTTGAAATGGAGGGAGAAGAAACGGGACATAGTAGCCGCCAGCAGTTCGCCGAAGTGTTCCTGCTTCATGAGTTCAGAGGCTTTCAAGGAATTCTCGTCTCACCGCCCGTGCCGCGGAAACAGAAGCGCCGCAGATGCAGACAAGAAGCGACGGGCGAATCGTCATTGCGAGTCTCGATCTTTCGCTGTACGGCGCGGTCGTGCGAGACGTTGGCAATCCGGCGCCCCTCCGGCATTCCGTGTGGCCGGGCTGCATTGCTACAGGTCCGTCACCTCGGCAGGCATTCTGCCAAGGCGCTGCTCGGAGCGGTTTCTATGCGCGACGCGCCCGGCTGCGCCCAGAACAGCGGCGGGAACAAGCGCATGGCCCACACAGTAACCGAGCGTCGCAAGCGCGGCCCCGAAAAGGCCGAAAGCCGGAACAAGGAACCATGCGGCGATAAGGGCTACGATGGGAACACCAATATAGGAAAGCGTGTAGATCCAGAACCAACGAACCACAGCAAGCGCGGCACTAAGGATTGATCCTACGTAGAAAAAGCCGGCTGAAAACATCAGCAGTTCGAATACCCCGATGTGGGTCGCGTATTCCGGTCGATAAAAAGTCGACAGAATCGATTTTCCGGCTGTGGCTGCGATGAGAGTTGCCAGCACCCCAACGGAAAAGGCAAAACCCGAACAGCGGAGCACCAAGTTTCTGAATTCGGGAATTGAGGTGTACCAGCTACGGGAGAGACGCGCCTGCACGGAGTTTCCCACGGCTGAGATCACGGTTTGACCGGCGGCAATGAAATAAGCCATCGCGGCATAGATACCGAGCATTTCCGTGCCAAGGTCGTGAGCGACGATATATCTGGGGATGTTTACGGTGAGACTGGCCAGCATCATCTGAAGGCCCATCGGAAAGGCGAGGATACACAGCTTGATAACCGTGCCCTGCTTCCAGCGGGGCAGCCACCTTCGCGCGGTCGGAGGTTCGGACCGCAACAACTGAGCCGCCCAGCGAAGATCGAGGAGGGCGAACAGCAGAAACCAGACAGCGGCCATCGCAGAGGTTGCGAGAACAATGCTCCGTGTGATGCGCAGGACAAGCGCGAGAGCGGTGACCGAGCCGATACCTTTGACCATAAGGCTGACGGCGATGAACTTCATCCGCTCATACTTCTGGCAGAAGCCGTAGATCGCATCGCTCATCGACTCGAAATACTTGGCCAGGCCCACCATGGCCACAACCAGCATCGTCTCGCGTGTGCCGCTGCCGAAGAGGCCAATGATTCCGATAGCCGAAAGACCGGCGAGGCAGCAAATCAGACGAAGCCCAAAATAATCGGCGAAGATGAAATCCCCACGAGCGTCCGTCGCCTGGATCGATCGCAGCTGCAGGTTGGTGAACATGTAGACAGGCGCCGCGACCGCCAGCCCCAGCGCGAACTGCCCCACCATATAGGGACTGCCCAGTTTGGCGATGGAGGCCAGCATCGCCCATTGCGACATGGCGTAAACGACATTGCCGCAGGTGGTCCATGCGACGTTGGCACGGAGCGAGATGCGCTCCGGGGGAAAGATGGGCTGAGAATTATCGGTAATGGTCGCCATTTATGGGTTTGGGCGCGAAACTAAAGGGTGGTCACGATACACGGCCTCGTCAACGGCCCGGGGTTGAAGGCGCTCCCACTGAGGTATCGGTGGCGCAAGCGCGCACTCTGGAGGAAGCGCCGTTTATGGGGAAGGTTGGTGCTTCTCCAATCGTTTCAGAACCGACTTGCGACTCATCCTGCTGAAGTTAGTGCATGTCCTGCGAAGCCGAGTCAGCTCTTCAGCCTGCTTCGTGCTGACGGACCCCCTCGCGGAATCGGCTTCACCCAGGATGCCTCCGGGCTGCTCCTCTTCCGCATCTTTCAGTTTTGTGCAGGTAGCGCGCAGTCTTCGATAAGAACGCATCGTCGCCGGAGATATGTCCTGCGCCGGTTCCCGATCCGAAGCGGGTCGGATTTCGTCCGGCTGAGAACGATAACCTGCGAAGGCGCTGCGGTTCGATTTCGCCGAGTCCGCTGCAACCCTCCCCATAGAGCCTGCCGACCCGCTCAGAGAAGAAGTTCTGGAAACACCCGGCGTGAAGGAGGCAATGGGCGGGACCGTGGACTGATTCTCGACATCATGCTGTATCACGGACAAATCGCTGGACGAGAGCCCGGGATTCCGCAGCAGATATTCGGACTCGCGCGTTCGAACGATCGCATGTTCGGGCGGCGGGATTGCGAGAGAAAGACCCGCGTCCGGGGAGTATGAAGTCCTGAGAGAAACCAGACCCGCCGTCGCGCCCTCACTGGACAGATAGACCGGTTCTCCGGTTTCAGGATCAATCTCCATTTCTATGGAGGGGACTCCGGGCGAGTGTGCATTGGTGCTGGCGGATTGCGCGGCGCTAGGCAGAGCATTTCCCAGCCCTTCACCTCCGGCCGTCGTCGATTCCTGATCAGGCCGCGCGGGCGTAAAGTTCTCCTGTCCCGCGAGCGGCAGAGTTGGTGTGGCGGATGCGGAGGTTGCGCAGTCGTTGCTGTCCGCGGGCCGGGGCAGTCTGCGCGCAGCCATTACCGGGGCCATCACGGAGAGCGGAATAGTCTGCCATGCAGGCCTTCCAGTCTCCTGTGTCGCCGGCGCGCGACGTATCCAGCCAATCCCGGGTTGAAAGCAGAATGTCGGAGGCGAGGGGGACGGACTGGTGGTCATTTGCCGGTAGATTCTCTGTGCAGCCGGTCCATGAGTTGCCGGGGTGATGACGGAGAGGCCCGCAGGCGTCCACGTTGTTGACGGAGTTGGGACGGGTACGACCGCCGTCTGTTTCATCGTGGACGGATCCGAGCCGGACTTTCCCGGCAAAGCCTGCGAATTACCTGTCGAGGAAGGCAGCGGGACCCCCGCAACCGACTGTCCCCAGGACCTTGAAGGCACTCCCCACAACAACAACCCAGTCGCCAGGGCCATGCTCCCCAATTTGCGTTGCCGCGGAAACATGCGTTCCTAATTCTTCCCGCCGGTGAGTGCGCGATGAAGGCTTTTGCGATGGCCGTTGTCTGAATAATATGAGTAATATCTCCGATAACCGCGGTAGCCATAATAACGCCGCGCTACGTTGTCGTCATTCAGAACGATGCCGGCGATTCGTCCGCTAACTCGGGCCAATGTACGTCGCGCATCCTCCAGAGCGAAACGGGTGGTTCTGTTGATGCGTGCCACGAGCAGGACCGCATCGGCGTGCCGCGAAAGCACCGCAGGATCAGTCACAATCGCGATAGGGGCCGTATCGACGACCACGTGATCGAATTCACCGCGGAGTGCCCGAATCAGGTCGGACATTTGCGGCGAGCCCAGAAGCTCGGCGGGGTTGGGAGGACGCAGTCCCGACGGGAGCACGAATAACTGGCCGGCCTCGAGCGGGATCTCCCTTATCTGGTCCTGCCACCTCGCCGCTCCGGTCAGGCACCCGCTCAGCCCCGGCGTCCGACCATCAGGATCTGGCTGCAGCAGCGTACCGCGGCGCAAATCGGCGTCCACGATCAGTACTCGCTGGTTCGCCCTCGCAAGCGTAGCCGCAAGGTTCAGCGAGATCAGGCTCTTGCCCTCTTCCGGCAGCGGGCTGGTGAGCATGATCACACCGGGCGGTTTGCCCGGTGCGGCGAGCAGCAGGGCAGTGCGCAGCGACCGTACCGCCTCGGAGAACTCCGATTTCGTCGGACAAATGTCCGAGTCGATCCGGCCGTTTCCGCTCAGTTTGGCGGGATCTCGGCCGTTATTTAAGGAAACATGCGGGAGCAGCCCGACCACAGGCAGGCTCGTGATCTGCTGCGCGTCCTCATATCCTCGAATACTGTGGTCGAGGTTCTCAAGTATGAAGACACATATGATGCCGATTAGGAGTCCCCCTGCGAAGCCTGCAGCAAGAAAGATAGGTACGTTCGGAAGGGTCGCCTTTACCGGTACGTCGGCGGGCGCGACGACATCGACGTTGGTGGCCTTCAGCCCGGCGGTGACGCTTGCCTCGTTCAGCTTCTTCAGAAGGTCGTCGTAGAGGTCCTGCGTTGAGGTCACCTCGTCCCGCAGGAGATCGTAGCGGTCGAATTTCGCAGACTCGGAGAAGGCCTCCTGCTTCAGCCGGTTAACCGAACCGCCCAGATTCTGCTCGGTATGTTGCGCGGCCTCGAACTCCGACCTGAAGCGCGACTGTATATCGGAAATTTCCCTGGTGAGGGAGTGCTCCACTTCGTCGAGCTGCGCCTGCAGCTGGACGACCTTGGGATATCGCCGCCCATACTCGGCTTGAGCTTCCGCCAGCGCTACTTTGAGCTGGGCTTCCTGACTACGCAACGTCGGCAGGACGCTGTCGGGAACGATGTTCCCAATCAGTTCGGGATTGCCAGTCATCGCCAGACGGTAGTTCGCTTCCTTCAGGATGCGGTCGGCCTCAGCGTCAGTGAGTTGCTTGCCCATATCGGTTAACTGATCGATGGCAAGATTGTCCGTCTCGTCGGTGCCGATGATGCCCGCACTCTTCTGGTACGCCGCCAGATTCGTCTCGGCGGTTTCCATATTGCGTTTCATCTCGGAGAGACGGTCCTGCAGCCAGCCCGATGCCTGCATAGTCGCGTTGTACCGGGTCATGAAGTTGTAATGGAGATAGGCTGCCGCAAGCTGGTTGACGACCTTTGCTGCCAGTTCGGGGTCCGGGCTGCGGAACCTGATCTGCAGGGCCTGAGTCTTGGGCAGTGCCTGAACATCCAGTTCCTTCGCGAACCGCTGGAGCATTGCGTAGCGCTGGCAGTTGGGAATATTGTCCAGACCCTTGCCAGGAGGTGTTACCGCCAGCTTGCAGTGGCTGAAGTAACTAAGCAGCCCAGGGTGCATGAAGGTCGGACTACGATCCAGCCTCAGCGTTTTGATGACATCCCAGGCAAGGGGATCGCTGGAGATGATGAGTACCTGTGTCTGCACGATCGCATCCCAGTCCAGCCCGCCGGCACCGGTCATCAGGTCAGAAAGGTTTCCCAGATCGATGGAAGCGCCTCCCTCGGGATTGATGTTCAGTGTATCGGTCGCATCATAGCGAGGCGTCATGAAAATGCAGATCGCCACCGCCAGAGCGAGCCCGATCGCAACTGCCCACATGACAACCAGTCTCCGCTTCCGGAAAACATCGAGCAGTGAGTGGAGGTCCAGACCCTCTTCACGCAGCCCCGACGATCCGTTGGGTAACTCGCCGCCGAGAACCAGAGTTGTTTCGGCCATTTGTTTTCTCCCGAATGGTGTGAGGCTGTCAGTGCACGAGGACCGCGGCCGCGGCAGCGCCAATACTTGCTTTCTGCATGATGTCAGTCGTGGTTCGCACTCCGCTGGTGGGAACGTACACAATGTCATCGGCCTGCAGGGGTACGTCCCGCACCTCTCCCTTCAGCAACTTTTTAAGGTCGAACGTGATGAGAATCGTGCCCGTGTCTCTGTGACGGATCACGCAGACCTGCCTCAGCCGGCCGTGGGTGGTTGGTCCCATCGCCAGCGCAATCGCCCGTGCGACTGTCATATGGCTGTTGTTTCCCATGGCGAAGCCGCCCGGACGATTGACCTCGCCCACTACGTAAACCACGCCCGCTTTGGCGACGGCAATCATGTCGCCGGCAACGATAGGGCGATTCGGGTCATTCAGCGCGCCGTTGCTGCCAATACTGACCCTCTCGAGATGCCCCGGATCGGCCCGGTGCGCAATGGTAACGATGGCTCCGGCGTTCTCGGTGACGCCGCCGGCTGCACTGATAGCGTCAAACAGTGTATGCGGCCCAAACAGCGGATAAATGCCGGGCTGATTTACCTCGCCGGTTACTGAAACTCCCTGTGTCGCGTACTCCGCGATAAACACCGAAACCTGAGGAGCCCTGACGTATTCATCTCGGATGAGAGCCGCCGCCAGTTCATGGTCAGCCTCAGTGGCTGTCAGCCCAGCCCAGCGCATCCGTCCGACCAGAGGCAACGTCACGGTGCCGTCGTCGCTCACCCGAACCTTCAGGATCAGCTCCGGAACGTCATAGACATTGACGTCGATCAGATCGCCCGGCCCCATTGCCAGGGTTGAGCTGCTCGCCGGATCCTGTGGTACGCGCTGCGGTGTAGCCTGCGCGCAACACTGCATCGTCAGGGGAAGCAGGAACAGTGCCGGAACAAGAGTGCCTGTCAGACGCGCACTTCGCATGAAAAACCTCGTCTTTGTTGGGGGGTTATCGGGTTGCAGCAGCGATGATTTCGGCAGCCGTCTCAATCATGTAATCGGTTTGTTCCTCGGTCAGAGTGGGGTGCACGAGGAACATGAGGCTGGTTTCTCCGAGTTCGCGGGCCGATGCAAACCGTGCCGGATCGGGGTCGGATGTTCTGAAGGCGCGTTCGAGATAAATCTCGCTGCAACTGCCCACGGTGCACGGAACGCCCGCGCCCTGAATGAGCGACATAATCCGATCCCGCGACCAGCCCTTGCGAAGACGATCCGGGCGCACGAACAGATAGTACTTGTAGTACGAGTGATAGACGGACTCTGGCGGTATTGTGAGGCGAACCGCAACCTGATCTTGCATGGCCGAGTTCCATTGCGCAGCGTTTACGCGGCGCTTCTCCACCGATCCGTCCAGCCGCCTTAGTGCCGCTCGGCCCATTGCCGCCTGAACTTCGGTGAGTCTCCAGTTAGTGCCGAAGCTTTCATGAAGCCAGCGGTAGCCGGGCGGATGCTGCCGGCGATACACAGCATCGACGCTCTTGCCATGATCCTTGTACGCCCATGCCTTTTCCCACAGCTCGTCATCGTCGGTTACCACCATACCGCCTTCTCCTGCTGTGGTGATGATCTTGTCCTGACAGAAGGAAAAAGCGCTGATGTGTCCCATACTGCCGACTGGCCGTCCCTTATACCTTGCACCATGGGCCTGAGCGCAGTCTTCGATAACCCTGAGCCCGTGCGCCGCAGCGAGTTCGAGAATGGGATCCATATCGCAGGGCCACCCGGCAAGGTGGACAGCAATAATGGCTCGCGTTCTGGGAGTGATCCTGCGGGCAATCGTTTCCGCGGTCAGGTTTTGGCTGACGGGATCTACATCCGCGAGGACCGGGGTCGCTCCAACCGCCACAGCGCAGCTGGCCGAAGCGATGAACGTGCGGCACGTTGTAATCACCTCGTCGCCCGTGCCAATTCCCAGTGCCTTGAGGCATAACTCGAGGGCCACCGTGCCGTTGGCCACGGCCACGGCATGTCTGCATCCGACGTAGGCCGTGTACTCCTTCTCGAATTGCCTTCCTTCGCTGCCTGTCCAGTAATTGACAGCCCCGGATCGAAGCACCGAAATCGCGGCCTGAATTTCATCTTCAGAAAAGGAAGGCCACGGAGCAGGCATCACCTGCTGCATAACCTTGAGCTGTGAACTCATTGCACTCCTCTCTGACGTAGCGGGCTATCGTGATCTCTAATTGTCGCGGTTAGGAAATTTCGTAGCTGTGCTACGGTGTGCAACTCTATATGCGCCGTTGCCATGCGGGTTGGTGGCTCGACGGCGGCATGCAGCTGATGGCGCTGCCGAAGACGGACGGTGAGCCAGCCTATAGCGCGCGGCGCCAGGAAATCTTTGACTGGATTGTCGCCAATATAGATGCAGGCCGCAGGACTCGATCGAAAATGCGACATGACCTGCACGTAGGAATGTGAATTGGGCTTGCGGAACGCCATGCCATACTCATCGGTAATGATGACCTTGTCGACCTTGTCCGCAGCCTGCAAGGCTTGAAGCTTACGGCTCTGGGATTCAGGAAAGCCGTCAGTGATGATGGCGAGATGCGCTCCCAATGAGCGCAGCTCCTCGAGTAGCGAACTCATTCCGGGAAGCATTGAAATCGACGGGATATGTAGCCGGTATTCCCGCACCAGAGAGGGGATCGTCCAGGTCTGAGCGATGGCGGGATATTTCTCCAAAAGGAGGTCGAAGTTATTCCCCCGACAATTTAAATCACTTACCGTGTGATTCAGGAAGGCGGCGATGCGGCGAGGTGCGATGCCGATGGTATTCGCCACTTTCTCCGCGACGTGACGAAAACCGCTGCGAACATAATCCCGCTCCAGGTAGAGCGTGTCATCCATATCGAAGACAATTACCGGCGCGGAATCCTGGGAAGGATAGCTCCGAGTCATGAGGAAGCGGGCTCGCGCAGGGTCTCTGCCGTGAAGAAGTGTTCCTGATAGTAGCGGGACATGTACAGGTCGGAGCGATATTCGCCGAGCCGGGCGGGAACCTGGCCGTTCTCGAGAAGCTCGAGAATCCACTGCGGATAGTGCGCCCCGGCGGCATAGCTGAGAGGAAATCCTCCGCCGAATCGGGGGTTCACTTCGGTAAGTATTGGACCGCCGGCAGTGAGGAAAGCCTGCAGGGTAAGTACTCCGCGCCCTCCCATTTGCGCGCACGCCTCCAGACAGGCACTGAGCCACTCGCGTAATGAATCGTCGGAAATCGTACGCCCCTGAATCGATTCTCCGGCCATGGTTCGAATGCGGATTCGCGGCACGTAATGGAGCACGATGCCGCGGAAGTCGATGAGTGCGTCGATGGTAATTTCCGTCCCGTGAAGCTGCTCCTGAATGATTGGGTTGGGAACCATCGCGAGTACCCTGGACATATTCTCCCGAGTCGCGGAATATGCGTCGATGCTCGCGCTTCCGTCGCGAGGCTTGATGAACAGCTTCTCCGGCAGAGGATGACCGTTAAGAGTTGCGGGCAGCCACGAAGCAGGCGTGGCCACACCGCACGATGAGAAGCGAAGAGCCGTGGCCCATTTATCACGGCATATGGTCACGAACTCTGCAGCGGAAATGAGAGGCCGGCATCCCACAGTCAGAAACTGGTCGGAGTTCTCGGCCAGAGGCAGCAGTTCTCCGTCGATCGAGGGAACAATCAATCTGACCTGATGCGACCGCGCGAACTCCAGCAGGAAGGGGATGTATTCCGGCGTGTTGACCCGCGGCAGGCGTACAGACTCGTCTCCCATATAGACGGAGGGTGCCAGCGGGTCACAGTCCCCCACAATGACGTTCCATCCATATGTGCCGGCCGCCTTCTGAAACAGTCTGACAAGAGATACTTTGCGACCGGCGCTTGAGATCAGGACCGAAGGCATGGATAAGTGAGTCCTTGGAGTTAGAACTAGGCCGAGCTGAACTGAACAGGCGCTTGCCGCAGGACTGGAAGTTCATCCTGTGCGTCGGAGCGCGGCAGAGCGATTACGCAGCTTCGGGAGCGCGATTTAGCAGGCGCAGGGCAGGGCGATGCGCCTGGCCACTCGATCCGCGATAGTGCTGGCGATGGAAAGGGAAGCCGTAGCGGCTGGCGAGGGAACGTTGTATACGTGCGTCATCCCCGGAGAATCCTCGAACTGGAAATCATCGAGGAGATTCCCGTTGATATCAAGAGCCTGTGCTCGCACGCCCGCCCCCCCGGCCCGCAGATCCGATCGGCTCAGCTCGGGGACCAGTTTCTGCAGCGCGCGAACGAAAGCAGCAGTAGAAAAAGAGCGGTAGTATTCTGCGACCACGGTCTTCCAGTTCCGCGCCGCCATTTTCCACAGGCCTGGAAACGCCAGGGCGGTCGCCGTATCGGCGGGGCTGAAATCGAGCTTGCCGTAACCTTCTCTCTTCAGAGCCAGCACGGCGTTCGGCCCGGCTTCGACCCCTCCTTCAATCCGGCGGGTGAAATGAACTCCCAGAAAGGGATAGCGTGGATCGGGGACCGGATAAATGAGGCCGCGGACCAGAGCTTCTTTCCCCGAGCACAAGCTGTAGTATTCGCCCCGAAACGGAGTGATCCGGATGTTCCTGCAGGCCCTGGACATGGCGGCGACGCGATCGCTGTGCAGTCCCGCACAATTGATGGCATAGTCCGCCGTGAAGACGCCGCGCGTAGTCTGAACATCGAGACAACCGCCCCTCTGCGCCATGCCGGTGACCGCAGCCTCGCAGACAACTGAGCCACCCTGAGCGCGGATCAGCTCCGCGAGTTTTGCGGCAACCTGGGAGAAGTTGGTGATGGCGGTACCGGGAACGTGAATCGCGCGAACGCCGGCAGCGTGTGGTTCCACTTCCCGAAGCTCTTCGGCGGAGAGCATGCGCAGACCAGGTAGCCCGTTCGCGTTGCCGCGCCGAAGGAGTTCCTCGAGCCGCGGCACTTCGGCCGACTCGGTGGCAACGATGATCTTGCCGCAGATGCTGAATGGTATTCCATGTTCCTCGCAAAAGCGGATCATGACGCGTGCACCGTTCACCGCCAGGCGCGATTTAAGAGAACCCGGCTTGTAATAGATGCCCGAGTGAATCACACCGCTGTTATGACCGGTTTGATGGCGCGCGATGCCGCTTTCCTTCTCGAGAATTGTCAGCGCGATGTCCGGATAACGGCGCATGAGTTCAAAGCCCGTGGCCAGACCCACAATGCCTGCACCGATGATGATGACTCGAAAGGATCCCATGGTAGACCGAAGCCGCGCAAAGCGGCGGGCTGAACTGAACTCGCTCGGCAGCGCCGGCAGCCCTGTTGCATTACCGCACATTGTCACCCTGCGCTCGAATAACGTCCCGCCAGTGCGGGGAGAACCTTCTGTGTCTCCAGCAATTCGAGCACTTCGTTGTCGCGCGGGACCAGTCGCAACGACGCCGGGCCGATCTCCTCAGAGAGAAACTTCGCATTGCTGTAGCGGGGATCCTTGTAGTCCACCACACGGCCGGCGCGGATGGCGTCCAGCACCTGTGCGATCCCCATGCTGAGCGTCCACTCCGGTCGGAAACGCAGGCAGCGGCTGATGCGGCTGAAGTTCACCCGATAATTGCGGCGATCCCCGTCCTGATCGAAGAACTTCAGCTCCGCCTGGGGAACGGCGCTGTGAATCATGCGCCCGATGTCGCCGATCGTATAGTTCTGATCGTCCGATCCGACATTGAAGATTGTGTCTGAGACCACCGTGGCGGGCGCTTCCAGAGCGCGAAAGATAGCAAGAGCAGCATCATCAACATGGAGAAACGGACGCCACTGATCGCTCCCGAACACCGTGATGACCCCGTCCACGAGGGCCTTGGCAGTCAGTAAATTCACCACCAGATCAAAGCGCGTGCGGCCCGACAATCCGTAAATCGTTCCGAAGCGCAGGATCACCGGCAGGAAACTGTTCGCCTTCATCCCCAGCAGCACCCTTTCGCAGGCAACCTTGCTGCGCGCGTACAAAGATACCGGATTCAGCGCCGAATGCTCGTCGAGGTAGAGATCGCTGGCTCCATATACCGAGCAGGTGCTGGCGAACACGAATCGTCGCACGCCTTCTCCATTAGTAATTTCCGCGATAGTTCGGGTGGCGAGCAAATTTGTCTCGATCGTAAGCTCCTGGTCCAGAGCACATGCCGGATCGCCTACGATAGCGCCGAGGTGAATGACCGAATGTACCCCGCGCACGGCGCGCACCACGACATCGAGGCGGCGAAAGTCGGCGGGAACAATCTCCAGATTCGGATGATCGCGAATGGCCGCAATCGGGTCATAACCATAGAGGAAGGAGTCGAGAAGACGCACGCGGTATCCCGCAGCGAGCAGCTTGGGCAGCAGCGCCGACCCGATGTAACCCGCACCCCCTATCACCAGGATGCGATCCCGCCCGCCCTGAACCGCAGGCGATGCCAGAGGTATTTTCGGATCGTCGAACACGCTCAGGCGATTCCATACCGCCGCCCAAAGCCGGGCGCCGAGCAGCGCTGCGGTAGCCATCCCCCAGGTCATAAGGAGCGTTGGGCGTCCTACCCTGCCCGCATGGGGCAGAACATAACCGGCGAAGCCAAAGATCAGAAATGCGAGCGTGGATCCCTGCAACACGATTACCGCTTTGTAGCGGCCCATATAGGCCCGGCCCCGCGAATAGAATCCCATCAGCGCAAAAATGGCGATTCCAATGAGGGAGAGGCTCCAGAAGCTGGACAGGTAGGGCGACAGGATCGCTCGACTGGGGGGCGTAGTGTACGCGAAGACAAGATGGTGAGTTACGAGCCCGGTGAGGAGAGCAGCGTTGAGAATTATCAGATCTGCCACAATGCGTGCCGCGGCTTCGTGTGCTGGGCGATTATTTTTGATCATCATGGAACTCCTCGAGAGACCTGGCCAGGAGTATCAGCGGCCGGCACGCCAACGGCATATCGGGCTGATCAGAATGGGGGGATTCTGCGTTGCAGTCTTCGCTGGAGGGATGGCTCCGCCCTCTGAACGCAGCAAAGGGGGGCGGGTGGGCATTGCATGTTCAGTGACAGAAGGAGGGCAGCTTCAGGTGGGAATATGCCTGGATGCCGAGTGGCGTGGTTGGGCGGGCTGTTATCGCTGCAGGTTTGCGATATAGACTTCCACTAACTTGTCCGGGCGCGGCGTGTCGGAGCCGAACACCGTTTGTACGGCCGGATAAGAGAAGACGATGGATGCAAAGGCCAGCACTACGGCTTTGGGATTGCGCTCCGTGAGATCTCCTCTGACGAGCCACGGCTCAACATAACTCGCCAGAATCTCCACCAGTTGTCCCAGGTAGCGGCGCAGGAGCGGCTCAATGTCGCCGTGCATTTCGAGAACCCCGAACTGGATGAGGCGGACCAGCTCCGGCCGGCTCGAGATCGTGGTCGATATCAGCTCGTATGTCCGCGCCAAAGCGGCACGCCAGTCCGGGGATTCGGCAATGTAAGTGAACATGTCGCCGCGCAGGTAAAGTCTCTGCAACTCCGACTCGATGGCGGCTCGGTACAGATCCCTCTTGTTGGGGTAATGGCGGTAAATCGTGATTTCACTCACGCCGGCGCTGGCAGCGATCTCCCGTGTGCTGATGCCGTTGTATCCGCACTGCGCAAACAGAGTGATCGCGACAGGCAGCAGGCGGTCCCTGGCCGCCGCCGCAGGAGGTGGGGTCGTTACAGTTCGGGTCATGTGCGGTCCGTAGGGTGTGCTCAACCGCGCACCAGTTTCATATGCGGAACAGGGAATGAGTCAGGAGCGTTGCGTGGGCCCGGATAGCTGAAGGGGAGTAATGATCGTGTCGCGTGGCGCGCTCTTATCGTCCGCCCACGCTCCTCAGCCCGGATGATGTGACCAGTGATTCGTCAGGGGAGCACAGCTCGACGAAGGCTTCGTCGACTTCGACGGAGATGCGCTGCATCATCTCGTTGACGGCAATCACCACGCGTACCTCATTCTTCCTGCGCACCAGAATTCCGCGCATTCCGGCGAACAGACCGGAATGGATGCGGACACTGTCGCCTATGGCGATGCCGTGGTGAGGTTCAATGAGCCGGAGGTCTACTCCTCGTTTCAGCTCTTCAATCGTCGCATCCGGTATGACCGAGGAGTGCCCGTCCCGCCCGCCCACAATGGACAGCACCCCTGGTACCTGCAAAACGCGGATGCGGCTGTCGATGGCAGCAAAATGGGCAAACAGGTACCCGGAAAAAATCGGCAACTGCAGGTCGACTGTAAGACCATTTTTCCAGCGATGCCGCGCCGAATACAAAGGCAGATAATAGTCGATCTCACGCAGATCAAACTGCAGCGCGACCCGCTTCTCATGACGGCAGGCCGTGTGGATCGCATACCAGCACGCTGGTTGATGTAACGCCAACGCCGCGCCGGACGGGGAAATGTCTACAGCAGTCCCGGAGCTCATACAGTGGACGAAGCTTCGCTATTCCAACTTAGTTGGTGTTTTCCACAGTGTTGGTGCTTCCCGGAGTGGAGAAAAATGCTGCAACAGCACCGTACTCATCCTGGGCGCTGAAGGCACAAACTACAGGAAGCCTGGATACCGAACTGATCAGTGATAGTAGGTACTTACTCTTGAATGAAAGCGAAGCACTATCGTTCGGCCCGGCGAATATTAAAATTTCATAAAAGTATCTACGCCCGTTATCTTCGTTATGTCAATAGGCAAAATTTCCACAGTATTTGGCCCTTCAAAAAACACACTTGACTGGACCCGCGAAGGCTTCTCGTGGCCATGCTTCTGGAGCAGCTGCCTCCATCGCACGATAGCTAGCGGTGAATATCGTAGCCCTTCCGGCCAGAGAACGGGTGCGATGTAAGTGCCCTCAAAACTAACGGTTGATACTGCTAACCCTCAAACATCCCAGAGGATGATCGATTTTTAGCCGATCTGATCGCAGTGATCCCACAGCCGGAGCGATGGTCTACTGCACGAAGCGAAGCACGCCAGCAGTCCCCGCCGGAGATCTGTGCAAGTCTCCGATCAGCGTCACTATCACAGAAACGATCAAGGCAATAGCGGCTACAGGCGTGCTGCGCTCGAGGGTGAGATAACCGAGGCCGCGGAGGAGCAACGCGTCAGGATGAGTGACGATGTCGTGGGTGATGCGGAGGGCGACGGCGGCTTGCTCCGGCGTGGAGCGCAGCGGCGATGTCTTTTCGTGGGCGTAGGGTGCGAGGCGGCGATGCGCCCTGCTGCAACGGGAGCGCACCAGGTTCTGCGATATCGAGCCGGGCTTGCGGAATCGCCGCACCCTCGAGGGCGGGTGCCGTACGGGAATCGTCCCGGACTGGACCCCCCCACCGAAGTCATCTCGGTATCGATAGGTTGCGGAGTGTCTGCTAATCGCGAAAGAGACTTCCGGACTGCATATCAACGTCGGCTCAGCGTTCCTCACCTGAACGGCCTGAGCACGATACTCTATGGTAAAGATCGCGGCCACAGACATTGATGATGGATCAATCGTGTTCCTGTCGGATCGCTTTATTGCTCAACGGAGGACACGATGAAGCACCTGGCAATCGCTGGGTTGTTGCTGGCCATCGCTTCGAGCGCCGCTTCGGCGCAGGTAAACGCAGGCGAGCAGCAGTCTGATCCAAACCTGCCTTTCACGATCACTCAGGTCACGACGTTGCGACTGCCGTGGCGGATTGCTTTTCTGCCCGACGGACAGATGCTCATCACCGAAAAGGTCGGCGGTCTGTCTCTGGTCACGCAGCAGGGAGTCAAAACGCCTGTGGCGAACGTTCCGCCCGTTCTCTGGCACGGGCAGGGAGGGATGCTGGGCGTCTACCTCTCGCCGCATTATGCCAAAGACCACAATGTCTACCTGACCTACTCCGAGCCTCAGGACGAAGGTTCAAGCCTTGCGCTGGCGCGGGCCCGGCTGGAGATCGGCCACGACACAGCGAGCCTCGAAGGGCTCCGCGTCATCTGGCGCGCCGGCGAAGGCGGGCAGGGAGGGCAGTTCGGCGCGGCGGTCGCCTTCTCGCCGGATGGCAAATACCTATTCCTCAGTGTTGGCGACAGGCAGCGCATGACGCCGGCCCAGGATCCCAACCAGCCGCTGGGTAAGATCCTGCGCCTCACGCTTGATGGCAAGCCGGCCCGCGGCAATCCGATGGCTGGTAAAACCGGCGCGGCCACGGTGCCGGTCATCGATCCACCAGCGGACACGGAGAAGGCAAAGACAGCCCCGGTCGTGCGGACTTACACTTTTCCGGGGCCAAATCTGACGCCGGCGCCGCTGCGGCTCGAAGAGCCCATGAGCCACCTTCAGCGTGTGCGTCTGAGGATCGACATTGCCTGACCGAGCAATTTTCATCAGGATCTCAACAGATTCGGTCGCGTTCCAGTTCGAGCGATCGCAGGCAGATTTGCGAAGCCCGGCACACCCTCATGAGAATGTAAGTGCGAAACGGAGAGTTCCGTTACTCTAACACCGCATTTCGAAGAAGCAGGGATGCTCGAAGCGAGTTGATCCACGCGACGGTTTATTTCCGGCGCTGCGATGACAGTGAGTTCGGCAATGACGTTAGATTCGGGACTTTGCCGGGCGACAGACGTGAACGATTCTGGTGTAACCCGTCTCCTCCGGCGCCAAGCCATGTAGTGAGCTGTGAGGTCCGATTGCCGGTCGCCGTCGAGATTCAGTGTTCGCAGGGCAACTTACACGTGGACCGTAATTCGGTTCTGACCGGGAGGCCGCCGAGGCCATCGCCATCTGCTCCACCCACGATCCGGCCGCCCATAGTGCCGACTTTCATCCTTCGCAGGGACAGGCAGTTTCGGGAATGCCGTTGGTTTCGAGATTGCCGACGGCAGTGCTATCTGTCTGACTAATAACGGTTGACCTGGAACATTTGATGTGTTCCGGGTTTGAGCCCGTGTTTTACAGGCAAAGGAAGAAACTTGCGACCTATTGCGGAGCAAGCCCAAAAGAGAATAAGTCCGTGCCGGCGGCGATGGCGATGTACTGGCGTCCGCCCACGGCGTAGGTCATGGGCGAGGCGTGGATGAGCTGGCCGACGCTGAATTGCCAGAGAGGCTTGCCCGTGGCGGCGCTGGCGATGACAAAGTTCTGATCGTCGTCTCCATAGGCGATCAGACCGGACGCTGTAGAGAGGAGGCCGCCCCAGCCTTTGTACTTGCCGGGAAGCGTGTCGCGCCAGGCAAAGCTGAACGTCGATAAAGAGAAGGCATTGATCTGCTGGCGGCGAGGTTGGCCGACATGCCACGTGCCGGTGGAGTACCAGCCGTGGCCGGGCTGCCAGGGCTCAGATTTGGCGCGGAAGAGAGCGCAGGCATCGAGCGAGCGGAAATAGAACAGGTGCCTGACAGGATCGTAAGTGGGCGCGTACCAATTCGTAGCACCGCCGTCGGCGGGACAGATCTGAACGCCTTTCTCGTCAGGGACGAGGCCGGGGGGGATGGGACTACCGTTCGCGTCGATGCCCCTGGCCCAGTTCAGCAAGCCGGCAAACTGCTTTGCGAAGAGGAACTGGCCGGTAGTGCGATCGAGGATGTAGAGGAACCCGTTGCGGTTGGCAGTGACGATTAGCTTGCGAGGGTGACCGCGGAAGGTGGCGTCGACGAGGACGGGAGTTTCAACGCCGTCGTAGTCGTAGAGATTGTGCGGAGTGAATTGAAAGTACCACTTCAGCCGGCCGGTGTCGGGATCGAGAGCGAGGAGGCAGCTGGTGTAGAGGTCGGCGCCGGGTCGCTTGCTGCCGTCGTAGTCGGGGGAGGGATTGCCGGTACCCCAGTAGATAGTGTTGAGGGTCGGGTCGAAGGTGCCAGGCATCCACGCAGCGCCGCCCCCGTGCTGGACCATGTCGCCGGGCCAGCTCTCATTGCCTTTTTTGCCGGAGCCGGGGATGGTCCAGAAGCGCCACCTTTCCTCGCCGGTCTGAGCATCGAAGGCGGCGATGAAGCCGCGGACTCCTTCGTCTCCGCCGGCGCTGCCGACGATGATGTTGTTCTTCACGATGAGGGGAGCGCTGGTCGCGCCGTAGTTGGGGTTATCGGTAGGGGCGTACGGAACGTCCCAGAGGAGATTGCCGGAGCGCGCGTCTAGGCAGAGGAGATGGGCGTTGTCGGTTTCCATGTAGATGTGGTCGCCGAGGACTGAGACGCCGCGGTTGCGGTGCATGGAGGCGTCACCGATGAGACCAGAGGAAACGGCGCGGGAGTGATGCCACAGCAGCTTGCCCGTCCTGGCGTCGAGCGCATAGGCATCGTTGGCGCTGGTGACGAACATGATCCCGTTTGCAACGACCGGGGTGGCTTCGAGCGGGCTGACCGTGTGGAGATGGAAGACCCACTGTGCAGTGAGATGGCGCACGTTCGCGGGAGTGATCTGAGTGAGGCTGGAGTAGCGACGTCCGGATTCATCGCCGTTGTAGGACGTCCAGTTGGCGCGCAGAAAGCGGGGAGTGAGGTCGGATGGCGTAACGTGCAGCACACCGGCGGGGATGATCGTGGGCAGGTGTTCTTCGGCGGGGTTGGCGGGGCCCTCGAGGTTGCGGAGGTAATGAACGATGGCGCGGAGATTGTTGTCGCCAAGCTGAACGAAGGGCGGCATGCCGGAGTCGGTGCCATGACGGATGATGTCGAGGAGCTGGGCTTCTGAGCGGGTGGTGACGCTGAGCTCGGTAGCAAGGGAGACGGCCTTGTCGCCGCCGCGGGCGTCGGCGCCGTGACAGCCGGCGCAGAACTGCAGATAGCGGTGCTGGCCGAGGGTGGTGGAGGATTGCGTGGAGTTCGCCTGGGCGCTGTTTTGGGCCTGGGCGGATGCGAGGATCGCCAGTAAGAGAGCGGCGGAAAGCGTCCGTATGCGGGGGCAAAGAAAAATGAGAAACAAACTCCCCGGGGGGAGCGTCTCAAAAGTGGCGCCGATTTGCCGTGGTTGGCGGGCGGCGGATGGGATTGTCGTCAGGGGGCTCTTATGCGTGGCTTGTTGGTGATGGGTGTGGTTGCTCTGGGTTGCGCCACTGCCGGCGCTCAAATTCCTGCTCAGCCGCCCAGCGGGGACGGCAGCATCCGTACGCACATAGAGGGGATCGAGGTTCCGCCGATACCGGGCGCGCCCTTCACCGCGAAGGTCGTAGTGGAGTGGGATCAGCCGCTGATCGGAGGTGGCACCATGGCCCGCACCTATTACACAATGGTGGCGCGAGATGCGCAGGGGCGCGTGCATCGCGAGGTTCGCGGCTTTGTGCCGGTCGGGTCGAATACAGAGCCGCCGCTGCGGACGATTACTGTTCTCGATCCGGTGGCCGATACGCGCACCAACTGTGTCGAGGCTACGATGCAGTGCACGGTGACGGCATATCAGGCGCGGGCAGTGCTGGCCGGAGCAACGGTGGTTGGTGGGCGCGTGACCACGGAGAGCCTGGGTTCGCAGACAATCAATGGCGTAACGGCGGTAGGAACGCGGGAGACGCAGACGACGCAGACCCACAGCCGGGTGATTCTGAGCCACAAGGAGTCCTGGTACTCGCCGCAGCTGCAGATGGATTTGTCGGTGGTGCGCAACAATCCGCAAACCGGCCAGATAAAGCTCACCGTTGAGAATCTGCAGCAGGTAAAGCCGGATGCCTCGTGGTTTGCAGTGCCGTCGGGCTTTCAGGTGAACAACGGGCACCGGCAGTAAGCCGATCTGGTCGGACACGAAGACCGGCGTCGGTGCGGGAGCCGTTTCCTTACGCTGCTCGGCAGCGGGCCTTCTTTTATCAGTCATGGTGCGAGCAGAACTCCGGGAGATGGGAGTGTGTCTCTGCCACGGGCCGTTCACCAGTGGAGCGCGGCGACGGTGCTGTTATCCGGGGAAGGCAGAGACCCTAGGCTGAAGTCGGCAGGAGGCGAGCCGAAGGCAGGCAGGAAGGGCGGCGCCGCGATCGGCTGAAGATCATAGAGCTCAGGAATGTTGGCGCGGGGATTGCGCGCGATGTTGAAGGCGGCGGTGGCTGTATCGGCGGGGATGGTTCCGCTGGAGCCGCCGCTGCGGGAGTTGTCGAAAAGGGTAGCGCAGGCACGGGATCCGGGGCCGCTGGAATTGACGCAGGCGGCAAGGATATTGGCAACTGTGTGCAGCATCCTGCGCGAGGGCTCAGGAGTGGTTCGGGAATTGACGAACCCGGTCGAGATGCTGGCGAGGCGGTTGGCCGTGGCCATTCCGGCGGCGAGGAGATCGGGGCCGGCGGCGGCGATATGCGTCGCGTCGATAGCACTGGAGGCCAGGCCATAGGCTGCGGCGACGGTGGTGACTTCGTTGATAAAGACGAAGGGCTGAGACTGGCTGAAGGTGCCGCCGGCGGGGCAGTCACCCAGTGAAGCCATGAGGCCGATGGCGGGGTTGGAGCCGCTGCCTCCGCTGTTGCCGCCACGGACGAGGATGTAGACAGGGTGACCGGCGGTGCAGGTGTAGTCGCCGGCGATTGAGAACCCGCCGTAGTCGCCGGTAAGAGCGTAGTGGCCGATAGTATCGGCGGGATGGCCCGTGGCGGCGGTAAGCAGGGAATCAGAAGGCCGGCCGGGCCCGGTGGTGGCGGCCTCCAGGACATAGACCCGAGCGCCGACGATGGCGCGCTCCTGACCGCCATTCACCACGCCCTGCACCGGCGGCTCGAGAGCTGCGTTTCCCGCGGGCGGAACTCCCCCGGTTGGGGCAAGGCCGGGATGAACAGGAACGACGCTACCGGAACCTCCCGAGCCCCCGGACCCTCCGGATCCTCCGGAACCGGTGCCGCCGGAGCCGGTTCCACCCGAGGTCCCCGTTCCACCCGAGGTCCCGGTGCCGCCTGAGGTCCCGGTTCCACCTGAGGTGCCCGTGCCGCCTGAGGTTCCGGTGCCGCCCGAGATGCCGATGCCTCCTGAACCTCCGCTGCCGACACCGCCGCCGCTGCCGGTGGCGACCTCGACGCCGTGGCTTCCGCAACCACTGAGAGCCACACTGAAAACAACCGTGGCGGAAACGAGACAGGAGTGGAGACGCATGGGGCCCTCGCCAATCACTTAGACGGCGTGGTGGCCCTGGTTGGACCCCGAAAAAGATGTGCTGTTGTTTCAGAGAAGGGTTTGGGTGCCAGCGGTGGACCGCGACAGGACGGGACCGCGCCGGGTGCAGAAGATCAGACGACAGAGGCGTTCGGACGGACGGATATTTCGGCGGATGGGTGGACTGAACGCTTCTAAGTTCTCTATCCGGATTCTCTCCCTGGCCTTAACAACTAACTTCCTGTTGCATGACAAGGTCTATACTAGTTAGTCTTTTGCTGCCCTGGGAACGGAAGGACTCACGAGCCGCGATGTTTCGCCGGACTTCACTGAGCGTCGACGTCGTATTTTGCGGGAGGACGGGATTGCTCCCGTACGGTGCATCTCGCGGACTGCGCTCGAAGCTGAGGCCATGCGCTCCGGCGCTGATTGCGCTGGCGGTGCTGGTGTTTCTGTGGGGCCTTGGCTACAAACTCTCGCTGTACCACACTCCCCGGAGCAACGCCTCGCGGGTGACGGCCGCCAAGCTTTGGACCGGGCCACGTGTCGCACGGTTGAATCCCCCTGCCGTGGCGGGTCACGCGCAGCACTCGCCGTCCCGGGCACATGTTCTTTCGGCTGCTGCAGGAGCATTTCCGCCACTGCGCATTGTGGCAGCGCTCGGTTCCTCGACCGTTCTGCCCCGCAGTTGCGCCAGCAACTCACTGATTCGTCCCCGATCGCCGCCTTCACCCCTGGCCGCCTGAAACAAGGCTGTTCCGCGTAAAGTTTCGGAACACTCAAGCCCTGCAGTGTCTCCCGGGTGGAGGAAAACCATGGGTTATCTCCTGGCAGTGCTGGTACTGGCTGTTGGATTTCTGCTGTATTGCGCGTGGGAGCTGATATGCGCGAGGCGGGGAATCAGCCGCTCTGCGCGAAGATTAGGTGGGTACGTCGCCCCCTGTGGAGACGGATTGGCAAAGCCATTCGGACCGCGGCGCGCCCTTGAACGAATTACTGCCGGCCAGTTTCCGGAGTTGCTGGCCAGAACCGAAAATCTGGTACTGATCGATCTTCGGCCAGCCCATCAGAACGCGCCGCTGCCGGTGAGGGTACCGCACGCCGTGCGCGTACCCACCAGTCAGCTCGAAGACGTGCTGCGGAATCTGCCTGAAGACCGGAGCGCAGTCTTCTATGGAGCCTCTGACCTGTCGCTCTTCATGATCACAACCAGCCTGTACATGCGCGGCTCGGCTCCTTTGTACGTGTTGCGGCCGGAACCAGCGCACGAGGAGGCGGCATGAGCACTCGTGAGACGGTTCTGGAAGCATGCTGCCCGAGGCCGTTGTCCTCATCGTTCCCTCTGGTCGAGCCGGAGCTGCGAGCGGCGTTCGTCGTGGCGTTGGAGCGGCGGCGTCCGCAGCTGGAGCGTCTGGCGCTCAGGATGATGCGCTGCCAGGAGGATGCGGAAGATGTCGTCCAGGAGTCGGTGCTGAAGGCGTTGCGATTTCTGCCCCGGTTTCGTGGAGACTCACGCATTGACACATGGCTGCACGCCATTGTGGTGAACACAGCGCGCGACTGGCTGCGCCTGCGGCGGCAGCGTGCCCAAATATCCCTGGAAACAGAGTCGGAGCAGTGGGACGACGTTCTTGCCCTTGACCTGCCTCATCCCGGCGAGAGCCCGGAGGAATCGTGCAGCCGGCGTGAGTTGGTGCGCCTTCTGGAACAGGAGATCCGACGACTGGATCCCGTGTACCGGATGCCGATCCGCCTGTGCGATCTCGATGGCCGGTCATACCGCGAGGCTGCCGTAATGCTGAAACTCACCGGTCCGGCCATGAAGGCCAGGCTTTTCCGCGCCCGAATTTTGCTGAAGAATCGGCTCTCGCGGCACTCCGATTTGGGGGGATTTCCCACTCCCAAAGCGCGCCGCGGGCACAGCCGAACTCGGAAGTCCAGATATCCGGAAACTGCCCTTCCCGAAGGCGAAACCACAGACAAGTGCGGTACCGGGTGAGAGAACTGCTTGGTGAGGGGCGATCGGATTTCAATGAGCGATGCCCCAATGCACTCCGCTCCAATTCTGTTTCGCGTACTCAGCGAAACGCCTGAACAGAAACTGAACAGTTCGCGCAGGTCTGGGCCGTAATATCGCGAAGCGCGTTTCTTGCACTCTTCTCCAGCGTTTGGGCCTCCCTGCCGCGACCCTCATGTTTCATCAGCAGCGCATGACATAGGACCGCCCGCCAGTACAAAGTACTGTTCTTCCCCAATTTGGCTGCGAAAATGTCTTCGGCCTGCTCGAGATCGGCAGAAGCATGCAGATAGTCACCGCTGTTGTCATAGGCCTGGCCGCGCAGCATCAGCCCCGTGGCCACTTGGCAACTCGCTGTGCCGTGCAGCCGGGTCCAGTGTTCGATTGCACCCTGAGAAAACGTCACCGCGGCGCGGGAATCCCTTCCTTTCAGTGCAAGCCATGCCTGAATGCTCATCATCGACGCGATATCGTCATCATCAAATCCCCTCGCATTCTGAGAGTAACGAAGAGCCTGATCAAGATAATGGCGGGCCGCAGACAGGTCACCTCTGAATGCAGCTACAGCAGCGAGGTTGGTGGATGCGCGAGCTACACCCGCATCATCCTTCAGCTCTGTGTACATCCTGATGGCACGTTTCCGCAGATGCTCCGATTCCAGGACATTACCTGCAAGCTCCTCGAGAGAGCCGAGGTCGTCGATTGCAGAAGCCAGTTGCGGAGAGGCCGGAGCAGCACTCTGAAAAACAGCAATGGACTGCTCAAAGCAGTGCCGCGATCGCGCGAAGTTATCGAGCGTTTCATAGGCGGAACCGAGCAGATCCCACACAGTTCCCTTTTCCATCGCGGAGAGATCCCCAGGGGGCGAATCCGCGAGGGGCGCAAGGATGGCGACTGAAGCTGCATAGTCGCCATGAATCTGCAACTCCCAGGCGTGTCGAATCGCGTCACGGTTATTCTCCGCGGCGGCGGTGAGATTGAAGAGCGTCGTACTTAATAGGATGAACAAGATTGCTCTCGTCAGCCGGAGCATCATCGATGTGTCCTCCTGGACTGGACAGGTTCTGTCGGTCATGTTCACGCCCTGGGAAAAGACGACGCCGCAGGCAATCGGCCCCAGGCCCATCGCACCTTTGCCGGGCTTAGGTCTCGGACTTATCGAACCTGGGGACAGTGCATCTGCGGCTTACAGCTTTCGCGCATAGAGCGGTGCAATCGATCGGCCAAACGAAGATTTCCAGGCAAGCTGTTGAGAGTAAAGATCATGCATCTATCTTCGGGAAGCAACGGCCAGCGCTGATCACGTCCAGTTCTGATATGGAATGTCCGGAGGTGAACGTAGTGAACTTTGTTAACGGAAGAAACGTATGGGATTTTCAGTAATCCAGGGTGCGGGAGATCCGCACACGCAGAGATGCGCTCCGTACACAGCGGCTGGACTTCCTCGGGCTTGCACATCTGATCGGTGTGCTGGTCATTACTTGGTTTGCCCATTGGACCAGCAATGTATATATTGCGAAGCCTGCGGGTGACCGTAATGGTGCAGGAGCTACTACGGCAGAACGGCGCGCGCCAGGATAGTTGGCATCATCTGCCGTCGCGAATAGACAATTAGAGACAGATCACTCCGCCCTGGCCGACTTCGCAGGGCCCGGGATGAGCGCAGTTGTTAAGGATTGAACGGGGAGAGTTGTCTCGCCTCCTCCATGACGGGGAGGCTCATCCTGGTCCAGCGTTGAACTGTCACCGTTGTCCATCGTGTGCGGCCCAGGTCTCCGTAGCTGACAGAGGCCGTACCAGTAATAGCCAACGCCTCTCCGCTGTTGAAGTCGGGAAGAAGAATGCCGAGGCGGGCATCGATCTCAAGATTCCCAAGCGTATTGAAGAGGCTGTTGCCTGGGTAGTCAGGGAAGCGGAGGGTTCTGTCAGACGGGCTTACAACAAATCCTGGATTGCCTCCGCGATGAGAGGCGTCCAGGCCGTGCTCCGGATGCTGTGTTGCGATGAAGAACATATCCGTCTTTCCAAAGGCGTCGCGCTGCTCCTGAGTCAACAATTTCCCTTCCTGGAGAAACAGACCCGAAGCGTCTGGCGACCAAACCAGCGCGCGCTGCGTGATGTACTTTGGACAGTTGGGATAAGCTTCCGCAACAGTCAGCACCACGAGTTTGTCTGACGCCCTCTCAAGTCGGCCGTTGATGCGCAGACGACGGCGGGTGGCAAAGTCAAGCACAATCCCGCCGACGCATTGACGATCTTCAGCGGCACTTAGAATCCGCTCGTTTACAGGACTCATTGTTTGTTCAAGGTCCAGGTGGATTGACTCACGAGTTGCAGACATCCACCCCGGCTTGCCGGCGACGGGAAGGCACCACATCGCACCCTTGTCGAGGACCGCGAGGACCAGAAGCGGCTGCTGCCTCAGAAATGGAATCGCCCCTGCCGGTATGTGAGCGGAGATCATCGGGCTGTTCCGATCCGCTTCCTGAATCTCACCGACCCGTTGCTGAACGCGGCGTTCGCCTTCGTGAAATGGATCCATCAACATATCCGTCTCCGGTATCAGGGAGGGATGGCCACGATTGTGACCGCCCCGCCAGGTCAGAAAATGAGGACCGGGCTTCCGTCGACAAGCCACTTCCGAACGCTCGAAAGACCAACTGTGCCAGGTACCGGATTGTCCGAAACGAGCGGCAGACCGCAGGCTGTGACATCCTCTGTCGCGCCGAATACGCCTGCGCATCCGGCCGACGCACCAGCGACGCGATCCTTCACCAGTTGGAAAAGACCGTGAACAGGGTGGTCAGGGGCGGAAAGCAGCCTGGCCATCGAGTTCCGGCTCCCTGGAACATAACTGTCACCTCGCCTCCGTTCTGTTTCAGTTCATATGCGGTGGAAGACCGTTGAACACTCTACCCAGTGCTTCCTCGGAATTCGCGCTTGGGTCTGACAAGACCACGATTGCAGCTTTCATCAAGTTCTCCTGTAGACCGATCGGTCTATAAAAATAATATTAGACCGATCGGTATAATAATGGCAAGCACGGGCACGGGGAGATCAATCAATGGCAAAAACCGGCACCGCAGAGGCAGAGAAAGTCTTCGGCTCGCTCATCTCGGTTTTTCGCAATCACGGATTTGAGGGAGCCAGCCTGAGCCGGTTCACCGAGTCTTCGGGGCTCATCAAAGCAAGCCTGTATCATCGCTTCCCACTTGGGAAAGAACAAATGGCGCTTGCGGCGCTCGCCGAAGTCGACCGGATCTTTGCGACGTATGTGTTGGCTCCGATTGATTCTGAGGGAGACCCCCTTCAACGACTGAAGCTCATAACGAAGCGGTTGGACGAGTTCTATGAGGGCGGAACGCAGGCGTGCCTGCTTGAGACCTTGAGTAGCGCCGGTACGCCTTCAATTGTGCGGGCTCACGTGAAGAACACGCTCGACTTTTGGATTACAAAGTTCGTGCAATTGTCCAAAGAAGCGGATATTCCGGCGAAAGAGGCGCGAGTACGAGCCGAGGGGGCGGTAGCTGCAATCGAGGGCGCCTTGGTGCTCTCCCGAGCTCAGGAAAGTAATAGGGAGTTCAAACGCAGCCTGGAATCCCTCCCGGGGCGTCTCCTGAATAGATAAAGGTCAGTTCCGCTAAACCTCCTCGGACCGGGCGAATGTGACTTGGGCGGTCCTCAATTTACGCCAAATCTCCGAGTAACAAACCGAGCTGCTTGTTGCGCCCAAAAAGCGCATTTGCCTTGGGTCAGATGCCTTTTCAATTGCCGTTGAAGCAGAGCCCGGTTGAACGAAGCTGCTTCGCACCGAATGACCGCATCGTTCTGAATGAATTCAAAATCGCTCGATGCGCGATCTGTTTGTTCGGTTTCCTCAGTGCATCAGACCCCACCAGAGAACGCCGGTGCCCGCCGTCGTTAGTACCGCCCCCGCAATCCGGCTCACCCACTCGCCGCCCGGAGCCGCCTTCTCCAGCATCAGCAGCATCGTGATCCCTGCCATCCACCGGAGATCCATCACTCCCGCGGCAAACGGCAGCAGCATCAGCATCCAGCAGCAGCCTACACAAATCAGCCCATGCTCGACACCCATGCGTACTGCTCCGCTCCTGCCCTCACGCCACTGTCCCAGCAGAAACGCGAACGGAGTTCGGCAGTGGTGCAGACAGGCATTCTTCATCGGCGTCCACTGGTATACTCCAACCGCCATCAGCAGACACGCCGAGAGCACGAAGCTGGTGGAGGCCATCCGCTCGGACAGTAGCGCCCGGGCATGCAGAAACTGCTGCAGTGCCGCGCATGCGGCACTGAACATCACCCAGACCGCTGCATAGCCCGCGACAAAGAACACCGTCGGAACTATCGTTCCCTTCTGCGCCTCATGCCGCCTCTGCTCCCCGCTGAACGCGAAAACAAAGGGCAAAGTCGATGGCAACATCATCGCCACCATCATCACCGTCCACATCGCGAACAGCGACACCACGTCTTGCCGCATCGTCATCGTGTGTCCGTCAGGCATCGTCATGCCCATCGAAAGACGCATCATAGCCAGCCATGCGATCCCGGCCACCGCCAGGCATCCTCCAAGCAGGATCATTCGGTCGCGATCCAGGGGCCAGCCCGTCACCTTTGCCATCGCGGTCAGTTTTGATAGGTGAACGGGGAATACAGGCCGTTGCGATCCGACAGCGTCCAGCGGTAGCCGTGGTCCTCATATCGCAGCGCCTTCGACTTCGCTACGACGACGGGAAATCCCGGAGCGATGCACAGCGGATGTCCGCTGATTGAGACGTCAGCCCCTCCCGCGCCGCCGATCGCCTCGATATCCACGTCCGCTACCGTGCCGATTTTCAGAGTCCGGCGTTTCCCCTCCTGTCTGAACTCGATTGGCGCGCTCGCCACACCCAGCACCTGTCCAATGTGCGATGCCAGCCGCGCCGGATGGCCGCCGCCCTGCCCCGCGAAAATCTTCACAAGGGCGTTCTTTTGGCTGTCATCGGCCCGCTCGTCCACGTACAGCGCCACCTTCCACGGAACCTCATGCATGGTGCCCGGTGAGTCCACCGCTAGACTCACGTTCAAGCCGGCCAAATCGGTCTCGCCGTAGTGCCCCTCATCGATGTGCCAGCCTACTACCACCGTGCAGTTCCCCTCAGTAGGCCGGCTCAGGAAAATGCAGGGACAGGCAGGCTTGCAATTACAGGACTCCAGATACTGCCCCGACACGCGCCAGTTGTCGCTCATATGACCTCCTGTTTTCAGGATTGTTCGGGGAAGATCGGTAGTTTAGCTCTTCGTGCGCTTATCGGTCCACCGCCCCGAACATGTGCTCAGCATGGTTCCGCGTTCTCGATTGCATTCATTGATTCGCCGTATTGAGCCTTCAGAGAACACCATGAACTGATAGCCAATAACGCGGCATCCCCCGCGCAGGCCATTTGGAAGCCGTAGATCAAAATGGCCCGAACAGGCCATGAAATCAGAGGAGAAGGCCGCGGCGGGCTCCCTGAGCTACGGCAGCGGCGCGTGTGGACACGTCGAGCTTGTTCAGAATATTGGCCAGATGGCGATGAACTGTGTGCTCGCTGACGAAGAGACGCCGGGCGATCGACTCGTTGTTCAGCCCTTCCGCGACCAGCCGCAACACTTCCATTTCCCGCCTGGTTAGCTCACCGCTTTTCGCTTTCGGTCCAGCGGTCGGAGCCCCGGTCTGCGGCATCCGAAAATCGACAAGAAACTTTTCCGCTCGCGCAACCTCCAGCTCCGCCGGGAGGCCGGAGAGGAGTTCCTTGCCGCGACGGAGCTCGTCGATCGCAGCGTCAACCCGTCCCAGTGCGTTGAGCGCACGCGCCAACTGAACGCGAGCCCGTCCAGTTTCAAAGGGCGCGCCGCTGCGCGTGTACAAATCACAGGCGTCTTCGAAGCAAAGCCGTGCCTCTTCGGGATTTCCTTTACCCAATGCGGCGTAGCCGGAGGCGAAGCTGAGGTCGGCGCGTAACGGAATCGTACCCAATGTTTCGGCGATGCCTCCAAGTTCATCGAGAGCGTCCTTCGCTCTCGGCCAGTCCCGCAGATCGGTGCGCGCCTGGATTGCAAGTTCCAAACCAGAAGCCCGATCGGTACGATTCTGCGCCGGGAGATGGCGCAGGTACTGTGCAATCAACTCCAGAGCGCCGCCCGGGTCGTCGCAATCCAGGGCCAGTCGAGCACGCGCGAGCAATCCCGCGCCGTGCTGTGCAATCTGATCGAGCAGGGTTGCGGCTTCGGCAAGACGGCCCTGCCGTCGGCGCAACTCGGCCAACCGCACCAGCGCATCGCCCTTCATCGCGGGTCGGCTCGCGGCGAGTTCATCGCTTGCCGCACACAGCTCCTGTTCCGCTTCGAGCCAGGTTCCCCGCCATAGGCAAATCGACGCATACTGTGTGCGGCACACCGCAAAAAGGGGACGCAGGCCCCATTTCGCGCAATACTCTTTCAGCCTGCGGCACCACTGCACGGCTCGTTCGTAATCCCGCACCCGTTCGCATGCGGCTATCAGATAGCACCCACACAGGCCGATGGCTACGCGGTCTGTCAGCTCGCCTGCAATCACAGCTGCACTCACCTCATCGAGATTTCGCATCCCTTCGGCGACAGAGCCGGATGTAACGAGTCCGAGACCTGCAACGGCCCGGCCCAGCATCTCGAGATCGATGCTGCCCGTCGCCTGGGCAACGCGGATCCCCTCTTGTGCCAGCGAAAGCGCGCGTTCCGGATCGCCCTCTTCGAGGAGACACAACGATCCCTCGCGCACTTCGAGCCAGGCGCGCTCCTCACAGAGAGGATGCTTCTCCAGGAGACGACGGGCGCGCTGCAGCCAGCCATTGGCGACGACATTCTCGCCGCGAAACGCCCAGGAATCCCAGGCGAGCCACACGGCAACTCGTGCTGCCGCCGGACGATCTCCGCGGGCCAGATACAAACGATAGGCTCTCTCTCGTGAATCGAACACGAGATCGGCCAGATCAAGCCACCACGCCGCGGTTCCGAGGCCCTCGAGCGCTTCGGGAAACTCCCGGATCTCAAGCGCCGCCGCGAACGCCCTGCGCGCCTCCTCCCAGGCGCCTCGCGCGAGCGCATCGTCAGCAGTCAGGCATTCGGGCGGTCGCGGAAAGACCATAGAACAGGGAGTCGATTATAGATCGACGGTGGCTAATGAGCGCCAATGCACTCGTCGAGCTGCCGGTCAAACTGGTCGATTCTTGGGATGGATGTCGCCTGGTATGCTGCCTCATGCTTCCACCAGCAGGCAGGGAGACAAAATGACGCCCCTCTTACACCGCCTGCAGTTCAATCTCGGTTGAAGAGCTCAGGTCGCCGGTGTAGGCTGTTTGCCTCCTGTTGCGCGCGTTGCAGACCGGCCTCGGTACATCTCCTGGAGGACCCGCCATTGGCTGAAGCGCCAACGGGCACGACGAAGAAGAAGCTGAGGTTCGAGATCCAGCTCTGCAGCAACGACGTCAGATAATCCGAGATCACCCGGAAGTTGGTGATGACCACTTCGTCGGCCACCGAATTGTTGAACGGATTACCGGCAAACTGGATTCCGTAGGTATCGCGCAACTTGCCCAGTGTGCCGCCAACGTCATCAGGGTTGTAGATGATGTCGCTGGTTTGAATCAGCGCAGGGTTCTGGTCGAGCAGGATAGAGAAGTATGTATCGATGCGCAGCACCGAGGGCAGGCCAATCACCGCCAGCTCGCGCACGATCTGTGTCATCTGGCTTCGCACCATCTCGAGCAGCGCTTTCACGTATTCCGGATCGGCCTCAGGATCGAGCGGATAAAGGGTATCCAGCAGTGAGCTCGACTGATCGACTGCATCCTTCGCACGGGTGTAAAGGCTGGCCTGCGCCCCTGTGATCGAACCGCCGAGGTCCGTCTGTATCGCCGGCATCTGCGGATTCCATTTCGACTCGACGTGGTCCTCGACGTTGCTCAGAGTAAAAGCCTGCGTCAACGCTCCCACGAATCCCTTTGGATCCCCGGCGTTCACCTTCCAGCCAAGAACGTCGGTGACTGTTCTTGATGCCAGCTGGCCGATCGACGAGCTGCCTCCGCCGCCGCCCGCGCCCCCGGCGCTCGGAATCGTGCTGACCGGATAAGGGCGATTGCTGATCTCCTCGGTGAGTATTGGATAGGAGATCGCATCCTCAACATCTCGGACTGCCCTCCCGGCACCGCCTGAATCGGAACCTGGCCGGAAAGGTCGGTCGGCGGCAAGCTGCCGCCGGATGCCGCCGCGACACCGCTGATGCCGACCAGCACAAAATCTCCCGCTGTGAAGGACGACCCAGGAGTCAGCGTGACCGAAAGATTATCCGTCGCAACGAAAGGAACCCTCCAGCCCAGAATCCTGACCGATGTGGGCGCCGGGACCGTATCACGCTGGCATTCTTCGCAGGCGGCATCTTGATCCTCTCGCGAAGAAGATCGGCCTTCCCAGGCTGAGCTGGCACTGCTTCCGCCATTCGTTCCGCAGCCGGCTGGATGTGATCGGGACGGCTCCGGGGCAGCAGATGAGCCTGATGCGCCATGCGGACATCAGCACGACGATGAACATCTATGGGGCCGGGATGTTGGACAGGAAGCGGGAAATTCTCACAAAACTGCACGGGCAGACTGTGGGGTTCTGTGGTGTTACTCAGTTGCCTGTGCGGAAGGACAGGCGGCAACTTGCCGAATTTGCTTAGGTAAATGGTCGGGGAGAGAGGATTTGAACCTCCGACCCCCTGGTCCCGAACCAGGTGCTCTACCAGGCTGAGCCACTCCCCGACATGCTGGTTTAGGGCCAGCGTTTCTTCATTTTATAGTGCTCCCGAGCAAGCTGCAAACCGCCCCGTTACAGACAGCGCTCTTTCGATATGTCCCGTCTCCGCGAGCATCCCGAATGGCCGCGAGCGGCACTCCTTCGCCAGACCTGCCGCTCGCTGCGAGCACCCGGTGCCTGCCAATAACTCCATGACAGTTTCGCGCGGCGAAAGCTGGAGGGAAACAGCCGGACCCGGACCGCGCCGGCGCGGAGCTTCTGCCGGAGAACTCTGCTGGGGGATGGTTCCATGGCGACCGGGCGCAGCGAGAAACCAACGGTAGCCCAGTCGCGAGAGCTTTTAGGGAATGTTAGGCGGCCCTGAGCCGCTTTCTGCCGTCAGGCAGGCCGGGGGCTTCGTCTATGGTGACCCGGGACAGCGCCTCGGCTGCGCGGGCGAATTCAAGCGCCTGGTGCCAGGCTCTTCGGCTGAACGCGCGTTGCGCAGCCTCGCGAGCGCTGCTGTAGATCGAGGCCAGCAGGCCGCGCTGCTTCGGTTCCCAGTGCTCATCGGCCTTTCGACGCAATTCCTGGAATTGCGCCTCGAGCGCGTGCTGCAGTTCGGGCGCCAGCGGCGCCTCGACGGGAGCAGCGGCCAGAGCGGCGAAGCTCAGATGTTCGGAAGCCCGCAGCAGCTCTGCGGCTTCCTGGTCACGGTCGGAGGCAAGTTCTTCTGAGGCCATGGCGACCAGTGCGCTGATCGGCTCGGCGGCGGAAGGGGAAAGAGAACGCCGCAAAATGTCGACTCGCGCCGTGTGTTCGAACGCGCGACGCAGGTCTTTGCCTTCGTGAGGGTTGTGCGTAGAGTGATGGGGCCGCTTCTTCGCGGCCTTCTTAGCTGGCGGCATGGTGAGATCCTTTCTGCCGGGTGATTGCTGATGCCATCCTTATATAGCAGAGGCGGCTTGGGGTCCAGACGATGCAGAACAATGCAGAACCGGCCGTCGATTCATGAGCGGGACGGTGGCGGCGCGCGTCCTGTTCTATTAGGATTAGACGACGCGGGAAGAAACCAAGCCATGAAGCGGATCAGAGATCGCAGGCGTGCGCACAGCGACGCCGGTTTTACGCTGATGGAGCTGCTGATCGTCATTTCGATCATGCTGATCCTGATGCTCATCGCCATTCCAAACATGATGAATCTGAAGAGCCAGGCGAATGAGACGTCGGCGATCCAGTCGCTGCGGGCCATCTATCAGGCAGAGATTCAATACCAGACCAACTACCCGGCCAACGGCTTCTCGTGCTCGCTGGCGCAGCTCGGCGGCAATGCTTCCTCGGGCGCGCCGAGCCCTCAGAATGCGCAGCTGCTGCAGTCCGATCTCTCCGGCGGTCAGAAATCCGGATACACGTTCAACATCGTGAACTGCCAGAAGACCACCGTGAATAACCAGGACATGTATACGGCCTTCGAAGCCACCGGCGTGCCTCAGTCGGTGGGTAAGACAGGACACCGGGGCTTCTGCATCGATATGAGCGGCGAAATCAAGTCGGATCCTTCGGGAGGAACGAACTGCACGGTACCGATTCAGTAATGGCGCAGCTGTGGAACAGGAACCGCCGGCGGGCATCATCTCGCTGGCGGTTTTTGTTTGTGGCGGCGGCGATGCTCGCCTGTTCCGACGGCCGAATCGCGGCGAAGGCGCAGACCGCACCCAAAGCTGCGGAGCTGGCCGCGCGCGTCGACCATCACTACAACGCGCTGCGTTCGCTGGAGGTCCACTTCGTCCAGCATTACGACGGCATGGGAATGCACCGCAAAGAATCCGGCGTGCTGCTGCTGAAGAAGCCGGGCAGGATGCGCTGGACCTATACCGATCCCGACGGCAAGCTTTTCATCCTCGATGGTCACGATGGCTACTTCTACTCCCCAGGGCAGAGCGAGGCGCAGAAGGTCGATGAGAAGAAGCTCGACGATCTGCGCTCCCCTCTTCGCTTCCTGCTGGGTCATACGGAGCTCCAAAAGGAGCTGACCGGCCTTCAGATTGCCCCATCCGGTAATGGAGAGTACGTGCTATCCGGCCAGCCCAAAGGGCTGGAGCAGCGCGTCTCGGCCATGCGGATCACCGTGACGCCGGATGGAACCATTCGCTTCATGAGCATCGATCAGACCGACGGGGTAACCAACAGCTTCGACTTCAGCGGCGAGACGGAAAATGCCCCGGCGCCCAACTCAGCCTTTGTGTTTACCCCGCCGCCCGGCGTGCACGTGGTGAGTGGGGAGCCGCCGGTTTAGGCTGCTTCAGCTCTGCCCAGGTACCCCCTCCCCCTGGGAGTGTTATGCGGATGTATTTGATTCCAAAGGAATGGCGCTGTTGGACATGGTCGCCATGTATTTGATTTCAAAATTCTTGTGGGTATCTATTTTGTTTTCAGATTATTATCCTCTGCCCTGACCACGTCGAAGCTATCTGGAAGCTATCTATCTGACTCTGAAATTCTTGCGGGTATGTATTTTGCTTTCAAATAACTGCCCGTTTGCCTGGGCTACCTGACGCGGGTGGCAGATCAGCCCGCGCTCAACATCCGCATTTCCAACCCCTGCACGCCAGCGAATCCGCTGGGCGGAGGTGCGGCTTAATTGGCAGCTCCGGGAGCGAAGCGATGCATTGTCAAAGAGCGATGCGTCCCATGCCTGGGCCGGGACTGGAAGAACGGAATGTCTGCAAAAGCAAAAGCTCTGTTGGCGCAGCGGCCAGACAGAGCTTTCTATCTTCCACTGTGCGTGACCGTAGAATCTGGTGTCCAGAAGATTCCGCAAAGCCAGCGTTACGGAGGTCACGGTTTTCCCAGAGACGGATGTGTAACCTGATTCGCATGACCTGTTGGAGGGTTTGCGCGGGGGCCGGCCTGCTGGCTTGCTGCGCATTAGGCGCGGCGCAGGAGACTGGCGCAAAGTCCGGCCCGTGGGTGCTGGAACGCAGCGGGACAACGGCCAGTCTGCGCGGCATTCATGCCGTCGGCGGCGGAGTCGCCTGGGCCAGCGGAACCAACGGCACGGTTCTGCGCACCGAGGACGGCGGCTACGAGTGGCAGTCCTGTTCCATGCCTCCCGGAGCAGAAAAGCTGGACTTCCGTGGTATCTGGGCCTGGGACGACAACACCGCCATCGTGATGAGCAGCGGTCCGGGAGACCAGTCGCGGCTGTACAGGACGATCGATGGTTGCTCGACCTGGAAACTCCTGCTGACCAATCCCGACAAAGATGGCTTCTTCGACGCAGTCGTCTTCGACAGCGCTAACCGGGGATTCCTGCTCGGCGATCCTGTCAACGGCAGATTCGTCCTCATGGCCAGTCTCGACCGGGGCAGGAACTGGACGCGGCTGCATCCGGCAGGACTGGAAGCCGGGACGATGAAGATCGGCGCCTTCGCGGCCAGCAATACGGTCCTGGTGCTCAATGGAGGTATACCGCTCTTTGGAACCAGCGGGCCCGGTGGCCCATGGTTGTACTCCGGCGAAGAGACCTGCACCATGGGCATTGCTCAGGACGATCCCGCCGCCTGCCTCACGCAATTCCTCCGCTTCACGAAGCAAAGGCTGCCCATGGTGGGCGACTCCGCGGCCTCCGGCATCTTTTCACTTGCCATATCTCCCAACGGCGCCATGGTCGCGGTCGGTGGAGACTACGCCAGGCCAAATGTCGCTGCGGGGACTGCGGCTTGTGTACCCATCTGGGAAGGATTGCCGCCAGCCTGGGTTGCGGCGAAGCAGCCGCCCCACGGCTACCGTTCCGCCGTGGCCTGGGACCCGGACGCCAATTCATGGATCGCTGCCGGCCCCAACGGCTCCGACATCAGCTACGACGACGGCAAGACCTGGCAGCCGCTCGACGGATCCGAAACCGGCGGCAACTGGAACGCGCTGAGCCTTCCGTGGGTGGTCGGTCCCAACGGCCGGATCGCCAAACTCGATCCCGGCCGTCTGAAGAAGACAGACCCCCGACGGCACTCCAAATGAGCAAAATAGCCCTCCGGCACGTCTAGTCCACGAACTGCTACGCTTGAAGAAGGGTGATTCGGGCGCCGGACTCCGGGTGCGGCGGGTATTTCCATGGCTGAATTTGTCATCAGACTGGCCGATGAGCGAGGCCACGTGCAGGAACAGGTGCAGTCGGCTGCGACCGCCGACGAGCTGCGCCAGCGCTTTTCACAGGCGGGCTATTACGTCTATTCGGTCAAGCAGCGTGGACTGACGGGCGGGGCGCGCAAGGCCAAGCTCGAAACCTTCCTCATCTTCAACCAGCAGTTTCTGACGCTGATCAAGGCCGGCCTTCCGATCCTCGGGTCCCTCGAAATGCTGGCCAAGGGCCAAAAGAACGCCACCTTCGCGGGACAGCTGCAGAACGTGGCGGCACGGGTGCGGACGGGCGAGTCCATCTCCTCGGCATTCGAAGCCCAGGGCGGCTTTCCGCTGATGTACACCACCACCCTGCTGGCCGGCGAGCGCAGCGGCAACCTCGAAGAGGTGCTGGGCCGCTATCTTTCCTTCCAGCGCGTCTCGCTGTCATTCGGCAAGAAGCTGAAGGCGTCGCTGATTTATCCCGCGCTGCTTATCACCCTCGTCTTCGGCATGTTCATCTTCATGATCACCTTCGTGGTGCCGCAATTTGCCAAGCTCTACGACCAGATCGGAACCAAATTGCCGACCATCACCCTGGCCATGCTGGCCATCGGGCAGGGGGCACAGCACTACATCCTCTACATCCTGCCGGCCCTGGCGCTGATCGCCTTTTTCCTGTGGAAGTGGAACAGGAGCGACGCCGGCGCCGACCAGATGGATCGTATGCGCATTGCGCTGCCCATCTTCGGGAAAATCTGGCTGAAGTATCAGGTGGCCATGTTCGCCCGCACGCTTTCCACGCTGCTCAGCGGAGGCATTCCGCTGGTGCCATCGCTGGAGACGGCGGCGCGCTCCATCACCAGCAAACGCATCAGCAAGGCGGTCTTTTCGTCGGTCACCAGCGTGCGCGAAGGCAAGGGCCTGGCGAAAAGCCTCGATGCCACGGGTGTTTTCCCGGAGCTGTCCACTGAGATGGTCGAGGTCGGCGAATCCACGGGCGCGCTGCCGCAGATGCTGAATTCGGTGGCGGAGTTCTTCGAAGAAGACGTGCAGACCGCGCTGACTGCGGCTCTGGCACTCATTGAACCGGCGATTTTGATCGTCATGGGCGTGGTGGTGGTTACCATTCTCATCGCGCTGTATCTCCCCATCTTTTCGATGGGTAACAATTTCGGGCGGTAATGGGCAACAACGGGTCCAATGGGCATCACAAAGCAGGAACTGAGGTAGCAATGATGGCGCAGGCGATCACACTTCCCACCGAGCAGGATGAAACCCTCCAGGCACAGGCTCTGGCGCGGCGCTATCGCTCCGAGTTTGTGGACCTGAGAAATTTCCGCATCCAGCACGAAGTCCTGCGCAGCGTTCCCGTGGACATGATGTTCCGCTACAACTTCGTTCCGCTGGAGCAGCTCGAAGACCGCCTGGTCATTGCCGTCAGCGATCCCAGCAAGCTGATGATGCTCGACGAGATTTCCGGCCTGCTCGGCCAGCGCATCGTTACCCGCGTCGCGACGCTTTCGCAGATCACCGACCTGCTGAAGAAAACGGAGCAGTCGCAGCGCGTCCTCGATGAAGCATCCGAGGGCCTGACTTTCGACGTGCTCTCCTCCGAAGACAACTCCGACGAGAACATTTCCATTGAGAAGCTGACCTCGGAAGAGGACATCAGCCCCATCATCCGCCTGGTCGACACCACCATCTTCACCGCCCTCGAGCGGCGCGCGTCGGACATCCACATCGAGACTTACGATGACTCGGTGATCATCAAGTACCGCATCGACGGCGTGCTGCAGATGGCGATGGCGCCCATCGCGCGTGAGCACCACACCACCATCCTGTCGCGCATCAAGGTCATGAGCGAACTGGACATCGCCGAGCGCCGCGTCCCGCAGGACGGCCGCTTCCGCGTCCGCTACAAGGGCCGTCTGATCGACTTCCGCGTCTCCATCATGCCGACGGTGCATGGCGAAAACGCTGTGCTCCGCGTGCTCGACAAGGAGTCGATGAGCGAGAAGTTCCGCAAGCTCACGCTGGATGTGGTGGGCTTCGCTGAAGACGATCTCAAACGCTTCCGCCGCTACATTCGCGAGCCCTACGGCATGGTGCTGGTCACGGGGCCGACCGGCTCCGGTAAAACCACCACGCTTTACGCGGCGCTCAACGAGATCAAGAGCGACGAAGACAAGATCATCACCATCGAAGATCCGGTCGAATATCAGATCCGGGGCATCACGCAGATTCCGGTCAACGAAAAGAAGGGGCTGACCTTCGCCCGCGGCCTCCGCTCCATCCTGCGCCACGACCCCGACAAGATCCTCGTCGGCGAAATCCGCGACCAGGAGACGGCGCAGATCGCCATCAACTCCGCGCTGACCGGCCACCTCGTATTTACCACGGTGCACGCCAACAACGTAGTCGATGTGCTGGGCCGCTTCCTGAACATGGGCGTCGAAGCCTACAACTTCGTCTCGGCGCTGAACTGCATCCTGGCGCAGCGCCTCGTGCGCACCATCTGCGAATACTGCATCCACGACGTGCATTACGATGAAGAGACTCTGCTGTCGAGTGGCATGGATCTGGCGGAGTGGCGCGACTTTCCCTTCCGCGAGGGGCGCGGCTGCATCGAGTGCGGCGGCACCGGTTATCGTGGACGAACCGCCATTCACGAGCTGCTGGATTTGACCGACCCGATTCGCGAAATCATTCTGGAGAAGAAGCCCAGCTCCGAGGTACGGAAGCTGGCACAGCAGGAAGGCATGCACTTCCTGCGCGAATCGGCGCTGGATCGCGTGCGGCGCGGCCTGACCACGCTGAAAGAGATCAACAAAGTTACGTTTATCGAGGCTTCGCGATAGTGGCTCTGGAGAGAATGTTCAAACCGGCGGCGGGCATGCGGCCCAGACTCGCGTGCGAGATTCGCCCCGAGGGCGTGATCGCGGCGCGCGTGTCTGCCGAAAAGCGCGGCCGCGGTGACACGATCATGGCCTTCGCGCCGCTGGCGGCCGGTGCGCTCACACCCGGGCTGAAGGTTCCGAATTTCACCGACGCACGTGCCGTCAGCGCCGCGGTGCGGCAGGCCATCGAGGCCACTAATGCGCGCGACAACGACCTTACCGTCGTGGTTCCCGATGCCGCGGCTCGTGTGTTGCTGCTCGACTTCGACACGCTGCCGGCGAAGCAGCAGGATGCGCTGCCGGTGGTCAAATTCCGCCTGCGCAAGATGGTCCCCTTCGACGTGGAAACGGCCGCGGTCAGCTACCAGACGATGGCGCAGAAGGGCGGGCAGATGAGCGTGCTGGTCACAGTGATGCCGGCTGAAGTGCTCGCCGAATACGAAGGCGTGGTCCACGAAGCCGGTTATGGGCCCGGAGCGGTTCTGCCCAGCACTCTCGCTGCAGCGGCAGGCCTCGCCGGCAACGGCGCTGCTCTGTTCGTGAATCACAGTCAGGGATCCGTAACCACCGCCGTTACACAAGGCGATGAAATGCTGCTGCACCGCTCCGTCGATCTGCCCTCCGAGGGCGCCGCTCGCGAAGAGGAGATGGCGCAGGCCGTGATCACCACCCTCGCCTGGTACGAAGACACACTGCGCTCCACCCCGGCGCAGCTTTACTATGCCGGGCCGGGCGGCGTCCTCGCGGCCCGCCAGTCGCGCTGGCTCAAATTTGTCGATCCCGCGCCGCCGGTCGAGGAACTGCCCGCCCCGGCGCATCTGTCGGCGCTGACCAGCATTCCGGAAGGCCTCGCCGCCGGAGTTACGGGGGCTTTGGCAAGCTGATGCGGATCGCCGTCAATCTCGCCAGTCATCCTTACGTCGAGCTGCGGCCGGTCTATAACCGGCTGCGCACGTGGATGCTGATCCTCGCTCTGCTGGGCCTGGCGCTGTGGTTCCTCTACCGCAGCGAGCGCACTCAGGCGCAGGAGGCCCTCGCCCAGGTCGACAACGTTCAGCACCATGTGCAGCAGCTTGAAGACCAGCAGCGCAGCTACGTCGCCATGATGCAGCAGCCGAAGGACGCAGCCATTCTCGAGCAGTCGGACTTCCTGAACGGCCTCTTCCGGCGCAAGGCGTTTTCCTGGACCGCCACCATGACTGACCTCGAAAACGTGCTGCCCTCCGGCGTGCAGGTCCAGAGCATCGATCCCATCGTGGCACCGGACGGCCATGTCACGATTCGCCTGCGTGTAACCGGTGCGCGCGATCGGGCGCTCGATCTGGTAAGGAATCTCGAAAAATCGAAGCACTTCGCGCAGCCTCGCCTGGCTCAGGAAACGCTGGCGACGGCTCCCGGCACCCAGGGCAATAATGTGCAGGCGGTAAGCACAAATGCCGATGTGAATTTCGATATCCTCGCCGACTACCGGCCCCTGCCCCTCCCGGCCAACGGGCATGAGGAAGAAGAGAAGCCGCAACCGAAGCAACTGCAAGTCTCCGCGCACAGGCCGCATCGTGTGAAGCCACCGGCTGCCGCAGGAGATCCGGCGCAGCAGGGGAGGGTGCCTCACCCATGAAGCGCGTCGGAAACATCTTCACGAAACTGAATCTGCACTTTGCCGTGCTGGTTATCCTGGTCGGTGTCGACATCTTCATCGCCGTCGACTTCGCGCTTGCCTGGCGGGCCATTCGCTCCAATCAGTCCAGCGAATTTACCCAGCAGCAGATTCGCTATGGGCAGTTGCAGGCGCAGATGCAGCACCTCAACGGCCTGCCGCATAAGGTCGAAGTCGCCGACCAGGATGCGCAGACGTTTTACGATGCGCGCATTGCGCCCAATTATTCGACCATCGAAGCTGCGCTCAGTTCCGCAGCGACGCGGAACCACGTCCTTTATTCGCGCGCGACCTACGCGCCCGCACCGGCCATCGAAGGCCTCACTGAGGTCCGCATCGATGCCGGCCTGAGCGGCGAATACTCCGGCCTGATGCACTTCATCAACGATGTGGAACGGAACCGCGATCACGTCTTCTTCATCATCGACGGCGTCACCTTCACCGGCCAGCAGGGCGGCATGGTGAATCTGCGCCTCAAACTGACGACTTATATGCGAGCGGGGGCCACCGATCTGCCTCCCGCGCCTCCGCAGCCGGCGGCGCAGGAGGGAGCGCAATGAAAGGCGGCTTCGAAGACAAGAAGAAACTCACTATCCTCTCGGTTCTGCTGCTGGTCATGCTGGCAGCGGTGGTCTATTTCGTAAAGTCGGTCTTCGTCGGAGGCGGCCCGCCGCCAACGGCTGCAACTTCGCCCAGTGCAGAGGCTCCTCAGTCAGTTTCGGTTGCCGCCCAGCAGCGCGCGACCCGCTCCGGCAGCCAGGGTCATGCTGCGCAGAAAGTTCCGGGACTGGCGAGCCTCGATCCCACCCTGCATCCTGAACTGATGGCCGGCGCCGAGTCCCTCGATTACACCGGGTCGGGACGCAACATCTTTTCCATGAACTCCGCTCCGCCGGCGATTGAGCCGGTGAAGGGTCCCGTGCGTCCAACAGATGTAGCCCAGGTTGTGCCCAGCGGTCCACCACCCCCGCCCCCCATCGATCTGAAGTTCTTTGGCTACGAGGCGGAAGGTGGTGCCCGCAAGGCCTTTCTGCTGCACGGCGACGATGTCTTCATCGCTTCGGAAGGCGATGTGGTGGACCACCACTATAAGGTCGTGAAGATCAACCCGCTTTCGATTCAGGTGACCGACCTGCTTTACAACAACACGCAGACGCTCCCGCTGACGCAGAGCTGAGATTCAACCATGCTGTCCGCTTCCCCTAACCTGGCCCGCCGCAACGATTCCGATCCCGAATCGGGCTTCGTGTTGCTGGCGGTTATCTTTCTCGCCGTGGTCCTGCTCATCAGCCTGGCCATCGCCGCGCCGAAGATCGCCACCTCGATCCAGCGCGAGAAAGACATCGAAACCATTCATCGCGGCGAGCAGTACAAGCGCGCCATTCAGCTCTACTACAAGAAATTCGGCTCCTACCCCACGTCCATCGATCAGCTGGTCCAGACCAACCAGATTCGCTTTCTGCGCAAGCGCTACACCGATCCACAAACCGGCAAAGACGACTGGAAGCCGGTGTACTACGGCCAGGCCCACGTCCGCCCGCTCGGTTTCTTCGGCCAGCCGCTTTCAGGCGTGGCCGGGATAGCCGGAGTCGCGATGGGCGGGACGAGCAGTTCGATGTACGCGATCACGACCTCAGCCACCGATGCCAACGGCGTTCCCATTGCCAACCCTGATGGCTCCTCGACCAGCGCAACCGGAGCTACCGGCACATCGACCGGCAGCGCCTTCGGAAATACCGGCTCCGCCTTTGGCTCGACGGGCAGTTCCTTCGGATCCACCGGTTCGAGCTTCGGTTCCAGCGGTTCGAGCCTTGGTTCAAGCGGCAGCTCCTTCGGCTCAACCGGCAGTTCTTTCGGCTCACCCAGTTCAGGAATCGGCTCGACCTCTCCGACAGGGTCGCCCACCGGAACTTCGCCCTTCGGCTCAACCGGCAGCGGCACCTCGGCAACGTCGTTCGGCGGAACCGGTCCCATCGTCGGCTTCACGTTGCCTTCGAAAAAGGCCTCTTTGCTCGACTATAAAAAGCAGACCCACTACAACCAGTGGGAGTTCAACTACGACCCCATGGAAGACCAGATGAAGGCGGCGGCAGCCATGATGGGCGGCGCCAACAACATCAACAACTCCATCAGCGGGACCAGCCCCAGCAACGGCTTTGGCTCGGGAACCCAGTCCACCGGTAACGGCCAGGGCATGCAGCTGCCGGGATCGACGACCACGTCGCCGACCTCCCCAACGGCACCGAGCGCGCCGACCGACCCCACCTCGCCGACCACGTCCTCCCCACAATGAGGAAACGGCTGCAATGAGAAAAGGCCCGCCTCCCGGAAGGGAAGCGGGCCCTGGCGCTTCTGGCGCCGATCTCAGTTACACCTGGAACGACGAGCCGCAGCCGCAGGTGCTCTTTACTGTCGGGTTCTCGAACTTGAAGCCGGCCGCTTCCAGGGTCTCGACATAGTCCACCACGCAGCCGTTCAGATACATCAGCGAAGTGGCGTCGACAAACACCTTCAGGCCATTGAAATCATAGACCTTATCCATCATGCCCGACTGGTTCTCAAAGGACATCGAGTACTGGAAGCCGGAACACCCTCCGCCCACCACGCCGATGCGCAGGCCGGCCGGCAGCGGATCCTGAGTCGCCATGATCTCGCGCACCTTGCTGACGGCATTATCGGTCAGCCGGACAGGGGTGGTCGTCGGGGGCGCCGCCTCGGGCGTGCTCATAGGAATGGTGGTCGTTGTGGTAGCCATGAGTTGCAATCTCCTGGGGATACGTCTCTGCCCTCAAGTGTACCGCACGGGCTGGCAGGATTCACCCTGCATATTTAGATGTGAAGTGGAGGCTGAAGGTCGCAGGATGCCTGGAAGCAGGGCGGCAGGGAAGATGAGTCTCGGGAGAACGGGTCCAGCAAATGGCGCGCCCGGAGAGATTCGAACTCCCGACCTGATGCTCCGGAGGACTCATCAAACGTAGAATCAGCAACTTACAGGAAAAGCGATGATTGATTGCCGAGTGCGACCGATTGCCAGCTCTATAGGCGGATCTTCGGAGCAGATCGCAACCCATCGTGATCGGTAGGGATCGCGGGTAGGCACAAAAATGGGCACAGCGTATCGCGATGCCCGTCCAACGATCAGACTATGCGTATTGCCATCGCCGGAGCAGCCTGTGCCTTAGGCTTTGTGCTAGGCGTTCTATTAGGTAGACAGTTTTCGGCCCATCACTTCGAGAGATTTGGAGAATCGCGATACTTGCTTGATCCTGCGACGGGCAAGGTATCTGACCCCTTTAGAAATCCCCAAGAAGAACACCTCCGCGAAAAACCTGTCCGGCGTTGCTTTGCCAGGTTACCACGGGGGTGGAACGTGACTCCAGAAGGGGTTGGGCGGCGGGGATCGCCTTGAGTTGCTGGGACCCCTTTCTACTCACCAGCGCCCGTGCCAACCCGCGTAAAATGGTTTTGTCCCCAGAAATGAGCCCATCGTGGAATCCAATCGCCTGTTCAAATGTCGCGTTCTGATTGTCGAAGACGACCCCGTTGTGCTCGAAACTACGTCGGCAGTTGTGCGGGCTTTCGGATTTTCTGTCAGAACTGCGGAGGACGGGTTCGTTGCCCTACGCATCCTCAGAGAGGTTTTGCCGGACCTCATCATTTCTGACCTTAGAATGCCCGGGATGTCGGGGTTTGAACTGCTCTCAATCGTTCGTCGTAGGTTCCCGCACATTCCCACGATTGCGATCAGCGGGGAATACCTCCTGTCCGGCATGCCGCTCGGCTTGCTGGTGGACCATTTCTTCCATAAGGGCGGCTATACAGCGGAGCAACTCCTGGCGAAGATTAAGGAACTTATCTCTGATTCACCCATACGCCCCCACCTGGGCAAGACAAGTAAAGCTCCCTTGTGGATTCCAAAAGGAGATGCGGAGTACATCGTAATCACCTGCCCTGAGTGCTTGCGCTCTTCTCCAATTCCAGATGACGGCGCTACTGGAGAGTTGTGCGAGGTGGAATGCATCGCCTGTGGCGGCACGATTCGTTATGTGATCGATTCGGAAGCTCAAAAGGTGCTCGACCATAAGAAGAATAGTTCCTGTACTGTGGACCTTTAAAGTGCAAGCAGAAGCGATGCAGCCGATGCCCGGTGTCCAGGTCAGCAGGATACGCAGCCGGCGAACGGGTACGCAGAGAAGAACGGGGACAGGGCACAAAACAGGGTCTTGCCATATCCTCAATAAACGCCTCTTTACGCGTTCTTCGCCGCATTCTGAATATTGCGGTGGAGTGGGGGGTGATCGACATAGCTCCGAAGATTCAGTTATTGGCTGGTGAGGCCAAGAGAGAGCGAGTCATCACCTGGGACGAGGAAGACCTGTACCTGTCAAATGCGGCCCCGCTTCTGTTCGATCTTGCGACGATGCTGGCTGATACCGGGATGCGTCCCGATGAAGCGTACAGGCTACGCTGGGAGCACATCTCGTGGGACCGGCCCCGACATGGAACCTTACGCGTAACGCACGGCAAGACGCCAGCCGCTCGGCGGGTGCTTCCGCTGACCATGAGGGCGAGAGCCGTTCTGGAAATGCGCTGGGAGCGTGCCGGGCGTCCCATCGAGGGTTGGGTTTTCCCAGCTCCCACGCAGAGCGGTCATATAGATCAGGGAAGCTGCCGGAAGCAACACATCGCAGCGTTCAACAAAGCGAACAGGGATGAGGAGGGGAAGCCGCTGAAAACCCCGCGTCTGCGCCCCTTCGTGCTTTACGCATTCCGCCATACGTTTCTGACGCGGCTCGGAGAGTCGGGTGTTGACGCGTGGACACTGGCACGGATCGCTGGCCATAGTTCCATTGCGATTAGCAGCCGGTACGTTCACCCGTCCGAAGACATGGTGATGAATGCTATGTCGCGGCTGAATCCGGGGCAGGGTGGGCACAAAAATGGACACACCCCGAAAGACCGTACTTTCGAGAGTGGCGAGAAACGCCAGAAGTAGTAGAGGGGAAAGGGTGTTCCTGGCGCGCCCGGAGAGATTCGAACTCCCGACCTGATGCTCCGGAGGCATCCGCTCTATCCAGCTGAGCTACGGGCGCGTGTTTTCAGGATACCGTATTTTTCACGAGATCAGGACCCCCGCCGCCTCGCATAGGCTCCCGTGCCGCGGCCACTGCAGCAATATGCGCCGGACCGGTCCGGCAGCATCCGCCCACCGCCTGCGCTCCCGCCGCATACCACTCCCGCGCCAGCGCACCGAATCGGCCAGCGTCGTTCTTTCCGCTCCAGCTTCGCGTCTTCGCATCCCAGCTCTCGCCTGAATTCGGATAGACGATCACCGGCTTCCCACTCCCGACTCCCGCACGCACCTCGCCAAGGAGCGCTCGAATCCAGTGCGGAGCTGTGCAGTTGATACCGACCGCGATAACCTGCTCTGAATCCGCCACCGCCGCGGCACAATCGCGCAGAAGCTCCCCGTGCGCGACGCGGCTTGCGTCTCGACAGGTAAAAGAGATCCAGGCGCGCGCCGCCGGCACCGGCTCGAGCGCACGAAGAATGGCTTGCGCCTCTTCCATCGACGGCACCGTCTCCAGCGCGATCAGGTCGGCCTCGGTCTCCGCCGCGACGGCAATGCGCTCGGCATGAAACGCCACCAGCTCGTCAAAACCAATCTCGTAGCGCCCGTGGTACTCGGCACCATTGTGCAGCGCTGCCCCATAAGGACCCAGCGACGCCGCAATCCACACCCGCCGCGGGCTCTCCCGCCCATACTGCGTCCGCGCCTCCCTGGCGATGTCCACCGACTGCCGGATCGCCCGCTCCGCCTCCCGTCCATCGCGTCCCAGCTCTCGATAGCCGACGGCCGACGCCTGATAGCTGGCGGTCTCGATCGAGTCCGCTCCGGCGCGCAGATAGTCGAGGTGTACCGCTGCGATGGCCGCCGGCGCAGTATCCAGCACCTTCGCCGACCACAGCGGGCCGGAGATGTCGCACCCCCGGCGCTCCAGCTCCGTCGCCATGCCGCCATCAAGTACGCGGATCGAAGCAAAGTCGAGATTGTCCCCCGGCACTCGCATCCCCCTGAAATCTACCTGCAGAGCGGGCCCGCCCGTATGTAAAAAATGATGCGCCAGACCCCCAGCCACTGATCTGACCGGTTGATTGAGTCCCATTGCGCAGAGGTCCCGTGTGAGCGGCCGGCGGTCGATTCCGCGGCCTTCACAGGCTGCAGAAGAACTCACTGTTTTGAAAGGGCACGGCTTTAGCCGTGCCGCTGAGATCCGCATAAACCCTGGTGTTTTCGGCCCCTGCGGGACGATTCCTGGCCGGCCTCGGCCGTTTATGCAACCAGCGTTAGTGCGGCACCTGCCATCCAGCGCCCACCGTAGCCAGCGTCATCTGGTCGCTGGGATTGTCCGACAGATCCTTCGCCACTTGCGGAAAGGCTGCCTTCACCTTGTCCGTCTTTGCCCAGACCGGAACATTCGACATGGTGTAGTGATAGCTCACCGTCGTCTCCGTGAAACCGTTGTGCGGCGCTGGCGGAGTAAAGCTGTCCACGCTCGAGACCGATCGCTGTCCATAGCAAAAGCGGGGTGCGAACCGGTTTCCGGCGAGATTGAGCGAATAGCGATCCACATGGATGGACTTGTCTTCGAGCCGCGTCAGCATGCCGGCGTCAGTCAGCGAATCCATCTGCTGCTTCAGCTCCTTCGATCCGGCGCCGGGCGCTACTTCGTAGGGGAAACTTTGGCCCTGCGGAAACAGGCAGTCGCTGTGGTCCGCATACCAGGCGTTGATCACCTTCGTAAAGTTTTCGGGCGTGGCTTTATTGGCGGACGAGCAGCCGGCCACGAGGGCCAGCAGCACACAAACGGGAGTCCAGTACCTGATTTGTCTTGCCATTCGTCTTTCCACGAACTTCCGGCCTTCCACAATACGCTAAAAAGAGTCGGCAGGGTCCCGCGGCTGGCGCGATTCTCCTACGCCGTGGGCAAGCAGAGGAAATCGCGAAAACCTGCGCCCCTGCCGTGATGCGAATCTGCGGTGCCTCGCGATGGCTCCGCAGGAGTTGTGGAGGGCGGCATTGCTCTGCCGCTGTCCGCGCTCAGCTAGAAGAAGATGCGCTTTCGGTTCGGGGGAGATGGCCGGCTCCTGGCTCCTCTGTGCATTTGGAGCACACCCGGACCCGGCTGGAGTGCGCGGTAAAACGCTTTTCCGATTCCGGGAACCAAAAAGTCCCATCAGGCGTATGGTTTCCTGGTGGGGGGCCCGGTATGAGGATTCGTGCTGTATTACCGCAGGCGGCCTTTTTGGGAATGCTGCTGGCGGTTGCGGGGTGCCATGTCCAGGTCGACAAAGGAAAGAACGGCGAGGACAAAAACGTAAAGATCGACACGCCGCTGGGAGGACTGCACGTTCGCTCGGATCAAACGGCTGCCGCCGACCTCGGATTGCCCGTCTACCCGGGAGCGCAGGTCGCCACCGACCACGATGGAGATAAGTCCGCCGACGTGCATCTCGGCTTTGGCGAATGGCAACTCCGCGTCCGCGTTGTGAGCTACGAAACCCCCGACACACGCGATAAGGTCATCGCCTTCTATCGCAACGCACTGGGCCGTTTTGGCGATGTTGTCGAGTGCAGGGGAGATCATCCGGTAGGCTCGCCGACCATCACCAGCGAAGGCCTCTCCTGCAGCGAGGATCGCGGTAAGGCCAATATCCACGTCTCCGGTGTTTCGGAAGGCGATGACCTCACGCTGCGCGCCGGTTCGAAGCGCCATCAGCATATCTTTGCCATCAAAAGCGCGGGAGAAGGCACACGCTTCGCGCTGGTTGAGTTGCAGTTGCCGGCCGCTCTGGCGGAGAGCAATTCCCGAGGCAGCGACTAATTTTCTTCCGTCGGATTTCATCCTGACGTAACACCAGAAGCCCTGCTATTCGCGCATTGCTTTCGCCGTCCGCGTAAGATAGGGTCAAATTATGGACCCGCTCTGCTACCGCTGTGGGAATACTCTGCACGAAGGAGATCCCTTCTGCTCCCATTGCGGCGCGCAGCAGCTGGTCGTCGAACCTTCCGATGCTGCCACACAGCAGCAGCCGGCGCAGCGGCAGCGCGCTGATCACACCCTGGTGCAGTGGCCCATCGCCATCACTTCAGCGGTTCTCCTCGCGATTCCTGTGGGTCTGCTGTCCGCACTGGCAGGTATGAGCTCGCTGTTTGTCATCGCTGGCGGATTCGCCACCATCGCCCTCTACCGGCGCCGCAGCCATTCTGGTTTCACGGATGGCCGCATCGGCTGGCGTCTCGGCGCCATCCTCGGCGTGGCTTCGGCCCTGATTGCCAGCGCCGCCGATGCTATCCGCATGATCGTCATCCGCTACGGAATGCATAATGCGCGTGCGGTCGACGAACAGTTCCAGAGCGTTGCGCAGCAGATGGCCGACCAGGCGCTGAAGAGCAACAACGAAGCCATGCAGCAGGCTCCGCAGCTGGTGCATGCCTGGGCCACCTTTTGGCTCTCCCCCGATGGCCACGCGGCGATTCAGCTGCTGACGGCGGCGATCGTATCGATGGGAATGATTCTGCTGGCCGCCATGGGCGGCGCGATCGCGGGACGTGTTCTGGCCGCCCGGCCGCGCGCTCAGCGTACGCTTTGACCGTCGCATCAGATCTGCACAGCCACACAGTTTAGTCACGGTTGCGGTGCGCTGCCGACCCTCGTATCATCCGGTTAAAGCTCTTATGTCTGAATTGCAGGCCGCCACGCCAAAATTGCGCGAGAAGGGTCGGATCATGTCCGCCTCGGAGATTGAGCGTACGCTCGTCCGTCTCGCCCACCAGATCATCGAAAAAAATAACGGCGCGGCCAGCATCGGGCTGGTCGGCATCAAGCGCCGTGGAGTGCCGCTCGCTGAGCGCCTGGGCGCGCTGATCAGCGGTATCGAGAAGCACGACGTCGATACCGGCGTCCTCGATATCAGCTTCTATCGCGACGATCTCTCCACCCGCGATATTCGGCCGGTCGTCAACCCCGGCTCTCTGGGTTTCGATGTGAACGGACGCGACGTGATCCTGATCGACGATGTGCTCTACACCGGACGCACTATCCGCGCCGCCCTCGACGCTCTCTTCGATCACGGTCGTCCGCGCCGCGTGCAGCTGCTGGTGCTCATCGATCGCGGCCACCGTGAGTTGCCCATCGAAGCCACGTTTGTAGGCCGCTCCGTGCCCACTTCGCAGCGCGAGATCATCGAAGTCAAGCTCCGCGAAATCGACAACGACGAGCAGGTGCTGCTGGTGGAGCGCGCCTAGCGGATTTTTGGAGTCGGCGTCTGCCGATTCTTTTTCGAGAAACGGGTATAGCGCAGCAGGAAACGATCTGAGGAGATGGCGCAGACCAGAAATTCATCCCGCAGGGCAGAGCAAGCCAACTCGCTGTCTCTTTTCCAGCAGCCCATCCACCCCGGCTCAGTCATCTCCGCCGACAACCTTCCCGTTCAAGAGGTACGCCGCATCCTTGAGTCGGCCGACGCACTCGAGGCGGAAGATCCACTGCGGCGCGCGAAGCGTCTGGCCAAGCGCCGCGTAGCGCTGCTCTTCTACGAGTCGAGCACCCGCACCCGTACCTCTTTCGAACTCGCCGCCAAGGCGCTCGGGGCCGATACCACCCTGGTCAGCTCGCTCTCCTCCAGCATCGAAAAAGGCGAGTCCCTCAAGGACACCGGCATCACCCTCAAAGCTCTCGGCGCCGAATGCATCATCCTGCGCAGCCCGTACTCCGGCGGCCCGTATCTGCTGGCGCGAGCGACCGGGCTGCCGGTGCTCAATGCCGGAGATGGCATGGCCGAACATCCCTCCCAGGCGCTTCTCGACCTGCGCACCATGCTGCAGTTCCTTGACATCCGCTCCGGCAAAGTCAGCGAAAAGACACTGCGCGGCGTCACCGTCACCATCTGCGGTGATATCCTGCACAGCCGCGTCGCGCGCTCGAATGCGCTGCTGCTTCCGCGCCTCGGCGCAAAGCTGATCCTCTGTGGTCCGCCCGCGCTGCTGCCCGAAACCGCAGCAGCACTAGCTCCCGGTATCGTCATCGAGAGGGACTTCGATGCGGCGCTGCGCCAGTCTCAGATTGTGATGATGCTTCGCATCCAGGCCGAGCGCCTTGCCGGACTCCAGATCGACCTTGATGATTACCGCAGCCGTTATCAGGCCAGCGCTGACCGTATCGCTACTCATGCGCCGAAGGCGCTCATGATGCATCCAGGCCCCATCATTCGCGGTATGGAGATTACCAGTGAAGTCGCCGATGGGCCGCAGTCGGCCATCGCGCAGCAGGTCCACAACGGCGTGCCCATTCGTATGGCGCTGGTGTTGCGGGCATTGACTACGCCAGCCGGAAAGGGCGGCGCAGAATGAAAGATCTCCTGATTCGCGGCGGACGCGTGATCGATCCCGCCAATGGCCTTGATGCGGTTCGCGACATTTTGCTGCGCGACGGCAAAGTGGCTGCCGTCGAAAATCCCGCTCAGATCCGCGCCTCCGGAGCCGACATCATCGACGCTAAGGGCCTGATCGTCGCGCCCGGTCTCGTCGACATCCACGTCCATCTGCGCGAGCCCGGCCAGGGCTACAAAGAGACCATCGCCACCGGCACGCGGGCTGCCGCAGCCGGCGGATTCACCAGCGTCTGCGCCATGCCCAACACCATCCCGGTGAATGACTCGCCGGAGATTACGCGCTGGATGCAGGCTCCCGAACGCAACGCTTCGATTCGCGTCTTTCCCATCGCCGCTGCCACCGAAGGCTCCAGGGGCGAGGCTCTCACCGATTACGTCGCCCTCCGCAGCGCCGGTGCCGTTGCCGTGACTGACGACGGCAAGCCCATCCTCGCGGACGCCATCATGCTCGAGGCGCTGCGTGCCTCCGTGAAAGCCCGCCTGCCCGTCATCCAGCACGCCGAAGACACGCGTCTCACCGGTGGCTGCTCCATGAATGCCGGCCCTCTCGCCTTTCGTCTCGGCCTGCGCGGAATGCCCGTGGAAGCCGAATCCAGCCTGGTCGAGCGCGACATCGCGCTGCTGAAAAAAGTCAAACACGCCCACCTCCACGTCGCGCATCTCTCCACTAAAAAGGCGCTCGATGCCGTGCGCCAGGCGCGGCGCGAAGGCCTGCACGTCACCTGCGAAGTCACGCCCCACCACTTCGTCCTCAACGAAGAGCGCGTCGGGCTCTACGATACCAACGCAAAGATGAACCCGCCCCTGCGCGCGGAGAGCGATCGCGCAGCGATGATCGAAGGCCTGCTCGATGGCACCATTGACGCCATCGCCACCGACCACGCGCCCCACGCAGCCCATGAAAAGGAGCAGGAGTTCGATCGCGCGCCCAACGGCATTACCGGCCTCGAAACCGCGCTGCCCCTTGCCATTGAGGTGTTGCACATTCGCCATGGCCTTTCGCTGGCGAAATTGCTGGCGCTGCTGGCCAGCCGTCCCGCGCAAGCCATCGGCCTCACCGGCCGTGGCACGTTGGCCAAAGGATTCGCAGCCGACGTCGTCATCTTCGACCCCGAGGAGCGCTGGACCTTCCGCGCAGCCGAATCCAAATCCAAATCAAAGAACACACCCTTCGACGGCTGGCAGATGCAGGGCCGCGTCCGCACTACCATCAGCGAAGGCCGCGTAGCCTTCCGGCAGCCGTAGTGTCAGCACCCTAGCGCTTCTTCTTCCGCAGCAGCTTCGCTTTCGGCGCTCGATACTTCCCGCGTTTCGCGCTTTTCACCGCCTGCGCCGCCGCTTCCTTGCGCGCCGCCTTGGCTCGCTTTTCTTCGCGCCGCGCCTGCTTACCTTTCGCGCTTCCGGCTTCAGGCCTCGCTCTTCCGGTGTCCTCCAGAATCGAGAACTGCAGCCGCTTCTCGACCGCATCCACACGATCCAGCACCACCCGCACGCGCTCGCCAACAGAGAACGCTCGCCGCCAGTGTTCCCCGATAATCTGGCGCGTGTTCTCGCGATAGATGTAGCGATCGCCATCGAGCAGCCCTAGCGTGTGAATCGGGACCAGCCCTTCCACAAACAGCTCGTCCAGCTCCACGAACAATCCGTACTTCGTCGCGTTCAGAATCATCCCGCTGAACGAGTCGCCCACGCGATCGCGCATGAATTTGATCTTTTTCCAGTCCACCAGCTCGCGCTCAGCATCCGCAGCGCGCCGCTCGCTCTCACTCGACTCCTGCGCAATGGCAGCTAATTCACCCTCGTCAATGGGCTCGTAATCCAGCGAATGGCTCGCATGGGCACGCCGCTGCTTTTGCGCGAAGCGCGTATCGCTCGACGTGGAGTCGTGCGGCTCCTGTGCCGCGAGTACCCCGTGTCCGCTCACTCCCGATTCCAGCAGCGCCTTCGCAACGCGGTGCACAATCAGATCCGGATACCGCCGAATCGGCGAAGTGAAGTGCGTATAGCATGGCGCTGCCAGCGCAAAGTGGCCTTCGTTCTTCTCGCTGTAGCGCGCCTGCCGCAGGGACCGCAGCATGAGGTACGAAAGGATGCGCTCTTCCGGCTTGCCGGCGATCTTCTCCGTCAGCTTCTGGTACATCCGCGGCGTAACCGGAATGTCTTCGGGTACCTCATAGCCGCGAGGCGTCCGTCCGCCGCCGTGCCTGTGCTCACGATTCGCCCGCTGCTGTTCACGGCGCTCGCCGCGCATCCGAAAGGTCCGCACCGGCAGATTTCCGATCCCCAGCGAGTACCCAAACGCCGCGGCAATCTCTTCGAACTCCACCACCCGCCGTGGCTCCGGCTTCTCATGAATGCGGTACAGCGATGGGACGCCCAGGTTCTCCAGCCACGACGCCACACATTCGTTGGCCGAGAGCATGAACTCCTCGATCAGCCGGTGCGCCCAGTTGCGCTCGGCGCGCGTGACCGATTTCATCGCACCAAATTCATCGAACTCGATCAGCGGTTCCGGCAAGTCGAAATCAATCGATCCCCGCCGGTCGCGCTTGCGATTGAGAATCCGCGCCAGATCCAGCATCCGCTCAAACTCCGGCACCAGCGGCGCGAACTGCTCGCGGATCTCCGCGTCGCCATCGAGAATCGCATGCACCTGGGTGTAGGTCATGCGCCGTGCCGAGCGAATCACCCCCTCCGTCACCTCATACCCGAGGATCTCGCCCTGCGCGTCGATCCGCATCAGGCAGGAGAGCACCAGCCGATCCTCGTCCGGCCGCAGGCTGCAGATGTCCGTTGAAAGCTCCTGCGGCAGCATCGGAATGGCGCGGTCGGGGAAATACACCGACGTCCCGCGCAGCCGTGCTTCCAGATCCAGCGACGACTCCGGCCGCACATACTCCGCAACATCGGCAATGTGCACCTGCAGCTCCCAGCTGCCGTCATCGTGGCGCCGCACCAGCACCGCATCGTCGAAATCCCGCGCCGTCTCTCCGTCGATCGTCACAATGGGCAACTGCCGGAAGTCTCGCCGCCGCGCCACGATCGCCGGATCCAGCCGCGCCACCTGCCGCGCCTCGGCCAGCACAGCATCCGGGAACACCCGCGGCAGATGATGCTTGCGGATGACCATCTCCACATCGACGCCGAAATCGTCTTCGTGGCCCAGCACCTCGAGTACGCGCCCCCGCGCCGGACGCACCGGCGTGGGCCAGTCCGTGATCTCCACATCGACCACCAGACCTTCGAGATTGTCGTAACGTGCTGCTGCTCTCGCCTCCGCGCCCAGCACGCGATGGGGTGTCGCCGCTTCCGGCACCGCCGGCAATTCCGCTCCAGCGGGAATCAGCACAGGCTGCGTCATGCGCTCGTCGAAAGGAATAACGTAGTGTCCCGCCGGGCGCCCTTCGCGTTCACGATCCCGCCGCCCATAGTGAAAAATTCCAACCACGGTTGGATTGCGCCGCGTCAGCACCCGCACAATTCGACCCGATCGTCGCTGATCCTGCCGATCCCGGCGTGGCGGCGCCAGTTCCACCAGCACCTGATCGCCCTGCATGGCGCCGCCCATCTCGCCGGGAGGAATGAAGACGTCCTGCTCGATCGCGGGCCGCGGAGCGTCCGCGTGCGCAGGGTTAGGGCGTACAAACCCAAATCCGTCTCGATGCAGATCGAGTCGCCCAGCCACCAGGTTGTCGCCGTGAGACGCCGCACTCTGTCGACTCGCGCGGCGCGGCGCATCCCTGCTTGCTGAACCTCGCGATGGATCCGGTGCTGAAGCTGGTTTAGGCAGCGCCCAGTGGTCGCGGTCGGCGTGCACCAGCTGGCCGCTCTCCGTCAGCCGCTCCAGCTGCTCGCGCAGCAGCCGCCGCTCCTGGCCACCGCCCAGGCCCATCTCGCGGACAAGCTGTTTGTATCCGGCTCGCCCTCCGGGCAGCCGCTCGATGTGGCGCAGCAGTTCGCGGTCCGTCATCACTGCTTTCGATGCTACCGGAGCTTCGCCCCAGCCACTGCGCAGCCGGGGCATTTCCGGCGCGTTCCGCTGCCGCGCGAACGCAAACGAAGCTTCACTTCACGGCGATCACGTGAATCTTGTGGATCTGCGGCGGCTCGGCCAGCAGCTCGCTTGCCTTCCCCATCAGCGCCTTCGCAATCTCGCCGTTCAGATGGGCTTCCCGGCCCGCCTCATCGTTGAAGGTGTCAAAGATCCCATACCGCCCATCGTCCTCCTTGATCGCGTACCAGGTGACGGTCCCCGTCTCCTTCCGCGCCAGCTCCGCGCCCTGCTTCAGAAAGGCCTCCACTTCAGCCTCTTTCCCCGGTTTTGCCTTCAGCATCCCGTACAGCGCAAATTTCACCATCGTCAATCCTCCCTTTATGCTGACTTCCGAATTAACGGCTGATCTGCAATATGCGATCCTGTGCCGCTCCTGAAAGGATGCGTCGTAATCCGATACGGTTCGGTGAGAGCACCCAATTCCTGCGAAGATCATCCTCTGTTCTCTCACTGTGAAGAGGGAAAACTGCGGAAGGAAAGCGGCATTTGCGGGTTACGACCAGTGCGCAAACCTCAGCCTGAAAATAATTTGGGACCAGCGTTCCACAGGCCCTGGTGCGAAGATTGGGGTGCCAATTTCCAGCGAAGTGTTTAAGATGCTGATAACGGCGGCGATTGGCGCGGAGGGGGATGATTTCTCCACAGGAAAGAGGGTCGGCGCTGTGGACCTGGCGTACGACTCGGGCAGGCCAGTTGCAGGGAGCAAGTTCATCTACAATTTTTGAAGAAGGAAGGACTGAGTAACTATGTGGAAACCCAATCAGCCCGGCAGCGGCACTGGGCCGCAGAGCCCAGAGCCCGTGCGTCCCTCGACGCCCGCAACCCCCAGCTTTGAATCGAGCAGCACGCGCACCGCTCCCGCCCCGGCGGCTCAGAGCAATGCCTCCACCGGCGAGCAGGCCACCATCGGCAAGAGCCTGGTGATCAAGGGCGAAGTCAGCGGCTCCGAGTCGCTCTACATCGACGGCAAGGTCGAAGGCGCGATCAGCCTGCCCGGCAACCGTCTCACTGTCGGCCGCAACGGCCAGGTGGCCGCCAACATCTCGGCGCGGGAAATCGTCGTTCTTGGCAAAGTGCGCGGTAATGTCACAGCCAGCGATCGCGTCGACATCCGCAGCGAAGGCTCGCTCACCGGCGATGTGACCGCCCAGCGCATCTCCATCGAAGACGGGGCCTTCTTCAAGGGCGGCATCGACATCCGCAAGCCCGGCTCCAATGAGAAGGCTGGCGACGCGAAGGCCTCGGCCAATGCTGCCGCTGAGAAGCCGACTCCGGTCCAGGTCTAAGCTTCTTCAGGCATCAGGCTCCGGCAGCGCTCCCCGGCGAATATGCACACCGGGTTAGCGCGAGCGGGAGCCTTTTCGCTTTTGCAGCGCGCGTGTTTTCCGAACGAGGCGGCGCGTCTAGTACCTGGTGTCCCGCAAATTCCCGCCATGGTCGTTGCTTTTGTATCAGGCTTTTGTATCAGGGCACGACTTTCAGTCGTGCCGCACGCGACGCAAAGTCATCCGGGCTTTTAGCCCCTGTGAGCTGTTCCTCCTGCGGTGCGGTCCAGCCAATGGTTCGGCGAATTTCGGGGACGCCACTACTACCGTCCCCGTGCCAGCATGCGCTGAATGGGCCCCAGGCTGGCAATCCCCATCCAGTTCGTGACTGCCAGGTACATCGCCGCGTAAGGAATCAGCACGCACGGCCCCACCAGCAGCGCCCGGTGTGGCAAGGTGGCCGGGAAGGGAAGCGCTCGCTTGATGCCATAGCTGGCCGCTGCCGCTGCCAGTGCCACCAGCCAGAGCTTCGCGATGCGCGTGCCTCCCGATGGGACAGCGCCAATGCGCTGGTTCATCGCCCGCCGCAGCAGAGAAAACTCCAGCCATCCCGCGATTCCCGCCGACAGCGTCAATCCTGCCGTTCCCCAGCGATGATCGAGCCCCAGCATGCGCGGCAGCGGCAGGGCACACAGGTAGCCGAGCGCAAAGGTCAGCGTCACCCGAATCACCGCAAACCGCAGCGGCGTCCGCGTGTCGCGCAGCGCGTAAAACGCCGACGAGTACAGCCGTCCTGATGTCGATGCCAGCAGCCCCACCGACGCGCCGGCGAGCACCGCCCATACAAAGATCACATCGTTGTGCTGGAAATGTCCGGTGTGATAGATGAACCCGACAATCACATCGCCCAGCAGCACAAAGGCTACCGCCGACGGGATCACGAAAAACGCGATCTGCTGCAGCCCGTATTGCAGCCGCCGCCGCAGATCTCCGGCAATCTCTTCCGCCGTGCCCAGAGCGCTCGACATTGCCGGCAGCTCGGCTGCCGATACCGCCATCCCAAACAAACTCACGGGCAGCGTATAGAGCGTCTGTGCATAGGCCAGCGCAGCCACTGCGCCCGTTCCCAGAAAGCTTCCCAGCCACGAATCCACGTACGCGCTGATCTGCACCACGCCGCGGCTCACGAACACGGGAAAGAAATTGCGCGTCACCGTGCGTACGTGTTCGCTCCCGATCCCCAGGTGCATCCTGAGCGGCCACAGGAACCGCAGCACCGTAGGCAGCTGCACGGCAAACTGCAGCGCGCTTCCGATCACCGATCCAATCGCCAGCAGGATCGCCAGCCGCGTCTCGGTATGGTGCCGCCCGCCCCAGATCAGCGTCGTGATCATGGCGATGTTCCACACCACCGGCGCCGCATAGGACAGGAAGAACTTCCTGTGGCTGTTCAATATCCCCAGGCACCACGCCGAGAACACCAGCAGCGCCGCGCCCGGAAACAGAATCTGCACCAGCCGGATCGTCAGCTGCCGCTTGGCATTGTGAAATCCCGGCGCGATCAGATCGATCAGCCATGGCGTCGCGAATACGCCCAGCGCCACCAGCACCGTCGTCACCAGCAGCAGGAGGGCAAATACCGCCTCTGCTAGTTGCGACGCCTCCTCGTGCCGGTCTTCCGCGTTCAGGCGCGCATACACCGGAATGAATGAGGCCGACAGTACCCCCTCGCCAAAGAGGTTTTGCAGGATGTTCGGAATCCGGAAGGCCGCGCGAAAAGCGTCTGCCGCGTCCGTGTTGCCGAAATAATGAGCAAAAACCCGGTCGCGTACCAATCCCACCAGCCGGCTGAGCAGGATGCCCGCAGCCACGGCGGCTGCATGGCCCCGTCCCGCTGCGCTTTTCTTTTGGGGATGATTGATCGCAGTGTCCAAACCCAAATTATAGGGTTCGCAATCCCACTGCCCGTCCTCGTGTCTGATGCGTATCCGGATACCGGTGCGAAGATCATTCTCATAGCGAGCGTTTCAGGAGAGATGCCTGTGACTCAGCCCAACCCTCTCATCGGCTTCTATCGCGACGGCGCGCAGGATGATGGCGGCCGCACCCTGGCCGCAATCCTCACCTGGCCCGATGATCGCCTCGAGGACGTGCACGACTTCATCCAGTGGCTCTTCCCCCTGCCCGAGCGCAGCGGTGCCAACCCCGCTGCCCCTGTCCTCGACCGCGAGACCATCGAAGCCTTCCACACCACCCCGGAGATGCGCGACCGCCTTCGTCAATCCTTCCTGCGCATGCTGCGCTTCTACGGCCTCGCCTGGACCAACAACGCCGTCGAACGCGCTCCCAATTTCACCGCCCGCGCGCAGAACTGGCTCTGGCCCATGAACCACAATCATCTGCGCCTTACCCGCATCCTGCGCTCCCTGCACGTGCTCGGACTCGAAGCGGAATCCGCAGCCCTCTTTCGCGCTCTCGACTCCATCCACCACGAGTTCCCCGACCGCATCACCGAGCGCACCTTCGACTTCTGGCGCAACACGCAGCGGGGTAGCTTCTGATCTTTTCTCCGAGGCAAATGCATGCACATGCATGTACCATAAGAATGCATGCGCACGACCGTGGAAATGAGGCCGGAGCACCGCAGCGCGCTTCTCTCTGTGGCATCGCGGCGCGGCCAAAAGGGATTTTCGGCGGTTCTCAGCGAAGCCATCGAGCATTATCTGCAGGCGGAGGAGGAGCGCGAAAAGCGCCGCAAGACCCTCCTGTCTCTCGGTGGAACCCTGTCGGCCGATAAGGCCGCCAGGCTGCGACTTGCAGCGCAGACGGTGCGGGAGCACTGGCGGTGATCCTGGCCGACACCGACGTGCTCATCGATTATCTGGCTGGCGTCCAGCCCATTCAGGATCAGCTCGTCCGAGCGATCACCGCAGATCGCCTGTGGACCACCGCGATCGGTTGTTTCGAGTTGCTCAGCGGTGCGGAAGACGGAAAGCGCGGCGACCCGGTTCGGCGTCTCGTCGAATCGCTGAGCGTGCTGCCTCTGGACCGTGCCGCGGCTCAGCGCGCTGCGGAAGTCCGGCGTCGTCTGGACCGCGCTGGTCAATCCATCGGCATGGCCGACAGCCTCATCGCCGGCGTTGCTCTCACCCACGATCTGCCGCTCTTCACGCGCGACCGCCAGCACTTTGCGCGCGTGCCCGGGTTGTCTCTGGTGGAAGTTGAAGACCGGCGATGAACCTGGACACGGCCGATCCCCGTGGCCTGCCGGAGCAACCCCGCGCACTCATGCTGTCGCCATAACGTATAAACTGCCTTTTCCGGACGTACACCCCTTCCAACGAGGCAGACGACATGCTTTTTGCGCGCCGGTTCTCCGCGACTTTCACCCTGGCTTTCACGCTCGGTGTTTTTGCACCCATGATCCACGCCCAGGATCCGCCCAAAACCATCGAGGGCGACAACGGCATCACCCTGCCGGCCCCGCCCGTCGCCCCCATCCACGTCGTCACCGACAACTACGACGGCGTCGAGATCCAGGATGACTACCGCTGGCTCGAAGACGCCAAAAGCCCCCAGACCCGCGCCTGGATCGACCAGGAAAATGCCTACACCGAGAAATATCTCTCGCAGGTCAAAGATCTGTCGCAGATCAAAACCCAGCTCACCTCGCTGCAGCGCGTCGATCAATACGGCCTGCCCACTCTGCGCGGTGGCCGATACTTCTTTCGCAAGCGCCTCGCCGACGAAAACCAGTACTCCATTTACATGCGCCAGGGTTGGCGCGGAGCCGATCAGCTCCTCATCGACGCCAACAAGCTCAGCGCCGACCAGAACACCTCCGTCGGCATGGTCGACATCTCGGACGACGGCAACCTGCTGGTCTACGAGATCCGCGAAGGCGGCGCCGACGAAGGCTCCATCCACGTCCGCAATGTGAACGCCGGAACCGATCTGCCCGACGTCCTTCCCTCCGCGCGCTACTTCGGTGTGGGACTCAGTCCCGACGATGGTGGCCTCTACTACGCGCGCTTCACCCATCAGGGCACCGACGTCTGGTTTCACAAATTCGGCACCAACCCCTCCGATGACGCGAAAATCTTCGGCGGCGAATTCCGCGGCGAAAAGTTCGGCGAGTTGGATCTCGTCAGCGTCGGCGTCAGCGACAACCACCACTGGCTCATCGTCGACATCGCGCACGGCGTTCCCGCTACCCGCGAGGACTACCTCGTCCGCGATCTGCGCAAGCCTGACAGCCCCTTCGTCCCTCTCGTCTACAACGTCGAAGCACATGTACAGCTCGAGGATGCCGGCGACCGTTTCTTCGTCAAGACCGACTATCAGGCGCCCAACAGCCGCATTGCCGAAGTCTTCCCCGACGGCAAGCCCGACGCATGGAAGACCATCATCCCCGAAGGCGACGACGTCATCAACGAGTTCAGCATTGTGGGCAGCAGGCTCTTCGTCTCGCGCCTTCACGACGTTAAGACCGAGACCACCATCTATTCGCTCGACGGCCGGCAAATCGGCACGCTGAACTATCCCGGCATCGGCTCCGGCTCCGTCGTCTACGGCCGCCCTGGTCAGAGCGAAGGCTTCTACACCTTCGAATCCTTCATCACCCCGCCGACCATCTTCCGCTACGACACCAAAACCGGCAAGAGCGAGACCTTCGCCGCGCCCAAAGTCCCCTTCGACTCCTCGCAGTTCGAAGTCACTCAGGTCTTCTACCACTCCAAAGACGGCACCCGCGTGCCCATGTTCATCGCCGGCAAAAAGGGCCTCGAACGCAATGGCCAGGCGCGTCTGCTCATGACCGGCTACGGCGGCTTCGATCTCCCCATGCTCCCGCAGTGGAACGCCGAGTACGCCTGGTGGATGGAGCGGGGCGGTTTCTTCGCGCTCCCCAACCTGCGCGGCGGCGATGAATACGGCGAGGCCTGGCACAAGGCCGCCATGTTCCAGAACAAGCAGAACGTCTTCGACGACTTCTTCGCCGCCGCCGAATACCTGATCGACAACCACTACACCACGCCCGCACACTTTGCCATCCGCGGCCGCTCCAATGGTGGCTTGCTCATGGGCGCCGCCATGACCCAGCGTCCCGACCTCTTCGGAGCCATCTGGTGCGGCTACCCTCTTCTCGACATGCTGCGCTATCAGAAGTTCGAATTCGGCCGCCTCTGGACCACCGAATACGGCAGCGCCGAAAATCCGAAGGACTTCGCCTATATCCGCAAATACTCGCCCTACCAGAACGTCCACGCGGGAGAGAAGTATCCCGCCATCATGTTCTTCACCGGCGACAACGATACCCGCGTCGACCCCATGAACGCCCGCAAAATGGCCGCCCTCATGCAGGCGACCCAAACGAGCGGGGAAGGCGGCGACCGCCCCATCCTGCTCCACTACTCGGTCAAAGGCGGCCACAGCGCCGGCGTCTCGCTCACCCAACTCGTCGACGACGAAGCCGACGAACTCGGCTTCCTCTGGAACGAAACCAGCGGCGAACAGCACTAATCCGGGTGCCCCGTGTCTTCCTCAGTTGGAGACATGGGAAATCGCGCGCAGCGCGACCCGAAGCAATCGCGACCCGAAGCAATCCTGGCCGCCTTGCGTTCGCCCTTTGCTTCCGTCCCCGGATCGGCTATGCTGCCGCAGATTCTCGTCTGCTGTCAGCTTCTGCTCCGCGGCAGGTAACGCGATCCTTCGATGAACACCACGCCGAACCCCGACCGGCCCCGGTCCGCACCGGCGCCGTCTGCCGCATCGCAGCCGGCACGCGGCGCTGCGAGCGGCCAGACCTTGCCCACCGCCGCCGGCCGCCGCAAACACATCGGCATTCTCGTGATTCATGGCATGGGCGAGGCCAATCCGTACGACACGCTGGATGCCTTTGCGCGTGGCCTCTACACCCACTTCGGCGGCCCCGACAATCCGCGCTACACCATGCAGACCGAGTGGAAGGAGCGCGGCTCCGACCCGGCCCATAACCAGAAATCCTGGACGCAGGCCCAGATCCGCTTCGAGCCAACGGCTGCCGCTGATCCTGCTGCGCCGCGCCTCACCGTGGCCGAGTACTACTGGTCGCCGGCTTCCAAAGGCAAGGTTAAGGACCTCGCCGTTCTCACCTGGCTGGTGCGTACCGCACTTGAGCCCTTCCGCTACCTCAGCGAGAACCTGCAGGTGATGGAGGCCGCAGGCGAAGACGGCACGCCGGGCAAAAAAACCCGGCAGGGCCTGTTCATCCTGTGGCGCGAATTCTTTCGACTCGCCTGTGTCTATCCACTCCTGCTCATCTCCTTCATCGCCGTAGCTGCATTTCTCAGCCAGGTGAAAGATCTGGTCACCACCCTGGCGACCCTCCAGGGCCATTACGAAGTCATGCTGGTGGGCCTGCTGGTTGCCGCGCGCCTGCTGATTCTCGGCAGCCTGGCTGACTACTTCTGGAACTTCGGCAAATGGCTGAAATTTCGTGTTCCCCATACCGGTTCACAGCGCCGCTACAGCTGGTACGCGCTCATCGGTGCGGCCGTCATCGCTGCCGCCGCCTTCGCGCTGCCGGCCTGGTGGGTCCATGGATTCTTCCAGACTGCCTCCTGGCAAGTGTGCGGAGACGGTCCGGCTATCGCGGAACATCACGGCCGCTGGGAGACCATCGGCGCATGGATCAGCCAGCTTCTCCTCGTCACGACGCCCTTCACGTGCCTGTTCGTTCCTGTCCTGGAACTTGCCATTGCGGCGGTGATCCGGAATTTTCTCATCGATTTCCTGGGCGACGTCGCGATCTACACCAATCTCAACCAGCGCGCCGGCAACTTCGCCTTCCGCGCCCAGATTCTTGAAGAATGCGGTCATGCCCTTACCACCCTGTACACCGATCTCCGGGAACAAGCCATCGACGCCCTTGCTCCCGGCGGAAGCAGGGCCACGCCAGAGGACCGCAGACAGGCCGCACGGCAGCTCACTGGAGATGACTTCCAGGTGGTGATCGCTGCCCATTCGCTGGGCACCGTCATTGCCTACGACACCATCAACGACCTCTTCAATCGCGCCCGCATTGGCGCGAAGGCCGCCGGCGCCCTGGAACCGCCCGGTCAGCCCGCGGATCCGCTGGCCATGAACGTGTGCCGCCACATGCGCGGACTCCTCACCTTCGGCTCCCCGCTGAACAAAACCTACTACTTCTTCCGTGACGAGTCTGGTGCAGAACAACTCATCCGCGCGCAGCTCATCGATCAGCTGCACTCGTTCCGGCTGCTCGCGCCTGCCGGCACGCTCGATCGCGTGGAAGTCGTCCCCGTCCAATCCTGTGAAGAGCTGCGGCGCCTCACGCGTGACTTCTGCTGGCTGAATGTATGGGCCGAGATGGACATCTTCTCGGGTAAGCTCTTCTTCTACGAACTTCCCGAACGCTGCCAGCTCCGCCGCAACTATAAAATTCCAGTCCTCGCCCATCTTTCCTACTGGACCGACGAGAAGATGTACCAGTTCTTCGCAGAAAACCTGCTGACCTGATTTTGCGCCGGTCCCGGTGATCCCGTCAGGGAAAGGGGTGCCCCCGGCCCAGACGCCGGGGGCGTTTTCGGTTGTTGTCTGGGCGCGGTCGAGTCGCCGCGTCGTCGCGTTCATCTATGGACGCGTTTACCCCGGCCTTTTCTGCCGGAGCCTCAAAGCACCGGTGTTGGCAGACTTGAAACGTGCCTGGCGGACGCATCCGCCGTTTCCTCACCCTGCTTGGCGGCAGGTTCGGTCATCGAAGTCCGCTGGCCCTCAGCCGGCAGGAGCCGATGCTTTTCCCGGAGGAGAGGCCCGCTTCAGATCTGTACTCATCCGGCGAACAAATTCTAACCCCGTTCCATGCCCGTCGTCCGATCCGAATCTTTGCTCCATCGAAATGTCGCGATGTGGCACCTCGCCCGCCGGGCGGACATAGGCGAAGGATCTGCGAATCTGTTCCTTTGTGATCGGCTCGCATCTCGCCCCGTTTGGCTCACCAACAGGGGATAGTCGAGGCGGACCGAGGATGTTGAAATTCCCTTGATGAGCAAATGTACGATTCTGGTGCTGGCAGGACTCTGCCTGTCGGGTACGGCATCCACGCAATCCGTGGCCACGTCAGACAAGACGAAGAGCGCTCCACGCGCTACGGAAATCGCGAAGTTTTTTATCGAGGAACCGAAGAAAGATCCTCCCTACGAAACCGGGCCGCTGCACATTGTTTACAGCGACGGAACCGAGTCGACGCAAACGCTGCCCCCGTATAGGGCGGGCACCGACAAGGAAGCCGTCTTTAATGACGTCGGGTTTTCAGAAGTCCAGTTGGCGGAGGATCGACAGACTCTCGGCTGGACGGTGGATGTCGAGAACTGTTGCACGTCCTATCCCATTCCCCTGAGGCTCGCCGTCTTCCGGCACGACCACGTCTTGCACATCTTTCAGCATGGATTAATGATCTGGGACTGGATGTTTGTCCAGGGTGGTAAACAAGTCGCGATTGTCTTTGGAACTGTTCGTGGAACGGAAGTTAGCGACTACCGGCTCTATGACGTAGAAACCGGCAAGCTCATATCCGAAGCGTCGGGCGCCGTGGAAACTCAGTCTCTTCCGGCGGAAGCGCCCGAATGGGCGAAGCGAGTGGAGAACCGCCTGGACAAGAAATAAGCATCTCGGCCGGCACCACTGAGGCGCGAAGCGCGCCCGCCTGGACGGCCAGTCCCGGTTCTCCACATCTCCCACACCCATCCACCGAAGTTGCACCATCTCCGCGCCTTGTGACGCCCCCATTCAGCGCCTATCCTCACGGAGTGGGGCGGTTCGGCCGGAAGACTACGGCCGCGCAGGTCCAAATTCCGCCGAATCGCCCCGTCCAGCCAGTATCGGCAAATCCGCCCCACATAAGGGCTCTGCCGGTTCTCCACAGCGAAATTCCCGAAAATGAATGGTCTACCACCTTTGGGGCATCTAAATACAAGATGTTGTGGTTTGGCCTTGACACACACCATTAACAGAGGTACTTTCCCATCTGCGGCTCCTAAATCGGCGCCTTGGTTCTAAACCCGGACGTAGCCTCCCCCGAGCAGGAAGCGCCTCCGGCTGACGGACGTTCTCTGTGATCCGTCATCAGTTTTGAGGAGCGGCTGTCCTCCCGTGACCGGCCTCATGGGCCCGTTCGCGGCTTTAAGTTTTTGCCGGCCCTTTGCCTCGCCGGCTAGCAGGAAAGAGGAAAGACCCAGGCAAGCTGGACCGTTTTCACAGTGGGCGTATCCGGAAGAGACATTTTGGACGCAGCCGATCCATCGAAGACTCGGCTGCACATAGAAAATCTCGACCAGGACACGGTGACTGTGAAAACGGGATAAATCATCCCCCGGAAGGAAGGACCACCCATGGCTGAGGCCACCAGAAAATCCGCTACCCTCGCCCACTCTGCTGTCGCTGCCCAGGCAAGCCAGCCATCCGCTCTACGCTTCCCGCGCGTCTTTTCGCGCCCCGGCATCTCCCCCTGGGACGAAGTCCAGTGGGAGCGCCGCACCGCCGCCATCACCGATGCCGCAGGCAAAACCATCTTCGAGCAGAAAGACGTCGAGGTTCCCGTCGACTGGTCCATGACCGCGACCAACATCGTCGCCAGCAAATACCTCCACGGCCAGATCGGCACCTCCGAGCGCGAGACCGGTGTCCGCCAGCTGGTCGGCCGCGTCGCCGAAACCATCCGTGACTGGGGCCTGGCCGGCGGTTACTTCGCCACCCCCGAAGACGCTGCCATCTTCCACGATGAGCTGGTTCACCTCCTCGTCACCCAGAAGGCCGCCTTTAACTCGCCGGTCTGGTTCAACGTCGGCTGCGACCGCCTCGAGCCCAACTCCGACGCGCAGAACTGGCACTGGAACCAGCACACCTGCGCCGTCGAGTTCTCCGTCACCGGCTACCGCAAGCCGCAGTGCTCCGCCTGCTTCATCAACGCTGTCGATGACTCCCTCGACTCCATCCTGACCCTGGCCAAGACCGAAGGCATGCTCTTCAAGTGGGGTTCGGGCACCGGCACCAATCTCTCCACCATTCGTGGTTCGAACGAAACTCTCTCCGGTGGTGGCACCGCCTCCGGCCCGCTCAGCTTCATGCGCGGCTTCGACGCCTTTGCCGGCGTCATCAAGTCCGGCGGCAAGACTCGCCGCGCCGCCAAGATGGTCATCCTCAACGTTGACCATCCTGACATCATCGACTTCATCGAGTGCAAGGCGAAGGAAGAAGCCAAGGCCTGGGCCCTCATGCGCGAAGGTTACGACGGCTCCTCCGGCCCCGACTCCGAGGCCTACTCGTCCATCTTCTTCCAGAACGCCAACAACTCCGTCCGCGTGAACGACGAGTTCATGCGCGCCGTCGAGAAGGACGCCGAGTTCTCCACCCGCACCGTCAAGGACGGCAAGCCGGTGAAGAACTACAAGGCCCGCGACATCATGAAGAAGATCGCCGAAGCCACCTGGCAGTGCGGCGATCCCGGCATGCAGTACGATTCCACCATCAATCGCTGGCACACCTCGAAGAACACCGCCCGCATCAACGCCTCCAATCCCTGCTCGGAGTACATGTTCCTCGACAACTCCGCCTGCAACCTGGCCAGCTTCAACCTGCTCAAATTTGTAACGCCTGCCGGCACATTTGATATCCCCGCCTACCGCGCCGCCATCGACGTCCTGATCACCGCCATGGAGATCCTCGTCGACAACTCCGGCTATCCCACCGAAGCCATCGCGAAGAACTCCCACGACTACCGGCCGCTGGGCCTCGGCTACGCCAACCTCGGCGCGCTGCTCATGGCCTTCGGTCTGCCCTACGACTCCGACGCCGGACGCGACTTCGCCGCCACCCTCACCGCCATCATGTGCGGCGAAGCCTACCTGCAGTCGGCGCGCATCGCCGAGAAGTGCCCCGCGCTCGCGTCCGCCACACCGCAGACCGCCGGCGCCAATTCCGACAATGGTGGCGCCTGCCCCGGCTACTACATCAACCGCGAGCCCTTCCTCGACGTCATCCGCATGCATCGCGCCGAGGTCAACAACATCGGCAAATCGAAGACGGCCGGCGACAGGACCTTTGCCGTTCCGCAATTCGACGATCTCCTCCACGCCAGCCGCGACTGCTGGGATCAGGCTCTCGCCCACGGCGAAAAGCACGGCTACCGCAACTCCCAGGTCACCGTGCTCGCGCCCACCGGCACCATCGGCTTCATGATGGACTGCGACACCACCGGCATCGAGCCCGACCTTGCCCTGGTCAAGTACAAGAAGCTGGTCGGCGGCGGCATGATCAAGATCGTCAACAACACCGTCCCCACCGCGCTCTTCAAGCTCGGTTACAACAATGCTCAGGTCGACGCCATCGTCAGCTACATCGACGCCACCGGCACCATCGAAGGCGCGCCCGGCATCAAGCCCGAGCACCTCGCCGTCTTCGACTGCTCCTTCAAGCCCGCGAAGGGCACGCGCTCCATCCACTACATGGGCCACGTCCGCATGATGGCCGCCACCCAGCCCTTCCTCTCCGGAGCCATCTCCAAGACCGTCAACCTGCCCCACGATTGCTCGCTCGACGACATTGCCGAGGCTTACCTCGAATCCTGGCGTCTCGGCCTGAAGGCCGTGGCCGTCTATAGAGATGGAAGCAAGGGCGCGCAGCCGCTCAATGTTTCCGACGGCGCCAAAGCCAAGGACATCAAAGGCGCCGGCGCCAACGCCGAGCTCAGCACCGCTGCCGACCGCGTCCTCGCCGCCTTCGCCTCCGGCCACAAGCCCGCCGAAGCCGACGTGAAGACCCTCGAAACCAAAGTCGCCGAAAAGGTCGAAGTCGCCGCGAAGTCCATTGCCGCTGCCACCAACGCCTTCACCGCGGCTCTGGCCACCGCCGAGCGCAGCACCTCGTCCGAGTCGCTGTCCGATCAGCAGGCGCCGCCGCGCGCCGTGCGTCACCGCCTCCCCGAGGAGCGCGCCTCGCTCACCCACAAATTCTCCATTGCCGGCCACGAAGGCTACATCACTGTCGGCCTCTACCCCAACGGCCAGCCCGGCGAAATCTTCATTCGCATGGCCAAGGAAGGCTCGACCGTCTCGGGCCTCATGGACAGCTTCGCCACCGCGGCCTCGCTCGCCCTGCAGCACGGCGTGCCGCTCCGTGTCCTCTGCGAGAAGTTCGCGCACTCCCGCTTCGAACCCTCCGGCTGGACCGGCAACGAACACATCGGCTACGCCAAGTCCATCATGGATTACATCTTCCGCTGGCTCCAGCTCCGCTTCCTCTCCGGCCAGCAGCTGTCGCTGTTTGCGGGATTAGCGCCTGCGGCGTCAGCGCCCAATCCGGATGTCATCCTGAGCGGCGACGAAGGAGGCGTGAAGGATCCGCGGTTGTCTCCGGAGCAGCACACCCCCACCCGCGGCATGGGCTCAGCCAGCGCACCCCAGGGCGGCATCGCCCCTGAACCGGGCTCGCTGTCGGCTTCCAGCTTCCAGCTTCCAACTGCGGAGGATCGCGGCCTCTACCACGCCTCCGACGCCATGCGCAGCATGTACGACATGGGCGACGCGCCCAGCTGCCACACCTGCGGAGCCATCATGGTTCGTAACGGCAGCTGCTACAGATGCATGAGCTGCGGCAGCACCAGCGGCTGCTCTTAAAGCTTGCCTCCGGCGGCGGACTCGCCGTCCGGGGCCTTTCGTCAAGAGTCGGGAAAAGCACCCCGCCTCTTGACGAACCACAATTCGAAAGTCACAGCCATTGAGACGGAGTTGTTTCTTGTCAGACCTGACTGATTGACTGCCTTGGCGACTCGATGCTCCTTTGGGGGAATGGGCCGTCAGCAACATCCACGGCTAACCGCAAAGGAGTAATCCGGTGTTCTTTGAAGAACTGAATCCCCAGACTCGCAGGTACATGCTCGAGGAATTTCGGGAGGAGCAGCTATCGGCAAATCCTTACCGCCCAAAGGTCCTCACCCCAGAGGGTGAGGCGGCTTTCGTGGGAATAATGGAGGAGCATTTGTTGGGCGGCACGGAAGCATCGCTCATGATCGCGTTGAGCCGACCCCGCTATTGGGTGGAACGCGGAGTTAGAAACACAAAAAGAGGGCCGGTTCCTTATTTCCTGCCCGCAACACAAAGAGCAAAGATATTCGCTCTCACCGATTTCAACACGTGGTATGTTAGAGGGCTTTGCCGGGTTCTTATCGAAGCAGGCATTACGGATTGCGAAGTTTACCGCGCTGAGACGGCGTACGAGCCGCGCGGTGAGTGCGCGAACTTGGAGGGGGCGATCTTGAACGTAGAAGAGGTCTACCGAGGGCATCGAGCTCGGTATCATCCCGAAGAATCCAAGAGTCCCGACACTCTTTCGATTCCGGTCGGCCCGAATTGTCACCACTCTATACGTCGAAGATCGAGCAAGTGAAGAAATCGGAGGGCGAGAGAAAATCAAAGCTGCGCTAACTCTTGCCCTCACTTTCCAGATGTAGCTAAGTTATTGATGGCCTCGCTCCGCGAGGCGACGGTAGAAGCCACGGCCTTCAGGCCGTGGAAAAAGAGGCCAAAGACAAGGGCCTTTAGCCCCGGCCCGGGCCTGAAGGCCCTTTAAAAAGAAGGCTTCCTCATCCGCCGGGTTAAAACCCGGCGCTTCTACCGCAATTCCTCGCTTTGCGAGGAATCCGATGCACAGAAGGCCTCGCTCCGCGAGGCGACGGTAGAAGCCACGGCCTTCAGGCCGTGGAAAAAGAGGCCAAAAAGAGAAGGGGCTTTAGCCCCGGCCCGGGCCTGAAGGCCCTTCAAAGAGAAGGCTCCCTCATCCGCCGGGTTAAAACCCGGCGCTTCTACCGCAATTCCTCGCTTTGCGAGGAATCCGACACACATAAAGCCTCGCAAAGCCAGGCGCCGGGTCGAAGCCTTAAATGATCCGAGCGCATCCGAAGCTGCCTTCCCGCCGTGCTCAAATTCCCAAAAGAGAAAGGGCCTTTACACAGGAGCCCTTCCCGCACCAACGTCATCTTTCTCCCGCCCGCGTACCCACGCTAACCTCATCATCGTGGAACGCGCCCCGCAGGAGATCCGCACCTTCTTCATCACCGCCGTCACCGCCAATCGCCGCCGCCTCTTCCAAACCGACGCGAACGCGACACTACTCCTGAACCTTCTCAACGAAGACCGCGCGAAAGGCCGCTATGAAATCCACGCCTTCGTCATCATGCCTGACCACATTCACCTTCTCCTCACTCCCGCGCCCACCGTCTCCGTCGAAAAAGCCATGCAATTCATCAAGGGTGGATTTTCCTTCCGCCTGAAATCCCGCATGCCCGTCTGGGAGGACAGCTTCACCAGGCACCGTATCGAGGACCGCAACGATCTTGAAGCTCATCGCAACTACATCCACGAGAATCCCGTCCGCGCTCAGCTTTGTAATTGCGCCGTGGACTTTCCTTATTCCTCCGGCAACCCCGCGTTTGCCACGGATCCCATCCCTGAACACCCGCAGCCGCCAGGAGCCCTCACCACGCTGATCCCCTAACTCCCACCCCCCACCCTGCGTCTATTCCTCGTGCACCCCCGTCAGCTCACCCGCAGCGCCGCGCTCGTGGCCGCCCTCGCGGCCGGCCTCTCGCTCGCCGCCCAACCAACCCCGCCGTCTGCGCCCGCACAGGCCCCGGCGCCGGCCCTCACCGTCAACGTCCAGCTCGTCAACCTTCCCGTGGTTGTGCGCGATAAAAACGGCGCCCTCGTCACCACCCTTACCAAAGACAACTTCGCGCTCGCCGTCGACGGCCACCCCCAGCCCATTCGCTACTTCGACCTCGACAACAATCTGCCGCTCACCCTCGGCCTGCTCGTCGACACCAGCGGCTCGGTCCGCAGCGCCCTCAGCAACGAGCGCGACGCCAGCGAAGCCTTCCTCAACCAGATGGTGACTGCGCCCGCCGGCCGTCCGCCCGATCAGGCCTTCCTCATCCAGTTCGCCCACGAGGCCGACCTGCTCCAGAACCTCACGCCCTCCGTTCCCAAGCTGCGCGCCGGGCTCACCCAGGTCGGCGTCGAGTACGATGACGATTCCCGGAATGGCGGCAACTCGGGCGGCGGCTACGGCCACCGTCGCGGCTTCCACGGCGCCGGCACTACTCTTTACGACGCCATCTACCTGGCTTCCTCGCAGCTGATGCAGAAGCAGCAGGGCCGCAAAGCCATCGTCGTCCTCACCGACGGAGAGGACCGCGGCAGCATGGAAACCATGGCCAGCGCCATCGCCGCCGCGCAGCGCGCGGAAACCGTCGTCTATGCCATCTACTTCAAGGGCGAGCAGCACCGTGGGGGCGGATACGGTCGCGGCGGTTTCGGCGGGCGCGGCGGATTCCCTGGCGGCGGGCGCGGAGGCGAGGAGCACGTCGACGGCCGTAAAGTCCTCGCTCAGATTACCGGTGAAACCGGCGGCCGCATGTTCCAGGTTTCCGGCCAACAGACCTTCGCCGCCATCTACTCCCAAATCGGCGACGAGCTGCGGTCCCAATACCGCCTCGGCTACGTCCCCAACGCTGAGACCGCCTCCGACGGCTTCCATCACGTCGAGCTGGCGCTGCCGAAAGACAGGAAGTTCTATATCCAGACCCGCGGCGGTTACTACGCTGGCGGGTGATTCCGGCTACTCACGTCTCCTGACTCCTCGAACCTGACCCAAAACAGGAAGAGCTCTGTGCGTCGACGCGGGGCGCAAGAGCTTTTCCGTGTCAGTGAGTTGCGTCAGTCGGCGCGTGTATATCTGCATCCGCCGGAGATCTGGGATACCCCACCGATTCATTGGTTATCGTTGGGTGTTTAGCCTCGGGAACTCCGCTTTGCCCGCGCCCTGGAACGCGTCCTGGCCCGTGTCCCGGCCGCCTTCTTCGCCGCGCTCCGCAGCTCCGCCTTGCCCTTCGTCCGCACCGCCTTTTTTGCCGCCGCCTTTCGGCTGCTCGCCCCGCGCTTTTTGGCCGCGCTCTTTGCCTGCTTCGACAGCGCCGCCCGCGAGGCCGTCGATCGCGGCTCCCGCTTGAGCACTTCCTCGCGCGCTTTCGATCTGCGGGTCGACTTGGTTTCGCCAGCGCTCTTCAGGCTCGCGGTTTTGCGCGAAGCGCCCCCGCCTGGACGGCCAGTCCGGCCCTTCTCGTAATCCTGCTCGGCCTTCTTCCGCGTGCTCGCCTTCCCGCCCTTGGGAGGCGGCAGCGGAACCCCCGCCCGCCGCGCCTTGCTCAGCCCAATGGCGATGGCCTGCTGCGGCGAGCGTGCACCGTGCTTGCCCTCCCGCACATGCTCCACCTCTTCGCGCACAAACTCGCCCGCCGCCGTCGATGGCGCTTTGCCCTCCCGCAGATCCTCATTCGCGCGCTCCAGCGTCTCTTTTTCCGGCATCCCATCTCCTCCTTTCTCAGTGGGATGTGCTCTGGTCTGCCCGGGTGCACCACCCGCGTGCACCATGGGTCCACCCCTGACCTTCGTAACAGCGAGGGCTTTTTTTTGGCTTGCCGGCAACCGTGCACCGGCCTAGTCTGAAAAAGGAAAGCTCTGTTCCTGTGAACAGAGCTTTTTCTATTGCAGTTCTTCCCTGCCCAGGCCGGACCAAGGCAGCTCTTTGAGATCACTGTCGACCATCCGCGCAGAATCGGAAATGGCGCGAACGGGTATCAAGGCCGCGGACAGCAACCCAATGCCTTCATTGGGGACCGCGTCACCAGAGCCGATCGAAGCGTTTCGAATCGTGTTATCTGATTCGATAACTCCCCACCCGCACCCGTTTCGGAATGAACGACTTACGAAGGCCAGCCTGTTAACTGGCCAGGCAACAATTGCTTAGTCCAGCAGAATCAACGATCTGGACAGACCCGCTCCCCAGGGGGGTACCCCAGGCAGAGTTGCCCCACCCGAGGTGCAATCGCGGTGAAGCGCAGCGTTAATCCGAGGAATCAGAGATTCAGGAACCGCTCAGCCGTTTGGGATGAGCTCCCAGCACCTCGGCCCCGGTCGCCGTCACCAGCACATCGTCTTCGATCCGGAACCCACCTTCGGGCTGGCGATAGATTCCGGGTTCCACCGTGACGACCATCCCTTCCTCGAGGATCTCGGTTGAGGATGGAGCCAGCAACCCCAGCGACTCGTGATAACGAAAGCCCAGGCCGTGGCCCGTGCTGTGGGGAAAGAATTCCTCATACCCTCTCTGCCGAATCACGCCGCGCGCGGCAGCGTCTACCTCCGCGCACAGTGCTCCGGGCCGGATCGCCGCAATGGCAGCCTCCTGCGCCTCGCGAACCGCGTCGAAGATCTTTTGCTGGGCTGCCGTTGGCTTGCCAGCGACGCGAACGCGGGTTCGGTCCGCCCAGTAGCCATCGGCGACCACGCCAAGCTCCAGCAAAGCCGCGTCGCTATCCCGCAGAGTCCTTGTGGGCGATATTTCATTCGGACGATATCCGAGCGCTGATTCTTCCGGGCCCGCCGCAACCTGCGCAAAAGCTCTGACCCTTCGCGCACCGTGGAACCCTGTACCCCGAACCATCACTGCCTCTTCGACCGCTGCGGCCAGTTCCACACCCGATGCCCCGGCCTTCGCCAACTCATCGAATGCCTGCAGCCCCAGAGCGGAAACCTCAGCTGCCACGCGCAATTTCTCGATCTCAGCCGGGGTCTTGCGGGCCCGTTCCGCCTCGATGCGCCCGGAGAAGTCCACCAACTCCGCATCGGGGAACAACGAACGAAGAAACGGCTCGGCATGGCCGAGAGGAGAAAGGACTTCCGCGCAGTTCCATGAAGGAGCGATCGTTCCGAAGCTGCTGTCATAGCCGATCCGCTTCCACGACGCCACAGCAATCGACGCCAGGTACCCCCGGATCCCGGTCAGTGGCGCCGGCGCAGAAAGGACTCCATAGGGGTAGAAAACCTGGTGAATCTCCGCGAAGATGCCGGCTAAGTCGTTCCGGTAACACTCAGGAATGATGCAGGTGGGCTGCCCCTCACGGGGAAACATGAGGACGCTGGCCCCAATCATGGGCCAGTATCCGCTCAGCAGCAGCACGTTTTCCGGCAGGGTGAGGATCAGAGCATCCAACTGCTCTTTTTCCATAGTCCGGCGCATTCTGCGACTTCTCTCGTTCATGTGTAAACCTCGGCATCGTCAGCCCGCATCGATGAACCCCGGATACAGCGTCATTCCGCCGTCAATATACAGGGTGGTGCCATGCACGTAGTCGGATTGGTCCGATGCCAGCCATACCACAGCGCGACTAACATCTTCCGGTTCGCCGATTCTCTTACATGGAATGAGCTTCAGCAGCAGCCGCTCATACATCTCCTGCGATGTTAGCTTCTCCACGTTCATTGGCGTCCGGATCGCGCCAGGCGACACAGCATTAACGCGGATGCGCAGGTGCGCAACTTCCTGAGCCAAGCTCTTCATAAACAGCATCAGGCCGCCCTTGGCCGCGGCATAGTTAGCATGCGAGGCCCAGGGGATGATGTCGTGGACGGAACTAATAAGGATTAACTTTCCGCAAGCGTAGGAAATGGAACGGTCAATGCCCTGGCGCTTGAAGAGTCGCACCGCTTCCCGGCAGCAGAGGAATACCCCCGTCAGGTTGACCCCGATCACGCGCTCCCACTGGGCGATCGACATTTCATCAACAGGAGCGTTGAGTTGCAGCGCCGAGTTAGGGATACAAATGTCGAGTCTCCCGAAGACTTCCACGGCCTTCTCATACATGGCGATAACTTCGTCTTCTTTGGAGACGTCCGCCCTGAAGGCGATTGCCTTGCGCCCGCGCTTTTGGATTTCATCAAGGGTATACAGCGCTCCCTGCTCATCGCTGTAATAGTTCACCAGTACGTCCGCGCCGGCCTCGGCGAGGCCGATTGCAATATCCTGCCCCAGTCCTTTGCTGGCTCCGGTCACGAGCGCCCTCTGCCCCGGAAGTATTTTGGGGATCCGCACGGCAGGCATGTCATTGGGCGGGGAGTAAGTCGGCTCAGAAGACAAATAGGTTCTCCTATAACAAACCAGTAATCATATGCGCACATGAATCCGCGTCGCTGCCCTGATGATCCACGCAGATGGCGACAGCAGAGCCGACCCGCGATCGCTAGTGCGGCCGCCCCGGCACCACCAAACTGGTCGAAGGGGAAAGCCACGTTTCGCCGGGTGCTACCGTTCCGGTGGCCGCCCACTCGGTTCCGCGTGCCAGAAGATCCATGAATCCCGGCTGCGTCATCGCCAGCAGGTCGTGCCCCAGCACTGTCACCAGCACCCGCCCCTGCCCGAAAGGTACTGTCCATACCGCCGGCTCGTCCTTTCCGGTGCCACCAGGATTATTCGGGTCGTCAAAAGCCGAAGCCAGCACATGTGCGTTCGGTTTCAAATCGATCTTGTGGTAGAGCTCGTCGTTGGCAACGAATGTCGGCGGAAGATCTTTGTCTACGGGGCTCTCGCGATCCAGCCACTTCACCGCGAACACGTGCCGCCGCGCATGCCCGATGTTCTGGATGTCCCATGTCATACCAACCATGTCAATGAAATCCTGCCAGGGCGGCCCTTCCAGGCGCCGCGGCTCCGTCGGCGATCCACCTGCCTGCCCAAAAAACGGCCCATAGAGCACACCGTGGACAGCGACCATGCCTTTGCCCGAACGAACAAAGTCTGCGATTGCCTTCTCTGTCGCATCCCCCCAGCGAGGCCCATAGTAGTAATCCAGAAGCACATCGTAGTTCGCCAGGGTTTCCGCAGTTATCCCCCGAACTTCCTCCTCAAGCTTCACATCAAACCGGCCTGTGTTGATCAAAACACCCTGCATAAACGGAGCAGTTCCTTCCCAGGGGTGTGACCAGTCGGAATTCCCGGTAAGAATAAGAACCCGTATCTTATGTCCGCTCGCGGCAGGTGATGCGGTGGGTGCAGTTTGAGCGAATATGCTCTGCGACATCCAAACTGTAAGACAAAATCCGCAGCTTAGAATAGCTTTCCCGATTCTCATGAGCCTCCCTCGTTATTTGTGCGGAACAGCATATCCGACTGTCATAACTCGTGCCCGGAACTGCGACTGGGGAAATTTGCGCAGCCTGCAGAGACGGTTGACACGGCGAAGGCGCCAGTATAGTACTACTCGCAACCGATTTGGAAATCAGTTCAGCAGGGAACTGACGGTTGGCCGAGGTTCACAGATAGCACTTGTATCCACGTGATTCGTTCGATGGAGAGCGCCGAGCCCTGCAGGTAATTTCCGCCAGCCATTCATGATGGGTTCTGGTACGCTGTCGCAGGACCGAGTCTCCTGCTCGCGCAGGATTTATCTGGAGGGCGCGGTTGATGAAACCAGTCGTCTGGGCGCTTGTCCCTCTGCTCTCAGTTGCAGGAGTCTCGATGCATGCTAACTCCGCCGCGGCGCAGGCTAGTCTGGCCAATAAATCTACCCGGGTTACGCTCGCCTTGCCAGGAGCCGGCGAAAATCCATACCGCGGGACTCGATTCGACTGGTCCGGCGTAATTTCCGGCCTGGAGTTCGAGGGGCACACCTGGTTTGGCCAATGGTTCGAGCGGATGGACCCATCCATCCATGATTTCATCTATGGCAGTTCCGGTATCATCGCTGGCCCCTGTACGGCGGTTACCGGCCCGGTTGAAGAGTTCACGGCAGCACTTGGCTATCAGGATGCTGCTGTCGGCGGCACTTTCGTAAAGATTGGAGTCGGCGTCTTACGCAAACCCAGCGATGCGAAATACGATTCATTTCACCTGTACGAGATTGCCGATCCGGCCCAATGGCATGTGAGCAGACGGCGCAACATGGTCCGGTTTCAGCAGGAGATCGGCGATTCGTCCTCGGGGTTCGGCTATGAATACAGCAAGACGGTTCGACTCTCCGACCGCGAGCCGATGCTCATCATAGACCATCAGTTGAAAAACACGGGTAAGCGTGCCATCGAGACCGACGTATACGACCATAATTTCCTGGTCATCGACCGGCAGGCACCTGGCCCTGATATCACGATACGTGTTCCATTTCAGATTGACACTATTCACCCGCCTGAGAGCAACCTGGCGGAATTTACCGGCGATCACATTCGCTTTCTCCGGCAACTTAGCGGCGAGGATCGCGTCTATGGCTCGTTTCACGGCTTCGGCAGCAGTCCGAGCGACTATGACATTCGAATAGAAGACGCCCGGATCGGAGGCGGCCTCCGGATTACGGGCGATCGTCCCCTCAGCAACGTCGCTGTCTGGGCGATCCGTTCTGTGCTTGCCGTTGAGCCATTTGTAAATATAGCGATCGAACCGGGGAAGACCGCAACCTGGCGCTATCAGTACACGTTTTACAAGCTGGAATCTCCCAGCCGCTGACCCACAAGCTCCGTCACTTTGCGTTGAGAATAAACTAACGTTGTTTCGGAGGCAAAGAATTTCCGTTGCGGGTTCATCGGACGAAACTCGCTGCGTTTGCATTATTTTGGGCTTGCGCCATCTTCTGCACCTCTGCAGGTGGCGGTCAGGAGCCAGTTCGCAGCGCAGCTTCGCCGGGTCGTACAGGCTATGTTGGAAACTCCGCATGTATCACGTGCCACCAGGCGGAGTCGCTCTCCTATGCAAAGACTGCTCATCATCTGACTTCTCAGCTGGCAGACGCGCAGTCAATCCTCGGCTCGTTCGCACCGGGATCCAATGTTCTGATGATTGCCGATCCCAGGACCGCGCTCGAAAATCCCGGTCTCTACTTTCGAATGGAAAGACGTGACAATCGATTCTTCGAAACAGCCGTTGCCGGCTGGCCTGGAAAGTATGTGCGGCGCAAAGCAGCCATCGATTTGGTCATTGGATCGGGAGTTCGCGGTCAGAGCTATCTTTCCTGGAAGGGCGACCAGCTCTTTGAACTGCCCGTCAGCTACTGGTCCGACGGTCATCGCTGGATCAACAGTCCGGGCTATGAAAACGGCACCATGGATTTTTCCCGGCCTGTCCTGCCCCGTTGTCTTGAATGCCACGCCACGTACATCCGTCAGCGATCCTCAAATCCCCTGGGCGACACCTATGACCATGAAAGCCTGATCGTTGGCGTCTCCTGTGAAACCTGTCACGGTCCCGGCCGTGATCATGCCGACCGCGAGCGGAAGGCGGCAGCGAACTCCGTCACCACCGTACCAGGCATTCTCAATCCTGCCTCGCTTTCGCGCGACCGGCAGGTCGACATCTGTGCGCTTTGTCATAACGGTCTGCGCGATGAGCAGCTTGCGCCCTCATTTTCGTTCACCCCCGGAGAGGAACTGAGCAAGTTCCTGCAGCCGGATTCAGACCAGCTGGCGCAGACCCCGAACGTCCATGGGAACCAGGTTGGCCTTCTGAAGAGAAGCCGTTGTTATCTCCTCTCACCGAAGATGAATTGTTCAACCTGTCACAATATCCACGCGCCTGAACGCCCAGCCGCCGAGTACTCCGCACGCTGCCTGAACTGCCACCAGATCAAGTCGTGTGACATGTCGAAGTCCATGGGCGCGAAAATCGCTGAAGATTGTATCGACTGCCACATGCCGCTGGAATCAACCACAGCGGTGGTTTCGGAGACCGCTGGCGAACTCATTCGGCCGAAGATGCGCACCCACTGGATCAAGGTGTATCCGACACGTCGGCAATGATGTAGTTGTCCCGTCCGTTGCCTGCGCAATCAGAGGGAGGCCACTGGGGCTGCACCTCGTTTGAGCAGCACTTCCTTGCCAACAAATTCGTGCGGCACGTAATGGACTACCGGTGCCGATCGCCCGCGCACGATGGGCAGTGCGAACTTCAGCAAATCCGGCCCATAACGCTCAGAGTGGAAGGAAACCGTTCCGATACAGGGGCTGGTGGGGTCCGCGGCGATATCCATGATCTCAGTGCTTCCGCCATGGCCGACAATTGCGAAATCCATGCCATAGCGCGCCTTATGCGTCGCCTCAATAGCCCCGATAGCGCTCTCATCATTGATGCCGACTATCAGGAGTCGTCGGCGCGTTCTGGATTTTACAAAGCCTGTTACGGCGGCTCGGGAGATCTCTCGGTCACCACCGCCGTCCAGATGATGGACATTTTTATCGGCCAGCCGCCCCAGCTTCTCCTGAACCCCTTGCAGGGCCCCGACCAGGCGGCTCTGGATCGTTCGTCCGCCGCGAGGTGATTCGAGCAGCAGCAGTGAATCTACTTCCGAGTTCCACTCTCGCATAGCATGTTCGGCCAGAGCTGTCCCCGCTGCGAAACCGGCGCGATAGTTGTTTACTCCGAAATACACCGTTCCGTGATGGGGATTTACCAGCGAGATCAGGGGAATCTCGGCGCGCAGAAAGACATCTGAAATCACCGGGGCCACGCTCTCAAACAGCTGAAACTCGATGGCCAGATCCACCTTGCTGCTCGCCATCTCCCGTGCGTTGTGAATTGCCAAATCCGCATTGCGGTCGTTATCCCACACGAGGAGATCGATACCAGCATCCGAAGTCGCGGCTTTCAGGCTCTCTTCTATCTCCACCGCCAGCGATACATGTTTGGAGAGATTAGCAAATCCAAATCTGAGCCTCCGCCGCAGCTGGTTAAGGCGGTAATGACGCCCGGATCGGTTCAGATAGTCTCTCATGACCAGTGTATGCAGAATGCGATAGGCGGTGGTATGCGGAATGCCGGTTGCTTTAACCACGTCTTCCAGCGTCAGGGGCCGATTCGCCGATCCAAAGCAGTCCAGGAGGTCAATGGTTCGTGCAATGATCGGAACCCAGTACTTATCCAGCTTTCTCGAATTGTCCGGACTTTTCACGAGGCGTGTGCTCTTCGAATAATCCAAATGCGCACCTTCACGTCGCAGCGCATGAGGATTCTTACACAGCGAGATCCATTTTGGAAATAGTTCCTGAGCGAACTTCAGCTGGCCGCACCAAAGTTTCAAGCCGTAAGCGGTGCAGGCCTTTCCACCTTCTTCTTGTCATAGCTGGGCTGGCAGTCCGGGGGCGAAAAGGGGCTTAGCCGACTGAGTTTCGCTGGCCAATACTCTGATCCTCGTCGAGCGTAGCCGTCGGCGAATTTGAAATTAAGAACATAGTTCGCATGGGAACATCGCCACGAAGATTCCTCTTGACACTCGTCGCAGCACGACGCTAAGAACTTACCTGCAAATGCCGTTTGGGTTGTAGTTCTGATTGGAACTACAGGGCAGAGTGCGCAGGAAGCGGCGATGATTCCCCAGCGGATGGCTTGCTGCAGGGCGTTTCCGGATGCCGGTCCGGCAGAGACGGCCTCCACATCGGACAGCGGATAAGCAAGAGATGCACTACGTGTGATAAGGAGACCACCAGTGGGCAACTCAGCGAATGGGAGAATAAGGAAATTTCTGCAACGCCTATTGCCGGTAGCCGGACTGCTGCTGGCGGCAACGCTGCCAGCTGGAGCGCAGGCAGGCGGAGGATCCCTGACTGGAACGATTAGCGACCCTGGGGGAGCGGTGATCCCGCGGGCCAATCTCACGCTGACCAATAGTGCGTCCGGAACAAAGTACTCAACGGCTACCAACAGTGACGGCCGCTATGTCTTCCCCCAACTCGCCGTCGGAAGCTACGAGCTCAGAATAGCCGCTCCAGGGTTCAGAGATCAGGTGGAAGCAGGGATCGTAGTCTCCATTGGCAATACGACAACTGTCAATTCAACTCTCGCCGTCGGCCAGGCGACGCAGCAGGTTACCGTTACGGCAAACGCGCAGCAAATGCAGACCGAAACCTCCGATATCGGAACGGTCGTTTCCCCAGCGCTCATCCAGCAGCTGCCCCTGAGTTTCAGCGGACTGGTTCGGAGCCCCCTGCAGTTTATGACGCTCACGCCGGGTTTCGAAGGTGATGCTTCCGGCAATCCCCAGTCTCAGGCAAGCTTCAAACTGAATGGAGGCGGTACTGGCAGCGCCGATGTACTGCTGGATGGTTCCTCTATTTCGTTGGCTTCTCCCAATTATCAGTGGAATTTCGGAGTCAGTGTCGAAGCCATCACGGAATTCAATGTCCAGACCAGCACCTTCGCTGCTGAATATGGTCGCACCGGCGGTGGCTTTGTCAACGTGGCTACCAGATCGGGGACCGATCAATTCCACGGCGGAGTCTATGACCTGTTAAAGAACAAGGTCTTTGACGCCAACAGTTGGCAGAATAATCACCTAGGAAATGCGAAGCCTACTGACACGCAGAATGATTTTGGCGGATTCGGCGGTGGCCCGGTGTTCATTCCCAGGATCTATGATGGTCGAGGGAAGACGACCTGGTTTTTCGCGTACGAGGGTTTCCGCTATGTATCGGTAGCACATAACACCACGTCGATCCCGACCCCGACCATGTGGCAGAACGGTGATTTTTCCGCGCTCTTACCAACGCAGACGATCGCGGGAGTTACCTATCCCGGACGGCAAATTTATGACTATACCACCTGCTCCGGGGCGAACCTCGGCAATGCATGCCAGCCCTTCGCCAACAACCAGATTCCGGTCTCAAGATTGGATCCGCTGGCCAAAAGCTATATACCGCTGATACCGACACCGACCATCACTACCCAGCCCTATCTCAACACCAATTACTCGCTCTCCGCCCCCGTTAACAACGATCTGTATTCGCTTCGCGTCGACCAGAACATCGGGAAGAACCATAAACTTTACGGAAGCTACTCGCAGGCGGATATGCCGGTTCTGGATGTTCTCTCGCTGGGTCCACTGTTGACCAATAACTTCGGAAGTACGACCACGCACTATGCACGTCTGGTCGAGGACTGGACCATTAAGCCGAACTTGCTCAACCATCTCAACTTTGGATATACCCGCCGCTTCAGGATTGAGCAGGGCCCGAATGGCGTGGGACAGTGGGAAGGGAAGCTGGACTGGCACGGGGATTTCGAGGATATCCTCATACCGAACATGGGGATCCAATACGATCCTTACCTTGGAAATATCCCGACACCACCAGGTGACAACGGCCACTTCGTCGATAACAGTTATGAGTTCGACGAGTCCCTGACCTGGAACAAAGGGAGACATACCTGGCAGTTCGGTATGGGGCATCGTCGCCAGGAATTCAATGCCTACTACTTCAGTAATGCCGCTGCCGACTTTAGTTTCGACAACGATCTCACTTCCGCGGGGAACAATGCCTCAGGAAACCCCATCGATCCGAACTCCGGATCGGGGGCGGCATCGTTCTTCCTTGGCGCCGCTACTAACGGGACTGTAGGTGGACCGCAGGTTGCCGGGATGCGCGCCCGCTACTGGGATATGTACGCTCAGGACGACTGGAAGGTAAGCCAAAAGCTGACAATGAACCTTGGACTCCGTTATGAAATTCCGGAGCCCGTGGTTGAATCGCAGTGCAGAACGTCCCAGGTGAATCCGACTCTGCCGAATCCCGGAGCCGACAATCTGCTCGGCGCGATGGAGTTTCAGGGACATGGCCAGGGGCGCGATGGCCGCTGCAGCCCGATGAATCAGTACTGGGGGGCGTGGGGTCCGCGGGCCGGCGCAGCCTATCAGCTGAACAACAATACTGTGATTCGTGCCGCCTACGGTATCTATTACACTGCGCTCAAGGTTTCGAACTTTGCTAATACTGACAGCGCAGGATTCTTTGCTCCGGGCTATAAGTGGCCGGCCAACCCGAACGAGCAGACACCGGGTGTGATCCCGAGCCAGGTTCCGGCGTATCCGGGTGTGCCGCCGCCCATCATCTCGCCCACTGCTCTGAACGGTCTCAACGGCGGCGGCGGCGCGGCTACGGGGGGTCCCGTGTTCCTGCCGAGCCGCCTGGCCAGACCCGGCGCCGTCCAGAACTGGACCCTCGATGTTCAGCGCCAGCTGCCTGGTCAGTGGCTCGTTGATGTCGCTTACGTCGGCAACCACGGCGCTCATCTTCAGTCTCTGTTGAAAGACCCCAATGTCGGACCTGTTTCCGCCCTCTCCTACGGCAGTTGCCTGACGGTGCTCGTGACCCAGCAGGCAACGAACCCGGCCTGTGCCGGCAAGCCGGTTGTTCCCATCCCTTACACGAATTTCCTGGATGACTTCGGTACGGCGGCTACCGTCGCTCAGGCCCTTAGACCCTTTCCCCAGTATCAAACCGAGGATCTGGATACCTCCTTCAGTGCCAACCCGTGGGGCAACTATACCTACAATGCGGCCCAGATCCAGGTCACCAAACGCTACGGAGCTGGCCTGACGATTCTGGCGAACTACACCTGGTCCAAAAATCTGACGGACGCCGATTCAGACTATGCCCCTCAGGAAGCCTGGAACGGCGGTTCACCTGCAGGTTTGTATGACCCCGCGAATCCGAAAGACGAAAAGTCCTACAGCGAATTCGACCAGCCGCAGAACGTGAAAATCGCTTACACCTACGATCTCCCCTTCGGGCTCAAGAGAGCCCACATGAATCAAAGCCGGCTGCTCGATCTGGTGGCTGGCGGGTGGACGCTTGGTGGAATAGAGTCCTACTCCACCGGCTATCCGCTCTTCGTTACTGAAACTAACTGGACCTCCGGTATCTTTGCGGGCGTAGCAACGGGAGCACAGAACAGGCCAAATATGGTTCCCGGCGTCAGCGAGTCCGGTTTCCATGGCGGCAAATACATCTTCGGTCAGAGTCGAAAAGTGAATCCGGCCGCCTTCACGCAAGCGCCCAACTATAGCTTTGGCAATGCGCCGCGATTACTTGGTGGCGCCCGTAATTTCGCTCACAAGGACGAAGACCTCCAGCTCGGTAAGGCATTTCCACTCGTGACGGAGAAGCTGTTGCTGAATTTTCGATTCGATGCATTTAACATCTTCAATCGACATTCCTACGGATGCCTTGACAACACTGTCGGAGATCCGGGATTTGGAGAATTTACCTGCGGCGCGGGGCCCAATGCGGAGGTGAACAATAATATATCCACCTCGGTTCCCTCGAGTCGAACTCTCCAGGCCAATTTCCGATTAACGTTTTGATCCGCAGGGCCTGTCAGCAGCGTGTCGCCTCGGCTGAGTTTCGGTCGAGGCGTTCGCGTTTGCTGGCTATAGCGGTGCTCCCCGAACCCTGCTGTATGTGCCGGTTATCCCAATGGACTCGGCACCCTGCAGTGGGGCTATACTGGCCACGACGCGATCCGTTGAGTCTGCCGGGCCTTCCATATATCGGATCTCACAATGACCAGCTATCGAATCCCAACGGGCAGATCAGCACGGATTCCAATCGCGCTTCTGCTTTGCGGGACATGCCTGGCCTCAACGTACGCTGCCGAGGACGACGGCGCAGCGCGCCAACACTTTCTCGCCGCGCAGCAGGCGCAGAACGCGGGTCAGCTCGACCATGCCGTCGATGAGTATCGTAAGGTCATTCAACTCGCTCCGGAGGCGGCCGAGGCCTGGGCCAGCCTTGGATTGGTTTACAACGCCCAGCGGAAGTACGCTGACTCAGCCAAAGCTCTCAGCGCGGCAGAGAAGCTCAAGCCCGGCCTGCCGGGAGTCAGCCTTTATATCGGGATTGACTATCTCAGGGAGCATCAGGCGGCTCTCGCCGTTCCTCATCTGCAGCAGGCAGTCCGCATCGAACCCCAAAACGAGCGGGTTTACACCTGGCTTACCGAGGCCTACACCGATGAGGGAAAATTAGACGCCGCCATCGACTCGCTGCATAAAGCCACTCTCCTCTTTTCCGCTGACCCGGTCCTGCTCCTCGACCTCAGCCGTCTCTACCGCCGAGCGGCGAATGAGCAGATCGCTCAGGTTCTCCGAGACGCCGCGGGCCCTCTGCGCCATCAGGTTTTCGGAGATATATATAAGGATGAGCATTTTTGGCAGAACGCCCGAGCTCATTACTACAAAGCTCTTGAGGAGGATCCTCGCTGGCTGGGCGCTCATTTTGGCATAGGAGAAGTTGCCTTTGCCAATCAACAGCCTGGTGCTGCCGCCGACGAATATCGCAGAGAGCTTCAGATCGATCCGCATTCCGGGGCGGCCCTGGCGAGGCTGGCCGAGATCGCCCTCCTTCAGGGCAGCCCAGCCGAGGCTCTGCACCTTCTCAGCTCTGCAATCAGCTTTGCTCCGGACCAAGCCACTCATGCTGTTGGTCTGCCGCCTTCTTACCCTCCCGAACAGATCCAATGGAGCGATGACGCCCGGGAGCAGCTCCGCCGCTCAATTCCTGCCCTCGCCAGCACGCCGCCGGGACCCGCGCGCAGCCTCGCCCTCGCCCTTGTCAATCTCCGCCTCGGGAACACGAACGAATCTGCTGCGGCCTGGAACGATTTCGTAGTCTACCGTCCCGCCATAAGTTCCCACCGTCCATACGATATCGCCGTGCAGAAGTACGACCGCATGGATTTGGATGGCGCAGAAGCGGCGTTTCACTCCTGGCTTGCGGTTCATCCCGATGATGAGCATGCCCGTTATCTTCTTGGCCGCACCTGGCAGACTCTCTCCTTCTCTACTCTCGCGAAGCTCCTGTCCTCCAGTCCGGATTCTTACCCGGCACATGAAGCGATGGCGGAGATCTATCGCGAGAACCAGAAGAACGACAGCGCTCTTGACGAATATGCTCTCGCCGAGCATATGGCGCCTGACGCTCCCGGACTCCACCTTGCTATCGGCACTCTGCTCCTCGAAATGCATCGCCCCGATGACGCTCTGAAAGAGTTACAGGCCGAACTCGGAATAAATCCCGACAGCCCAGGAGCCAATAGACAGATTGGTCAGATTTACCTTGATCGCTCCGATCCGGCAGAGGCTATTCCGTTTCTGCAGCGTGCGGTGCAGCAGGATGGCAAGCAGTGGTCCGCACGTCAGCAACTCGGCAAAGCCTATTACCTGCAAAAGGACTACGCGCAGGCCGCGTCGCAGCTTCAGCCGGTCCTTGCTCACGATTCCGATGGTGCCGCGCACTTCCAGCTGGGCCTCGTTTACAAGGCCCTGGGCCAGAACCAAAAGGCGAAGGAACAGTTTGAGATCAGCCGCACGATCAAGATCAGGAGCCTGGCTCATGCGGAAGCCGAGCTCTCGACATTCCAGAACCTATCTCAATGAATATTGGGCTAAGTATCGTTTCCCTGTTCGCGGCTGCCGCCCTTGCTGTATCTGCACAGTCCAATCCCCTGCAGGCCGGCGTCGACTCTTTTCGCCAGGGGGAGTATGAGGTTGCGCTCCAACAGTTCCAGCAGGCGAAGCTCCTGCGTCCCAACGACGCGATCCTTGAAAATCTGATTGGCCTCACCGAAACCAGACTGGGGCATATCGACCAGGCAAACAGAGATTATGAAAGTGCTATCCGCCTCAATCCAACCTTCGCCGATCCGCACAAGAATCTCGGCGTCAACTACCTTCAGGCTGGCGAGTATGTGCAGGCCACAGCGCAGCTGAAAGATACGCTTGCGCTCAACAGCGGCGATTCCGCGGCTCATTACTATCTGATTCTCGCCGATCTCTCTCTGCACAACGATGCGGAAGTGATTGCAAATATCAAGGCCGCGCAGCCGCTTTTGGCCAACGATTCTGAAGCGGCCGTTGCTGCCATAAAGGTTTGCCTGCACGCTGCGGCTTCTGCTCCAGCCAGAGAACTCACATCCGCGCTTGAGCAGCAGTCTCGCTTCTCTGCAGCTCAGGAGTATGAGCTCGCTGAGGCCTATAGCAGCAGCGGCTTCGAACCGGATGCCGCTCAAAGGTTCAGGATCGTCCTGCAGATGCAACCGGCTTCCTGGGAAGCTAAATACAATCTGGCGCTCAGTCTTGCCAGGGCAAAACAGACCGGAGAAGCATCGCGCCTGCTTCAGTCACTATCTACGGACCATCCGGACAATGCAAATGTTCAGTCCCTCGTCGCATCGGTGTCTGAATTCATCAGTGATTCCGCACTGGCGGTCACCGCTCTTGAGAAAGCCGTGGCCGCAGATCCCCACAATCCCGATCGCTATCTCGACTGCACGCGACTCCTGATGGACCTGAATCGTTATGACGAAGCTGACTCCCTCGTGCGTGAAGGCCTCAGCCGGGTGCAGGATACCTATCCGTTGACCATCCGTCTTGGAGCCATACAAATGGCGCGCGGTAATCACCAGGCCGCCGAAGACCAATATCGGCAGGCCATCCGGCAGCACCCGAGTGTCGCTCTTGGCTACGTTGCGCTCGCTCAGGCCTTCATGAAGGAGGGGGATGATCACCAGGCGTTCCGAGTCCTGACCGAAGGCCGTTCCGTCGTTCCCCCTGATTTTGCGCTTGAATACGCATTGGGCCTTGCGTGCAGCCGGTTGGGGCAGCAGCAGCAGGCAATCGAGGCTTTTGAGCGCTCTACCCAGCTAAATCCGGAAGTCGTTGAGCCTCACTTCCAACTTGGCCTCACGTATCTGCAGCAAGGCCAGCTCAAAGAGTCCCAGGAGCAGTTCGAAAACGTCCTGCGTCTCGATCAAACGAACGTCGGCGCCTGTTTCCAGCTCAGCCGGATCTTTGCTCGTATGGGAGACAAGGAGAAAGCGCAACAAATGTCAGCGAAGGCGCAGGAGCTTGGCAAGGTTCAGCAGGATAGCGCCCTCCGCGCCGAACGCCTGCGTGTGAGTCCCTTTCAGCCGCAGTGAATTTTCCGGCGCTAGAGAGCAATGTCCGGATTGGGCAGAAGGATGTCTCTTACCCGTGAAGCCAACTCATGGGTTGCCTCAAGAAACTGTCTGAGGGTCCGAACCGTAGGCCCGTAGGAATCAAAATCAACAGGTGACAAGGCTTCCTCATCGTAGGCGCGTCGAAAATCCACGAACTGATTCAGCAGCGCGTGTACGATTTCCGGGTTGACCGGGGTATCCATCCTGTTTACTACCGGTATGCCGCTGGCATTAAACCGCACCTGCCACTTATAAGGAGGGGAGATAACAACATCCCCTCCCACCAACTCGCTCCAGTGCATGTGGTTCCGAAAGGCAGCCGAGAGCAGTCTCAGCCTATAACCTCGCTCACGATATAGTCTGTATGCCTTTTTAAAGACCGCAACCCCGGCCCACTCCAAATAGCCCGGATCGAGCATGATACCCTGCTTCTCCGCCACTACTTTCAGCCAGTCATCGAGTCGGCCGACCATGATTGTGCAAACTGGCCCCATGGCGGTTATATCCTTGGCTTCCTTCTCACGTCGCTGCAGCCCGCGCTCCACGGCTTCGGCCACGGCGATCGCCTGCGGAACCGTAAAGCTCACCGTAGCGTTGATACTGACGCCCCGGTAAGTAGCTTCTTCCATTGCTTCGATGCCCGCTTCTGTAGCCGGCAGCTTCACAATCATGTTGGGCGCCAGCGAGCTAAAATGGAGCGCCTGCTGCAGCAGAGCCTCTGCATCGCGATAGTAATGCGGATCCGTTTGTATCGACAAACGGCCGTTCTTCCCGCGGTGTTCCAGAAAAACCTGCTTGAGGAGCCCGGCCCGTTCCGCCGAAAGAGCCTCCACGAGTTTCCAGCCAATCTCCTCTTCCGTAGCGGTCGGCATCTGCCCTGCAAGGTGGAGGATTTGATCGTTCCACAAATGAGATTCCTTCTTTAGCACATCCAGCACGATCACAGGGTTGCAGGTTGCTCCGACTGCACCATGTTCAATTGAATACGTCAACTCCGAGAGCGTCGCGGAGTCATTCCACAGGCAGGTCTCTGTGCTCTGAGTCATCTGGTGAAGAGGACTCTTATAAGAGTTCAGCGCATTGCCACGCTGATTCATGGGTGCGTTTCTCCGGAACGTTTCGAGCGATAACTAGAACTTGCGCGACCATTCCTTCGGCCACCGCTCAATTACGACCTTCTTATCGGTGTAGAAATCCACCGCGTCATGGCCCTGACCGTGGAGCACACCAAGGAAGCTTTCCTTCCATCCACTGAACGGAAAGTACGCCATGGGAGCGGCGACGCCGATATTCACTCCAATGTTTCCAGTCGGAGCTTCATAGCGAAATTTACGCGCGCTGTTCCCGCTTGAAGTGAAGATCGATGCGGCATTCCCGTACTTGCTTCGCGTCAGAATTGCGATTGCATGATCCAGATCATCGGCGGTCTGCAGAGAAAGAACAGGGCCGAAAATCTCCGTATCCGTCAGCGGGCTGCCTTCGTCAACATCGGTCAAAACAGTCGGCTTTACGAAGCTGCCAGGAAGTTCGTCGCGTCGGAGGCGACCATCCAGTACCGCTCTGCCTCCATGGCCTACGCCTGCTTCGATCAGGTTTTCGATGCGGTCTCTGCTCGCATCGGAGATTACCGGCCCCATTTGAACCCCTTCGTCCAGTCCACGCCCAACGCGGATGTCGGACGCGAGATTGACGATGCGATCGCGAATGGAATCATGATCCGCGACAGTGATGGCGACAGAAATCGCCAGACAACGCTGGCCGGCACAGCCGAACGCGCCGTCGGTGATGATTTTCGCTGTCATGTCCAGATCGGCATCGGGCATGACTACGACGTGGTTCTTCGCCCCACCCTGACACTGAACGCGCTTTCCATGCGCAGAGCCCTCCGCATAGATATACTTCGCGACCGGAGTGGAGCCCACAAAGCTGATGGCTCGCACATCGGGATGCTGCAACAACGCGTCCACAGCTTCCTTTCTGCCAACGACCATACCAACCACTCCCGCGGGGATTCCTGTCTGCTGCAGAAGTTCGATCAGGAAGCGTGCCGTGAGCGGGACCCGTTCGGAGGGCTTTAAAACAAAGGTGTTGCCACACGCAATCGCGTATGGCAGGAACCACAGAGGGATCATGGATGGAAAATTAAAGGGTGTGATCGCAGCAGTAACTCCCAATGGCTGCCTGATCATCGCTTCATCGATTCCCACGGCAACATCTTCCAGGTTGTAGCCCTGCATCAGCATTGGAATACCGCAGGCCACTTCGACATTTTCTATGCCGCGTTGTAGCTCAGCCCTTGCTTCCGCGAGGGTCTTTCCGTTCTCGCGGGTGATTAGCCGGGCGATCTCCTCTGTGTGTTCGATCAGCAACTTTCGAAATTGGAAAAGATACTGAATTCGGGTTTGTGGGGGCGTCCGGCGCCACTCGGGGAAGGCTGCCTTTCCGGCTTCGACCACGGCGCGCACATCTTCGGGACCGGCCAATGTATAGGACGCGACGGTCTCAGACGTGGAGGGGTCGAATACGTCGAACATTTCGGACGTGCCGCCAGCGCGCCACGTGCCACCGACACAGTTCAACGCCTCTAACTCAGTAACCTGCATCTGCTAACCTCCCGCTCTCCAGATGAAGTCCCCCGCAGGAATGAAAATATCGTGCCGCTCGATCATGAGAGTTCCAACAGGAACTCTGTCCGCATTGAACCTGTGTGGGCACTATATTCCGCTTTTGTTCGCCTTAGCAAGACGGTTTTTTGCGGGTGGCTCAGTACAGCTGCGCCGACAGACCGCTTTTCAGTAAGGAACTCTTCCGCACTGATCATGAAGACCTCGCACGGATTGCCGCCATATCGAAATCACCTGTTGCTCCACATAAGCGCATCCCTCAGCCGCTACCCCTCCGGATGGATCAGCACCTTGAGTCCCTGCCTGTCTCGGCAAAGCGCAAAAGCTCGTTGCCACTCAGACAGAGGTAGTTTGTCGGAGATTAGGTCAGCCAGCCGGATTCGGCCTTCAGCGTAGATCTTCATCATTCGTTCCCAGGTTCGCGCTGTGTAACAAACCGATCCGGTAATCGTCAGCTGCTTGTAAAAGACCTGATCGATGGGAAACTGAATGTCCTGCCCGCAGATAGCGACCTGCATGTATTGCCCCATCGGTCGTAAAGATTCAAGACAGCCGCGCACGGAGTCGGGATTGCCCGCACACTCGAAAGCCACATCCGCATACGTTCCGCCGGTGAGATCCCGTACTGCATTACGGAGCGGTCGCTCCTGCACGTTAACGATTTCCGCTGCGCCAAACGTTTGCGCCGCGCGCAGGCGGTCTGCGTCCCCCGTCGTCCCCGCAACAATCGTCTTGATTCCCTGGGCCACGAGAAGTTTCAGGCATAACAAGCCGATCGGTCCGGGTCCCGAGATGAGTGCGGTATCTCCTATCCGGACCCGCGAGAATTCTGTAACTGCCTGTACCGCGGCCGCGAAGGGCTCGCTGATTGCTGCCTCCTCAAGCGTAAAGTGATCCGGAATTCGGTAAAGTTGATCGGGCCGCATCACCACGTAACGTGTGAATGCTCCGTCTACCCCATGCCCCATACCTCTTCGGTGTGGACAAAAAATAAAATATCCCGATCGGCAATGCTCGCACTTTCCGCACGTAATCGCGGTGGCGCCAAGCCCGGCGACGCGTTCCCCTATTCTGGCTGCGCCGTCGACATTTCGTCCCACTTCCACGACAGTTCCTGCGAACTCATGACCGAGGATCACAGGCGGATAGTTCCGAAAAGTATCGTGCAGAACGTGAAGATCTGTACCGCAAATTCCGCAGAATGCTATCTCCAACTTCACCTGAGAGTCGCCACACTCCGGCTCGTCGACATCGAGGACATCCACATGCCCGTCACCGCTTGCATACTTCACAAGTGCCTTCATCAGCAAGTCCTCATCTCGACAGCTCGGTCGGTTTCGCGCATAATCGCGGATTCTGGCTAAATAGTCTGACCGGCTTCCCAGCCTGCGCCGATCGGTGTCTGTGGATGAGATGCCGAGTGGCCACGTTTATTTCAGCTTTAGGCGGTCTCTTCTGTCTGCGCATAGATTCAAAAGAGGGAACGCTCGGTGATGTGGTGACCGCGAAAACTAAAAGTTCCCATATAAACTATTTTCGACCTTTAGGGCTTGTGTCACTATATTGCGCCCGGGTGCGATTCGCAAGAAAGTTTCATTCGAATAGCTTGCCCAGACCTGACATAGGACGATGGGATTCTGTCGATTCTCGTTGCGGGCAAAAGGGATGGTTCATCCCCCGAACTAAAGGGCCCAGGAACGGATCCGGGCAGTCGGTGAGCGGTCCCCGAGATATAGAGCACCAGACACCCCACAACGTTGAAGGACGGATTGCAGCCATTCTTCAGAATGGAAACGCGCGGAGGAGTTTTGACCCCTGGACGAGACTCTAAGTAGGTTGAATCCATGCAGTCTGGATCTGCGGATTGCCGGCAGTGTCGAGACGCTCTACTTGTTCAGGCGAAAGCGTAATCTGCAGCGCATTTATATTCTCCGCTAGTTGCTCCGCTGTGCTGCCCGCAATAATGGGGAGAATGGGCGGCTTTCCCTGGCGCATCCAGGCGATGATCGCCTGCGCCGGTGTACATCCCGCCTCTTTAGCAGTACTGGTCAGTACCTGGATCCGCTCCGAGCTGTCGGCCCCGGCAAACTGCGCTGGAATTTCCCGATCGCTTCTCACATACGCTCCCTGAAGCAGAACCGAGTACCCCATCAGCGTGATGTCGTGATGTGAGCCGTAGTGCCTCATGTCATCGCTTAGGAAGATCTGAGGTCCAAAGTCTGCGCCGTGGCGTGGTCTCAGATAGGTATAACGCTGCTCCACCACCGAATATGGAGTCCATCCATGAGCCTTGGCGATCGAGTTCGCCTGGACTATGCGCCACAGGCGCAGATTGCTGGCGCCCAAAACTCGGACCTTGCCAGCTCGAATCAGCCGGTCGAAAGCCTCCATAGTCTCCTCGACGGGCGTGCCAAGATCATCGCGATGAGCCTGATATAGTTCGACCCGGTCTGTCTGTAGCCTTCGCAGGCTCTTCTCGCATTCCCGTTCGATTTCTGCAGCCGTCAGTCCACCGGGTGATCCCGGATAGTCAAACGCCAATTTAGTGGAGATCACGACCCCATCGCGATTGCCACGCTCTTTCATCCACCGACCGATCGTGTTCTCGCTTTCCCCACCGCTGCAGCCGGGATACCAACTCGCGTAGAAATTAGCAGTATCGAGGAAGTTACCACCCTTTTCGTAGTAGAAATCCAGCAGAGCAAAGGATCTGCTGCGGTCAATTTTGCTGCCGATCAGGTCGGTGCCAAGGGCAAGGGCACTTACTTCGATCGATGAACTTCCCAGCTTCTGCCTCTTCACGCCCCGCTCCCGTCTTTGTTGTAAAAGCCGTTATTTCTGATCCGATGGCCAGCAGAGATCGCAAATCCGAACCTCAGGTCGTTCTGCTATACGTAGCCAGGAAGACCCCGAATAACATGACGAGAGCGCCAGCGATATTGACCGGAGCTACCTTTTGCACCGGGGAGTCCAGCCAGCCAAAATGGGAGAGAACCATCCCGCCAAGAACCTGCCCAGCGATGAGCGTGATGAAAACGGCGCGCGCTCCAACATGGGGTAGCATCCAGGCGATAGCAAACACCAGACATGCACCCAGTGCACCTGCGGTCAGCAACACCGGGTGGACGGCCCTGAATCCGCTCAAAGCGCCAGGATGCCATCCCGTCAGGCCGATCAGCATTGCGGCGCAGGCACCGATACACCAAAACACCGCATTTCCCACCCGCGGGTTCTCAATCGTGTTCCCAACCTTGCCGTTCATCGCCAGATGGACGGCGAGAACGACACCCAGCAGGATCGTAAACGCATAGAACTGGATTTTCATGGTGCTCCTTGCTGCAGGAAGATTCGGCGCTCCCAGTTCCCCTTTGAACAGGCAAGGGAGGATCGAACTGCAACACCGTACCTCTGCTGTCGCCGGAGTGTCAAGGCTAGTCGCAATCAAGTCGAGATGTCAGGTTGACCTGCGATTTTCGGAATCGTTCGATGGAATGGCTTACTTAGAAGGAGAAGGTCGTAATCAGAGTTACGGGCAGTGTGGCATGCTCAGTGTCGAGATCAGGGTCAGATTCAGACGACAGGCCAGCAGCGGCAAATTTGACCGCGCCTGCGCGGAATCCCTGAGGAAGAGTTAGCCCTTCATAGAATCGAGCGCTTGTTTTGACTGTAAGCTTTCCGGTGCTTCCTGGCGGATACGCATTCACATAGTTCTCAGCGGGCGGCGTCGACATCGTGGCGCCTGGGGCAACGCTCCATGCGACCCAATAAGTGATGGTGAGGGGCGCGATGGGTGCAGAGTTCGACGCGATGCTTCCGATTGCGGTCTGAGTAACCTGTTCCACAATGTAGCCGCCACGAGGCGAAGCGATCGACAGCCGCCACTCTCTCGCAGGCCAGCCTGGCGGTTGCTCGCCCGACGCCCTTGCATCCAGGACCTGACCTCTCAGATCGATTCCATCGACGCGGAGAGTCGAAGGGATCAGCGTGCCACGGGCGGACACGGTGCCATTGTCAATTGAAAAGGGGCTCGGTTGACTCTTCAGGCGATCCGCATAAAAGCTCTGTCGCCAGTCTCCGCTTAGCGTCCACGATGCAGCGGGGTCAGGGGTAATCGAAGAACTAACCCAGTTATCCCGGTTCGCCGTGCCGTAGCGGATCTTCAAACTGCTCTCCGCATCGGTGGCCCTTATCGTGACTTCCGCGGTGGTGGAATCGCCGAATTCCCAAACAGCGTTACCCACCCGCAGTACCGCGGAAACGCCGGGCGACGCCGACTGCAAACCGTGCTGGCCGGAGCCGACCAGGCGACCGGTATCACCCAACTCCAAAGTGGTTTCACCCTTCTGATCGTCGAACGTATAAGTCAGGGCGAAGGGAAGGTCGGATGGAAGCGGCTCTTTCGACCTAAATCCAAAGACAGGGCCGTCGCTTATATCCAGCTTATCTACCGTTCCTCTGATCGTCACTCGCACCACAGCAGCGTGCAGACCGGGCATCAGTATGGCTACAAGGCATGCAGACCAGAACACCGTGATCGCCCTGATCTTTCGCTTCCGACTCAGGCACCGGAGCTGAATTGATACTCTGTCCGCGAATTGGCCAGCCATATCTATGTCGTATATATCTGCTGCGTGCGATTGTCACCTCCTGCAAGGACAGAATTAGCTGCTGCAACGGGACATGTGGAGCGGCACAATCATCGAAACCAAATCTGCTTGACAGTCCGCGAATAGCGGGTATACCGTCGCCTACAGTTCCGCACAGGTGAACAAAGTTCAATTGGGAACTAGCGATAATTCCCACGATCTCAGCCGACTGCTCGTAACCCGGGAGATTCTGAACTGGCCATGAAGCTATCGTCGAGATTTGCAGCGCCAGCGGTTCTTGCTGCGGCCCAGTTGCTGCTCCTCATCCTGGTTGTACAAATCGCATCAGCTCAGACGACCACCCCTGACGCTGCCGCGGTCGCACGAGGCAAGGGAGCGTACGCTTCCAGTTGCTCGTTTTGTCATGGTTCGCAGGCCACGGGTACGGAGCAGGCACCAAGCCTGATGCGCAGCCCCCTCGTTTTTCAGGACAAAGATGGCGACGTGCTCGCGCCTTTTCTTAAATTGGGTCGTCCCACACTCGGCATGCCTTCCTTCGCAGCTCTGCCCGCCAGTCAGGTCTCGGATATAGTCGCCTTTCTGCATGCGCGGCTGGCGGAAGCGCACAGTAAGAGGCTTCCTGAAACGGCAATGATCGTTGGCAACGCCGAGGCAGGCCGGAGTTACTTCAACGGTGAGGGTAAGTGCAATTCCTGCCACTCTGTCACTGGCGATCTCGCGGGTATTGGCGCCAAATTGCAGCCTCTTGCCCTGACTACCGCCTTTCTTACCCCGCCCGCCAAACCCCGACAGGCGCGCGTGGTCCTGATCTCCGGCCAAATCGTCGAGGGGACCCTTCAATACTCCGACGAATTTACTATCGCGCTGGATGATGCTTCCGGCGTCTACCACTCGTGGCCGCGGTCGGCGCTTAAGTCGGCAGATGTGACGGATCCACTTGCATTCCACGAACAGATGTTGCCGCGCTATACCGATGCAGAAATTCACGATCTGCTGGCTTATCTGGTGACTCTGAAATGATTCGTTTTCTGATCCTCTCGTTTTTCGCGGTCGTCCTAGCTCCGGCCGGCCTCGTTCCTCAGTCGATAACTTCTGCGATGCTGCTGAATCCTCCGAAAGACTCCTGGCCCACTTACAACGGCGATTACTCCGGTCAACGGCACAGCAAGCTCAATCAGATCAACTCTTCGAACGTGAGATCACTGGGGCTTGTCTGGGCAAGCCATGTGGACTTCGGCCCCGAATCCTTCTCGCAGCAGGCCAATGAAGGCCGCCGGATCAAGGCCAGTCCGCTGCTGGTCGATGGAGTTCTCTACTTCACGATCACCGATAACGTGTGGGCGATGGATGCGCGCACCGGACGCGAACTTTGGCATTATTCATGGCCCAACAACAATGCCATCCACGTAGCCAACCGGGGCGTCGGAATCTACGGTAAGTGGCTCTACTTCATGACCCCCGACGACTATCTCGTTTCGCTGAACACCAAAGATGGCAGCGAACGCTGGCGGGTACAGATCGCCGACGTGAAGCAGGACTTCTTTTCCGCGACCGCACCGCTGATCATCGGCAACCACGTCATCGTCGGGCCTGGGAATAACGACGATATCCGAGCCTTTCTCGAATCCCGCGATCCGGAAACCGGCGCTTTGCAGTGGCGCTGGTGGGTCGATCCCGATCCCGGCGCACCCGGCTCCGAAACGTGGACCGACAACGCCACGATGCTCAAAGGCGGCGGATTTCCCTGGTTGAACGGAACTTACGATCCGCAGCTGAATCTCTATTACCTCGGCACGGGCAACGGCGTTCCCATGGATCGTCCGCCTCATCCTACGCCTGAGGGCGACAGCCTCTACACAGCGTCGATCGTGGCGCTTAATCCCGATACCGGCAAGCTGGTCTGGGCGTATCAGGTTACTCCGCACGATACCCACGACTATGACGCCGCCCAGACTCCGATTATTTTTGACGGCGAGTTTCAGGGCAAGAAACGCAAGCTGCTGGCACAGGTCAGCCGCAATGGGTACTTTTTCCTTCTCGATCGCGCCACCGGCGAACACCTGCTCACTACCAAATATATGCCGGAGACAAACTGGGCTACGGGCATCGATCAGCAGGGAAGGCCAATTCCCGATTACAAGAAGGATGCTAATCCAGCGGGCGCGCTGGTTTCTCCTTACCCCATTGGAGCTACTAACTGGTGGGCTCCGAGCTATGATCCGAAGACCGGGCTGGTTTATGCCAACGCCTCTCGCACCTGGGCCTACTTTACGACGGCTGGGTATGGGCGCTTCCGTTTTCCTCCGCAATACGTATTGGTGGCCATCGACTATAGGACCGGCAAGGTGCGATGGACGCATGAGCTGGGCGATCAGAGCGCGGTACTTATCTCCGGACTGCTCACCACCGATGGTGGACTCATCTTCTCCGGCGATTCGGTAGGGAACTTTATGGCGATGGATCCGGCTACGGGGAAGACTTTGTGGCATGTGGGACTGGGCCAGTTTGTGACCAATGCGCCGATCACCTATGAACTGGATGGGCGGCAGTACATCCTCGTGGCTGCGAATGACAGCTTCTATACCTTCGCTCTCCCGGAAGGGGCGGGTACGCTGCGAGCCTCGAGCCGCAAGTAAGCGGCGTGCAAGCCCCTGCAATCAGTGGTCTGAACGGAACAGGAGATAAGGATGCAGCGGCGTGACTTCTTCAAGGGAGCGATGGCCACGGTCGGCTGTGCGGCTGCTGTCGGCCAACCTCTGCTGGCGCAGCAGGCGAGCGGAGTCGGCCCGCTGGCCCACGACAGCGCGCCTTCGCGGCCACCAGACGATCCTTGGCCCGGCAAGAAGAAGGTTCTGGCGATCGCCGATCCCGAGGAGTGGTATTCGTCGGCGGGTTATCATCACGACTCTGCGTACCATACGCTTGCCACCGTAGAGCGGCTGGGGCGCGAATCCGGCGCCTGGATTACGATCATGCGCACCGACATGCGTCTGCTCACGAAGCAGCCGATCGCGGGATACAACGTTCGCACGCTGAACGATTTCGACGCCGTCTTCTATATGGGCGAGGGGCCGTGGAATATCACCGATCAGCAGAAGGCCGATCTGCTCTCCTTCGTTCACGAAGACGGCAAGGGATTCATCGCGGGCCATGCCGGCAACGGGGGGCATCTGCTGCTCTGGCCAGAATATGCAGAGATGATCGGCGGCAATCTGATCGGCGAGTTTCCCACGGCGGACATGCCGATTATCGTGGAGGATCCTTCGTTCCCAGGCGTGCAGGGATTTCCGCGTGAGTTTCGCTTCAAGGATCAGTACACGATTGTCGGCAAGAACTACTCGCGCGACGTCGATCACGTGATCATGCGCATGGATGCGACGAAGTTTCCGTCGACGTTTGCGAGTGTGCAGCCGGAGCCGGATTCCTCGCATCATGTTTCGCTGGAGCAGTACCGCGCCAACTTCGAAAAGCTGGCCGCGCTGCGCAGCGACGGCGACTTTCCCATCGTGTGGGCGCGCAACTACGGCAAGGGGCGCGTGTGGTATTCGACCTTCGGCCATCTGGAGGAAACGCTCGACGATGCGCGCGTGCAGCAGATGTATATCGGCGCGTTCAAGTGGGCACTGCGGATGGAAGACGCCGACATCACGCCGCATCCATTTCCTGCAGCGGGGCAGTGAAGCAGAGCCGTTAATAAGATACGGACGCGGCGCACGCGCTCAGGAGCCTTCGCCGGTGAGGCGGGCGATCTTCTCCTTCAGTTCTGTCATCTCCTGGCGCAGCTGGGCCAGTTCGGCTTCGAGGCGCTCGAGGCGTTCATTGCTTTCGACCGAGGTGGGCAGGGCCGCCAGGCTGGGTGTGGGGGACGCGGTGATTTCCACTTCGCCGGAGAGCAGGTGCGCATAGCGGACCTCTTTGGTGCCGGGCTGGCGGGGGAGCGCTTTCACCAGCGGCGGGTCGCGCTGCATGAGCCGATCGAGAACGGAGAGCACGTCCTCCAGCTCTTCGAAGCGGAACATGCGCTCGGCGCGGCCGCGCAGTTCGCCTGGCGTTTGCGGGCCGCGCAGCAGCAGAACGCAGACGATGGCGTTTTCGCCGCGGGTAAAGTTGAAGACCTCCTGCAAATGGTGCTCGTATTTGGTCACGCGGCTGTCGACGCCGCGGGCGGGTCCGGCGAGCCCGTCGTCTTCGAGGCCATGCAGGGCCTGGCGTACCTCTTCCTCGCTGAGCTGCATCACCGGCTCGCGGTTGTTCTTCTGATTGCACGCGTTGACCAGTGCGTTCAGCGAGAGCGGATAGTACTCGGGCGTGGTGGCTTCCTTCTCGACCAGGGCGCCGAGCACGCGGGCTTCAACAGGGGTGAGCAGGATAGGCATGAGGGTCGCGCCGCGCGCGGAGTGCGGCAAATTTCGAGTTTACGGCATCCGTGCCCCCACCCCCCACCCCCGCAAAATTTGGATCAATAACAAAAATAAGGAATTAGAACCTGTTTACCTGCTCGACAACAGCGGCCCATTCATTCGGAAAGATTTGCGGGCGCCTCATTGATCCTGAAGGAGTTCTGCGGTTCGGTGTCCTGTGTGTTGCCGGGTGCAATCTGCGGCGGAATTGTCAAAGAGCAAAGAAAAAGCCCGACCGCTGGCGGTCAGGCATGGATTTCCTTCTCTTATTTTAGCAAGTCGGTCTCGTGGACCAGGCGAAACGCACGACATCGTTAGCCCCGGAAATGGTTGGTGGGCCGAGGCATAACGCTGACGTTACCTCGGGCATATTGACAGCGGCGCGACGGGCTCCCATGTCTTGTCTCGTTTCGGAACTTCGGATCGCCGACTGTACAACCAGACGGCAGAAGTAGCGTCCTGTCGTCCGGGAGGATATTGAATCCTCCATGCCGTCCCGAATCCAATGATGGAGGCGTCGCCGGTAGCCGCACGACCCGGGAGCGGCAGAAGCCGAAGCAGCGTTTGACACAAATCCGCGCGCTTTAGTGGTAAGGAGAAGTGCCCTATAATGTAAGGAGGAGCGGTTATGCCTTCCACTTCCGCGAATTCCTCCACGACTGTTGAAGCTACGGTGACATCGAAGGGCCAGGTCACATTGCCGAAAGAGCTGCGGAAACGGCTTGGCATCCAGAGCGGCAGTCGAATCCGGTTCAACATCCCTGTGAGCGGTCCGGTTCAGATGGAGCGGGTTTTGTACGACCTTGAAGATCTTTGGCGGATGGCGGACGAAGGCGGGAAACCGGGTCCTGCAATGTCGTTCGAGGAGATGAACGAGGCGAAAGCCAGGAGGCGCTGGTAGTGCTCACGGCGGACACCAATGTCTGGGCCCGCGCCTTGCTCAACGATGACAAGGCGCAGACGAAGAGAGCGAGGTCGGCTCTTGCGCAGGCTCGTTCTCGGGAGGGTGTCTTCATTCCGCTCCTCGTTCTTGCGGAGCTTTCATGGGTTCTCCGAGGCCGATGGGAAAAGGAGAGAGTTCTCGATGCCCTGGAGGGATTGCTCCGAGCGCGAGGCGTGACCGTCGAATCTTCCGGGCTGGCCCGCAGGGCCCTCGAAGCTGCCCGGAACGACGCCATAGGTTTTGCCGACCATCTGATTGCCGAGGTATCCTTCGACGCCGGTGTCAAGGAGATCATCACCTTTGACAAGGCCTTTGGGCGCTTCTCACGGGTCCGGTGTTTGATCTGATCGGTGCGGAATTTTGGCGGGTTCGTATTGCCGACTTTCCGGCCGGAGGCTGTCAATGAGCGCGTTGGGCTGATTTCGACAACGGACCACTGACGCGTTTGTCAGACCAGCCCGTTCTGAGTCAACTTGACTCTTTGCGTTTACACGCGATGGGAGACCACAGTGCCGTTAGCGAGAGCTTTAGTTTGGCACAGTGGGTAGCCGCGCGCCATATGAATCGGGCGGATCATCGCCCGGCTGCTGCCTGCCGGAAATGTCGAAAAATGAGGCCACCGCGCCCAGAAACTTCTCGCCACGGTACATGGGATAGGACCACATCTCGACCGGGAAGCTGGTTCCATCGGCGCGCCAAAGCACCTCACCCGCGATGTGCGATCCCACACCGTCGCGAATCGGTTTATAGACCGAGCAATCCTCTTCCGGGTACGGCTGGCCATTCGCGCGCGTGTGGTGCATCGCCGCATGCATGTTCTTGCCCAGCAGATCGTTTGTGCTCGAATAGCGCAGCAACTGCACGCAGGCCGCATTACAGAAGGTGCAATTGCCGTCCGGGTCCACGGCAAAAATTCCCTCCGCCGCGGAGTTCAGCAGGCGCAGATAATTCTCCTTACTCGTCCGCAGGCTCTCCTGCACCTTCTTCAGTTCGGTGATGTCGAGACTTAACCCGACGATACGCTGCGAGCGCGCGTTGAGCACCACACCTTGTACCTCGACCCAGGCGATGGAAGCATCGGGCCGCACAATCCGGAACTGCACGGAATATCGCTCCGTCTCCCTGGCCAAAGCTCGCCGCATCGCCTGGTCCACTGCCGCGCGATCCTCCGCATGGATGGGACCCATGAAATCGTCCGGCCGCCCAGAGAAACTCCCGCGGTCAATTCCCCATTGTCGAAACATCTCGGAGGACCACTTGACCCTGTTCGTCCTGAGGTCCCAGTCCCAAACACCAAACGGCAGCCCGGCGCGCTCCGCCATTTCGATGCGGCGCTGAGAGGTCATCTGCAGCTCTTCGAGATGCCTGGCGTTTGTAACATCGCGCACCACCGCAACCACCGTGCGACTTTCGCCGGAATCTCCGAGCGGTAAGTAGGAAACCCCCAGATCCCTTTCCCCCCAGCGAGGATGCGTCCATTTCATTTCGTATTCCACGTGCTTGCCTGCGAGGCACTCATCGATCCTTGGGCCGATGATTTGCTCAAAGACTTCCTGGCCGACGACTTCAGGTATAAGCCGGCCGATACACTGGTCCGCGTTTCTGCCTACGTAGTCGAGGAAGGAGCGATTTGCGAGCACGATCCGGTACTGTCGGTCAGCGACCGCGATCATCTCGTCCAGGCCCTCTACCACGCGCTCAAACTGGCGAAGTCTCAGTTCCGCCGTCTTACGCTCCGTGAAATCCACCACCGCGCAGGAAACGCCAACGATCTCACCGGCCTCGTCCCTTGCCGGCTCATAGGAGCCGAGAAAGGTTCTTGCCGGTCCGGCGTCATCGGGCTGGTCGGTGAATTCGACGTTCGCGAGGCTCTCGCCAGCCATTGCGCGTTCAAGATATGGCGCGATCTGCGCGAATTTCGCTGGTCGTAGTTCCGGGAGAGTCCTTCCCAGGTGCTCCTCGATGGGCGCGCGATGCATTTCCGCAAGCACGCGGTTTACGTTCACATACCTGAGTTCACGGTCGAGAAACCCAAGTCCAACGGGCGCGCCGTCATAGACCGCCTGCAACTGCGCCAGCCGAATCGCAGGCATAGTATCAAGGCCCGAGGCCGAGGCTGTGGTTCTGCGAATCGGTCTCTCGTACGCAGAGCCTCTCCGCCACTGCTCTATTGCTTCCCGCAATTTCTCCGGGACTAAGGGCTTACCGTACAGCCACCCTTGCGCCATGTCGCAACCCAGCCACAACAGCACGTCCGCCTGTTCGTGTCTCTCCACGCCTTCTGCGACCGTGGCCATTCCAAGGCTTTGTCCCAGTCCGACTACCGCCGCCGCAATTTTGCGGCTCTCGCGGCGCTCCGTCATGGAACTCACAAAGCTACGGTCCACCTTGATTTCGTCCAACGGTAGCGAATGCAGGTGCAGCAGGCTCGAATACCCTGTCCCGAAATCGTCGAGCGAGATCCGGCACCCCATATCCTTGAGATGACCGACGGTCGCTCGAGCCTGCTCGAGATTCTCGGCCAGCGCGGTTTCTGTGATTTCTATCTTCAGCCGCTCCATGGGATATGCGGCTTCTGCGCAGAGACCCCTGATTTTTTCCGCTAATGCGATCTCCCGCAACTGCAACGGAGAGATGTTGACGGACAGAGTGAACGAATCCTGAATCGGCGACGCAAGCGCCAGCGCCCGGCGCAGGATCGATTCGCTCAGTTTGTGAATCCAACCCTCCTGCTCCGCCAGAGGAATAAACCTGTCCGGCATGATCAGGCCGAGGCTTGGATGTTGCCAGCGCGCCAGTATCTCGAAGCCGACAAGTGTCCCGCTGCGCAGCGTGACAATGGGCTGGAAATAGGGAATGAACTCTGGCTGTTCGAGGGCACGACGAATTTCTGAAGGAGGAAAGATCGAAGAGTCACCAGAGGAGGGAATGCCGCGCCTGCTTTGTTACTTTCGTGTATTCGAATGGTTACCACTATACGCCGGTTCTGTCCGGTTCGCCACATACTCGGCTGTCTATCGATCGAAGATGCCGTCCATGCCGGCGGCCCGCGGACCCTCTGCGTGGGTCACCTTCATTGACAAGTCATAGAAAGTCCGGCGCTTCACCTTCCGCCTCGCTGCGCGAGTCGTCAGGATGACAACGGCGGACGGGATGCAGTCCGGCTACGGCTAGCGGGTCACTCGCGAGGAGCAGCAACAACCGCCGGCGATGGAGGGGATGATGGAGAGGGTGTCGGCGGTGCCGACCTGAGTCTCTTCGCGCTGGGGCAGGTAGCGGACGTCTTCGTCGTTCAGATAGAGGTTGACGAAGGAGCGCAGCTTGCCCTCGGAGGTATAGAGGTGCTTCTCGAACTGCGGGAATTGCGAGGTGAGCGCGGAGACGGCTTCGGACACGGTATTGGCGTCGACGGTGACGATGGACTGGTTGGCGGCATAGACACGCAGAGGCGTAGGAATTTCGATCTTCATAAGGCTCTCACTCCCTGGATAAGCGGCAAAGCGTTGAACTTGGGGAACTAACGATCTGCTGGAATTACCCGCTTTCACAGTTACTGTGTCCGGTTGATATTTCTGATATGCAGCCGATCATCGATGGATCGGCTGCGTCCAGCCTATCTCTTCGGGATACACCCACTGTGAAAACGGTCTAGCGGCACGACTGGGGAAGCCGTGCCATGGTACACAGCGCGCTTTGCGGGATGGAGATGGAGAACCCCATGGAACTCTCTCAGGCGCAGTATCTCATAAACCCGTGCCTGCGGGACGGGATCAGGTTTGGGGACGATTTCGGGTTCAGGTGCGATGAGCGGAGGATTGGGTATCTTTACCGGGCCTAAAGAGGCTGCTAAAAAAAGGCGATTTGTAAGGGGGAAACCATACCTCAGGGGCTAAAGCCCGAACCATTCTCGGCATTGATGGCACGGCTAAAAGCCGTGCCCTTTCAAAACTCGGGCACGTTTTCCGGGCCTAAAGGCCGCGTTTCAAATGCCGTGATTTTCCACGGGCTGAAGCCCGTGGCTTCTACCGCAGTCCCGCTCACGCGGGACCCCTTCGCGCAGGGGATTAAGACATCTGTCCTGCTTGCGCGGGGAGCACTTCGTGCAGGGGATCAAGAGATCAGTCCTGCTTGCACGGGAGCGCTTTGTGCAGGGGATCGAGACATCACTCCTGCTTGCGCGGGAGCACGTCGTGCACGGGATCAAGAGATCCAGTCCTGCTTGCGCGGGAGCGCTTCGTGCAGGGGATCAAGAGATCACTCCTGCTTGTGCGGGAGCACGTCGTGCACGGGATCAAGAGATCCACTCCTGCTTGCGCGGGAGCGCTTCGTGCAGGGGATCAAGACATCCAGTCCTGCTTGCGCGGGAGCACTTTGTGCAGGGGATCAAGACATCCAGTCCCACTTGCGCGGGACCCCTTCGTGCAGGGGATCAAGAGATCCAGTCCCGCTTGCGCGGGACCCCTTCGCGCAGGGGATCAAGTCATCCGGTCAGAGTGCGAGGCCGGGCTCGAGCTGGCCGGTTACTTCGATCTGTTGGTTCTGGAAGGCCTTGTCATCTTCGGTGGTGCCGGTGAGCAGGAACGAATTGGTCTGGCGCGCGGCGCCCTTTTCGACGGCGGTGATGACGTAGCTGCAGCCGATCCAGTGGGCTTCGGCAAAGTCGGTGGGCGACCACTGGGCGGGATGGTCGGGATGGGAGTGGTAGAAGCCGACGATGTCGAGGCCACGATCGCGGCCGAGGCGCTGAATCTTCACCAGCTCCTGCGGGGCGATGTGGTAGCGGTTATGGGCGGAATCGGTGCGGGTGTTGCCGGCGCGAATGGCATCCTCGACTTCGTTTACGCCGGTCAGGAAGCGGCCCAGCAGAACGCCGCAGCACTCATGGGGATAGGTTTCCTCCCCATGCTGGCGGAGGGAATCGTAGATCTGCTGGCTCAGCCGCAACAAGACTTATTCCTCCCAAAAGCGTTCGCTCAGATACTTGTCTGCCGCGTCGGGCAGGATGGTAACAATGGTGGCTTCTTTTTGCTTAGCCGCCTGCTCTTCGGCGATCTGGAGCGCCGCCACCACGGCGGCTGCGGCGGAGATGCCCACCAGCATGCCCTCGGTGCGGGCGAGGCGCCGGGCCATCGCATAGGCGGCTTCGGTCTCGACTTCGAGGTTGCGATCGGCCAGGGCCGGATCGTAGATCTTCGGGACAATCGCGGTGGGCATGTGCTTCAGGCCCTCGAGGCCGTGGAAGGGCGAGTCGGGCTGCATAGAGATGCACTGAATGTCGGGATTGACTTCCTTGAGGCGGCGGCTGGTGCCCATGAAGGTGCCGCTGGTTCCGAGGCCGGCAACGAAGTGGGTGAGGCGGCCGCCGGTCTGCTCCAGAATTTCGTTGGCGGTAGTGCGGTAGTGGGCGCGCCAGTTGGCCGGGTTGCTGTACTGGTCGGCATAGAAGTACTGAGGATCGGCGGCCAGTTCGCGAGCTTTGCGAATGGCGCCGTCGGAGCTCTCGGCGGGGTCGGTCCAGACGACCTCGGCTCCATAGGCGCTCAGGATGCGCTTGCGCTCGGGTGAGACGTTGGAGGGCATGCAGAGGGTGACAGGGAAGGCCATGGCGGCGCCGAGCATGGCATAGGCGATGCCGGTGTTGCCGCTGGTGGCGTCGAGCAGGCGCTGGCCGGGGCAAAGCTGCTCGTTGCGGATGGCTTCGAGCACGATGGCCGAGGCTGCGCGGTCCTTGACCGAACCGCCGGGGTTGGTCCACTCGGCCTTGCCGAGGATCTGAATGCCAGGCAGCTCCGCGGTGAGGCGCTCGAGGCGCACCAGAGGAGTGTTGCCGATGCGGTCGAGAAGCGTGGTGCCGGGCAGACCGGCTTTTGCTGAAACCAGAGTTGCCATATCAAAATTGCGCCTGCTGCCCGGTTATGCGAACCTGAAGAAGCGGGCAGGGAACAGTGTAACGAAGGCCCGCAGAAATCGCCTGCCATGCTCAAAAAGCCACGCCAGCGTTCTTACTCCGAAATTCTCAGCGAGCTTCGCCGTCTTCAATTCGATGTGCAGGACGTGCCGGGGGTCGCAAACCAGGCGCGGATCGCCAAAAACGGATATGCGCTGGTGGTGCAGAAGGACGACACGCCGTCAGGGCTGAGCATGGCGGTTCGTCCCGGTCCAGTGATCGGCGGAGAGATCGCCCAGCTTGTGGACCGCGGCTTTCAAAAATTCTTCAAGACCAGCAAGGCCGAGCTTCCGGCAACCGCCGAACGGCTCACGGGGCTGCACCATTTCGTCGAACAAGTGAAGGAAGTTGCCGGATCCATCACGCTTTATAACGAAGCGCTGGGAACGGTGAGCGACGCGTATCTGTACGACCGGGTGAAGGGGCGCGATCTGCCGGAGAGCCAGCGCCCGACGCCCGACTGGGAGCTTCCGGCTGAAGCCTCGCGGCGCGAATAGCGGCAGAAAATCTGTACGGCATCCGAACGCCGGCGCCTCAAACAGCGTCTATGACAACATGCACTTACGGTCAATTCCAGTCCTGACACTGGGGGCGGTCGCGGCATTGTTGTCTTCCTCATGGCTGGGGCATTCGCAACAGAGCACCCCGACGCGCCGGCCCGCGCCGCCGGCTCATGCACCGGTTGGGCCGAAGGGGGCGATTGCGATGCCTCCGGATCGCGCCGCGGACTCGTACGCGATCTATTCGCTGCTGATGCCGGGTCAGGTCTTCAGCAGCATGGCGCCCGAGCAGAACCGGCAGTGGGCGATTGCGGAAGTCACGGTGAACGAACAGGACCGCAATCCGGCGATTCCTCCGCAGGGCCAGCTGAAGGCGCCGCCTGATCATGTGCAGGCCTTCAACGAGGCGGTGGGGGATTACCAGGCAAACCGCTATGTGCGGGTACAGCTGACGCAGAAGCCGTTCACGGTGGGGCATTCTTTTACGCTGTTGGCACCCGATCAGGTGGATGAACTGCGCGCCGCCAAAGCCTCCTCGACGGCTCCTTCTGAAGTGCAGTCGCGGTGGGCGGGGTATCCGGGAATCACGTTCTTCAGCGAAGTGTATTTCGACACGCACCACACGGCGGCTCTGGTCTTTATGAACGACTGGTGCTCGCATCTGTGCGCCGCGGGCAGCTGGATTTATCTGGAGAAGCAGGGCGGGCGGTGGCAGCGGCGTTCGGGGATTGTGGTTCCGGGGGCGTGAACGGATGATCCAGCCTTTCCGGACCTAAAGGTCTCAAACTTACGCTTTCCTTTCCCCGGCCTGAAGGCCGGGGCTTCTACCGTCGTCCCGCTAACGCGGGACCACTTCGTGCAAGGGACCCATTCGTCCGGTCAAAGTTTCAGGGGCTTTTGAGCGGCTGGTGCTTGGGCCGCGTGGCGGGATGAGGGCGTGGTAGGCTTGGGTGTTTCTGATTCTCAGAAACCCTGACACTTCAGACGAAGCGCGCCATCGCCCTATGAAAAATCGTTTTATCGCTCTGCTTTGCCCGCTGGTTTTTAGTCTCATTGCATTCGCACAGCAGCCGCCACACTATCCCTTTAACGATCCGTCGCTGCCGGAAGAGAAGCGGATCGACAATCTGCTGTCGCTGATGACGGTCGATGAAAAGATCGCCTGTCTGGGAACGCAGACGGGAGTGCCGCGTCTGGGCGTTCCCAACATCGGGGCCTCGGAGGGCATCCACGGGGTGGTGCAGCGGGAGACGCGATTCGGGCGCCAGCCGATCACCACCACGCAGTTTCCGCAGCCGCCGGGGATGGGGGAGTCGTGGGATCCGGAGATGGTGCGGCAGGCCGCGGGCGTCGAAGGCTACGAGGCGCGCTTTATTTCGCAGACGCCGAAGTACAACCGGCAGATCCTGATGCTGTGGGGGCCGCAGTCGGATCTGGCGCGTGATCCGCGCTGGGGGCGCAGCGAAGAGGTTTACGGCGAAGACCCCTTCTTTAATGGAACCATGGCGGTTGCATTTATCCACGGTTTGCAGGGAAACGATCCCAAATACTGGCAGGCTGCGGCGCTGCTCAAGCACTTTCTGGCCAACAGCAACGAGAACTTTCGCACCAGCTCCTCCTCAAACTTCGACGAGCGGCTGTTTTGGGAGTACTACTCGGTGCCGTTTCGCATGGGCTTTCTGGAGGGCGGAGCGAAAGCGGTGATGGCCTCTTATAACGCGTGGAATGGCACGACCATGGTGGTCAATCCCATTCTCAAGTCAATCGTGCGCGATAAGTGGGGCGTCGACGTGCTCTCGAGTGACGGCGGGGCGGTGCGCCTGCTGGTCGACCCGCGCCATTTGTTCCCCAATCAGGAAGCGGCGGTGGTCGCGTGCATCAAAGCGGGAATCAACCAGTTCCTCGACCGCTATCAGGACGAGACGCGGGCAGCGCTGAAAGATGGCTCGCTTACCGAAGCCGATATTGATGCCGTTTTGCGTTACAAATTCCGCATCGCCATCAAGCTGGGGCTGCTCGATCCGCCGGAGATGGTTCCGTACACGAAGATTAAGGACTCGCCCGAGCCGTGGAATACGGACAGGGATCGCGATATCTCGCGCAAGATGGCTCTGGAGTCGGTGGTCCTGCTCAAGAACGAGAATCATTTTCTGCCGCTCGACAAGAGCAAGATCAAGTCCATCGCGGTGATCGGACCGCTGGCCGATTCTGTGCACTGGGACTGGTATGGCGGCACGCCGCCCTATACCGTCACGCCTCTGGAGGGGATCAGGAAAGAAGTGGGTCCCGACGTGAAGGTGAATTACGCCGCTGATGACACACCGGCCGGCGAGGCAGAGGCCGTCAACGCGGCACGGCATTCGGATGCGGCGGTGGTGGTGGTGGGCAACGATCCTACCTGCGGACCCGATGAGGCGCACGAATGGGTCAACTCGCCCGATGGGGGCGGCACACTGCCCTGCACAGTTCCCAGCGATGGGCGCGAAGGACGCGACCGCGCGAGCATCGACCTGGCGCAGGAGCAGCTCATCAAGCAGATCTACTACGTCAACCCGAAGACCGTGGTCATCCTGGTCTCGAGCTTTCCGTTTGCCATCAACTGGACCCAGGCCAGCGTGCCGGCGATCCTGCACATGGCTCACTCCTCGCAGGACGAGGGCACGGCGCTGGCGCAGGTGCTCTTCGGCGAATACAACCCGGGGGGGCACCTGGTGGAAACCTGGCCGAAGTCCCTGGATCAGGAACCGCCCATGATGGACTACAACATCCGCGACGGCCGCACTTACATGTACTTCAAAGGCGAGCCGCTTTATCCCTTCGGGTTCGGTTTGAGTTACACCACCTTTAAATTCTCGAATCTGCGGACGGATCAGTCGAGGTTAGGCAAAGACGGCACGGTGACGGTCAGCGTCGACGTCGCCAACACCGGCAGCCTGGCCGGCGACGAGGTGGTGCAGTTGTACGTAAAGCATCTGCACTCGAAGGTGGAACGGCCGCGAGAGGAGCTGGAGGGGTTCGAGCGGGTGCGGGTGGAGGCCGGGCAGACGAAGACGGTGAAGATTGAGCTGCCCGCTTCAAGACTGGCTTATTGGGACGTGAAGACGAACGCATTTCAGGTGGAGAGCGAACCGGTGAGCCTGATGGTCGGCGATTCGTCGGCCAATCTGCCGCTGAACACCACAGTGCACGTCGAATAGGGGGGACTGGCCGTCCCGGGACTGGCCGTCCAGGCGGATGCCTTCGGCGGGACCTCTCAGGGACTGTCGTGGAGTCGTGGAATCCCACATCTGCCAACAGCGGGCAGATATGGGGCACCCCGGGGACTGGCCGTCCAGGCACAGGCGCTTCGCGCGTATGAAGGGGCTATGCGGTCGCGAGCGGCTGGTGTGTCTGCCACTTACCGCTTCGCAGCAGAGCATCGATGCGAGCGGGCTCCATGGGGCGGGCGAAGTAGTAGCCCTGGCCGCAGGGACAGCCGAGGTTCTTCAGCTCCTGCAATTGCGCGGCATCTTCGATGCCTTCAGCGACCACGTCGAGGCCGAAGGAACGAGCCAGATCGAGAATGGAGCGCACGATCTGGTGGGATTCGCGGTCGCGCACCATGCCCTGCACAAAGGAGCGATCAATCTTGAGGGTGTCGAAGGGATAGCGCTGAAGGTAATGAAGGGAACTGTAGCCGATGCCGAAGTCGTCCATATGCAGGCCGACGCCGAGCCTGCCCAGCGCCTGCATGGTTTCCAGGGCAAAGTCCGCGTCCGAGATGAGGCTGCTTTCCGTTACTTCGAGGCGCAGGCAGCCGGGTCCGAGGTGGGTGTCGGAGAGCACCTGGCGGACACGTTCAACCAGGTTGGCACGCTCGAACTGGCGGGCCGAGAGGTTCACGCTCATGCGCGCGCTTTTCAGCTCGGGATGGGCGCTGCGGCGCCAGGTGACGAGCTGGCGACAGGCTTCCGCCAGACCCCAGTCGCCGAGCGGCAGGATGAGGCCGGTCTGTTCGGCAAGCGGGATGAACTCAGCCGGAGGAAGGAGCCCACGGCGCGGGTGGTTCCAGCGCACGAGAGCCTCGAAGCCGATGATGCAGCCGGTACGGAGATCCACTTCAGGCTGGTAGTAGAGGGTCAGTTCGCCGGAGCGAATGGCGCGCTCCAGATCCGCTTCCATCTCCAGGTTTTCGAGCGCCTGCTCGCGCATTCCGCTGGAGTAGGAAACCACATTGAGGGACTCACTGGCGCGCGCATGGGTCAGCGCGCTTTCAGCATCGCTCATCAACTGTTCCGGGTGGCAGTTGGAGGGGTCGGCTTTAGCGAGGCCGATGGCGAGCGGCACCGTGACGCGGTGTCCGCGCCAGAGAAAGGGATCACGAAAGGTGGCTGCGATTTCTGTGGCAAAGCGCAGAGCCTCCGCCTCGTCCTGTACGGATTCAAGACAGATGAGGAACTCAGCTCCGTTCAGCCGCGCGGCAATGGAGTGCTCGGGCAGCATGTCCTGCAGCCGCGCCGCGGTTTCCATCAGCAGGCGATCGCCGCCGCTGCATCCGAGGGTTTCATTCACGCGCTCGAACTTGTCGAGTGCCAGGGAGAGCACGGCGAAGTCCCAGCCGCCGTGGGCCCGCGCACATTCTATGCGGTGCTCGAGGTGATCGACGAAGAAGATGCGGTTCGGCAATCCGGTGAGGGGATCGGCCATGCGGGTTTCGGTATTGTCGGTCAGCGAGCCGGCGAGATGAGTCACCTGGCCTCTGGCGTCCTCGGCCACAACGCCGCGAGCGAGCACCCAGCGCCAGGCACCGCTTTCGTGGCGAATGCGATGCTCGTTGCGCAGAGTTCTGGTTTTACCGGCGCGGACGGCGCGCAGCTCCGCCTCAAAACGAGGCTTGTCATAAGGGTGTATGCGATCCATCCACGCGCTCAGCTGCGAGCAGGTGTCGCTGCTGCCGATAATCGCCCGCCAGCGAGTGGAACACCACAACTGGTCGGCGATCAGATCCCAGTCCCAAAAGCCGTCCTGGGAGGCTTCGAGGGCGAGCGCGTAGCGGTACCAGTCGTCTCCGTTATCCCGTCTCTTCTCCTGCGCCATGGATCTCCCTGCTGATTCTTGAAACCAGCGATGGATGGGCGGCTCTCGAGTTTCTTCTGATCGGACAGCATGCTCCGGTAAACGAGACAGGAGCACGGGTCTGCTGGTTTGCCGCCTTCCGCCTGTACCGGGTTACATCGGCACGGGTGCGCTGCGCATGAGGGCCTGCGATCGACGAGCAGGCGATATGTTGGAAGAGGATGGCGTGAAGTCCCGGAGAAAATTTGCCTGAGAGTGACCCAAAGCTGAACAGGAGAATGCGATGAAGCATGAACCGCTGGTGCTGGCGCTGGCGCAGCGTGAGGATCCACAACTCGAAGAACTGCGGGGGCTGCCGCATGTGGTCGGCAGGGACGCGGCGGATTTTGCGCAGGCGGCGGTGGAGGCGGAGGTCATTCTGAACTGGTCCGGCTCGCGCGAACTGCTGCGCTCGGTATTTCTGATGGCGCCGAGGGTGCGCTGGGTGCATTCACGGGCGGCGGGCCTGGACAATCTGTTGTTTCCCGAACTGGTGGAGAGCGATGTGCCGCTGACCAACGGCAGCGGAGTCTTCAGCCAGTCGCTGGGCGAGTTTGCGCTGGCGGCGATGCTGTTTTTCGCGAAGGACATTCGTCGGATGCTGCGCAACCAGGAAGCCGGGCGATGGGAGCAGTTCGATGTGGATGAGATCGCCGGGCAAACGGTGGGGATTATCGGTTACGGCGATATCGGCCGCGCGGTGGCACGGCGCGCGCATGCCATGGGCATGAAGGTGCTGGGCCTGAAGCGACATCCTCCCGCAGCGCAGGATCCGCTCGTAGAGCGATTCTACCGGCCAGAGGCGATCGGGGAGATGCTGGCTCACTGCGACTATGTGGTGGCTGCGGCGCCCCTGACCGGGGAGACGCGGCACATGGTCAGCGATGCGGCGTTTGGGGCGATGAAGCCGAGCGCGGTGGTCATCAATGTTGGGCGCGGACCGGTGATTGACGAGGCGGCGCTGGTGCGCGCGCTGAGCGAGGGGAAGATTCGGGGAGCAGCGCTCGATGTTTTCGAGGAAGAGCCGCTGCGGGCGGGACATCCGTTTTACGGGATGGAGAACGTGCTGCTCTCGCCGCACACGGCCGATCACACGCGCGACTGGCTGGAGCAGGCGATTCGGTTCTTTTTGCGACAGTACGAGCGGTTTGTGAAGGGAGAGCCGCTGGAGAACGTGGTCGACAAGAAGCTGGGGTATTGAAGATTGCTAAGGGGAGAAGTTGCGACGCTGTTCCGCAGAACGTTTCCGGGCCTAAAGGCCATGAGTTTCATGCTTGCGTTTCCCCGGCCTGAAGGCCGGGGCTTCTACCGCAGTCCCGCTCACGCGGGACACATCATGTGAAGAATCGATTCATCCGGTCAGAGCGATCATGTACTCGCTGGCATCATCCTGATGAAACGGGTGGCAGCATCAGAAGCCGTCGAGGAATCACGAGCCGCAGCGGCTAGAAGCGCAGAAGGTAGGAGACCTTCACGTACAGGTTTTTGCCGTCGTTCATCAGCGAGGAAGAGGTTGGGGCGAGGATGGGGTCGGTGGTGTTGCAGGTGCCGTCACCGGTGCGGGTGCAGAGGGCGCGGTCGAGGTTGGCGAAGTTCCCGATGTAGCCGACGTAGAGGGCGGTGCCCGGGTGGGGCATGTAGGTGAAGAGGGCGTCGGCAAAGAGGGTTTTGGAGTTGGCCTGATCGGTGTAGGAGGAATTGGGGAGGGTTGCGATGTACTGCCCGATCAGGTTGACGGAGGCGGCTTTGGTGAGCTGATAGTTCCAGCGGGAAATCAGCTCGTGGTTGTCGTAGACGACGTCGCCGCTGTCGAGGTTGGTGAAGTGGGTGTAGACGTAGCTGTTCTGCAGGTCGATGGAGCTGATGGGCTTCACTTCGACGTTCAGGTTGGGGGACGAGACATTCACGGGACCTGGGCCGGCGCCGTCGGGCGGCGAGTAGTTGATGACGGTGCCGCGATAGTAGCCGCCGCCCAGCGCGAAGTAGGGCAGAGGCGAGGTATAGAAATTTAGCCCTTCGGTGTGGCTGTGATACTCGACATCGGCCGGCAGGGCGGAGTAGTCGATGGGACGGAGGCGATCCTGGCCGAGGTCGATATCCGCGGAGAGCGACGTGCGGCCTTTGAAGCTGAAGCTGTACGACGGGTTGACATAGTAGTCGAGCGGAACGCCATTGTGATCCCAGATCCGTTCGCTGTAGATGCCGGGGCCGTGCGAGAGGATAGGGCCATGCGTCGGGCGAAAGGTATAGCTGAAGGCGCCGTTGGGCTCGCGGACATCGGGACGGGCAAAGAAGCCGGTGTCCGTTACAAATCCCGCTGAGTTGTCGCTGTAGGACGTCCAAAAGCTGCGATGCAGGTCGGAGTAGCTGACCTGATCGTAGTACGCCTGGCCGCTGCAGGTGAGAGCGTAGTTCTCGCAATATTGTTCGCCCTGAGTGGAGTTGCTGACGTTCCTGGTCTCGGACGTGACGGCCTGGCCGGTGAAGGTCCAGCGGTTCTTCACGCGGGCACGGTAGTCGAATCCGCCGGCGCGATTGAAGGAGTTCTGATACTCGCGATCGGCATAGATGAGCCCCACGTTGGAGAGGGAACCGATGTCGCGATTGATCCGCCCGACGTAGAAATGCGCGCGGCTGTCGGCTTCGGAATCGCCTGCGGGAACCGCCTGGCCGGGGCTGCGGTCATCGACACCAAGGACACCCATGGCCCAGGGGCCGAGTTTGCCGGTGAGGCGGGCTCCATACTGCGGGGTCACGATGTTGTTGGTGTAGTAGAGGCTGATCGGCGTGGCGAAGTAGCTGCTGTTTTCGATGAAGAAGGGCCGCACTTCGGGGAAGTAGGGAGGGAAGCGCTGATTCGGCGTGGCCGGGTTGTTGATGCCGACCTGGCTGAAATCGGGATTGACGGTGGCATCGAGCACGAGGCTGTTGTGCAGGATGAATTTCGAATCGAGGCCGGTGTAACCCTGGAGGTGCTTGTCCTGGAAGTAAGGATTGACGGGGTTGACCGTATTCAGCTGGCGCAGATTGCGGGCCAGAGAATAGGGCTCGAACTGCGAATTGCGCCCGTGCTCGATGTCCTGGAAGCCGAGAACTTCCATGTCCTGGGTGAGGCGGCCGGCGATGTTGTGATTGCTGCGGGGCCAGTAGTCGGTCTCATTGGTGTGGGAGATACTGCGGCCGAGGATGATGCCCCAGGTGCGCAGTTCGCCGGCGGCAGCTTTGGCGAAGTAAAGACTGGCGAAGGGAATGCGGAACAGAACCACGTAGCCTGACGCGGTGCGTTTACCCCAAGTGTCCCACACCGTATCGAAGGAGAAATCGTAGCCGGTTTGTTCGCTGTAGAGGGCGTCAGCCTGAATGCCAAGAGCATTGCTCTGGAAGGAGAAGGCGCGGCGCTGATCGTGGAAGGTATCGAGCATCACCTGGACGTTGTCGTCGTCGCCGAGCGAGTCGCGAGCCAGCATGTGAGCGCGGACTAATCCGGGGGCGGTGTCGCGGCAGACGAAGGCGGCGAAGAAGTATTCGTGGGTGTAACCGAGGTAGGCTGTGGTGCGGTCAGAGGGGCGGCGGCCGTCGTCCGGGTAGCGCTCGACGAACTTGTCGATGCGCAGCATCTCGGTGGCAACGCCGGAGGGGCCGGAGGGCGTAAGGAAATCGGCGAATTTCGGCGCGATCGCAAGCCGAGGGATGATGACGGGCTGGGGATGGGAAGCGAGGCTGATCGACCCTGCATGAGGCCTGGCGGGCATACCGCCGCCATCGGGCCGCGCGGCGGCATGCGCCGATGCGAGCGCGAAGAGGCAGGCCAGAGACACAGCCAGCGTTTGCAGGAACTTCAGAACCATATTCGAGCCGATCGTGTGGACAGGACGGCAGATCCCAAGTGGTACAGGAAGCGAGCGCAGGCTTCCGCAAAGCAGCCCTTACTTCTTTTATAACCCAGATGCGGAGAGGAAGATGCGGAGACGTCTGACCACTGTGCAGATGACGGGCACCGTGGTACTCAGGAGGGCGAGGGCGCATTGGGCCAGAGAAGGTTCAGCCGGCGACCGGCCATTTTGATTTCGGTCCAGGATGCTCCCAGCACCTCGCCATCGGCTTCGACCAGCAACGGCGCGCCAGGCCCGTTGCTGCGGAGGGCGCGACAGACCAGCCGCTCGACGGTGACGTAGCGGGGGAAGGGCAGGCCGGCCCAGCCGAATGCGCCGTCGGTCTGGCGCGTGGCGAGGGCATGAAAGCTGGCGTGCGCGAGGCCGATCCGGCTGGTGGGAGGAACCCACGCGACACGGAGCCAGGGCGCGAAGGGATCGCCTCCGGGGCGCCAGCGGTTGATGGCGGGGACGTGGGTGGCGATGGCCTCGCAGGCGTTTTCCCGGGCTGTGGTGCCGTCAGCGAGCCGCATCTCGATCTCAAAGGTTTGGACGGGATGCTCGATGAGCAGACGCGCGCCTCCAACGAAGTAGGCCAGGCGGCCTCCGCGACGCTTTCCCTGACCGGTGGGGGCCAGATTCATGAGAGCGGCGTGAACGCCCATGCCGGCGGCAATGAAGAAGTACCAGCTGCGGTTGCGGTCATGGCCGGGGGGACTGACGGTGATCTGCCCCAGGCTAACGGCGCGGGGACTCGAGTCCACAAGGAGCTCGGCGGCAAGCAGGGGATTGCGCGGCAGACCGAGGTTTTGCGCGATGACGTTTCCGGTGCCGAAGGGCAGAACGCCCAGCGAGGCATTGGATCCGGCGACTCCCTGGAGGATCTGGAAGATGGTGCCATCGCCACCGCAGACCAGCACAGTATCGAACCCGGCGGCAACCGCTTCACGCGCCTGATCGCCCGCAGATTGCGCGGAGAGGGTTTCCTGGAGATGGACGGCAGAGCCGCGGGCACTCAGCAGCTCGGCGATCTGCTCCACCGTGGCACGGCGCCGCGCGGTGTTGATCAGCAGCGGATTGAGGAAGATCTGGACGCGGCGCATCAGGTCAGGGTAGAGGCAAAGTCCTGAGAAGCATATGAACAAACGGTGAGATGCGGGGCGGGGAATCCGCACGGTCAACGGACGCGTACCTGAGAAACCATCCGAACGGCGAGAGCTGCCGGGAGTGCGGTGGTATCCCACGTCTGCCAGGAGCGGGCAGACATGGGGCACCCGCCTCTGCGGGCTTTCCTGTTCTCGCGGGAATCTGCTGCCGGTTACCACTGAGTGGGGCTGGATTACCGCCCGTTTCGGGAACGCAAATATCTGCGTCCGAGGTCTCCGGAGCGGGCGTATACAGAAGTGTAGGCAGGTGCTGGACTGAACGTTGACGAGCACACCTTCCGCTCGCTCATGCTGGAACACCAGGGCATGGTGTACAGCATTGCACGGCGAATCCTGGGGGACCGCTTCCTGGCCGAAGAGGCAGCGCAGGACGTCTTCCTGGAGTTGCATGCTACACTGGGCGACCTGCAGACGAACGAGCACGTGACGCACTGGCTGCGGCGGGTCACGGTGCATCGTTCCATCGACCGGGTCCGCCGTCGCGAGCGGCGGCCGGAAGTGTCGATGGATCAGGAAGACCTCCCCGAGCTGGGCGTCGAGGCCGCGCCCGGCGATCCGTTACTGAGCCGCCAGCTGCGGCAGCTGGTGGGTTCGCTTCCGGTGGTGCCACGCACCGTGGTGGTGCTGCGCTATCAGGAAGACATGTCGCCGGAAGAGATCGCAGCGGCCATGGAGATGCCGGTTGCGACGGTGAAGAGCCACCTTCGGCGCGCGCTGAAACTGCTGCGGGAAAAGGCGGCGCGGGTTTTGCGCTGAAGGCCCGGCGCCCAGGTGAAAGTGAGGCAGTTATGTACGAAACCGACGCGGATCTGGAACAGGCGCTGTATGCGGCGCTGGCCCGCGAAAGCGCTCCGGAGAGCCTGCTGGCTGCGGTGGATCAGCGGCTGGCTTCCGCCATGCAGCAGACGGTTTTCATTCCCACTTTTGCCGGACTGCAGATCACGACGCAGTCCCGCTGGACGAGCCTGCTTTCGCTGGGAACGCACGCTCTGCTGGCGGCGCTGATTCTGCTCTTTGCGCTGAACAGCTGGCATCAGCGCCTGATCCAGAAGAAATTGATGGCGACGCCGGTCGACATTACGCCCTTTGTTCCGCTGGCGCCGATGAAGGACACGATGGGGGGCGGCGGTGGTGGCGGGAACAACGAGCTGCTGGAGGCCTCGAAGGGGCATCTGCCGGAGATGGCTAAAACGCAGATTGCGCCTCCGCAACTGCTTCGCCTGGACAACCCGAAGCTGGCGGTCGAGCCAACGGTCGTGATGCCGCAGCAGATCAAGCTACCGGACGCGCCGAATATGCCGGATGTGGGCCTGCCGCAATCCCCGCAGGTAGCGTTCTCATCGCAGGGAACAGGAACCGGGTCGGGATTTGGCAGCGGCTCCGGAGGGGGCATCGGAACCGGACACGGCAATGGGATTGGGCCGGGCGACGGCGGTGGATACGGCGGCGGGATCTATCATCCTGGCGGCGGAGTCTCGAATCCGGTGCTGATTTACGCGCCCGATCCGGAGTTTTCTGACGAGGCGCGGCGCGCGAAATATCAGGGTGTGTGCGTGCTGGAGCTGATCGTCGATGCGCAGGGCAATCCGCAGCGTGTCCATGTGGTGCGGCCGCTGGGCATGGGCCTCGACGAAAAGGCGCTGGAGGCTGCGAGGCAGTACAAATTCAAGCCGGCAATTTATCAGGGGCACCCGGTCGCGGTAATCATCCAGATCGAAGTGAACTTCCGCATCTACTGAGGTTGGCGGCCGCGCCGGTCTGAATGGTAATCATGGGGCGTTGTGCGGAGAACAAAAGTTTGCCCCAAAGATAGGATAGAATGCCTTGCGCGCCTGCGGTACGCTGCGCGTGAGGGGATACAGGGCCACCGAGTCACGACCCCCCGGGCAAGGCTGGCCCGAAGAACACAATGGTGTTGTGCTCCGGTCACGGGGGTCGCTGGATCTGCCTGCTGGTTTGCCTGCTGATAGCTGGAGAGTGTCTGACCGCTGGAGCGGGGGCAATCTCCGGACACAATCACAGACTCCACGAGAATATTTTGCACACCGCTGCTGCGAGTCTGATCACGCAGACAGGCTGGTACCGCAGGCCAGTCCCGTGGCTCGGGGGTGTGGCGGCAGCGATTCTGCTGAGCTGGGGCACGGTCACGCTGCGAACCCGCAGCCTGGTGCGTCACCGGCGGAAACTGGAGCGGCTGGTTGCGGAGCGGACGGCACAGCTCCAGCTGGAGAAGCAGGCGCTGGCGGCGGCGCGGGAAGCGCTGCAGGTGCAGGCGACGCACGATTCGCTGACCGGGATATGGAACCGCGCGGCGATTCTGGAGCATCTCGAGCGCGAAGCTGCGCGCGCGGTGCGCGAGGGGTCGGTGCTGAGCGTGATTATGGCGGACCTCGATCATTTCAAGCAGGTCAACGACAGCTATGGCCATCTGTGCGGCGACCGAGTGCTGCGGGAATCGGCGCAACGGCTGCAGGGATGTCTGCGCCGTTACGACTTCATCGGCCGGTACGGCGGGGAGGAATTCCTGATCCTGATGCCAGGCTGTGATCCGGCATCGAATGCGGGACGTTTCGAAGCTATGCTGGCCTGCACTCATGGGCGCCCCTTTCCGGGCTGCGGGCCGGATGTCCAGATCACCTGCAGTCTGGGGGTAACGGTGCTGCGTCCCGGAGGCCAGGCCCCATCTTCAGAGGAACTGCTGCAGTCGGCGGACGAGGCACTGTATCGGGCCAAACAGGCGGGCCGGAACTGCGTGCGGTACGCGGACATCAGCTAGGGCGAACGCGTGCCTTTTGAAACCCGGGAGTTTTTCCGGAGCCTCTTCAGGCCGGTTGCGGCAGCGGTGAATGCGCGGGCTGCGGCGTGGAGCGCTGGACCCGCAGGTTGTCGAGCGCGTATTCGAGGTAGCGGGGGTCCATCTGCGGAACCTGCTCCATGAAACGACAGGTTGCGATGACCTGATCGACGATGAATTTGGGCTGATAGGCGGCCAGTTGCAGGCCTTTTTCTATTTCGATTCTGTAGACGATGGAGTCGAAGGTCTCACGGGAGAGGCTGATGCCCACTTTGGCGCACTCGGCCTCGAAGATGCGGCGGAAGGAGTCGACGCTGGGCGCGCCCACCTCGATTTTGTAGGGGAGGCGACGGAGAAAGGCGGGGTCCATCAGATCTTCCGGCTCGATATTGGTGGAGAAGATGACGAGTTCCTCAAAGGGAATGCTGAAGCTCTTGCCGGTGTGGAGCTTGAGGTAGTCGATGCGGTTCTCGAGGGGGACGATCCAGCGGTTGAGCAGCGCGGTGGGGCTGACGATCTGCCGGCCAAAGTCGTCGATGATGAAAGTGCCGCCCAGCGCCTTGATATGGAGGGGTGCCTCGTAATAGTGGCCGACGGCGTTGTAGAGGAGGTCGAGCATCTCGAGGGTGAGCTCGCCGCCGGCAACCAGAAACGGCCTGCGGCAGGGAACCCAGCGGTGGTCGAGAACATCGTGGCGAACCGCCGGGAGTCCGAGATCGCCGAGGTCGGCGGGATCGACGGCGACGTGAATCGCCGGGTCGAAGACTTTGATGATCTGGCCCTCGACGGCGATGGCGTACGGCACGTAGATGATGTCGCTGAAGACGTTGGCGAGGCAGCGGGCGATGGAGGTTTTTCCGTTGCCGGGCGGCCCGTAGAGCAGCATGGCACGGCCGGAGTTCAACCCCGGCCCGCACTTCTCGATGAGAGCGTCGTCGAAGGTGAGAGAGCCAATGGATTTGCGGATGCGATCGAAGGTGATGACTTCGTTGGTGAGCTTCTGGTGCACGACCTGGTCGTTGAACTGATCGAGTGGGACAGGCGCGGGACCGATATAGCCCACCTGTCCAAGGGCATCGAGCGCCCAGCGCTTTCCCGCTTCAGTGAATTCGTAGCTGGCGCCGCCAACCCGGTCGGCCCCGCGCACGCCCAGCGATTGAAGCAGCTTGCGATCGACGGCCATCTGCACGAGTTCAGTCACCATGCGCGCAGGGAGCATGATGGCGTCGGTGATCTGGCGGATGGTCTGCAGACGGGCGGAATAGATGAGCTTCATCACGAGGCCCATCAGGTCGACACTGTCGATGCCGGTGGCGGCAATATCGGCGGGCTCGATGGGAAAGTGATGCAGAAACGCTTCCAGCGCGTCCTGCGTCAGCGCTCCCATAGTGACGAGGTTCTCGCCCAGCCGGCCGCCATAGGTGGCCTGATGTTCAAGCGCCTTCGATATGTCCTCGACCGTGACCAGCCCGGCCTGGACGAGCAGATCTCCTAACTGCAAGCGCGTGGCGATGACATCCTCCTGGAACCGGTATGCGCGGTCGTCGTGATGGGGAGTGCCGCGCGCCTGGGGCGCACGGCACAAAAGCAATGCAATAAAGTGTCGATCGGAAATCAGGCGAGAGCCTGGCTGGCCCGACGAATCGAGCCTACCGCGCCGGCTGGCGATCCGCCCATCCCTCTTCCGTGGTGTAGTGCCCGGATCGAGAACTGGCGTAGGACCGCCATGGCGAAAGCTCGGAGAGAGCCGGCGCTGCAGAAAGGCAACCGGAGCCTCGGACGCCGATGTGGGGATGACAGCTTCAGGGTTGTGGGCAGGCAGGATGCTGGATTTCCTACCCGGGAGGCCAGTGCATCTGGCGTCCACCCATGAGGTGGACGTGGAGGTGGTCGACGGTCTGTCCGCCTTCAGGGCCGGTGCTGATGACGACGCGATAGCCTTTGCTGAGCCCCTGCTCGCGGGCAATCTCAGCTGCGGCAGAAAGAAGACGGCCGAGCAGGGCTTCGTCTCCGGGCGCAGCATGGGCGAGCGAGGCAAGATGCTTCTTCGGAATCACCAGGATGTGGGTCGGCGCTTTGGGGTCGATGTCGTGGAAGGCGAAGATCTGTTCGTCTTCCCGGACCTTCTTCGAGGGGATGGTGCCGGCCGCGATTTTGCAGAAGATGCAGTCCACGGGTTTCTCCTTTGGGGGCTCTCGGGCTCGGCTCGGGGATCTCCTGATCAGAAGCGGAGGTAGACGCCTGCCATTGGCTCCGAGGTTTCGCGGAAGGCGTTGGTGGTGAGGGCGGCCTCGCCGAAGTCGGGCGCTTTGTAGAAGAGGCCGCGGTACTGCACGCGGACGCCGAAGTGGCCGGTGAGAAGCGGCATGTTGACGCCGACTCCGAAGTTAACCGCGGGCCTCGCCTGATACTGCACGTTCTGGCCACCGTTCAACGACGGAGAGAAGACGAGAGCGCTGACGCCGGCGGTACCGAAGGGCTGAATGCCAAGCAGGCTTGTGCCGTGCACGTAGTATGAGCCGCTGAACTCGTGGGTATTGTGCTGAATGCCGAAAGCCTGGCCAGTGTAGTGCTCGGTGTAGCGGCTGTATCCGTAACCGGCCTCATAGCCGAGCCACCAGTGGTAGCTGTGACGGAAGCTGGCTTCTCCTCCCGCCGATTTTGTCGGACGGTCGGTAATGCCGTTTCCAGTGGCAGTGGAGGTGAACTCGGCCATGCCCTCCACGGCGACGTCGGAATTGCTGAGCGCCTTTTGCGCATGCGCGGGAGCAATCAGGAAAGCCGGAGCAGCGAGAAGCAGCAGGCTGGACAAAGCGAACTTCCGGAAAAGCATTCGAGCGGGAAACCTCCAGATCCATAGTAAAGTGCTGGTTCGAAACGTGCCCGTCCGGGAGCGCCGGAAGCTTCCGGATTGATGTGCGGGCGGGAGGGTGAGAGGGAGATGTACCCGTCAAGCTGATAACGAGTTTGGTTCCATGGGGTCGAGGTCCGGGCCCGCTAGAGGGATTGAGGACCCCTCTGACTGGCTTCTTTTCGCCGTTCACCGGACGCATTGACCGCCTGAGACCCGATTTCTACCATTCAGCCCCACCGGTTTGGCACCGAGGCCGGCGACGCCTATGCTGAAAACTGGTGAAGTCCTGGCAGAGCAACAACTTATCGAGTCCCCCAGGCAACTCCAAAGCATCTTGCAAGACCAGGAGATTTCAGCAATGTCAAAAGCCGTCAAATACGCAGAGAGAGCGGTGACCGCCGCGGCCCAGGGCGCCTGGACCGTGTTCGAGAAGCTGAACAGCATCAGCCCCAACCCCTCGTTCACGCCGAAATGGTCCGATAAGCCGCTGCTGAAATCATGGCAGAAGGAGAAGCCGCCGCTCGGCTGGCCGCGCACGACCGATTCGCTGTGTCCGAAGTGCGTGCCGGAGATCCGGCAGCAGATTTTGGACGGCAAGCTGCCCCACGAGATCCTGCTCAACGAGAAGGTCGGCGAGATCAAGGCGCAGATCATCGAGCGCGACGGCCAGATCCTGATGGTGAAGGATTGCCCGAAGCACGGACACTTTGAAGACGTGATGTCGATCGATCCGGCGTTTATGAAGCACCTCGAGGAGGTCTTCCCCGGCCGCGACATTCGCGCGCACAACGACGACAAGCTGCACAACCACGGCACCTCGACCGTGACGCATGGCCGTGGATCGGTGCTCACCATCGATCTCACTAATCGCTGCAACATGATGTGCGATCCGTGCTTCATGGATGCGAACCAGGTCGGCTTCGTGCATGAGCTGACGTGGGATGAGATCAAGACCATGCTGGACAACGCCATCACGATTAAGCCGCGGCGGCAGATGTCAGTCCAGTTCTCGGGCGGCGAGCCCACGCTGTCGCCGTACTTCCTCGACGCGATCGCTTATTCGCGTAAGGTTGGCTACAACTCGGTGCAGGCGGCGACCAACGGCATCGAGTTTGCGAAGTCGAAGGAGCTGTGCCGCGCGGCGGCGGAAGCGGGTCTGCGCTATGCGTATCTGCAATTCGACGGCATCGGCAACGCGGCCAACTCGCACCGCAAAGTCGGCAACCTGTTTGATGTGAAGCTGCAGGCGATTCACAACCTGCACGAAGCCGGCGTGGACATCGTTCCGGTGACGACCATCATTAACGGCATCAACAACGAGCAGGTTGGGCACATCATCCAGTTCGCGCTGGACAATCCGAAGAAGATCAACTTCCTCAGCTTCCAGCCGGTTTCGTTCACCGGCCGCGACGAGGCGGTGACCGACGAACGGCGCACGGCGCAGCGCTACACGCTGAGCCACATGGCGCACGACGTGAAGAATCAGACCGGGCTGGGCGTGCCGACGCGCGACTGGTTCCCGATCAGCTTCATGAGCACCTTCTCGGACTGGGCGGACCTGGTGCATGGGCCGAACCATGAGTGGGGACAGCTCAGCTGCGGATGCCATCCGAACTGCGGCATCGGCATGGCGCTGATGATCGACAAGGAAACGAAAGAAGCGGTTCCGGTGACGGCATTCCTGAACGCGGAGCGGCTGGCGACCGACATGGCCAAGATCAACGACGCGGCCCGTGGCAAGACGCTGTCCGTCATCGGGGCGGCGCTGTCGCTGCTGCGGAACTACGATCCGAGGAAGTCGCCGACGCACTTCCGCATCGTGGACCTGCTGCAGAAGTTCGACAAGTGCTTTGGCGCAACCGGCCGGAATTACGGCAAGGTGACGGGCGACCGCACCATGGCCGACATCGAGCAGCGGCGCGCGGATCGCTGGAACTTCCTGTTCATCGCAGGCATGTGGTTCCAGGACCTGTTCAACTACGACTTCCGGCGCACGGAGCAGTGCATTATTCCGTACGCGACCCAGGAAGGCGAGATCAGCTTCTGCGCTTACAACACCGGCGTCGGCTGGCGGAACATCATCGAGAAGATGCACATGACGTCCACGCTCACCAAGTGGTATGAGGAGCACGGGCGGCATGAGATCTTCGCGGGCGGCAAGAAGGTCGGCATGGAGTCGGCGCAGCATACCCTGCAGCTGAACGCGGAGCACGTCAACGCCGCGGCCAACAACAGCCTGGACAAGCTGGGCATCGCGAAGAACGCGCGCGAAGAGAAGCTGCGCGCTCGCGAAGCGAAGCTGAAGCAGGATGCCGAGAATGCGAAGATGGCGAAGCTGTATCGCGAGCATGTGCTGGGCGAGAAGCCGGTCGAAGGGCTGGTGTCGATCGACGCGATCGCTCCGGCGCCGAAGCCTGCGAAGGCCGAGCAAGCCGGCGAACCGGTTATGGGGGACTAGGGACTTCGCGTCCTGCGGGACTGGCCGTCCAGGTGGACGCCGCTTCGCGGCAAAAGCTCTCCCCGCAACAGACAATCTGCCTTGACCACGAAGGCCACCTGGAAACGGGTGGCCTTTGCTGCATGGATCCTGATTTACGGCCTGCGGCGGCGGGATCAATCCTCTTTTTTCGTTAGCTGCGGCAGCATGAGGCGAGCGCGGGCGCGCAGCGCAGGAGTGGAGCTGTGGCGGGCATGCTCGAGTAATTCGAGGGCTTCGTCGCGAAGCTCGGGCTCGTTCAGGGCCAGGACCGCGAAGGCTTCCAGAGCCATGGCGCGGACGGCGATGCGGCCTTCCTCGATGCCGGCGCGCACCAGCGGGATGAGGTGCATGCGCTGATCGTGGGTCTCGGCGGCGAGGGCCGCGGCGACCAGTGCGTACTGGCGGGCCTGCCATTCCGCGAGAGGCCAGGTGGCGGCGACGTCGGCGAGGAGGTTGGCGTAGGGTGAGAGCGCCCCAGGCTCGCGCATCCCGATGAGGCGGGCCATTTCAGCGGCGCGGCGATGTTCGAGGGTGTCCTTCGAAAACAGCTGGCGCACGAGGTTGCACTCGGCGAGGCGGCGGGGCTTCGCGAAGAATTCACGGACAGCAGCGGGTGCGTCGCTGGATTTCCAGGCAGCGGGCTCTTTGCGCCGGGGCGACGGTGCCGGAAGGATGGAAGGCTTTTCGCGTGGGACGCGTGGGACGCGCGGGGCGGAGGGGGCAGGGCGCGGCAGGGGCAACGGGTTCCGCGGAGTAACCATCGTGTCCCTCGCAGGCGGCCAGTATACGGCGGGCAGGTGAGGACGCGCCTAGAATGTTGGCACTTGCCATGAACAAACCTGCACGCGTTTTCATCCGGCCAATCGTTCTTTCCATGGCGCTGGCGACGGCAGCGTTGACCGCTGTGCCCGCCCGCGCGCAGTTCTCGAATCCCGAGCCAGCGACGACCAAGGTGGACAATGCAGCGGCGCTGCGGCCACCGGCTGGGTCGAGAGTGGCGATTGTGGAGTGGGAAGATCTCGAATGCCCGGACTGCGCGCACGCCAACCCGATGCTGAAGGATGCTGCGGAGAAGTACCACATTGCCTGGGTGCGCCACGATTTCCCGCTGCCGTTCCATACCTGGAGTTTTGAGGCGGCGGTAGATGCGCGCTGGTTCGATACGCATTCGAAGCAGATGGGAGATGTATTTCGCGGTGCGCTGTTTGCGGCGCAGCCGACGATTCACAGCGAGGAGGACCTCAGTGCTTTCGCAGCGCAGTTTGCCCAGCAGCATGGGTTGCGCTTTCCGCCGAACGTGGATCCGCAGGGGCGGCTGGCCGATCTGGTGAAGACCGACTATGCGCTGGGGCAGAGCGTGGGGATCCAGCACACGCCAACGATCTGGGTGGTGACCAACAAAGCCAGCAGCGCTCCTTTTGTCGAGGTCGTCGATCGGTCGAGGCTGGATGCGCTGATCGAGCAGGCACTGGGGGAGACGGCGAAGCAGTGAGGCGTCGCGCGGCCAGGATGGTTCGCTTTGCGATAGAGGCCGGTTACCGGAGAGTGGCGGTGCGGAGGAAGTCGAAGGTGCCGGAGGGATTCGGATGGATGTCGCCGACGCGGCGGTTGTGAACGATGACGGAGTCGAGATACCAAAGGTTGAGTGATGGCAGATCGCGGGCGGCAAGTTGCTGGATGCGGTGGTAGTCGTCGATGCGCTGCTGCTGGTCCTGGGTTGAGGCGGCGTCGGCGATGAGGTGGTCCATCTCCGCGCTCGAATAGAAGCCGCGATTGCCGCCGTGGGGCGGAAACGACGCGCTGGCATAGGCGTAGCGGAAGATGTCGGGGTTTTCGTTGCCGCCGATCCAGCGTGAGGGGGCGAGCTGGAAGGCGCCTCGGGTGAGGTCGGCGTAGAAGGTGGCAAATTCGTAGCTGCGCAGGTCGAGGGCGATGCCGACGCGGGCCAGCTGCTCCTGAATGGCCACGGCGATGAGGCGGACGGTTTCATCGTTCGAGGTCTTCATGCCGATGTGGAAGCGGATACCTCCGGGACCGCGGCGATAACCGGCCTGATCGAGAAGCGCGTTAGCCTGCGCGGGATCGTAAGTGTGGGGCGGAGTCTCGGTCCAGGCCCAGTGCTGGGGCGGGAGCAGGCTTTCGGCGAGGCGGGCTTCACCACGATAAAGCGCCCCAATGAGCAGCGGGCGGTTGATGGCCAACGCGATGGCGTTGCGGACGCGCAGGTCGCGCAGGATGGGGTCGCGCGTGTTGAAGACGATGTAGTTGAGGACGGTGCCGGGGCCGTCCTCGGTGGCGAGGTGCGGATCGCGGTGGAGGGCGTAGACCTCGTCGGCCGGGAGGGCATTGCTTTCGAGGTCGGCGGAGCCCTTCTCCAGTTCGAGAGCGCGGGTGGTGGCGTCGGGCACGACGGCGAAGCGGACGCGGGGTATGTTCGGCTTTGCGTCCCAGTACGACGGGTTGCGGGCGATGACCACATCACGGTCGAGCTGCTGGCTGACAAAGGTGAAGGGTCCGCTGCCGATGGGGTGCTGAAAGAAGTCGCGGCCTGAGCCATACGGCACGATGCCGATGGCGCCGTCGCAGAGGTTGAAAGGCAGCGCGGGGTCGGGCTGTTTGAGATGGAAGACGACCGTAGCGGGATCGGGAGTATCGATGTGGTCGAGGGTGGTGAAACTGCCCGCCTTCACGGAGATCACCGTTCCATTCAGAATCGAGTCGACGGTGAACTTGACGTCGCGGCTGGTGAGGGGGCGGCCGTCCTCGAAATGCACTCCGGTGCGGAGGTGGAAGACCCAGGTGAGGGGGTCGGGGGTCTCCCAGCGGGTCGCGAGGGCGGGCTGAAGGCCAAAGTGCTCATCGCGGCGGACGAGAGGATCGAAGAGCAGGGCGTCGATGTGCTCGGCCTGCGCGTCGGTGCCGATGCGGGGATCGAGGTTGGCGGGGCTGGACTCGATGAGCATGGTGACGGTGTGGGGGTCAGGCTTGCTGTGGGAACAGCCAGAAAGGCAGAGCGCGAAGAGCAGAGTCCAGGGGACAGGGTGCAGGGTGTAAAAGGCCGAACGGCAGCGTTTGGCGGTTCGCGGATTGCGCAATACCCACTTCTGCCAACGGCGGGCAGAAATGGGGCACCCGGACCAGGGTGCAGAACGATCACGCATAGGTGATCTGGCCGAGGATGGCGGGGCGGGTGGCTCCGGTGGCGGAGGGAATGTTGCCGGGGCGGTGGTGCCAGGTCTGATATGCGAGGAGGGCGAAGGCGACTGCTTCTTTGGCCTCGACGGGGATGCCGGTGTCGGCGCTGGTCGAGAGGGTGCAGCCGAGCGGGGTGAGGCGTTCGCGCAGGTGGGCGAGCAGGGCGGGATTGCGGGCGCCTCCGCCGGAGACGATGAAGTCGATGGGGACGGGACTGGACGACGGGCTGGCAATCGGGAGAGCCCAGCGGCGGACGGCATCGGCGATGCTTTCGGCGGTGAGGGCGGTAGCGGTGGCGATGGCGTCGGCGGGGTCAAATTTACGCGGGTTGAGGCGGCGGCAGGCGGCGAGAAAGCGCGCGGCATAATCGGCGCCGAACTGCTCGCGGCCTGCTGATTTGGGCGGCGGCTGGCGGAAGAACTTTTCTTTGAGGGCTGCACGGAGGATCGGCTCAAGGATCTTGCCCTGGGCGGCGGTCTGGCCGTCGCGGTCGTAGGGCTTGCCGAAAAGCTGCTGCATGAGGGCGTCGAGGATCATGTTGCCAGGGCCGGTATCGAAGGCGATGACGTGATCCTGCGAGGCGCCGGCAGGGATGACGGTGAGATTACCGATGCCGCCAATGTTTTGAAGAATGCGCGCGCGCTGAGGGTGGGCAAAAAGAACGTAGTCGAGGAGGGGGACGAGCGGGGCTCCCTGGCCGCCGCCGGCTATGTCGGCAGGGCGGAAATTGGAGACGACGGGGAGGTTGAGTTCGGCGGCGATCAGGGCAGGCTCGCCGAGCTGCCAGGTGCAGGCAAAGCTGCGGCCCGCGTAGAGGGCAGGCGTTCCCTGGTGATAGATGGTCTGGCCGTGGCAGCCGATGAGGGCCGGGCGAATTTTCGTGGCCTCGACCGCGGCGCGTGTGGCTTCAGCATAGGCGAGGCCGAGGCGCCAGTTCAGACGGGCCAACTCGGCAGCTGAGGTGGAGGACGCATTCATGGCGGCAAGGACGGCCCGGCGCAATGGCTCAGGAAACGGAAACGCTCGGTGGGCGAGGAGGGTGAGTTTTGGCCGGGAGCGGGCCGGGGACGTAATCCGAACGAGGGCGACGTCGATGCCATCGGCCGAGGTGCCGCTCATGATGCCGGCAACTGTGAAGGGCTGACCTGTCTTCATGCGGTAGTTCTGATTGTATGCGGCCCCGCTTGCGCCAGCGGGCGGCTCAGGCCGAGGCGGCGATCCACGGTTGGGGATCGTGCGAGACCGCAGGCGCTTCGCCAACCTCCTCTGCGAAGCTTCTTACCTCCTCGCAGAGCCGCTGCATGCGGTTTTCCGAGAGGTTTTGGCGGCGCTGGGGCTGCAGCCAGCACTTCTTGGAGCGGTAGATCTTGCGCCAGGCGCTGGCGATGACATCGCGGAAGGCCGGGGAGCGTTCGCCTTCGCGCAGCAGGGCTTCGTAAGCGCGCAGGACGAGCGAGGGATCGCGGCAGATCTCGATCATCTGAATGCCGGCGAGGAGGGCCTGCACGGCAGCCTCTTCGATGGACATCTGGGAGAGGATGCCGCCCATTTCCATGTCGTCGGAGAGGATGATGCCCTTGAAGCGGATCTGGCGGCGCAGGACGTTGGTAACCCAGTAGCGCGAGACGGTGGCGGGCGCAGCATCGCGGCCCTCCCAGGGATAAGAAGCGTGGGCCACCATGGCGAAGGGCAGGCGGTTGGCGAGAGCCAGCCAAGGGGCAAGATCGGTGCGCCACATGAGCCGGGTTTGGCGGTGGATCACGGGCATGGATTGATGAGAATCCACGGTGCCGCCGCCGAGGCCGGGAAAGTGCTTGCCGCAGGCGAGCATGTCTTCCAGCTTGAAACCGGCGAGGAAGCAGCGGGCGTAGTCGATGACGCGCCAGGGAGCGGCGGAGACGGCGCGGGTGCGCATGACGCCGGCGGACTCCGGCAGGGCGAGATCGAGCACGGGCGCAAAGACGGCATTGAAGCCGAGAGCGCGGGCTTCGCGGGCGATGAGCCATCCGTGGCGGCGGTAGAGCTGGCGCTGGCCGGTGGCGAAAACAGCGGCTGGCGACGGCATCGGGGTGATCACGTCACGGAGGCGATCGACCAGACCGCCTTCCACATCGACACAGCGAAACATGGGAGTCGTGCCGAGGACGTCGGCGGCACGCAGAAGCGAGGCGACCTGGGCGGGATGCTCGATATTGCGGCGGAAGAGGATGATGCCGCCGGGGCGGACCTGTCGGATCCAGTCGCGTTCTTCGGCGGAGAGATCCGTGGAGCCGACACCAGCGATGAGGATCTGGCCCGCCTGCTCGGCGAGCCGGACATTGCGGCGCCGCGGCATAAAGACACGGGCTGGACGATGATTCGGGCTGGGCGCGGGTTGGGGAGCTTGTCTGCGCGTAGGACTCATGATGATGTTGGCCTCGGGCCGAGAGAGTTAACTATCCCGTGATTTCGGCTTTCAGCTCTTCCAGCAGATTGAGCGCCTGGAGCGGCGTAATGCTGTCGATGTCGGTCTGCGCCAGACGATCGAGGATGCGCTGCGAAAGCGGAGTGAACATGGTGAGCTGCAGAGAAGGCTCCGTTTCGGCGGCTACATTGCGCCGCTCGGAGCGCTCGTGCTGCTTCAACACCTGACGGGCACGCTGGATGACTGGCGGGGGCAGTCCCGCCAGACGCGCTACGTCGACTCCATAACTCCGGTTTGCAGGCCCCTGTTCTATGCGATGCAGGAAAACGATCCCCTGGGTGGCTTCTTTGACTTCGACATGGAGGTTTTTGAGCCGGGGAAACTCCTCAGCGAGCATGGTGAGCTCGTGGTAGTGGGTGGCGAAGAGGGAGCGGGCGCCAATATGCTTTTGCAGATATTCGAGGGTCGCCCAGGCGAGGGCGAGGCCATCGAAGGTGGAAGTACCGCGGCCCATTTCATCGAGGAGGATGAGGGACTGCGGGGTCGCGGTATTGAGGATGGTGGCGGTTTCGGTCATTTCCACCATGAAGGTGGAGCGGCCGCGGGCGAGGTTATCGCTGGCGCCGATGCGCGTGTAGACGCGGTCGACGATGCCGTAGGTCATGCGCCCGGCGGGAACGAAGCAGCCCATCTGGGCCATGATGACGAGCAGGGCGGCCTGGCGGAGGTAGGTGGATTTGCCCCCCATGTTGGGGCCGGTGATGAGGAGCAGGTTGGGATTGGAGGTGGTTTCGGAGGCGTCGAGGTAGAGGTCGTTGGGGACGAAGCGGGTGTCGCCGGCGTCCTCCATGAGGCATTCGATGACGGGGTGGCGGCCGGCGGCGATTTCGAGGATGGGCGCAGGATCGATGGCTGGGCGGATGTAATTGCGCAGGGCAGCGAGGTGGGCAAAGGCGGCGACGAGGTCGATTTCGGCGACGGCGGCGCTGGTGCGGCGGATGCGGCCCGCATTTTCGATGATGCGGCGGCGGAGATCGGCAAAGATGCGCTTTTCAATTTCGACACAGCGCTCCTGCGCGGTGAGGATTTTGGTTTCGTAGTCCTTGAGCTCAGGGGTGGTGAAGCGCTCGGCGTTGACCAGGGTCTGCTTGCGTTCGTAGTCGGAGGGAACGCTGGCGAGGTTGGCTTTAGTGATCTCGATGTAGTAGCCGAAGACGGAATTGAAGCGGACCTTGAGGGAGCCGATGCCGGTGCGGCGGCGCTCCCGCTCCTCGATGGCGGCGATGGAGACGCGGCCGCTGGAGCTGAGGGAGCGGAGCTCGTCGAGCTCGGCATCGAGGCCGGGGGCGATGACACCACCGTCGGCCAGGGTAAGTGGCGGCTCGGCGACGAGGGTCGAGGTGATGGCGGCGCAGAGGTCTGCGAGGGGATCGAGGTTGGTGGCAGAGGACCAGAAGGGCGAGCGCTCAGCGCTTAGCGGATCGCGTTCAGCGGAATCCTCAGTCGTCAGTGGCCGGGGGGTAGCTTCGGAGGCGCTCAGCGCCGAGGCGGAAGTTTGGACGGCGGGCAGGTGGCGGAGGGATGCGGCAAGGGCGAGCAGATCGCGGGGCCCGGCACTGTCGAGGGAGATGCGGGCGAGGAGGCGGTCGAGGTCGAGAATGCCGCTGAGGGAGCGGCGCAACTCTTCGCGGCGGATGAGGTTGAGGCGAGCGGCATCGACGGCGGCGTAGCGAGATTCGATGGCGGAGGGATCGATCATGGGGCGCAGGATCGATGCGCGCAGGAGGCGCTTGCCCATCGGGGTGCAGCAGGCATCGAGGGTGCGGAAGAGGGTGACGTCGGGGCCGGCCTCGTGGAAGAGCGGCTCGACTAGTTCAAGGTTGCGGGCGGTCACCTGATCGAGATGCAGATGCTCGGCGCGGCGATAGAAGCGGAGCGAGTCGACGTGCTGGGCATCCGACTGCTGGGTGGAGCGGACGTAGTGAACGATAGCTCCGGCGGCAATGGCGGCGGCGGGGTGTTGGGCGAGACCAAAGCCTTCGAGGGACTGGCTGCCGAGCTGGCGTTCGAGGAGCGGGATGGCGTAGTCGGGGGTAAAAGCCCAGTCGTCGACGGGGGTACGGGTTTTGATCTGGGCCGTGATTTGGGCCGCGATTTGGTCGGCAGCTTCGCCACTGTCGCCGCGAGAGGGTGGAAAGAGCGGACCGCGGGCGGAGGGGAAGATGAGCTCGATGGGGTTGAGGCGGGCGAGTTCCTCGAGACACTGCGAGGCGGCTTTGGGGCCGGAGAATTCGGTGGCGCGGAAGTCGGCGGTAGAGAGATCGAGGAAGGCGAGGCCGGCGGCTTCGCCGGCGCAGTGGATGGCAGCGAGGTAATTGCTTTGCTCCGCCGCCAGGGCGGGATCGAGGGCAGTGCCGGGAGTGAGGACGCGAGTGACTTCGCGGCGGACGATCTTCTTGGTGAGTTTGGGGTCCTCCATCTGCTCGCAGATGGCGACGCGGTAGCCCTTGCGCAGGAGGCGGGTGATGTAGTTCTCGGCGGCGTGATACGGGACGCCGCACATGGGGGTGTTGCGTTCCTTGTCACGGGCGGTGAGGGTGAGCTGCAGCTCGCGGGAGGCGGTTTTAGCGTCGTCGAAGAAGAGCTCGTAGAAGTCGCCGAGGCGGAAGAAGAGCAGGGTGTCAGGATGCTGGCGCTTGGCGGCCAGGTATTGGCGCATGAGGGGCGTCTGGGAGTCGATGGCGGGCTCAGACATGGGAAGCTTCAGAATACCGGGGGACTCGCCGTCCTGGCATATGCGCTTCGCGCGTTGTTGGCGACAGCAGCTGCGACCGGTGGAACCGTTCAGGGTGGTGCGCGACAAACCGCCGCACAGAGTGAACTGGGTTCGCGCGGATGGTAGGCTGGCGGAGATGAAGGCGGGATGGATTGCGCTGTTTCTGATGACGGCAGCTGCGGGCGCGCAGACTGCGGGGCCACCGGCGAGCGGGGCGAGCCCAGGAGCGGCGGAGAAGGTCTACAGCAACGCCGAACTGCATGTGACGTTCTGGTATCCGGAGGCGCTGCAGGCTCGGGATGCGGAGAGCGTGGCGGAGCTGGGGCACAGGATGTTGTTCGGGAACGATCCTGAGTTCAATTCAACTCCGGTCGAGGGGAAGGGATGTTCGAAGGTGCTGCTGGCGGTGGCCGAGCCGGCGCCAGGCGGAAATGCAAAGCAGGAACCGGCCGCCAGCGTGACGCTGTACGACATTGCTCCGAGCTGCGTTCCTCCGGCTGCGGAGAAGAAGAAAAAGGAAATGGATGGCGTGCTGCGAGCGCTGGCGCGCGAGGGCACAACGGTGCTGGGCATGATGCCGATCGAGGAGCCGCAGGGCTATTCCCTGGAGGGTCAGCGGGCGGAGTTGGCGGCGGCGCAGGGGCAGCCAGTGACGAAGACGGATCTGCAGACCGGGGAGCCGGAGCTGATGGCCACGGTTGCGGTGGCGGTACAGGGACACATCCTGACCTGGATGGTTGAAGCCAACAGCGCGGAAGGTTTTAATCGGCTGCTGGCGAGCCGGGTGGATCTCGGCGGGGGTAAGCCGCAGAGCCTTGCACCCATGCAGTTTCACTGAGGGCGAGGCGGTCATTGTCCTCGCCCCCGGGACCGGCAGTCCAGCTATAGAAGTTACGGGCCGGAATAGAGCTCGATGGGCGAGAAGCCGATGGTATTGGCTTTGCTGTCGATGCGGAGGAAGATCGGCGTGCTGCCGCCGTTGATGTCGAGGCCGATGACCACGCCATTGCCTACGCGGCGGGAGACGATGATCTTGTGGCTCTTGATGACGCCGTAGTCGCTGGCCGGTCCCCAGTCTTTCTGGAATTCGTTAAAGCCGTAAGGCTCGTACTGCTGAGGGTGCTGCTGCCAGTTGGGATCGTTGTTCCACAGGCCATAGGCCTTCTGCAGGTCGCCGCTCTGGACGTCGGCGAAGAACTGATCGATCTTGTGATCGGCCGGCCAGTGCCAGAACTGCCAGGGAATTTGAAGGAACCAGAGCCAGGTCGCGATACCGGCGATAACGACGATGACGATCCCCGCGATCGAGAGATTGTGAACCATGCGCGCCTTACGCGCATTAAAGGAAGGAGCATCCAACAGGGTCATTCCGTGCGACTCCTTTTTACTTTCCGGACCCGAGAACCTGGAGAAAAAGACATCTCACTCATTCTGACACCGCCGGGGTGCGTTCGGTTTCCCGTGCAGGACAGCTAAAGGCCGGCTAGCTAAAAAGCGTGTAGTTAAAAAGCGGTCAGCTGAGAACCGGTTAGCTGGAAAAGCGGTTCGCTGAAAGCCGGTTAGCAAAAGAAGCCGCCCGGGATAAAGCGGCCAGCGAAAACCAAATCGATGGCTGCTTCACAGGGAGTAACGGTTGCGGTCGATGTCGGCGCGGCGCTCGATCGCGAGCTGGATGAGGCGTTCGATGAGCTGCGGATAGGGGACGCCGGAAGCGGCCCACAGGCGCGGGTACATGCTGATGGAGGTGAAGCCGGGCAGCGTGTTGATCTCGTTCAGGTAAATGCGATCGGAGACGGGATCCATGAGGAAGTCGACACGGGCGAGACCGGCGCAGTCGCAGGCGCGGAAGGCACCGACGGCCATCTCGCGGACCTGCTTCGTTTGCTGGCGGGTGAGCCTGGCGGGGACGATGAGATCGGAGCCTTCGCTGAGGTACTTGGCTTCGTAATCGTAGAACTCTTTGCCGGGGACAACTTCGCCGACTACCGAAGCTTCGGGTGCATCGTTGCCGAGGACGGCGACTTCGAGTTCACGGGCCTTTTTCTTTTTGCCGCCTACTCCCTGCTCGACGACGATCTTACGGTCATAGCGGGCGGCGAGCTCGATGGCGGGGCCGAGTTCCTTGCTGTCGTGGGCTTTGCTGATCCCGACCGAGGAGCCGAGATTGGCGGGCTTCACGAAGACAGGGTATTTGAGGGCGGCTTCGATGCGGGCGCGAATCTTCTTCGGGCCAGCCTGCCATTCGCCGCGGAGGAAAGTCACGTGTTTGACGATCGGCAGGCCGGCGGAGGCGAAGAGGCGCTTCATCACGTCCTTGTCCATGCCGGTGGCAGATCCGAGGACGCCGGAGCCGACGTAGGCGAGGCCGGCCAGCTCGAAGAGGCCCTGGATGGTGCCGTCCTCGCCGAAGGTGCCGTGCAGGACGGGGAAAATGACATCGATGCTGAGGACGTGGTCGGGGCTCGAGGCAGGCACCGCCTCAGCCTTTCGCTCGAAGGGAACGAGAGCCTCGCTGGGAACCGGCGGCACGAGGACCGATTCGCCTTTGCGCAGCACAGCGGCGGCGGAAGTGGCTTCAGGATCGCCGGCGCGCAGGTGCTTTTCCTGATCCCGGGACTGTTTTGCGGCCGAGTCGCCAGCAAGGAGGCGCTCGGCGTGAGCAGCGGTAACCCAGCGGCCTTCCTTCGTGATGCCGATGGGGATCACGTCGAACTTTTTGTGGTCGATGGCTTTGAGGACGGAGGCAGCAGAGAGGAGCGAGACTTCATGTTCGCCGCTGCGGCCGCCGAAGAGGATGCCAACCCGGATTTTCTTCTTCATGGACGGTTGTCATTCTAGCCAGGATTGGACAGGAAAACGTGAGCGTGGAAGGGGATGGTCACATCTGTTGAAGGCGGAGAGCCCGTTCAGCTCCCCCCTGAGGGGAAATGATTGCTCAGCGAGAGTCCCGAGGGTGAGATGAGTGGAATCCCACATCTGCCAACTGCGGGCAGATGATGGGGCACCCTGGAATTTGTCAGGACAGAGGCAACCGCAACCGTCAGGCTTCGCCTTTGTGGTGCTGGGCGAGGAGGTCAGAAACAGTATCGAGCATGTAAGCGGGGTGGACGGGCTTGGCGAGGATGTCGAAGACGTGACCTTTCTTCGACGCCTCCTCGAGAAGGTCCTGGGTGCTGTGGTGGCCGGAGAAGAGGAGCGTGCGGCAGCAGGGGTAATTCTGGCGGAGGACGATGGCGAGGTCGATGCCGTTCATGCGGGGGAGCATGACGTCGAGGATGGCGAGCTCGGGCTGCCACTCGGCAATGAGGACGATGGCATCTTCCGCGGAATAGGCGACTCGGACTTCATAGCCGTTTTTGGAAAAGATCAGGGCGAGGGTGTCGGCGATGTTTTGCTCGTCGTCGACGATGAGAATGCCGCGGCCGTTCCCGATGCCTGTCACGGACGCTCCCCGGAAAAAGTGCTGCAGCCAGTTTGGATGCAGAAGACCGCATGTGGTTGTGACGGAAGTAACGCATAACCCGGCAGGCGGCCTTTAATTGGGTGAATTACGAGGCCAGCCGAGCCGGGGTTGGGGTAGTCTGAGGGGAAAGAGGCTGTCGTCTTCCAGCCGCGCCGCTGCTCCACACTGGTTGGCAGAATGCCGGGTCCAGGCATCGATGGCCTCGCGATAGAAGAAGTTCGAATCCGCATCATGTTCTGCCGCGCCGCAGGGTACGAGGGAGGGGTGTGGATACACGAACTCCTGACCGGCGTCCTCACCACCGCCGACCGGTTTGTACGATGCGCTTAACTTCCTGTTAGCATACCTGCCTGGAACAGCTAAATCGTTGATTTCATTAGCGCAATTGCGCTGGTGAAAGGGCAAAAGCGACGTGGAGCGTGCGAGTTGGCAGATACGGGAATTTCCCCGGAATGGTCGGAGCGGATTCGGCGGCTGCTGCGCGAGCTGAGTATTACGCAGTCGGCACTGGCAGACCGGCTGGGTGTGTCGCCGGCAACGGTATCGCGCTGGATCCAGGGCCGGCATGAGCCGACCGCGCAGACGTATGTCGCTCTTGGGAACATGGCGCCGCCGCCGGAGGGGACCTATTTCTGGGAGCGGGCGGGCATGGACTTCTCGGGGCTGCCGGAAGGGCGTGCGGCGCAGTCGATCTCGTCGATGCAGGTGAGGCTGAAGGACTTCCGCGTGGTAACCAGCCGGAAGATGGTGCAGGAGCTGGCAGGGCGAGGCAATGCAGCAGCGATTCCGCTGCTGAACGTTGCCGCATACGGGGATGTGGTGGTCCCGACGGAGAATGTGATTCTGTCGGAGGCGGCGGTGGAGAATGTGCTGCTGGCGCCGCTGGAGTGGTGTCCACACCCGGAAAAGATGATCGGGATGCATCTGCGCGGGGATTCGATGGTACCGGTGATTGCGCCGGGTTCGATCCTGTTTGTGGATACGGCGGCCACCGACCGGGCGCAGCTGGATCAGCGGCTTATCGTGGTGGCGCACCGGGATATGGGGTTTAAGGTGGCGCGGCTGCAGCGGATCTCGGGGTCCGATCTGCTGGTATCGGCGAATCACAAGTATGCGCCCCTGGATGTGAGCAATGCGTCGAAGTGGAAGGTGTTCGGCGAGGTGCTGTGGTGGATCTCGCGGGATGCTGGTGCCAAAGGACAATAGCCGGAAGCCGGAAGCCGGACGTCTGAAGCCCGAAGCCGGAAGCGGGAAATCTCAAGTGTTCTGATGGGCATCGACCGCTGCTCAATCGCAAGTCGCCGCGCTGCGCGCGTCCTGCTCCTCGCTACCGGCTTCCTGCTTCCCGCTATCGGAAATGCTGCCATCCCTGCGGGGCAACGGAGAGTTGTTTGCCTGTCCGGGTGGTGAGGACGATGCGCGGCTGATTACGGAGCGGACGGCGGAGGACTCCGATGCGGTGTATGGGCACGCCGGCGACGCTGCGGGGGATTTTGACAGCGGGAGAGGCCGTGAAGAGGAGTTCGTAGTCTTCGCCGCCGTGGAGGGCGAGGTGGAGGGCTTCGGCTGCGGTCTTTGTCTGGGCTAAGGCAAGCGGATGGATGGGCAGCGCGGCTTCCTCGAGGATCGCGGCGAGGCGGGATTCCTGGCAGAGGTGGGTGAGGTCGGTGGAGAGGCCATCGCTGATGTCGATCATGGCGCTGACGAGGGTGCGGAGGCGGCGGCCTGCGGCGAGGCGCGGTTCGGGGTAGAGGTGGGGGCGGTTGAAGCGACCCTCCGGGGCTGAAGCCCGTCCTTTTTTTTCGGTTTTTACGGCACGGCCGAAGCCGTGCCCTTTCAAAACAGAGGCATTGGTCCGTGCGAGCAGCGTGGGCAGCGCCAGCAATTCGGCGGCAGCTCCGCCGAGGGTGCCGGTGACGTAGAGCAGATCGCCGGGCTTCGCGGTGGAGCGGAGGCGGGCCTGGTTTTGGGGGATTTGGCCGAGGCCGACGATGTCGGCGGTGATGAGACCGGAGGGAGATTGGGCGGTATCCCCTCCGGCCAGGGGGACGCGGTGGCGTCGCGCAAGGGCGAGCAGGCCTTCAAGGAAGCCGTCGAGCCAGCGCTCGGGCAAATCGGCTGGAACTGCCAGAGACAGAAAAACAGCCAGAGGATCGGCGCCCATGGCGGCGAGATCGCTGAGGCCGCGGGCGAGGCAGCGGTGGCCGGCTGACTGAGGCGGGTGCCAGTCGCGGCGGAAGTGGACGTTTTCTAGGGAGAAGTCGGTGGTGACGCAGATTTCGTATCCGGGGCGGGGGCGGAGGATGGCGCAGTCGTCGCCGATGCCTTTGACGAGGCTGCGGGTGTGGGGGCGAACGGCGACGCGGCGGATGGTTTCAATGAGGGCGAGTTCGCCGGGAACGGATTTGCGAGTGCGAGGCATGGGTCCGGATTGAGGCCAGCATACCGTTTCCTGACCTGCAGCTGCCGTTCGGTCGCGTTGATAAACTCGGCTCAGTCATGAGTCTGCAATCGAAAATTGAAAAATACTTTGCTGCGGGTGCGGCTGCGGTCGGCGACGCCGCGGCTACGGAAGCATTTCTGGAATTGCGAGATGCGCTGGAGGCGGGCGCGATGCGGTCAGCGGAGCCGGATGCGGGATCGGCAACGGGCTGGCGAGTGAATGCCTGGGTGAAGGAGGGGATCCTGCTGGGGTTTCGGCTGGGGCAACTGATCGGTAGCGGGGGCTGCGGCGAGAGCGATTCACGACAGGCAGCAAATTCTTCGGCCAGAGCACACGTCACTGCGCTGGAGCAGCCGGCGCCGAGCGGTTTTCCATTTGTAGACAAGCACACGTATCCGGCGCGGCGTTTCGCTGCTGAGCAGGGGATTCGGGTCGTTCCCGGCGGCTCGTCGGTGCGCTCGGGGGCGTATCTGAGCCGGGGTGTGGTCATGATGCCGCCGAGCTACGTGAACGCCGGGGCGTATGTGGACGAGGGGACGATGATCGACTCGCATGCGCTGGTGGGCAGTTGCGCGCAGATCGGGAAGCGGGTGCATCTGAGTGCGGCGGCGCAGGTGGGTGGCGTGCTGGAGCCGGTGAACGCAAGCCCGGTGATTCTCGAAGACGATGTGCTGGTGGGCGGCAATTGCGGCGTGTATGAGGGTACGATCGTGCGACGGAGGGCGGTGCTGGCGGCGGGAACGGTGCTGACGCGGGGAACCCCGGTGTATGACGTGGCGCGGGGCGAGGTGCTGCGGGCTTCGGCGGAGATGCCGCTGATCATTCCTGAGGGCGCGGTGGTGGTGCCGGGGGCGCGGGCGGTGGCGAAGGGCAAGGGCGCGGAGTGGGGGCTGAGCGTCTATACGCCGGTGATTGTGAAGTATCGGGATGAGAAGACGGAGCTGAGCGCGGCTTTGGAGGATCTGCTCCGGTAGCGATGCGCGGGATCTTCGCCCTGTCCTGCTTCAATGGCCTCGTCAACGCTGCTCAGCCGCGGTGGCGGAAGAGGAGGTCGGCAGCGACGAAGGCGAAGAAGATGACGGAGATGACGCCGTTCATGGTGAAAAAGGCGGCGTTGAGGCGGGAGAGATCGCGCGGGGAGACGAGCAGGTGCTCCCAGAGAAGCAGCGCGGCGACGGCGGCGATGCCCACACCGGCGATGGGGCCGAGGTGGAAGAGGAAGACCAGCCAGACGAGCAGGGCCAGCATAAGCAGATGCATGGTGCGGGCGATGAAAAATGCCGGCGCGGTGCCGATGGCGGCGGGGAGGCTGAAGAGGCCGCAGGCGCGGTCGTGGGCTTCGTCCTGGCAGGCGTAGAGGACGTCGAAGCCGGCGACCCAGAAGAGAACAGCGGCGGTGAGGACGAGAATGCGCGGATCGAGGGAGCCGCGAATGGCGATCCATGCAGCGGAAGGGGCGATGCCGAGCGCGAGGCCGAGGAACAGATGGGACCAGCGGGTGAAGCGCTTGGTATAGGAGTAGAGAAAAAGGACGATCAGCGCGATGGGCGCCAGTAGAAGAGTCAGGCGGTTGAGCTGCGCGGCGGCAATCAGGAAGAGCGCGGAAGTCGCGATGGTGAAGCCGGCAGCGAAGCGCCGGGTGAGGTGCCCGGCGGGAATGGCACGGGCGCGGGTGCGGGGATTGGCGGCGTCGAGATCGGCATCGGCCCAGCGGTTGAAGGCCATGGCGGCGGAGCGGGCGGCGATCATGCAGACGACGATCCAGAGAAGCTTCGCGGCGGAGGGCCAGCCGTGCGCGGCGAGCATGGCCCCGGTGAGCGCGAAGGGGAGCGCGAAGATGGAGTGCTCCCACTTGATCATCTCGAGGGTGACGCCAATGCTGCGCAGGAGGGGCATGAAGCTAGGGTACAGGGAATAGGGTGTAGGGTGCAGCAGCGGTTAGCAGCCAGCGGTCAGCAGCCAGCGGCCAGTGATTATCGGTTAGCGTTTAGCGAATGGTGTAGAGCCACGGATGGGGTGCGGGAGGACGGAATACCCGGGTCTCGATGCGAGACCCGGGTATTCCCCGTTCAGGCTGACTTACTTTGAGGGTTTCTCGGTGGGGGCGTTGGCCACTGCGATGTCGTTGGTGACGCTGAAGACGCCGGGGACGGTGTTGGCCGCGACACCGGCTGCGTCCTTTTCCGACTGGCGGTCAACGACGCCGAGCAGAGTAACGTGGCCATTCACGACCTGGATACGAACCGGCTTCTCAGGGTCAATGGCATAGCGGTTGAGCATGGGATTGCCGTAGACAGCGCGGTACACTCTCATGCGGATTCCGTCATCCATGGGTGAGAGCGGATCGACCTGGATGTTGTCAACGACATCCTTGACGCCTTTATAGTTTTCGACGATACCGACAGCGTCGGTCGCCGCAATTGGCCCGGCAGCATGACCGCCCAGGGTGACAGCGCCGTTCTGCACCTCGACGGTAATCGCCTGGAAGGCCACCGGCACATAGCCGACGAGGCCGTAGGCGATGGCCTGCTGGAGCTTGGCCTGTAACTGCTGGTCGGGTATTTCGGGGCCGGCCACCTGAATTTCGTTCTCGACGCCTTTTACGCCGTGGACGTGGTGAATTTTCTGATCGGCATTGACCTTGGCCGCATAGACATCGACGTTTCCGGTGAGAGTGACGATGCCGTTCTGCACAGAGGCCTGAACGCCCTTAAAGCGTGAAGAACTAAGGGCCTTCTGGACCCCCTGCTGGAGATGGGCATCGTCGTTTTGAGCAAACGCCGCGGGCATGGTGAGAGCCGCGGCAACAACAAAAGCTGATGCAGCTTTCATAACATTCATGGAACTACGCTCCTCGCCGTCTCCTGAAATTTGGCTTTAATCCGGGAAATTCGGTAACGCCATCGGTGGGTCACGGAGTCGCCCGGGGAGACGGCATCCGTTCTATTCAGACACCAAATGGGGTGGTTTGGATGCGCAATAAGCAGCAGAAAATATAGGTGCAAAACCGATTTTGACGTGATCGAAGTGGGGTGGGGACGAGTTTGTCCGCGCTCTGAGCGGCGGATCAGTGGTAGCGGCGGTGGAGGCGGAAGATGAGGCTGAAGACGCCGGACTCATCACGAACGGCGAGCACGGAGAAGTCCTGGGTGACGCGCCACTCTCCCTGGATGAGCTGCTCGGCGGTGGAGTTGACGTTGGTCGCGTAGGTGAGGGTGGCCTGTTTGGAGATGGGCTCCTGAATGGTGATGCGGGCGGTGGCGTTGCCGACGCCGGAGACGAAGGTCGGGTCGATGCGGACGGATCCGCCGCCGAAGAGCTTCTGGATGCGGTTACTGATGGTGGCGTTGAGCGCGCCGCCGAGGAGGGAATCAGCGGTGGAGTTCACGCCAGCCTGAGCTTCTTCAGTGGAGTAAATCTGCTGTTCTTCCTGGGTGCGGCCCATGGCGAGGAGGGAGAAGATGTCCTGTTCGGAGAGCGGCGGCTCGGAGCGGAAGGTGGGGTTGAGCTTGTTGGTAGTGCCCTGGAGGCTGATGGTGATGGTGTAGTCCTCGACGGTGGTGGTGGCGATCATGTCGATGACAGGCTGGATGCGGACGGGATTGCTGAAGTAGATTTCGCCGTGCTGGAGCTCAAATTTCTCGCCATTGAAGGTGGCCGCGCCTTCAGTGACGGTGACGCGGCCGAGGACCGTGGGCTGGGCGAGGGTGCCGCGGATTGCGAGATCGACATTGCCTGCGAGCTTGGCGAAGGAGTTCTGAAAGTTGAGCGACGGGGCAGAGTTGATGCGGATGTCGAGGCGGACGCGGTTGGACGGCGAGTTGGGATTGGGGGGGAGAGAAACGCCGCTCGTACTCGCGGCCACCGAGGCCAGATCCAGATCGGGGCTAACGGCAAAGCCGGTGATGGTGACGCGACCACCGAGGACCATGCTGGCGCGGCTGCCCTGAAAGCGCAGGGTGGCGTCGGCAGTGGAGGTGACTCCCTGGGGATAGCGGATGCGAACGTCTTTTGCCGTAGCGCTGAGGTCGGCGTAGAGGCCGCGCTGGTAGGTGACGAAGCCGCCGACACGGATCAGGCCGCCACCGCTGTAGGCAGTGACGTCCCTGAACTGGAGCCGGTTTTCATCGAAGACGAGCGAGCCGTTCATGCGGCTGAGCCCGTTGGTGTAGTCCTCGAGGGCGACATTGACATTCGTGAACCTGACCTGACCAGTGAGCCGCGGCGATTCGGTCGAGCCTTCGGCAGCAACGTTGAAGTCGACGTGGCCCGACGAAATGATGTCGGTGTCGAGGGTCTGGGCCAGGGACATGTTGATGGATCCCTGAGCGGAGCCATGGATGAGGCGCGGGGTGCCGAAGACGGCGATGGAGCCCTGAGTGCGGAGATCGGTGTCGGGGCCGACGATGTGGATGGGATCGACCTGGAGGGTGCCGTCGCGCAGCGTGGCGTGCATGGTGCCGTCGCTGTGAATGGGGACGTCTTCAAGGGTGAGATTGAGCTCGCTGACGCGGGCATCGCCGCTGAGCTGTTTGGGCCGGCGCAGCGGACCGGCAACGGTGACGGCGGCAGCGATGGAGGAGCTGCCGCGAATGCCGGTCACGCTGAAGGTGCGGAGGAGTGGATCGATATCGAAGCGGGCGATGTTGAGGCTGGCTCGGATGGGATAGTCGCCGCTGAGCTGCGTTTCGCTTTTGAGGTCGAGGGATGCGGTGTTGAGGTGGGCCGTGAGGTTGAGCAGCAGCGCGTGTCCCTGGGTGTGAGCGTCGGCGTCGACGAAGCCGGTGGATTCGCGCGCCAGGCTGAGATTGCGAAGATGCAGGCTGGCCTGGAGAGTGGGGTTGTCGAGGGTGCCGCTGCCGCGAGCGTCGAAGACGACCGTCCCGGTGACGGGATACTGCGCGTTGTGAAGACGGGGAATGCGGCTGAGGTCGAATCCGCTGCCCTGAATGGCGAACTGGGCCTGCTTGCTGGCGAGGTTATAGCCGCCGTTGCCGGTGATGCGGCCGCCGTCGAGGGCGAAGATGAGATTCGACGCGTGCAGATCTTTGCCCTCGAGATGAAAGTCGGTGTCGAGGGAGTGGTATTTCTCGCCATAGACAACGCCGTCGGTGACGCTGAGGTGGCCGGTGCTGTTGAGATCACCGATGGTGCCGCCGGCCCGGCCATCAAGGTTCAGAGTGCCAGAGACGGGATAGGTTTTGCCGGTAAGAGCGAGCCACTGGGCGATGTCGATGTTGGTGATGCGGGCAGTGGCCTCGATTCCGGATGAATCAGCAAAGAGGTCTTTCGGTGAGTCAGGGCGGCCATGCACCTGGCCGGAGACGTTGATGGTGGTCTTGCCCTGAACCAGCGTGGCAGCGGAAATGGAGAGCGAACCGGCGGCGTAGTCGGCCTCGGAGGTGAGGCTGTCGAAGTGGATGTTGCCGGCCATCTGCGCTGAGGGAGGCGGGATGAGGTCGAAATTGGTGGCCTCCAGGTGGCCGCGGAAGTCAGGGAAATCGAGCGTGCCGGCAACGACGCCGTGGAACTGCGCCTCGCCATGAAGCTGGGCGGGGATGGGGCTTTGGCCGGGTTTTCCGAGGCCGAGGGTGGCAAGAACGGGATTGAATTCGCCGAGATTGGTGGTGGTGGCGGTGGCGTTGATCTGGGAACGACGGGTGATGGGATAAACGCCCAGCGAGCCGGTGATTTGGATTTGCGAGGCAGGAGTGCGGATGTCGAAGGTGCGGATATCGACTGAGCCGGTGCGGTTGACGTAGGCGGCCTGGACGATTCCGTTGAGAGGAACCTCGTTGGGAGTGGCCGGGTGCGGCGGGGCGAGGGTGACGTCGACGGTGCCGATCACGTTATCGAGAGAGCCGGTCCAGTCGACGTTGGCCGTACCGGATGCCGAGCCGTCGAAGCCGAGGCGGCGATAGCCGGGAGGAGCCACGGTGTCGAGGACGGAGTCGATGGTGAAGCCGGCGATGTTGGTACGGATGGTGCCCTGCTCGGGGGCAGCTTTGGGTGCGCCGGGTTGCGGGGTCGTGGGCGATTGCCAGTTGGTGATGCGGAGGCTGCCCGCGATGGTGCCGCCGGTGGCCAGCCGCGCGTGCATGGTGGGGATGGAGATCCTGTCCTGAGTGATGTGGGCGATGGCATCAGCGGTGACACCCGCAGCGTGCACAGTTCCGGTGGAGTAAGCGCCGCCGGAGACGCGGGCGTTTCCGTCGATGGAGAACTGCGCCATGGTGCCGCGGCCGGCGGCAGTGAGCTGCACGATGCCGCCATCGAGGCCGGGAAGGCCGGTAAGGGCGCGAATCTCGAGTGCATCGACAGCGCCTTTGACGGAGAACTGCCAGTGGGGATCGCTGAAGTTATTGAGGGTGCCAGCAAGGCGGACCACGGTTTTTTGTGTGGCGTGCGCGGGGCCGCTTTGCAGGGTGAGGGAGACGAGATCGGCGGTGTTGCGGCCTACGTCAAGCGAGGCGTCGAGGACGGAGTGAACGGGCGGCAGGGGGCTGCGGTCGAGGACGATGTCTTCGGCATGCACGACCCCGGTGTAGTGATCGCGCGCAGGAACGTAACTGACCTGGGCGGCGAGATTGTTGGCGGTGAGATTGAGCGGGATCTTTTGCTCGTTCAGGATAGCGAGGCCATTGTTGACGACGGTGCGATTGATGGCCAGATTGAATATCTGGTCTGTAGTGTTGCCGGTGGAGGGGTGTTTTGGCTGCGGCTGGTTGGTGGTGCCGTTGGGATAGACGATGAGGTGCAGGACAGGGTGGTCGGCTTCGAGCAGGTTGAGGCCGACTTTGGCGCGGAAGAAGGAGAGGATCTGGAGGCGTACGAAGAGGCGATCGATGTGCGCCCAGGGAACCTGGTCCGGCGCTTCGAGGCCGTGGATGGTGAGATCGTCTGCTTCGAACTCAAGGTGAGTCAGCTGCCAGCCGAAGTGCTTCAATTCAACGCGGCCGCCGGTGGCGTTCTCAAGCTGTGCGATGACCGCGCGGCGGACGCGATTCTGGAAGGAAGGCGTAGTGGCGTACCAGGCTGCACCGATGAAGGCGATAGCGAGGATGCCAAGGATCCAGAGCAGGGTCCAGAGCGCAAGGCGGCCGAAACTGCGGCGACGAGGGGCCGGGCGCTGCACAACGGATTCCTCAGGAGCGCCGGGCGTCGGGCCGGATTGGGGGTTCGGCGCGGCGTTCATTGCGTGGCCTCGTCGGTGGTTTTCGAGTCGAAGTCCGAGCTGTACGCCGGATCGACGACCTGAATGTTTCCCTGGTCGCGCAGGCTGCCCAGCCAGTCCTGAAAGAGGCCGCTGACCTGCTGCTGCAGGAGAATCTCGCGAATACGGTCGCTTACAGCAGCGAGGGGCGGCACGGCCTCGTGATTCTTTTGGAGAGCGGGAACGAGAGTCTTGTTATAGTAGGCGGAGATCTGGTTGGGCGCGATGCTGATGCCGCTCTGGAAGCGAAGATCGATGAAGCGGAGCATGGCAATGCGCTGACTCCAGCGCTGGTCGACCGCGTCCGGTTTGAGTTCGTGGGAGGCAAGAAAGGCGTCCCACCCCTGATCGCTGGCGCAATTGAATTTCATGCAGGCGGGGATCTGGCCGCGCAGGTCGTCGATGGCCTTGCGAACGGCCGGCTCAGGAGTGCTGACCGGCTGCTGCTGCTCCTTCATCTGCTGGAGGATGAGGGTGCGGTCGATGAGGCGACGCAGAGCGCGGTCGGGAGTATTTTGGCCGGGAAGCACCTGAAGAGGCTCAAGCGCGGAGAGGCGCATCTCCTGCTGGACATCGCTTTGCAGGATCACATTCGAGCCGATGATGGCGACGACGTGGTCGAGTTCGACAGGCTCGGCATTGGCGGCAGCGGGCGGTGCAGCGGGGGACGGGGTTGGCGAGGCTATCTGCGGGCGCGCTGCGGGGCCGGCCAGAACCAGCGCAGTCAGAGTTGCAATCAGGACCGGATTCAGAGCCGGGATGGGGGAGACCGCTCTCATCAGAATGCCTGCCCGATGCTGAAGAAGAAGTTGAAGTGGCCAGCCTGGCCGTAGCAGGGCGAAGTGTCTCCGTGTACGCAGGTGCCGGCGCTGGGTGTCCCGTAGGTAACGATGACCGGAAAGACGGGCGGATTGAGATTGTAGCTGAGATCGACGCGGATGGGACCGATGGGCGTATGGTAGCGAGCTCCGATGCCGACGGCGTGGGAGAAGTCGTTGAAATCGCAGGTGCCGGTGGGATTGGTGCTGGAGGAGCGCGAGACCTGCTCCTGCACGGTGGCGGAAAGATACTGAGGCGCGGTGCAGGTATAGCTATGGGGTTGCTTGATGCGCAGGGCGGCGGGCCAGATATCGGAGGAGTTGTTGAAGACGTTGCCCATGTCGTGGAAGAGCACGAAACTGACGGAGCGGCCGACATAGGGCAACTGAGGGGGCGGCATACGGAATTCGGTCTGATTAACAAAGACGCCGGCGCCGCCGATGGGGAAGCCGGTCAGGGAGTCGCGGGGCCCCGCGGAGTTAAGGGGGAAGCCGCGGAGGGATTCCGGACCGCCGGCGTAGAGGCGTTCAGGCAGGGGAATGGATTCGTATTTTTCTTCGCCGAAGACGCGTTCCATGCCGAAGCGTGTGTTGCGGGCGATGACAAATTGCTTGTGGTTGCCGACCTGATAGTAGGTGGAGTTGCTCCACTCGAAGTGGTTGAAATTGGCCTGGGAGCCGAGGAAGAAGTTATCGGTGGCAAACTCCTGGATGCTGTTGTACATGCCGCTGCGGGCGTCGAGCGGCTCGGGGCGGCGGGTGTCGCGAATCCAGGTCACTTCAGGACCGCCGACGCGCACGGGCTCGGAGAGCAGAGGAATCAGGTTGGGAGCGACCTGGATGGTATTGGGGTCGACTTTAACGCGGCGGTAGGTGATCTGGTAGATCAGCGTTTGGGGAAGGGTGGGATGCTGGGTGAGTCGAACGTCGCCTTCTTCGGTGGAAGACGCAAAGGTGACGACATTCTGGGCGTTGATATAGCCGCCGCCGAAGGAGAAGTCGATGGTGGGGTGATTGAGGAAGCGCGCGGCATTGTATTGCGCGGTGATCTGCTGTTCGAGGCTGCCGTATTCGGAGCGGAAGGTGAGTGACTGATTTTTGCCGAAGAGGTTGATGCGGGAGACGTCGAGCTCGACCAGAGCGCTGACGCCGAAGCGGCCGTTGGGGGAGCAGGAGAAGGTGGAGGGATTGATGCCGAGCTGGATCAGGCTGACGGCGTTCGGGCAGTTGGTGCTGAGGGTCCCGGTTTGCGCCTGGAAGCCGGCGCCGTAGACCACGTCCCAGCGGCGAGCCTCGTCGAACTGGAGCAGAACGTTTTTGCGGAGCTCGTCGCCGCCCGGATTCTCGACGGCGGTATTGACCTGGTTGAAGAGGGTGAGATTGTAGAGCTGGCGCTGGGTTTCAAGCAGCTTCGACTGATCGAGGGGCTCGCCATCGTGGACGAGAATCTGGCTTTGAACGGTCGAGCGTTTGGTGTAGTGCAGGCCGCTCATCAGCACGTGCCGGATGAAGATCTGGTCGCCAGGAACGACGCTCAGGTAGACGTCGATCAGGTTGGGGTCCGAGGCGGAGGGGTTCTGCTGAAGGTTGACCTGGGCGTGGTCGTAGCCATGGTCGAGGAAATAGCCGAGTATGGCGTCGCGATCGGCAGTTAGATTATTGCCGGAGTAGGGCTGACCCGCCTGAAGGCTGAGGCGCGGCTGGATCTCGGTAAGCTGGGCCGGGTTGACGCCACTTATTTTGTAGATGCCTACCTTCTGCTGGGTGCCTTCCTCGACGCGGTAGGTGACCGCGAGATGGCGCTCCCCTCCCTTGTTGGCGGTGCCGGCTTCGCGAACCTCCGGAATGACCTTGACGTTGGTGAAGCCGTTGCTCTGGTAGAGAGCGGTAATGGCATCGACGTCGGCCTGCTGCAGGGCAAGGCTGTAGGTTCCGTGCGGCACAAACCATGAAGCAGGCTGCACGCTGAGGCGCTGGCGGATGAGCCAGTCTCCGAAGTATTGATTGCCGGTAATCGACACGGCGACGATGCGATCGCGCGCTCCGAGGCTTACGTCGTAGGTGATGTGGGTGAGGCCATCGTTGGCGGTGGCCGAATGGGTGACCTTGCAGTCGAAATAGCCCTCGCGCTGGAAGTAGTCACGAATGCGCTTGCTGCCGGCGTTGAGCAGGTCCTCGTCGAGGGTGCCTTCGGCGTAGACAGGGACCAGGGTGTGCACTTTCCCTTTGCTGAGCTTTGCGCCCTCGACGACGATCCGGACGATGGGACCGCGATCGGCCTGGAAGCCGTAATTCAGATGATTAACGGGGGGCTGAAATTGTTTGGAGGCAACGCTGATGCTGGCTTCGAGGCGCTGCTGATGCTGATAATTTTTGCGCAGGCGGCTGAGAGCGCGGCTCACGGTATCGGAATTGACTTTGGAACCTTCCTTCAGTTTGGCTTTTTTGCGGAAGGCGGGAACGGTCATGCCGCTGTCGCCCTGAACGGTGACGTCGCCGACGCGGGCCTGCTTGCCGATGTTCACGTCGAACTGCACGTTCATCTCGGCATTATTTTTGTCGGGGATGGTGTGGGGCGTGATCTTGCCCTGGTAGTAGCCGTTTTCCTCGAGGGTTTCCTGAAGAACGGTGGTGGAGCGGCTCAGTTTCGACTGCGTGAAAGGCGTGCCCGCGCGCAGACGCGTGGAGTAACTGAGCTGATTGCTGAGGCGGGTGTTTTTGACGCCTTTGACGGAGATGCGGCCGATGAAGAGGGTAGGGGTGCCGCGGAAGATGAGGACGACCCCGTTCTGCTGTTTCAGGCCTGCGACTTCGATGGTGCGGTAAAGGCCAGTGGCGTAGAGGCGGCGGAGGCTGGAGCGCACCTTGCCTGGGTCGAGGGGGGTATGAGGTTGCTGCGGGACCGTTTCGGGCAGCGGCTCGAGGGTGTCGCGGCTAACGCCTTCGAAGCGCATCTCGAGGACCAGGAGGCCCGCCCATCCTTCCAGCGCCTGTGCTTCCGGGACAGGGTGAACGACCTCATGGGACTGCGGCTGCACAGTGTTGTAGGAGGGAAGGACACTGCCCGGAGGTATGGGCGGCGTCTTTTTCTGCTGCTGTTCGGGCGGGGTGGTCGGCGTTGTGGGGACACCCGGGTTAACGGGTTGCTGCTGGGCGCGAAGCGGTGGGGCGACGAGAGCAAACAGCAGGATCAGCGTGCAGGCAAAACCGCCGGGAAGGCGAGAGCGGCAGCGGCTCGCCACAAATTTCGTTGCTGCGGAAACGGTTGCGTATCGCATGCCGTCGCGGAATCCGGGAAAAACGACCATCCTCGTGCTGAACCCCAAAAGCTGATGACTTGTCGCAGGACCCCGGATCCCTGGTTCTGATCGGCATTCCGCCAGGCCGTCGCCGGCCGGGACTCCAGGGTTTCGCGGTTTTGCTCGTCGAACCATGAGATGCGAGGTTGCGACGGGCAAGGACACAGCGCCCGTAAACGGCCGGATTGCGGGCGCAACAAGTTTCTATACTACTGAGAGAGGATGGCGTCGTCGCAAACAATACGGGAAAGGTACTCGCGGCAGGTTCTGTTTGCGGGTATCGGGGCCGAGGGACAGGAGCGGATCGCCCGGGCGCATGCGGCGGTGGTCGGCATGGGCGCGACCGGTGCGGCGGCGGCGAGCCTGCTGGCGCGGGCCGGTGTGGGAAAGCTGACTCTGATCGACCGCGATTTTGTGGAGGAGAGCAATCTGCAGCGGCAGGTGCTCTTTGACGAGGAGGACGCGCGGGAGTCGCGGGCCAAGGCGGAGGCGGCGCGGCGGAAGATTGCACAGTTCAACAGCGAGATCGAGGTACGGTCGCATGTGGCCGATCTGGGACCAGCCAACGTACACGAGCTGCTCCGGGACGCAGAGATCGTGCTGGATGCGACGGACAACTTCGAGACGCGCTACCTGCTGAACGATTACGCGGTAGAGCAGGGCAAGCCGTGGATCTATGCGGCGGCAGTGGGCGCTTACGCGGTAACGATGAACATCATTCCGGGCGAGACGCCCTGTCTGGCGTGCATCTTCCCGGAGGCTCCGGGGGGCACGGTGGAAACCTGCGACACGGCGGGGATTCTGAATACGGCGGTGAACCTGGCAGCATCGATTGAAGTGACGGAGGCGCTGAAATGGATCGTCGGCGCCGGGCATAAGATGCGGCGCACGCTGCTCTCCTGCGATGTATGGAGCAACGAGTGGACGGAGATTCGGGCGGAGCACCCGCGTGCGGATTGTCCGGTGTGTGGGGAAAGGGACTTCGCGCATTTGCGCGGCGAGGGGCGGCCGCATATTACGCTGTGCGGGCGGAACTCGGTGCAGATCCACGAGCGACGGCGACCGGTGGATCTGGCAGAGATGGAAGCGCGCCTGCGGCCGCACGGGCAGGTGCGGCGCAATGAGATGCTGCTGCGCTTCGAGCGGGGCGAGCAGGTGATGACGCTGTTTGCGGATGGGCGGGCGATTATTCAGGGAACGACGGATCCGGGTGTGGCGCGGAGTTTGTATGCGCGGTTTGTAGGATCGTAAGGCGCTGACGGCGCCTTGCGATGTCTACCCAGTTTTCTGCAGTGCCAACGCGATCGCCGAGGCACGGGGTGGTTGCTATACTCGGCTCACGAGGTCGGGGATGGGGCTATATTTCCGGGTCCGTGAACGGCTGCGCTTCAGTCCCATATTCAACAAAGCTGTGTACCTCGCGCAGAGTCTCTGGTTCTCCAGATTTGGACGGCTGGTGAGGGATGTCCGGCAGCTGCGCGCCGGCGAAAAGGTTCAGGGAGTGGCTCTTTGCCTGCGCTTCCGCGACGAGGCGCGGTATCTGGCCGAGTGGCTGGAATATTACGTTGCCGCCGGCGTGGAACACTTCTTCCTCTATAACAATTTCAGTGCCGATGACTATGCAGAGGTGCTGCGGCCATGGATCGATGCGGGCCGGGTAACGCTGGTGGACTGGCCGAAAACGCCGGCTTCTCCGGCAGCGGAGGAAGACTGCATACGCCGCGCGCTGGGACGCTTCGCGTGGGTGGGGTTTCTGGATGCGGACGAATTCGTGGTGATTCGCGACGGGCGGAGCCTGGGGGAATTTCTGGAGGGCTTTGCAGGGGCGGCGGGTGTGGGGCTGCACTGGCGCATGTTCGGGTCCTCAGGACAGCGCAGGAGGCCGGACCTGCCGGTGATCGCCGTATATCAGCGTCGGGCTTCAGCACCGAATCGGCATATCAAGACGTTCATTCGCCCGGAGCGCGCGGCGCAGTGCCGGAATGCGCACGCTTGGTTTTATCACCCGATGGGCGCGGCGGTTGGCGAGCAGGGAAAGCCGCTGTACGGCAGCGTGGACATGACACCGACGGCGAATATAGCGTGGATCAATCACTACTACTGCAAGAGCGAAGAGGACTACCTGGAGAAGGCGGCGCGGAAGCAGACGCAGGACCTGGCAGGGATCAGGTTCCCGACACGCCGGCTGGAGAAAGTCTCCGCAGAAATGGAAAAGAATAATGACGTGTTCGATCCCTGCGCCGCGGATTATTATGCCGCTCGCTGCCGAGCGCTGGGCTCGAACCCGAAAATTCTCGCAATGACGGAAGCGCTGCCCCATCCCTGACGTTCGCCTGAGACCGCAGAACCGCTGGTAAATTCGCTTCGAAGAGAGGCGCCTGGAGAAAAGTAATGAGCCTTCTTTCCCAAGGCATTGGTGTCGTCAGGACCACGCCCTGGCTGGGCCGCTGGGCGCTTCGCGCTCTTCCTGATATGCGCTGGAAGATCAATGTCCATCCGATCGGACGCATGGAGATCCGGCTGCGGCGAGACCGAAACAGCTGGCTTCGCTCGCCGATTCTGAGCGATGGTTTCATGCTGGGAGCGCTGCAGCGGCTGACTCGTCGCGGAGATGTGGTTTACGACATCGGCGCGAATATCGGCATCTACAGCCGGTTTATGGTGCAGGAGTTTGGCGCGGGAAGGGTATACGCATTCGAACCGGTTGCCGGAAACTACCCGCGGCTGGTGAAGAATCTGGAGATTGGAGGATGCGGCGATCGCGCGCAGGCGCTGCAGCTGGCGATCGGCGATGAGGACGGGCTGGTGGACTTTCAGTCGGACGACACCTCAGCGCTCACGGGAGCACTCGACTCGGTGAATCATGGAACGGCGAGCCGTAACCGAGTGCAGTATCATCTGCCGCCGCAGCTGGAGAAGGTGCGGGTAGCGCGACTGGACACGGTGATTCGGGAGCGCGGTCTGGCCACGCCGGACGTGATCAAGCTTGATGTTGAGGGCGCCGAAGCGATGGCGCTGAGGGGCGCCCGTAAATTACTGGACGAGGGGAAGCCGCACTGGGTCATCGAGCTGCACAGCGGGCCATTGGGAGTCGAGGTACTGGAGATTCTGTGGAAGTATGGCTATCACTGCTTCGGCTACCTGCAATCCGGGACAGGACGAGAGTATCGGGAGATGACAGCCGCCGATCTGCCGGTCATTCGCGATGAGTACGCGCTGCGATACCTGGCTGCTTCCATCGACGGAAAAGGACTGGAGGCTCCGATTCAGGATCCCGAATGGATTCCGAAAGCGTAATTAGATTTATGCCGGTATCCCGAGACTTAGGGCCTGTTAACGCTACTGGAATGGCGGCGACGGGAGCCGGTTTTGCGCAGTTCGAGGAGCGAGGAGAGACAGATACCGGGTGTATCTTTGCGACGAGCGACGAAGAAATGGGGAAAACCGGCCCCGTCCCTCCGGGTTGCGGCGAAAATCCGCCCAGACGTTTGTTGTCATCCTCGACAGTGGGGTCGCCACAGCCTTCGGACTCCACCTCGTCTGAACGAATTTTCGCTCGCAACGCCATCCATCCCAGTAGTGTTAACGGGCCCTAGTGCCCCTTACGTTCAGCGGCTTGTTTTGGAGGAAGGGGAGGGAGGGTGGAATCCCACGTCTGCCAACGGCGGGCAGACGTGGGCACCCGGCTGGACTTTGCACGTTAACGGAGAGACAGACGCCCTGAAACAGCAAAGCCCCGGAAACCGGGGCCTTGCGGCTTGCGCCGAAGGCGCGGATGCCTGGACGGCCAGTCCTAAAACTGGTTCCAGAGGAACTGGTTGTAGACCTCGTGGTGGAACTGGACTTCAGAGGGCTTGACGAAGGTGCCGAGCAGACGCGGGCAGCGATCGGCTGACGCCTGCTTGAGATCGGCGTAGCGGTTCTTCACATCTTCGCCGAGCAGTTTGGTCGTCCATGCGGCTTTGCGGAAATCTTCAAGCGCGGTGTAGATGTTGTCGGGCAGATAGCGCTCGGCCTGACGAAGGTTGTCGATCTTTGCCGTGTCGCCCTCGATGCCGGTCTTGAATACCGACAGCATGACGAGGTAGGGGTTGGAGTCCGGCGCGACGGAGCGGACTTCGACGCGCATGGAGCGCTCGTTGCCAATCGGAATGCGGATCATGGAGCCGCGATCGACGGCCGAGGCCTTGATCTGGTTCGGCGCTTCGAAGTGGGGATCGAGGCGGCGATAGGCATTCACGCTGGAATTGAGCAGAAGGCAGGTGTCGTTGCCGTGGGTGAGGATACGGTCGACGAATTCCCAGCCGAGGGCTGAGAGCTTCTCCTGACCTTTCGGATCCCAGAAGAGGTTCTTGCCGTCTTTGCTGATGGAGACGTTGGTGTGCATGCCGCTGCCGTTGACGCCGACGACGGGCTTGGGCAGGAAGGAAGCGGTCATGCCCTGTTTGGTAGCGACTTCGCGGCAGATGAGCTTGTAAAGCTGAATCTGATCGGCGGCGGCGACGACTTCGCCGTAGCTGTAGTTGATTTCAAACTGGGAGGGCGCGACCTCGGGGTGATCTTTTTCGTTTTCGAAGCCGAGAGAGCGCTGCACTTCCGCCACCGTATCGATGAAGCTGCGCAGCGGATCGCTGGGCAAAGAATGGTAGTAGCCGCCGGTGTTGACGTAGTCGAAGCGGCCGGTGGTAGGGAAGTTGCGTTCCGCATCCAGGCCTGCGAAGAGGAAGCCTTCGATTTCGTTGGCGGCGTTGAGCGTGTAGCCCTTCTTGTCGAACTGCTCCTGGGCGAAGGTCTTCAGGACGCCGCGAGTGTCGCCGGTGTAGGGCGAGCCGCCCTTGTCGATGACGTCACCGAAGACCAGGACCTTGCCGGGGCCAAAGATATCGGCAGGGGCGAAGTAGAAAGAGCCCCAGTCGATGCCGAGGCGGAGGTCACTCTCGCGCTGGGCGGTAAAGCCGCGGATCGACGAGCCGTCGAAGGTGAGGTTGTCGTAACTTTTGACGAGGAATTTCTTGTCGTAGTCGAGCATATGCAGGCGGCCTTCGAGGTCAGAAAACAGGACGGTAACCGCCTTGATGCCCTTCTGATCGGTGAGATACTTCAGCCGTTCTTCCTGAATTTTGTCGGCGGCCACACGCTTCCGGCGCTGGTCTTTCGCTTTGAGATTGAATTCCTCCAGCTCTTCATACGAGAGCGCCAGGAAATTGCGATAGTCAGTGGACATGCTTCTCCTCGAGATGGGATTAAAGTCGGCTGCCGCGCCCGGGCTCAGAACGCCCCTGGAACCCCTGCCGAATGGGCGGGATTTCGAGTGCGGAGAAGGGTTTGGCGGTTCCCATTCAGGGTATCGCGCAGGGCGGGGGGAAGTCTTCCTATAAAAATGACTGATGGGAGAGATAAACGGCGGGCAGGGTACAGGGTAGAGGGGACAGGGTGTAGGGGTACGTGTGGGGGCAGGCTAATCTGGGGAATATGGCGATTGTGCATCAGGCTGAAGCTTTAGTGCTGAAGAAGTGGCCGGTGCATGAGGCCGATGAGATCGTGTCTCTATTCACGCGGGGCCAGGGGCGGATACGCGGGGTGGCGAAGGCGGCGGCGAAATCGCGGCGGAGATTTGGCGGGGCGCTGGAGCCGATGACGTGGGTTGCGGCGAGCTATGTGGAGAATCCGAAGCAGGAACTGGTGCGGCTGGATTCGTGCGAGGTGATCGCGTCGCCGCTGTCGGATCCGGTGAATTACCTGCGGGCGGCGGCACTGGCCTTTTATGCGGAGGTGCTGGAAGAGGCTTTGCCGGATCACGATCCGCAGGAGGCGGTGTTTCGGCTGGTGCTGGTGGTGCTGGAGCACACGCGCGGCTTCGAGGTATGGATGCCGGTGACGTATTTTGCGCTGTGGATCACGCGGCTGCTGGGCTGGATGCCGGGCCTGGGGCAGTGCGCGATTTGCGGTGAGGGATTCGGATCCGGCGCGTGGTTCGATGCGCACGCCGATGGGCTGATCTGCGCACAGCACCGCAAGGCGGCCAGCCGGAAGATTGCAGCGGAATCGCTGGCGCTGGCGCGCAGGATTTTTCAGTCGTCCATCGCGGCGCTGGCGGGAGAGGAATGGCCGTCGAGCCGCGCTGCGGATTTGCGGCGGTTTGCGATTCAGGCGCTGGAGCGGCACCTCGAACGGCGGCTGCATGCGGCGTCGGCGCTGGGGAAGCTGGGCGGGTGAGCGGAAGGCCGCGGGTTGGCGGATGCGCCGGCGGCTCCTCGGGGACAGCGGGGCTACACTGGTGGAGCGGAAGTCGAGCCCAGGAAAAATCGAACCTTACTTAAGGATGAGTGCATGAAGATTGCAGCCAGCGTTACGGATTTGATCGGGAACACGCCTCTGGTACAGCTGAACCGGGTGACGGAGGGCGCACACGGACGGGTGGCGGCGAAACTGGAGAGCGCGAACCCGATGAACAGCGTGAAGGATCGCATCGGCTTCGCCATGATCGAGGCGGCGGAGAAGGAAGGGAAGATTCATCCCGGCCAGACGGTGCTGATCGAGCCGACCAGCGGTAACACCGGTATCGGTCTGGCGTTTGTGGCGGCGGTGAAGGGGTACAAGCTGATCCTCACCATGCCGGAGACGATGAGCCAGGAGCGGCGGACCCTGCTGCTGGCGTTCGGGGCGCAGATCGTGCTGACGCCGGGGCCGAATGGGATGAACGGCGCGATTGCGAAGGCGAAGCAGATCCTGGCGGAGACACAGAACGGGTACATGCTGCAGCAGTTCGAGAACCCGGCGAATCCGAAGATCCACTTCGAGACGACGGGGCCGGAGATCTGGAATGACACAGAGGGCCAGGCGGACATCCTGGTATCGGGTATCGGGACGGGCGGAACACTGACCGGGGTGGCGGAATACATCAAGCCGAAGAAACCATCGTTTAAGGCCATTGCGGTGGAGCCGACGGATAGCCCGGTGCTCTCGGGAGGCAAACCGGGGCCGCACAAGATTCAGGGGATCGGGGCAGGTTTTGTGCCGAAGGTGCTGGATACCAAGCTGATCGACGAGGTGATTCAGGTTTCGAACGATGAAGCGCTTGCCATGGCGCGCCGGCTGCCGCTGGAAGAAGGGCTGCTGGTGGGGATTTCGTCAGGCGCGGCGGTGCATGCGGCGGTGCAGGTGGCGAAGCGGCCGGAGAGCGCCGGGAAACTGATTGTGGTGATTATTCCCAGCTTCGGGGAACGGTATCTGTCGACGGTGCTGTTCGAGAATCTGCGGAACGAGGCGCAGCAGATGAAGACGGTGACGCTGTAGAAGCGGATTGGCCCACATCTGCCAACACCGGGCAGATATGGGGCACCCCCAATCGGCAGGAAGCTGGTAGCCGGTGGCTGGTGGCTGGTGGCTGGTGACTGATAACCAGCGGTGACCTGTACGCTGTGCGCTATCCGCTATAGGCTGTCCTCATGTTCGCGAGGATCCGGGAAGACATTGGTTCGGTGCTGGAGCGCGATCCGGCGGCCAGCTCGTGGGCCATGGTGGTGCTGTGCTATCCGGGCCTGCACGCGGTATGGGCGCATCGCCTGAGCTCGCGTCTGTGGCGGGCTAAGCTGCGGCTGCCGGCGCGGATGCTTTCGCAGATTGCCCGCTTTTATACCGGCATCGAGCTTCATCCGGGCGCGACCCTGGGACGGCGCGTGTTTATCGATCACGGCGCGGGCGTGGTGGTGGGCGAAACGGCGGTGGTCGGGGACGATGTGACGCTTTACCAGGGCGTGACCCTCGGCGGCACGGGACATGAGAGGGGCAAGCGGCACCCGACGGTGCGGGACGGCGTTTTCGTGGGCAGCAATGCGCAGATCCTCGGCAACATCTGCGTCGGGGAGAACTCGCGGGTGGGCGCGGGGTCGGTGGTGCTGCGCGATGTGCCGCCGAATTCGACGGTGGTGGGGGTTCCGGCGCACATCGTGTATCAGAATGGCGAGCGGGTGCTGATTACCGATCCCCGCGACGTGAAGGACCCGCTGTCGAACGTGATCATTGCGCTGGCTGAGGAGGTGAAGCGGTTGAGCGCCCGGGTGGATTGTCTCGACGGTGAATTGCAGGCGGCGAGGGAGCCGGACGAGGTGCGCTCGCTGGTCAGCGAAGAAGAGGAGCGGGCGGCCTATCGGAGCGAGCAGGCGCGGAATGGGTTTGTGAGTATGGGGGAAGGGATATAGCAGGGAATAGGAAATAGGGAATAGGGAATAGGGCGTAGGGAATAGGGAATAAGGTGGAGGGCACGGGGCGGCGTTAGCGGTCAGCGCTTTGCATCCGGGACGCACGCTGATTTTGGAACGCGCGGGCTCATCAGGAACTACTGGGGTGGGTGGGACTCAAGGATCTGAATCACCATGGCGCGGATGGTGTCGTAGTCGGGCTGGCCGGAGAACATGCGGTAATCCACCTCCTGGTGGTTGTCGCCGTGGCCGGTGAGCTGGAACTGACGCTGGCCGGCGGCAGCCTGAGCGGGATGAGCCTGGGCCCAGGATTTCTCATCGAAATCGTTGCTCTGCACGTCGACTTCCCAGATGCGCTGGCCGTCAGGCCGGCGAACCAGGAAGCGGTACCAGGTATGGAATTTGCCCACCGGCTCAAAGTACTCGACGGCATCGACGCGGTTGGGACCGGAGGGAAACATCTCGAGAAGGAAGCCAGTGGCCTGGCGGGCGTCGGGCGCGCCGGTGGCGTGCAGCTGCCGGAGAAGCGCGCGCTCCTGATCGCGCTGCTGCCGGTTGCCGGCTGCGGAATAGGCCGCGACCAGGGTGGTGTGAATTTTCCAGCTTTGCGGATCGAGCTGATGGGCTTTTTCGGCGTACTGGACGGCCAGCGGCGCCTGATAGAGCTCGAGAGCGGCGGTAGCGGCGAGCTGAGCCGCGGTGGCGTTTTGGGGATCGGCCTGAAGGGCCTGCTGAAAATCAGCAAGAGCTGCCTGCGGCTGATTGGCCTGAAGCGCCGTCAAACCCTGGTTGACTGCGGCCACGGCAGCGGCCGGATTGCCAGATGGGCTGGCGGGAGATGCGGGAGCGGCGGAGGTTGGCGCCTGGGCGGGCTGGGGCGCCGCGCTTTGGGACAAGGCGGGGCGGAGGCAGATCAGGAGGGCCAGAAACAGAAATGCAGGTTTCATGGAGGTGTCCTGATCACTGTATCGCGCCGGCTGGCAGGCACGACAGCAACGCCGTGAATGAAATCCAGGCACCGAGCGGAAGTGGAACGGGAAGAGCAAGGATCGGGTATGCTGATGCGGGGGCAAAATCAGACTGTTTTTGAGTAAGGAGATACGACATTGGAATTGCTGGTCGTCATTAGTTTTGGAGTTATCTTCCTGAGCGGGATCATCTGGGCCACACGGCGTCCCGCCGAGAGCAATCACTGAGTCCGGACTGAGGGCAAGGTCCCTCTCGCCGAGATATGGATTTTCATAGATACTCCCGTCTTTTTGAGAGGCCTGACCACTGCAATTGAGGTCGCTGTATGAGATCTTCTGTTGGTCGGCCCGGTATCTACCTTGTAATCAGTGACATGCCACTTCCGTAAAATATTCCGATTTTTGCATGACCGGTGGCAGTCCGTTTGCAAATCAGGATGCGACAGAAGCTGTGTATTCCAGCGTGCATCCGTCTGGGCTAACCGGCGGTTCGGGGTCCCCCGGGATGTTCGCGTCGGCAGTGTTGATTCGGCACCATGGAGAGGTCCTCTCAAACCCGGATGATCGCGATCCTGCTGGCTCTGTTTACAGCAGGCGCGGTGCTGTGCGCGGGTTTTAATCTCTACCAGGAAAATCGCTATCAGGTGCCCACCGACGGCGTTTGGTGGCTGGAGGCGCCGGGCGGTCTGGAAGCGCAGCGGGTCCCTCACAACACGCCGGGCGAGAGAGCGGGGATCAAAGCTGGGGATCTGCTGGTGACGGCCAACGAAGTGCCGACGCCGCGATGGGCTTCTGTGGTGCGGCAGATGTGGAGCACCGGCGCCTACAACACCATCCACTACACGCTGGTGCGGCGTGGTGTCCGGCTACCGGATGTCCCGGTCGTGCTGGATGTTCAGGACCGCAGCATCAATCAGGGATTCCGGTTCATTGCCCTGGTGTATCTCGGAATTGGGCTGTACGTGCTGTTGCGACGCTGGACGGCCCCGCACTCGACCCACTTTTACATTTTCTGTCTCCTGTCCTTCGTTCTGTATTCGTTTTGGTACACGGGCAAGCTAAACCAGTTCGACTGGATTGTGTACTGGGGCGGAATAGCGGCGAACGCGCTGCAGCCGGCGCTGTTCCTGCATTTCGCACTGGCGTTTTCCGGCGAGCGGCGGAGACGGCACGGCTGGCTGGTGGCCGTGACTTATCTGCCTGGGGCACTGCTGGTGGCGCTGCAGGTGATGGCCATCGAAATGTGGTCGGCCACGGAACTGCTGACGCATCGGCTGGACCAGGCGGCCATGGGATACATGGCGATCTTTTATCTGCTGGCGGCGGTGGTGTTCTATCTCCACTACCGCCAGACGGAAGCTCCGCTGGAGCGCCAGCAACTGAAGTGGCTGACGCGGGGCACGCTGGTCGCTGTGCTGCCGTTCACGCTGCTGTATGCGATTCCGTTCATGGCGGACATGCCCATGCCCGGCGCGGTGACGAAGATTGCCGGCATCTGCATGGTATTTCTGCCGCTGACCTTCAGCTGGGCCATCGTGCGCTATCGCATGATGGACGTGGATCTGATCTTCAAGCGGGGAGTGACCTACACGCTGGCCACGGCAGCGCTGGTAGGCGTCTACTTCGCGCTGGTGGCGGTTGCGGCCGAAGTGGTGCATACCAGGCTTCCGGGCGCGGGTGTGTGGGGGCTGTTCGCGGCGATCATCATCACGGCTCTGCTCTTCGATCCGCTGAAGAAGATCATTCAGGGGAGGGTCGATCGGGTCTTCGACCGGCAGAGCTACGACTATCGGACGACGCTGATCGACTTCGGGCGTGGGCTGAGCTCGTTTACAAATCTCGAGGCGCTGCTGAACGCGATTGTGGAGCGGCTGCCGCGGACGCTGCTGGTGGAGCGGGTGGGAGTATTTCTGTCGGAAGCGCCGGGGCGGTACTCGCTGGCTGCGCAGCACGGGTTGCCGGAGCGGGTCATGAAGGGCAGTCTGGACCTTAGCTTCTTCGACTTCGATACGCCCGGTGCGGGGCCGCATATGTTTCTTGAGAACCCGCAACAGGCTCTGCATCTGAAGGCGAGCGAGCAGGCAACGGTGGCGCTGCTGGATATGAATTACTTTCTGCCCTGCCGGGTCGGAGTGCCACCACCCTCCGCGCCAAAAGCGAGCGCGCAGGAGACCCGAGTGCCGGGAGCGCGCGAAGGACAGATGCAGGACCGCACCATTGCGGTGATCGGGCTGGGAAGGCGCGAGGGTGGGGAGTTCCTGTCGAGCGAAGATATGGAGCTGCTGGAGTCGCTGGCCGGGTATATCGGCATCGCGCTGCAGAATGCGCGGCTGTATGCAAGCCTGGAAGAAAAGATCAGCGAATACGAGCGGCTCAAGGAATTCAACGAGAACATCGTCGAGTCGATCAACGTGGGGATACTGGCGGTCGATCCGGAAGAAAAGATCGAGAGCTGGAACTCGCAGATGGAGGTGATGTTCGCACTGCCGCGCAAGGATGCGCTGCGGCAGCCGCTGGAGACGGTGTTCCCCGCCGAACTGGTCGAGGAGTTCCGGCGAGTCAAAGACCAGGCGGGCGTGCACAACCTCTATAAGTTTCGGCTGGAGACGCGAGCGCCGGAGATGCGGATTGCGAACATCGCGATTGCGCCGCTGGTCTCGAGAGATTTCAGGACGGTGGGACGCATCATCCTGGTCGATGACATTACCGATCAGACGGAGATGGAAGGGCAGCTGGCGCAGGCCGAGAAGCTGTCGTCGATTGGATTGCTGGCCGCCGGGGTGGCGCACGAAGTGAACACCCCGCTGGCGGTGATTTCGTCGTATGCGCAGATGCTGGCGCGGCAGCTGCGCGGCGATGAGCGGCTGGGGCCGCTGCTGGAGAAGATCACGCAGCAGACGTTCCGGGCGTCGAAGATCGTCAACGGACTGCTGAATTTCTCGCGCACCAGCGGGGCGGAGTATCGCGAGACGGATGTGAACACGATTATTCGCGATACGCTGACGCTGCTGGAGCACCAGTTCAAGACGGCGCAGATCAGCGTGGAGACGGAGCTGATGGCCGAGTTGCCGCCAATTCTGGGGAATTCGGACAAGCTGCAGCAGGTGTTCCTGAACCTGTTTCTGAACGCGAAGGACGCGATGGCGGCAGCGGGCGAGGATCGGAGGCTGCGGATCGCGACAGAGGTGAACGGGCACGTGAGCATCTCGATTGCCGACAGCGGTGCGGGGATTGCGCCGGAACATCTGCGGCGGATTTACGATCCATTCTTTACGACCAAGACGGCCCGCAGGGATGGGCAGCCGCGCGGTACCGGCCTGGGACTGGCGGTGACGTATGGCATCATCCAGGAGCACTCCGGCAAGATCCACGTGGAGAGCCAGGTAGGGCAGGGCACAACGTTTTATCTGGAGTTCCCGATGTTAAGGAAACCCGCACATGTCTGAAGCAACGATTTCGGCCCCCAGTTCCACATCAGGTGCGGGTTCAGAAGCAGACCAGCGCATTCTGATCATCGACGACGAGGCAGCGATCCGCGAATCTCTGGAGACGCTGCTGACGCTGGAAGGCTTCGCTGTGGAGATGGCGGAGAACGGCGAGCAGGGTTTGGAGCGGATTGCGGAGCAGCCGTTCGACCTGGTGCTGCTGGATCTGGCGCTGCCGGGGCGGAACGGGATCGAGATTCTGGGAACGATCAGGGAGCGCCATGCGACGCTTCCGGTGATCATGATTACCGCGTACGGCACGGTGGATAACGTGGTGGACGCAATGCGCAGCGGGGCGCAGAACTTCGTCCAGAAGCCCTGGGACAACGAGAAGCTGCTGGCGGATATTCGAGCCGCGATTGCGCGGTATCGGGCGGAAGAAGAGAATGTCCAGCTGAAACGGGCGCTGCGGCAGCGGTACAGCTTCCCCAACATCGTAGGCAAGAGCGATGTGATGCTGCGCATCTTCGATCTGGTGGCGCAGGTGGCGCCGACACGGTCGACGGTGCTGATCCAGGGCGAAAGCGGCACCGGCAAGGAGCTGATCGCGAAAGCGCTGCACGCGAACTCGCCGAGGAAGGACAAGGCATTCGTTCCGGTGAATACGGGGGCCATGCCCACGGACCTGCTGGAGTCCACGCTGTTCGGGCATGTGAAGGGCGCATTCACTTCAGCGATCGCGGCGAAGAAGGGGCTCTTTGAGGTCGCTAACGGTGGGACGCTTTTCCTCGATGAGATCGCCACGATGGGGATGGATACGCAGGCGAAGATCCTGCGCGTGCTGCAGGACCGGCGGTTCATGCACCTGGGCGGGGTGCAGGAAATCCAGGTCGATGTGCGCATCATTGCGGCGACCAATGTGGATCTGCGCCAGGCGGTGCGGGAGGGAAGGTTCCGCGAAGACCTGTTTTACCGGCTGAACGTGATCGCCATCGAACTGCCACCGCTGCGCAGCCGCCGTGAGGATATTCCTTCACTGGCGATGCATTTCCTGAAGCGCTACGCGGAGGAAAACGGGCTGCCGGTACGCGCGATTTCACCCGACGCGATGCGAGCGCTGGTGGATTATGAATGGCCGGGGAATGTGCGGGAACTCGAGAACGTGATCGAGCGCGGAGTGGTGCTGTCGTCGGGAACAACGATCGGGGCGGACCTGCTGCCCGGGCACCTGACCGGTGCGAGCTATTCGAGCAGCCTGCTTGAACACAGTCCGGATGCTTCGCTGTTCGACATCATGGAAGACATCGAGCGGCGCATCATCGTGGACAAGCTGGAGCGCTGCAACGGCAACCAGACCGAGGCGGCGGAGCAATTCCGGATACCGCTCTCGACGCTGAACCAGAAGATCAAGCGGCTGAATATCGAGATTCGCAAGCGGGCGAGGGAATAGCGAGCCAGGGTACAGGGCCGAGGGTGTAGGGTACAGGGACAGCGTTTAGCGTACAGCGTTTGGCGTTTAGGGTGCAGGCAGCGGGAAGCTCGAAGCATCAACCTCGAAGCAGGAAGCTGGCAGCTGCTCGCCTGACGCTGGTGGCGCTGAGCGCGTCCAGCTCAGATGTATTGGAAATATCTCTTCATTCGATGGAAAAGACTGCATACACAGTGGCCGATTCTTCGACCTGTTGCGGGGCAAGGGCCAGCGGGGCTGTCGGCTGCTGAGGCACGCCGGCAAGAGCAGCTTTTGCCATAAAACGAACCGGAGTGGGCCGCTCGGGCGCCTGATTGCTGGCGTAGAGGAGCGGGCCGAGATGCACGCCGAGTCCCTCCGCCATCTGCGCGGCGATGGCATGAGCGCGCATCAGGGCTTTGCCGGCGGCCTGGGCGTCGAGGGCGTTGCGATCAGCCACGTCCCAGTCGATAGCGCCGCTGTCGTTGGCTCCGGCCTCGATGGCGGTATGCAGGACCTTCGCCGCGTTTTGGGCAGCGGTGTGGACCGCCCAACTCTGAGAGAGCGTGAATTGCTTCCCGGCACGTTCTGCGGGCGTGGTCTGGTTATTGAAGGGGAATTCGGTGCGGGCGAGGTTTTGCGCACGGCTCTCAATGTCCTTCTCCTGTACGCCCGACTTCTTCACCGCGTCCATGATGGCGTTGGAGAGCTGGGAGCCCTGCTGATAGGCGGTAGACGCATCAGGCGCATACAGAGTGAAGCCGATCGAAACGGTAGCAACATCGGCTGAGGCAGCGGCTTTGTCGTCGGCAGTGATGGCAATGGTGCGGTTCTCTTTGTTGACCTGAATGGCCTGCGCGGTTGCCATTGCCGCGGTGCCCAGGAAAATCCCGGCTGCAATCCAGAGCCTCGTCCCTTTCATCGCCTGAACCCTCCGTTCGGATTGTATCGACTTCAAGTGATTCGCCCTCTGCATACGCAACGCCGGCGGACCGTTCAAAGCCAGCCGCACGCCGGGCCCTGCACCCTGAGCCCTGCACCCTGAGCGCCGGCTCGTATGCTAGGCTCAAACTTCGGAGCGGAAGGGAAGGCTTTCGCATCCAATCGGCAGTCAACGAAGCTATGGCCTTATCCACCATCGATGCAGCTGCGAAGCGGGGCGCTCTGGCGGTGCAGGAGTACGCGGTGCTGTCGGGACGGGCGCTGGGCAATCTGTTCCGGCGGCCGTTTTACCGGGCGGACATTTTCCTGCAGGCCGATACCATCGGGGTCGGCTCGCTGCCCATTGTGATTTTGACCGGCTTCTTCCTGGGCGGCGTGCTGGCGCTGCAGTCAGCCGCGACGCTGACGCAGTTCGGCGCGGCGGCCTTCACCGGTCAACTGGTCAGCTTCTCGATGATCAAGGAGATCGGGCCGGTGGTGACGGCGCTGATGGTCTCGGGGCGGAACGCTTCGGGCATGGCCAGCGAGCTGGGGTCGATGATCGTCACCGAGCAGATCGACGCGATGCGCGCGCTGGGCACCGATCCGCTGAAGAAGCTGGTGATGCCGCGTATTGTGGCGACGGTGGTGATGCTGTTTTTCCTGGTGATCATGTCGGACACGGTGGGCATCTTCGGCGGCGGCTTTGTCTCGGTGATCATGCTGGGGCAGGACGGCTCGCAGTACTTCCACACCGCGTATCAGTCGCTGGAGTATGCGGACATCCTGCAGGGACTGGTCAAGCCGATATTCTTTGGCTTTATCATCGCGACCATCGGCTGCTTCTACGGGATGAAGACGCGCGGAGGGACGCAGGGCGTGGGGCGGTCGACGACGCAGGCGGTGGTGATGTCGTCGATTTTGATCATTGCGACGGACTTCATTATCAGCCGGTTCATGATCGGCATCTTCGGACGGTGACCGAGGTGGGGTCGAATGGTGCGACCGCGCAGGCGGCGACGAGTTCAGCCACCGAGCCGGTCGTGGTGTTCGAAAATGTGTCGATTGGTTTCGAGCGGAAGCCGGTGCTCGAGAACATCTCCTTCAAAATTCCCTGTGGGGAGACGCGGATCCTGCTGGGACCGGCGGGCGTTGGCAAGAGCGTTCTGCTGAAGCTGACTAACGGGCTCCTGCGTCCGGATTCCGGGCGGATTTTTGTCTTTGGCGAGGAGATCAGCGCGATGCGGGAGCAGGATCTGTTCCAGCTGCGCGGGGCCATCGGCACGGTGTTTCAGGAGGGGGCGCTCTTCGATTCGCTGACGGTGCGCGATAACGTGGGGTACCGGCTGATGGAGGAGCACCTCGGCGAGGAGGAGATCACGCGGCGGGTAACCGAGGCGCTGCGCTTCGTGGAACTGGAGCACACGCTGGACAAATTTCCTTCGGAGCTGTCCGGCGGAATGCGGCGGCGCGTGGCCATTGCTCGGGCCATTGTCACGAATCCGAAGCTGCTGCTGTACGATTCGCCGACTGGAGGGCTCGATCCGATTACGTCGACGACGATCATCGAGCTGGTGATGAAGCAGCGGGACGTGTCGCACACCAGTTCACTGCTGATCACGCACCGGCTGCAGGATGCTTTTGTGCTGGCAACCCACCACTTCAGCCGGGAAAAGAACGGCATGGAACTGCTGCCGGAGCATACGACGGATCCGCACACCAGCTTTCTGCTGCTGCATCAGGGGAAGCTGGTATTCGATGGGAGCACCGAGGAGCTGGTGCATTCGGATGATCCGTTCATTCGGGAATACATCAGCTGATGGAGCGGCCAGCAGCCAGCAGTTAGCAGCCAGCTTAGCTGGAAGGCGGTGGCTGGAAGCGGGCAGCTGATTGTGGATACGTCCTGCTGTGATGGTTCTTCGTGATCCCATTGCGGATGGAAATAAAAAGGAGGATGGCGGTTGCCATCCTCCTCTGTGCGTTTAGGTGAGTTGCGTTGATCAGCGGCCGTGGCCATGATTTCCGCCGGGATGCCCCCCGCCGCCGTGAGGCGCCGGATGGCTTTCCGCGTGCGGAGCGGCCTGATGGCTCTGGGGCGCCGGATGACCGCCCTGGGCTGGCCGGTTATAGTTACCAGCGGGCCGGCTGTTTTGCGCCGGGCGGTTATAGTTCTGGGCCGGCCTGTTGTAATTCTGCGCCGGGCGATTGTAGTTTTGCGCTGGGCGGTTGACGGCTCCGCGGTTGTAGTTGTTCACCGCGCCATGATTGGCTTCGACGCCGCGGTTGTAGCCGGCGGCTGCTCCGCGATTGTATCCGTGGTTATAACCGGCAGCGGCACCGTGGTTGTACCCGGCACGGGCTCCGGCGTTGTATCCGCGGTTGTAACCGGCAGCGCGCGCCTGGGCGGCGGCATGCATGTTCCACGAGCGGGCACCGGGGTTGCGGTCGAAGTGGCCATAGTAGCCGTGATTGACGACGGTCACGCTCCGGGAGACATAGGTGGCGTGGTTATAGGCGATGAAGGGATGTGGTCCCCAGCCCATGCCCCAATGGCCCCAACCCCAGCCCCAGTGACCCCAGGCGCCGATAGCAATGCCGACACCGAAGCCGAAGGCCAGGCCGGCGCCGATGAAGTATCCCGGAGGCGGCGGAGGCGCATACCACGCGAACCACGGACGCCCCCATCCCCAGACGGTCCAGGGGTTGTAGTAGGGAACGTAAACAACGGCAGGGTTGGCCGGCTCGATGACCACATCGCCGGGCTGATACTCAACGTTCAGCTGCGGAGTGGAGCGCAGGCGACCGGACTGATAAGCCTGCTGCCGGTCATTCTGCACGGCGCTCATAACATCCTGCGGCTGGTTGTAGTAGGCGTTGCCGAGCTGGGTGGTCCAGTCGAGATTCTTATCCATGTTGGAAAGAACCGAAGGAAAAGCGGCGAGCGCCTTCACGCTGGGATCCCAGGATTGCCCATTGACCATCTGCGAGATCTGATCGGGCGGCGCACCCTGATTGGCCTGCACGAAGCGGTCAGCATCGACGATCTGGGTGGGATACGTCGCAGCGGCGAGTACCTGGGCCACCAGAGAATCCGGGTAAAGGGCGATGGGGGCGACGAGCTGATTGAGCTGGTCGGGGCTGAGGGCGTTGTACGCCTGGGGTGGTGCGCCCTGATCCTGATCCGGCGGCGGCGCGCCCTGATCGGGCGCAGGCTGGGCCTGGTCCGGGGGAGGCGGTGGAGCTTCCTGGGCAAAAGCGGTCATGTCGGCAACGCCGAGCGGGATCATGAGCCAAACCAGCACCAGCGCGACCGAGCGCTTCGCCAATTCGGCAGAGCCAACGGCAAGACGGCGCGTCCATATACGTGCGCTGTGGGTAACGTGAAGCTCGGAAAGATCGTTCATGGGGTCTTCCTCTCATGAGAGCGCCGGAATCCTGACGCGCTCTATGCCTAATGGGACACGGATGCAGCTATTTAAGTTGCGCCTAACAGGATAAACCGCTGCCGAGCCGGCAATGAACTGCAGCTCAACCAGCGACGGAATCGAAGAAACGGCGCAGGATGCGGGCAACCAATTCAGGCTGTTCGAAGGGAGCAAAATGGCCGGCGTCGGGGATTTCGTTGTACTCCGCGCCATAGCCGCCGTTGCGGATTTGTTCGGCGAGCAGGCGCATGTCGGCGGGCGGGCTGGCGGTGTCTTCGCCCGCCGCGATGACACAACAGGGGACGCGCACGGTGCGGGCTGTGGCGACAGAGTCGGGCCGAGCGGCCAGGCCCTGCTGCACGGCGATGAGCGATTCGGGTGGAACGGTCTGCATCATCTCGCGAGCTTCGGCGACCTTGTGCGGCCAGCGGCGCTGCGCGGTGGGGCCGATGAGAGATTCGAGCATGGACTCGATGAATTCAGAGGGGCCGCGCTGACGGATCTTCTCAATATTTTCCTGGCGATTGGCGCGTGCGGCATCGCTGTCGGCCTGGGGACGGGCACTCGAGAACGTGAAGGCAATGACGCGGTCGGGCATGCTGCGCCAGATTTCGTAGAGGGTGTAGCCGCCGATGGAGCAGCCAGCGAAGATGGCCTTGCCGATCTGCAGATGGTCGAGGAGGCGCGCGGCGTCGGCGGCCAGTTTCTCGACGGTGATCGGGCCTTCTCCTGCCCCGGAACGGCCGTGACCGCGCAGGTCGGGAAGGATGACGCGGTAGCGTGCGGAGAGAATCCCCGCCGCAGGCAGCCAGAAGCGATGATCGACGGGCGTGGGATGGAGCAGCACCACGTCGGGGCCGGAGCCGAGCGTGGTGTAGAAGAGCTTCGTGCCGTCGGAATAGAAGTCCATCGCTCCAGATTAGCTGGGCGGCGGGAAGGGCGCAGTGGGCGGGAGCAGCAGTGGCTCTTCCGGCATGACGATCCAGAAAATGATGTAGGCGAGCAGCCCGGCGCCGCCGCCGAAGACGGTGAGCAGGACGGTGATCACACGGACCCAGACCACATCCCAGGCGTAGGCATTGGCCAGGCCCTGGCAGACGCCGGCGATCATGCGGCCGGTGCGGGGGCGGACGAGGCGCGAAACGGAGGATGGATAAGCAACCGTGGGATAGATTTGCGTGCCGCACGCGGAGCAGAAGCGTGCGTCGTCAGCGAGAGCTTTTCCGCAATTCCTGCAATAGATGGCCATGGCCCAACCCTCCTTCGGAGCCGCTTCCGCTCCGATGCAAAGCCTAAGAATAACGCTGTCTGCGGCGCTTTCGGCTTGTGATCGTACCCCGCTGCGCCGCAGGATCAACGCACACGCAAAGATACGCGCAGTGCGATGACTGAGTTCCATGCTCTCATTGCGGAGTTCCGGACGGCTTGGGCATCAGTTTGCCGAGGGGAACGGGACGGCCGAAGTCGGGAGTGCCGTCGGGGTTCCAGGTAAAGGGCTGGATACGCGGCGAGCGCAGGCCGCCGCAGCCCTGATTGGGACCGGGATTGGCGTGATAGATGATCCACTGCTGCGTCCCGTCGGGGGAGGGGAAGAAGCCGTTGTGGCCGGTGCCGTAAGCGCCCGCTTCAGGGTTCTGCCAGAAGACTGGTTTGGACGATTTGGTCCACGAGGCGGGGTTCATGGGATCGGCGGAGGTGGACATGGCGAGCATGCCGAGTTCGTAGTAGTTGGTCCAGCAGCCGCTGGCGGAGTAGACGAGGAAGATGTGGTCGCCGTGCTTCAGGATCTCCGGCCCCTCGTTTACTTCAACGTGGGGGATGGGGCGGATGGGACCGTAGTCGCCAAAGTCGCCCACCTTTTCCCACGGGTATTGCGGTGTGGAAAGGCGCACGCGCGGGCCTTCGATGGTCCAGGGATTTTTGAGGCGTGCGATGTAGATGCTTTGGGTGCCGTCGGTATCGCCCTCCCAGCCGGACCAGATGAGGTAGTGAGCATCGCCTTTATCGAGGATGGTGGGGTCAATGGCCCATTTGTCGGTGGAGTCGGCGACTTTGCCCTTGAAAGTGAATTTGCCCTGGAGCGGATCGGGAGCATCGTTTTCGACGACATAGAGACGGTGGTGAGCGTTGGGGCCGTCGTCGGCAGCGAAGTAGATGTACCACTTCCCGTCGAGGAGATGGAGCTCGGGAGCCCAGATTTCTCTGGAGTACGGACCCTGGGCGGGCGGCGTCCAGACAGCGCGCTTTTCGGCGTGGGCGAGGTCGGTGATGTCGCGCGTCTTCCAGACGGTGAGGTTATCGCCCGTCGTATTCATGTAGTAGTAAAAGCCATCATGGAAGATGACCCAGGGATCGGCGCCGGAGAGCAGGAGCGGGTTGTAGAAGACCGGCGATTTCTGGGCGTGTGCAACAAGCCCGCTCAGGCAGGCGAGAACAACGAGCGGGCGCAGGCTGCGGACGAGTCGGCGGGCGAGGCTGGAGATCGTGCGCTGGATGTGGGTCATGTCATAGACATGATGCCGCAAAGGTGGGAATGCGGGCGCGGTAGGGAGTCCAGCCTCCCCCATCCGCCCGAGACGGGCAGAGCCATTCGCCTCTCCTGAGGTCGCTCAGCGACTGGCCAGCGGGAGGGTGCGTGGAATCCCACATCTGCCAACCCGTTCGACTCGGGCGCTCTCGGGTCCTCGCTCAGGGCAGGCTCAGGCAGATGATGGGGCATCCGGCGCGTAACTGGAGCGGGCGGCGTGGCTTTTCGCATCCAATCAATGAATCAAAACTGGCTGGAGGGGTAATGGCGGTGCAGCGTTTGCAGGGAAAGGTCGCGATTGTGACCGGCGGCGGTTCCGGCATAGGGCAGGGAATCGCAAAGAGGTTGGGGTGCGAAGGCGCAAAGGTGATCATTGACTACATCGGCAGCGAAGGGGGCGCCGATGAGACGCGGCAGGAGATTGAGTCCTGCGGCAGCGAAGGCGAAATTGTGCGCGCCGATGTGACAAATATGGAGGACGTCCGCTGTCTGGTGGATACAGCCTGGGAGCGCTTTGGGGCCGCGGACATTCTGGTGAACAACGCGGGCATGGAGAAGCGGTCGGACTTCTGGGAGACTCCGGAAGAGGACTACGACAAAGTAATGGCGGTGAACCTGCGCGGGCCGTTCTTCCTGACCCAGGCGTTCGTGCGGCGGCTGCGCGATGCGAAGAGGCCGGGCAGAATTATCAACATCAGCTCGGTGCATGAGGACATGGCGTTTCCGGGATTTGCGACCTACTGCTGCAGCAAGGGCGGGATGCGTATGCTGATGCGGGATCTGACGGTGGAACTGGGACCGCTGGGGATCACCATCAACAACGTCGCGCCGGGCGCGATTGCGACGCCCATCAACAAGGCGCTGCTGGAAGACAAGCCGAAGCTGAATGCGCTGCTGAGGAATATTCCGCTGGGGAGGCTGGGCACGCCGGAGGACGTGGCGGGCATCGTGGCGTTTCTGGCTTCCGATGATGCATCGTATGTGACGGGCGGCACCTTCTTGGTAGATGGCGGGCTGATGCGGAATTATCACGAGCAGTGACAGGGCAGCGAAAAGCCGGTTAGCGGAGAAGCGGAAGCAGAGGCAGGAAGCTGGAAGCTGGAAGCTGACGGCTAAGCTGGTAACTGAAAGCTGGATCGATTAGGGACGGGGCCGATGACATCGAAGATTGAAGATTACGCACTGATTGGAGACTGTGAAACGGCCGCGCTGGTGAATCGCGCGGGGGCGATTGAGTGGCTTTGCTGGCCGGATTTTTCGTCACCCGCCTGTTTTGCTGCGCTGCTGGGCACGGATAAGAACGGATGCTGGCAGATGCATCCGGCGGGCGAAGGCTGGAAGACGACGCGCCGCTACCGCGAGCACACCCTGGTGCTGGAAACGACCTTCGAGAACGAGGAAGGCGCGGTGCGGCTGACCGACTTCATGCCGATACGAGAGAAGAATTCGGACGTGGTGCGGATCGTGGAGGGCGTGCGCGGCCGGGTGGATATGCGGATGCAGCTGGCATTGCGCTTCGACTACGGGCGCACAGTGCCGTGGGTGACGGCCATTGAGGACGGGATTCGCGCGGTGGCCGGGCCGGGGGTGGCGGTGCTGCATACGAGCGTGCCGGTGCACGGCGAGCATCTGAAAACGGAAGCGGAGTTCACGGTGCAGCACGGGGAGCGGGTGTGGTTCACGCTGACGTATGGGCGATCGTGGAAGCCCGATCCGGAGCCGATTGACGCTGAGCAAGCGCTGGAAGATACAGAAAAGTTCTGGAGGAAATGGATTGCGCGCCTGAAGTACGAAGGCGAATACCGTCATGCGGTGGAGCGATCGCTGATTACGCTGAAGGCGATGACGTTCCGTCCCACGGGCGGGGTGGTGGCGGCGATCACCACGTCGCTGCCGGAGAAGATCGGCGGCCGGCGCAACTGGGATTACCGCTATTGCTGGCTGCGCGATACGACTTTCACTCTGCTGGCGATGACGACGGCGGGGTATTTCGACGAGGCCTGTCACTGGCAGGACTGGCTGCTGCGGGCGGTGGCGGGCAGTCCGGATCAGGTGCAGATCATGTATGGCCTGAAGGGCGAGCGCGCGCTGACGGAATGGGAGGCGAAGTGGCTCGCCGGCTACGAAGGCTCGACGCCGGTGCGCATCGGCAATGCGGCGTCGGAGCAGGTGCAGCTGGATATTTACGGCGAAATGCTGGACACGTTTTTCCATGCGTTGCATGGACTGGGCAAGCACACCAACGACGATTTCCACGTATTGATGCTGCTGCTGGAACATCTGGAAGAGATCTGGCAGCGGCCGGATGAGGGGATCTGGGAGACGCGCGGCGGGCGAGAGCAGTTCACATACTCGAAGGTGATGGCGTGGGTGGCCTTCGACCGCGCGATCCTGATCGCGGAGAAGCTGGGCGCGGACGCTCCGCTGGAGAAGTGGAAGAAGCTGCGGGACACGATTCACGAGGAGATCTGCCACAAGGCGTTCAGCAAGGAGAGGAACAGCTTTGTGCAGTTCTACGGCGCGAAGCACCTGGATGCATCGCTGCTGCTGATGCCGCTGGTAGGCTTTTTGCCGGCAACCGACCGGCGGATGCACGGGACCATTGAGGCAATTGAGCGAAACCTGATGCGGGACGGCTTTGTGATGCGCTACAACACCGGTCAGGTGAAGGACGGGTTGCCGGCTGGCGAGGGCGCGTTTCTGGCCTGCAGTTTCTGGATGGTGAGCTGCCTCAAGGCGATTGGGCGGCAGGACGACGCGCGCCAGCTGTTTAACCGGCTGCTGGGATTGACCAACGATCTGGGGCTGCTCTCCGAGGAGTATGACGTGGAGGGCAAGCGGCTGGTGGGAAATTTCCCGCAGGCGTTCTCGCATATCGCGCTGGTGAACGCGGCGTTCGATCTGGAAGGGCAGGACGGCGCGCGGCTGCGGGCGCATCGGCGCCATCAGTCGGTGGCGGAGGCCGCGACGCGCTGACGGGACTGAGCACAATCGCGGTCGATACAGGCCGAATCGGTATGGTTCGGAATCAGTACGCCTCAGGATTACAAATTATCTTTGGCTGAAGGGGAAGGCTGCATGCATCGTTTTCGCGTGTGGGCGCCGAGTGCCGGCTCGGTGCGCGTCGAAGTGCAGGGAACAAAGTATCCGCTGGAGAAGCGCGAGGGCGGCTGGTGGGAAGCCGATGTGGAAGCTGCCGGGCCGGGCACGGACTACTCGTATTTTTTGAACGATGAGGAATCGGCGCTGCCTGATCCGCGGTCGCCGTGGCAGCCGGAGGGCGTGCACGGACCGTCGCGGATTCTGGATCACAGCGCCTATGCGTGGAAGGACGCGGGATGGCAGGCCCCACCGCTGGCGAGCGGGATTGTCTACGAACTGCACATCGGAACGTTCACGCCGGAGGGGACGCTGGCTGCCGCCGAGGGGAAGCTGGATGCCCTGAAGGAGCTGGGCATCACGCACGTAGAGCTGATGCCGGTGGCAGCGTTTCCCGGCGAGCAGGGATGGGGCTATGACGGGGTCGATTTGTTTGCGCCGCATGAGCCTTATGGGGGACCGCATGCGTTGAAGCACTTTGTCGATGCGTGCCATGCGAAGGGGCTGGCGGTGCTGCTGGACGTGGTCTACAACCACTTCGGGCCAGACGGAAATTATGTCGGCAAGTTCGGACCTTATTTCACCGATGCTCACCACACGCCGTGGGGCGATGCAGTGAATCTGGAGGGTGCGGGCAGTTACGAAGTGCGGCGTTTCTTCTGCGACAACGCGCTGATGTGGCTGCGCGATTATCACTTCGACGGGCTGCGTCTGGATGCGGTGCATGCGTACATGGACCGCTCGGCGATCAACTTTATGGAGCAGCTGACGGCGGAAGTCGATGCGCTGGAGGCGCACACCGGACGGGACTACCTGGTGATCGCGGAGAGCGACCTGAACGATCCGCGACTGGTGACGTCGCGCGAGGCGGGCGGCTATGGCATGGACGCGCAGTGGAGCGACGATTTTCATCATGCGATGATCACGGTGCTGTGCGCCGGGGACGGGGGCTACTACTCAGATTTTGGGACGCTGGCGGATCTGGCCAAGTCGCTGCGGGAGGTGTTCGTCTACGACGGGCGATACTCGAAGTATCGCGACCGCGTGCATGGGCGGCCCGTGCAGGGGCTGCCGGGATGGAAATTCCTGGGATTTTCGCAGAATCACGATCAGGTAGGGAATCGCGCGAAGGGCGAGCGGCTGGCGCATCTGGTGACTCCAGGCCGGGCGAAGATTGCAGCTGCGCTGGAGATGACGGCGCCCTTTGTGCCCATGATCTTTCAGGGCGAAGAGTGGGCGGCGACGGCTCCCTTCCTGTACTTCACGAATCATGAGGACGAACTGGGGAAGCTGGTTTCGGAGGGAAGAAAGAAGGAGTTCGCGGCGTTTGGGTGGGATAAGGCGGAAGTGCCGGATCCGCAGGCACGGGAAACGTTTGAGGGCTCGAAGCTGAACTGGGAGGAACGCGGCCAGGGCGAACATGCAGAGATGCTGGACTGGTATCGGAAGCTGATAGCGCTGCGGCGGTCGGCTACGGAGCTGACGGATGGGGATTTGGCCGCGGTGCGGGTGCGGTTCAGTCAGGATGACCATTGGGTGGTGATGGAGCGCGGAGCATGGACGGTGGCGTTCTCGCTGGCGGAGGAACCGGTGGCGGTGAAAGTGCGCGGAGGGTCGGAGATGATGTTGAGCTCTTCGGCGGAGATGGCGCTGAAGGATGGCGAGCTGAGGTTGGCGCCGGATTCGGTGGCGATTCTCAGGAGCGCAGCAGGGGACAACGTACAGTAGAAGACGATGACCGAGCTCTGGTTCTCAGCAATTCTCTTTATCAGCTCGCTGGGGGCGGGATTGCTGGGCGCACTGAGCGGCCTGGGCGGCGGGGTGGTCATCGTCCCGCTGCTCACGGTTGCCTTTCATGTCGACATTCACTACGCGATCGGGGCCTCCCTGGTCTCGGTGATCGCGACTTCGTCGGGCGCGGCAGCGGCTTATGTGCGCGAAGGCTTCTCGAACATCAGGGTGGGGATGTTTCTGGAGATTGCCACGACGCTGGGCGCGCTGCTGGGTGCATGGCTGACGACGAAAGTGCCGACGGAGGCAATTGGATTCATATTCGGACTTGTGCTGCTGTATTCGGCCTACGCATCGCTTAAGAAAAAGCATGAAGAGATTTCGCGCAATCCCGACGCGCTGGCGCTGCGGCTGAAGCTCGAGGGAAGCTTTCCTTCGGGCGATGGTCAGCAGGAGTATGTGGCGCAGCGAGTGCCGGCGGGGTTCAGCCTGATGGGACTGGCGGGCGCGCTTTCGGGACTGCTGGGGATTGGGTCGGGAGCGGTGAAGGTGATTGCTATGGATCAGGCGATGCGGCTGCCGTTCAAAGTTTCGACGACCACCAGCAACTTCATGATCGGGGTGACAGCAGCGGCAAGTGCGGGGCTGTATCTGCGCAGCGGGTATCTGGCTCCGGTGCTGGTGATGCCGGTGATGCTGGGTGTACTGGCCGGATCGCTGACCGGATCGCGGCTGCTGGTGAAGGCGCAGGTGCGAACGCTGAAGATCGTCTTCTCGCTGCTGATTATTGCGATGGGCGTGGAGATGATCGTGAGCAGCCTTACGGGGAAATAGCGACGATGGCCTGGGACGATAAGCGGATCGAGACATGGGTGGGTGCGATGCTGCGCACCGGGGTACTGCTGGCGGCGGCCATTGTGCTGATTGGGGGCGTGCTGTATCTGGCCCAGCATGGCGGACACCCGCGCAACGACTACCGGCACTTCCACGGCGAGCCGGCGCAGTACGCGAGCCTGAGCGGTGTGGTGCACAACATCGGGTGGCACGATCCGCGCAGCATCATCATGCTGGGGCTGCTGATTCTCATCGCCACGCCGGTGGCGCGGGTGGGCATGTGCATCGCGGGATTCTTATTTGAGGGCGACCGGATGTACGTGACGGTGAGCAGCATTGTGCTGGTGATTCTGCTGTACAGCTTGTTTCTGCACAAGTAGCTAAAGTCCGGTCAGCTGAGGGCCGGTTAGCTGAGAAGCGGATAGCGGTTAGCGTTTTGCTGGCTGCTGGCTAAATGGGAGCGAGGATGCGGACGGTGAGAAAGAGGGCGACTCCCAGGAAGAAGACCAGGGCCATGCGGATGCCGGGTTCGCGATTGACTTCAGGGACGAGGTCGGTGGCGGCGACATAGATCGCGACGCCGGCGGAGAGCGGCAGGCCGGCTTCCACCCAGTGGGGGAGCAGTCCAATGATGAGGACCCCGGCGATGGTGGCGGCCGCGAGGGCGGTGGCCGAGATGAGGGCGGTACGGCGCGTCTGGCCGGAGGCAAGCATGACGGAGGCGATGGTGAAGCCTTCGGGAAGCTTGTGCAGCAGGATCGCGAAGAAGATCAGCCAGCCGAGGGCGGTGGAGAGAACGAAGCCGGAGGCGATGGCGACGCCGTCGAAGAAGGAATGTGCGGCGAGACCACAGAGCACAGACCAGCCGGTGCGGCGGTGGAGGAATTCGTGGGAATGGGTTTCTTCGCCGAAGTGGAAGTGGGGCGTGATGGTGTGCTCGAGCAGATGGATGGAGCAGTAGCCTGCGAGTACGAGTGCGGGCGCCCAGAGCGAGGAAAACTTAATGCTCTCGGGAATCATGTCGAGGATGGCCACGGCCATCATGAAGCCGGCGCCCAGCGCGATGAAGTAGCGCAGGTAGTGATGCGGCCAGTTGCGGCGCACCAGGATGACGCCGCCGAGGATGTCGGCGACGGCGGCGAGGGTTCCGAGGATGAGGGGCAGGAACATGGATCAGGGTTCAGGGTACAGGGAACAGGGCGTAGTGCCAGGGTTCAGGGCACAGGGTCAGAGCTTTTGCAGAAGTGCCCATAACATTTTGCCGACTTCCTCGGCCTGTTCCTGAGCCTTCTGCACCGACTCCGGCTCGCGGAAGTCACTTCTTTTGCAATTGCAAGCTGGGTCTGCAACTCCAGAGCCGCGGGCTATTGCGACGAAATTGCGGTAATCGCGTCTTGTGTTCCGACCATAACCTTCGGCAATGTTGCTGGGAATCGATACCGAAGATCGACGAAGCTGAGAGGTCAGTCCGTACAACTCCTCACCCGGAAAATCACGAGTGAGTTTGTAAATTGCAATCGAAAGCGCGAAGGATCGTTGCCACACGACCAGCTCTCTATATGACCTGATCATCGACTCGCCATCCGGGCCGGATTCTCCTCTCTGAACCCTGAGCGCTTTACCCTGAGCCCTGCTGTCACCCACTGTGCCGGATGTGGAGGACGTCGCCGTCCTGCACTAAGTAGTCTTTGCCTTCGAGGCGAAGCGTGCCCTGGGAGCGGGCGACGGCTTCGGATCCCGCGGCGAGCAGCGTGTCCCAGTGAATGGTCTCGGCGCGGATGAAGTGCTTTTCGAGATCGGAGTGAATGGCTCCAGCGGCCTCCTGGGCGCGGGAGTTGGCGGGGACGGTCCAGGCGCGGCACTCGTCTTCGCCCACGGTGAAGAAGCTGATGAGGCCAAGCAGCTCATAGCTGCGACGGATGAGGCGGACGAGGCCGCTTTCCTTTAATCCATAAGAGCCGAGGAATTCCTGGGCTTCTTCGTCGTCCATCTCGGCCAGTTCGGCTTCCACTTTGCCGCAGAAGGCGGTAACGCCGGAACTGGGACGGGCGGCGAGTTCGGTGAGGCCGTATTTCGCTCCGGCGGCTTCGAGGTCAGTGCCGAGGGTCGTGCTTTCTGAGACGTTAACGGCGTAGAGAATCGGCTTCTGCGAAAGGAACATGAAGCCGCGGATGAGCTTCTTCTCTTCCGCAGTCATGTCCAGCTCGCGGAGGGGCTGCTCGGCTTCGAGCGCGGCTTTGGAGCGGAGGAGCAGCGCGTGCTCTTTCTCGAGGTCGGCGGTGCGCATCTTCTTCAGGTCTTTTTCGAGACGCTCGAGGCGCTTTTCGACCTGGGTGAGGTCGGAGAGCATGAGGTCGAACTCGACGGACTTTGCATCGCGCGCCGGGTCGATGGGGCCGACGTGGGGGATGGAATCTTCTTCAAACGCGCGGAGGACGTGAATAAGGGCATCGACATTGCGAAGGCTGGCGAGGAAGTTGGTTTCCTTGAGCGCCTCCTGGCCGATGGCGGCTACGTCGGCGTATTCGACGGTGGCGTGGATGAGCTTTTTGGGGTTGTACTGCGCGGCGAGGCGGTCGAGGCGGTCGTCGGGAACGCGGGCGATGCCGATGTGGGCTTCGCGGCTGTAGCCACGGTCTTCGACTTTGGCGCGGGTAAGGATTTTGAACAGAGAAGTTTTGCCGACCTGCGGCAGGCCGATGATGCCGGTTTTCATGGCGATCCTGAAATGAATTTTGGCGTAAGCGCCAGTCTTTGATGATAAAGCCTCGCGCGGGATGCGCTCAGCGACTGATCCGGAGGCGAAGGTGAGTGGAATCCCACATCTGCCGACAGCGGGCAGATGATGGGACACCCGGGGGCTGGCCGTTCAGGCGGATGCGCCTTCGGCGCGGGAGCTTTTGGCGACTGCAGTGAGGGTGAAGATCGGTGGAATCCCCACATCTGCCGACAGCGGGCAGATGATGGGGCACCCCAGGCTCGGCTGGCACCAGCAGACGGCTTCGGGATTCTCGATAAACCTCAGCGGCGGAACTGCCGGCGAATGGCCAGAAGAAAGAGGGCAAAGAGGGTGGAGGTGAGGGACACTTCGGCAATCGCGAGGACTCGTCCCCATGGATAGGCGGGGGCGTATTCCGGCGTCTTCTGGAACATCGCGGTATCGATCGAGGCGAGCAGGCTGTTGCCGAAAAGCTTTGCCTCAGCTGTGAGGTTCGGCCGAATCCTGCTTTGGGGCTGCCATGCAGACGACCACGTGGCGATGTGACCGTTGCGCTGAATTCCTGCTTTGGGCAGCGGGAAAAGAAGTGCAAAGAGGACGAGGATACCGGCGAGCCAGAGCATGGGCTTGTGGTAGTTGTTGCCGTAGTCGCTGGCGGACCGATAGAGAGCGACCAGGCCGAGACGGCGGTGCCACCAGCAGCGCAGCGGCAGGAGCGGACCGGCGGCGGGCGCGGCGAGCCGCTTCATCTCCATTTCGCCGTAGTGAAACTCGTTGGCGGTCCAGTAATCGAGGCGGGCGTCGTAGTTCTTTTTGAGCTGCTGGTAGATCTGGGCGATGGCGCGGTAGTCGCGTTCGCCATTTCTCTGCAACTGTTTCCCGTAACCGTCGTGGAGAGGAATGGTCTCTTCGAGGATGACGGCTTTACGCCCGGGGGATGTGGCCCAGCGAGCGGAGGAGGTGAACCACACCGCGCTCACGTCGCAGTTGTGGTAGAAGACGCGGCTGAGATCCACATCTTCGAAGACGACTTCTCCCGGGTTGGCGAAGGTGGCGAAGGAAAAGAGAGCGCTGGGCTGACTCTGATCCTGCGCCTGAAACTGGGTCCCGCGAAACGCGGCTTTGTTGAGAAAGCGGCAGCCTCGGCAGTCGGCCACGCCCTGAAAATCGGTGCCGGGGAAGTAAGCGATATCCGCGAATGTTGAATCGCCAAAATCAGCCATTGCGGTGAAGGTCGCCTTCCAGAAGTTCGCCTCCTGGAGAAAGGAAACCTCCCAGAAATTGGCATGCTCCGCAAAATGGGCTTGCCCGAATGACACTCGTTGCGCAAATTTCGCGCGGGTGAAATCGGCTCGCTCTCCGAACGATGCGCTGTCGAAGTACGCATCCCCGGCGAAGCTGGCTCCGGAAAAATATGTCTTCTGCGTAAAGGAGGCAGGATGGAAATTGGCTTCTTCAAGGAACGTCGTTTCGGCGAAGCTGGCATCCTGACGGAAGGCTGCCTGGGAGAAGTCGGCTTTGCGCGCGAATGTTGCTTTCCGAAAGCTCACATCGCGGGCGAAGGTGGTACCGCTGAAATCGGCATATTGGGTGAAGGTGGCCCAATCGAAATGGCAGGCAGCATCGATGGTGGTTTTGCGCAGGTAGAGGCGAGGGAAAACGAACATCTCGAAGTGAGCGTCGCCGGTGCCCGCTGCCTCCATGATCCAGTCGAACTCTGCCCAGAAGGCATCGAAGAGTGCCCCATCCTGCCTGGCGGGATCTTTGGAGTGCATGAGGCAAACGGGGACTTCATCCACTCCTGGCGGCGCATTGTGAACCAACCGGCCGCAGGGCGATTCCAACCCCATACTGACGGGACAGAGGAGATCGGCGGCGGCGGGTCCGGCAGAAGGCCGTGCAGAGGGATCGAGCACTTTGCTGGCGCTCATGGTGCGGGATTGTAGCAGTGGTTCGAGTAAAGAAGTGTTTGATTCGGCAGCCGGGGTAGCGCATTCTGGTTTGCAATCGGAGGGAGGTTGAATGGCAGAACCGATCGGGATGGCAAGCCGGAAGAGCCGGCACACGGTGGATGAGACGGTGGAGCGGCTGACGAAGCTGCTGGCGGCGAAAGGCGTGACGGTGTTCGCGCTGGTGGATCACAGCGGTGAGGCGGCGAAGGTGGGTATGACGATGCGGCCGACCAGGCTGATGATCTTCGGGAACCCCGCGGCGGGAACGCCGGTGATGCTGGCCGCTCCGAGTATCGCCATCGATCTGCCGTTGAAGATTTTGATCTGGGAAGACGCTGAGGGTGTCACCTGGCTTTCGTGGAACAGCGCGGAGTATCTGGGGCAGCGGCACGGCGTTCCGGCGGAGTTGCTGAAAGCGCTGGGGGTTGCGGAAGCACTGGCGGCGCAGGCTGGGGAATGATTCCCGGTCCGCCCATGTCGAGCAAAGACGATGGCCGCCTGTAACCGGTGAGGCGCGGAGTGGTCACAGCCGACTGGCTGAATGCAGCAGGAGAGAGCGTATGTTTCGAGCGGTGACATGGGTTGGGTTGCTGGCGCTGGCTGCGAACGGGGTCGCGCAGAACGGCACGAAGGTGAGCAGTCTCGGCTGGCTCGCAGGAACGTGGACGGCGACGATGGATGGAAACACTGCGGAGCGTACGTGTTCGGCGCCCGCGGGTGGTTCGATGATGTGCATGATGCGGGTGATCGCGGAGCAGAAAGCGGTTTGGCTGGAGTTTTCGATTATGCGGGAGACCGAAAGCGGAGTGACGCTTGACACGCGGTTCTACACCGGCGACGAGAAGCCTGCGGATCCAGTTGCAGTGCAGCTGCGGCTGAAGAGTGCAACCAGCGATGAGGTGGTCTTTGAGAATCCCGGCGGGACGCAGCCGAAGTCGGAGTCAGTGCGCCGAACCGGGCGCGATCAGATGAAGTCGCACGCGGAGCTGGTGGACGCTCAGGGGAAGACAAGCACAATGGACATCGCGTGGACCCGCGTGACAGGCGGCCCATAACGGCCGGCAGAAAAAATGCGGGCGTGCATCCCAACACGCCCGCTGGAAAGAGTTCTAAGGCAGCGGTACTCCGGGAAGGACCGGTGTGCCTTCGAGGCGCACGGCGTCGAGGCTGGAAGGATTGAGGCCGAGGGCTTTGAGGATGGTGGGTGCGACCTGATTGGTACCGACGCCTGCCGAAATGACGCGCTCGGAGAAATGAGGATTCGCCAGCAGCATCATGACGTTGGTGTCGTCATGGGCGAAGCCGCCGTGTTCCTCGAGCTTGGCGGCGCTGCCGGTATAGGTGACGCCGACATTGGGGGTGACGATGATGTCGGGCGTGCGCGGATCGCCCCAGGGAGGCAGGCCGGGCTTGTTGTAGTTGAGCCAGAGCGACGGGCCATAGTAGATCTGGCCGAGTTTAACTTTGGAGGCGTCGCTCTCGAGCATGTCGACGGCGGACTGGGTCTTCGCGGAGTTGTTGAGCCAGAGCAGCGAGACGTCATCCTCTGTAGGGCCGATGCCGGTGGGGTTGAGCGGCGATTCCGAGTATGGGATGAGGCCCGCGCCGGCGAGGATGGTGGCCGGGGATTCGCCGTTGCCGGTTTTGCCGGGTACGGCGGAGTATCGGTTGGGATCGATGGGAGACTGGCCGTGCTTGGCGGTGATAACGATCAGGGTTTCATCGTAGAGGCCGCGATCGATGAGTTCTGAGACCATCTCGCCGATGGAGTCGTCGATGAAGCGGATCTCGCTGAGCAGAGGAGCGGTCGGCGTGCCCTGCGCGTCGATGTAACCGCCGGTCTGGCCGCTGGATTTCTCGATCAGCTTCTGTCCGACGCTGACCGCCTGGAAGTTCATGCCGAAGATGGTGGGGACTTTGCCTGCGCCGCCGTCGTGATTGCGGCCGCGGATTTCATTCAGGATGGCATTGACCTTGAGGGTGTCGTAGCACTGGATGTTGGCGAAGCTGTTGGTCCAGGCGGTGAGGTCGGCGCCGGAGTCGGGCACGGTGGAGCAGCTCAGGCCATCGGGGGTCGACACGCCGGGAAGGGCAATGACGTTGGAGTTGATTTCGGGGGCGTAGAAGTCGTCGAGAGAACCGCCGCCGGGACCGGCCACTGAAGAGTAGGCAGGGTGCTTGTCGGACCAGGCAGTGTAGCCGCCAGCCTTGTGAATGACGCCGAAGATGGTGTTGACGCGGACGAAGTTCCACGGATAGACGGGGGCGCAGCCCGCGGCAGGATCGCGAACGAGGCGCTTCGGATCAATGGAGGCGATGCCGCCGTCGCTGAGGCCGGCGCCGGGCGCTCCACCATTCAGTTTCGTCTGGTCGAGGTCGATGCCCTCCTCATATTCGGTGGTCGTGCCGGTAGGTGCGGCGCCGGATTTGCAGGGGCCGGCGGCAAGACCGTTGCCGGTGGTTTTGGCTGGAGCGTCCAGGGAGCGATCGTAGGAAACGTCGTAGTAGATGCCCATGGTGCGCGGCGATGCGCCGGTGACGATGGCCATGAGTCCAGGGAAGGAATCGGAGGGTTTGGAGGTGCTGGCCGCGACGAAATTGATGCCGTTGGCCCTGAGGGCGGTGAGATTCGGGCAGTAGGGGTTGCCGTCGTTGATGCCCGGGATGCCGCGCGAACAATTCAGAAGATCGACGGCGTGCATGCCATCGATGCTGATCAGCAGGACGTGGCGGATGGCGTGGCCATCCTTGTCCTGTGCCTGCGACGCCGAGGCGAGGGCGGCGCACAATCCCAGAAGAAACGCTGTGGGTAGCTTCACGGGGTGGTATTCCTCCTGGTGCACCTGTGTACCGGGGAGCTGATGGAAGCGGCTATCGTTGATCAGTCAAAATTCGGTGAATTGCTCGGCTCGATGACGACCTGGTCATCGAAGCGCCATGATTTGTGCGAGGAACAGGGCGGCTGTGATACATGGTTAGCTGAGTTTTGGGGAGGAGCGGGGCGGATGGCGAACGGGTTGATCGAGGTTGAGGGCATTGCGCAGATCGCGCTCACGGTGACGGATTTGGACGCAGCGAAGCGGTTTTACGGGGATGTGCTGGGGCTGCGGTTTTCGTTTGAGTCGGGGAACATGGCGTTTTACCGCTGCGGAGACGTGCGTTTGATGCTGGGAAGCGCGGAAAAGCCGGCGGCGGGTACGGGAACGCTGGTGTATTTCCGGGTGGCGGATCTGGATATGAGCTTTGTGGCGCTGCAGCGCGAGGGCGTGGAGGTCATCCAGGAGCCGCACCTCGTGGCGCGCATGAAGGGCCACGATTTGTGGCTGGCGTTCGTGAAGGATCCCGCGGGCAACACGCTGGGACTGATGAGCGAGCGGCCGAAGAGCGAAGGGTCGGAGCCGGTGGTGACACATTGAGCAGCCGGCGGTCTGCGGAGGGTCTCGCAAAACGTCACCGTCACTGAGATTTTCTCCGGAGGAACGGACCGCCCGGAATCCGGGACCTGTCAACAGCCCTGCGGAACCAGAGGAGCGCAACGGGCGGGGATGCGGGAGATCCGGTCCCCGCTCGTTTTGTTTTGATGAGGCCGCCTTCGGCCTCAGGGCTCTTTGGCGAGGACCACGACGAGGAGAACGCCGCCGAGCATCACGAATTCTTCAACGTGCTCGGAGGTGTTGTGGAGGCGATCGAAGTCGGCGTGGCGTGGATCGGATTTCGGAACGCTGTCGATGGCGCCGCCGACGGCAATGCGATCGCTCTCCATTTTGGGGATGATCCAGAACTGGGAGAAAGCCGTGAAGCCCATCATGAGCAGGGCGAGGACGATGCCGACCACTGACAGGTTGGTGAAGAGGCGGGCGGCGCGGCCGATGGCGAGGAGAAGGACGATGATGCAGCCGGCGACGAGGCCTTCGTGATGGAGGACGGCGAGGCATTTGGCAACAATGGTGCCGGCGGCATGGGTGTCGGCGATGGTGCTGAAGGCGGCCCAGGCAGTGACGGGGAAGTAGAGCAGAGCGCCGAGCCAGACAACGAGAGCCAGCCACGTGAAGGTACGCAGGACAGTTTTCATGACAAAGACAGGGTATAGGGTTCAGGGGGCAGGGTGTAGTCAGCCGCCAGTCGCCAGCTACCAGCAGGAAGCAGGAAGCGGAAGCTCATTGTTGGTTACTCGCTACCTGCTACTGCTATGGGATTACGGGGTGTCGCGCGTTGGCCGAGTGCGCGAGAGCTGCGGCTCGGGGGTGGGCAGTGCGGGTGCGGCGTCGAGGGTAGCGTGATCGAGGCTGGCGCTGCCGATGCGGTTGGCGGGTCTGGTTTCGACGACCACGCGAACGCTGCGGGTTTTGGGCGGTGTGCGGATGTTAAGGAGGAGGCGCACGGGATAGGGGCTGAGCTGGTCCGGATTCGGCAGCGGCGAGGTTGCTGAGGTGAAGAAGATTCGGGAGGCCAGAACCTTGCCATCGCGGTTGAGACTGGCTGCGGCCAGGGCAAGATCGACGGAAGGTTGACCGCCGGCGTTGTTCACCCAGTCGAGGTCGGTACCGCGAATGAAGATGGTAAACTGCGCGGTTTGTGCATCAGGGTGGCGAACGACGTTGCCGATGAAGAGATTGACTGATTTGAGCGGGATCGTGGAGTAGACGGCCTCGCTGAGAGCGGCGACGGTCTGCTGGTGGGGAGCGGTGCGGGCTTTGCTGTCAGGAGCGAAGTAGCCGGTTTTGGTGAGGGCGCGCAGGTTGGGGTTGCGGAGGGTGACGCGGATGCGGCGGAAGCGGCCGTTGTCATTGCCATTGTTGGGCTGGTAGGTGAGGGTGTAGTACTTCGAGCCGAGGGTTCTGGCTTCCCCCATCTCCTGATCGACATCGTTGCGGTTGTAAAAGAGCTTGCCGCCGGTTTCATTGGTGAGCACACCGAAGTTGATGCCCTGCAGAAAGGGATCATCATCGCCCAGATCGGCATCGGCGTCTTCGGTTGTGAAGGGCATGCGAAAGCTCCTGACAGAAAGACCGGGATAGATAACGAAAAGGCTGATGCGGGAGTCGACGAGCAGATTGGTGGTCTGGTGCAGGTACTGCTGCAGAGCATCCAGTTCATCGCCGGGAAAGCGGACGGGATCGAGGCTGGGCATGCCGCGGCCGACCCAGATGATATTCTTGCGCCCCGATACGCCCTGGGTCTGGAGCGCGATCTGTTGGAGAGCATCGATGGACTGGGGCAGGCGCTCGATCCAGAAAGAGCCGTTCATCTGCTTATAGGGAAGGACCGCGGGGATATGGGCAAGAGCGTCGAGGAGATCCTCGCGGCTGCGCGTCCAGCTTTGGAGAAGCTGAAGAGATTCATTGCCGATCAGCATGAGCTCAGTGGGTGAGCGAAGCTCCTTCGGGCGCGTAACGAGATAGCGGTGCACCTCATAACGGATGTAGGCGAAGTCTTCGAAACTGGAGTTGAGTTGGTCGAGGACGAGGATGGTGCGGGGCGCTTCGCCATCGGAGTTAGGCGCGCCCGGATGCAGATCGAGGGTATGCACCTCGGGCGGCTCGAAGGAGAAGATGCGCTGTGGCTTCTTGTCTTCGGTGATGAGGAAGTCGTCTCTGGTCAGGCCGGAAACGACGGGGTGTCCTTTCTTATCGAGAACCGTGACATCGAGGAATACCAGGCGCGAGGTTACGCGGATGGTTGGAACGGCGGCAGAGGCGGACGGCTGCTGTTGCTGTGGGGGCGGTGTAGTTTGGGCGCTTAAGGGAAGAAAAGCGAGGAGAAGGATGGCCGCGTACAGCAACGCTTGCTTCATGAGGCCCTCGTGATGGGCATCGCCGGAGAGCAGGCGAGCCTGAACTTTAGACGTGGCAGCCGGGGCGGTTGGCCAGGATATATATTGGCGGCTATGAAGAAATCCCTGATGTTGTGTGTTGTGCTGACGGTGGGAGCCGGATGGTGTGCGTGGAGCGCCGGGGCGCAGACGCTGCTGGTAGCGAATCAGAAGGATCACACGGTGAGCATCATCGATCCGGTGGCGGGACGGCAGGTTGGGCTGATTCAGGAAGACGTGCCGGGACAGTGGGGGCATGAGATCACTGCTTCGACGAATGGCACAGCGTATCTGCCCATCTATGGGGATTCAGGTGTGGGGCGGCCAGGAGTGGACGGATCGAAGATGCTGGTGATCGATCTGGCCTCGCGCAAGGTGACGCACACGGTGGATTTTGGACATCCGGTGCGGCCGCATTTGCCGGTGCTGGACGCTGCGCACGATCGGCTCTACGTGACGACCGAGCTGGACGATGCGGTGACGGTAATCGATCCGAAGACGCTGAAGATACTGGGCGAGGTGCCCACAGGCCAGAAAGAATCGCACATGCTGGCGCTATCGCATGATGGGAAATTTGGGTATACGGCGAATGTGGGGCCGGGGACGGTGTCGGTGCTGGACATGATGGGGAGGAAGACCCTGGCGGTGATTCCGGTATCCGGCAAAGTGCAGAGGATCTCGATTACGCCGGATGATCGGATGGTCTTCACGTCAGACCAGACGCAGCCGCGGCTGGCGGTGATCGATACAGCGACGCGCAAAGTGAAGACATGGGTGCCGCTGCCGGGACTGGGGTATGGGACGGCGCCGACGCGCGATGGAAAGTGGCTGCTGGTGGCGATCCCGTCGAAGGATGAAGTGGCCGTTGTGGATTTGGCGACCATGCAGGTGGCGCACACCGTTGAAGTGGCGAAGGCTCCGCAGGAGGTTCTGGTGCAACCGGATGACCGAGCCGCGTATGTGTCCTGCGCTGGCAGTGGGCAGGTAGCCGTCATCGATCTGGATCAGTGGAAGGTAGAGAGGCTGATTCAGGCGGGAGCGTTCGACGATGGGATGGGGTGGGCGAAGTAACAAGCGGCCAGCGACTAGTCGCCAGCCGTCAACCCGCAGCGGTTGGAAGCCGGAAGCTGGAAGCGGGAGTTGGTAGCGCAGAGGATTTCTGTTTGCCTCTGGGTGCGCAGCCTCTTTCCCGCATCGCCGGTCGTGTCCTGTGGGCATGCGGCGGACGCACGTGTGTGGCGACAGCCCGGGCCAGGTCGTTGCCGGCAGCTGGCACCTCGCAGCTAACCAGCCATCAGCTTCCCGCTCTTTCTAGCGCTGCACGCCGTAGACGCTGGGCCTCCCAATCAGCCGCTCGATTCGCTTCGCGATGGGGGGATGTGTGGAGAAGAGGTTCGCGAAGTCTCCGCGGCTGAGCAGCGGCTGCACGATAAAGAGATGAGCCGTGGTGGGCGATCCGCCCATGGGCAGGCGTTTCGAGTACGCATCGAGCTTCTCAAGGGCGCTGGCAAGGGCGTAGGGATTGCCGGTGATGTGCGCGCCGGTGGCGTCGGCTTCGTATTCGCGCGAGCGCGAGACAGCCAGCTGAATGAGCATGGCCGCGATGGGCGCGAGAATCAGCATGAAGAGCGCGCTGATGCCGCCGCCGCGGCGATCACGTCCGCCGCCTCCGCCGAACATTTCAGCCCACCAGCCCATGCGGGCGAGGAGGGTGATGGCACCGGCCAGAGTCGCTGCGATCGAGCTGGTGAGGATGTCGCGGTTTTTCACGTGGCCCAGCTCATGGGCGAGCACGCCCTCGAGCTCCTCATCGTTGAGAAGCTCGAGGATACCGTGGGTGACGGCGACCGAAGCGTGCTTCGGATTGCGGCCGGTGGCGAAGGCGTTCGGCGACTCCGTGGGGATGACGTACATCTTCGGCATGGGCAGGCCGAGGCGCTGGGTCATCCGCTCGACGACGGCATAGGCGCGGGGCAGCTGCTCGCGGGTGACGGGCTGGGCGCGGTACATGGCCAGCGCCAGCTTGTCCGAATAGAAGTAGCTGAAAAAGTTCATGCCGGCGGCAAGGACGAAGGCCAGGATGGCTCCGTTTTCGCCCCAGTGGCTGCCGATCAGGATCAGGAGCAGGGTGAGAGCCGTCAGCAGAAAAGCGGTCTTGAGAGTGTTCATACAGGGCCTCCTCGTTGAGGCTGGACCTGCGTTTATCTTTTCATACGCCCGAGGCCAGGCCCGTTAACCGCGAACGCACTCCTTCGATGTTTGGAAATGTCAAGCAGCACCTTCCTTTTTCGGAAGGAAGTTGTTGCTGACCTATGAATTTCAGAATCCGAGGGCGGAAGCAGTGGCCGGAGCAGCAGCTAAGCTGCTCATTGCAAAGCAAATGGAATGGACCTCCGATTGCAAGAGTGTGGCAACATCGTTCCTGCAGTTCCCCTTTTCTGTTCCCCGTCTTTGTACCGTCAGCTGGTATTCGGAGGAAGCAATGAAGGAGACGTCTCTCAGTCGGACGCAGTTATTGCAGTTCCCCCTGCACCGCTTTTTTGAAACCCCACGCTGGAAGCGCACCCTGGGCCTCGTCGGTCTGATGGCGGCGTTTCTGTTGTGCTGCGGCGCTCCGCGCGCGGCAGCGCAAAACGTCTACGCAGCGATCCACGGAACGGTTACCGATGCGAGCGGCGCGGTAGTTCCGGGCGCAAAAGTTACGGTTCTTAACACCGGCACAGGCACAACCGCAATACAGACGACCGACGACAAAGGCTATTACGTATTCCCGGAGTTGGCCACCGGCGGTCCGTACACGGTGACGGTGGAGAAGCAGGGATTTAAGAGCGTTCAGACCACAGGACTCAACCTGACGCTGAATCAGAACTACGAGCAGGATGCCAGGCTGGAGGCGGGCGCCGTGTCGCAGACGGTGGAGGTGAGCGCCAATGCGGTCCAGGTCGATACGTCGGATACCCAGCTGAAGGCGACCTTTGGCGCCACGCAAATTGAGCAGCTGCCTTTGCTGGGACGCGATGCTTCGATTGTGCAGAAATTCACACCCGGCACGGTGGAGTCGTCCGACCGCTTCGGCAACTATTCGTCCAACGGATCGCAGACGCAGGAGAACAGCTATCTGCTGGATGGCGCCGATATCAACGACGCACCGTTGCAGACGCAGGGCTTCATTATTAATCCCGATGCCCTGGGCGAGATCACGCTGCTGACCAGCACGCAGAGCCCGGAATACAGCCGCAACTCCGGCGCAATTATCAACGAGAGCGTCAAGAGCGGTACCAATCAATTTCACGGCGAAGGTTTCGAGTTTTACCGGGATACGTTCCTGAATAATGGGAGCTATTTCTCGTCGACGCGGCCCAAGTTCCACCAGAACCTGTTCGGCGGCACGCTGGGCGGGCCAGTGCTGAGGAACCGGCTGTTCTTCTTTGTGGGCTACCAGGGCTTTCATAATGCCAGCGGCACCAACACGCTGACCACGGTTCCCCTTGATGCGCAGCTGGGCAGAAATGGCTCAGGGTTCGCCGATCTGACAGGCGATTCCAATAATTCCACCGGAGGACCGAACTCGGCGGGGCTGAGCACCAATCCCGTTCCATTTGCGATTGCCGGGCCGAACGGAGCCTGCGGGCCGGGCACGGCCTCGACCACGTGGGCCGCGTGCTTCTCAGGCGGAACGGTCGATTTGCCGGTTTCTGATTTCGGCAGCATCAGCAATACGCTGCTGAGCGACTATGTGCCCTCGCCGAATGACGGCAACAAGTACAACTTCAACTCACCGAACACCACGAAGGAAGATCAGGGCGTGATACGGGTGGACGCGCACATCACGCAGAGCGACACACTATGGGCCGAGAACATCTTCCAGTCGGAGCCGAGCTTCGCCGGTTTGCCTTTCACCGGAGCGACGCTGCCCGGCTTTGGCGAGAATTCTGCTCGTCACTTCAAGGTCTTCGACGCGGCGTGGACGCACATGTTCAACTCGAATACGCTGAATAGTCTGCGCGTCGGATATTTCCGCTTTAATTTCGCGGCGGTGGAGCCGGCGAAGGTGCAGTTGCCATCGTCTCTCGGCTTTGACATCAATCCGGAGGATCCGGCGGCTGCTTCGATACCGAAGATTACGGTAGCCGGCTACTTCACGCTGGGATTCAGCAACAACGGACCTCAGCCGCGCATTGACGCCAACGAGGATTTCGCCGACAACTTCACCAAGGTGGCGGGTGCCCATAATCTGATGTTCGGTGCGCACCTGGAGCGGTTCGCGGTGCACAATCCCTTCTTCAATAATCTGAACGGGAATTTCGGCTTCTCCGGATCGGGATCGTACAGCTCCGGCGATCCCCTGCTGGACTTCCTGGTGGGGGTTCCGGACTCCTATGCTCAGGGTTCAGGAGCGATCATCCTGGCGCACGCGTGGGAGGATTACGCTTACGCACAGGATAACTGGAAGATCACCCGGTCGCTGAGCCTGAACTACGGCATCGGCTGGGATGTGCAGACCCCCTTCTCGAACGAGCAGTACGGCGGCGAAGGAATCATCTGCTGGGTGCCTGGGGCGCAGTCGAAGGTCTATCCCGGGGCACAACCGGGTCTGCTTTATCCGAAAGATTCCGGGTGCAACAGCCATGGCGGCCCGACGACGAAGTACGATCACTTCGCGCCGCGTATGGGTTTCGACTGGTCGCCGGAGAGCGGTCTTGGCTGGATGACCGGACCGGCCGGGCAGCATCTTTTTGCGGTGCGCGGCGGCATCGGACTTTACTACAACCGCGATTCCGAAGAGGCGCAGCTGCAGAACCTGGAAGATCCGCCGTATGGACTGAACAGCCAGGGCGCCGGAGGCCTCGGGGGCAGTCCGAGCTTCGCCAATCCCTTCCAGGATGTTTCAGGGAATCCGGCCGCATCGGAAGCGAACCCCTATCCCTACGCGTTTCCGACGCCGGGACAGAACATCGATTTTTCGGCACTGGCGCCTTATCTGCTGAGCACGATATCGCCGTCTTACGATGTTCCCTACGCCTACAACTTCAATTTGAACGTGCAGCGCCAGCTGCCGGGCAATGAACTGTTACAGGTGGCTTATGTGGGCTCGCTGGGGCGCAAGCTGGTGCGGGCGTATGAGGCAAATCGGCTGACGGCGGCCGGCCACGCAAACGCCGTGGCAGCCTGCCAGACTGAAATTGCGGCGAATGGCGGCGGGTTCTGCTCGAACGTGGCGACACTCCTTCCCTTCCTGCAGCCGCAGGACTTCACAGACACAACGGGTAACTATATTTCGGTAGGCCGTGTGTACACCGACGGCGCCTCGAGTTATCACGCGCTGCAGGCGAGCCTCGAGAAGCAGATGAGCCACGGACTCTACTTCAACATCGGTTACACGTGGAGCCATGCGCTGGACAACGGGTCGAGCTTCGAAAGCGCAGGCTTTGGCAACAGCAACGACCTGACCGGCACGAACTGGGTTCCGGGCTTCCAGCAGCTCAGCTACGGCAACTCGGAGTATGACGCGCGGCATCGCCTCTTCGCGGTCTATCAGTATGTCGTGCCGCTGACATCGGCGATGCGGCAGAACTACATCCTGAATGAAGCCCTGGGCGGATGGCACGTGTCGGGTTACACGGTGCTGCAGTCCGGCAACCCGGCATCGATCGGTGAGCCGGACGACAACCGGTCGCTATGGTGCAACTCGGACGCTTATTTCTTCTACGAATGCCCGGATACACCGCAGACCAGCAACTTCCACCCGGCGATCCTGAATCCGCGCAAGGGCGGGAACTACTGGTTCGATACAACTCCTTTCTCACTGGAGCCGGTGGGAACCTTCGGCAACGTGAAGAGGAACTTCCTGCATGGACCGGGCTTCAACTACACCGACATGACGCTGTTCAAGGATTTCCCGCTGGGACGCGCCGACAGCGCCCGGTACGTAGAAGTCCGGCTGGAGTCGTTCAATCTGTTCAATCACGCGAACTTCGAAAATCCGGACGGCAGTATTCTGGACGGCTCGGAATTCGGAGAAATCACAAACGTGGTACAGCCGGTCGCGGATGGCGGCAACGGCGATCCGCAGCCAGGGCGCGCGGTACAACTGGGGGCGAAGGTTTACTTCTAAAACAATCTTTTCCTCTGAGCTACGGGGCACCTTCGGTGCCCCGTTTCATTTTGCGCGCTGCGTCTTCTGTCACTGGTCACAGACCGTTTGACGATCGATGGGGCGATGGCGGATGATTCAGCTCTCTTCGCAGCTCGGAAGTGTTGGTTTGTCACATTTCCTGGTTAATGTTTCGGTTACTCCCCAGTCGCCGGCACCGCTCGAAGAAAAGCATCCGTTTGGCGTGAAATAGCGGGAGACCGAAGAAGTCTCGACCGGACCAGCGGAGCATTTCGACTCTGTGAAGTTTAATTTTCGGAGGAAGCAATGATGCAATCCCCAAGTGGGACCTGCGGGTCTCCTATCCCAGCTTTTTCCCTACGAATCGCGATTCGGCAGTTGATCAGCCCGGCAGCCCTGGGCATCGCTCTGGCATTGGCAGCGATGACCGGATCGCTGACGGCACAAGTTGAACAGGGCCAGATTGCCGGAACGGTCACGGATCAATTGGGCGCTGTGATCGCCGGTGCAACGGTCACGGTGACCAATGTGGCCACCGGGGCACAGCGGCAGGCGCAGAGCTCGTCCACAGGCGCCTACGAGGTGACGGGCCTCGAGCCTGGCAACTACAAAATCACGGTTAACTCGGCGAGCTTTAAGCCCTTTGAAGCCAACGCGGAAGTGACGGTCGGCGGGCACATAACGGTGGATACGAAGCTGTCGGTCAACACCAGCGTCACCGAAGTGCAGGTGATCGGAGCCGGCGGAGCGACGGTGAACACGCAGACCCAGGAGATGTCGCAGGTGGTTGACACCCAGCAGTTGTCAAACCTGCCGAGCCTGACGCGCAATCCATACGACTTCGTGCTGCTTTCCGGGAACGTGAGCAACGGCGACAACACCACGGCGAACATGAACAGCGGCCAGAACCTCACGCCGCGCGGTGTGGGCTTCGCGGTCAACGGGCAGCGGGAGACGGGCACGGAAGTCCTGCTCGACGGCGTGGAGAACGTGAGCGTCTTCGGGGATACGGTCGGCGAGCAGGTGCCGATTGACGCGGTGCAGGAGTACAGCGTGGTGACGAATAACTTCGCCGCGCAATATGGGCGCGCATCCGGAGGGGTGGTCAATCTGACGACCAAGTCGGGGACGAATGCCTTTCATGGCGGCGCGTGGGAGTTTAACCGGCTCTCTGCTTATACAGCCAACACCTATAACAACGTGGCGAATGGCCTGCCCAAAGGCACTTACACGCGCAACCAGTTCGGATTTCTGGTGGGCGGCCCGATTAAGCGAGACCGGCTCTTCTTCTTCGAAAGCACGGAGTGGACGCGGGTGCGGAGTTCAGCGGTGGAGTCGGAACTGATACCGACGCCGCAGTTTCTGGCATTAACGGCGCCCAATGTGCAGGCGTTTTATGCGGCGAACGGCAACACGCCGTACGCCATCACCAACACGCTGGACCAGTCCGATCTGAGTGTGTCGCTGACCCAGGCGAATGGTACCCCGGTCCCGGCGACGACGCCGATTCTGGGGCAGGTGAACTTTAACGCCAACGCCGATGCCGGCGGCGACTTCCCGCAGAATACCTATCGGCTGGTGGGGCGAGTCGACTACAACCTGAGTCAGAATACGCAGATGTTCTTCCGGTACGGGCGGGAGCGGCAGGACCTGTTCAACGGCACCACGTTTTACAGCGCGTATCCGCAATATGACGTGGGCAGCGCCGTGCAGAACGACATGTATCTCTATTCGCTGAACCACAGCTTTGGCCCGACGTTGTTCAGCAACAGCAAATTAAGCTTTTCGCGGTTTTCCAGTCCGGACACGTATGACACGGCGCAACAGAATGTGCCCATGCTGATGTTCGGCGGAGCCTCGACGAACCTGCCGGTGCAGTTCCCGGGACTGGAGAACGAGGAAGAGCCGGGTGCGGGAGGTCTGCCCTTCGGCGGTCCGCAGAACACGGTGCAACTGGAAGAGGACCTGTCGTGGACAAAGGGAAAGCATTCCATGCAGTTTGGCGGGCAGGGCACCTACATCCAAATGAATCTTTCCTATGCCGCGTATGCGCAGGCGGTGGAATACCTGCAGACCGGGCAGCAGGCCGGCCTGCAGCAGATGATCAACGGAAACCTGCAGTACTACGAGGCCGCGGTGGATCCACAGGGAAAGCTGCCCTGCACACAGAACGCGGACGGTAGCCTAAACACGACCGCCTCCTGCGAGGTGACGCCGCCGGTGACATCGCCCAGCTTCGCCCGCAGCTATCGCTACAAGGACTGGGCGACGTATTGGCAGGACAGCTATAAGGTAACGCCGCGGTTTACGTTCAACTACGGCGTACGGTATGAGCACTACGGCGTGCAGCACAATGACAATCAAAGCCTCGACTCGAACTTCTACTATGGGGCCGGCAACACCATATTCCAGCAGATCGCTACCGGGCAGGTGCAGATTGCTTCGCAGAGCAAGGTCGGGCAGCTGTGGGCGCCGCGTTGGGGAACGGTGGCTCCGCGCGCGGGCTTCGCTTACGATGTCTTCGGCAACGGCAGCACGAGTCTGCGGGGTGGCTGGGGAATCAGCTATGAGCGGAACTTCGGCAACGTCACTTTCAACATGATTCAGAACGTGCCGGCCTACGCCACGCTGCAGATATACAGCAGCTCGACGACGGCCGTACCGGTGACTACCAGTAATCTTGGCCCGCTGGGAACAGCCGGACCGCCGCAGGGGCTGCCGCCGACAGAGCTGCGCAACGTGAACCAAAACATCAACGTGGCGCAGACGCAGTTCTGGAGCCTGGCGGTGGAAAGGCAGCTAGGTCACAATTCCGTGCTGGAACTTTCATACAGCGGCGCGCACGGCGTCCACCTGTATGACATTATTGTCGGCAACCCGATCGGCGGCGCGGAGAACTATCTTGGATCGCCGCTGTACTACGCAACGCCGGCCGATCCGAACTGCACCTACTCGAGCATTACTGTAACCAATCTTTGCCTCACGCGGCCCAACGACCAGTATGCGGGCATCAACGTCCGCGGCAGCGGCGGATCAAGCGCCTACGACGGCATGAACGTGAAATATCAGACCCAGGATCTGCACCATACGGGCCTGGGGATGATTGCGAACTATACCTGGTCGCATTCGCTGGACGATCTGAGCTCGACGTTCTCGGACAACTCCCAGGGCGGATCGGGTTACATCGGCAACCTGGGATATCTGGACCCGGCCAACCCGATGCTGGACTGGGGCAGCTCCGATTACGACGTTCCAAATCGTCTTGTGGTGTCGCCGATCTGGGCGACGCCGTGGTTCAAAGGCAAGAGCGGTTTGCTGGGCGAGGCAGCGGGCGGATGGACAGTGTCCGCCATTTACGGCACACGCTCCGGTACGCCGTTTTCCGCCTTTGACTATACCTACAACGTGAACGGGTATTCCGGGGTTTCGCGGATTACGCCGACCGCGCCACTGACGCACTACAAGGCAGGAAGCCCCGTGCAGAAAGGGGCGAATCTCTTCCAGATCAACGAAATTCCGGGCGTGAACGACCTTGCTCCGTTCAATCCGACGCTGGGCATTTCGGATTTCGGGCCGTTTCCCAGCACAATGATGCGCCGGAACTCGCTGCGGGGGCCGGGTGCGTGGAATACAGATGCGGCGGTCAGCAAGCGGTTCAGACTCACCGAACGGGTGGGGATGGATTTCCGGGCAGAGGGATTCGATCTGTTTAACCACCACAACCTGTACACCCAGCAGTACGCGCTCGACGTCTCAAACCCGGCTGGAACGATCGGTCCGGCTTTACCGATCTATGCGCTCAAAGGCGGCCTGAATACGTACGCGTTGGGCGAGAACCACGATGAACGGCGCTTCGGACAGTTTGCGCTGAAGGTTGATTTCTAGGCTGAACGCCAAAATGGCGAAGGCGGGCAGATTAGACTGCCCGCCTTTTCTCCTGCGTATCGAAGTTCATCCGTCGCGAATACTAAAAATGGAAGTAACTTCGAATCGACTATTAATTTACATATCGCAACGTGACCCAAGTACCACAATGGGGACCTATCTCTAACGCTTTGTTGGGATTGTGAATGGCAGACGAATTGCTCCGATGTCCACCATCGTTCCGGCTCTCAACCCGAAATTTGATTCAGGTTTCTCGGGACGTTCTCGACCTTCGGAGGTTCGACCAGATGCAAATCGCATGGCGCACGCGGGTATCCTGGCTGTTTGTTCTGCTTCCGCTGCTCACTCTAAGCATGTTTCCCGGACTGCAAAGTTCGGTGATGGCGCAGACCACAATTGCCACCGGCTCGATTGTAGGGACCGTTACAGATCCATCGGGTGCCATCGTGAGCGGCGCCAAAGTAACGATTATCAATACGGGCACGAATGAGGCGACCCAGCTGACGACGAACTCGTCGGGGTACTACAACTCCGGCGCCATGATTCCGGGGACGTACAAAATTGAAGTCAGCGCTCCGGGGTTCAGCACCGAGACGCAGGAAGCCGCGGTGCAGGTGGGCAATACGCTGACCGCGAATGTGCACCTGACGGTAGGGCAGTCGAGCACGACCATTGAAGTACAGAGCTCGGCGGTGCAGGTGAACACGGAGCAGGCCGAAGTGCAGGGCGTGCTGAGCGCGCAGCAGATTCAGCAGCTGCCGATCAACGGGCGGAACTTCCTGGATCTGGCGCAGCTGGAACCGGGCGTGCAGATTCAGGACGGGCAGAACTTCGATCCCACGAAGGCGGGGTATTCCTCGATTTCATTTGGCGGCCGCTTCGGACGCACGGCTCGCATCGAGGTCGATGGAGTCGACGTTTCGGACGAGACGGTGGGGACGACCACGACGGACATTCCTTCGAGCGCGATTCAGGAATTTCAGGTGGCCCAGTCGAGCCTGGATATCTCGACGGAGCTGACTTCGTCGGGCACGGTGAACGTGACGACCAAATCGGGCACGAACCGGCTGCACGGCAACGCGTTTGGATTCTTCCGCGACTACAACCAGGCGGCGGCGCTGCCCCATCCGGAAGGATTTCCCGACCCTTACACCCAACGGAGCCAGTTCGGCGGCAACCTGGGCGGACCGCTGTGGCGCGACAAGCTGTTCCTGTTCGGCGATGGCGAGCGGACTAAACAGGATGAGGCGAGCCCGGTGCAGGTGACAGCGCCATTCTCAAGCTACTCCGGCAGCTACACTTCTCCCTTCCGTGAGGGCATTGGGCTGGGACGGCTGGATGCGAATCTGCCGCACGGAATGCACGGGTTCTATCGCTACAACCTCTACCACAGCGCGACGGATGCGACTTTCGGCTTCGGCTTCCAGGCGTACACGACCAAGAACCAGACCCTGGAGCATGTGGGCGGGCTGGATGCGGTGACCGGCCACTTTAGTCACAGCTTCCGCGTCAGCTATCTGAAGTTCGAAAACCAGATCGTGGATGCGGTGAGGGGCAGCAGCCTGCCGTTTTCCGCCGAGCCGGTCAGCATGCAGATCGGCAGCCTCTACGTGGGGCCGAACTACCTTGCGCCGCAGGCGACGCCGCAGAGCGACAAGGTGGTGAAGTACGACGGTAGCTGGATGAAGGGCAACAATATGGTGCGGTACGGGATTGCCTGGAATCGTACCGAAGCCGGGGGCACGGCGGACTTTTTCGGGATTGACCCGACGGTACAAGCCACTCCGGGCGCCAGCGAAATTGCGTCCGCGGCTGCCGGGCCGTTCCCGGGCGGATCGGCGAACCCGCTGAACTATCCGGCGGAGACGGTAATCATCTCGAACGGGGTTGGGTTCTCGACCGAGAAGCCGGGCCTCGGATTTGCGGGCGGCCTGCTGGGGCCGGATAACCGCATCGGCCTCTACCTTGGCGATTCCTGGAAGCCGATGTCGAATATGACGATCGAGCTGGCGCTGCGCTACGTGCGCGACACGGGGCGGCAGGACTCGGATATGCCAGCCATTCCGCAGGTCAATGCGCTCTATCCCGGATATGGCGATAGGGTGCAGCAGCCAAATCTGAATCTGGCGCCGCAGTTTGGCCTGGTGTGGGATCCGTTCAAGACGGGCAAGACGGTGCTGCGTGCCGGAGCAGGACTGTACTACGAGAACGTGATCTATAACAACGTGCTGTTCGACCGGCCGTTGCGGCTAACGAAGGGAGCGTTCCTTAACGTGCAGTATCCCTGCTATGGGTCAAGTCCGAGCCCTCTGCCCACGTCGAAGGGCGGCACGATCGAGCTGCCTGCCGGAGTTTGCGGCGCACCGATTGGCAGCGTAGCGAGCCAACTGGCGGCCTTTGAGACCGAGTTCCAGCAGGACAACCCGGCCGATCCCAGCGCAGATAATGGCGATTTCATCGGAGCGAACCTGCCGGCGGGCTTCGATATCGGCAGCGAGACCAACCCCAGCGGATTCTTCGATCCCGACTACAAGACGCCGCGTTCGCTGCAGATGAATATCGGCGTGCAGCACCAGCTGAAACAGGGACTGGTGCTGAGCGTGGATTATCTGCGCAACGTGGAGACCCATTCGCTGCTGAACCAGGACATCAACCACGTGGGCGATGTGAATAACTTCAACCTGGCGGCTGCGCAGTCTGCGATTGCGGCGACCAACAATAAGTTCGGCTGTGCGGACGTAAACTGCGCCATTGCCGCCGGTGCTTCCATCTCCGACTATGCGGGGAACGGGCTGACGTCGGCTGAGGAGCTGGGCGGGGCGGCGGGATGCCCCAACGGGGCATGCGCGTTCGGAGGTATCAACCCCGCCCTGGGAACGTTCTACGTGATGAAGTCGATGGGCCGTTCGGTCTACAACGGACTGGATGCGAAGCTGGTGGGCAACGTCGGCCATCCGTTCAGGGGCCTGAACCGGCTGAATTCGCAGGTGAGCTATTCGTTCTCACGCTTCGTGAATACCGGCGGCTGGAATGCAGGCGGCAGCACGGGAAACTCCGATCAGGACTTCGTGATCGCCGCAGTGGATAACCGCAATCCGCTGGGATTCGCGGGACCATCGCTGCTGGACCGGACGCATCAGCTGTCATTCGGTTTCGTGGCGGATGTGCCGGCGCACTTCCAGCTGAGCTCGACGGCGCACTTCTATTCGAGTCTGCCCCAGACGCTCAATATGCAGTCCAACGGCAGCGGCGGTGAGATTTTCCGCACCGACATGACCGGCGACGGCACCACCCAGGATATTCTGCCGGGCACAAAGATGGGCTCGTTTGACCGCGACTTCAGCGCTTCGGGGCTGAACAAGCGGATCAGCGACTTCAACAATACCTATGCCAACTATCCGACTCCGGCAGGTAAGCAGCTGGTTTCAAGCGGACTGATGAACGTTCAGCAGCTGCAGGCACTGGGCGCGACGGTGCAACCGATCGCCAACGCTCCGGCGGGGCAGGTGAACATGGCGCCGCTGCGGACGCTGGACGCGAAGCTGTCCTGGGTGGGCACCCTTGAACACGAGCGCATCAACCTGACGCCTTCGATCGGTTACTACAATCTCTTCAACTTCGCCAACTTCGACCTGCCAGGGCCGACGGTGATGGGCGGGCAGCTGCAGAATGCTGCTCCGGCTGGATCGTCGGTGACGCCGGGCTATGTGAACAGCAGCACCTATGCGGATCGGGTGACGAATCGTGTGGGCGTGGGCACGGGGGTCTTTGGTTTGGGGTCACCGCGCGCACTGGAGTTCGGGCTGGATCTGAGCTTCTGAGGATCAGCCGAACAGAAGGAAATGGGGCTGGATGAGAGAAGCGAAAAGGCTTTCTCCATCCGGCCCCCCTATTTTGACCGACATGGTACTTAAGTGGGAGGATTAACACTTTAGGGGCAGCTCGAGGTAACGAAAGTTGGCAATAAAGGTAACTTTCCCCTTGCATATATGGGCGCGAACCAATTAAAACGGTTTGCCGGGGAAATTCACCTTCGCCTTGGTGACAAAACGTTCAACCCCGCGTAAGGCAACCTTTACCTCATTGAAGGAATCAGCCAATCCAATGACCGATATACTGCTGGTGGACGATAACGCTATCCAGGCGACCACCCGCAAGGCAATCCTCGGCCGAACCGGCCGGAGTGTGATCGTGGCATCCAATGCGCGGCAGGCGCTGGAGATGCTGAGCCTTGCGGAGAAGAGCCGTCCTGTTGGACTGGTGGTTACCGACCACCTTATGCCGGGGATGAACGGGCCGGAGTTCGTCACCGCGCTGCGCGCGCGCTATCCTGGGATGCCGGTGCTGGTGCTGAGCGGGTTGGCGGAAGCCGAAGAGGACTATCTGGATCTGGATGTGATTTTCCGGCTCAAGCCGCTGCCTCCTGAAGAATTGCTGGCGCTGGTTCACTCGCTGATGCAGCCCATTGGAAGAACGGCGTAGGAACAGGGTTCAGGGAACAGGGTTCAGGGTTTAAAAAGCCCCTTCTGCAAAGCAGTCTTCTTTCCGATTCAACCAACAATCGCACCCGTGGAAGCGACGCTCGATAGTGCGGGCGTGTCTGTCCGCTGCGCCTCTCTATTTGCGCGATCTTCCGACACTTGCCGTGGTGTGTGCCACGCGTGGTCAATTTGCGGGCCGGCCGTCGGCGAGAACACCGATAAAAGCAAGGGAAATGCCCGGCCGGTGTGAGATTGGTCACAGCGGGGAGGATGGCGCGCCGCGACAATCGGGTTGAGCCTCACTGCCGCACAGCCGTCATGGACCCCCAGGAAGTGCGACAATCAGAGGAAATACCTCTATGCCTGCATTTGGCAGTTTCGCACTCCTGGTCGCACTGGCGCTGAGCGGTTATAACCTGCTGGCCGGCGCGATCGCGCTGCGGCAGTTGGCCACCGGGACGCGCGGAGCCATCGCGCCTGAACGGCTGGCGGAGACGGCACGGCGTGCCGGGATCGCCGGTTTCTTTGCCACGGCGTGCGCGGCCTTTGCGCTGGTGTGGGCAGCATTCACCAACGATTTTTCGGTCGCCTACATTGCGGAGCACTCCAACCGGGCGCTGGACTGGAAATACAAGTTTGCAGCGCTGTGGTCGGGGCAGGAAGGATCGCTGCTGCTGTGGGCGTTCCTGCTGTCGGCATATGGCTTTGTGCTGCGGATACGGCACAAGGTGGACGTCAAGCTGACCGCCTATGCGTCGACGATCCTGGCCGGGGTTCAGGTCTTCTTCCTGCTGCTGGTAAATGTGGCGGCAACGCCGTTCTCTCTGGTGCGGGGTGCGGTGCCGGCGGATGGGAACGGTTTGAATCCGCTGCTGCAGTATCCGGAGATGGTGATCCATCCGCCGATGCTGTATCTGGGGTACGTGGGATTCGCGGTGCCGTTTGCCTTTGCGCTGGGCGCGCTGATGATGCGGTACCCGGGCGAGAAGTGGATCCACATCACGCGCCGCTGGACGATGGTGACGTGGCTATTCCTGACGGTGGGCATCTTCCTGGGGGCGCACTGGGCCTATTCGGTACTGGGCTGGGGCGGCTACTGGGGCTGGGATCCCGTGGAGAATGCTTCGCTGATGCCGTGGCTGACGGGCACAGCTTTCCTGCACTCGGTGATGATGCAGGAGAAGCGCGGCATGATGAAGAGCTGGAACGTGTGGCTCATCTTCTCCACGTTCATGCTGGCGATTCTGGGCACGCTGCTGACGCGGTCGGGACTGGTGAGCTCGGTGCATGCGTTCGCGCAGTCGTCGATCGGCAACTGGTTCTGGATTTTCCTGGTGATCACGCTGGCGGTGTGCACCTTCGTGTACATCCTGAACCGCGATCACCTGAAGACCGATCACAAGCTGGAGTCGCTGGTCTCGCGCGAGTCGAGCTTCCTGTTTAACAACCTGGTGCTGCTGGCGGCCTGCTTCACCGTGCTGTGGGGAACGCTGTTCCCAGTGCTGTCGGAATACGTGCAGGGCAATCGAGTGACGGTCAGCGCCCCGTTCTATAACCGGGTGGCGGTGCCCATCGGGGTATTTCTGCTGTTTCTGACCGGCATTGGTCCGCTGCTGGCGTGGCGTTCGACCTCGATGCGGAGCATCCGGAAAAACTTCGTGATTCCCGGGATTGCCGCGCTGGTGGTGGCGATTGCGGTCATTCCGCTGGGCGTGCATCCGTGGACGATCTTTACGACCGATGAGCAGGGCGCGTTCTACTCGTGGATCACGTTCGCCATGGCGGCGTTTGTGGGGACGGCCATCTTTGCGGAGTTTCTGCAGGGCGCGCGGGTGATCCAGCGGCATACGCGGCAGAGCCTGCTGGGCTCGATGGTGCAGCTGACGCGGCGCAACACGCGGCGATACGGCGGGTACATCGTTCACTTCGGCGTGGTGGTGATCTTTATCGGGATCGCGGGCTCGGCGTTCAATCAGAGCAGGGAAGAGACACTGAATTTCAAGCAGAGCATGACGATCGGGCCGTACCGGATCGAGTGCATGGATTACTCCCAGGATTCGAATCCGAACTACGACACTGAATTTGCGATGCTCGATGTGTACCGGGGCGGACATAAGGTGACGCAGATGTCGCCGGAGCTGCGCTTCTACACGGCGAGCCAGCAGCCCTCGACGATTGTGGCGAACCACTCGACGCTGGCGTGGGATCTGTACGTGATCTACGCGGGCAAAGACGCGCAGACCGGACAGCCGGTGATTAAAGCTTTCCTCAATCCGCTGGTGGCGTGGATCTGGATTGGGGTGCTGATTACGATTCTCGGCACCGGTGTGGCGCTGTTGCCGAACATGAGCGCGACGGTGGCGGCGCAGCGCATTCGGCCCGCGGCGGCGAGCGAGCCGGAAGCGGTCGCAGCGGGAAGGGCGGGCGACTGATGCGGCGGATGAGCCAAATTGCGGTGCTGCCACTGCTGGTGGTGCTGGGCGTGATCACCCTGGGATCCGCGGACACCGGGGCGCGTTACAACGATCTCGGGCACAAGCTGATGTGTACCTGCGGCTGCGGCCAGATTCTGCTGGAGTGCAACCACCTGGGCTGCCAGAGTTTGGCGACGGAGTCGGCGGAACTGCAGGCAGGCGTGCAGAGGGGCGACAGCAGTAACAAGATTCTGATCGACTTCCAGAATGAGTACGGCCCGACGGTCCTGGCTGCTCCAATGCTGACGAAGTTCAACATCGTTGCATGGATTGTCCCGCCGCTGCTGCTGCTGCTGGGGCTGGCAGGAACAGTTGCGCTGGTGAAGAAATGGCGGCTGCGGGCGGCGTCGATGCCGGTGGTGGCGCAGGATCCGGCATCGCAGGAGCTGCGGGCGCGGATTCGGCGGGAGACTGAGATTTAGAGGACCAGCGCTTCGACAAGCTCAGGGCAGGGAGTAGCCCCTTGGACAGGGCTCAGGGCGGGTTGTCGAGGCGAATTCGCGGTCTGGTTGAAACGAGCTCTGTGAGTCGCGGCCGCGTAAAAGGGTTTGGCGTAAAGCGGGAGATTAAGGGACAAGCGGAGACTAGAGTATGTCGACCATTGCCTGCGGGCTGTTGCTGATCGGAACGTTTCTGTATGTTTTCTGGCCGGAGCGGCAGGTGGAGGCCCAGCACACCAAAACGCGGCTCGAATATCTGCGCGAGCGCCGGGAAGTGGTGTACGACAATCTGCGCGATCTGAATTTCGAGTACCGCGCCGGCAAGTATCCGGAAGAGGATTATGCAGCCCAGCGCGCGACGCTGGAGAATGAAGCCGCAGAGGTCGTGGCTGAGATCGACCTGCTGGAGTCGCCGGAATTTGCGGCGCCGCAACATATCTGAATGCATGTCAGGACTGGAATCCCCATGAAGCTGTTCGCACGATTGACCCCTCTGGCTGCCCTCGCCTTTCCGCTCGCGATGGCAGCGGCCACCATCTCCGGCACGGTCATTGACAAGACCACCAACAAGCCCGCGGCGGGCGATACGGCGGTGCTGCTGGATCTGACGCAAAGCATGCAGGAGTCGGCGCGAACAACGATTGATGCGAAGGGTCACTATTCGTTCACGGTGCCGGATAACGCGGGCATGCACCTGGTGCAGGTGGAGCACCAGAAGGCGTCCTATTATGGCGCTGTCCCTCCGAACAAGACGACAGTGGATATCGATGTCTACGATGTAGCGCCGAAGGTGGATGCGATCCACATCTACGCAGATGTCGCACGGATGGAGACCGACCAGCAAGGCCTCAGCGTGACAGAGAGCTACTTCGTGCGGAACGAATCGAAGCCGCCGAAGACACAGCTGAGCGATCACAGCTTTGAGATTTACCTGCCGGAAGGCGCGAAACTGGAAGGCGCGACGGCGGCGGCACCGGGGGGAATGGCCGTGTCGAGCCCGCCGGTTCCACTGGGCGACAAGGATCACTATGCGTTTGTGTTCCCGCTGCGGCCGGGCGAGACACGCTTCCAGATCGGGTACCACCTGCCGTACAGCGGCAGCCTGGGGCTGAAGGCGCGGGTCTCGATGCAGACCGACAACGTCGCGGTGATGCTGCCGAAGAGCATGACCTTCGAAGGCGGCAAATTCCAGGCACTGCAGGGTGACGCGAGCGGGCCGGGGACCCAGACGTATCTGGCCACCAATGTGAAGCCGGATACACCGATGGCATTTACGGTATCGGGAACGGGATCGATGCCGCGCGAGCAGCAGAACGCTCAGGGCGGCGAGAACGGGGCAGCCGGTGGCGCGGATCAGGGAGGCGCCCAGGGTGGGGCCGATCAGTCTGCACAGCCGGGCCGGCCGGGTGGCGGATTAGGGAATCCCATCGACACGCCGGATCCTCTCCAGAAATACAAGTGGTGGATTCTGAGCGGAATCGGGCTGGCTCTGGTGATCGCAGCGGCGTTCATGCTGCGGGCGAAGGCGGGGCAGCAGCCGGTGACAGAGACGCCTGCGCCTTCTCCGTTGATGCCGACGACAGTTCCGGGAGGGACGACGCTGGCCGCGTACCGCGGCGCAACAGCGCCCGCGAACGGTGCAGCTCCGCAGAGGGGCAATGCCGGAACGCTGGCCGCACTCAAAGAGGAGTTGTTCGCACTGGAGACGGAGCGGCTGGAAGGGAAGATCAGCGAAGGGGAGTACGCGGAACATAAGGCAGCGCTGGAAACGCTGCTGCGGCGCGCGCTGGCGCGCGACGCCGTCACCCGCTGAGGATCAGGCGCTCAGCCAGGTAATGATAAGCAGGAGCGCAGCTGCAATGGCTGCGATGCGGTATGCATACTCCGGCTTGCGGTTGGATTCTGCAATCTTCATACTTGGCCTCACAGTAAGAAGAGACTGCTGCCTGGTTAGACACCGTATCGGCAGAGAAGATGCTGAAGCTGAGATGAAAATTGCACCATAGCGCTTTTCGGGGTGCGTCGCTGACCATTCAGTGACGAAGCGGCTATTACTTTAGGTCTAGTTCGGCGATGCGAGGCGTGCCGCGGACGGCGGTTGTAGAATCGCAGGGATGAGCACTCCTGGTTCGCAACCCGGCATGTTTCAGCCGCCCTCCGCTGCGGCGCGCGAGGCTCGCTCGACGTTGCCGTGGGTGATCGCGGGCGTGGTGGTGCTGCTGGTGGTGGGCATCATTGTGGCCCTGGGGCACCGCAGCCAGCCGAGCAATCCGGGAGGGGCAGGACTAGCGCCGGCCGATCCCTATGCGGCGAGCCTGCCGATTTCCAATCTCAAGATGAGCCAGGCCAACAGCGTGGTCGGGACGCAGGCGACCTACATCGATGGGCAGATTGCGAATCACGGCAATGAGACAGTGACCGGAATTACAGTGCAGGTGGCGTTCCGGGATGTCGGAAACCAGATTGTGCAAAAGGAGACGATGCCGCTGAATCTGATCAGGACCCGGGAGCCATATGTGGACACGGAGCCGGTGCGGGCGGTGCCGATTCTGCCTGGCGACTCACGTGAGTTCCGGCTGATCTTTGATCACGTGGCGCAGGACTGGAACCAGAATTATCCGGAGATCAGGATTATCGCGGTATCGGGCAAATAGTACAGAGATCGAAGCAGATACACCGTGTAAATTTTGCCCGGTACCTCCAGAAAATGCCCTGCTTCCACAGGGTTGCCTCACGCATCAAGATAGTTAAGCAGGATCGCAAGTAATAGAAATAGAGCACTTTAGATTCGGAGTGAGCGAACACGGCTGAGAGCTTCCGGTTTGGCAGGCGGGATGCTCTGTATAACGCGCAACGGGCACTGCGCACTGCCGAAGCCTTGGATGTTCAAAGAGAAAAGAGATATGAAAACACTTCTGAAGCCCGGATCGATTACGGTACTGCTCCTTGCTGCAAGCCTGGGTATTCCAGCGATAGCGCAATCTAACTCTTCTCAGCAGCCTCAGGTGCAGACTGGCACGTCGACAAACCCGACGAGCGAAACGCAGAATTCAACGACCATCCAGCAGACCGGGACTGGTCAGGCGCCCCTTCCCGTAAAGACCAATGAGGGATTTTGGGGCAAAGTGAACCCGTTCGCCCGCAAGAAGTGGGTGAATCGGCAGCTGGAACCTGTGAAGCAGCGGTTGAACGAGCTTGATCAGCTGCAGGCGAAGAACGCGGCAGACATCAAGGACGTCGATCAGCGGGCGCAGAATGGCATTCACGCCGCGCAGTCGACCGCCGATCAGGCGAACCAGACGGCGACGCAGGCGAACCAGACAGCCGGACAGGCTCAGCAGCTGGCGCAGCAGGCGAGTGCGAAGACAGCAGCCCTGGATCAGACCGTCAGCGGCATCGACCAGTATCGGCCGGTGAACAACACCGATATTCAGTTCCGCCGTGGGCAGACGATCCTGAACCAGAAGGCGAAGGACGCGCTGGATCAGGTTGTCACTCAGCTGCAGGGGCAAAAAGGTTACGTAGTCGAAGTAGCAGGGTATTCGCGCACGCGCGGTATGGCGGGCGTAGAGAATTCGCAGCACATGGCGGAAGCTGTGGTTCGGTATCTGGCTGAGCACCAGGTTCCGGTATGGCGGATTCACGAAGTAGCGATGGGGAACGCGCCTCTCGAAGATAACGGCCAGGAAGGATCGGCCGGCAGCGTGGTGCGCGTGAGCCTGATGCAGAACAGTTTAGCGGCCTTGAACTCGCCAAATGGCAGTTCACCGATTGGTGCGACGCAGCAGTAATTCCGCGCAGCCCTCCCCTCAGGGTGCTGCGTCGCAACCAACCGCCCAGCCTCAATCGTAAGGCAGGCCCAACCAAGCTCTCACACAACGAGAGAACCAAGGCAGATTGGCCCCTCACCCGAGGGGCCCTTTTTTTGCTCTCAACGCATTACGCCTGTTGAAGGACTTCCGCCACTGACACGCACAGGTGTCTGATGCGGAACCCCGACCTTTCTCTCTCTGGACGCAAAAGGTTATAAAGCAACAGAAGCCCAACCACAACTGCGCATAATCGGTGCGGTAGGCCGCGCGCAGACCTGGGGGAAGAATGACGAGAGAGTTTGCCGGAGAGCTGATCTCCGAAGCGGTCGCGCTGCTGATCATCATCGGCTTCGGGGATGCGGTAGTGGCGATGTACAGCCTTTATGAACCAAGCCCCTACCAGCATGCGTATTGGGGCGTATGCATCTCGTGGGGGTTGGCGGTAACGATCGCGATCTATACGACGGGTTCGGTGAGCGGATGCCACGCGAATCCGGCGGTGACGCTGGCGCTGGCGCTGTATCGGGGATTCTCGTGGGCGAAGGTGGTGCCCTACTGGCTGGCACAGACGGTGGGGGCGCTGCTGGGGGCGGGAATCGTCTACCAGCTGTTCGGGCCGGTGATCAACCAGTTCAACGCAACCCATCAGCTGACGCGGACCGGGGGCGGTGCGGCGGGAGTGTTCTTCACGCATCCGGCAGCGGGGATCACGGTGATGCATGCGTTCGGGGACGAAATCATCCTGACGGCATTTCTGATCTTCGGGATCTTCGCGATCACGGAACGGTACAACGAGATGGCGCCGGGGGCGAATTTCGGTGCGCTGATCATCGGATTCCTGGTGGCGCTGATCGGGGCGTCGATGGGATACCTGGAAGCGTGGGCAATCAATCCGGCGCGGGATCTGGGCCCGCGGACCTTCTGCTTTTTCACCGGTTGGGGGAGCGCGGCGTTTCCGTCGCCACAGAACTACTGGTGGGTGCCGATTGTGGGCCCGCTGATCGGCGGAGTGCTGGGGGGCGCGGCGTATCAGGCGCTGATCCATCCCTTCCTGCCGGCTCGCCGGCGCGCACTGCTGGAGCAGGCGCGAGGATGAGGCCAACGATCTATTCGGATCGAGCGGAAAAAAACGCGATGGACCGGGACTCGATGTGGTCCTCGCTGGGCGACAGCTTCGATGTGCTGGTGATTGGCGGGGGCGCGACGGGTCTGGGCATTGCCGTAGATGCGGTGACGCGCGGATACCGCACGGCTCTGGTGGAGGCGGGCGACTTCGCGCAGGCGACGTCGAGTCGGGCAACGAAGCTGATCCACGGCGGGGTGCGCTACCTGGCCAGCGGGCAGATTCATCTGGTGTGGGAGGCGCTGCGGGAGCGGGCGACCCTTGTCAAGGCCGCCCCTCATTTGGTGCGCCCGCTGGGCTTCGTGTTGCCGGTGTATCGCCGCCTTGAACTGCCCTGGTACGGGGCGGGTCTCCTGACCTACGACTTGCTGTCGGGTAAGTCGAGCCTGGGGCCGACGAAGATTCTGGGAGCGAAGGCCACGGTAGAGCGGGTGCCGGGAATTGCGCGGGCCGGCCTCGCGGGAAGCGTTCTGTACCACGATGCGCAGTTTAACGATGCTCGGCTGGCGCTGGCTCTGGCGCGGACAGCAGCGGATTACGGCGCGGCCGTTCTGAATTATGTGCGCTGCGAGCGGCTGGTCTATGAGGGGGGAGGGGGCGGGAATCGGCTGGCGGGCGCGGTGGTGCGCGACGTGGAGTCGGGCGCGGAGGCAACGGTGCGCGCGCGAGTGGCCGTGAATGCCGCCGGGATCTTCAGCGATGAGATCAGAAGGATGGATCACCCTGGAACTGGGCCGCTGCTGTCGCTGAGCCGAGGAACGCATATCGTGGTGAGCGCGGATGTGCTCGGGAATAATCACGCCATCATGGTGCCGAAGACGCGCGATGGGCGGGTGATCTTCGCGATTCCGTGGGAAGGGCGGGTGGTCATTGGAACCACCGATGTCGCAGTAGCGGAAACGGCGGTTGAGCCGGGGCATACCGAGGCAGAGATTGAATATCTGCTGGAGCATATCGGGCCGTATCTGGAAAAGCGGATCGGGAGACAGGATGTTTTGTCAGTGTTTTCAGGGCTGCGGCCGCTGGTGACAGGAAAGGCGGCGAAGACCTCGCAGCTGTCGCGGGAGCACCATATCGAGGCATCGCAGACGGGATTGATTACGGTGGCCGGTGGCAAGTGGACGACGTATCGGCGGATGGCGCAGGACACGCTGGATTTTGCGATCCGGCACAGTATGCTCGAACCGGCGGCGTGTGTAACGCGGGAATTAACGATCCACGGCGGCCGGAATGGGGTGGGGACTCTCGATCCGGTGCTGCGGGAGTATGGCAGCGACGTGGCGGCGCTGCGGGCCCTGATGGCAGAGGATGCGAGCCTCGCACAGCGGATTGAGCCTGGCCTGCCCTACAGCTTTGCGCAGGTGGTGTATGCAGTGCGCGCGGAGATGGCGCGGACGGTGGAAGATGTCCTCTCGCGCCGGACGCGGGCGCTGCTGCTGGACGCGCAGGCGGCGCTGCGGGCCGCTCCAGGAGTTGCGGCGGTGATGGCTCGGGAACTGGGGCGGGGTGAGAGCTGGGCTGCGGAGCAGGTGCGCGGATTCGGAAAGCTGGTGCGGGAGAATTATTGCCTCTGTTGACGTTTGCTTTGGATGGCTGCGCGCGCCTTCTGAGCAAATATTCGCTGGGTTCGACGGGGTTCCGCTTGGGCCGCCACATTCACATCTCGCAAGCTAGTTATCCCTTCCGTCCGTTAACGATGCTGCGTAACATGCGGAATCATGGGCAATAACCGCAAAGTTCTGAACGCCCTGATGGTCAAAGTTGATCGGGCCTATAAGCACCTCGCCGATCTTCAATTCGTAGACTGGCAGTTTCGCAGCAGGCCCTATCCCTACGAAATCTTTTCCGAGGACAACTTGCAGGCAGGCGAAAGAACTTACTATCTGCGGATGCGAAGAGAGATACCCCCTGAGTTCTCGGCATTGGTCGGCGATATCGCGCAGAACCTGCGAAGCGCTCTGGATCATCTGGCTTGGCATCTTGTAAAGACCAGCCCCGTGATCCCTAAAGCCGAGGACCGAGACATCTATTTCCCGATTTTTGAAACGGCTCACGAATACAGGTCCGGGAAGATGCGAAAGATCAAGGGAATGACTGATGGGGCAATACGCGCGATCGACGCTGTCGAGCCATACTACCGGACGGACGTTACCCCGGGCATTGGAAATGGCGCGGCACTTTTTGCCCTCCACACTATCAATCTTCAAGATAAGCACCGGCTCTTGATTCCGGTTTGGTTCGCGACTTCCGGCCATACGATCACGAAAAGCAGGCGGGCGGAAGTCGCGAATGTCTTGCGTGCTGCCTTTGGCAGTGAAAATGCCAATGTGATGGTTCCTTTGGAAGTCCCTAGCGGACCTCTCGAAAATGGCAGCAAATTGTGTAGCTTGCCCATCGCGGACGTGGACGACAACATGCAATTTAGATTTCGCGTCGCGCTTGGAGAACCAAAGTGGGTTTGCGGCAAAGAAATTGTCTCAACCTTGAAAAACATGCACAAAGTGGTCCAGAAAACTATCCTGGACTTCGACAGCCAAGGTTTACTCTGAATGCCCACATGCGCTTCAATCGCTGGGTGAGTCTTGTGTGAACTTATCGGTGGAAGCGCGAGAGGATGTAGAAGACCAGCGACAGCACGACGCTGAGCAGGATCGAGGTTCCGAGAGGGAAATAGACCGTGGTGTGCTTGCCGCGCCAGGTGAGGTCGCCGGGGAGACGGCCCAGGGGCAGACCGGCCCTGCCCAGCAGCAGGACGACGGCGCCGATGGCGGCGATCAGCAGTCCGAGGCCGATGAGAATGCGGCCGAGGTCGGTCATCGTTTCAGTGTAAGGCAGCAAAAAGGCGGGTAGCGAAGAGGCGGTTAGCTGAGATCCGGTTAGCGATAATCCGGTCAGCTAAAGCGGTTGGCCCAGAAGCGGTCAGCGAAAAGAGATAACGATAAAGAGGCTAACGTCAGATGCGCTTGCCGGCGAATTCGCTGCGGTGGCGGCTGTAGCTGAAGTAGATGACGAGCCCGATGGCCAGCCAGATGAAGAAGCGCAGCCACGTCATGATGGGCAGTCCGGCCATGAGAAGTACGCAGAAGATGATGCTGAGGACCGGGAAGACCGGTCCGAGAGGCGCGCGGAAACCGCGGCGGCGGTGCGGATCTTTGTAGCGCAGGATGAGGACGCCTCCGGAGACGAGCACGAAGGCGAAGAGGGTGCCGATGTTGGAAAGGTCGGAGAAGGTTCCGATGTCGAGCAGGCCGGAGGGCAGCCCGACGACGAAGCCTGCGACCCAGGTGGCGACGGCGGGTGTCCGGAACTGCGGATGAACGTGGGAAAAGATGGTGGGCAGCAGGCGGTCGCGCGACATGGCGAACCACACACGGGCCTGGCCGATCTGGAAGACCAGAATCGAGGAGATCATGCCGAGGATGGCCCCGATGAGTACCGCGAGGCGCACCCAGTGCAGCGTGGCGCTGTGGTCGGTGAGCGAGAGGCGCTTGAGAGAATTGACGACCGGGGCAGCGTCGTCGACCATCATGTTCCATTTGGTGATGCCGGTGAGGATAACGGCGACACCGATGTAGAGGATGGTGCAGACGATGAGGGTAGCGATGATGCCGATGGGCACGTCGCGCTGCGGATGGCGGCATTCTTCGGCGGCGGTAGAGACGGAATCGAAGCCGATGTAGGTGAAGAAGATGATGGATCCGCCGGTGAGCACGCCCGACCAGCCGTTGGGATAGAAGGGGTGCCAGTTGGACGGCTTGACGAAGTGGGCTCCGGCGGCGATGAAGATGAGGATGGCTGCCATCTTGAGCAGCACCATGATGTTATTGGTTCTGGCAGATTCGCGGATGCCGCGCACCAGCACTACCGTGAGCAGCATGACGATGAGGAAGGCCGGGAAGTTGAAGCCGAAGTGCCAGCCGGGTTGGTAGAGCATATGTCCCTGCAGGTCGGCCATGCCGCTGGGCAGATAAGCGGGAGAGATCCAGCGCAGAGCAGGATGGATGCCCAGCCAGTCGAGAAGATCGACCATGTGCTCGGCGAAGCCCACCGAGACGGCCATATTGGAGAAGGCGTATTCGAGGATCAGGTCCCAGCCGATGATCCACGCGATCAGCTCGCCCATAGTCGCGTAGGTGTAGGTGTAGGCGGAGCCGGCGATGGGGATCATGGAGGCCAGCTCGGCGTAGCAGAGGCCAGTGAAGGCGCAAACGATGGCCACGAGGACGAGCGAGAGGGCGAGCGCGGGGCCGGCGCCGGGACGTCCGACCAGCGCAGTGTGGTGGATGAGGTAGTCGAGCAGCGGCGTGTTGAAGATGGAAGAGGTGTCGAATTTTTCGCCGGAGATCGCCGTGCCGATGACGGTGAAGATGCCCGAGCCGATGACCGCGCCGATGCCGAGGGCGGTGAGCGAAACCGGCCCGAGGGTTTTCTTCAGACAGTGTTCGGGATTCTCCGAATCGGTGATGAGCTTGTCGATGGATTTGCAGGCGAAGATCTGCGGGCGTGCGCCCGCCTGTTCCTGCGGCTCAGCCTCTTCAGGACGGGATGGGAGCACGGGGTGGTCCGGCAACGACGGCTCCTGCGGGGAGGATGGGATGCAGAGAGTGTAGCGGGTGGGGCGGGCGGACGGAAGGGGTTTCGCCCGCCCCGCAAGCGCGACAGATTTCTGCTGGAAATCCTATCGCTTACTCTGTCCGCGCGCGAGTTTGCGGACCTTCTTCTTGGCGGAGCCACGCGGGGTGGTGCGCTTGGCTTTGGGGGCAGCTTTTTTGCGGGCCGCGCGTTTCACTTTTTTGCGTTCTGCTTTGTCTTCGACGGACTTTGTGTTTGCCATGAAATTCCTTTGCAAAAAGTTCCGGGGCTGAAGCCCCATTTCAAAGATCGGTGCGATACGGCATGGCTGAAGCCATGCCCTGATACAAAAACCAGATCTATATCGAGCGATCCATTCGCCTCTGAGTCAACGCATTAGAGGCGTTCGAGCTGGGCGAATTTTTCCACCAGCTTTTTCACTCCGAATCCTGAAAATTGTACCGTAATCTTCGCGTCTTCTCCTTCCCCTTCGCGGCGGAAGACGACGCCCTCGCCGTATTTGGGATGGCGAACGCGCTGGCCGCTTTTGAATCCTTTCGCGCCAGAGGGCTCGGGGATGTCAAGTTTGGGGCGTGCGGATTTGGCAGGCACGCTGCCGCGGCCAGAGAAAAAACGGGCGATGTTGTCGACGGAATCGGCTTTGCCCGCTGCCGGAGGATTGACGAGGCGATTCGTGCGCGGCGGCTCGTTGCGGCTGCCGTAGCGGGAGGGTGCGGCGGAACGGGTGCCCGCGCTCTGGTCTTCGTCTTCATAGCTATAGTGGCCCGAGCTGAAATCGTCACCGTGATTGCGACCAAAGCGGGAGGGCGTTTCGGTGTAGTCGGCGGCGTAGCCTCCCCAGGACGTGGGCCGGTTGCGGCCTCCGCTGAGGTCTTCGAGCAGGTGCTGTGGAATCTCTTCGAGGAAGCGTGAGGCAGTGGTCGGCTCGGGCATATCGTTGCCGTAACGGCGGCGATAGCGGGCGCGGGTGACGACGAGGCCGTCCATGGCGCGGGTGATGCCGACGTAGCAGAGCCGGCGCTCCTCTTCCATCTGGGTGGGATCGGTGAGGGTGCGGGAGTGGGGGAAGAGGCCTTCCTCCATGCCGGCGAGGATGACGAAGGGAAACTCGAGGCCTTTGGCAGCGTGGAGGGTCATGAGCGTGACGCGCGCTTCGGGATCGTACTGATCGGCGTCACTGACAAGAGCAGCGTGGTCGAGGAATTCAGCCAGAGTTTCGCCGCGCTCCTGCGCATCCTGAGCGGCGTTAGCCAGTTCCTTGAGGTTCTCGATGCGGGAGAAGGCTTCGGGCGTTCCTTCTTCTTCGAGCGAACGAATGTAGCCGGTGCGGTCGATGATGAACTTGATCAGTTCGGGCAGCGTGGCAGGATCGCCGGGGGCGCGGAAGCCCTCGACGCGCTCGGGTGCAGGCTCCGTTGCACCCGGAGTTGAAGAAGCAGGTCCCTCCACTGCGCTTCGCGCCGCTCGGGATGACAATCCTGCTGGCAGGTCTGCCCCATTTCGCTGTGCCGCGGCGTGGGGAACCTGCGGCTCTTCGGCGAAGATGCTGAAGGTCGCGGGGTTGAATTCGGCGTCCTCGTCGTGGGTGTCGTCTTCTTCGTTGTGGGTCAGTGCCAGCGTGCCCTGGGCGGCGCTGCCGAAATCGAAGCTGGTGTCGAAACTCGTGTCCTGGTCGTCGGAGGCGGCGACATTTTCCTCGCCGGTTTCGGCGGTATCAGAGCTGGCTTCGCCGGCGACATCGGATGCGAGCTTTTCCGCGAAACCAGGATTGAGCATGGCGCGCGCGTCGCCGATGATGCGCTGGAAGCTGTCGAGGGCGGAGAGAGCGCGCGAGGGCAGCAGCTTCGCGTCAATAGCGCGGCGGATGCCGGTCCAGACGCTGGAGCCGGTTTCGAGGGCGATGCGCTCGAGCGTCTCCATGGTGGTTTTGCCGATGCCGCGCGCAGGCGTATTCACGACGCGCTGCAGAGCGATGGAGTCATGGGGGTTCTGGACGAGCTTGAGGTAGCTGAGCAGGTCCTTGATTTCGGCACGCTCGTAGAAGGAGAAGCCGCCCACCATGGTGTAGGCGATGCCGTAGCGGCGCATGGCTTCTTCAATGAGACGCGACTGCGAGTTGGTGCGGTAGAGGACGGCGGCTTTCGCGGCGTCCTGATCTTCGCCGGCTTTGCGCAGATACTTCTGAATACTGTCGGCGACGAACAGGGCTTCGTTTTCGCCGTCGGGGGCTTCGTAATAGCCGATCAGCGAGCCGCCTTCGCGCGAGGTCCAGAGGCGCTTGCCCTTGCGCTGCGCGTTATTGGCAACGACCACAGACGCGGCTTCGAGGATGACCTGCGTGGAGCGGTAGTTTTGCTCGAGGCGCACAGTTTTGACGTTGGGGAAATCCTTCTCGAACTCGAGGATATTGCGGATGTCGGCGCCGCGCCAGGAATAGATGCTCTGGTCTTCGTCGCCGACCACGCAGACGTTCTGGTGCTCGCCGCCGAGCAGTTTCATGAGCTCGTACTGGGGACGGTTGGTGTCCTGATACTCGTCGATGAGGAGGTAGCGATAGCGGCGGTTGTAGCGCTCGCGCACCTCGGAGGAAACCTTGAGCAGGCGGACGGCTTCGAGCAGGAGATCGTCGAAGTCGAGTGCGTTGGCCTTGCGCAGCTCCTTGCGGTAGGCCTCGAAGATGTGGGCGACTTTTTCGCTGATGGGGTCGGAGGACTGCAGGTAGAACTCCTGGGGATCGATCATGTGATTTTTGGCCCAGGAGATTTTGGAGAGGACGACGCGCGGGGTGAGCTGCTTGTCATCGAGGCCCATGCGGCGCATCGCGGCTTTGACCACGGCCTGCTGATCGGACTCGTCGTAGATGGCGAAGGAGCGGGTGAGGCCTTCATTGTTGACGCGCAGGGCTTCGATATCGCGGCGGAGCATGCGCACGCAGAAGGAGTGGAAGGTGGAGATGAGGGGCCTGGCCAGCGAGGAGTGGCCGATGAGCTTGTCAACGCGCTCCGCCATTTCGGCGGCGGCTTTGTTGGTGAAGGTGACGGCGAGGATGGAGTCAGGCGCAACGCCACGCTGATCGATGAGGTACGCGATGCGGTGGGTGATGACGCGCGTCTTGCCGGAGCCGGCGCCGGCGAGGATGAGGACCGGGCCGTCGACGGATTCGACGCCTTCACGTTGTTGGGGGTTCAGTTTGTCGAGAAGATGCTGCAAGGGGTGGCCTGCTTCTATTTTAAGGCCAGCCAGGAGGCGGTCAGCTGAAAGCCGATTAGCTAAAGAGCGGTCAGCTGAGAAGCGGTTAGCGAAGATCCGGTCAGCGGAAAAGCGGTCGGCTAAAATCCGGGTAGCGAAGCATGGCTCTGCTGATCGTCACGAATGTGAGCAAAATCTGGGGTCGCGGGCAGGACGCCTCCCGTGTGGTGGACGGAGTTTCGTTCTCGATCGAGCGGGGCGAGACGCTGGGCCTCGTCGGCGAGTCGGGTTCGGGCAAGAGCACGATTGCGAGGATGGTGCTGGGCCTGCTGGAGCCGAGCAGCGGGACGGTGGAGTTCGACGGGCAGCCGGTGACCGGCGTGGCGCAGAGAAAGCTGCGGCCGCTGCGGCGGCGGATGCAGCCGGTCTTCCAGGATCCCTATGCGGCGCTGAATCCGCGCATGCGCGTGGAGGAGATCGTCACCGAGCCGCTGGTGATTCACGAGCGGAGTGGGCGGGCAGAACGGCGGCGGCGCTGCGTGGAGTTGCTGCGCCAGGTGGGGCTGGACGATTCGGCGATGCGGCGGTATCCGCATGAATTTTCGGGCGGCCAGCGGCAGAGGATCAACATTGCGCGAGCGCTGGCGCTAAGGCCGGAGCTGCTGGTGCTGGATGAGCCGGTATCGGCGCTCGACGTAAGTGTGGGCGCGCAGATTGTGAACCTGCTCCGCGATCTGCAGCGGGAGTTTTCGCTCACGTATCTGTTTATTTCACACTCCATGCCGCTGGTGCGGTATTTGTCGACGAACATTGCGGTGTTGCGGGGCGGGAAGCTGGTGGAGTTCGGCAGCCGGGATCAGGTGTGCGAGGCGCCGCGCGAGGAGTACACACGCAATCTGGTGGCGGCGACTCCGGAAATGCGGGTGGGATGAGCGCGGAGCGATCGCTGTCGTATTGGTTCCGAAGTTCCCTTTGATAATGACACCTCTGTCAAAGGAGCGTTCCTCAGATTCTTCTCGCGTGTTCAGGTTCTGGTCAGACGACAATCTGTGAAGGAGCGTGAGAAGCCACGAAATGGAACAGCGGATCAGCATCGTGACACTGGGAGTCGAGGATCTCGAGCGCAGCCGCTCGTTCTATGAACGCCTGGGCTGGCGGCGATCGGTGAAAGAGGCTGAGGGCATTGTGTTTTTCCAGGCAGGTGGGATGGCGCTGGCGTTGTACCCGCGGGCGGAGCTGGCAAAGGACGCTCACGCGGCCGAGGAGGGCCAGGGCTTCGGTGGATTCACGCTGGCTTATAACGCTCGCAGCCACGATGAAGTGGATGAGGTGTTGATGGAGGCGGTATCGGCCGGTGGGACGCTGCTGAAACCTGCCGAGGAAGCATTCTGGGGCGGGTATTCAGGGTACTTTGCCGATCCTGACGGGTTTGCGTGGGAGGTGGCGTGGAATCCCTCGTTCAAGATTGCAAAGGATGGGAGCCTGCTTCTGCCGGAGTGAGGCGGCCCAGGTTCGCGGGTGGGTTGCGTCTGCACCCGTAGAATCGGTAGTGTGCACGCACCCCTTTTTCATTATCTTTTTTTAGCTCTTGCGGCTCTGCTGGGTGGGCTGGTGAATTCGGTTGCAGGCGGCGGCGGTTTCCTGGTTTTTCCGTCGCTGCTGAAGGCGGGTTTGCTGCCAATTCAGGCGAATGCTACGGGAACAGTCGCATTGTGGCCTGGCCAGTTCACGTCGATTGCCGGCTACCGCGAAGACCTCAGGAAGAATTATCGGCTGGTGATTCCGGTGGTGCTGGTAGCGCTGGCCGGCGGCCTCGCCGGTGCGCTGACTCTGCTCAAGGGGACACAGGGCTCGTTCCTGCGCCTGGTGCCGTATTTGTTTCTGCTGGGATCGACGAGCTTCGCGCTGAGTGGGCCGATACGCAGGATGATGATGCGGCGGATGGAGGATCACGAGCTGCATCCGGAGCATCGGCACCCCGTGGCGCTGATACCGCTGCTGCTGTCGCTGCTGGCGATCTGCTACTACATCGGCTACTTTGGCGCGGGCGCGGGATTGCTCACGATGACGGCGCTGGCGCTGTGCGGGGTGGAGCGCATTGCCGAGATCAACGCGCTGAAGACGGTTATCACGACCACAGCCAACGGCGTTGCGGTGGTGACGTTCATCGTGGGCGGCGCGATCGAGTGGCGCTACTGCTGGCTGATGATGATTGCCTGCGCGATCGGCGGCTACACGGGGGCGCGCAATGCGCGGCGAATCAGCGACCGGATTCTGAGGCCGTTCATTATTGTGCTGGGATTTGTGATCGCCATTTATTTCTTCCTGCATCGGGGCTCGATGTGAAGGCCTGCACGGCGGAGGGCGCTTCGGCAGTCGCGGGGCACCCGAGAGCTGGCTCTAATGCAGCCAGCGTTTGGCCCAGTCGAGGAAATATGGATAGTTCGGAAGAGGCGTGTGGCCTTCGCTGTGTTGGCGGAAGGCGAGGGCACCGGTCGTGAGAGCGGTGCCGATGGGCGGAAACTGGGTGGTGCCGAGACCGGGCGCGCCGAGGAGTTCATAGACGGGGCTGGCGCCGACTTCGGCAAGAAAGGAGCCTTTTGCGTCGGCCCAGCCGTCGCCCTCGGTCGCTCCGGCGCCGATGAAGACGGGACCGGGCGCGCAGAGGGCGATCAGCTCATTGGCATCGACGGGCAGATCTTTGGTGGTGAGTGGGCCGGCGTATTTGAGGAAATTGCCGGCCATCCAGTGATATTCAGTGACGGCGGCGACGTTCTCGAGCTGTTCGCCGAAGATATGGCGGTAGAGCTTGGCTCCGGCTTCGCCGGAGGAGCTGATATAGGCCACGGCGAAGCGCGGGTCATAGGCCATGGCGACCAGCGATGCCTTGCCATAGCGTGAGTGGCCGGCGATGGCAACGTGTTTGGCGTCGACGGCGGAGTCGGTTTCGAAGTAATCGAGAGCGCGGCTGGCTCCCCAGGCCCAGGCTTTGAGCGCTCCCCAGTCATCGAGCGAGCGCGGCTGGCCTTTGTTGACGAGGCCGATGATGCCTTCGGTGAGGCCGGCGCCGTTGTCCGGCTGGACGCTGGTAGGAAGATAGCTGGCGTAACCCCAGCCGTGGGCGAGCACCTGCTGCTGCCAGGTGGGCCCGTTGGGCTTCACCATCTCGGGGAAGCGCTTCGCAATGGCGGCCATCACTTCCGGCGGGAAATCGAGTTGCATGATGACGGGAACAGGGCCTTTGGCGTCGGCGGGGGTAGAGAGCGTCAGCTGGATATCGACTTTGATTGCCGGGCAGGCAGAGTTGTCGACATGGCCGTCGAGCTTCCTGGTGATGATGGGGATGTCGCTGTTCTTCTCCTGCGTGGTGCTGACCACGTACCAGTGAACCGGAGGAATCACTTTCGGATCGCGGCCGAGGATGTTTTCGTCGAAGAGCTCAACGATCTGGGGCCGGCGCTTCTTCCACCACTCCTTGTCGGAGGTGACCAGCTTGCCGTTGTTCATGACGAGCGGGAGAGGCGGCGGGGGCAGGGAGTTGGCTTTTGCTTCGTCGTAATTTGTGGCGTTGGGAGCGCCGGCTTCGCCCGAGAAGCCGGGGCGCAGGGACTGGATGTGGAGCAGGTCCATCATGCGCTGATGATCCTGCTCGGCGGTGAGGTGAACGGGCGAGCACTGCGGGCGGGCGACGGGGGCGAGAAGCGGAACAGAGAGCAGGCACAGGAAGCTTCGCGACGCGGGCATCCAGAATTTCTCCGATGGCGATGACTATATCGCACCGGAGAGGCGTGAGGAGCGCGTCAGCGGGCCGTATAGAGAACGGCCTGCTTTGGCGCGAGGGTCAGGGTGAGCTGCGAACCGGCGGTGTGGGCGGTTGCTCCGACACCGAGGGTCGCGGTGAATTGGGTGCAGTTCTGAAGGGCGGTGTGGCCGGTATCGAGGGTGAGAGTGCGGGACTGGTCGGAATCGTTGAGGGCGATGAGGAAGTGTTCGCCAGCTCCGGCTGCGCAACCCTGATGCAGGTCGGGGGTGCGGACGTAGACGAAGGCGGAGTCGTCGTAGAGCAGGTCCTGCTGCTCTCCGGTGGCGAGTGCCGGGTGATTGCGGCGGTACTGGAAGAGCGAAGCGACCCAATCGTGGACCTCAGCTTGTTCGGGAGTGCGGCCTGCGATGGTGAAGGCGTTCTGAGAATCGCCGGGAAAGCCGCCGGGGAAATCATGGCGATTGTCGGGGTCTTCGCCGCCGCGCATGGCGATTTCGTCGCCGGAGTAGATCTGGGGCATGCCGCGCAGGGTGGCGAGCAGTGCAAAGGCTAGTTTCAGATCCGCGACAGTGACGCCAGGCTGGGAGAGGAAGCGCACCGTGTCATGGTTGCCGATGAAGGTGACGAGGCGCTCCGGATGCGGGTAGAGCCAGTCGTTGCGCAGAACTTCCTCGAGTGCGGTCATATCGTCGCGTCGAACCGGGCCGCCGGCGATGGGATCGTGGTGGGAGAGCGCGGCACGCAGAGCGAAGTAGGTGGGGAAATCGAAGGGCGTGCCGAGTCCGGTGTCGATGCCCTCGTGGGTGACGCCGCCGGCAAAGTACGAAGTGATCACTGGATTGGGATTGAACACTTCGCCGACGGTGGTGAGGCGCGGATAGAGCGTCTGTAACTCGCTGTCGAGGTCGTGCCAGAAGTCGCGGCCGACGTAGGGGAAGGTGTCGTAGCGGAGGCCGTCGGCGCCGGTAGTTTCGACCCACCAGATGACGTTCTGGATGAGGTACTGGCGGACGAGCGGATTCTCCGTATTCATGTCGGGGAGCACGTTGGCGAACCACCCCTGGGTGACGTCGCGGCGCTGCGCCCAGGTGGCATGGGGATCGATGACGGTCTCGAAGGCGCTCCTGGCGACGGTGTGATGAGCGCGGGTGCCATGGAACCAGTCGGGCGTGGGCGGATCGGCGGCCCAGGGATTGGCGGCGCCGACGTGATTTGGCACCGTGTCGAGCACAAATTTCATGCCGCGGCGGTGGAGTGCGTCGGAGAGGCTGCGCAGGTCGGCCAGCGTGCCGAAGCGAGGGTCGGTGTTGTAGAGATTGGTCGCGCTGTAGCCGTGATAGGCCTGGGCGGCGCTGCTGTTGTCGTAGACGGGCGTGGTCCAGAGGGTGGTGACGCCGAGTTGCTGGAGATAGTCGAGGTGCTGCTCGATGCCGCGGAAGTCGCCGCCGTGCCAGCCGCGGGGAAGGCTGCGCTGGGAAGGTTCGGGATCGTTGGAACGGTCGCCGTCGGCGAAGCGGTCGGTCATGATGAGGTACATGACATCGGTCGCGGAGAATCCGCTGTGGGCCGCGGGCGTGCGGCGATCGAGGCGGAAGGGTGCAGTCGCGGAGCCGGAATTCGAGGTGATGCGGATCTCAATCTTCTGCGGAGCGGCGTGGGCAGTGTCCAGCCACAGGAAGGCGTAATGTCCGTTCGGGGAAACCTCGGATTTGGCGATGGAAATGCGTTTGGCGGAGAGGGAGAATTTTGCGCCGTCGAGATGATCGCCGTGAAGAAGGAGCATGGGCGAGGGCAGGCTGGGCCACCAGTTGGGCGGATCGACCTTATCGACGCAGGGCGCGGCCGTGGTTTGCGCAGAGCAGGAGGGAAGACGACCCTGCGCGAGCGAGGAGGCAGCGCAAACGAACAGCAGCGCAGCGAGAGAAAGCAAGCTCCCGGAGCCCTTCATGGCATGACCTTTCTTCTGATTTGGCCGTTGAATTGGGTCTTGTGGTTCGGGAAATCGTAGCAGGACAGCAAAAATTTGCGCCACGGTGGGAGGGCCCTCCGTGGCGCATCAGGACAAACAACGTCAGAAGACGAAACGGGCCGCGAGCTGGATCTGACGGTTGGTGAACTGCTGGACCGCGGTGACCCTGCCAAACGTTCCGGAGTTGTTCATGCCGGCGTTCGGGTTGGCGAACTGCGGAGTGTTGAGGACGTTGAAGGCATCGCCGTGCAGTTCGAGCGTGTACTTCTCGTTCAGGTGGACGTCCTTCTGGGTGCTGAAATCGACGGTCCGGGTGCCTGGGCCGAAGATCTGGTTGCGCGCCAGGGTGCCGAGGCGATCGTAGACCACGGTGCCGTTGGCCGCGGTGGTGGTGGGGATGTCGCTCGAGAACGAGGAAGGATCGAACCAGTAGCCGGTGATGCTCTTCGGATACCGGATGGCAGCGACCTGATCGGGCCGGTTGCCAGGGTTGTCCTGACCGGTGGAGAGATCGATGGGTGTGCCGGTCTGGAGCAGGGCAATGAGGTTGAGCTGCCATCCGCCAATGGCCCAGTCCACAGGACGGGAGACACCGCCGCCAAAGCGCTGGCCGCGGCCGAAGGGCAGGAAGTAAATGATGGAGGAGCTGAAGACCTGACGCTGATCCTGCGCTGAGTTGCCGTAGCCGGCGCCGGGGTTGTAGTAGAGCGCGGCGGTCTGGCCCTGGAAGGCGCCCGGCGAATCGTCAAGCGTATGCGACCAGGCGTAGGACCCGGTCATCATGAGGCCGTTGGTGGCGCGATGCTCGGCGTGGATCTGGAGGCCGTTGTAATTGGAGTCGCCGTTGTAGGTGTTGTAGTTGATGCTGCCCAGCGTGGGGAAGTTCTGCGCGCCGGTTCCGAACTGGTAGAGGTTGTAGGGATAGTAGGAAGAGAGGTGCTCGCCGCGCGTGCCGACGTAGGCGACATCAACAACGTTCTTCTGGCCGAGCTGGCGCTCCACCTGAAGGTTCCACTCCTGCACCATGCTGTCGGGGTTATTGCGGTCGACCGCGATCATGCTGAGACCGGCAGGAGGGTTATTGGGATCAAAGTTGGGGAAGCCGCGGCCCGGCAGGGGATTGGTGACTGCCCCAGGATTCGTATAGGAAGAGCAGTTATACGAACCACCTGGTGTGGCGGTTTGGCCGGTGAAGGTGACGCAGTAGCCGTTGCTGGCCAGATAGCTGAGGCTGCCGCCGAAAGGAGGCTGCTCGCCCAGCTGGTTGTTAATGCCGCCGTAGTCAAGGAAGTAGAAGATGCCGTAGCCGCCGCGGACTACGGTCTTGCCGTCGCCGGCCAGATCGTAGGCGAAGCCTACGCGCGGACCGAAGGCGTGGTAGTCCTGATCGACGATGCTGCGGGAGACGCCGTTGCGGTCGGCGAGCAGCACGGTGCCGCTGGTGACGTCGAAGGCCGCCATGTTGTTGTGGGACTCGTAGGGACGGGTCAGCAGATCCCAGCGCAGACCGAGGTTCACGGTCAGGCGATGGTTTACGCGCCAGTCATCCTGGCCGAAGATGCCGTCTTCCTGGCCGATGTTGGAGAAGAAGCCGGACTGGGCACCGATCTGATAGGTATCGACGCCGCCGGCCAGCAGCTCCGAGACTTCATAGCCGGTGAAGTCGACGGTGCCGCTGTCGATCCAGAAGTAGCCTTTGCCCTCCTGGGGGTTGAAGTACTCCACCTGGCGGCGGAGTCCGGTTGCGCCGAACTTGAAGGAGTGTTTGCCGTGATCCCAACTGACGCTGTCGTTGACCTCATAGGTGTTCTGGGGAACGGCATAGAGTCCGTAATCGCCGGTGTATTCGAGGTCGCCGGCCCAGCCGCCGATCAGCGCGCCGCCGGAGGTCTCCTGGTTGATATTGGCGTTGGCGATGCCGAGGTTCTTCGAGACGGGGTCGCCGTACATGGGCGGCTGATAGCCGTACATGTCGCGGTTATAGGCGATGTGGGCCTCGTTCACCACGTACGAGGAGAACTCGTGGGTGTAGCCGAGGTCGTAGCCACGAGCATGGGTCGGGTTGGAGCCTGATCCGTAGCCGGCAGGCAGATTGGGAAATTCGGAGGTCTTCTCATTGACGCTGTTGTCGTAGCTGAAGCGGAAAAAGGCCTGATCGCGAGGGCTGGCGTTCCAGTCGAGACGGGTGTCGAAGGTGTTGTAGCGGTTGGAGCCGGACTGGTGAGTCAGGTAGTTCTGGAGAACGCGATCCGTGCGCGTGGGCATAGGGAAGGCGTTCAGATAGTTGACGGCGGCGGGGTTGAGGCGTCCGGCCGGGATGATGTTGCCGGCGAAGGGAGTGCATGTGACCGGATCGTAGATGAGGCCAGGGCTGGTTTTGCCGGCGAGGCCTCCGGTGACGCAAAGCGGGTAGTTGGTCTTATAGCTGCCGTAGGTGTTGCTGGGGTCGAGCAGTTCGCTGAAGTTGCCCTGACGCATGAGCGCGGTCGGCACCGTGACGTAATTCGGGCTGGTGGGAACAACTTCGCGGTAGGCCTGGTAATCGCCGAAGAGGAAAAGCTTGTTTTTGATGATGGGCAGGCCGGCGGAGCCACCCCACTGATTCCGGTTATAGGCCGGGTTGGGACTGGCCGGGGCGCCGAGGAAGCGGTAATCGGGGTTGGAGTCGAATTTGCCGCTGCGGTAGAACTCGAAGGCAGAGCCGTGAATCTGATTGGTGCCGGATTTGATGGAGCTGACGACGATGGCGCCGCCGGCGCGACCAAACTCGGCCGGGGCGACGCTGGTGTCGACCTTGAACTCCTGGGTGGCATCGATGGGCGGAAAGAAGAGGATGGTGTTGACCAGGCCGTCGTTGTTGTCGACACCGTCGAGGATGTAGTTGTTGGCCTGGGGGCGAAGACCGTTGATGGAGAGGGATGCGCCGCCGCTCTCGTTATAGCGAAGGGTCTCGGTATTGCCGTTGACGCCGCTGGCGTTGTCGCCATAGGCGCCACGGGTGACGCCGGGGGCCAGCAGCGCGAGATTGGTGAAGTTACGGCCGTTCAGCGGGAGCTCCGTGACCTGTTCTCCGGAGATGGTTTCGCCCATGGTGGGGTCGGTGGTGTTGACCAGCGGCGCAGCGCTGCTGACCTGGACGGTGGTCGTAGACCCGGCGGGATGGAGTTGGATGATCAGGGTCTGCTCGGCGGTGACGTTAATGGTGACGGCGACCTTCTGGACCTCAAAATCGGGTGCGGTAACGGTGACGGTGTAGTTGCCGCGGGGCAGCGCCGGGATGGTGAAGTCGCCGGAATCGCTCGAGGTGGCTTTGAGGGTCAGACCGGTATCGACGTTGGTAGCGATGGCGCTGGCACCCTTGATCACGGCTCCGGTGGCATCGGTGACGGTGCCGACGATGGTGCCGTTGTCGCTCTGGGCGGAGAGACACGGGGTGAACAGCGCGAGAGAGATGACAGCCAGGACCGGCAGCGCCAGCCAGAGTTTGGCCAGGCCCAGTCTTCTAATTGTGTTGGTCAGTAACATCGGGTGTTGCCTCCTGAAAGGCCCCTTGCCGCTATTGCGCAGGAAGGAACCAGCGTGAACTAAACGCGTCGGCGGATACGACCGGCAATGCACCGCGAATCTTTTTTTATTCAAATGTTAATCAACAGACAAATCATTTGAATGGTGTTAGATAAGGCGGCCGTTCAACCCGCTTTGCGGCACAGGAGCGGATTGACCGCGGGGTATCCGGAGCGATACAACAAAGAGTCCCCCTCCCGGCGGACGCGTCGATGTTGCCCCCCACCGAACAACAAGAGAAGGCTGCGCTTCGATTTCGCTTTGGTCTGTTTGAGGCGGATCCGGAAAGCGGAGAGCTGCGCCGCTCGGGCATTCGGGTTCGTTTGCAGGCGCAGCCCTTCCGGATGCTAATTTGTCTGCTGGAGCGAGCCGGTGAGGTGGTGAGCCGGGAGGAGATCCAGCAGCGTCTGTGGGGAGCCGATACGATCGTCGATTTCGACCACAGCCTGGGCACGGCGGTGAACAAACTGCGGGAGGCGCTGGGGGATTCGGCAGACAATCCCCGCTTCATCGAGACGCTGGCGCGGCGCGGGTATCGGTTCATTGCACCGGTGACGGTAGTGAGCGCCGGTCCGACAGAGAGATCAGGGCAGGCGGAGAAATCCGGGCAGGCAGAGAAATCCGGGCAGACGGAAGAGACGGGGGGACCTGCGGTTGTCACGGAAACGGCTGGAACCGCGACGGCGGAGGCCGCGACGCCGGCAGAGGCTTCCGGGAGTACGGCTCGGCGGGCAAACTGGCCCCGTCGGCTCACGGCGATTGTGGCCGCGGTTCTGCTGATAGGCGGCGGGTTTGTGGTGGAAATGAGGAGCAGGGGATCGTACCCGGAGCCCCCGCGGATCAGCCAAATTACGTTCTCCGGTCGGATATCGCCGGGCGACCCACAGTTTGAGAGCTTTCCCGGTACCGTAACCGACGGTTCGCGGATTTACTTCCCGCAGATCGAAAACGGGCGCGCGGTGCTGGCCCAGGCGCTAATCGCCGATGGAGAAACGACCATCCTTGCCCTCCCGGATGAATTGGCGGCGCCATCGCTGGGCGATATTTCGCCGGATGGGTCGCAGTTGCTGCTGCGGAACCATCTGGCGACGGAGCCGGAGCAGTCGCTGTGGATCGTTTCGACGATTGGAGGGTCGGCGCGGCGGATTCCGGGCATTCTCGCCCACGATGCCACGTGGATGCCGGACGGGCAGCGCATCCTGTACGCAACTGGAGACGATCTTTATATAGCGCGGGATAACGGGACGGAAAGCCGCAAGCTGGCGACGCTGCCGGGCCGCGGGTTCTGGCTGCGCTGGTCTCCGGACGGAACGAAGCTGCGGCTAACCCTTCTGAACAGCGAAACGCACACCTCGGCACTGTGGGAGATGCGGGGGGACGGTTCGGGAGCGCACATGCTGCTCGACGGGTGGGACAACCAGCCGGCTGCGGAGTGCTGCGGGAGCTGGACCGACGATGGGCGGTATTACGTCTTCCAGTCGGCGCGGGGCGGAGTGAGCAACATCTGGGCAATTTCAGAGCACGGTGGGCTGCTGGGCGGCCCGGGAGCCCCTTTTCGGATCACCAATGGGCCGCTGGATTATCAGGCTCCGATCACGGAGCGGGGCGGACGGCGGACATTTTTCATCGGGCTGAATACGCAGTCGGAGCTGCTGCGTTACGATCGCGCGACCAGCTTGTTTGTGCCCTTCGGGGCCGGCCTGAGCACGGCACGGCGGGTGGAGTTTTCGCGCAACGGCGCGTGGGTGGCGTGGATACGCCAGGAGGATGGGTCGCTGTGGCGCAGCCGGAGCGATGGTGCAGCGCGACTCGAGCTGACGGGACGGCCGATGCAGGTGTTCATGATGCATTGGTCGCCGGATGGGCGGCGGCTGGTGCTGATGGGGCGGCAGCCGGGCAAGCCGTGGAAGCTCTACACCATGGACAGCGATGGCGGGCACCTCGAGGAAGTGCTGAATGAGCAGCGCAGCGAGGCCGATCCGGACTGGTCGCCGGACGGCAAGACACTAGTCTTCGGGCGGCTGCCGGACCTGATGGCGGAGGCGTCACAGCCGAAGGCGATTTACCTGGTCGATTTGAAGACGAAGCAGATGACGAAGCTGCCGGGATCGGATGGTTTGTTCAGCCCGCGCTGGTCGGCGGATGGGACGTGTATTGCCGCGCTCTCGATCGATCAGAAGAAGCTGATGCTGTACGACGTGGCGGCGAAAAGGTGGCGCGTGCTGGCCGAACAGAACATCGCCGATCCCAACTGGTCGCATGACGACAGCGCCATTTACTTCCACGACTTCGCGCAGGCCGATCAGCCGATCTACCGCGCAATTCTGACCACGGGCAAGGTGGAGCGGGTGGCGGACCTGCATGATCTGCGGACTTCGAATGTGGTGGATTACCGGTTTGCCGGACTGGCTCCGGGCGATGTTCCGCTGGTGAGCGCGCGGCTTTCGACGGCGAATATCTACGCAGCCGATTTGCCGCGGTAGGCGCTGGCTGCGCGGCGGAAGCGCACACTGTGCGCGAATAAGATGGATCTATGAAGTCGTCTTCCCGTTCCGCTTCCTCCAACATTCAGGCGATTGACGAGCTGCTCGCGGCTGGGGGATTGTCTCGCGGGCGGCGGCTGCTGCGCGGAGAGGGATGGGAGCGGCGGAGACACGGGACGAATCCTGAAGACATGCCGCGGCAGACGCCAAGGCGCGTGGTCAAATCGCGGATCGAGGTGGTGCAGGCGCCGGGATGGGACGCGTGGCCGTGGCTGGTGCACGGGTTCAGCACGCGGACCGGCGGAGTCACGACGTCCTACGGACGCGGGCAGCGGGCGGGCGAGCTGAATCTCGGGTTCAGCGCATCCGACACGCGAGAAAATGTGCTCGAGAACCGGCGGCGTCTTTTGGAGGCGCTGGAGGGCGGCGTGGATGCTGAGCTGGTGACGCTGCGGCAGATTCACTCTTCGCTTGTCCGACGCGTAGGACGCGAAGATGCAACGCGAGAGCAGCCGTGGAAGGGCGACGGCATGATGACCGATGAGCCCGGAGTGGTGGTGGCGATCCAGACGGCGGACTGCATTCCGGTGCTGGTAGTCGATACGAAAAAACGGGCGGTGGCGGCGTTTCATGCGGGGTGGCGTGGAACGCTGAAGCGGATTGTCGAGAGCGGCGTGGGGCGGATGCGGCTGGAGTTCGGCAGCCGGCCTGAAGACCTGGTGGCGGCGATCGGCCCGGGGATCGCGACCTGCTGCTATGCGGTGGGCGAGGAGGTGCGCAGCGAATTTCTATCGCAATTCGCGTACGCGCCGGAGCTGTTTCACGAGGTGACCAACTCCGATCCGGTTCGGGAAAAGTATCCGATGCTGTTCCTGACGCAGCGCGCCCCGGGACACAGCAATCTGGGGCCTTCCCTGCACCTGGATTTGATGGAGGCGAACCGCCGGCAACTGCTGGAAGCGGGATTGCAGGCGGAGGCGATTACAGTCGTCGGCGACTGCACGAACTGTCACAATAACCGTTACTTTTCCTATCGGGCCGAACAGGGGCTTACGGGGCGAATGCTTTCGGTGGTGGGGGTACGGCAGAAAGAACTCTGATCAGGCAGCGCCGGACTTAGTCATTCCAGTTTTCGAGCGTGAGCGGCAGTGCAATTCGCTCCAAATGCCGGGTGTTGTTGGAAACGAGAACCGCGCCTTCGGCTAAGGAGTGCGCCGCGATCATCATGTCAAGTTCGCCGATGGGCCGACCGGTGCTGACCAACTGGTGGCGAATCTCCGCGTAGAAATCGGCCGCATCTTCTCCCCAGGCCAGGATGCGAACCAGGCGCAGAAAGCGGAGGACTTCGATGTGCAAGCGGTGTTTCGGAGGGAGGCGCTTCAGTCCATACAGCAGCTCTGCTCGCGTGATGACGGAGATACAGACGTCATCCGGAACAAGTGCAGACAGGCGAGCCTGCACGGCCGGGGAGTGCTTGCGGATGATATAGCTGCACGTACCGGTGTCGAGCATGTGCAGCATCATTCGTCCTCGATCATTCATCTTCGCTGAAGATCGATTGCTCCTCCGGTATGCGATTCATCGGGCGTTCAGTCAAAAAATCCTGCGGGATTTCGATGGCCCGGAGGCGAGCGAAGAACTCATCCCAATGCTTTGCCCCGGGGCGCGTGGAGAGAACAACGTCGCCGGTCGCTTCGTCCTGGGTGGCGAAGACGCTGTCGCCGGGAAAGCGGAATTCCGCCGGAAGGCGCACAGCCTGGCTCGCGCCATTCTTGAACAGGCGGGCAATTTTAGTGCTGGGCATGTTATAACCCTCTCGTCTATACATCAGTATATACTCGCGTCGATTTCCGCACAGCAGTGAGCTGCCGCAGGTCTTTGTGGAGCCCCGAGGTTTCGCTCTTATAAGCAGGTCTCCACGTTGCGCCGAATGCTGAGGACCGGGGATTTGGCGCGGGCGATGATGCTGTAGACGGTGTCGTCGCCGCGGATCGGCCAGAAAGACACGTCGGCATTGACGCCGAGAACGACGAGGTCGGCGTTCATCTCAGCCGCGACGTTCAGCGTCTCTTCGACGACATCGCCGGTTTCCACCTGCAGAGTAGCGCGCGTCCAGAGTGGGGCTTCATCAGGAACGATGCGCTTCAGCTCCGACTTCGTCCACTCGATGATGCGCTCAGCATCCTGCTGATGCTCGGCGTCGAACCTGAGCACGTGGAGGAGGGTGATGTCGGCGCGATAAAACTGCGCCAGCTCCATGGCGATGGCCGCGCTGTCTTCGTACCCTTCGCAGAGCGAAACAGGATGCAGGATCTTGCGCGGGGCGCCAAAGGCGGAGGCCTCGTGGGCGTGGGGGCCGATGGTGCAGACGGGGACCGGTGAGGTGCGCAGGATCTCGTGGGCGACTGAGCCGAGGAGGATGCGCTTGAAATGGCGGCGGCCGTGCGTGCCGGTGAGCACGCGGCCTGCCTGGATTTCGCGGGCCACGGCGGCAACACGGTCGCGGGGATAGCCAGGGAGGACCATGACGTCGCAGGGGATGCCGCTGTCGCGCACGCGGGTCGCGGCGGACTCGAGTATCTGGCGCGCCTCTTCCTGCATGGCGGCCTCGTCCATGTAGGGGATGGCGCTGGCATCGAGAGGAATAGCCTCGGCCGGGGGAACCACGTGCAGCAGAGTGAGCGCGGCGCCGCAGGCGCGGGCCTGCGCCATGGCGTGGGGGATGAGGTAGTCGGTATCGGCCAGATCGGAGGCGACCAGGATCTTATCCGGTACAACGAAGGCACGATTGCGGGCGACGCGTTCCTCGAGGGTTTTCATGACGAAAACCTCCTGCCGGAAAGTCTGCTGCCGGGCTCCCTCCCTGGCTGTGATTGCAGGCACAACCCGGTGTGATGGTGGTCACGTTTTTAGCCTCGGCCACAGCGTGCTGGGCGCTGGCTGAACCGCGGGTAATGGCAAATCGCTCTGGTGTGATCGCAGTCACATACAGATGCTTTTCCCGGCAGGTAGGTTCTGTGACTGCGATCCCCGAAAACCGCAACAGAGGCAGGTTGCAACGCATGGCCACGCAAGACTCGGTCCTGAATCGGTGTAAAGAGCGTGGGATCTCGCGCCGGCGATTCATGGAATTCTGCGGCACGATGGCGGCTACATTGGCCCTCCCCCATTCGTATGCCCAGACCATCGCCGACGCGCTGGGACAGAAGCGGAAGCCGGTGCTGGTCTGGCTGGAGTTTCAGGACTGTGCAGGCAACAGCGAATCGCTGTTGCGCTCGACACACCCGACAGTCGAAGAGGTAGTGCTCGAGACACTGTCGTGGGAGTACCACGAGACCATCATGGCCGGCTACGGCAAGCATGCCGAGGCGGCGCTGCGGCGGGTAGTGGAAGAAGAAAAGGGCAAGTATCTCGTTGTGGTTGAAGGTGCGATTCCGACAGCCGACGACGGGATCTACTGCACCATCGGTGGGCGGACGGCTCTGGATATTGCGCGGGAGGTATGCGGCAACGCGGCGGCGGCAATCGCGGTGGGGGCCTGCGCGTGGGACGGCGGGCTGGTGCGGTCGAATCCCAATCCGACGGGCGCACTCGGTCTGCATGAGGCGGTTCCAGGGCTGCGGGTGGTGAACCTGCCGGGATGTCCGCATAATTCCGTGAACACCGCGGCGGTGTTGGTGCATTACCTCACCTTCGGCGAAATGCCGGCACTCGATCCGCTGGGCCGGCCCCTGTTTGTGTACGGGCAGCTGATTCACGATCAGTGCGAGCGGCGGGCCCACTATGACGCCGGCCGCTATGTTCAGGCCTGGGGTGATGAGGGGCATCGCAAAGGCTGGTGCCTCTTCAAAATGGGCTGCAAGGGGCCGGAGGCGAACTACAACTGCCCCACGGTGCGCTGGAACAATGCGACCAGCTGGCCGGTGAAGGCAGGGCACGGCTGCGTGGGCTGCGCGTCTCCGCGCTTCTGGGATACGCGGTCGCCCTTCTACGAGCGGCTGCCGCATCCAGCCGGGTTTGGCGTGGATGTGACTGCGGGCGAAATTGGCTGGACGGTGGTGGCCGGGGTGGCAGCGGCGACGGCGGCGCACGCGGTGGGCCACGTGGTGCGGGATCATTTCCATCGCAGCGGCGCAGAGAATGATGCCGCAGACACTGCTCCAGTGGAAAAGAAGACGTCGGAGGTGCACTGAGATGGCGCGCGTGGTGATCGATCCGGTAACGCGCATCGAAGGGCATCTGCGTATCGAGACGGAGGTCAGCGGCGGCCGCGTCACCGACGCGTGGAGTTCCGGCACGATGTTTCGGGGGATCGAGCTGATCCTGCGGGGGCGCGATCCGCGCGAGGCATGGATCTGGGCACAACGGATCTGCGGGGTCTGCACAACGGTGCACGCGCTGGCTTCGGTGCGCGCGGTGGAGAACGCGCTGGGCATCGAAGTTCCGGACAACGCGCGGCTGGTGCGCAACATTATCGCGGGTGTGCAGAATGTGCAGGACCACGTGGTGCACTTCTACCACCTGCACGCGCTCGACTGGGTGGATGTAACCCTGGCGCTGAAAGCCGATCCGGCGAAGACTTCGCAACTGGCGCAGTCGATCTCGGAATGGCCGAAGTCGAGCACAACGTATTTCAAGGGAGTCCAGGACCGCGTCAAGGCCCTCGTGGCCTCGCGGCAGTTGAGCCTCTTTAGCAGCGGTGACTGGGGACACTCTGCTTACCAACTGCCGCCGGAAGCGAACCTGCTTGCTGTCGCGCATTACATCGAAGCGCTTGATATGCAGCGGGACTTTATTCGCATCCACGCGGTCCTGGGCGGTAAAAATCCACACCTGCAGACGTATCTGGTAGGGGGGATGACGACCGCCATCGATGCCAACGAGCCGGAGGCCGTGATCAATCCGGAGCGAATCACGCTGTTCAACGAGCTGGCGGCGCGGGCGAAGACGTTCGTGCAGCAGGTGTATGTGCCCGATGTCCTGGCCGTCGCCAGCTTCTACAAGGAGTGGTTCGGCTACGGTGAAGGCCTCGGCAACTTCATGGCCTATGGAGACCTGCCGGCGGGCAGCATCAACGATCCGGCCGGGTTCTTCTTCCCGCGCGGGGTGATTCTGGAGCGCGACCTGTCGACGGTGCATCCGCTGGATCCGGGCAAGATCGCTGAGTACGTCACGCACTCCTGGTACGAGTATTCAGTGGGCGATCAGGTGAGCCGGCGTCCCGCAGAGGGAGAGACGAATCCGCGCTATTCGGGTCCGAAGCCGCCCTTCGAGCAGCTGGATACAGACGCGAAGTATTCGTGGCTGAAATCGCCGCGCTACGACGACAAGCCGATGGAAGTGGGTCCGCTGGCGAGGACGCTGATCGCCTACGCCTCGGGCGATGCGCAGGTGAAGAAGACGGTCGATGGAGTGCTGGCGCATTTCAATGCCCCGCCAACGGCGCTCTATTCGACGCTGGGGCGCATTGCAGCGCGCGCCATCGAGGCAGACATCATGGTGGAAAAGCTGCCGGAGTGGATTGCGCAGCTGGACGACAACATGGCGCATGGGGATATTCGTATCCACAACGGTGACAAATGGGATCCGGAGAGCTGGCCGAAGTCCTGCGCGGGCTTTGGGCTGGAGGAAGCGCCGCGCGGGTCGCTGGGTCACTGGGTGGAGATCGAGAACAGGAAGATTGTCAACTATCAGGCGATCGTGCCTTCCACCTGGAACGCCGGCCCCCGCGACGCGCATGGGCAGCGTGGAGCGTATGAAGCGGCTCTGCTGCATACGCCGATCGCCGATCCGGAACGTCCGCTGGAGGTGCTGCGTACGGTGCACTCCTTCGATCCGTGCCTGGCCTGCGCCGTGCACGTCATCGATGCGCAGGGCAGAAGGTACGGCCGCGCAGTAGCGGAAGAATCCACGTCCCTTCCTCCGGAAGCTGCGGCTCTGGCAGCGGGAGGGTCGTGATGGCCACCATCGCGCGTCCTGCACCCGCGATCAAAAAACATGTCGCCGAAGGCGAAGAGCATCTGGTGCCGGTGTACGTCTGGGAGCTGCCGGTGCGGCTGAGCCACTGGGGTATCGTCGCTGCGGTGACGGTGCTGACCTGGACCGGGCTCTACATGAATCACCCCTTCCTGATCTTTCCCCATCCCACCGCATGGACGATGGGGACAGTGCGCTTTATTCACGAACTGGCAGGCTTTGAGCTGATCGGCGCACTGATTGTGCGCATCTACTGGTTCTTCGCAGGAAATCACTGGGCACGCTGGCGGCAGTTCGTGCCGCTGACGCGCAGACAGTGGAAGAGTCTGAAGGCCATGGTACGGTACTACACCTTCCAGCAGCGAAAGCCCTTCGAGCAGATTGGGCACAACACGCTGGCGGGACTGACCTACATCGTCGTCTATTTCCTGATTGCGGCGGAGTGCATCTCGGGCCTGGTTCTGTTCGCTACAGTCGAGGGCTCGCCGACGCTGCGCTTCTTCGTAGGCTGGATTCCGCGGGTGATGGACATCCAGTGGATCCGCTTCATCCACTTCTTCTTCCTCTTTTTCCTGATGGGGTTCTTCATTCATCACGTCTACAGCGCGGTGCTGGTGGCGGTGACGGAGAGGAATGCCGAGATGGAAAGTGTCTTCAGCGGTTACAAATTCGTGACGGATGAAGTGATCGACGAGGAAATGGAGATCGCCGGGCTCGAGCCGAAGCAATTCTTCAGGCCGCGCAGAATCCATCGCACACGGACCTGGGACCGATGAGTCCGGCGAAGATCGCCGTTCTCGGGCTGGGAAACCTGATGCGCCGCGACGATGCGGTTGGCATGCTCGCGATCGAACGGCTGCGGATGCATCCCCGCTTGGGGCGGGATGTCTCCATCGTCGAAGGCGGGACGCTGGGTCTGGATCTGCTGTATCCGCTGAATGGAGTGACGCATCTGCTGGCGCTGGACGCGGTGGATGCGGGAGCCGAGCCAGGAAGCCTGCTGCGGTTCGAGGGCGACGAGTTGGCCCGCCTGCCTGCTGCCAGGAGTGTCCACCTGCTGGGTTTCGCCGATCTGCTGGCGGCGATGCGGCTCACGGACAGCCTTCCCCGGGAAGTGGTGGTGCTGGGCGTGCAACCGGAGGTCATCGCGTGGGGCACGGCGCTCAGCGCCCGGGTGGAAGTTCGGCTCCCGCATCTTGTGGATGCAGCGATAGCTCAGATCGCCCAGTGGAGCGCGGAGATGGGCTGCCTGCGGCAAGCAGGCCTCGAGACGGAACTCTGCGCGATGCGGGCGGCGAACCGCGACTGAGCGCCTTTTCGCCGCGCCGATCCTATGACACTCGCACCATTCGTAACGCCTCCCTGTGACTCTCATCACTGAGTGTCCAGAGGCGGCACAGCTATGCTCCAGCTGTGCCAGAGCGATCATTTGACGCCAGGTACCACAAGACATTTGTTACGCGGTCCGGCTGTGCCAGGTCGATCGGGATGAGCCGGCTGCCTGCCGGCATGGCCTGTCTTCTGTTCCTGATTGCGTTCGGTGGGGACAAAGCGGCGCGGGCTGCCGGCCAGGAACAACAGCAGGCGTCGACTTCCGTGAAGAAGGCCGCGGTGAACCCGGCAGGTTATGTCGGGCAGGAGAGCTGTGCCAGGTGCCACGAAGATGTCGTGAAGAATTTCGGCACGAATCTCCACTCTCGTTTGACTCTGGAGCACGCCGGGAAGGGCGCAACCTGCGAGAGCTGTCACGGACCGGGCAAAGCGCACGTGGATAGCGGCGGGGATGTGACGAAGATTGTTCGTTTCGGCCCAGCGGGCGAAAAGCAGAGTGACGAGAACTGCCTCAAGTGCCATGGCGGCAGGCGAGCAAACTTCAGGAACGCGGCGCATGCAGAACAGGGTGTTGGTTGCACCAGCTGTCACGGAGTGCATCAGGGCAACAGCGAAGCACACCTGCTGAAGGTGAGCCAGCCGCAGCTTTGCTACCAGTGTCACAGCGACGTGAAGCCGGCGTTCTCGCAGCCCTTTCACCATCGGGTGGACGAAGGGCTGATGAACTGCAGCGACTGCCATGATCCGCACGGAAGCTTCGGGAAGAACAATCTCAGGGCCACGGCGGATCAGAACGCGGTCTGTGCCAGGTGCCACCGCGAGACTGCGGGGCCGTTCGCGTACGAGCACCCGGTAGTCAGCGTAGAAGGCTGCGTGAGCTGCCATTCGCCGCATGGCTCCGCAAACGCGCACCTGCTGAACGTAAGCAGTGTGAACGCGCTGTGCCAGCAGTGTCATGCTCCCACGAATGCGGCCGCATCAGCGCAGGCCAGATCGGCGATGGCCGCTAACCAGACGGCACAGGAGGCGGTCTGCACCAGCTGTCACACCCAAATCCACGGCTCCAACACCAGCAACATTTTCCTGAGGTGATGGAAGGGGAGTGAGCGGCGCAGTGCGTTCTGAGGGTTCGGGAAGTGTGATGAGAAGGGCCGGACTTATCCGGTCATTGATTACGGAGGGGGAAACATGAAGCAACAATGCCGTATTGCAGCACTGACTCTGCTTGGGGCCGTCATCGCGATTCCGGCTATGGCACAGCAGCCCGGAACAGCCGATTACAAGGCCAAATGCGCGATGTGTCACGGACCCGATGGAGTTGGCGATACCCCGGTGGGCAGGAACATGAAGGTGCGGTCGTTCAAGTCGGATGAGGATGTGAAGGCTACGGACGCGGAGCTGTTCAAGCAGACCAAAGAGGGCGTGGGCAAGATGCCGGCTTATGCAGGCAAGCTGACGGACGCTCAAATCCAGGACGTGGTGGCGTATATCCGCTTCCTGCAGCAGCAGAAGTAAGGCGGGCGGGGAAAAGACGGAATCGCGGCCATGGCTGCGGATTCCGGGTGGGAGTACTCGCGGCCCCGAGATTATGAGGCCGGAGGGAGAGCCTCACACCAGCCACGAAAGCGCCGGGACAGGCACGAAGGGCGAGGGTGTGAGTAAGCAGCGGGGTCAGCATCGCGGCAGTGGCCCCGTCAGGGCGGTTTGGAAGAAGGTACGCGATGGGAACCCAGGCAGAAAGTTTGTCTGCGGAGCAAGGTTGCGGGGGATGTCGGGATAGAGGCCGTCGAGCAGGAGGACTGATCGTTGGCTTAACTCTGCTCCTGTGTATGTGGGCCGGTTTGCCCGCAGCGGCGCAAAAAGCTGCGGACTGCCTGGTTTGCCACAGCGCATCGGTGGGGCTGAAGAATTCCGAAGGGAAAGACATCAGCGTCAATCCGGCCACCCACATGAAGGGCGTACATGGCAGCTTCGGATGCCTCGATTGCCATGCGGGCGCTGCCGCGCAGACCCACAGCGCCAGGAACGCGTCAGCCGCCTGTGTGAGCTGCCACGCGGATGCCGCAAAGGCGCTGAGCACAGGGGTTCACGCAGCGCTGGGCGATGCTGCGGGTTCCGCTGCCTGCATTGCATGTCACGGTACCAACAACGTAGTGAAGGCCGTGGCCGGAACGCAGTTCTGCGCCAGCTGCCATGCCACTGAAGTGCAGCAGTACAGGGCCAGCATCCATGGGAGCGCGCACGACCGCGGCAACGGCGACGTGCCCACCTGCGTGAGCTGTCACGGAGCGACGCATAGCGCGCTGGCCGCGAGCGATCCAAAGTCGCCGGTCAACAAGGAACATCTGCCGGAGACCTGCGGCGCATGTCACTCGAATCCGAAGCTGGCGGCGAAGTACATGTTCGCAGAGGTGCGGCCGGTGGATGCCTGGCGGCAGAGCGTGCACGGGCGTGCGATCCGGAGCGGGAATCTGAATGCGGCATCGTGCGGCGACTGCCACGGCACGCATGACATTCTGCCCGTCTCCGACCCACATTCGAAGATCTGGAAGCAGAATGTGGGGGCGACGTGCGGCCAGTGCCACGGCGCGGTCTACAACACCTACAGGCAGAGCATTCACGGCCAGGCAGTGGCGCGGGGGGTATTGCAGGCGGCGACCTGCACCGATTGTCACAGCGAGCACAAGATTCTGGCACCCGGAGATCCGGGATCGCCGGTATACATGGCCAACGTGTCGCAGGAAGCGTGCTCGCGCTGCCATGCCGATGCGCAGCTGATGGCCGGCTTTGCCATGCCGCAGGACCGGGTGCCGACGTACGAGGACAGCTATCACGGGCTGGCAGCCCGCGAGGGACGGCAGACGGTGGCCAACTGCGCGAGCTGCCATGGGGTGCATAACATTTACCCGTCGAGCGATGCGCGCTCGACGGTCAATCGCGCCAATCTGAGCACGACGTGCGGGCAATGCCATGCGGACGCGGGGAGACGCTTTGCGATTGGGCCGGTTCACAAGCTGGCCGCGACTACGCCGGGAGGCCGCATTCTCGATTTCGTGAAGATCTTCTATTTCGTAGTGATTCCGGTGACCCTGGGCCTGATGCTGCTGCACAACCTGCTGGACTGGCGACGCAAGACGAAGGCGGTGCTGGCGCATTACCGCGGGGCGCCGGGGCAGCTGCGACTGACAGTGAACGAGCGGGTGCAGCATGCGGTCCTGGTGGTGAGTTTCGTGGTGCTGGTGATTACCGGCTTTGCCCTGAAGTTCCCGCATGCTTTCTGGGCCGCGCCTATTGTGCGCATGGAACATGCGTTCCCGGTACGCGGGTGGCTGCACCGCATCGCCGGCGTGGTGATGATCGGCGCGGCGGTGTACCACATCGTGTATCTGACGGCGAAAAAGAGCGGGCGGCGGTGGCTGAAGGACATGGTCCCGGACCTGCGCGATGCGAAAGAGGCAGCAGAGACGGTCGAGTACAACCTGGGCCGCCGCCAGGAGTTGCCGCGCTACCGGCGCTTCAATTACGCGGAAAAGGCGGAATACTGGGCGCTGGTGTGGGGCACGGCGGTCATGGCAGTGACGGGTGTGCTGTTGTGGCTCAACGACTGGATCCTCGCACATCTGCCGCACCCAGCCTCGATCCTTGCCATCAGTACGGCGATTCACTTTTACGAGGCCATTCTGGCCACGCTGGCGATTCTGATCTGGCACTTCTACGCGGTGATTTTCGATCCCGATATCTACCCGGTGAAGTGGACATTCCTCACCGGCCGGGCTCCGGAGCATGAGGTGCGGGAAACAGGCGAAGAACCGGGCGGAGAGTCAACGACGACAAAACCCGAGAGCGGCGTGATGGCGGAGGGAGACTGATGAGTACTCGTGGCCGTCAACTGGCCCACCGGTGGGACCCACAACCAGAATCGGCGTTCTGGTCTGTGGCAAATATCACAGACTGGCGTACTCCACACCTTGTATCAGAGGGAAGGGTTTGGGACCCAGACTCAACGTTGGACTCGGAAGGACGGACTGAATTCCGACCCACGGCCAAGGAGCAATACTCATGAACCATCGCATCAGAAACGCGGCTATGATCGTGCTGGCCGCTACCATTGCGGCGCCTGCCTTTGCGCAGAGCGCCGGCGCCGACACCTACAAAGCCAAGTGCCAGATGTGCCATGGTCCGGACGGAACTGCGTCTACCCCCACGGGGAAAGCGATGAAGGTCCCGTCATTCAAGGATCCCGAGTCGGTTAAGAAATCGGACGCCGATCTGATTGCGGTTACCAAAGATGGCAAGGGCAAGATGCCGTCCTACAACGGCAAATTGACCGATGCCCAGATTAAGGACGTTGTTTCCTACATCCGCACGCTCCAGAAGTAGCGGACGAGGAAGGCCGGCTTTGCCGAGCGATGGTGCGGAAGAGGCAGGCGCAAGCCTGCTTCTCCCCGCCGCCGCAGCGGATGGCTGGTGTATGGGGGCTTGAATGAAGACCTTTTCTTCCCTTGGCCTGACTCTCTTTGTGTCAGGGTTGCTGCTGGCCGGTTCGTCGCGCCCGCTGTATGCCGATGCGGATTGTCTTTCTTGTCATGGCGATGCCGGCATGCAGGATGCTGCGGGCCACAGCATTGCGGTCAACGCCGACAAATTCCACGCGAGCATCCACGGCAGCCTGAAGTGCAATGACTGCCATACAGCGATCCACGATTATCCGCATCCGGACAAGCCTGCAGCGGTCGAGTGCCAGACCTGCCATACGGAGGAAGCGGCAGGCTTGTCAGGCAGTGTGCATGCGAAGGCGAGCGCGCATCCCTGTACCAGCTGCCACGGCGACGCCCACGCAATCGTGACGAAGAGCGATCCTTCGTCGCCGGTGTATCCGCTGAATATTCCGAAGACGTGCGGCACGTGTCACGGTAACGCGGCAATGGCAAAGAAGTACGGGCTACCCAATGTCTACGCACTGTACCTCGATTCGATCCACGGCTTCGCGGTGGGTAAGGAAGGGCTGCTGGTGGCGGCCAACTGCACCAGCTGCCATGGGAGCCACAGGATCCTGAGCCACAAGGATCCGCAAAGCGCTACGTACCGGGCCAACATTCCCGGAACCTGCGGCAGCTGCCACACCGGCATCAATGCTCAGTATCAGAACGGCGTGCATGGCAAGGCGGTCGCAGCGGGCGATCCGCATGCGCCGGTCTGCACGGACTGTCACACAGCGCATGGGATCGTGGAGCCGACGTCAGCGGACTTCCGCATGCAGTCAACGCCGATCTGCGGCTCGTGTCACCGGGATAAGTTCTCGACTTACCGCGATACGTTTCATTCGCAGCTGGGGCTGCTGGGCGGCTACACCCAGACGGCGCGCTGCTGGGACTGCCACGCGGCGCATGAAGTGCTGCCGGCATCCGATCCGCGATCGCCGATTGCCCCCGCCAATTTGGTGGTCACCTGCGGGCGCTGCCATGCCGGGGCAAACGCCAGCTTCGTGCAGTATCAGCCGCATGCCAATGCGCGCAACCGCAGGATGAACCCGGCGCTTTACTACATCCGGCTGTTCATGAATCTGCTGCTGACCAGCGTGCTGACTTTCTTCCTGCTGCATACCCTGCTGTGGCTGGTGCGCTCGCGGTTTCACCAGGTGAAGAGTAAATCGGCGGGAGGAAGACATGCCTGAGTCTACTGAAACTGTCGCTGTGACTGATACAAAAGAAGCCGCAGTTGCCGCAGTGCCGGAGCTGCAGACGATCGCGCCGGCGCAGAAGGAGCGGTACTTCCTCCGCTTCACCCTGGCCCAGCGGTATCTGCACGCAGTTCTGTTCACGACATTTCTTGGATTGGCGGGAACGGGGCTGACGCTGCGTTTCAGCGGGACGGTATGGGCGGTGCGCTTCGCTAAGACGGTTGGCGGGTTCGGAGCCATTCTGTTCTTCCACAAATTCTTCGCGCTGGTGCTGACGGTGGCCTTTCTGATTCACGTGCGGGAGATCATCGCTCGCGGCGTGTTTCGGAAGGAGAAGGGAATCTTCCTGGGGCCGACCTCGATGGTGGCCAACTGGAAGGATGTGAAGGATCTGTTCGCGCATTTTCGCTGGTTCCTGGGACTGGGGCCGAAGCCTGAGTTCGAGCGCTATGCCTACTGGGAGAAGTTTGATTACTGGGCCGTCTTCTGGGGGATGGTGGTGATCGGCTTTTCCGGCTACGCGATGTGGTTTGCGCCATTCTTCGCGCGCTTCCTGCCGGGATGGGCGCTGAACGCGGCGTTGGTGATCCACAGCGAAGAGGGGCTGCTGGCCATTCTGTTCATCTTCTCGATCCACTTCGTGAACACGCATCTGCGTCCGGACAGCTTCCCCATGGACATGGTGATCTTCACCGGCCGGGAGAGCGAGGAGGAGTTCAAAGCCCGGCGGCCTCAGGAATACGAACGCATGATGAGCGAGGGAAGAGCTGCGACAAGGATCACAGACGCGCCACCCAAGTGGCTGATAAATTTCAGCCGGGTGGTGGGGTTCACAGCCATTGCGATTGGCCTCACGCTCCTGGTGTTGACCTTAAGCGCGTATATCGCCGGATAAGAGGCCTGCATGTCCCTGCTGAGCAGACTGAAGGAAAACTGGCTCCAGCCTTTCTTCTTCTATGGCAACAACCTGATCAGCCTGATCGGCGGGGCGCTGACCACGGCGTCGGCCTTTGTGCTGATCGGCTTCTGGATCGTCTCGATCTTCGGCCATGGCGGTTCGACGAATCCCTATCTCGGTATCGTTCTCGACCTGTTTTTGCCGGGGTTGTTTGTTCTCGGGCTGGTGCTGATTCCCGTCGGCATCTGGCTGCGGCGGCGCCAGCTGATCCGAGCAGGCGAGTTGCCGGCCATTTATCCCCAGATCGACCTGCGCAACCCGGTCTTTCGGCGGGGAATTGAAATCGTCCTGCTGATCACCTTCATCAACTTTGTAATCCTCGGCACGGCGACTTACCGCGGGGTGGCTTACATGGACTCGCCCCATTTCTGCGGACAATCGTGCCATGTGATGGCGCCGCAGTGGGCGGCCTATCAGGAATCGCCGCACTCGCATGTGGACTGCGTGGAATGCCACGTGGGCTCGGGCATGAAGTCATACGTGCAGGCGAAGGTGAACGGGACCAAACAGTTGATTGAGGTGACCGCGCATACCTGGCCGACGCCGATCCGGGCGACGCTGAACGGGCTGCGGCCGGCGCGGGAAACCTGCGAGGAATGTCATACGCCAGCCAAGTTCATCGGCGAGAAGCTGCTGGTGAAGACGACCTTCGGAGACGATGAGAAGAACTCGGTGACGCGCACGGTGCTGGTGCTTCACCTCGGGGGGATCGATTCGGTGTCGCACCTGAGTGGCATTCACGGCGCGCACCTGAATAACTTCGAGTATGTCGCGACCGACAACGATGCACAGACGATTATTGCGGTGAGCAAGCCCAACGGCGACGGAACGACCACGCAGTATGTCAGCTCGGACTGGAAAGGCCCGGTGAAGGGCGTGCGGCGCACCATGGACTGCATGGACTGTCACAACCAGGCAACCCATGTCTTCCAGACGCCGCAGGACGCAGTCGACGAAGCCATGCTGGACGGCAGCCCCAGCCCCGATCTGCCCTTCGTGCACAAGCAGGGATTGCAGCTGCTCCAGGCGACATATCGCTCCCAGGCGGAGGCGGGAACAAAGATTGTTACCGGGCTCGACGATTTCTACCGCACGAAGTATCCGGAGGTGTGGAATACGCAGCGGGGGACGATCGATGCCGCGGGTAAGAGGCTGGTGGCCATCTACGACCGGAACGTCTTTCCGGATATGAAGGTGACGTGGGGGACGTATCCAAACAACATCGGGCATATGGCGTATCCGGGGTGCTTCCGCTGCCACGACGGCAACCACAACACGAAAGACGGCAAGACGCTGAGCAACGACTGCAGCCTGTGCCATAACCTGCTGGCCACGGATGAGACGCATCCTGGGGTGCTGAACGATCTGGGACTGCAGAACGAGCTGCATTTGCAGTAGGCGCCGAGGCACGATGGATGCGGCGCGGGCAAGGGTTGCGATCCGAGCGGCGCGATGGGTAGCTCGGGATGTGACGTCAATCACAGAGGCGCAGCGACGGGCCCGGGTACTGTGAGGTTGGTATGAACGCCCTTCTGTTGGACCGCATCCACTTTGCTTTCACCGTCACGTACCACTATTTATTTCCGCAGCTGACCATGGGTCTGGCGCTGCTGATGGTGGTGATGAAGCTCATCGCGCTGCGCACCGGCGATGAGCGTTGGAATCGGGCCGCCGGCTTCTGGGCGAAGATCTTCGCCATCAATTTCCTGCTGGGCGTGGTGACTGGGATTCCAATGGAATTTCAGTTCGGGACGAACTGGTCGGAGTTCTCGCGCCGCACTGGAGGCGTGATCGGGCAGCCGCTGGCAATGGAAGGAGTCTTTGCGTTCTTTCTCGAGTCGACCTTCCTGGGCTTGTTCCTGTTCGGAGAAAAGCGGCTGTCGAAGCTGGCTCATCTCGGTGCGGCGGCGATGGTCTGGGCAGGGTCATGGATCTCCGGCTTCTTCATTATCGTGACCGACGCCTGGATGCAGCATCCGGTGGCGTGGCATGCGCTGCCGAATGGAACGTATGAGGTATCGAGCTTCTGGGGACTGCTGCTGAATCCCTGGGCGTGGCTGCAGTATGCGCACAACATGTGCGGCGCTGTGGTGACGGGATCGTTTGTGGTGGCGGCAACAGGCGCCTTCTATCTGCTGGAGAAGAGGCACGAGGAATTCGGGCGGCTGTTCCTGAAGATCGGAGTCGTGGCCGGGCTGATCTCCTGCATCGTGCAGATCTTTCCGACCGGCGACCTGCACGGACGCTACGTGGCGCAGTATCAGCCGGCGGCCATGGCCGGGATGGAAGGCTTGTTCAACACGCAAAAGGGCGCGCCGGTGGTGCTGATCGGGCAGCCCGATGAGCAGGCGCAGAAGATCGACAATCCGGTGCCCGTGAATGATGTGCTGAGCTTCCTGATCTACGGAACGACGTCGGCGGAAGTGAAGGGACTGAACGAGTTCCCGCGCGATCAGTGGCCCTCGGCGCTGCCGCTGCTCTATTACAGCTACCACATCATGGCGGGGCTGGGGACGTGGTTCCTGCTGCTGATGATGGGCGCGGCTTTCCTTTTGTGGCGGGGCAAGCTGTATCAGGCCCGCTGGGTGCTATGGCCGATTTTGCTGAGCTTTCCCCTTCCTTATATCGCCAACACGGCCGGATGGATGACGGCGGAGATCGGGCGGCAGCCGTGGCTGGTGTATGGGCTGATCCGCACCAGCGAGGGCTACTCGGTGCATGTCTCGGCCGGAAACACGCTGTTCACGCTGCTGGGATTTCTGGGCATGTATTCCGTGTTGTCGATTCTGTGGATCGTGATCGTGTACCGCTTCATCCGCACCGGTCCGGCCTCGGCGGCGCAAGCCGTGCCGGAGACGGAAACACCAACGCTGACGACGGTCTAGAGAGAGGAAGTACGCGATGGGATTTGTCTGGTTCTGGATCGTTGCGGTGATGATCGCCGCCTATGTGGTGCTGGATGGCTTCGATTTGGGGGTCGGCATCCTGTCGCCGTTTCTCGCGCGCACGGATGAGGATCGGCGCACACTGGTTCGCTCCATCGGGCCGGTATGGGACGGCAATGAGGTGTGGCTGCTGGCCGGCGGCGGAACGCTGTACTTTGCCTTTCCGCTGTTGTATGCGTCGTCGTTCAGCGGATTCTATCTGCCGCTGATGATCGTGCTGTGGCTGCTGATCATGCGGGGGGCGAGCATCGAGCTGCGCATGCATATCGATCACGACGTGTGGCGCAGCTTCTTCGACGGGCTCTTCTTCATCTCGAGCGCTCTGCTGGCGATCTTCTTTGGGGCAGCGCTGGCAAATGTGATTCGCGGCGTGCCGCTGGGACCGGACAGCTACTTCTTCCTGCCGTTGTGGACGAACTGGCGTGCAGGTGCGCAGCCTGGCATTCTCGACTGGTACACGGTGATCGGCGGAGTGGTGGCTCTGGTGGCGCTTGCGCTGCACGGCGCGCTGTGGCTGGTGGTGAAGGCACCCGGCGAACTGGAGACGCGAGCGCGGCGTGCTGCGGTGGTGCTGTGGGTGGTGCTGCTGCTGGTCACGCTGATCAGCCTGCCGGCGACAGTCGCGGTGCGGCCTTCGGCGCTGGCGAACTACAAGGCGTATCCGGTGCTGTTTGCAATTCCCGCGCTGGTAGTGGCGACGCTGATCGGAATTCTGAGCTTTACCCGGCAGCGCAAGCCGCTGGCGGCATTCCTGTCATCGAGCCTGTATCTCGTATTCATGCTGGTGGGTGCGGCGGTGGGACTGTATCCCACGCTGCTGCCGTCGTCGACGGATCCGTCGCGGGACATCACAATCGGGAAAGCGCTCGCTGGGCCGCATTCACTGCATGTGGGGCTGGTGTGGTGGTCCTTCGGACTGGCGCTGGCCCTGGTTTACTTCATTACTTCGTATCGCCTGTTCCGCGGCAAAGTGACCGCGGAGGCGGGCTACGGTCACTAATTGGGCCCAAAGGAGACCCTTCCATGGCACTCTCTCCCGTTGCTCCTGAAACCGATAAGGCTGTCATCATCGACCCAGCGCACGACCTGGTGGGCTTCAGGCGCCAGTCGCTCGCGCCCATTTTTACGCCGAAGTCCGTTGCGGTCATAGGAGCTTCGGAGCGCGCGGGCAGCGTGGGCTCGACGGTGCTAAGCAACCTGATGGCGAGTCCCTTTGGCGGACCGGTGTGGCCGGTGAATCCAAAGCGGCCCACAGTGCTGGGATTGACGGCGTATCCATCGATTGCGCAGCTGCCTGGGGTGCCTGACCTGATTGTCGTGACCACGCCAGCCGCCACAGTGCCGGGGATTATCCAGGAAGCGGTCGACGCGGGAGTGCCTTCAGGGATCGTGATCTCGGCGGGATTCAAGGAGGTTGGTGAGTCGGGTAAGGAACTGGAGCGGCAGATCGCGAAGACCATTCACGGCAGGATGCGGCTGATCGGGCCGAATTGCCTGGGAGTGATGAATCCGGTGGGTGGCGTGAATGCGAATTTTGCGAAAGCTATGGTGGCTCCGGGTCGGCTGGCCTTCATCAGCCAGAGCGGCGCGCTGGGAACGGCAGTGCTGGACTGGTGCATCCGCGAGCGCGTGGGATTGAGCGGATTTGTCTCAGCAGGCTCGATGCTCGATGTCACCTTTGGCGAACTGATCGACCACTATGGCGAAGATCCGAATACGGACTCGATTGTGATTTACATGGAGTCGATTGGCGACGCGCGCAGCTTCCTCTCGGCGGCGCGCGAAGTGGCGATGACCAAGCCGATTCTGGTGATCAAAGCGGGACGCACCGCGGCTGCGGCAAAGGCAGCGGCTTCCCATACCGGCTCGCTGACGGGCAGCGACGAGGTGCTGGATGCTGCATTCCAACGCGCGGGTGTGCTGCGGGTGAACTCGATCCGAGAGCTTTTCTATGTGGCTGAAGTTCTGGCGAAGCAGCCGCGTCCGCGGGGGCCGAGGCTGACGATCCTGACGAACGCGGGTGGGCCGGGTGTGCTGGCAACGGATGCACTGATTGCCGCCGGCGGCGAGCTGACAGAGATTTCGCCGGAGACGGTCGAGACCTATAACGGCTTCCTTCCCGACGCATGGAGTCATAACAACCCGGTCGATATTTTGGGCGACGCGGAGTCGGACCGTTATGCGAAGGCGCTGGAGATTGCCTCGAAGGACGCGAACACGGACGGGATGCTGGTGATCCTGACCCCGCAGGGCATGACCGATCCAACGGAGATCGCGGAGCATCTGGCGCCCTATGCACACTCCACGGGCAAACCGGTGATCGCGAGCTGGATGGGCGGCGATGGGGTGGCTGAGGGTGAGGCGATTCTTACGCGCGCGGGGATCCCCGTGTTTCCCTATCCCGACGCCGCGGCACAGTCTTTTGTCTTTACGTGGCAATACGCGAGCAAGCTGCGGGACCTATATGAAACGCCGGCGGTACGGCGGGATTCGCTGCTGGATGAAAAGCGGGACGTCGCGCAGGGCATATTGAACCGGGTGCGCGCAGGGCGGCGCACGATTCTGACCGAGTATGAGTCGAAGCAGCTGCTGGCAGCGTATGGGATACCGACGGTGCGCACGGAGCTGGCGACCACCGCCGCGGAAGCAGTGCATAAGGCCGCGGAGATCGGGTATCCAGTAGTGCTGAAGCTGCACTCTGAGACCATCACGCACAAGACCGACGTAGGCGGCGTGAAGCTGAACCTGCGGACCGTGACGCAGGTGGCAGAGGCCTTCGACGAGATTCGCGCGTCGGTGACGGCGAAGGTCGGCGCAGAACATTTCCTTGGTGTGACAGTGCAGCCCTTCTCAAAGCTTGATGGGTACGAACTGATCATTGGCAGCAGCATCGATCCACAACTGGGGCCGGTGCTTCTGTTCGGGACTGGCGGACAGCTGGTTGAAGTGTGGAAGGATCGCGCGCTGGCGCTGCCGCCGCTGACCGCTCATCTGGCGCGGCACATGATGGAGCAGACGAAGATCTTTACTGCCCTGAAAGGTGTGCGGGGGCGCAAGCCGGTCGATCTGGACGCGCTGGATTCTCTGGTGGTGCGGTTCAGCGAGCTGGTAGTGGAACAGCGATGGATTCAGGAGATCGACATCAATCCGCTGCTGGCTTCGCCGGATGGGCTGGTGGCGCTCGACGCGCGCATCGTGCTCTTTGATCCGGAGACCACGGAGGCGCAGCTGCCGCGGCCGGCGATCCGGCCCTACCCGGTAGAGTATGTCGAACCATGGACATCGAAAGCTGGTGTGGAACTGCTGATCCGGCCGATTCGACCTGAGGATGAATCACTGATCGCCGCCTTCCACGACCGGCTTTCGGAGCGCACGGTGATGCAGCGCTATTTCACCTCGCTCGATTTGTCGGCGCGGACGGCGCACGAACGGCTCACGCGCATCTGCTTCATCGATTACGACCGAGAACTGGCGCTGGTGGCGGAAAAGAAGGATCCCGAAGTGGGCCCGGTGATTGTGGGCGTTAGCCGCATGATTCATAACGAGCATGGGACTTCAGGGATCCTGGCTGTAGTGGTTGCCGATGATTACCAGGGACAGGGATTGGGCGAGGAACTAACGCGAGGGGCGCTCGAGGCAGCGCGTGCCGAGGGGATTGAGCGGGTGCTGATCCATTTCCTCCCTGAGAACGGGCGCATGCGCGAGTTGTCACGGAAGTTGGGCTTCAGGCTGACGGACGAGAAGGACCTGGTCAAGGGAGAACTGTCGCTTTAGATTTAAAAACCCGGATCTCATGGATTTCTAAAACGAGATTTAGCACACGCAAAGGCGGGTGGACTTCACCCGCCTTTTTTTTCGCCCTGCGCTGTCGACGGAGCGAGACTGCGGCGGCTGAATTCTGAGTGTCCTGCCGGTTGCGCCGCTACAATAGGGATATGCGCCGCATCTACATGGACGCCAACGCCACGACGCCCCTGCTGCCTGAAGTGTTCGAGGCGATGCGGCCATTCTTCATCGATTCATTCGGCAATGCTTCCTCGATTCACCAGCATGGCCAGCACGCACGGGCCGCGGTGGAGCGGGCGCGCGAGCAGGTCGCAGCACTGCTGCATTGCCGGCCCACGGAGATCGTCTTCACTTCCGGTGGCACCGAGAGCGACAACACAGCCATCTTTGGAGTGCTGCGGCCCGGCGATCACCTGATCACCTCTTCCATTGAGCATCACGCGGTGCTGCATTCGGCGCATAAGGCGCAGGAGCGGGGAATCGACGTTACTTATCTGCCGGTATCCGCGACGGGAATAATCGATCCCTTCGACGTGTATCGCGCGCTCAAGCCGAATACCAGGCTGATCAGCGTCATGATGGCCAACAACGAGACGGGCGTGATTCAGCCGGTGGAGCAGATCGGCAAGATTGCGGCTGAGGCCGAAGTCGCCTTCCACACCGACGCAGTGCAGGCCGCGGGCAAGATTCCGATCGATGTGGCGGCGATCGGGTGCCATCTGCTGAGTCTCTCCGGGCACAAGCTGCATGCGCCCCAGGGAATTGGAATTCTGTATGTCAAGCGCGGCACGCGCTTTGAGCCGCTGTTCTTCGGCGGAGCGCACGAGCGGCAGCGGCGCGCCGGGACCGAGAACGTCGCCGGCATCGTGGGCCTGGGCAAGGCGACGGAATTGGCGCGGGCCGGTCTCGAAGACGGAACGGTCGAGATGCTCGGCGTGCGGCGCGACCGGCTGGAGCAGGGACTGCTCGAGACGATTGACGAATGCGTGGTGAACGGTGCCGGGCAGCCGCGCGTGCCCAACACGACCAACCTTCGCTTCCGGCATCTGGAGGGCGAGGCGCTGGTGATCGCGCTGGATTTGAAGGGACTGGCGGTTTCAGGAGGGTCGGCGTGCTCGTCGGGATCGACCGAGCCTTCGCACGTGCTGAAGGCGATGGGATTGTCGAACCATGACGCCCGCGCCAGCCTGCGATTCAGTCTGACCAAACAGAATACGGATGCCGATATCGACGTCGCGCTGGAGATGGTGCCGGCAGCGGTGACGCGGCTGCGGGAATTGTCCCCGGTTTACAAGAAGCTGCTGGCCGGGGCGGCGCAGTAAGACTGCGTTCACTCCGGAAGCTCCTGAAGTCAGAGTTTCCCGGCACGACTTAAGACCCTGATTTGAGGCGGCAATGCATCCCTCAGCGGCTAAAGCCGAACATATTTCGGCTCAGTTGCGGCACGGCTGAAGCCGTGCCCCTTTCAAAACCGTTCAATTCTTCGCGGCAAGCTCAGGCGGGGACGTTCAGCGACAGACACTGGCACAGGCGCAGTGTGGGGTCGGACTGATTGATGGTATAGAAATGCAGGCCGGGTGCTCCGCCGCGCAGCAGTGTTTCGCAGAGGCGGGTGACGACGCCGAGACCGAAATCGAGCAACCCGGGTTTGTCGTCCTGGAGTTCTTCGAGGCGCAGGCGTATCCAGCGCGGCAGATCGGCGCCGCATCCGGTGCAGAAACGAACCGTATTAGCGAAGCCCGTGATGGGCATGATGCCCGGAATCACGGGGACGCGAATGCCTGTCTTTTCGCAGCGATCCATGAAGTGAAAGTAGGATTCGGCGTTGAAGAAGAGCTGCGTCAGGGCGCCGTCTGCACCGGCTTCGACTTTGCGCCGGAAGTTTTCGAAATCGACGGCGGGGTTCGGCGCCTGCGGATGCATCTCGGGGTACGCAGCGACTTCGATTTTGAAGTGGTCGCCGTGGGTTTCGCGGATAAAGCTGACCAGCTCATTGGCGTAGTGGAAGTCACCCGGCGCGGCCGGGCTCATCGCGGTAGCGGGCAAATCGCCGCGCAGGGCCACAATCCGCTTCACGCCTGCCTGGCGATAGCGGTCGAGCAGGGCTGCGATATGGGAGCGGGTAGAACCGACGCAGGTCAGATGCGGCGCAGCTTCGACGCCGGTGTGCCGGACCACCGTCATCAGGGTCTCGTAGGTGCCTTCCTGATCGGAGCCCCCGGCGCCGTAGGTGATGGAGAAGTAGTCGGGCTGTAGCTCGGCGAGCCGGCTGATGACGGCAGGCAGCTTCGCGACGCCCTCGGGCGTGCGCGGCGGGAACAACTCAAACGAAATGCCTGGCGAGGAACCCATAATGGCCTGTCTTTCAGAAAGGGGCCCGTTCGCACAGGCCCCTTCCCACGGAGAATTGCAGCAGATCAGTAACGATAATGGTCGGACTTGTACGGCCCCTCGGGGGAGACGCCGATGTACTCGGCCTGGGCAGGCGTGAGTTTCGTCAGCTTCACACCGATCTTCTCGAGGTGCAGCCGCGCCACTTCTTCATCGAGCCGCTTGGGCAGCGTGTAGACGTCGATGGTGTAAGTATCGCGATTCTTCCAGAGATCGAGCTGCGCCAGCGTCTGGTTGGAGAAGCTGTTGCTCATCACGAAGCTGGGGTGGCCGGTGGCGCAGCCCAGGTTGACGAGGCGCCCCTCCGCGAGGACGAAGATGCTGTGCTCCGGCTTCTTGCCCTCGGCCGGGAAGTTGTACTGATCGACCTGGGGCTTGATGTTGATCTTCTTCACGCCCTTGGCCTGATTCAGGCGATCCATCTGGATTTCGTTGTCGAAGTGGCCGATGTTGCAGACGATGGCCTGATCCTTCATCTGCTTCATGTGGTCGAAGGTGATGATGTCGACATTGCCGGTGCAGGTGACGTAGATGTCGCCACGGCCAAGGGTATCCTCGATGGTCGTGACCTCGAAACCTTCCATCGCCGCCTGCAGAGCGTTGATGGGGTCGATCTCGGTGACGATAACACGGGCGCCCATGCCGCGCAGCGAATGCGCCGAGCCCTTGCCCACATCGCCGTAGCCGCAGATGACGGCGACTTTGCCGGCGACCATCACGTCAGTGGCGCGCTTAATGCCATCGGCAAGCGACTCGCGGCAGCCGTAGAGGTTGTCGAACTTCGACTTGGTTACCGAGTCGTTGACGTTGATGGCCGGGACCAGCAGCTTGCCCTGCTCCTTCATCTTGTAGAGGCGATGGACGCCGGTGGTGGTCTCTTCGGAGACGCCACGCCACTCGCGCACGACCTTGTGCCAGTGCTGCGGGTCCTCGGCGTAGACATCCTTCAGGAGCTTCTTGATGACCTGCTCTTCCTCGCTGGAGGAAGGCGTGTTGACCCAGTTGTCGCCGTCTTCGAGCTCATAGCCTTTGTGGATGAGGAGGGTGGCGTCACCGCCGTCATCGACGATGAGTTGCGGCCCTGTGCCGTCGGCATGATTCAGCGCCTGCAGCGTGCACCACCAGTACTCTTCGAGGGTCTCGCCCTTCCAGGCGAAGACGGGGATGCCGGCTGCGGCGATAGCGGCTGCGGCGTGATCCTGGGTGGAGAAGATGTTACAGCTGGCCCAGCGGACGGTGGCGCCGAGGTCAGCCAGGGTCTCGATCAGGACGGCAGTCTGAATGGTCATGTGCAGCGAGCCGGAGACGCGCACGCCGGCGAGGGGCTTCTCTGCGGCATACTTGCGGCGGATGGACATGAGGCCGGGCATCTCGTGCTCGGCGATGGAAATCTCTTTGCGGCCCCAGTCGGCGAGGGAGAGGTCGGCGACCTTATAGGCGGTAGCGTTGCGTTCCAGGGTGGCAGTGGCCATCGTGGGAAGTCTCCTCAGTGAGTGTAGGTATCTCCATTCTACCGGGCGGGGTGCGCGTTCCATTGAATTTTCATCGATCTGCGCCATCCCGGGGCCGGATGGCGCTCCTTCAGGATTCAACGCTGGTCCTGGTGTCCCGCGGGTGACCCGTCCAGGCTCCGTTGGGGTGCTCCGTTGTGGTACAGTCAGCACACTTTTGACGAGGTGCCGATGCGAGCAGCAAGTCTATTGCTGGTGACCCTGGCCCTTGGTACGATTCCTGCCCTGGCGCAGCAAGCTTCTCCGACTGCTCCCACCCCCGATCAGGACGGCTCGTACCCCCTCGGCCCCGGCATCGATCCGCCCTACCTCACGAGTCCGGCCATGGCCGCCTATCCGTCCGATGCCGCCGCGGCGGATCGCCCCCGCATAGTGCGCTTCACCGCTGTCATCGCAGCTGACGGCTCGGTGACGAAGCTCAGCGTCATCCATGCCTGGGGTGACGCGTATGAGAGCGCTGCAACAGCCGCTGTCCAGCAGTCGAAGTTCGCTCCCGGCACCCTCGAGGGCAAGCCCGTGTCCGTGCAGGTTTGCATCCGCGTACCCTTCATTCACGTGCAGCCTGCCATTCCGCGCCTGGGAGCTTGTCCGCAGCCGGGCTCGATGGGACCGGGCGGTGCCTTCCGCATTCCGCCAGGCGTCACCCCTCCGCGCGCGATTTATGTCGCTGAACCGGAATACTCCGACCAGGCCCGCAGGAAGAAAATCCAGGGCGTCGTCATGCTCTCGACCCTGGTGAACGAGCTGGGAGCGCCCACCGATATCCGTATCGAGAAGTCCCTCGGCTACGGGCTCGACGAGAATGCCGTCAGGGCCGTCAGCCAATACCGCTTCCAGCCGGCCACCGACCGCGACGGCAAACCCGTGGCTGTTCGTATCGCGATCGAGGTCAGCTTTCGGCTCTATTAGTGGGCCGTCGTTGCTCGAAGTTCATCCAGACGCAACGTGCTCGCCGGCTGCTCGAAGTTTGCTGAGAGCGTCAGTCCTTCGCCAGACCCCTGCGGGCCCCCCGGTCTCACTCCCTCGCGTAAACAGTCTTGCCGCCGGCCACGGTCCGCAGCACGGTTGTGCTCAGGATCTGATGCGGCGGGATGGCGGTCAGGTCGCGGTCAAGGACGACGAAGTCGGCAACAAATCCGGGGGCGAGCTGACCCTTCCAGCCCTCGGCAAACTCTGCGAAGGCTGAGCCCTGTGTGTAGGCGTAGAGCGTCTCCCAGATGGTCAGCTTCTGCTCGGGATGAAAGCTCATGGTGCCCGCTTCGTTCATGCGAGTGACGGCGGCGTAGACGCCACGGAAAGGGGTAATGGGTTCGACGGGGTAGTCGGTGCCGAAGGCCAGGGGAACTCCGGCATCGAGGAAGGACTTCCAGGCGTACGCGTACTTCGAACGCTCCGGTCCGAGGCGCTGGCCGGCCCACGCCATATCGGTCAGCAGATGGTTGGGCTGCATGGAGGCGATGACGCCCAGTTGCCGGTAGCGTGCAAAGTCGCCGGGGCCAACCACCTGGCTATGCTCGATGCGGTAGCGCAGGTTGCGCCAGGGTGCGTGAATGGCCATCCTGACCTCGGGCTCCGGGCGAGGCTGGCCGCCGCGACGGAAGGATGGGGGGCGCGGCGCCGGGGCTGGGTGCGGCGGCTGGAGGGCATCTTCGGCGGCAGCGAAGGCGTTGAGGGCCATCTCGACGGCGCGGTCGCCAATGGCATGAAAGCCCATCTGAAAGCCGGCTTTGGCGCGTTCGATGGCCATGGCGTTGAGCTGATCCTGCTGGAAGCGCGGGATACCGGAGTTACCGGGATCGTCGGCGTAGGGTGCGTTCATGGCGGCGGTGCGAGAGCCGAGGGAGCCATCCATAAAGCCCTTGAGCATGGTGGTGTGCAGCATGCGGTCGGATTTCGGGTGTTCGGCCTGCTGCTGTTCCTCCTCGGCCACGGGCTCGGCGAAGGGAATCCACTCGGAGATGCGGACGGGCAGCTTGCCCTCGCGCTCCATTTGCTCGAAGACGAGGAAGTCATCCCAGTCAGAAAAATCCTGGACGGTGGTGACGCCGTGGGCGATGGCGTCCTGAATGGCGAACTCGAGGCCGCGGCGGCGCTCCTGGGGCGACGGCGGAGGTACTTTCACCAGCGATTGTGCGGTTTCGCGCAGGATGCCGGTGGGCTGACTATCCGGGGCGTGATCAATGGCTCCGCCCTGCGGAGGCTGCGTGGAGGCAGAGATACCGGCTGCGGCCAGAGCGGCCGAGTCGGCGATGGCGATGTGGCCGTCGACACGGGTGAACATGGCGGGATGGCCCTGAGCTGCGAGGTCAATGTCGTGGCGGGTCGGGAGTTTGGCGCCGGGCCAAAGGGTATGATCCCAGCCGCCGCCGGTGAGCCATTGTCCGCGAGGGGCTCTTTGTGCGGCGGCGCGGATGCGCGCCTGCATTTCGGCCAGCGATTTGACTCCGGTGAGGTCGACGGAGAGACGGATTTGGCCGCCCATCCCGAGGTGGGCGTGAGCATCATTGAAGCCGGGCATGACGAAGTCGCCGCGGAGATCGATCAGCTTTGTGGAGGGACCTTTGTATTGCGCGATGAGGCTGGAATCAGAGCCGGTGGCGAGGATTTCGCCGTGAGCGATGGCCAGGGCCGACACGCGCTGGGGGTGCGGAGACTCGAGATCCACGCCGGTGAGGATGTTGCCGTGGTAGTAGATGGCGTCGGCCGTGGAGTGAGTTTGCGCGGGCAGGATAGAAGCCGCGAGAAGCGAGGCGGCCAGGAGCGTATGGATCTTCACGGGGTCAGTCTAACGGTCCTGCCAGTCCGAGCAGCAGGAGAAGGATACGGCGGAGGCCCAGGTCGCGGCCGCGGCTGTCATACCACTCCGCGGAGGTGTGGATGCCGCCGCCTTCGCCTCCCGCGCCGATGCTGACCGCCGGGACCCCGAGCGAGAGAGGGATGTTGGCGTCGGTGGAAGCGACCCGCGCCTCATGGCGGATGGCAAGATGGCGGTCGACAGCGCGCAAGGTTTCAAGCAGGGGAGAACCGGGGGCGAGCTGTCCTGCCGGGCGATCGCCGATCTTATCGATGCTGAAGCGAATGCCGTTGGGACGGGTGCCGTTGGTGGCGGCCAGCACGGCGTCCTCGACGGCGCGGTGCAGCTGCACTTCGAGCCGGATCAATTGCTCCGGCTGCGTCGAGCGCAGGTCGAAGCGGGCCGAGGCCCGCTCGGGGATGGCATTGATGGCGGTACCGCCTTCGATGGTGCCCACGTTAATGGTCGTACGTGGTGTCTCAGGCAGAGGGACCTCAGAGAATCGCTGGATGGCATGGCTGAGGATGACGATGGGATTGGGCCGGCCTGCATCGGTCCAGGAATGGCCGCCGGGTCCCTGAATGATGACGAGATAACGCTGGCTGCCGAGGGCATGGGTTACGGCGGCCTCGTGGCCCGCGCCGTCGAGGACTACGTGGGCGGCGACATTTTCGCGGACGCCGAACTCAGCGCCTTCGCGATAGATATGGCGCATGCCGCGCAGGTCGCCTTCGCCCTCTTCGCCCACGTTGCCGATGAAGACTACGTTGCAGGCTGTGGATATCTGCGTCTGACGCATGGCTGCGGCGATGGCCAGCATCGCCGCGATGCCCGCGCCGTTGTCGCAGGCTCCCGGAGCCTCGAGGCGCGAGCCGCGCAGGATGGGCTCAATTGGGGTGCCGGCGGGAAAGACGGTATCGATGTGTGCCGACAGCAGCACGGAGGTGGCTGCGCCATCGGTTTCTGAAAAGGCAGCAAGAACGTTGCCGGCCTCGTCGATGTGGGGATCGTTGAGGCCAAGGTCGCGAAAGCGCTCGAGCAGCCATGCCGCGCGGGGAGCTTCGCCGAAGGGCGGCGCGGCGATGCGGACGAGGTCCGCCTGCCACTGCATAATCCGCTGCTCCTGCAGGTGCAGCCACTGGAAAGCCTGATGCACACGGCGGTCGGCAGCGAACCGGGCAATGAGTGCGGATGCAGGCACCGGGGATCCCATGGGATTTCAGCGTAGCATCCGGTTAATATTCGACGCTGTCGAGGAAGAGGCCACGCGCGGGAGCGGTGGCTCCGGCAGCGGAGCGCGAACGGGCGGCGAGGATGCGGGAAATACCTTCGGGGGCGATGTGGCCTCTGCCTGCATCGATAAACGTGCCAACCAGATTGCGGACCATGTGGTGGAGGAAGCCGTTGCCGCGCACGCGATAGACAAGCAGGTCAGGCTCTTCGCGCCAGTGCGACATATAGATGGTGCGGATGGTTCCTTCGACCTTAGGCGGGTCGAAATGCTCAGCGACCGCGCGGGTCGTCAGGTCGGGATCGCTGGCGGCGAAGGAGGAGAAGTCGTGTGTTCCCAGGATCAGCTCAGCTGCGGCCTGCATGCGCACCAGGTCGAGAGACCAGTGCAGCGCCCAGGCAAAGCGCGCGATCCACGGAGGACAAATCTCCCCACGATAGATACGGTACTCGTAGACTTTGGCCTGCGCGGAGTGGCGCGCATGAAAATCGGAAGGCGCGTGTTCCGCGCTGAGCACGCGAATGGATTCCGGCAAGGTTCGATTGAGAGCGCGCAGGAGATTCGCTTCCGGGATACCTGCGCTCAGAAAAAATGACGCCACCTGACCGCGTGCGTGAACGCCGGCATCGGTACGGCCGCTGCCCTGGGGCAGGACACGCTCGCCGGTGATCCGCTCAATCGCATCGGACAACTCACCCTGAACGGTGATGCGATCCGGCTGCACCTGCCATCCATAAAAATCGGTGCCGTCCCAGGCGAGGATGAGCTTCCAGTTGCTCCCGATTTGTGACGGATTGCCTGCGTGCATGGATTAACTTTTTTAGCGCAAATTTTTACTCATGTTACCGGCACTTTTTCGCATCAGGAGAATCTCCGGGAACATCAGAAGTGCTGCGATATACTCAGCTTTCCTGATCGTGTCTATGAGTTTACGGAACCAGGCCGGAGCTCGCGGCGTATAGCAGAGGAGCCAAAGCAGATTTCGGGTCTGGAGCGCGCACGTGTGCGAGGCGTGCCTGTAGGTGCAGCCCGTTGTTCAGAGGAGTGGAGACGGTCCATGTTAGTTTCCCGTAACTGTCGCGATAAAAATCAAAGTACCCTGTTTGCAAAGCTGAAGGCGGCGGCAGCGATTGGCTGTGTGCTGGCCGGCACAGCGCCCTCCTACGGGCAGGTGCCGCAGCAGAATGCGCCGGCGGCGCCCGGGCTACCGCCGGAGCCCACTCCTAACTTCACGCAGCCGCTTTTTATGCGCGACACGCCGCGCGATTTCTCGAAGCCGCGCGGTTACTGGCGCAATCCTCTGGCGCCCTATTCGCCGACCACGGTGCCGCCGCCCAGTTTTACGAACTCGCTGCAGCTCGATCAGCTGGTGAAGAACGGCAAGATCTATCTCAGCCTCGGCGATGCGGTTCTGCTGGCACTGCAGAACAATTACGACATCGCGATTCAGCGGCTAAATCTGGATGTCGCCGATGTGGATTTGCTGCGCGCGAAATCGGGCGCGGTCATTACCGGCATTAACAGCGGGCTGATTACCTCAACGCAGGGCGGCTCGACGGCCTCGGTCAGTTCGGTCGGCGGCGGGCCGGGTACGACCACCAGCTCATCCAGCGTGGCGGGAACCGGACCGGGCGGTCTTGCGCTGACCACTAACGGCGCTGGTCCCACGCCGGAAAATCGCGACCCAGTCCTTACCGGAACCATCGAACTGAATCGCGAGATCATCCCGGAGCAGAGCCCCATCTTTTCCGGAGGACTGCCGTCGATCAATCAGAACACCGACACTTATAACTTCACCTATAATCAGGGATTCGCTTCCGGTACCGCTCTTCAGGTCGGCTTTCAGAATTCCCGCATTACCACCGACAACCTCTTCAGCTTCTTTAGTCCCGCGCTGCAGTCGGTCTTCACGGCCACCCTCACGCAGCATCTGCTGCAGGGGTTCGGCTGGGGCGTGAATGGCCGCTTCATCGTGCAGGCGAAGAATGATCGCCGCATTGCCGACTCCATCTTCCGCGCGCAGCTGCTCTACACCATCAACCAGGTCGAGAACATCTACTGGGGGCTGGTGAGCGCCTATGAGGACGTGCAGTCGAAGCAGCGCGCGCTCGACCAGTCCACGCGCATCGAGCAGGACAACGAGAAGCAGCTGCAAATCGGCAGCATGGCGCCCCTCGACGTGGTCAATGCGAAGAGCCAAATGGCTACGGATCAGCAGGCGCTGATCCAGGCGCAGAATACCCTCGAATACCAGCAGCTCACCATGAAGCAGGCCATCGCTCGCAATCTGGATGATCCCGGTTTGGCGAATGCTCCCGTGATCCCCACCGATCGCATCAGCCTGGCCGAGAACCCTGAGGAGCATATGTCGGTGGATGATCTGGTGCGTGAGGCGGACGCCAACAGTCCCTCGGTCGAGCAGGCCATGCTCACTCTGAAAAACGATCAGATCACCCTGAAGGGGGCCAGGAATGCGCTACTGCCGATTCTCGATCTGCAGGCGTTCTATGGCGCCACAGCCCTGGGTGGTGCAGTGAGCCCAAGTTGCCCAACGGCTCTGGCGAGCTTCGGCCTTCCGCCGACGGATTGCTCGCTGTTCGGCACGACCGGCTACTCGACGGTATTTGGCAATCTCTTCAACAGCACTGCACCCAACAAGGGCGTGATCGTGAACATGAGCATACCCATCCGCAATCGGGCTGCTCAGGCGACCCAGGCGCAGTCGCAGATCGAGTATCGCCAGGAAGAGATGCGGCTCCAGCAGCTCTACATTCAGATCCGGATGAACGTGATCAGCCAGCAGTACGCGCTGACCAACGACCGCGCAGCGGTGACATCGCTGACCGCGAATCGGGACTACAACCAGCAGAGCCTCGATGCGGAGGTGAAGAAGCTGCATCTGGGCGCGTCGACCACGGCAAATGTGCTGCAGCAGCAGCGCAGTTTGGCAGCGGCCGATGCTCAGCTGATCGCGGCGCGCGCTCGTTACGCGACCGACCGGGCGGCGCTCGAGGAGACGCTGGCCAGCACGCTCGACCGCTACGGGATTTCGATCGTGGATGCGGCAACCGGCCAGATCCACACCGCGCCGGTAATTCCGGGCCTCGAGCCGGCGAAGCAGGAGCCGGAAGTGACGGCTCCCACCCAGCAGCAGCAACTCCAGAAACAGGAGCAGGCGCAGCCGCCGGCGCAGCAGCCACAGACGCCGCCATCTCAGCAGCCGCAGCTGCAGAACTGAAGTCACGGGGTGGCTCCGCGGAAGGTCCGCTGCGGCGGGCCTTCTTTTTTGCGGCAGAGATTTCCGGAATTCACCAAACGTGAGGGCAATTGAGCGGCCACTCCCTGATAGAATCAGAAGAATCCACTCGATGGAGTGTCCATGCAGGCAATCCTTGCGCTCGAAGACGGGCGCATCTTCAGGGGCGAAGGCTTCGGCGCCCAGGGCGAATGCCGCGGAGAAGTTGTTTTCAATACATCGCTGACCGGCTATCAGGAGATCTTCACCGATCCTTCCTACGCTGGGCAGATCGTCGTTCTCACCAATCCCCAAATCGGCAACTACGGCACCAACGACGCCGATAACGAAGCCCGCAAGCCCTACATCGAAGGACTGGTGACGAGGGAGTTCTCGCCCATCAGCTCGAACTGGCGCTCGCAGCAGGTGGCCGACGAGTATCTGGAGCGCTGGAAGGTCCCCGTTATTTCTGAGATCGATACGCGCGCTCTGGTGCGGCATCTGCGCAACAACGGCGTGATGCGCGGGGTGATCTCCACGGTCGAGACAAATCCCGACGTGCTGGTTGAGAAGGCGCGCTCGATACGGAAGATGGACGGGACCGATTTGGCCAGCGTGGTCTCGACGAAGGACCGCTATGAGTGGGAGCACGATGGTCCCGATCCGCTGCGGCCGGATTCGCATCGGGTGGCGCAGCCGGACCTACACGTGGTCGCCTACGATTACGGCATCAAAAAGAATATCCTGCGCATGCTGGGGCAGGAGGGCTGCCGGGTGACGGTGGTTCCCGCGCAGACCTCGGCGGAGGATGTGCTGGCGCTGAAGCCGGACGGAATTTTTCTCTCCAACGGCCCGGGCGATCCGGAGCCGGTGACCTACGCTCAGGAAAATATCCGCAAGCTGGCGGGGCGCACGCCGATCTTCGGCATCTGCCTCGGGCATCAGCTGATCGGCCTGGCGCTCGGCGGCAAGACCTACAAGCTGAAGTTCGGCCACCACGGCGGGAATCATCCGGTGAAGTGCAACGACACCGGCAAAGTGGAGATCACCTGCCACAATCACAACTTCGCCGTCGATCCGGACTCGATCAACACCAATGAAGTGGACCTCACGCACGTGGATCTGAACGACAACACGCTGGAAGGCTTGCGTCACCGGACACTGCCGCTGTTCAGCGTGCAATACCACCCCGAGGCCAGCCCCGGGCCCCACGACTCGCATTACCTCTTCAGAGACTTCCGCAAGATGATGGAGGAGTGGAAGGGTTAATGGAGTCAGCGAAGATCATTTGTAAACGGCGGGGATCAGCTCCCGCCATTTTTATGAAATTCAGAGACTGAGAGCAGCAGACGGAACATGCCACGCCGCAATGACATTTCTAAAATCCTCGTGATCGGATCCGGTCCGATCGTCATCGGCCAGTCAGCCGAGTTTGACTATTCCGGCACGCAGGCCTGCAAGGCACTCAAAGCCGAAGGCTATGAGGTGGTGCTGGTGAACTCGAACCCGGCGACCATCATGACCGATCCGGAGCTGGCCGATCGCACCTATATCGAGCCGCTGACGCGCGATTATCTCGAAGAGGTGATTCGCATCGAGTCGGAAATGATGAAGGGCGACAACCGCCGCGGCAAATTTGCCGTGCTGCCGACGGTCGGCGGTCAGACAGCGCTGAATCTGGCCGTGGAGTTGTCGGACTCGGGCATCCTGGACCGCTATGGCGTGGAGCTGATTGGCGCCAAGCTGGAGGCGATCAAAAAGGCCGAGGACCGCCTGCTCTTCAAAGATGCGATGACGCGCATCGGCCTCGATGTGCCGCGTTCGGCGCTGGTGAACAACCTGCGTGACGGGCTCGATTTCGCAACGAAGATTGGCTTCCCGGTGATCATCCGGCCTTCGTTCACGCTGGGCGGATCGGGCGGCGGCATTGGCTATAACCGCGAAGAGCTGATGGAGATTCTCGCGCGCGGGCTCGATCTTTCGCCGGTGCACGAATGCCTGATTGAAGAGTCGGTGCTGGGGTGGAAGGAATTCGAACTGGAGGTGATGCGGGACCTGGCGGATAACGTCATCATCATTTGCTCGATCGAGAACATGGATCCGATGGGCGTGCACACCGGCGATTCGATCACGGTGGCGCCGGCGCAGACGCTGACCGATCGGGAATATCAGAGAATGCGTGACGCGGCGATCCGCGTGATGCGCGAGATTGGCGTCGAAACTGGCGGGTCGAACGTGCAGTTCGCGGTGCAGCCGAACACCGGGCGCATGGTGGTGATCGAAATGAACCCTCGCGTCTCGCGGTCATCGGCGCTGGCTTCAAAGGCCACGGGATTTCCGATTGCGAAAATTGCGGCGCGGCTGGCAGTGGGTTACACGCTGGATGAGATTCCCAACGACATCACGAAGATGACGCCGGCCTGCTTCGAGCCCTCGATCGACTACGTGGTGGTGAAGATCCCCAAGTGGCAGTTCGAGAAGTTTCCCGGAACGGATGAGAACCTCGGCCCGCAAATGAAGTCGGTGGGTGAGGTGATGGCCATCGGACGCACCTTTAAGGAAGCGCTGATGAAGGCGATGCGCTCGCTGGAAACAGGCAGGAAGATCGGAGCGGAGGTGCTGGAGCGCCGGCGGCTGACCCAGAAGCTGGTGACGCCGCAGCCGGAGCGGCTGAGCTACATTCGCTTTGCCTTCCGCGAAGGATATTCGGTGCGCGAGGTAGCGCGGCTGACCTCAATGGATCCGTGGTTTCTGCACCAGATCAAAGAGGTGGTTGACCGCACGACGGCGGTCGGGAAGACCGGGATGGAAGATACGTCACCGGAACAGTTACGTAAAGCGAAGAGGCTGGGCATCTCCGACGAGCGGCTGGCCGAGGTGTGGTCGCTGCCGGGCAATGAAGGTGTTGAGAAGGTACGGGTTCTGCGCGGCGAACACGGGCTGCGGCCGGTCTTCAAGCTGGTGGACACCTGCGCGGCGGAGTTTGAGAGCTTTACGCCGTATCTCTATTCAAGCTATGACGAAGAGGATGAGGCAGCGCCGACGACGAAGCGCAAAGTGATCATTCTGGGCAGCGGCCCGAATCGCATCGGACAGGGCATCGAGTTCGACTACTGCTGCTGCCATGCGGCCTTCGCGCTGAAGGAAGACGGCTACGAGACCATCATGGTCAACTGTAATCCGGAGACAGTGTCGACGGATTACGATACCAGCGATCGGCTCTACTTCGAGCCGCTTACGCTGGAAGATGTGCTGGCGGTTTATGAGCATGAGGCGTCCGGCGGAGCCGAAGTGGGCATGATCGTCCAGTTCGGCGGTCAAACGCCGCTGAATCTTGCGCTGCGGCTGAGGGCAGCCGGTGTGCCGATCCTCGGTACGTCGCCGGAGTCGATCGATCTTGCCGAAGATCGCAAGCGCTTTGGAAAGCTACTGGAGGAGTTACAAATTCCGCAGCCTCCAGGGGTCATCGCGACCAGCGTAGATGAGGCGCTGGAAGGTGCGGAGCGCATCGGTTATCCGGTGCTGGTGCGTCCGTCGTATGTGCTGGGTGGCCGGGCCATGGTGATCGCGTTCGATCGCGAGAGCGTATCGCGCTACATGAAAGAAGCCGTCGAGTACTCGCAGGAACGTCCGGTGCTGGTGGACCACTTCCTCGAGGACGCGGTGGAAGTGGATGTGGATGCGCTGTGCGACGGCAAGGATGTCGTCATCGCCGGCATTATGCAGCACATCGAGGAAGCCGGCATTCACTCCGGCGATTCGTCGTGCGTGCTGCCGGCGGTGGACCTGGCCGCGGCGACCCTGGACACGATTCGCGGCTACGCGCGCAAACTGGCACTGGCACTGAACGTGATCGGCCTGGTGAACCTGCAGTTTGCGATCCAGCGCAAGCCTGGTCAGCCGGACAAGGTATTCGTCATTGAAGTGAACCCGCGCGCCTCGCGCACCGTGCCCTACGTCTCGAAGGCGACGGGCGTGCCGCTGGCCAAGATTGCTTCGCGGCTCATGACCGGCCGGCGGCTGCGCGAGTTCCTGGACGTCACCGAGAAGGATCTGGGAACGGGGACGCATTACTATGTCAAGTCGCCGGTCTTTCCCTGGAGCAAATTCCCGGGCGTCGACACCGTGCTGGGTCCGGAGATGAAATCCACGGGCGAAGTGATGGGGGTGGCGGACAACTTCGGCGAGGCCTTTGCCAAGGCGCAGCTTTCAGCGGGTCAGCAGTTACCGCTGAAGGGAACGGTCTTCTTCAGCGTCAGCGATCGGGACAAGACAGGCCTGGTCAATCTCGCGCGACAGTATGTCGAACTGGGCTTTCATCTGGTGGCGACGGAGGGCACGGCGAATGCCATCGAAAAGGCCGGCATGATGGTAGAGCGGGTTTACAAGGTGAAAGAAGGTCGCCCGAACGTCGTGGATCTGATCAAAGGCGACCGCATTCAGCTGATCGTGAACACGCCGCGCGGGCAGGATCCGTTCTTCGATGAGAAGGCGATTCGGCGGGCTGCGGTGCTTGCACGGGTTCCGACGATTACCACGATGGCAGCGGCGCGGGCTGCTGCAGAGGGCATCGCTGCTCTGCAGCGGCGCAAGCTGACAGTCAATCCGTTGCAGAGGCTGCACGCGGAACACGTGGTGGCGCGCTGAAGATTGAATTGCAGGTGCGTTCAGGCGCTTAATCTCGGTTTCGATCCCGATGTTCAGTCAGGGTCGCGCCACAGCGCCACGCCGCCGAGCAGACCGTCGAGATTGGAGACGATGGTGATGTTCGGCTGCGCCTTCATCCTGACCAGCTTGGTATTGCCGCCACCCAGATACAGGTGATCCCAGTTGAAGGTAGCCGCGGTCTGGGCAATGGCCTTCTCGAGCAGCTTGTTCCATTTCTTTTTGCCGTATTGTTCGAGACCGCGGCGCCCGAGGTAGTCCTCGTAGGTCTTCTTGAGCCAGGGATGGTGCCCCAGCTCGAGCCCCGGGCAGAGATGGCCATCGGTGAAGAGCGCCGAGCCCATGCCCGTGCCGAGGGTGATGATCATTTCGACGCCGCGGCCCTGAATGGCACCGAAGCCCTGCACGGCAGCATCGTTGGCCACGCGGATCGGTTTCTTCCAGCGCTTGTGCAGCACCGCTTCGAGAGGGTAGCCGATCCACTTGGGGTGCAGATTGGCCGCGCTGAGGGTGACACCCTGCTTGATGACGCCTGGATACCCGACACTGACGCGGTCGAAGGCCGGCATCTGTTTGCGCAGCTCATCGAGCGCGTTCAGCAGGCGGTCGGGAGTAGGCGGGTCGGGGGTGGGAACGCGCAGGCGCTCGGTGAGAGGCTTGCCTTCGTGATTCAGGGCAAGGACCTTGAGGCCGCTGCCGCCGATGTCGACTGCGAGTGTGACCAGTTCTTTAGAGCTCATCGTCGAATGAAAATTCCAGCGCTTTCTGCGCCCGTTGGCAACAGGAAGGAGCAGTGTATCGTGCCGGTCACTGGCCCTGCATCACGATGGGCAACGACGGTGTCTCGGAACCGTGCCCCGGCTCGATGGTTACGAGAAAACTCTTGGCCTCGGTGTTTGCGGGCAGCGCCGGCAGGACCACGGTGGAGCCGTTGTCGCGGTCCGGACGAAAGAGGCCGGCCGGAACAGGTGCTTTGCCCTGAGCCGGTATCAGCCATAGTTCGTAGGTTTTTCCGGCGGGGATGGGGCGCAGACCGCCGGCGACGAAGACCAGCGCGCCTTTGCCGGCGAGCCAGCTCACCTGGCCAACGGGATGAGGAGGCTGGCGCGTCTCTGTCAGCACGATATGCGCCGACTCGGGCGAGGTGAGCACGGCGACGATCTGGTTGGCATGGTTGAGCTGCACGCGCAGCTGCGAAGCATCGCCCTCCGACAGGTTGAGCTGCTGGCGGAGGAAGGCAACATGATGCGCGAGGACCAGAGCGGCGGCCAGGCAAAGCACAGCGAGAATCCAGCCGATCCAGGCCCAGGGGTGGAAACGGCCAATGTGGACAGTGTCGTCTTTCATGTTCTCCGAACCATGGGAATAGATAATTGTATGAAGCAATCAGGCCGTCAGCAATTTGGATGCGGTTCGCTTCGCCGATGAAGATTCGTCTCGACAGATTGCTGGTGGCGCGCGGCCTGGCGGCGACGCGGGAGCGGGCGCAGGCGCTGATTCTGGCCGGACGGGTGCTGGTGAAGGAGCAGAAGGTCGATAAGCCTGGCTCTGCGGTTCCGGAAGATGCGCCGGTGCGGCTGCTGGGCGGCGACTTGAAATATGTGAGCCGCGGCGGGCTCAAGCTCGAGGCGGCGCTGGCCCACTGGCATGTGGATCTGAGCGAGCGATTCTGTCTGGATGTTGGCGCATCGACCGGCGGCTTTACGGACTGCATGCTCCAACACGGCGCAGCACGCGTGCTGGCTGTCGACACCGGATACGGGCAGATCGCACAGACTCTGCGCAACGACGCGCGCGTGACGCTGATGGAGCGAACCAATGCGCGGCTGCTCAACCCGGGCGATCTGCCAGAGGGGATCTCCTTCCTGGCGATGGATGTCGCGTTCATTTCGGCAACGCTGGTGTTGCCTCCGGTGTTGGCGGCGTTGCGCCCTGCAGGGGAGACGGGAAACGATGCAGATCCGCGCGGGCTTGAGGCGGTTGTGCTGATCAAGCCGCAGTTTGAGGCGGGGCGGGAGAATGTCGGCAAGGGCGGCATCGTGCGCGACCCGGAGGCGCATCGGCTGGCCATCGACCGGGTGCACGGCTGCGTCGAAGCACTCGGCGGCGACCGCATTGAGGTGATCGATTCACCGATCACCGGCACCGAGGGCAATCGCGAATTTCTGCTGCATGCCGTCTGGCCGTAGAGGCAGCGTGACGGGGATGGAGCGTGCTCCCGGCGGCGTGATAGGCTGCGCCCCATGCGGACTCTTCTCCTGCTCACCGCTCTCAGCGCCATCATCCCGGGGCAGCAAACGCTGCCGCCCACATCAGCGGCTCCGCCAGCTCAATCGACGATGCCTCCCACAGCAGGTCCAGAGGCGAAGAGCGGCACGCCGGCTGCAGCAAACGGTCCGTCGGCGCCTTCCATGAGCCCCGGCGATGCCTATACCTGGGCGATGCAGCCTTTCACGAATGCGCGCAACGCCTCCGATGATCTGACGGAAGCCGACAAATGGGCGCTGAGCATCGGCATTGTGCGCGCCAAAGAGCAGTGTGCGCGCCTGGCCCAACAAAACGTGGGAGGGGAAGACCTTCTGGCGATGGGGAAGCTGTGCGTTTTCGGGCAGGAGTTCGAAGCGGCACGCCAGGTATTGATTGCATATCTGGCACTGCAGCAGATGAAGGCTCCCGAGGTTGGACGCCTGCTGCTGATCCGCGCGTTTCTGGGTGTGCACTCCGTCACATCGGCGGAGAGCCAGATCGAGTCGCTGCTGAGCCTGTATCCGTATGACGCCAGTATTCATCTGGGCATCGACATGATCATCGATGCCGCAGAAGCCGGCGACTCGACCGAGAATCTGGACGTAGCAGCGCGCCTGACCGAACAACAATTGCCGCACATTTTGGATGCCCTGGCGCATGGAGGTTCGCTGCACAGCAATGGAGACGCGGTGGATCCGGCCCTTCTGGTGCGCGATGCGCTGCGCTGTGCCGATGCGCAGCGGCGCGCGTATCAGCCGGAAGCTGCGGAGAGAATTGTCACGCAGGTGAAGGCGCTGGTGGCTGCCGACGCGATCGCTCACAGCGCAGATTACCCGGCAATCGAAGATGCGCTGGCGCGTTATGCGATGTTCCAGACCAGCAGTCCGGTTCGCGCTTTACGCGGGACGGCGCTGCTGCCTTCCGGGGCGACGGTGGCGCGTTCAGTTTTGCTGTACGATGCCGATCCGGCGGCGCACCGCATTGTTCGGGGTTCAGGGAGTCACACGACGATCCAGATGCTCGATGATCGAACGCTGGTGCTGGTGTTTTCACTGGCGGGGCCGGCGTCGGCAGGAGCGATTCAGAAGGCCATGGATCAACTGGCGCACGACAAGGTCACTCCGGGACTGAAGGTAGTGGCGGTGACCTCGTTTGCCGCGAATATCGGCGAAGATGCGCCGAACGCGACGGTCTTCGCGGCGCTGCGGACGTTTCGGAGCGAGTTGCCGCCGAAGCTGCCGGTAATGATCGTGCCGGACGAATTGCTGAAGCCATTCGCCATCGATGGATGGCCGGCAGCAATTCTTTTCGATGGGCAGGGGCGGATTCTGTGGCTGAATACAATTTCCGGATCGGAGGGCAGCGTGCACGAGATGGTGCGGGAGATAGAATCGCCGGCGGCGCTGCCTCTGCCCCATTGAGTTCCCAGGCTCAGCGAAACTGCCTGCGGGCAGAAGAGGTTATCGCGTGAGAGGGTGCCCTCTGTCGAAACGTGTATTGCGGGGTGTATGCTGGTTCGCACTTCAGGAAGCCCACTCCTGAATCCTTTTAATTTTCGGAGCGGATATGACGCCTACATTCTCCATCGGCATTGGAGGCGCCGCCGGTCAGGGTGTTGCCACCCCCGGTGATATCTTTGCCAAGATCTTCAGCCGTCGCGGCCTGCACCTGAACGCTTATAACGCGTATCAATCGATCATTCGCGGCGGCCATACGTTTCTGACCATTCGGACTGGCGTTGAGCCGGTCACCAATATGGGCGACGGGATCGATCTGCTGATTCCTCTGAACATGGACACGATGGAGCGGCACCTGCGGCTGCTGGGTCCGGGCGGGGCCTGCATCTACAACGCGGATACCATTCGGCCGGGTGAGGCAGCGGAAGGCGTACAGCTTTGCCCGCTGCCGGTCTCGACCCTGGCCGATATTACGCGTAACAAAGTGGCGCAGAACACGCTGGCCATGGGCGCGGCGCTGAGCATGATGGGCATTGGCTTCCAGTCGCTGGAGAGCGTGATTCGGGAACAGTTTGGCAGGAAGGCGGAGTCGGTGGCCGAGGAAAATATCGCGGTTGCGCGCGCCGGCTACGACTATGCCACGCAGAACTTCAAACCTTTTGCAGCACCGCTGCCGATGACCGATACCCGGTATGCCGTGCTCAGCGGCAACACCGCGCTGGCCATGGGCGGGGCAGCGGCGGGTGTGAAGTTCTATTGCGCCTACCCAATGAGTCCGTCGACGGGCGTGCTGCACTGGATGGCGTCGCACGGACGCAAGGCCGGCATTATGGTGCGTCAGGTAGAAGACGAAATCGGCGTGGTGAACATGGCCATTGGCGCGGCGCAGGCGGGGGTACGCGCTATGTGCGCAACTTCGGGCGGCGGCTTTGCGCTGATGAGCGAAGGGTTGGGTCTGTCGGCTATGGCGGAAATTCCCGTGGTCGTGATCGACTGCCAGCGCGCGGGTCCGTCGACCGGTGTGCCGACCAAGACAGAGCAGGGCGATCTGTGGCAGATGCTGGGCGCGGCGTTTGGCGACTATCCGCGCGTCATCGCGGCGCCGCTGGATATCGGCGATTGCTTCACGCTGATTCCGGAGATCTTCAACATCGTCGATAAGTTCCAGGTGCCGGGGCTGGTGCTGTGCGATCTGCTGCTTTCGGAAGGACGGCTGAGCGTCGATCCAAAGGTGCTCGACTTCGCGCCCCCCGTCGATCGCGGCGAGATGATTACTTCGCCCAACGGGCACTCGGATGGCGGCTACAAGCGTTATCTGATTACGGAGAGCGGCGTGTCTCCGCGGGCGATTCCCGGTGTGCCGGGGTATACGCATGTGGTGGCCAGCGACGAGCACGACGAAGACGGCGTGCTCATCAGCGACATGTACACGAACGCGACCAAGCGCAGGGCGATGATGGAAAAGCGCATGCGGAAAGAGGCGGGGATTGAGGGCGCGGTTGCTCCGCCGCGGCTGCAGGGTCCGGGGGATGCCGATGTCACGCTGATCGGCTGGGGCTCGACGCAGGGTGTGATTGAAGAGGCCCGGGCGATGCTGGCGGAACAGGGAATCACGGCGAATCAATTACAGATTCGCTGGCTGGTGCCCCTGCACGGCGAGGCCATCGTCGATCAGCTGCGGAATGCGAAGCGCACCATCATCGTCGAAAACAACTACAGCGGGCAGTTTGCGCGTTACCTGCGCAGCGAGACCAGCTTCGTCGCGGACGGACACATCCGCAAGTACGACGGCGAGCCCTTTATGCCGCACCACATCGTGGAAGCGGTGCGCGAGCAACTGGCCGGAGAGGCGACGCTGTCGGTTCCGGCACACGAGATTATGGTTTAGAAAGATCAGGGTTTAGGAGACGAGCAATGGCGACAATTGTTGAGAACCCGAAGCCGCTCACCATGGCGGATCTCAAGGGCAGGGTCGATCCCGACTGGTGCCCCGGCTGCGGCGACTTCGGCGTGCTGGCCGCGGTGCAGAAGGCCCTGGTCGAGTTGCAGATTCCCAACCACCAGGTGATCACGATCAGCGGCATTGGCTGCTCGTCTAACTTTCCGGGCTTCATCGAGACCTACGGGATGCATACCCTGCATGGGCGCTCGCTGCCGGTGGCAACGGGCGTGAAGATGGCCAACCACGAGCTGACTGTCCTGGTGACGGGCGGGGACGGCGATGGATTCGGCATCGGCGGGAATCACTTCACGCACACCATCCGCCGCAACATCGATCTGCTGTATATCGTGATGGACAACCAGATCTATGGATTGACCACGGGGCAGACCTCCCCCACCAGCCGGCTGGGGATGAAGACAAAGAGCGCGCCCCATGGAAATATCGAAGGCCCCATCAATCCCATCACCATGGCGCTGGCGGCGGGAGCGACCTTCGTGGCCCGTGGATTCTCGGGCGAGCAAAAGCACCTGACCGAGCTGATCAAGCAGGGCATTCAGCACAAGGGATTCTCGTTCCTGGATGTGTTCAGCCCGTGCGTGACCTACAACCACGACAACACCTATCAGTGGTTCCGGCCGCGTGTGAAGAAGCTCGAAGACGACGCGAGCTACGACGCGACGGACTGGGCAGTGGCGATCGAGAAATCAACGGTGTGGGGCGATGAGATTCCCATCGGAAAATTCTTCGAGCGGACGGATGTGCCTTCGCTGGATCAGGCTGAGCCGGTGCTGAAGGACGGACCCATGGTGGGGCGTCCGGAGCACATCGACCCGGCGGTGGCGCGGGAGTTTGTTGAGGAGTTGATGTAGCGGGGCCGCGTTCGCTAATCCGGCCCACCATTCCTGAGAAAGAGCCGCTCGACCTGTTCCCAGTTATCGACGCGGGGATAGCCGCTGACGCCCATGTTGTGCGGAGCGGTGAAGAGGATTCCGCGTCCCTGAAAGGTGAGAAAGTGGCGGGGCTGGTCGTCGACCAGGTAGTCGGCGCGCAGAATGCTCTTGTCGCCGCAGAAGACGAAGTGGCGCGGATCGAGAAAAGGGAAGTGGCGGCGCAGCCAGCGATATTTGGGGCCGAAGGAGTTGGGAAACTCCATGGCTGATGTGCCGATGAAAATTTCATATTCCCGTGCGAGGGCGCGGAGGACGCGCTGGCTGTCCTCAATGACAGGCAGATCTTCGAAGAAATCTTCGGAACGGAGATAGCCTTCGAGGCGCTCGTGGCGATCGATGGAGACGATGTCCCAGAGCCACTTGCCTTCGAGGTCGGCCTTGGTAATCGCCTCGCCGTGATCGCGGTTATAGCGCGCGATGTGCTCCGCCAGGGTGTCGGCCAGCACCTCATCCATATCGATCACGATGCGTCTCATCGGATTGCTCAGTCGACGCCGGCTTCAGGCGCCTTTCGGCCGCGCTTCGGCTTTTCCGGTTCCGGTTCGGGCTGGGGCTCGAGCGAAGGATCGAAATAGAGCAGACGCCCGCATGACTCGCAGGTATGGACTTCCCCGCTACGGATCTGATTCCACATCTGTGGGCGCACAAACATGTGACAACCCAGGCAGCGCTGGCCCTGGGCGCGCGCGATACCGGTTCCGCGCGTCGAGGAGACGCGGTCGTAAACCCGCAGGAGTTCCTCGGGAACCTGAGCTCGCTCTGCGGCGCGGCGGCGATTCAGGTCTTCGAGGTGCGTTTGCTGCTCGGCCGAAGCAGCGCGCGCGTCTTCCTTCTCGATCTCGACCGCTTTGGCATTGTCGGCCAGTTTTGACTGAGCCTCGCGATGTTTGGCAGCCAATTGTTCGGAGCGCTCCATGCTCTCCAGCTCGCGGTCCTCAATTTTGCGAATCTCATCTTCCGCGAAGGAGATTTCGTGCTGCAGGGCACGAAACTGCTCGTTGGTTTTGACGCTGGAGGACTGATCGCGGAACTTGACGATCTTCTGCTGCTGATCTTTGAGGTCGCCTTCGAGACGGCGGCGAAGGGCTTCCTCGTCTTTCAGGGTCTTGGCGGCCTGCTCCACGGCGGCCTTCTCTGACTGGAGGCGCGCCTCGAGAGTGGCAAGGCGCTTCGGCAGAGCAGCAATCTCCCCCTGTAACTGAGCCGTTTCTGCGTCGATGGTTTGCAGGCGCATCAGCGCCTCGAGTTCAGCACGCATGATCGAAGTTGCAGTCTATCACCGCGAGACAATGAACCGGGCCGGCCCGCGCGTGCTGCCGGCCGCTTGCCACTCGCGGACAATTTCCTGCATCCTCGACAGAGACCTGCTTCTCCAATAGGGAACTGCTCGTTCAACAGGCCAGCTATGCCCCAGGACAGCGCCGGACCATGGAAGCCAAAGCATAATCCCTGGGCGGTGGCCCTCACCGTAACGCTCGCGACCTTCATGGAGGTGCTGGATACCTCCATTGCCAACGTAGCGATTCCGCATATTGCCGGAGGCCTGGGGGCTTCCCAGGATGAGGCGACGTGGGTGTTGACCTCGTACCTGGTGTCGAACGCAGTCATCCTGCCGGCCAGCGCCTACCTGGTTTCGTTCATCGGACGCAAGCGCTTCTACATGATCTGCGTGACCCTGTTCGGCATCAGCTCGATGTTATGCGGGCTGGCGCCGTCGCTGCCGCTGCTGATCCTTGCCCGGGTGCTGCAGGGAGCCGGAGGAGGCGGGCTGCAGCCCAGCGAACAGGCCATTCTGGCGGATACCTTTCCCCCGCAGAAGCGCGGCCAGGCATTCGCCGTTTACGGCATGGCCGTGGTTCTGGCGCCCGCTATCGGACCCACCCTCGGCGGCTGGATTACCGATAACTACGACTGGCGCTGGATCTTCTTTATCAATGTGCCGATCGCCATCCTGTCGCTGTTTCTCACCTCCAGGATGGTCGAGGATCCGCCTCACATCGAGCAGGAAGTAGTGAGGATGCGCAAGCGCGGCCTGAATCTCGACTACTTTGGGTTCGGACTGCTGGCCGTGGGTTTCGGTTCGCTGGAATTTGTGCTCGACAAAGGCCAGGAGGACGACTGGTTCGGTTCGCACCTGATAACCATCTTCTTCACCCTTTGCGTGGCGGCTCTGGTGACGCTGATCGTGTGGGAGATTGCGCAGATCCGGCGGCGTCACAAGCCGATCCTCGACCTGACCATGTTCCGCAACCGCACCTTCGGCATTTCGTTTCTGCTGATGTTCGTGCTGGGCTTCACGCTGTTTGGGACGACCGTGCTGATTCCGCTGTTCGTCCAGCAGATGATGGGGTATACGGCCGAACAGGCGGGGCTGGTGATCTCGCCAGGCGGGATTGCGATTCTGTTCCTGATGCCGCTGGTCGGTTTTCTGGTGTCGCGTGTCGATCCTCGATATCTGATCGCGTTTGGTTTTGCGATCCTCTCCGCCGCACTGGCGGCGCTGCATACCATCGATGTCCAGGCCAGCTACGCCTATGTGGCGTGGATGCGCATTTTTCAGGCCTCGGGTCTGGCATTCCTCTTCGTGCCCATCAACACTTTGTCCTACACCGACATTCCGCGGGAGAAGAACAACGACGTCTCCGGCCTGATGAACCTGGCGCGGAATATTGGGGGCAGCTGTGGCACGTCCTTCTTTGTCACTCTGCTGGCCCGGCGCAGTCAGTTCCATCAGGACCGGTTGGCGATGGCACTGAACGCCGCCAGCATCCAGATGCGGCAGAGCATCAGTAATCTGGCCAGTTATCTGCAGCACGCCGGCGGGAGGACGCCTTCGCCGGAGCAGGCGCGAGCGATGGCGCAGGGCAATCTCTACCAGCAGCTGGTGCGCCAGAGCACCCAGCTGGCCTACCTCGATGTCATCGCGATTCTGGCAGTGGGGGCGGCCTGCATGATCCCGCTGATCTTCCTGATGAAGAAGCGCCGGGGTGGAGGGCCGGCAGCAGCGCATTGAGGAGCGGATCCCTGGAGAGCAGTTCGCGCCTTTGCAGCACCAACCGCGCGGCGGCGTGAAAACCGGTTAGAATCGGTTTCAAATTGGTCGCCCGGCTCTCCCCTGGCTCACCGGGCCGAATCGGAGCCTGCGTTTGAACCGTACGATTTTTCGCTGTACTTGCGCCTTTTTTCTGCCTCTGGTCTTCTTCCTCGGTGTCCTCTATTCGCTGCCCCTGGAGGCGCAGCGGAATCACCCGTGGACGATCCAGGAGATCTTCGGTCATGAAGGGGATCTGACCGGCGATCCGCCCCAGAGCATCAGCTGGTCCCCGGATGGAAAACGGGCGACTTGGATCAGCGACAACGGCGATCTGATGCAGGTCGAGCCGGGCAACTCGCATCCGGAGAGGCTGATTCCATACGCAAAGGTCGCGCGCCTGCTGAATGCCGACATCAGCGAGCGGGACCGGGACCACCGCGCCCGTTACGACGAGCCGTACTACACCTGGTCGCCTGATTCGCAGCATTTGCTCTTCGATACGAATGGCGAGTTGTGGCTGTACGATCTCGAAAGCGAAAAGGGGGCGCCGATCGGAAGTTCCGGGATGCAGTCGGGGGACGATCCGAAGTTTTCGCCCAACGGGCAATATCTCTCTTATCTGCACGACCACAATCTCTACGTGCAGCGGCCCGAAGCTTCCTCGCCGGCGCTGGAGATCACCAGTGACCGCGATCCGGCGGTACTGGACGGGGAGGTGGACTGGGTTTACCTGGAAGAACTGGACGTTCGCAGCAACTATTTCTGGTCACCGGACTCGAAGCAGATCGCATATCTGCAGATGAACGAATCGAAGGTGCCGGAGTATCCGCTGGTGGACTGGATCCCGGTGCATGCGACTGTAGACGAGCAAAGATATCCGCAACCCGGCGACCCAAATCCTGCAGTGCGGGTGGGGGTCGTGGCGGCGAGTGGTGGGGCGACTCGCTGGCTGAAAGTCCCGCTGGACAGCGGCAACGACTATATCCCGCGCTTTGGGTGGGTGAATCCGCGCGTGGTGTGGGTGGAAACACTGTCGCGCAACCACCAGCACCTGAACATCTGGTTCGCCGATGTGCACACGGGAGAAGTTCGTCCGGCTCTGGAACAGTCGGAGCCAAAGTATTTCACGATGACGTATGACGTGAAATTTGTCGGCGACCATCAGTTTTTCATCCTGAGCTGGCGGGATGGTCACACCCATATCTACCGCTACACCTTCGATCCCGCGGATCCGATGGGCGCAGAGGCGAAGCTGGCCGACGAGGTAGAGAGCGGCGATTACGAAGTCGAGGCCATCAAGGGAGTGGACGAGGCGGCGCAGACGCTTTGGTACTTGTCGAATCAGGGCGATCCGCGCCAGCAGCAGGTGTGGGCGGTGCAGTTTGACGGCAGCGGGCGGCACAGAGTTACCCGCGCACCGGGCGTCCATAAGCCGGATTTTCCGGATCGGGGCGGCTCGTTCATCGACACGTATTCGAGCCTGATGACGCCGCCGGTGGTAGCCTCCTGCACGGCCGGTGGGGACTGCGCGACCATCTGGCATTCGAGTCCGCTGCAGGGCCACAGACTAATTGAACCGCACGCGCTGGAGCTGACTGCGTCCGACAAGCAGACGAAGCTGTACGGCACACTGCTGCTGCCGGACCATGCGAATGCCGAGCGCAGCGTTCCCCTCATCGTCAATCCCTACGGCGGACCAGGGGTGGGCGAAACTCTGGACCAGTGGGGCGCCAAGCGCTTTTTCTTCGATCAGCTGCTGGCGGAGCATGGCTTCGCTGTATTGCATGTGGACAACCGTGGCATGGCGGGACGAGGACGGGACTTCGAGCAGGTTTGCTGGCACAACTTCGGACCGCCCCAGTTTGCCGATCAAATGGCCTCGATTGATCAGGTGCTGCGCGATTACCCGGAACTCGATCCGCACCGGCTGGCCTGGTGGGGTTGGAGCTGGGGCGGCAGCTTCACGCTCTTTGCGCTGTCACACAGCGACAGCTTTCTCGCGGGCGTCGCGGGTGCGCCTGTGACCGACTGGCGGCTGTATGACTCAATCTATACCGAGCGCTATCTGGGCCTGCCCTCGGAGGACGAGCAGAATTACCGCGATGATTCTGATGTGACAGACGCAGCGGATCTGCGCGGACATGTTCTGATCCTGCACGGAACAGGCGACGACAACGTGCACCTCGGCAACGACATTCAATACATTCAGAAGTTGATTGAGGCCGGCATTTCGTACGAATACAACGTCTTTCCGCGGAAGACGCATTCGGTTTCAGGAGCGGATGACCGCAGCGAACTGTACGGGGCGGTGCTGGAGCACTTCGAGCGCTATCTGCTGCATCCGGCGCCGGAGAAGGCTGCGGAGAGTCAATAGTTCATGATGGAGCTTTCACCCCGCCATCCTGCAGAACGCGCGGACTCGGCCGAGCTGGTGCGCGGCCGGATGATGCTTGGCGATTTCGAGCTGATGGTCCTGAGCGACGGCTTCTACTTCCTCGACGGCGGCGCAATGTTTGGGGTGGTGCCCAAGCCGCTTTGGGAGAAGCGCGCCCCTGCCGATGCGGACAATCGCATTTTGCTGGGACTGAATACGGTGGTGGTCCGGACCGGGCAACATACAGTAGCCATCGAGACCGGAATTGGCAACAAGCTCAGCGACAAATTGCGGTCGATCTACGGCGCGAAGGAACAACTGCCGCAGGCCTTTGCCGCCGCTGGGATCCGGCCGGAGGAAGTTGACATCGTCATTAACTCGCATCTGCACTTTGATCACTGCGGGTGGAACACAACGCGAACGGCGGAAGGCGCGATCGTGCCCACCTTTCCTAACGCCCGCTACTTCGCGCATCGCGGCGAGGTAGAGCACGGGCATTTGCAGCTTGAGCGGGATGCCGTGAGCTACATCAGCGAGAACTACGACCCGCTGGTGGAAAGCGGGCAGATGACCCTGCTCGACACGCGACCTGGACAGGAGGATGCCATTGTGCCGGGGATCTCGGTTGAAGGATATCCCGGACACACCCAGCAACTGCTGGCCATCCACATCGATTCGGGTGGGCGGAGGGCGACGTACATTTCGGATCTGATTCCGACCAGCGCGCACCTGGAGGTGACGTGGGGCATGGGCTACGACCTGGACCCGCTGGCAGTCATCGAACAGCGCAAGCGGTTCTACGCGCGGGCTATCCCGGAGCAGTGGCTGGTGCTCTTCACCCACGACCACCACACCCCGTTCGGATATGTGGAACTGAATGACAAGGGCAAGCCGGTAATCCGGCCTGCGGCACCATGAACTGCGAACTTGATCAGGTGCAGACTGGCGGATCACGCACGCGAGGGCTGGCGTGATCGCAGCGGCGAAGGCTCAGGAACGCCTGGAAAAGACGACTGGGATTTGCATGGCCCTGGCGGGTACGACCTCCACCGCTCTCGGGGATCACGCCAAATTTCAGGTTGGTGGGAAGATCTTCGCTTATCTGCTGAACAACCACCACGGCGACGGCATCCTCGGCATCTGGTGCAAAGCGTTACCGGGCGATAATCAGAGGCTCATCGAGTCGAATCCGCACAGGTTTTACATGCCTGCCTATGTCGGTCCGCGCGGATGGGTCGGGCTTCGGCTGGATTCGCAGAGGGTGAATTGGTCCGAAGTGGAAGAACTGATTCGGGGAAGCTATCTGTTGGCACGTGGCAATCGCAGGAAACGTCCACAGTAGGCGTCGGGGGTTCTAAAGATCGCTTGGTTTGCCGCGTGTGAAGTGTTTCATCAGGAATTCCTGGGTCAGCGCCCCGGTAGTTCCCATGAGAGTGGTAAGGGTGCCGTTGCGCAGGGTCGTCTCAAAGCCGCGCTGCTGTTTCGGGTAGTAGAGGTTCGAGATTGCGCCGGAGGCGAAGTTACCAGCCACGAATGAGTAGTTCGGCTGCCATCGTCCGTTGTCGCCCTTGCAGATGAAGATAGTCGACACCGCATACGCCGCACGTGAGAAGACGCTGCCCTTACCGCGGTAGTAGTAACGGGGGTCCTGATGGAACAGAGCCGGAAGGATAGCTCCGCCCATCATGATGCTGACAACGTCGTCGGTATAGGCCGCGCCGAAGCGCTTGCCGTAGCCTGCGGCGCCCTGGCCGTATCCGGAGTCGTCGTTCTCCGCCTGGGATAAACCAGCGCTGATGCCGGACTCCAGAACACTGAACGGGTCGATGGAGTTTTTCCAGGCCAGACCGTATTTCTGCCTGGAGGTCAGCGGTGCGGCATTTGGAAAGTAGCTGACATAAAAGTTGGGGAACATGCCCAGCAGTCGCTGGTTCTCCTCCAGCCGGATTTGTTCTTCGGCAATCTCCTGTTGCGAAACCCTGACCTGGACCGTCGCATAAGCGGCATTCACCTTCAGGACGATGCCGGCAATCTCGCGGTACTCCCCGGGCTGAACGGCCAGGCTCGAGGTCCAGGGCGCCAGGCCGGGAGAGGAGATGGCCACGTCCCATGAGCCAGGGGTAACTCTGAGGGTAAAGAAGCCATTGCTGTCGGCCGCGGCGGTGCGGACTTCGGGCAGGACGGATCGGGTGAGAGTGGCGGTGGCGCCGGGAATCACATTGCCATTGGCATCTTCGACGGTTCCGATAATGGTCGCGACTGCGATCGAATCATTGCCAACAACAGGAGCAGAAGCGCTGGAAAGGAGGCTGGACCGCTGGCCCCAGGCCAGAGCGGGCAGCAGAATCATTTCGAAAGAAACCAGGCAGAAACGGCGAACCCACGCGATGTGCCCGATGGTCCTCTTTCGGGATCTCATTCCCTTCTCTCCAGGGCAAGCAAGGAATCGCACAACAGCAAACAACTGCTACCGAGGGCAAAGAGGTCCCGGGGTCGTCAGGGTCATCTCATCGTTCGGGTAACGCAGGGGAATTCAAGGATTATGCCACGGTAATTGCACGGCGCAAGCTGAATTTCATAACCCAAAAGGGGCAGTTAACGGTATCGTGGCGCATTACCATGGAGTCAGATGGCCGCCACTTCCACTCCCGCCCTCCTCACGCTCGATGCTTTTCGTGACGCTCAGGCTCGCATCCGCGGAGTCGCCGCGCACACGCCTCTGGTTCGGCTGATGGTTCCCGGACTTGACGCCGAGGTATACGTCAAGGCCGAAGGCCTCCAGCCGATCGGCAGCTTCAAGCTGCGCGGAGCTTACAACAAGATCGCTCAGCTTACGCCCGAGCAGCGCAGCCGGGGCGTGATCACGTACTCCAGCGGGAATCATGCGCAGGGCGTAGCGTATGCCGCGCGCGCGGTTGGGGCGAAGGCGGTCATCGTGATGCCGGCCAATGCGCCGGAGGTGAAGAAACGCGCTACGGCCGCCATGGGGGCGGAGATTGTTGAAGTGGGGCCGGCGAGTTCCGATCGCAAGACGAGGGCCGAAGAACTGGAAGCGCAGCACGGCTACGTCATGATTCCGCCCTATGATGATGAGCAGATCATCGCCGGGCAGGGAACGTGCGGGCTGGAAATCCTGGAAGATCTGCCGGATGTGGACCTGGTGCTGTCACCGGTGAGCGGGGGCGGTTTGCTGAGCGGCGTCGCGACGGCCATCAAGCACGTGCGGGCCGCCACGCGCGTAATTGGGGTCGAGCCGGAGCTGGCAGCCGATGCGCAGGAGAGCTTTCGCAGCGGCAAGCTGACGACCTGGCCTGCGGATATGACGACGCGCACCATGTGCGATGGGCTCAGAACCCAAAGTCTCGGGGAGCGCAACTTCGAGCATATCCGCGCCTATGTCGATGACATCGTTACCGTGAGCGAAACCGAGATTCGGGCGGCGATGCGAGTGCTGCTGTATGGCGCACGGCTGACTCCGGAGCCCAGCGGGGCAGCCTCGACCGCCGGCATCCTGTATCACCGGGAGCAACTGCTGCCATTTCGCAAGGTGGTGATCATCATGAGCGGTGGCAACGTGGAGCCGGGAGTTCTGATGGCGGTTCTGAACGAGAAGCCGGAACCATGACGAGCTTGAGACGAATCGCCCCTTTTGCACGTCCTATCTGCGTCATGCGTTTCCAGGCTCTCACTGTTCTGCTGCTGGCACTGTCGGCCGGCGGTGCATTCGCCCAGAAGCCGCTGCCGCCGGTGAAAATGCCGCGCAATGGCACGCTGGCCACGCTGGTGCGCGAGGCGAACCTCTATTCGAATGCGGACGATTCGGCAGGCCCGATGGCGACGATCCTGCCGGGACGCGAGTTAGTAATTGCGGAGCGCAACGGCAAGTGGCTGCGTATCTTCGCCAACACCGATGCTCCCGATACCCGGCAATCGGATACTCCGGTTTTCGGCACGGAGGGGCAGGCACAGCCGATCTCCGGCTGGATCCTCAACAAGGGAATCGTGGATATCAACACGCAGAATGGCGACCTGATCCTGTTCGGGGCGGCGGACGCGGCAGAGCAGGCGGCCGCTGTGCCCGATCCCCCGCCGCATCTGGCGGAGGAGGCTCGGCTGCTGTACAAGCGAGTGGTGCTGATGTTTCCTCAGTCGCAGTGGGCGCCGGAGGCGATGTATCGCGCCGCCGACATTCGCTGGCAGATCCAGAAAGCCGACGCCTCGAGCCTGCCCTCTGCGCACGAGAAGGAAAATTACCTGCGCGAGCAGATGGACGAAAACGAGATGCGGGACGTGATGAAGTACTTTGCCCGCACCCGCTGGGCCGACCTCGCGGCCTTCGATCTGATCGACAACAAGCTGTGCGGGGACTGGCAGGGGTCGGAGAAATGTCCGGAGAAGGAAACCGAGTACTACCTGAAGTATGTGGATGAACACCCCGACTCACCCAAGGCGGCCGAGGCTCTCTATGATGCGGCGTGGCGGCAGGCGGCAGCTGGCGATATGTGGACCTCCGACAGCGACAGCAAGCGAGCCGACGAAGACCGGCGCAATGCGCAGTCAATCGTGGACCGGATGAAGCAGAAGTACCCCGACTCAGCTTTCACCGCCCGGGCGGTGAGCATGATGTATAAGGTGGCGCAGGGGATTCCGATTTACGGCAACAGCCGGGAGTAGGTTACTTGCCCGGCAGGAATTCGATCTGCATCACCTCGCGGGGAATCTTGCGAAAGTCGTTGTCGGCGGTCACCAGGATTGCCCCACCCTCGGCTCCGGATGCAGCCTTCAATGTCTGGGCACCCGCGAAGGCGTCAGCATAGGGCACTCCATAGCGTAATTTGAATTGGCCTGCTTCTGCGGCATCGCCCGCATCGACCGGAACGACAGACATCGGAAGAGCTGCGAGGTTATCGAGAATACTGCTCGCCTGAGGGCCGCTATGCCGGGAGATTGCGGTCACAACTTCGCCCCAGTTCACGGCACTCATGCACAGCCGGCATTCATCCATGGCGGCTCTCTGGAACAGCGTTCGCATCTTCTCAAAGCCAGGCTCTTTGTCCGTGAATCGCAGCAGGGCGCTGGCATCGAGCACATACGTTCTCATCGGTCTTCGTCATCGGAGTGCGTCTGCTCCCGTTCTCTGCCCGCGTCGGCGGTGCAGCCGATCAGGCTATCGATGAACTGGGGAGTGATGGGGCGAAGAATCAATGTATTGCCCTGCCGCTGGATGGAGACTTCTGTTCCGGCAGAGAGCTTGAGCTGCTCGCGGAATTCAGCCGGAATCACGAGTTGGCCCTTGCCGCTGAGTCGCGCCAGCCTACGATCCATAGTCAACATCGTAGCGGAATAGTAAGAAGTATACAATCTCGTCTTACTTTGAAAGCGCAAGTGTGATTACGGTGGCCCCAGTGGACACTGCTGCTCGACCATTGTTCGCGGGGATGCGCCCGCGCCCTTTTTCTCGCATCGCCATCCCCTCCTCTGGGATAATGAAGATGCTCTGGCGTCTGGCCCCGCCTCGGGATTGATCGAGGCGGCACGCGACCTGTGTGCCTGATGAAACCCGTACGGCTGGTCCTCACGCCGACCCGCAACCGCCGCCTGAATGAACTGATCGGGCTGCTGGTGCTGGTCTCCGGCGTCCTCCTCTTTCTCTCGCTGATTTCATTCCGCCCGACGGACAGTTCCTTCGACACGGTCGGGATGGGTGCGGTGCGTAACTGGATCGGGCCCGCCGGCGCATGGGTCAGCGACCTGATGCTGCAGGTCGAGGGTGTTTCGGCTTTTATCGTGCCTCTGCTGATCGGGGCGCTGGGCTGGACCTGGATGCGGTCGCGTCCGGCTGGCTCGCCAGGGGCCAAGCTCATTGGAATCGTGCTGGCGATCCTGTTTGCGCCGGCGCTCTTCGGCCTGCTGCCGAACCATCCACACTTTCTCTACGGACTGCCGGTGGCGGGACTGACCGGGCGGCTGGTGGCCGATCTGCTGGTGCGCTGGCTGAACTATGTAGGCGCCTGCATTGTGTCGGTAACCCTGGTCGCGGCCGCGGTCTATCTCTCCACCACGTTCAGCTTCAACACAGCGCGCGAGTGGCTGAGCATCAGGCTGGCCTTTCTGATGGCGTGGCGCGACCGCTGGAAGAACTGGCGCCTGGCACGCGCACGCCGGCAGGAGCTGAGAGCAGCGGTGAAAGCCGACAGGCTCCGGGAGAAGGAGCTGGAGAAGGCAAGGAAGGCCGCGGAAAAAGCCGGCAAAGCGGAGAAGGCCGGCAAGCGCGGGGCACCTGCTATCCCTGTAGCACTGACCGACGATGGAGAAGCAGTCCCGCACCGGCAGTATGGGTTTGCGGAGACATTTGCTCCGGCAGCGCAGCCCAGCGCTCCGGTCCCGGGCGTATGGGAGCAGATGCCGAGGACGGTGGCTCCAGAGCCCGAGCCTGAGGTCCTGGCCATTCTCGAAACGGAACCCGAACTGCCGCGGTCAGCGAGGCAGGCAACTCCTGCGCCGGTCGCACCACTGCGGCCTCAGCTGCTGTCGCGCCGGGAGATGCCGCCTGCCGCGCCAGCCGGTCCCGCAATCGGAGAGCGGGCCGACACCGATGCGCGCACGGTAACGGTGGCGCCGAAAAACGTCAGCGGCTTCCGGCTTCCGCCGAGCACGCTGCTGCACCGCAGTGAAGATCCTTCGCCGGTGCGCGAAGATGAGCTGCGGGCGTCGGCTCAGGTTCTGGTAGAGAAGTGCGCTGAATTCGACGTGCTCGGGCAGGTGGTGCAGATCAACCCTGGACCGGTGGTAACAACCTTCGAGTTCCGGCCCGAAGCCGGTATCAAGTACAGCCGGGTGACCGGTCTGGCTGAAGACCTGTGCCTCGCCACGAAGGCCGAGAGCATCCTGATCGAGCGCATGGCGGGCAAGAGCACCGTGGGCATCCAGGTGCCGAACCACAATCGCGAAACCATTTGGCTGCGCGACGTGGTCGAGTCGGAAAACTTCGCGACCTCAAAGAGCAAGCTGACGCTGGCTATGGGCAAGGACATCAACGGCCGCATCGTGACCGCCGATCTGTCCACGATGCCGCACGTGCTGATTGCGGGCTCCACCGGCAGCGGCAAGTCGGTGGCCATCAATGCCATGATTATGTCGGTGCTCTACAAGGCCACACCGGAACAGGTGCGCATGATCCTGGTCGATCCCAAGCGCGTGGAACTGGGCATGTACGAGGGTATCCCGCACCTCTTCACGCCGATCATCGCCGAGCCGAAGCTGGCGGCGAATGCCCTGCGCAATGCGGTGAAGGAGATGGAGCGCCGGCTGAAGCTGCTGGCGTCGCGTTCGGTGCGCAATATCGACCAGTACAACCGTCTCTTCGACGGCACGCCGAGCCTGTTTGAAGAAACGCCCGAAGAGCAGCCGCTGCCCTACATCGTCATCATCATCGACGAATTGGCTGATCTGATGATGCTGGACAAGGCCAACGTCGAAGAATCGATTACGCGGCTGGCGCAGATGGCGCGCGCCGTCGGCATTCACCTGGTGCTGGCGACACAGCGGCCTTCTGTCGACGTGATCACCGGGCTGATCAAGGCCAACGTGCCGACGCGCATGTCCTTCCGGCTGGCGACGAAGGTGGACTCGCGGACGATTCTCGACGCGAACGGGGCTGAGGCCCTGTTGGGCCGCGGCGACATGCTCTTCCTGCCGCCGGGAACGTCGCGGCTGCAGCGCGTGCACGCGCCCTTCGTTACGGAAAAAGAAATTGCAGCGGTTACCGATTTTTGGAAGAAACAGGGCGAGGCCGAATATGTGCAGGGCTTCCTCGATTCGCCGAAGGAAGCAGGCGGCGAAGGGGGGGCGGGCATGGACGATGGAGACGATGCCAACGACGATCTCTTCGAAGATGCAGTGCGGCTGGTGCTGGAGTTTGGCAAAGCATCGACGTCGTTGCTGCAGCGGCGGCTGCGTATCGGCTACGGCCGGGCAGCTCATCTGATCGACATGATGGAACGCGACGGCATTGTCGGCCCGGCGGAAGGATCGAAGCCGCGCGAGATCCTGAAGCCGCCGGACTGGCTGAACGAGGTGGAACCGACGCTGCGGTAGGGCGGGAAGCTGCGCTGTCGCAGCGCTCCACCCAAGGCCGCTGGCTTAATTAGGCGGGAGTCCGGTCTGCTTCGCGGTCCTCAGGGCGACGATTCCGAGCACCAGCACAACCAGCACGAGTGCGGTCCACAGCAGTCCAGGATGTTTCTCGGTGAAGGGTCGCTGATCCGGACGCGGCTGGTATGCAGGATTGTTCTCTTCATTTTCCAGCGTCGCAGCAGCGGCGTTCTCGTCCGCCGTAAAGAGCGCGGCATAGTCGTAGCGAGGCGCCAGGAGGGCGGGATCTCCGTAGAACAGCGTGTAGGCTGCCCCGGCAGCGGCGTCGAAGCACAGCTGGCGCTGGATCATTTGCAGGCGAACGGCCTGGAGGGGCAGAGGCGGATCGTCTCCGTTATCGATGGTGACGGTCCACTTCGAAGCCGTGCCGAAGTTTGCCCAGGGAGCATCAATGGTCAGATGTTCCTCGTCGATGCGATGGCCGTCGTGGACGCCATGCACGCGCAGGAGATTGCCGCTCGACATGACGGGCTCAGGTGGGACGGAATCGGTGGTGAGGGGCGCAGCCTGAACCGGCTCGGCCTTCACGGTGACTGCGCGGCTGAAGTTCGCAGGCTCGGCGGCGGGGCTGAACTCGATCTGGTCCACTGGCACGTTGGCGGGCACCCTGAACTGGATCGTTGTCTCATGGCCCTTCTGCGTCATCTGCGAAGTTTCGGCGACAGTGACGTATTGCGTTTTGCTTTGTGGCAGTCGCTCGACTGCGAGGCCGATAATGCTTTGCGGCGTAAGCGGCCCGGCGATGCGGAAATGCAGATAGCGGAAATCGGATTCGGGCAAATGGAGGACGGTACTGCGCCCCAGCTTCTGGCCGGTCAGGTCAAAGATGGTGTACGAACCAAGCTTCGTCTCGCCGCCGCTGCCCTGTGTTTCGCTGCCGAAGACGGCGACGGTTGCGATGAAGTCCTTGCCGGTGAGATTGAGGTCGATATCGCTGTAGCGGGCCTCGGGCATGGCCGCATCGAAGACCGTCTGGCCGTTGCGCGAGCCGAGATTGAGCGGCTGGATCGTCGCCTGCTGCTGCTCGACAGGGGTTGCGTATCGAACGACGTAAGGAGTCTCGGTCTGGCCACGGTAGAGGCGCAGGTCGGCTAAGTGCAGGGCTGCGTGTGCGAAGAGACTGCCATCGAGCACGACACAGCTTTGGCCGGCGCGAGCTGCGGGCGTCGACAGCGGACGTTCGTAATGGAAATAGCGGATCTCCGGGCTCGCGGCCGCCACCGCCAGAAGAAGCAACACCCCGCGCAGGTTCATGAGGGCCTGCTCTGTGCGCCGCGGAGGTTGAGCCAGTCGCGTTGGTAGACGAAGCTGACGCCCAGAAGGAGTGCACCCAGGCCGAGGAAGCTGAGGATGCGGTAGCCCTGGCTGAGTTCGCTGACATCGACAATGAAGACTTTGCCGATGGAGAAAGCAAGCAGCACCAGCGCCTGCCAGCGCAGAAAGGCTGAGCGCCTCCAGAAGCCTACAGCCAGCAGGATGGCGCCGAAGGTCATGAAGAAGGCGGAATAGGTGAACTGGGCGTACATGCGGTAGTCGTGGAGCAGAGTCCAGCCTCCGTGGTAGCGCATGAACCACCAGTAGCTGTGGATCTCCCAGCCGATGGCCAGCAGGATGAGGGCGTTGACGGCAAGGACGGCCCCGCCGGCGATGGCGGGCCAGGTTAGAGCAGGCTGACGTGCCGGTTCAGGTGCGGCATGGAGCGCCAGCAATGCGGCAAAGGCGCAGACGAAGATCGCGACGAGATAAGTCCCGAAGCGCTCGTTGAACAAAGGCGTCGTGGACGCCGCCGGATTGACGGTGACGAGCGCCACCAGCCCCAGGGCGATGCAGAGCAGGGCCAGGATGCGCAGCAAAATCCCTTCGATGCGGGTGGCGAGCCAGAGCAGCGCGCCGCCTTCGGCCAGCCAGCCGATGGTGAGCCAGCGTCCATGCGCTTTGAGCGGGATGGCGATGGTGAGAAAGACCACAGCGATGGTCAGGTGCAGCGCGGAAAGAGCTGCGGGGCTGCCGTGAAAGGCACCACGCGCGGGTAAGCGGAGCAGCAGCAAATAGAAAGCGGCGAAAGCCACGGCGACCCAGGGGAGTGTCCCGCTGCCGCCGGAATCCTCGATCAGCCAGTAGAAGGCGAGAAAGCCAAGGCCGGCGTTGGCGAGGGGCAGAATGATGAGCGCCAGGTAATCCCACCTCGCGTGCAGGGCCAGGCCGTCGACCCGCAGCCGTATCAACCGCGGCGCCCAGGCGAAGATCAGGAAGAAGCAGGAGAGGAAGAAGACGGTGGTAGTGAACTCGTTGTTCCCGTACCAGGAGAAAGACCAACTGACGAAGAAGAAGACTGTGCCGAGAAAGGCGCCGCAGAGCAGGCGTGACCAGGGACGGAGCGCCACGAGAACCAGGACCACGGCATCGAGCAGCAGCAGATAAAGGAATAGCGCGACTTCGTGGTTCTCGCCGGTGGACAGCAGCAGTGGAGTGCTGAAGCCGCCCACGATGGCATACAGGGCAAGCAGCTCCGCGTCCTGCACCCATGACAGAAAGCCGTTGAAGGCTGTCACCACAATCATGGCGGCGAAGGCGACCGGCGAGGGCATGAGATGGTAGAGGGAAAAACCCGCCCAGAGCGAGAGATAGAGAATGCCGCTGCCGACCGCCTTCAGAGAATAAGAAAAGGCTGCGTAGCCCCGGGTGCGGAAGCGCTCCGACCAGGCAATGAATCCGGCGCCGGCCAGGAGACCGATCAGCACGCGCCCCAGAGGGCCGATCCAGTGATTATCGATGGCCAGCTTCAGGAACCACGCTGCGGCGATGAGGACGGCCAGGATCCCAATGCGATTGAACCATTGCGAACCAATGCGGCTTTCAAGCGATCGGTCATCGGCTGCCGGGACAGGCGGAACCCGGGACGTGGTGGCCTGCGACGGAATCGGGAGCCGCTCGGCCTGGATCTCCGCCGCGATGGGTGGCGGTAGAGGCGCCTCGGGCGATGGGACCGCGGGCGCCGCTGGTTCCTGCTGCCTGAGCGCAATCCCGTAATCCTGGAGCGTTGCTTCCAGTCGCCTGACTCGCGCGCGGAGTTCGGCAACCTCCTCTTCCAGCCTCCCAGGGCGGTTGGAATCCATCGCAGCCCACTCTACACCGGGTGCCCTGAAAAAGGGAGCATTTCCGAGGCTGGCAGGAGGATCTGTTGCGGATCGCAACAGCACTCCCGGCACGACCGGAATTGCCGCGCAGAAGACAGAAGACAACAGCGGCACTTTTGCACGCGGGCAAGTCAGGGAATGGAAGCGATTTCTGAATCCAGCATCGGGTGTGTAGAATGTGCGATTGCATGGGTTCCGTGCGTCCATCCCCGCCGCACCGCATCCTGATCGTCGATGACGACCCGGTGAGCCTCGCCATTGCTTCCGTTCTGCTGGAGGCTGAAGGCTGCGCAGTTGTGCAGGCGGAGAGCGGAGAGCGGGCCCTGGAATTACTGGCCCGTCCCGACAGCTCTGGACATCCTGATGATGGCAGTCACGCGGGCGCGACCCTGCCGGAATGCATCCTTGCAGATCTGCGCATGCCGGGAATTTCAGGAACGGAACTGGCCGAACGACTGCGAGCCGCTGCGCCTCAGGCCCTGCTGCTGGCGATGAGCGCCAGCCCTCCGCTGGAGGTCGATGGATACGACGCGGTGATCAAAAAGCCATTGCAGCCGGAGGCGCTGGCCGAGGCTTTGGCAGCACGGAGGATCCCGCCTCGTTCAGTTGCCGCCGCTGCCCCCCCATCCGCCGAGGGGCCGGTGCTGGACAATGCGGTTTTCGAACGCCTCCGCGGCGCAATTTCTGTCGAGGCTCTGGAAGAGGTTATAGCGACGTTCGTGAACGACACCCGCACCCGGATCCGGACCATGCGCAGCGCAGACCCGGCTACGATCCGGCGAGAGGCCCACACCGTGAAGGGTGGAGCGGCTATGCTCGGTGCGCTGCAGGTGTCGCTGGCGGCGGCCGCCGTGGAGTCGGGTATTGACGACCCGGGAGCCCGATCACGCAAACTCGATGAAATGGAAGCGCATTGCCGTCGCGCAGAGGTTATCCTGAAACAAAGGCTCGAAGCATGAATGCTCCCACCCGGCCAGTCCGCCCCCCCTCCCCCGCCCCCAAAGTTCCTCGCCCGGCCGCACCGGCGATCCGCATCCTCCTGGCCGACGATCACCCGGTGATCCGGATCGGGGTTCGGAACATGCTGCAGGGCGAAGAAGGTTTCGAAGTCGTCGGCGAGTGCTCCGACGGCGACGAAGCCATCACCCAGACGCTGGAACTGCTGCCGGATGTGCTGCTGCTCGACCTCTACATGCCGCGCCTGCCCGGCCTCGAGGCCATGCGGGCGATCATGAGCGGGTCGCCGACGGTGAAAATCATCCTGCTTACCAGCACCATCAGCACCCAGCAGATTATCGAGGCGCTGCAGATCGGCGCGCGCGGGATCGTGCTCAAGGATGCCTTGGCCGACCACGTCAGCACCGCGATCCGCACCGTCGCCAGCGGCGATTACTGGATCGGGGGACGCCGCGTGGTGAACCTGGTGGGCGCGTTGCACGAGCTGATGCAGAAGGCCGCCGTCCCCGACCGCAAGACCTTCGGCCTGACGCCGCGCGAGATGGAAGTGGTGGGCTGCATCGTCGAAGGCTGTTCGAATCGCGACATCGCGAAGCAGTTCGGCCTGAGCGAGGAGACGGTGAAGCGGCACCTGTCGAATATTTTCGACAAGACCGGCGTGTCCACGCGGCTGGAGCTGGCCATGTTCGCGATTGCGCATCACCTCGTCTCGGCGGAGCGATAAGCGAGATATCGACCCGGGACAGAATTCGTTTCGGTCGCCGTGGCACCCGTCACGGCCGGCGCGCTTCCTTCGTTGTTGCTGATAATCAGCGGAGCCAGCCCGCGGGCAATTCCCGCTGCGCAGCGGCGGAGAAATCCTCGTTGCATTTCGGCTGCGCTGCCCCTATGATCCCCTGCAACCCATAAAGTGCTATTGGCTGGGTCCTGATTTCACCGGGAGGTAGTGCGTGTCCTCATGCCGGTCTCAATGGAACTGTGCCACCCTGCTGGCGTCGCTCGCCATCGCAGGTCTTCTGCCTGCAGGCTGCAAAACGCAGGACGACGCCGTGGCAGCAGCAGCGCAGATGGCGAGTACAGCGAAGACGATGTGCGCGTACTACGCCGCCCTCGATCATGTGCTGGCCGGGACTGAGGATGCCTATGAGGCGCAGTATGCCCTGTTGCAAACGCCCCCTGAAGATCTGAAGGAGACGCGCAAGGAGCTCCAGATGCGAGCCGATCTGGCCACACAGATCGGCAATCTCGCGACCCTGTTCCAGAAAATGACTGGGCAGGAGGCGGAGGCCAGCGATGCTTCGGCGGCAAAGAAATCGACGGAGAAATCGTCGGGCAAATCGGAAGGCGGGGCCGTGGCGGCGATCGCGGGTGCAGCCGCAGGCGACGGTTCCGCAGGGGGATCGGCCGGGAGTAGTACAGGATCATCGGGGGGCGCGGGATCGTCCGATTCCGGGAAGAGCAAATCTCAGCAGCCGGCAGTTCTAAGCATGCTCTCCAGCGACTCCGATCAGTACAAAGCCGTGAGCGCAGCAATCGACGAAGTCGTCATGCTGGTGCGTGAGCATGACGAGACCAAGGCTGCGAAGAAAATGTCGCCCCTGTGCGACAGCCTGACGGCGTTTTTCGACTTGGAGAAGGGAACCTACGATTCCATCAACCAGGCGTATCTGGTCACTGCCAAGTCGGTAGCCGACTATATGGTCAACAACAATCAGGTGGACCCCTCAGCGGTTTTCGTCTCATCGCTGCAGCCCTTCGGGCTCAGCGCAGCCATCAGCAGGGAGCAGATCAGGACGAATCTGCAGCAGTATCTGCTCGGCCAAATCGATACTCAATATGCGGTGAAGCTGAAGGCGGCACAGGAAGCCACCGTGGCCATGGACCAGGCGCTCGAGGAGATGGACAAGCGCGTGAAGCTGGTGGCGGAGGATAAGCCGATGACCATACGCATTCCGCCGTTCTCGCTGGCAACAGTGGAGTCATGGATTGCAGTGGTGGGCAAATAGATCGTTCTCACCGTGGGTGTATCGGGAAGAGACAGCCTGGACGCAGCCGATCCGTCGAAGGTCGACTGCACTTGGAAGAGCTCGAACAGTAACTGTGAAACGGCATAACAGGAGGGGCATTCATGGGTGGGGCACTGGGCGCGGTGGAAAATCTTTACTTCTCGCTGCAGACGAAGTTGGCGGATATGCTGGAAGTGGCCAAAACCGACGCCGATAAGGAGACGATTCAGAGCCAGTATGTCCTCTCGCGGCAAAACTACTGGCAATGCATCAACAAAACCTTCCATGAGGATGACCCCGCGTTGCAGGCCCTGGTGGCACAGGGCAACGCCGTGGCCAACGAAGTGAAACACATTGATAAGCAGCTGACAGATATCACGACCGTGATCGCGGTCGTGAAGCAGGCAGTTTCCATCGGCACCCAGATAGCGGGTAAGGTGATCAGCCTGTAAGTCGCTCGAGGACCACCGGAGCAAGCTGTGAGACATTGCCCGCTCCAAGGGTCAGGAGCACATCGCCTTCGCGCGCATGACTGATGGCGCGCGCGATGGCCTGGTCGGGAGACGACGCGTACTCGATCTCGCGGCGGCCTATGGCTTTGACCAGTGCGGGCGTGGTGACGCCGGGGATCGGGTCCTCGCTGGCTGCGTAGATATCGAGCATCTGAACCGAGGCGGCGTCGTCAAAGGCGTGCACGAACTCATCCATCAAATCGCGCGTGCGCGTGTAACGATGCGGCTGGAAGATGACGTGAACCGCGCCGTAGCCGCAGTCCCGCGCGGCACGGAGGGTGGCGCGAATCTCGGTAGGATGGTGGCCGTAATCGTCGACGACGGTGATGCCATGGGCGCAGCCGCGAATCTGGAAGCGGCGATCGACACCGTTAAAGGAACGCAGACCGGCAGCGATGGCTTCAGGCGCAATCTCTAACTGGGCAGCGATGGCCACCGCTGCGGTGGCATTGAGCACGTTGTGGACCCCGGGGACGTGAAGCTCCAGGGGGCCGTAAACTTCGCCCTGGGTAGCGACTTCGAAACGAGAAAGGCAGTGGCGCTCGCCAGAGGTCTCATGCAACGGGGCGGCCGGCAGCAGGCGCAGCACGAAATCAGCCCGTGAGGACGCTCCATAGGTGAAGACGCGGCGGCGCACGCGAGGCAAAATTGCAGCCAGCTGCTCGTCGTCAGCGCAGGCGACGCAGGCGCCGTAGAACGGAACCTTGTCCATGAACTCGACGAAAGCGTCTTCCACGTCGGCCATGTCGCGATAACAGTCCATGTGCTCGCGGTCGAGATTGGTGACGACGGCGAGAATCGGAGAGAGGCGCAGGAAGGAGCGGTCGCTCTCATCGGCTTCAGCGACCAGATACTGCGACTGGCCGAGGCGGGCGTTGGAGCCTAACGTATCGACACGGCCACCGACCACCACTGTGGGATCGAGGCCTCCGGCGGCGAGGACGGAGGCGATCATGGAAGTCGTGGTGGTCTTGCCGTGCATGCCGGCAATGGCGATGCCGTATTTCAGGCGCATGAGCTCGGCCAGCATCTCGGCGCGCTGAATGACAGGAACCTTGCGCTGGCGCGCCTCCATGACTTCCGGATTATTTTCGTGGACCGCGGAGCTGACGACCACGACTCCGGCGCCGACAACATTGGCGGCGGCATGGCCCTCGAAAACTGTGGCGCCCAGCGACACCAGCCGTTCGGTGACAGCGGAACGCCGCAGGTCCGACCCGCTGACGGGATAGTGGAGGTTGAGCAGGATTTCCGCGATGCCGCTCATACCGATACCGCCGATCCCGATGAAGTGTACGCGCTGCGCTTTGGCAAACATATTTTTGAAAAGAATAAGTAGGCGGGCTGAGAGGTGATTCGATCCGCAGTGATCAGGGCGCGCCAGCGGCGCGGGAGAGTTCAGCTTCTATTTAGAAGTACCCGATCCGCTCCCGGTCACATGCAGCACCAGATCCTTCTCGTGCGTAAACTCGATGTCGATATCAAAGGTCTTCTTCTGGTCCCACTGCTGTTTTGAGATGGGATAGTGGAAGATCAGCTGCCCCTCAATTTGCTGGCCTGGCGCGATGGTCGCCCCGCGCGGGAGCGGTGTCTTCTGCTGCGAAGCCAGATCGGGATAGGCGATGAATACCTTGTGATAATCCGTGTTGTTGGCCGCCAGGCTGCGCTGGCTGTCACCGTTGTCGAGGGTGACGTCGCCCCAGATCTCGAAGAGGGATGTGGGCACGTTCGTTTTGCTGCTGATGCGAACGTCGGCAATGACGATGAGCTCGTCGTAGATGTTGGCGCCGCCGCTGATCCCGCCGAGCGCGGAGCCGGTGGAGAGCTCACGATGAATTGGATAAGCCGAAACGGAAAGCACCTGGCCCGCGTCGGCCGGCGGCTTATTGTTGAACCAGACATATCCGCCGACAATAGCCACGAAGATCACGATCGCTGCTACTACCGTAAGCAGCGGATGAATGCCGGTCTGATCTTTGTCGGACATCTTGCTCTCGCATTCTACCGGAGTGAGATCGGTTTGCGTTCAGGGTTTGCGTTCAGGATGAGGTTGTTCAGGCAGGGCGAGCCCGCAGCGCACCGAGAAAGTCCCGCGCGCCCACGGTATTCAGCACATCCTGCTTTTCCAGCCACGCCCGCCGCAGCTGGCGGATTCCGTAACCTATTTTGCCGAGATGGCTGGTGTGGTGCGCGTCGGTGTTGATGACGATGCGGCAGCCCAGTTCTTTCGCAAGACGCAGGTCGCGGTCGCAGAGATCGAGGCGGTCAGGATAAGCATTGTGTTCGACGGCCACGCCCAACTCGGCGGCGCGGCGCAGCACAGTGGGCAGGTCGATCGCGTAAGGATCGCGGCGCAGGAGGAGGCGGCCGGTGGGATGGCCGAGGATGTGGACATAAGGATTTTCGATTGCGCGCACCACGCGTTCGGTCATCTGTTCCTGGGGTTGACTGAAAAGAGAATGCACGCTGGCGATGACCACATCCATCTGCGCCAGGACTTCATTGGAGAGATCAATGGCGCCATCGGCCAGGATATCCACCTCGATGCCGGGAAGGACGCGAATCCGGCCCTGCATCTCGGCGTCGACTTCGCGAATGCGGTGGACGTGCTCGAGCGCGCGCTGATCGTCGAGACCGTTCGTCATAGCAAGATTTTTTGAGTGGTCGGTGATGGCAATGTACTCGTAGCCGCGCGCCATGCCCGCTTCGGCCATCTCGCGGATGGTGTTGCGGCCGTCGGTTGCGTCGGTATGCATGTGGACGTCCCCGCGAATATCGCTCTCCTCGATGAGCACAGGGAGACGATGCTGCTCGGCAGCTTCGATTTCGCCGTAGTTCTCGCGCAGCTCCGGAGGAATCCAGTCGAGGCCGAGTGCGGCGTAAATCTCTTCTTCGGTCGCGCCGGCAACAAAGGACCCGTCCTCTACCCGCGCCAGCGCGTATTCGCTGAGCGTGTAGCCGCGCTTCAAAGCACGCTGCCGGATGCTGACGTTGTGCATCTTTGATCCGGTGAAGTACTGGAGGGCCGCGCCGTATGAGCCCTCGGGCAGAAGACGAACGTCGACCTGCAGACCACTGCGCAGACGGAAGCTGACTTTGTTCTGGCCTTTGGCCAGCATGGTGGTGGCAGGCGGATAGTTCGCCGCGTAGTCGACGGCGGCGCTCACCTTGTCCTCCGCGCAGGCCGGGCCAGTGGCGAGAATATCGAGATCGCCGACCGTATCGCGGCCGCGCCGCAGCGATCCGGCGGGCAGGATGGTTTCGATGCCCGGGAATTCGCGGAGATAGGCGATGAGCTTTTCCGCGGCGGTTTCCGCGTCGTCGAGGAGGAAGCGGCTGCTGCTCTGCTTGTAATCCTCAATGCCCTTGCGGAGTTTTTCGATGAGCTTGTCGGCGAAGCGGGGAAGATCGGTCAGCTTGCCTGCGGCGATAGCGGTTTCGAGGTCCTGAATCGAGGCGACCTGCAGCGCGTCCCACAGCAACGCGACTGTCTTGGGGCCCATGCCGGGGAGCCGCAGCAACTCCAGCATGGTGGGGCGATACTTCAGCAGCAGCTCTTCGCGCAGCGGCAGCGTCCCGGCACGTTCGATCTCCTGGATATTGGCGGCCATGCCCTTGCCGATGCCCGGGATCTCCTGCAGCTTTTTGGGATCAGTGGCGATGCTGCTCAGCTGGACTGTCGAGGACTCGACCGCCTCCGCGGCACGCCGATAAGAACGGATGCGGAAGGGATCGCCCGCGCCAATTTCCAGCAGGTCCGCGGTTTCCGCCAGCAACTGGGCAATCGACCGGTTGTCCATCGCAGACGATTAGACCACGTCCCTGGAAGGGGAATCCAGGGACACTGGTCCGTCTACCGAATCTCCCGTCGAAGCACGGCGGAAACATCCGCAGAGAAAACAGAAAGCCCGCTCCAGCGCAGGGAATGCAGGTTATGGAACGGGGAACAAAGACGATTGCGGCAGCGTGCTCGTCAGGCGACCTCGCGGGCGCGCACAACCTGATCCGCCTGCGGTCCTTTCTGTCCCTGGATAATATCGAACTCCACGTCGTCGCCTTCCTTCAGGCTCTTATACCCATCTACCTGAATGGCGCTGTAGTGGACGAACACATCGGGTCCGTCGTCACGGCCGATAAACCCGTAGCCTTTCGCGTTGTTAAACCACTTCACTTTGCCTTTGTACTGAGCCACAAACACGAACCTTCCTCTCAGGCAGACTTGGGTTGGTAGACCAACCTGCTGCACATAAGAGACGCTGGGCCGGTTGCTTTGGTTTTCCAGGCAAAAAATGAAACCGTCTCACTTCTTTTTTCCGCGGCGAAGGCGATCGTAGTACATGACGCCGATCAGCGTCTTACCGTCGCGAATCCTGCCCGCATCGACGAGTCGCAGCAGTTCGGAAAAGGGCACGAACTGGAGTTCCAGGGACTCGTCTTCTTCCGGAGTAGCTTTGCCGGGCGTGAGCTCTTCTGCCAAAAATACCTGCATCCATTCGCCAAGAAAACCGGGACTTGCGTAGTACTTGACCAGCTCTGTCCATTTCTTCGCCTGATAGCCGGTTTCCTCCAGCAACTCGCGTTTGGCGGCCTCCAGATGCTCTTCGCCTGCGTCCATGGTTCCGGCCGGAAGCTCATACAGATACTGCTGCGCAGCATGGCGGAACTGGCGCTCGATCAGAACCAGAGGATCCTTTTTGCTCTTCGAGCGTTCGAGGGCGAGGATAACGACAGAGCCATTGTGACGAATGACGTCGCGATGCGCCTGTTTCCCGTTGGGCTCCTGAATGCGATCCTTCAGCACACGAAACAGCGGGCCATCATAGCCGACCTTCGATTCCAGCACCTCGGCCGGTTGTCCGGGATCGATCCTCAGCTTTTTCTTTACCGGAATTTCATGGTTGTCGCTTTTCTTTTCCGACTTTCTCTTCTTCGCCATCGTCTCCCTCTTTCCATACGGTAGCATCCAGTCGAGGAACTCCTATGCCGGCTACAGTATCCAGAGCGCGCAGGAGCGCGGAGAGCATCGCCCTCATTGGTCTTGGCAACTGGGGGACGTCGCTCGCCTATGGAGTTCTCAGCGCAGGTTTGTCTCTGCGCGAGATTGTGGTGAGGGGCAGAATTCCTCGGGACGTGTCGGGTTTGCCGATCGTGCGCTGGCAACAGGCTCGCCTCGATGCGCCGATCGTGTGGTTGTGCGTGCCGGATGGAGAGATTGAGGTGGTGGCCAAACAGATGGCCGCCGGGCACAGTCTGCGAGGGCAGATCGTGGTTCACTCGAGCGGAGCGCTGACCGTCGATGCGTTGTCTCCTGCGCGATCGGCGGGAGCGCAGGTCGCCGCGGTGCATCCCGTGATGACCTTTCCCACGCGGCGCCCGGTTCCGCTGACCCATGTGCTCTTTGGGATCGAAACTGCTTCACCGGGTGCACTCCGGAGATTGACAGAGGTGGTTCATCGCCTGGCAGGACGGGCGTTTCGCATCGATGGCCGGCGCAAGGCTCTGTATCACGCCGCGGGAACGATGGCATCTCCGCTGCTGGTCAGCGCTCTAACCGCAGCCATCGAGACGGCACGGTCTGCCGGGCTGAATCAGCGCGATGCAATGGCTGTGATCGAGGCGCTCTCCCATGCAACGCTGCGGAACGTCTTTGCGCGGGGGGCCGGACAAAGCTTCAGCGGCCCTTTTGCCCGCGGAGACGCCGCTACTGTGAAACTGCATCTTCAGGCGCTGGCTGGGCATCCGATTCTGGCAGGCGTATATCATTCCCTCGCATTGCATGCTCTGGAGTCGCTTCCTGTGAAGAACCGGCGCGCGTTGGCGCAGGTGTTGGCCGGGGGACAGGTCCTGACAGATTAGGAGCGAAGTCCGCGCGTGAGAAACTCGGATTAGGCTGCCGTGCAGATCGACTGTTATCCCATTTCGCTGCTTCCCCGCCTCACGCGGTTATTTCTGGACTACACGTCCAGCCATGAACCGATCGCGCCGTTCTTCGTGTCCACTCCGTGGTCGCAACCGTGGAAGACGCAACCGCCGGTGCAGGATGAAGCGCTGCGCTCCTCGGTCGCCGACCTCCTGCGTGAGCAGAACCTCGCCTGGGGGGCCGGCGAGAAGACGCGGGCAAACATTGAGAGGCTGCGCGATGGCGCCTCGGCATTTGTCACCGGGCAACAGGTGGCCCTGTTCGGTGGACCGTTGTTCACGCTGTTCAAGGCCGCGACCGTCATTGAGCATGCCCGGACCACCAACGCTGTGCCGATCTTCTGGCTGGCAACTGAAGATCACGACCTCGCCGAAGCCGACCACGTTACGCTGCCTGCACGCCATGCGCTGCATACACTGCGCCTCCACCCGGAGGAGGCCCATGCCGGCCAGCCCGTCGGCGGCGTCCGGCTGGGTAAATCGGTTGAAGGGCTGCTGGATCGCGCAGCGGAACTGATCGGCGGCACGCCGGAATTTGATCTGCTGACCGCCAGCTATACGCCGGACGCGACCTTTACTTCCGCCTTTGCCCGGCTGATCTCCGCAATTTTCAGCGATTACGGGCTGATCGTCATCGATGCTGCTGATCGGCGCTATCATGCGCTGGGCGCCCCCGTGCTGCGGAAGGCGATTGAGCGCGCGGAAGATCTGGAATCGGCGCTGCATGAGCGCGATCGGCTGCTGAGCGAACGCGGCTACCACTCCCAGGTGCTGGTTGCGCCCGGGAGCAGTCTGCTCTTCCTTATCGATGAAGCGACGGGAGCGCGGTTGCCGCTGCGCCGCAAAAACGGAAGCTGGTTCGCGGGGAAGACGGCGTACTCCGCCGACGATTTGCTGCGAATCCTCGACACGACTCCGGAGCGGTTGAGCCCCAACGCCCTCTTTCGTCCCGTATTCCAGGACTATCTGCTGCCCACCGCCGCATATGTGGGAGGCCCCGCGGAGATTGCATACTTCGCGCAGTCGCAGGTGCTTTACCAGGCAGTTCTGGGACGCACCACGCCGGTGCTGCCGCGGCTGAGCGCCACGCTGATCGAGCCCAGCATTGCCAAGGTGCTCGCGCAGCATGAGCTTTCGCTGGGCGACATTCTCGAGTCTTATCCCGACGAGCTTTCGCACCGGTTGGGCGCGCGGGCGATACCCATCGAGGGAAAACGACAGCTGGCGGCAACGGGCAATGCTCTGGACGCGGAGCTGGAAACTCTGATCGCCTGGATGGAGTCGCTGGATGCAGGCCTGAGCCGCGCGGCCAAAGTCTCGGCTTCGAAAATGCGATATCAGATGAATCGGCTGCGCCGGCTGGCTGCCAATTATCAGCTGCAGAGGGAAGGGAGCATCCGGCGTCACGTCGACACCATCTTCTTCAATCTCTTTCCGGACCGGCATCCGCAGGAACGAACCATTGGCGGGATTGCCTATCTGGCGCGTTACGGCACGGCTCTTATCGAGACACTGATCGAGCAAGCGACGCAGGAGTGCCCCGGGCACAAAGGCATCTATTTGTGATCCGGCTCCCTTTGAACTGGGCCTGACCCATTTTCAGACGCGTTGCCGATCCTTGCCGGGATTGCACCCCTCCTGCTGCCGCGATACACTCAGCCTCTGGATGATTGCTGAGTGATCGCTGTATGGCTCAAAAGAAACCTGATCCGACGATCGAAGTGTCCTGCCCTGACTGCGGGGCGATCCTGAAAATCGATGTGGCCTCTCGGGCCGTCATTGCGCACACGCCGGCTCCGCGCAAGCGAACCTTTGAGGATTTCGACGCCGCGACCCGGGCGCTGCGCGAACAGGAAGAGCGCAAGGAGAGCCTGTTCCGGCAGTCGCTGGAGGCGGAGAAGAACAAGGAAGACGTCTTCAACAAGCGCTTCGCCGAGGCGCTGAAGAAGGCAAAGGAAACACCGGACACCGGCAAACCGCTCCGCGAATTCGATCTCGATTAGTCAGAATGCATCCAATCCCTTCATGGACGGCGAAATTCAACCTATGAAAGTTGTGCGGCAGGTCGAAGAGACCCTTTCGGAAACCCACTGGACGCGCAGCGTAGCTGCGGGCTCTCTGGTAGTCAGCGCGCTGTTACTGATCAGCGGCAGACGCAAATCCGGCATCGCCATCGCCGCGGCCGGAGCGGCCGTCGCGCTGCTGGAAAATCCTGAGGCAGTGCGGGACGTGTGGAACTCCATGCCGAAGTTCGTGCGCGCCAGCCAGGATTTTCTGGTGCGTATTGAGGATTTGGTTGAGGAGCTGAACCGGCAGGGGATTCGGCTGCGCAAGGTGATCGGCGCGGATTGAAGCGGCGGCTCAGCGTGAGGATAGGTCTCAAATCTCGGCGAGGCTGAGCTCGGGGAAGTCCGTCCGGTAAATCCTCTGGTCCAACGTGGCGAACCGTTCGGCTCGTAGCAGTGCATGGGTGCCGACCAGAAAATCGGCCAGCAGCCGCTTTGGCTGAATGAGGCCTTGTCTGCGTCTGCGCTCGGTGTAGCGCTGGAATCGTTCCGCTGCGGCTTGCCAGATATCTAGTTCGAACCTCCAGTCGACAGTAATTCGAGTTTTGTTCAGAAATCGGTGGATGAGATCTGCTGATGCGCCTGGATAGCCGCATAACTCGATATAGACAATCGGGCTGATGACAAGAGAACCGAGTGACTCGGCTTCGCTGAGAAAATTCATGCCACGACTGCCTGAGGGTTCGCCAGTCCAGATGGCAGAGATGAGATTGGTGTCGATTGCCGTTCTCATTCGGGTTCCGGATCTTCGTCGCGCAGATCTCGAACCCAGGCGTTGATTTCATCGAGGCTCTTGAAATGCGGGAGAACGCCAAAAAACTCCCTGAACGCGTTGGTGTGAGCCCGTGCGGGACGGATGATGGTCTGATCCCCTTCTGTAACAAACTCCACCCGGTCGCCGGGCCGCAGGCCCAGGCGCGTGCGCACCTCCTGCGGAATGGTGACTTGTCCCTTGCTGCTCACGCTGCTGGTACGCCTCATCTTTACTTCCTCTTCCAGAAGTAAAGATAGCACTCTTTACTTCCGTCCGGTAGACTGGAGTATGGCGCGAGTTATTGAGCATTACGAGCTGGTGCGCAAACTGGGCGCTGGCGGCAGCGGGATTGTATACCTTGCCAACGACACCCAGCTGATGCGTCCTGTGGTGCTGAAGGTCCTGAAGCGCGGCGCGTTAACCCTTGAACAAATGCGTTCTACGGTGTTGCGCGAGGCCCGCATGGCGTCCGCGATCGAGCACCCTAATGTGTGCGCAATCTATGAGATAGGCGAAGAAAGCGAGGAAGCCTTCATCGCCATGCAGTACGTGCCGGGGCAGTCGCTGGACAAGCTGATTGCCAGGGGGCCAGCCAGCCTGCAACTGGTGCTCTCAGTGGGAATTCAGATCGCCGACGGGCTGAACGCGGCACACGCCCTCGGCATCTTCCATCGCGATCTGAAACCAGCTAACGTGATGCTGACCGACGGCGGTCTGGCAAAGATCCTCGATTTCGGCCTGGCCAGACGGCTGCCTCCGGAGGAAGTGGAGTTCGACCCATCGAAGGCGTCGCGGCGCAAGCCGGGCGCGCCGATTGCCACGTATACGGCACGCGGCGGCACGGTCGCGTACATGGCGCCCGAGCAGTTCGTTACCGGGCAGAGCAGCGTGCAGAGCGACCTGTGGGCACTGGGGGTGATCCTGTACGAGCTGGCCGGTGGTCGTCACCCCTTTGCCCGGCCCGATGGCGATGAGTTTCAGAGCATTCGCGCCATTCAGTTCCTCGAGCCGGCGCCGCTGGAGCGCATACCGGCGGAGCTGAATTCAGTCATCTTCCGGCTTCTCAAGAAGACCCCGGCCGACCGCTACTCGTGGGCAGCGGATGTCCGCGAGGCTCTGAAGACGATCATGAAGGCGCTGCAGATCGAGACGGGCATTATTCCCGGCGATGCGGCTGCGGTGCTGGTGCCTTCCACCCCGGCAGAACAGGAAAAACGGAACACCGGCCTGCTTTCGATGCTGGCGGAGCGCTTTCGCGAATCCTCCGATGAGAAGGCGAAGCAGAACACCATTCTGGTCCTGCCTTTCCAGAACCTTGGCGCGAAGGATGTAGCGCCGCTCTATGGGTTCGCGCTGGCCGATGCCATTGCCGCACGCATCGCCCGCATGTCGAGCCTGGTGGTGCGGCCCTCCAGCGCGCTCATGCACCTGCCGGTTGCGCAAATGGACCCGCTGGAGATCGGACAGAAGTTGATCGTGAGCTGGGTGCTGACCGGCAACTTTCTGCGTTCCAACGCCGGCTTTGATCTGAACTGGCAACTGCTGGAGGTGGAACGGCAGAGCGTTCACAGCGGAGGAACCATCAGTGTTCCATCCTTCGACCTGATCGCGGTGCAAACGGAGATTTGCGATGAGGTCTTCGGTTCGCTTCGAGCGATCGGGCAGCTTCAGGGTGGGGTGGAGCGCAACGGCCACGGGACCGGACCCTTGGGCGAGGAGCTTTCTGAGGAATATCTGCAGGCGCGCGCCATGCTGTCCGGCTTCATGCAGCGCACCGGCAGCCGTGCGGATCTGGATCGCGCGCGGGAGCTGTTCGAGGCTGTTGTGGAACAGAACCCCAGCTTTGCTCCGGCCTGGAGCGGACTGGGGATCACGCAGCTGCAATATATCCGCTACGGATTTGGCGGCCATATGCACGTCATGGCAGCGCGCAAGGCGCTGGATCGCGCGCTGGAGCTGGATCCGGGATCGGTGGAAGCGAACCTCTATCGCGTATACATGTTGCTGTCGCGGGGTGAGAAGGAGAGCGCGCGCCACGGCATCGAGCACCTGCTGCACACGGCGGCGAAGGACTGGAACGTGCACCTGGTCGCCGGGATCACGCTGCGCATCGACGGCATGTATGAGGAGGCGCTGGAGCAGTTTCACGAGTCCCTCATCCTGAATCCGTCGAATGCCGCGGTGATCTACAACCACCGGGCACGCGTGTATCAATACCAGAACCAGCTGGAACTGGCCGAGGATGAGCTGCAGAAGGGACTCACGCTGGAGCCGAAGTATCCGCTGCTGCGAACCTCGCTGGCGTACCAGCGCATGCGCCAGGGGGATCTGAACCAGGCCGTTGACATCCTGGAGAAGGTGATCCGCGACGACAGCTCGATGCGGCTGGCGGTGCCGACGCTCGCCATGTGCTACGTACAGATGGGCGAGCGCGAGCGGGCAGCCTCTCTGATTGGCGAAGACGCTATCGCGGCGGCCGAGGCCGACAGCGAGATGTCCTATCGGCTGGCGACCTATTTCGCCGTCGATGGCGACGAGAGCGAGGCGCTGCACTGGCTGCGCCGCGCCATCTATCTCGGGAATGAGAACTATCCCTGGTTTTCGAAAAATCCGGCCTGGAACCGGCTGCGCGGTCACTCCGATTTTGAGCGTATTCTTGAAGACCTAAAAAAGAATTTCCGGCGGAATCAGAGGACGTGGAAGCGGCTGCTGCCGAATTCTGCGGATTGATGGCGTATCATCTCGAACGCGAATTGTTCATCGCCAGGCCGCGCGAGGAGGTCTTCGCCTTCTTTGCCGATGCCGGTAATCTCGAACGCATCACTCCGCCGTATTTACGTTTTCGCATACTGACTCCGCAGCCGATCATGATGCGCACCGGCACGCTGATCGATTACGAACTGCGTCTCTACGGCATCCGCCTGCAATGGCGGTCTCTGATTGAAGCCTTCGAGTCCCCCTCGTTCTTCATTGATACGCAGCTGCGCGGCCCCTATCGGCGATGGCATCACCGCCATGAATTTGCGGAAGTCCTGGACGGAACACAGGTCTGGGATCGGGTCGACTACGAGCTATCGTTCGGACCCGTCGGAGCGATCGTCCATACGCTGTCCGTGCGCAGATCGTTGGAACACATCTTCGACTACCGCAATGCGACCATTGCGAAAATCTTTTCCCGGTAATTGCCGGGCTGGATGTTGCCGGCGCCTCAACCCTCCAGCCGGTACTTCGTTTCCGCGAGCTTGTACAGCGGGCGCCACACGAGGCGATTGATGGTCACCACCATCAGCGCCATAATCATGGTCGCTGCCAGAAGCACAGGGTAGTTGCCGTGATCGCTGGCCGCGCTGATCTGTGCGCCAAGGCCGAGAGTGGCGAGCGTGTGACCCTTCAGCTGAAAATATTCAGCCACGATCGAAGCATTCCAGGCGCCGCCCGATGCGGTGATCAGCCCCGTGATCAGGAAGGGAAAGATGCCGGGCAAAATCACGGTTGTCCAGCGCTGGATCCCGGGGAAGCGGAACAGGGTGGCGATCTCGCGCAGCTCGGAAGGAATCGCCTGGGCGCCGGCGATGACGTTGAACAGGATGTACCACTGTGCGGCCAGCAGCATCAGCGCGAGGGACCCGATGCCCAGCCCCACTCCGACCCGTTCGAGCGCGATGAGAATGAGCGGGAACAGCGCCGTGGCAGGGAATGAGGCCGCGATCTGCGCCACCGGCTGCGCGATCTGCGAGAGGCGAGGATTGAAGCCGATAGCCACGCCGACCGGAATGGTCCACAACGAACCGATCAGCAGGGCCGCGTTGACCCGCAGGAAGGTCAGCGCTGCACCTCCCAGCAGGCGCCAAAACTCATTGCCGTTGATTTGTTTGAGCAGAAGGAGCGCGTGGAATGCCGCGATTCCAATCGCTATGACGAGTACGCCGCCCACCAGAACATTAAATGCCGTCGACCGCGCCCGGGATGTGTTCCCCGCGGGCTGAGGCCTGCTGCGGCGCTTGCGTTCGGCCAGTTCCATGTAGAAACGCTCGAACATGGGCCGGAATGTGTAACGGTTGATGACGCCAATGACCGCGGAATTGCGCAGCGCATCGAGCACCGGCGAGGTGACGCGGCTGCTGCTCTCCACGTTCTCGAATTTGAATTTATCCGACCAAGCGATCAGCGGCCGCCACAACAGCTGGTCGGTGATGACGATGATCAGAACCATGGTGATGAGACCCCAGGTCATGGCCACCCAGTCGCCATGCGACGCCGCAGTCTGCAGATATGACCCCAGGCCGGGAAGGCGGAAATTGCGGCTGCCCACGGGGAACATCTCACACACCATCAGGAAAAACCACCCGTTGGCGACCGACACGATGGAGTTCCAGACAAGGCCGATTGCGGCGAAGGGCAGCTCCAGCTGGAAGAGGCGCTGCCAGCGGGAGAAGTGGTTGATGGCGCAGGCATCCATCAGCTCGCGCGGAATGCTTTTGAGCGAGGTGTAGAAGCTGAAAGCCATGTTCCACACTTCGCCGGTAAAGATGAGCAGGATCGCGCCAAATTCAATGCCCAGCTGGCGGGAGGGGAAGAGGGACATCATGGCCAGCATGACGCCGGGCAGAAAGCTCAGCACCGGAATCGACTGCAGGATGTCGAGAGTCGCGATCAGCAGAGCTTCAAGCCGCTTGTTGTAAGCGGCAGTGTAGCCGTAAGCAATCGCGAAGATCAGGCTGAGAGCATAAGCCACAAAGATGCGCACCAGCGAGTAGAACGCATAGAGGGGCAGGTGCAGCGGTGAGCGGTAGATCTCAACTTCGGGGATGGCTGAGCTGAACCAGAACTTGGCGATCCAGAGAATGGCATAAAAGCCGGCCAGCAACGCAGCGGCTACACTCAGATCGATAAAAAATGGCCACGTCCGCTCCATCACCAGGGTGCGGGAGAGCGTGAAGCGCGGTCTCATCCGGCCTTCTCCTCGGACGCGGGCTCCGGAGTTTCTTCGCCCTCGTGTTCGTGATACACGAAGCGGCGGCGCGAATCATCCCAGTCGAAAAGCTCGGCGTAACGGCCCCAGTTGATCGCGGTGGCCAGCTGGCGCTCGCATTCTTCGTCGCTGAACTGCTCGTCGAGCATGTCGAGGAAGAACTCCTCGGAAACGGAGTGATCGCTCTTGTTGGCGAGCGCGCGGGTGATCTGCCGCAGCAGCAGCACATGATTGAGAGCCGCGGTGCGGAACAATTCCTTCTGCCGCAGAATCTCCGACTCGGCGTAGGCGCGTCCCTCGGGAGTGATGACGGCGTCGCCCTCCTCGACCCTGAGGAAGCCGAGCAGCTGCGCGGCTTCGACGATGGGGAACAGGTCATCGATCTCGAAGGCCAGCTCATCGGCCAGCCGGTAAATATCGGTGCGGCCGCCGAGGTCGATGATCAGTTCGAGCAGACCGGCAATGCCGCCAGGACGCGCGTGAGGCAGCATCTCGTAGCGCATCTGGCGCTGGTCGCGAATGCGGCGGCCGTCGCCGAAAACCGGCATCTCGGCTGGCGGGACATCGGGCTTGGTCAGCACTTTGTAGATGTAGTCGACCAGCCCGGTGAAGGCAGCGTGTTTCCGTTCGCGAGGCTGTGGCAGGCCAACCTTGAAGTCGGTGCGCACGTGACCAGGATTGCGGCCCAGCACGATAATGCGATCGGCGAGCAGCACCGCTTCTTCGATGTTGTGCGTGACGAGGAAAATGGCCTGGGTGGGGATGGTCTTTTTCTGCCAGAGCTCCAGCAATTCGCCGCGCAGATTGTCGGCAGTGAGAACGTCGAGCGCGGAAAATGGCTCGTCCATGAACAGGACTTCAGGCTCGACTACCAGCGCGCGCGCAAAGCCTACACGCTGGCGCATGCCGCCGGAAAGCTCCTTGGGGTAGGCTGCTTCAAAGCCGTCGAGCCCTACGGTGTCGAGAATGCGCAGGCTGCGGCGATGGCGGGATTGGGCATCCATGCCGCGGGCCTTGAGCGGGGCCTCGACATTTTCGAGAACGGTGAGCCAGGGGAAGAGCGCAAAGCTCTGAAAGACGATGGAGACGTTGATGTCTGCCGAACTGAGGTCCTTATCGTGCCACAGAACAGTGCCGGCCGAGGGGCGGGAGAGGCCGGAGAGGACGCGCAGGAGTGTGGATTTGCCCGAACCGGAGGGCCCCAGCAGGGCGACAATTTCGCCCGGGTAGATGGCGAGGTCTGTGGGCGCAATGACCTGGATGCGCGCCTCTTTCGACTGGGAATAGAACTTCTCCACCTGCCGTGCCTGGATGATCGGTTCGGTCATTAGTCTCGGTCACTGATTCAGATTTGTGGCAGGGATTCACCGTGTGCTGCCCGGCGTGCGAACCCCGACTCGACTTCAACGCGGGACCTGCATTAGGCTGTGAGCATTGCTTTCGGAGAAAGCATCTCTCGAAGCAAGCGTATCATCATAGGTGCAGGTTCTTCCCGGCGACTGTCCCCAGCAGCCGACTCGGGCGACCCGCTCTCCGGCTTTTTCCTGATTCACGTGACGACAAGGAATTGGTAAGAAAAGAATGTCCGAAACCCAGGCGACGAACCAGGTAAAACCCCGGGTGCTTGTCGCAGATGACGAGCGCGTAATTGCCGATACACTGGCGATCATTCTCAACCAGGCCGGTTTCGATGCCACTGCCGTATACAGCGGCGAGCGGGCAGTCGAAATGGCGGAGATTCTGAAGCCTGACATGCTGATCAGCGACGTCATCATGACGGATCTGAACGGCATCGATGCGGCCATCCGGATTCGTTCGATGCTGCCGGGCTGCAAGATCCTGCTGTTCTCCGGGCAGGCGGCTACGGCCGATCTTCTGGATCGGGTGCGGGCGCAGGGCCATGAGTTTGAAATCCTGGCCAAGCCGGTGCATCCCCAGGATCTGCTCGCGCGCCTGCGCAGCTGAGTTAATTCACAAATTGAAATGAAGCTGAGCTGCGCCCCGGCCCTGCTGGTCCTGCGGCTGCGATCGGCAGCGGCCGATTGTGTAACAGTTACAGCTGCTTTTACGACGCGCCCAACAGTGGCAGCCGGTCGCAGGGTGAATCCGCGAGATTCACCCCACAACTGCGATTTACTGCTGTTCCTTCTGATGCGGGAACCAGGTGAGCTGGACGGCCACAGTCGTATCGTTCTGCTTTCCGGCCTGGTAAATGGGCGCCTTCCAGCCCTCGTACTGCACCCAGCCCAGGGCTTCGAAATCGTCTCCGACGCGTTTGCGCACAGTGCCGCGAAAATCGTTGATCGTGGTGCCGCCAGGAATGAATTTGGGAGACGCCTTGTCGTTCCGGTACATAAACTGGACGTCTTCCTTCGGCGAGAGATGATATGTGAGCCACGCCTGGCCGCCCTTGTCCTGACGGCCTACCCAGTCGCCAAGCAGAAAGCCCTTGTTGGTGGGTCCCTGCTTCTGGATCGTCTCGTAGTAGTAAAACTCGCCTCTGACATCACGGGGCCCGACGGGACTGGAGTCGGTACTTGCGCCTTCGACGCGGAGGTCGAGATTCTCAAGGCCGGGAAAGCGCGCAAGGTAAATGCCAGGGTGCACGGCGGCGCGACGCGGAGCGTCGATGGGACTCACGTCGTCATGAACCAGGGAGTCGGTGTACAGGGTGAGCCAGTTGCGTGCGCCGGGAAGGCGGTAACTGAAGTCGAAGGTCCCGAAGCGAGCCCCCGGATCGTTGCGGGAGGTTTTTACTCCCGGAGCCGGGGACGCAAAGCTGAAGAAACTCTTCAGGAAGGTATGGATGGTGATGGGCTCGTGATCCTTACCGCCCCAGATGACCATGCGGTCGAAGCCAAACTCCAGGTTCTTTGTTGGCTTGAAACTGATCTTCTCTACGTGCACCCACGGATCGTTGGGGTAGGTATGGCCCTTCAGACTGCCGACGAAGAAGTCGTAGCGGAAGGGACCAGTCAGGCGCGACAGAAGAGGAATGCGCAGCGGCTCGACGCGATCAATCTGAAACTGATAGATATCCTCGGCGTTGTTGCTATAAAGCATGCTGGCGCCCTGGTCGGGACCCATCCAGTGATCGCTTTTGCCGAAGGAGATCTCATGGCCAAGGAGGTGATAAGAGAGGACGGCCTCCATAATTCGCGCATTATTGGCCGAAGAAATGGGCCCGAGCGGAATGGTGTCCTGTACCGGATTAGTGGCAACCGGGATTAAGTCGACGTTCTGAGAAAGAAAAGTCGCGAGTGTTGGGGAATAGCCGGCGGCGCTGGGCGCATGCTGGAACTCGCCACGATAGTAGAAGGTGAAGCGGCCGGCTTCCGCGCGTACGCTGAAGCCGGAGTAATCGTTGAAGCCGCCTTCGTACGGCCGGCCGTAGTCATTGAACATGCTTTGGCCGAGGTGGAAGCTGTCGCGCAGGGGCAGCCCGCTGATGCCGCGGAACTGGGTATAGACGCTCTCCAACTGTCCGCTGGGGCGGTTCATCTCAGTAGCATTGTCGATGTCGGGCTGCACCTCGTGCAGAACCGCGAGATAAATGTCTTTGGCCTCGTCATTGTTGCTGTCGCTGTCGATGCGGTCCGCGCTCTGCTCCAGCATGTGCGCGATGCTCAGACGCGTCCAGGGGCGCAGGCCGAGAAAGGCCGAATCGACGTAGCCCAGAGCATGCAGCCGGTCCAGCGCCGGGTAAATCCAGCTGTCCATGGGCACATAGGTAGAGCCTTCTGCGCTGGTTTCGATCATGGCTGCGGCGGGATGGTAATTCGGAGGCAGGGGCTGTGAGGCGGAGTTCTGTGCCTGCATCGGTGACAAAAGCGCGCTGGAGAGGAGGATTGCGGGCAGGACTACAAAAGATCTCAAGAACACCTCGGCGGGTTCATGCCTTTCCGGGCAGGGTAAGAATCGAAGCGGGCAGACACTTCCTGGGTTTGCAACTGCGGCCCCTGCTTCGCTGGCTTTCCTGGTGATTTCAGCCTGGCGGATTGAAATGTCGCTGTCAAGCAGCGGCGGCGGAGCGATTGGCGAAGCATGACAGAGCTGTCATGCTCGCCCCAATTGGTTACATGTGGGCTGGGTTGCCCTTTTCAGGATCAACGCCCAACTCGGCAAAAGCCTGCTGTGCCCGTTTGGCGTCGAACTTGCCATCGCGGGCCAGCCTGGAGAGTGTCGCAGTTACGATGGACTCGGCGTTGACTTCAAAATGCCTGCGCAGATGCTCGCGGTTATCACTGCGGCCGAAGCCATCGGTGCCCAGAGAAAGCAGGCGCGTGTTGAGCCACGGAGCGAGCTGGTCGGGCACCGCCTTCATATAGTCAGTCGCGGCGATGATCGGCCCCTTCGCCTTGCCCAGTGCCGTGAGGATGTAAGGAGTCTTCTCCGGCTCGGTGGGATGCAGCCGGTTCCAGCGCTCGACATCGATGCCCTCGCGACGGAGCTCGTTGTAGCTGGTAACGCTCCAGACATCTGCCTGCACGCCGTATTTCTCGGCCAGGATTTCCTGCGCGCGCAGCACCTCGTTGAGGATGGGTCCGCTGCCGAAGAGCTGTGCCACAGGCTTGCCGCCAGCCGCCGGCCGCAGCCGGTAGAGACCACGCAGGATCCCCTCACGCACACCTTCCGGCATCTCCGGCATCGCATAATCTTCGTTGTACATGGTGATGTAGTAGAAGATGTTTTCGCCCTGCTGATACATGCGGCGGATTCCATCCTGCAGGATCACGGCCATCTCATAAACATAGGCCGGATCGTAGCTCACGCAGGTGGGGATGACGCTCATCAGCAGGTGACTGTGTCCGTCCTGATGCTGCAGGCCCTCGCCGGTCATGGTGGTGCGCCCCGCCGTGCCGGCCATCAGGAAGCCCTTGCCGCGCGAATCGGCGAACGCCCACATCATGTCGCCGACGCGCTGGAAGCCGAACATCGAGTAGTACATGTAGAAGGGAATGGTGGGCACGTGGTAGTTCACATAGCCGGTGCCGGCCGCAGTGAACGATGCCATCGATCCGGCTTCGGTGATGCCTTCCTCGAGGATCTGCCCGTCCTTCTCCTCGCGGTAGTAAAGCAGCATGTCCACGTCGTGCGGCTTGTATTTCTGGCCTTCGCTGGCGTAGATGCCTACCTGGCGGATGGCCGATTCGAGGCCGAAGGTACGTCCCTCGTCGGGCACGATGGGAACGATGTATTTCCCTACAGCGTCGTCCTTCATGAGGTGACGCAGCATGCTGACGAAGCCCATGGTGGTGGAGACGGCGCGGCCGCGCGAGCCACCGGTCCACTCGCTGAGGGTTTCCAGCTCCGGCGCTTTGAAGTTTAGCTCCGGCACATCGCGCTTGGGCATATAGCCGCCCAGTCCCTGGCGGCGCGCGTGCATGTACTGCATCTCGGGCGCGTCCTGCGCGGGACGGTAGAGCTTGCCGGCGCGGGCGTCCTCTTCAGGGATAGGCAGATCGTAGCGGTGAATGAAATCAACCAGCGCGTCGTCGGCGACTTTCTTTTCCTGGTGTGACGCATTCCGCGCCTGGGTGCTGCCGAGGCCGTAGCCCTTTACGGTCTTGGCGAGGATAACCGTCGGACCGCCCTTGTGCTCGCTGGCGCGCTTGTAGGCGTTGTAGATTTTGGTGGCGTCGTGACCGCCGCGGTGCAGGTGGAAGATCTGATCGTCGGTCAGGTCCTTGACCAGCTCCAGCAGTTCCGGATACTTGCCGAAGAACTCGCTGCGGATATACGCGCCGCCCTTGGCCTTGAAGGCCTGGTATTCGCCATCGACGCATTCTTCCATGCGCTTGAGCAGCAGGCCGGTGTGATCGCGCTCCAGCAAATCATCCCAGTCGCAGCCCCAGATCACTTTGATCACGTTCCAGCCTGCGCCCCGGAAGACACCTTCCAGCTCGTCGATGATGCGTCCGTTGCCGCGCACCGGGCCGTCGAGCCGCTGCAGATTGCAGTTGACGACGAAGATCAGATTTTCCAGCTTTTCGCGCCGTGCGATGGAAAGAGCGCCCAGCGTGTCGACTTCGTCCGTTTCGCCATCGCCAACGAAAGCCCACACCTTACGCGGCGTTTTCTCGATCAGGCCGCGGTTCTCGAGATACTTCATGAAGCGTGCCTGATAGACGGCGTTCAGCGGTCCAATGCCCATCGATACGGTGGGGAAGCGCCAGAAGTCAGGCATGAGCCAGGGATGCGGGTAGGATGAGAGACCCGGCGTATCGCGCAGCTCGTGGCGAAAATTCAGCACTCGCTGTTCATCGAGCCGGCCCAGCAAAAAGGCGCGCGAATAGATACCCGGTGAGGCATGGCCCTGGAAGTAGACGAAATCTCCGGGCTGATTCCCGTAGCTGGCGTGGAAGAAGTGATTGAAACCGACTTCCAGCAGCGTGGCGAGCGAGGAGTAAGTGGCGATATGGCCGCCAATGCCCGAATCCTTCTTATTCTGGCCATGCACCATGGCCATGGCATTCCAGCGGATGAGGCTCTCGATGCGCCGCTCGAGTTTGCGGTCGCCGGGATAGGGAACCTCTTCGTGCTTCGGAATGGTATTGACGTAGGGCGTGGTCAGCTCGCTGGGCTGGGAGATGCCCGCTTCGCGGGCGCGCCGCTTGAGGGCGGTGAGCAATTCGGCGCCCTGCTCCGGTCCTTCAGCTACCACCACATCGTCAAAAGCTTCGATCCACTCGCGAAGCTCCTGGGAGAAATCGGTCTGTGCGGGAATGCTTACCTTTGTCGTCGTCATGAACCCTCGATCCTGCCGGCGCTCACGCAAGCCTTTGCGGAGTCCGCTTTGTGGAGTTGCCCGAGCCGTTGGTGGCGGGCAGATCTGTGCTGTGCTGTGAATCCTGATGTGCGGAGGAAGTATTTTGTTCCATCTGCGCGGTGACTTCCCGGCGCCACTGTTCCGCGGGCAAACCGCGGCCGATCAGCCAGCGCTCCAGATGCGCAACGGCATCGCTGGCTGCCAATGACCTGCGGCCATTGGCAGGGGCGGCCCACGGAACACACTGAATGCGGGTGGGCCCGCTGCCTGCCCGTGCCCGCGTTATCGACTCGTGGGCGACGCGATAGATGGCGACAACATCCTGGACCTCGACGGGTATGGCCGGCATCCATTCGACCTCGCTGCTCTTGTTCCATGAGCCGCTGTTTTCCGCGATACCGCGCTCGATGAAGAGCAGGGGCAGCTTCGCCTGTACTGCCAGAGCACAGGCTTCGCGCAGCAGCGGATCGTGGGATGGCTGGGCACAAAAGAGCACCGCGATGCCGCCGGTCTTCCTGAGCCGAGCCGCGACCGCGGCGTTCAGGACCTGCGTGAGACTGTCGTCGAATCGGTCCGTAACCGTCACCACCACCCCACGGGGCAACTCCTGGCTCAGCGAGGGAGCAGGAGGACATACCAGAACGTCGGAGGCGCGCAGATCGGCAGCCACTGCTGCCAGTATCGCCTCGCTGCCGCGGAGCCACGACGCAGAGGCCGCATCATCACGGGCCAAAGCGCGCAAGTGCAGCGTCAGCGCATAGAGCTGGCGAAATTTGTCGTCGCTGATCAGCGAGTGTCCGTTCCTGCCGTTTGCGGCGGCAGAAGGGAGCCTGCTCGTCACCTGCATGGCCATGAGATTCTGGGGCGTCCTTTGCGAGCGCCGGATTTGAGTGCGCGGACCCTGCCGTCCCCGACCTGCCCGTGGTTGTGCAAGATGAAACCGCGCGTGCGCCGCTTCGAAACGTTACCGGCTATAAGAAAATTGTAGCGCAGGCAGCGTCCTGGCTGGGCTATCCCGGTCCCATGCGGCGATGGTTCCGGGAGCTCGAGGGATACCGGAACCGGGTTAAGGCGTGCCCGGGAAACTTGCGTTCACCGAGCAAGACCGCGTGCAGCGTGCTCTCGATTTCAACAGCTTTGTGAAAAAGCCTGTGTATTTCCGGTTCGCATCGCCTCGAAGCTCGGAAAGCACGGGCATTTTAGCAATCTGCACTCTCTGCGATGCAGTCGCGGCGTTCTCGAATTTTCTTGAAAACGATGGAGTGCATGAGGCACACTGTCCAGCGCCTTCGTTTACCGCCGCCCCCGCTGCCCTGAAATAGAAATTTCCGTGTTCGCACGATTCGTGCGAACACGGAGAGGTGTGGCGTATCGCAGCTCAGCTGCCATTCAACTGCAGTTACGTTGAATACTCCGCGTTGATGCGGACGTACTCCGCGCTCAGATCGCAGGTCCAGAAGCGGCAGGCGCCGCTGCCATCGCCGACGCTGATGCGGATCGAATATTCCGGCTGCTGCAGATACGCGTGCGCGGCCTTCTCGTCGTACTGCGGCGAGCGGCCACCGTTGACGCAGATGGGCTGGTTGCCAAACCAAATAGCGATCTTCTCGGAATCGAAGTCGACGCCGGCGGATCCTGCGGCCGCCATCAGCCGTCCCCAGTTCGGATCGGTGCCGGCCCATGCCGTCTTGACCAGCGGAGAATTGGCAATGGCGCGGGCAATATTTACGGCGTCGGCGTCGCTGGGCGCGCCTTCAATGTTCAGCTCGACGACGTGCGAGACTCCTTCGCCATCCGCCACGATCTGTTTCGCCAATGACGTGCAGACTTCGGTGAGTGCCCGCGCGAAGTAGGCATCTTCAGCCCAGATGTCTGCGCCGGATTCGCCGGAGGCCAGCGCCAGCACCGTGTCGTTGGTCGAAGTGTCACCGTCGATGGAGATGCGATTGAAGCTGAGCTCCACCGCGGAGCGCAGGTAACGATCGAGCGCGATGGGATGAACGGCTGCGTCAATGAACAGGTAGACGAGCATGGTGGCGTGCAGCGGCGATCCACCGGGCGCGCTGGCCGAGGTCAGCTGCGGATGGATCATGCCTGCGCCCTTGGCTACTCCGGCAATGCGCACCTGCTTTCCACCGACATCGAGAGTGGCGTGGGCGATCTTCGCGCGCGTATCGGTGGTCATGATGGCCTGCGCGAACTCGAGCAGCGCATCCGGCGTTGCGGCCAGCGAGCGCCTGATCTCCGGCAGAGCGTTGACCAGCTTGTCCGCCGGCAGCGGGACGCCGATGATGCCGGTCGAGGAGGGCAGCACTTCGTGCCCTTCGCAGCCGAAGGTTTTGGCTGCTGCGGCGCACACCTTCTCGCAGGCTTCAAGGCCGACCGCACCCGTGGCGCAGTTGGCGTTGCCGGCATTCACCGCAATGACGCGGAGAAGGCCTTCGCTGCGCTCCAGGTGACGGCGTCCAACGGTGATGGGGGCGGCCTGCACACGGTTGGTCGTGAACATGGCAGCGGCGCTGGCGACGCGATCCGGAACGGCCACGGCGAAATCGGGCTTGCCGCTCGGCTTGAGGCCGGCCTTCACTGCCGCGAACCGAAATCCGCGCGGCAGCACTTCAGAAGTGATCAGGGGAGTTTGACTCATCAGCAATCATTCAATCCCATTGGAGGCTACCAGTAAACCCGGCAGCCGCGCATTTCCAGATTCCCCAGCCAGGCGGGCGGGGAAAGGGTGGTCACCCAGCGCAGGTCGAGCTTCTCCAGCCGCGGCAACTCTGCCAGTGCAGGGGGCAGCGATTCCAGAGGGTTTCCACGGAGGTCGAGCTGGCGCAGTTCCCTGAGCGCGCCGATCGTCTCGGGCAATTGCGTCAGATGATTATTTCGCAGGTGGAGCTCGCGGAGGTTCACAAGCCGTCCGATGGACTCCGGCAGACTTTCGAAGCTGTCGTCGGTTGCGCGCAGCTCCATCAGGCTCTCGAGTTCGCAAATGATGGCGGGAAATTCAATGAACGGGTTTTCGCTGATGTTGAGGTAGCGCAGTTTCTTCAGCGATCCCACAGACGTGGGCAATGTGTGGAGTTGATTGTCATGCAGATAAAGAAAATCAGTCAGCCGTTGCATGGTGCCAAACGCATCGGGAAGCTCGCGGAGCTGGTTGTGGCCCAGATCGAGCATGCGGAGATTCCTCAGCAGGCCAATTTGCGCGGGTAATTCGGTCAGCGCGTTATCGGCCAGCACCAGCGACTCGGCGCCGGTCTGATCCCACACCCAGTTGGGCACTTGCTCCAGGTTTTTCTTCCAGAGATTCAGGTGAATGCCGGCATCCTGGCGCATGCGGCCATCGTAGACGAAGCCGGCCTGGCAGTGGTCAGGCTGGTCGAAGCGGCGGGAGGCCGTGCGTCATTTGCAATAATTTTGAAAGTGAGTCATCCAGTCACGCCTTCTTCCTCAGATTTTCTTGTCATGCGTAATGTCAATGTCGCGCGCGGCGACAATGTGGTGCTGCATGATATTTCGCTTCGGATTGCGAATGGCGAGCATGTCGCTATTCTCGGGCCGAATGGGTGCGGCAAGTCGACTCTGATCAAAACCATTACCTGCCAGTGCTATCCCATCGTCACGCCCGGCATGGAACTGCGCCTGCTGGGACGGGAACGCTGGGATGTGTCGCAGCTGCGGACGCATCTGGGGGTGGTGTCGGCCGAGTTGCCCGGCGAGCGCACGCCGGTGACGCGGGGCCTCGACGCGGTCGTCGCGGGATTCTTCTCCGCATCCACGCTCTGGCCGAATCTGCATGTGACTGCGGAGATGCGCGAGCGCGCCCACGGAGCGCTGCGCCTCATGCAGGCGACTCATCTTGAAGCGAAGCTGGTGGGCGAAATGTCGGCCGGGGAGCAGCGCCGCATCATGATCGCCCGCGCGCTGGTGCATCAGCCCGAGATGCTGCTGCTGGATGAGCCGTCGAACGCGCTGGACCTCGCCGCGCAGCGTGAACTCCGCGACGCGCTGCGCCGGGTTGCGCAGCAGGGAGTCGGCATCCTGATGGTGACGCATCATCTCGCCGACATTTTGCCGGAGATCGACCGCGTGATCATGATGCGCGAAGGACGGATCTTTGCCGATGGACCGAAGGCCGAACTGCTCAGGGCAGAGAAGCTGCGCGAACTGTTCGGGGCCGAAGTCAGCCTCATCGAGCACGACGGATTTTGGTACTCCTGGTAGAACCGGCCTCATATGCAGTTTTGCGGCTTCGGCTTGTGGCGTGAGCCCCGCTTCGCTGGCGGGTCTCATCCGTTTCGCCTGGAGCATATCGGGTTTATGAGGCCATTTCTGCCCAGGAACCGCTGTCGCTCCGGAGGCACTTGCGCCGTCGGCGGTGCCGGCGTTAACTTATCGGTACACGGGAAAGGAGGATGATCCAGCCTATGAAAAATTCTGACGGTGGTAGTTGTACGACAACACGTGAGGTGACTGAGGCTTAGAGCCGCACTTCGCCGGAAACCTAAGTCCTGGCGTCAAAAACCGCCGAGGCCCGCCCTGCAAGCGAAGGCGCCTCAGGTCAAACTCAACAGCTCACCGGTGATCAAGGCCCGCATGCCCAATCTGGCAGCGGGCCTTTCACGTTTGCGAAGACATAGCGGCGTCCTAACGAGTCGAGGTAGCCATGCCTGCAAAAGCGTTATGACCATGGTAAAATGACCATGGTCATAAAGAGGAGCTGTCATGAAAACGATGGGTGCGGGCGCCTTTAAAACCCATTGCCTCTCGATCCTCGATGAGGTGCACGAGCACGGCGAAGAGGTGGTGATTACCAAGCGGGGAAAGCCCGTCGCCAAGGTTGTGCCGGTTGAGGAGAAGAAGCCCGAGAGCATTTTCGGGTTTTTGAAGGGGCGGGGGAAGATAGCAGGCGATCTGGTGGAACCTGCTGTCAGTCCTGAAGAATGGGCTGAGGCGGATCGCGAGTGGGATGAACTCAACAGATGATGCTGCTGGATACGCACGCAGTCATTTGGCTCGCTCTTGAACCGCATCGCCTGTCGCGCCGATCAATGGATGCGATCAAGCAAGGCGTTGAAGAGGGGTTGGCCATCAGTGGACAATCCCTCTATGAGGCCGCGTGGCTTATTGCGCGTGGGCGAGTCATTGCCCATGAACCGCTGCAGGATTTTCTTCGGGCGATGGCCATTCGCTTCGATGTGAGGCCTTTGACGGTGGAAGTCGCCGCCGCCGCAGCCCAGCTTCCTCCCGCCTTTCCCTCCGACCCCTTCGATCGCATCATTGCCGCGACAGCCATCGTGGAGGGTGTGCCGCTGATCACCGCCGACGAGCGCATCCGCAATTCCGGCGCGGTTCGCACCATCTGGTAGTCATTGGCCGCTTACAATACCTCCATGGAACCCCTCGTTATTGCAGGCAAAGCCTTCCAGTCGCGGCTGATCGTCGGCACCGGCAAGTACAAAGACGGCGCGGAAACGCAGGCGGCGATCGAGGCCTCGGGTGCCGAGATGGTCACGGTGGCCGTGCGGCGGGTGAATCTCGACCGCTCGCGCGAGTCTTTGCTGGACTTCATCGACCCGCGCCGGTACTTCCTGCTGCCAAATACGGCTGGTTGTTACACGGCGGACGAGGCGATTCGTGCGGCGAGGCTGGCGCGCGAAGTGGGACTGTCCGATTGGGTGAAGATTGAGGTGATCGGCGACCAGGCGACGCTCTATCCGGATGTGCAGGCGACACTGGAAGCGACTCGCACTCTGGTCCGGGAGGGTTTCACGGTCCTGCCTTACACGTCGGATGACATTGTCTTTGCGCATCGGCTGATTGATGCCGGTGCTGCGGCCGTAATGCCGCTGGCGGCGCCCATCGGCAGCGGCCTGGGAATTCAGAACCGCGCGACGCTGCAGATCCTTCGCGAGAAGATCTCAGAAGTGCCGCTGATTGTGGACGCGGGCGTCGGTACCGCCTCCGATGCTGCCCTGGCCATGGAGATGGGCGCCGACGGCGTGCTGATGAATACCGCGATCGCAGCAGCCTCGAACCCGATCCTGATGGCCGAGGCCATGCAGCATGCAGTTCTGGCCGGGCGGCAGGCGTATGTCGCCGGACGCATGCCGCGCAAGCTCTATGCCACGGCCAGTTCGCCGCTGGAGGGTGTTTCCCGCTAATCCAGTGGGGGGTGAAAAGTGAGCGGCTGGGGTGCTGTCCGACTGCCTCGAAGCGCTGAGAGGCTCCCAACGCCATCTTCCGCGAGGCGCTCCGGAGATTGTGGAGCTTCAGGGGACTCGTTTGCCCTATCTAAACGGAGCGCCATTTCCCTCTCCCTTCCTCGTATGCTCCTGCGGTAGACTGGTGGGCAGCGTTTTCCTGCTTTGCTTTTCTTCCGGCTGAGGTTCAGCTATGCGTGTCTGCGGCATTGACTGCGGAACCGAAACCACAGGCTACGGTATCGTCGAATGCGACAACAGCTCCCGCGAGCCGCGCCTGGTTTCGCTCGGGGCCGGAGGGATCTGCCCGCCCAGGAAATCCCTGTTGCCCCAGCGGCTCGAGGTTGTTTACAACGAACTTCTGGCGGTCCTCGACAGCTATCGCCCGGATATCGTCGCCATCGAAGAAGTCTTCTATTCGGTCAATGCCAAGTCGGCGCTCAAACTGGGCCATGTGCGCGGGGTCGCGCTGCTGGCGGCGGCAACGGCCGGTCTCCCCGTTGCGGAATACGCACCTTTGACCATCAAGTCCACGGTGACCGGCTATGGGTTGGCGGCGAAGGAACAGGTGCAGTTCATGGTGGCGCGTCTGCTGGCGCTGCCCTGCGCGCCCGAACCCGCCGACGCAGCCGACGCCCTGGCGATTGCCATCTGCCATATTCATCACGCTCAGACTCTCTCGCTTCAGGAGGCTCGCGCGACTTAGCCATGCGGATCCAGATTTCGTATCCTCTGCTTTCACTTGTGCTGGCGGGCTGTACTCTGCCCGCGGTCGCGCAGGTCCAGGCCGCCATTCCTGCTCTGGGTCAGGCTCAAATTGTCTACACCTTCGAAAATCCGCAGCTGCAGCCCGCGCGCTACACAATCACCATCCAGGAGAATGGCACCGGGCATTTTGTTTCGCAGCCGGGCTCGGCGCCGACTGACAGCACTGATGATGTGTATCCCGCTCCCGTCGACCGCCAGATTCGCCTGGACGAGTCGCTGCGCGCCCAGCTTTTCAGCTATGCCAGGAGCCATAAATTCTTCCGGGGTACCTGCGACCGCGGCAAGGGGAACCTCGCCTTCACCGGGAACAAGACGCTCTCCTACACCGGCTCCGACGGCCAGGGGACCTGTTCGTTTGTCTGGGCAGGCGACCCGGCGCTGCAGAGGCTTTCCGACGATCTCGGTTCGGTCGCGCTGACGCTGGAATTCGGGCGCCGGCTCAGCGTGGAGGTGCGCCACGACCGCCTGGGCCTCGACGCCGAACTGGAATCGCTGGAAGACGCGGTGAAGGACCGGCGTGCCGTCGATCTTCCGAATATTGCGCCGGAGCTGCAGACCATTGCTACCGATCAGGACGTGATGGAGCGGGCCCGCAAGCGTGCTTTGGGGCTGCTGAGCAAGTGCGACAACGCTCCGAACCGCAATTAACCTCCCTTGTTCGCCCGTGCAACAATGAAAGAAACTAATTGCACCCTTCGTGCGTTTAATAGATGGGACAGATGGGTTGTGTCGGGTTCTCAGGAGGTGCCAGTATGTGGCGCCGCAAAGCAGGGCATTGCAGGCGGGGAGACCGCTCGCCGCGGTCGCGTAGACGCCTAATCGCAATTTCTGCCGTTCTCGCTTTGGCTCTCAGCGCGCTGGCCGTTTATTCGCAGGACACGACGCCGCCACCGCCGCCTGACGATCAGTCAGCCGGGCAGGCCGCTGCACCCGATCAAAGTCCAAATGCAACGGAGAGCCCATCGCAAAGCTCCGTCCGGGCAGTGCGCCTCAGCGACGTTGAAGGGCAGGTGCAAGTCTACCAGGGCGACGAGGTGTATTTCAGTCAGGCCCAGCCCAACATGCCCGCGGTCGAAGGCATGCGCTTTGTCACCGGTGATAACGGGCGGCTGGAGATTGAGTTTGAGGACGGGAGCGTGGCCCGGGTCACGCCGAACAGCTCGATTCGTCTGGCGCAGCTGCGGCGCAATCCTGACGGCGACACAGTTACGGAAATCGATGCGCTCAGCGGTTTGAGCTATTACGAGCTGAATGGCCGCGCGGGTCAGACTTTCGTCCGCTTCGGCCGCGATACGGCGACGCCTGATGGCAGCGCTGTTTTCCGCATCGGGCAGGATACCGTGCCGAATGAGCTGGCAGTCATGCATGGCTCAGTGCATGTGAGCGACGGACAGAGCGTCGACAGCGATGTTCATCCGAATCAGACATTTCAAACGGATCCTCAGCAGGCAGAGCAATACACGATCGCACAGAGCATCACATCGGATTCGTGGGATCAGTGGAACTCGGATCGGGACCAGGCACTGGCCGAGCTTGAATCCAGCGAGACCACGGCGCGGGCCAGTTCCGGCAATCCCGACGATTCCGCCTGGAACGATCTGGACTACTACGGCAGCTGGTACAGCGTCCCGGGCTACGGGCAGGTGTGGTCGCCGAACGGCGTCGACGCCAGCTGGGATCCTTTCGGCAGCGGCTACTGGGGCTACTACCCGAGCTTTGGCTACACGTGGATCTCGAGTTATCCGTGGGGCTGGTGGCCGTACCACTGCGGTGCATGGGATTTTCTGGGCAGCTGGGGCTGGGTCTGGGTCCCCGGCAACTGCGGCTGGGGATTATGGGGAGCGGGCTGGTACCCCTATGCGACGGTGTGGAGAGTTCCCCCCGGCTATGTGTTGCCGCGGCGCCCACCGAACCGGCCGGGCCACTATCCAGGGCCGCGTCCGCAGCCGCTGATTGCGGTCAATCGAGGGCCGCAGTTCACGGCGCCCTTCCGCAGCGTCAACGGGCCACGCCCCGTGCCCCGTTCCCTGCAGTTTGAGGGCAAAACCATCACTCCGCTGGAGGCTGAGGTGCACCCGCAGCAGAAGGGCCCAATGGGAGAGTCGTTTACCGCAACGCTGGTGCGTACCCATCCGGAGATGGTGCCGCCGGCGGTGCATAGTCCGGGCTCCCGTGGAGCCTACACCTCGCCCTCCGACGGGGTGCGGACGTTTGGTCCTTCTCCGGGCTACATCGTGCCGCACGTCGTGCAACCGACGCCGGGGCGGGGAGTGTATACAGGGCCGCGTCCAACGCCGGGGAGCGGAGCGGCCCCGCATTCCGGAGGCGCGCCGGCGCCGCATCCGAGCGGCGGAGGAGCCGCTGCGCCCCATCCCAGCGGAGGCGGCGCAACGCCGCACCACTGAGCCGGCATAGCGTCGATGTGAGCCGCGAGCTGGCGTGTCGCGTTTCGACACAAGCGCGCTCACCTAACCCGTTTGCCCTGCCGATTTCTTTCCGTTCACCTCTCCTTTGCTTTCGCACATGTGCAGGGGGAGGCGACGGAGAGGGAACGCATGCGCACACGCGGATTGGTTTTTCTGCTGGCCGGAATCTTTGCCGGGCTGGCTGGTTGCGGGGGGAGCACGCAAACTCCCGCATTGACCAATCCCGATCCACCCCCGCCGACGGATAGCGTATCGGGCACCGTGACGTTCAATGGAACCCCGCTGGCCGGAGCCACGGTGACGGCATTCGACACCAACAACAACTCGGTTTACGGCGTCGCGACAACGGACTCCAGCGGGAAGTACAGCTTCTCCGGCATTGGGACGACAGGGAATGTTGCCGGTGAGTATCAGTTCTGGGCGAGCAAACCAGGCTATGGATTCTATCCATCGACTGGAAGCGGCGCCAAAGTGACACGCGCCGACTACACCGGCCAGTTTTCGGGAAACGGAGTAACCGACATCGCGATTTACTTCACGGTGATCGACTACGCCGCGCTGCCGGAAGGCCCGCTGACCGGAGCCAACTTTACAGCCTACGATGGGACCGCGCCTCTGGTGCGTCTTGCGGCCACCGGTCAGCAGATCAGCTATGCCGCTGGCGATGATGCAGCTCAACATCAGGGGATTGCCTGGCCGGCGTCGCGATTCAGTGACAATGGCGACGGGACGGTGCGCGACAATCTGACCGGTTTGGTCTGGCTTGCCGATGCGGGATGTCTCCAGCCGGCGCCGTGGGCAGCCGCGATTGGGGAAGTGAATCAACTGGCCAGTGGCATGTGCGGCCTCAAAGACGGTTCTGCGTCCGGCGATTGGCGGTTGCCGAATCTGAACGAACTGGAGAGCGTAGTGGACGTTTCTGCCAGCAATCCCGCGATTACACCTGGCGCCCCCTTTGTCCATGTGTCCAGCGGGATCTACTGGTCATCGACCAGTTATTGGGGCGGTGAGGGCGGATCACCGAATGCATGGGCCATTCGCCTGGGCGACGGCCGTTACATCAACGACGGAGTGGCCAACAGCAAGACCGGTGCCGGCAATGCAGTTTGGGCGGTGAGGGGCAGCGGAAGCGGAGCGGTTGCAGCGTTGCAGGCGACCGGCATGTACGTCCCCTACACCAGCGGAGATGATGGAAGCCTGCAAACCGGAATACCGCTGACCTATCCGCGCTGGATCGACAACGGCAACGGCACCATCACCGACACCATGACGGGGCTGATCTGGCTGAAGAAGGCCGATTGTATCCAGCAGCCGTGGAGCGGCGCGTTGGCCGCGGTGCAGACCCTGGCCAGTGGACAGTGCGGCCTCTCCGACAACTCGGCCGCCGGCGACTGGCGCATGCCCAACCGCAACGAGATGCAGAGCCTTTCCGACCGCATGGAAACCAATCACGCCGACTTCTTCAATGCAACCTACGTGTGGAAGGACGGCACACCGTACCGGCTCCCTCTATTCACCAATTTCATCGCCGCTCAGTACTACTGGACCTCGACCACTGATGCGGCTGACAGCAGCGAGGCCTGGACGGTCTTTAGCTGCGATTTCGGCGTGTACGACACCCCGAAGAACCTGAGCGGCTACACGCTCGCGGTTAGATGATTGTGGCTTTTTGAGGGCTCCAGCACAGGTGTTCAGCCCATGGCCTCCTTCACCCCGCGTTGCAGCAGCCAGCGGTTTACAGGCAGAGTGGTGGCAAAACCGGCCAGCATGCCGATCTGCTCCATGAACCAAAAGATTGGCGATTTGGGTTCCAGATGAGGATGGGGAAAGAGTACGAAATAGACCAGAGCCATCCACCCATACATGCCGATCTGGAAAAAGAAGATGGAGAGGGTATCTGCCTTGATTGAATCGAGCAGAGCACGCTGGATCCGCGAGGAGCTCAGCGGCCGTGCTCTTCGAGATACTTCTCCACTTCGAGAGCGGCCATGCAGCCGCTTCCTGCCGCGGTGATCGCCTGACGATAACGGCGATCCTGCACGTCGCCACAGGCAAAAACGCCAGGAACGCGCGTAAAGACGTTGTTGTGCGTCCTGATGTAGCCATCCTCATCGAGATCCAGCTGACCGGCAAACATGGCGGCGTTGGGAATATGGCCAATGCCAAGGAAAAGCCCGCTGAGATTCAGCACCGACTCCATGCCGGTTTTGCTGTCTTTAAGACGGATGCCGGTGACTTCCTTTGCTTCGACGCCGAGGACCTCTTCGATGACGGTGTTGGTCAGGAAGGAGATTTTCGGGTGGGCGATGGCGCGGTCGAGCATGATGCGTGAAGCGCGGAAGTGCTCGCGGCGATGGATGAGAGTCACTTTGGAGGCAAAGCGCGTGAGGAACAGAGCTTCCTCCATCGCGGAATCGCCGCCGCCGACGACAGCGATCTCGCGTCCCGAGAAGAAGAAGCCGTCGCAGGTCGCGCAGGAGCTGACGCCGTGGCCGATGAGCGCCTGCTCGGAGGGTAGGCCGAGCCAGCGAGCCGAGGCTCCGCTTGCGATGATCAGCGTGCGGGCGTAGATGGTCTCGTTGCCGAGGTTGAGGGCGAAGGGATGCTTTGTGAGGTCCGCGGTGGCCAGGTGGCCGAGGCGGAAGTCCGCCCCGAAGCGAGAGGCCTGCTTACGCATATTCTCGATGAGCTCGGGTCCCTGGATCCCGTCGGGCCAGCCAGGGAAGTTTTCGACCAGCGTGGTGATCGACAGCTGACCGCCGGGTTCATGACCTTCAAGAAGCAGCGGCTTCAGATTGGCGCGCGCTGTGTAGATGGCTGCTGTAAGTCCGGCGCAGCCGGAGCCGAGGATCACTGTGTCGCGAATATTTTCTGTCATTTGCCTGAAATTCCGATTGTACCCGCCGGAGCGGTTCGGGGCCGCCAACAACTCCACCACCTGACCCGGCAGGACAGTTTCACTTTGGAACTGCCGATTGAGGTCGTCCCGAACTGAACTGATGCTGTTGGGCCAGGGACCGATTCTTTCTCGAGGACTGGGGTGGATCTGTCGAAATGGAGCTGGATGCAGCTGGGGTTGTTTTTGCGGCTGCTCCGGAGGGCCCAGCGATGAGCCGTGCTATTCCGGCTTCGAAGAGGACGTATTGGATTTTCAGAGTCGTGGGTCTGCTGATCATGCTGCTTCTGCTCCTGTTGCTCAGTGTTCAGATGGCGCATGCCGGAGGGCCGCGCTGGGTAGCGGGGTCGAGCTACTTCAACCCGTCAGTGAAGGGGCAGCCGGTTGTCTGGGCAAACGGGAAGGTCGCCTATTACACAGACCTGGGCGCGCTGAGCGGGCAAGTGAATCAGTCGCAGGCGAGTGCGATGGTGGTAACCGCTGCAGCTGTATGGAACGGAGTAAATACTGCGGCTGTTTCAATCCAGCGCGGCGGCAGTCTGAGCGAAGACGTGAGTGGAGCCAATGTCGTCGCGGGCGCGACCGGCCTGAGCATGCCGGCGGACATCGAGCCCAGCGCGACCAGCAAACCGGTCGCGGTCGTCTTCGACCAGGACGGTTCTGTCATGAACGCAATCTACGGGACAGGCGCCAGTTCACCGCTGGCGTGCCAGAACAACGGGGTGTTGAGCACAGTCGATAACTTTGCGGTGACCGGCAATATTACGCACGCACTGATTCTGATCAATGGTTTGTGCGCCAACACGACCAGCCAGATTGCAATGATCCAGTATCAGCTCATTCGCGCCTTCGGTCATGTGCTGGGGCTGGACTGGTCGCAGACGAATGAGGAGATGTTCGCCAACGATGAGCCGACCGCGACTGGTTTGCAGGGTTGGCCGATCATGCATCCGATCGAGCGGCTGTGCAATGGAAGCGGTGGGCAATGCATTCCGAATCCAACCCAGTTGCGCACAGATGACATTGCAGCGCTGAACCGGCTCTATCCTGTGACGGCGTCGAATATCGCCAGCTTCTCCGGAAAGACAATCACGGCAGCGGCCACCATTTCGGTGCAGGGAACGATTCAGTTCGCCACGGGACAGGGCATGCAGGGCGTCAATGTGGTGTTGCAGCCTCTGCTCAATGGAATTCCGGAAATTCGTTACACGGCGACAGCGGTGAGCGGTGCCTACTTTCACGGGAACGTTGGCAACCGGGTGAGCGGCACTGTGGATGCGAGCGGGAATCCGCTAAACCGCTTCGGCAGCGACGATGCGACCCTGGAAGGGTATTTCAATTTGAGTGGGGTACCTTTGCCGGCCGGCGTCACGGCTGCGCAGTACCAGCTGACATTCGAACCCGTGAATCCGCTTTATACCAACGGGTCGTCGGTGGGCCCGTACACGACCGGGCAGACTACGCCTTCGGGATCGATGCCGGTGATCGCGCTGGGTACCCTGAGTGCCGGGGCCAATGTGACGCAGACTGTGGTAATCCAGGATTCGGCGGATGAGACGCAGAGCGGAGCCGACGGAAGCGAATCGGCTCCTGCCAATGTGCCTGGGACCGGCGAATGGACGGGCCGCATCACGGGCTATGGGCACAGCGGATGGTTTCAGTTCCGGGCGCGCGGGGCGCGCGAGTTCACAGTGGAAGCGCAGGCTCTGGATGTGAACGGCGCAACGACGCTCGACAAGGCTCAGATCGTAGTGGGGGTATGGAATGGCAGCGATGCACAGGGCGTGGCTCCGGTCACCGGCACTGTCCAGCCTTGGAACGGCGGTGTTCCCGGCCTCACAACTCTGCCTGTGCTGACGATTGCCGACAGCCAGGTGCGCATCGGGCTGGCGGATTTTCGCGGGGATGGGCGGCCCGACTACCCATATCGCGGGCGGATTCTCTATGCCGACTCGGTTACGCCCGCGCGTCTGCCGTCTGGCGGGGGGCAAATCGTGATTCGTGGAATGGGCTTTCGTCCTGGAATGACCGTTGCGGTGAACAATGTCGCGGCGCAGGTGGTGAGTGTAGCGCCGAACACGATCGTCGCTGTCGCTCCGGCATCGAGCGGAGTGACCGGGTACATATTGGTGCAGGTTCAGGATCCTGCGACTTTGGGAGTGGCTGTCATGGCCGGCGCGCTCAGCTACGATGCGCAGGGCAACGACGCGATCTCTATCCTGACAGCGCCGATGGGAGCGGTTCCCATTGCGGTGCCGGAGTCGTTTACGGTGCGGGCCATTGATACCAGCAGCCAAAATCCGGCGGCGGGGGTGACTGTAACGTTTGCAGTAACGGAAGGCACAGCGGCGCTGGGCTGCGGACAGATGACGTGCAGCGCAGTGACAGCTGGTGACGGCACAGCGAGCCTCGCCATCACTGCGAACACATCATCACTGGCGCAGATCACTGCGTCGCTGACGAACGGAAGCCAGGTGATGGCGGAGTTTAGCGGCGCGGCTCCGCCATCCATCGCGCCGCTCACGCCCAATCTCTACCTTGCCTTGGGAGCGGTGACGCAGTGGCCCGTACAGGCCCTGGTGCTGAATCCGGCAGGAACGCCTGTGGGCGGGCAGCGTGTGACCTGGTCCTCGTCCACTGCGGGACTAACCCTTGCGGCCAGCCAGAACGTGAGTAGTGCGACGGGGACAGCGGTGAATCAGATCGCGGCCGGACCATTTAACGCGAGCATTGGCGCTCTGGTGAATGCCTGCGTTGCGGGCACCGGCAACTGCGCGACGTTCACGGTCACTCCGGTGCATCCCTCGTCTGCGGCTTTGGTGGCCTGGAGCGGAACATCGCAGTACATTTCAGCGGGCCAGATGTTTGCACCTGTGGTGCTGCGCGTGACTGATCAGTTTTCGCATCCGCTGACCGGGGCTGTCGTGAGCTTCGCTGAGACCTTCCAGGGCTGGACGGAACCCTGTCCCGCGCAGGGACGCTGCCCGACGCCTCCGGTGCTTACCCAGCAGCTGGTCCAGGGAACTTCGGGTTTGGATGGTACGGTGACGCTCACGCCGCTCGCGCCAGGCGGCCAAGCGGGACGCCTGCTGGTGACAGCGATGACCGGCAGCACCGCGACGCTGACCTTCGAACTGGACGCACACCCGTAGAAAGTCGGATCTGGACGGGGAGCATCATCCAGCCTCGGTCTGCTTTACGACGGAGGCTGCATCCCGGTAGTCTCAGGAAAAATGCCCTCTCGCGTTCGCTCGATTTCCGCCCGCCCGTTTGTTCAGCCCTCTGCGAAAGCGCCGCTCCACTGCGATGGAGCCAGTCTGGAATCGCTGGCGCGCAAATATGGAACGCCGCTCTACGTTTATTCGGCGAATCACATGCTGGAGCGGCTGCGCCTGTTCCAGGAGGCATTCAGCGCTGTTCCGCATCTGGTGTGCTACGCGGTCAAAGCCAATTCTGCGCTGGGCATTCTGCGCGTCTTCGCCGGGCAGGGCGCCGGCTTCGATGTGGTCTCGGGAGGCGAGCTGGAGCGGGTATTAGCCGTCGACCGCAGCCTGGCGGAGCGGGTCGTCTTCTCAGGAATCGGCAAGACCGCGCCGGAACTGGACCTTGCCTTGCGTGCAGGCATCCTGCTCTTCAACGTGGAAAGCGAAGGCGAGCTGGAACTGCTTTCGGGGCGGGCTGCGAAGCTGCGCAAGCGAGCGCGTATCGCTCTGCGCGTGAATCCCGATGTCTTTGCAGAGACGCATCCATACATATCCACCGGAATGCGCGAGCACAAATTCGGCATCGACATCCGCCGCGCCCGCGCGGTGTATCGCAAGGCGGGGAAGTATCTGGAACCCAGCGGCGTGAGCGTGCATATCGGCTCGCAGATTCGCAGCGCGGAGCCATTCGGAGCGGCAGCGCAGCGCGTGGCGGATCTGATTGGCGACCTGCGCAGAGACGGTCATGCGATTCGCTTTATGGATGCGGGCGGCGGCCTCGGCATCGAATATCACCCCGACCGCGCATTCAATCCCGAAGAGAAAGTGCGTGAATATGCCGCAGCGCTGCTTGCGGCAGCCACGGCCGCCGGCAGCCTGAAGCTGTTGCTTGAGCCCGGGCGCTTTCTGGTCGCCCAGGCCGGGGCGCTGCTGGCACGCGTGCTTTACGTGAAGAAAAACGGCGAAAAGACTTTTGTCATTACCGATGCTGCTATGAACGATCTGATCCGCCCTGCGCTCTATCAGGCGTACCACGAGATTGTCCCGGTGGTGCCGCGGCGATCTGCGCGGAAGATTGTCGCGGATGTGGTCGGTCCGGTGTGCGAGTCGGGAGACTTTTTCGCGCGCGATCGCGAGCTGCCACCGCTCCGGCCTGGCGATCTGGTAGCGATTCTCGATGCAGGCGCGTATGGAATGTCGCTCGCCTCCAACTACAATTCACGGCTGCGTCCGGCAGAGGTTTTGGTGGAGGGCCGCAGCGCGCGGGTGATCCGGCGACGGGAAACGATGAAAGATTTGCTGGCGGTGGAACGGTGATGCGCTTTGCAAGCAGGACGCTCTGATATTTTGGTGTGTCCTTTGGTTTCAAACCGTTCGCGTGCTGGAGGCGAGGATGCGACTTCTGGGGAAATGTAGCTGTATTGCAGTATGCGCGTGCTGCGTGAGCTTCGCATTGTCGGCAAAAGCCGACGATCTGAAAGTCAAAACCGATAAAGGGAAGCTGCAGGGCAAGCGAAGCGTCGACGGCAAGATCCGCGACTTCCTGGGAGTACCGTACGCGGCACCGCCGGTAGGGCCGCTGCGCTGGCGACCGCCGCAGCCCGCAGAGAAATGGTCAGGTACGCACGACGCTACGAACTTCGGCTATCGCTGCATGCAGACGGCGGCCTTCGACGACATGGTCTTTCGCGATCCCGGCGAGAGTGAAGATTGCCTCACTTTGAACGTCTGGACCCCCGCGAAAAAGCACGACAAGCTGCCGGTGATGGTCTGGATCTATGGCGGTGGATTCGTGGGCGGCACTACGTCGGAGCCGCGCCAGGATGGCGAGCATCTCGCGCACAAGGGCGTGGTGGTCGTCTCGATGAATTACCGGCTCGGGCTCTTCGGCTTCTTTGTCTCGCCTGCGCTGGCCGCTGAGTCTCCTGAGCACGCGGCGGGCAACTATGGCCTCATGGATCAGACGGCGGCGCTCCGGTGGGTGAAGCGCAACATCGCCCAGTTCGGCGGCGATCCCGACAACGTGACCATTTTTGGTGAATCCGCAGGTTCGTTTTCAGTGAGCGCACAAATGGCGTCTCCGCTGGCGCAGGGGCTGTTCGAGCGGGCGATCGGTGAGAGCGGAGCAGCATTTTATAGCCGGGGCCTCTCATTCCGATCCCTTGCCGAGCGGGAAACGGCGGACCCTGCCATGGCCACGTCGCTCTTCGGAACGGCTGATCTGGCCGCCCTGCGCGCCATGAGCGCACAGGAATTGCTGCAGAAGCTGAAAGCGCAGCCCCATCATGGATTCGGGCCCGATGTGGATGGGTGGTTCCTGCCGGAGCCGGTTCCGCAAATCTACAAAGAGGGCAAGCAGGCGCATATCCCGCTGATCGCCGGATGGAATCGCGATGAGCCCAGCGCGCTGGCCGTCGACCGGCCACAGCCGCCGACTCCACAGAGCTTTCAGGAGCAGGCGCAGAAGGACTTTGGGCCGCGCGCGGATGATTTTCTGCGCGTTTATCCGGCACAAACGGATGACGAAGCGCGACGCTCTGCCATCGATTTCAACGGAGACTCCTTCATTGCCTTTTCGACCTGGCAGTGGCTGGAGGCTCAGGTCGAAACTGGCGGTGTGCCTGTTTATCGCTATCACTTCGAACGTCCGGCTCCAGCGGATAAATTCCATCCTGCCGGATCGGGCGCCTTCCATTCCGATGAGATCGAATATGTTTTCGGCATGCTGGATTCGCGCAATGATGCGAAGTGGACGCCGGAGGACTATAAACTCAGCGATCTGATCGAGACCTACTGGACCAACTTCGCGCGCACCGGCAACCCCAGCGGCGTCGATACGCCGACCTGGCCTCCGTATAACGCCGCGGATGGGTGGGAAGTGATGCATCTGGACGCGCACTCCGAAGCGTCGCCGGCGCAGCACCGCGACCGTTATCTCTTTTTGCAGAGCGTGTGGACAAAACCGCAGGAGTAACTTCAGATCTGCAGCGAATGAATCACGGCTGCAGCTGATACAGCAGGCGGTCGCGATGAACGGCCAGCACCTTTTGCAGCGGCCCCGTTGCGGTAACGTGGCCACGGTCAAGCAGCACGACCTCCGCTGGCATCCGCCATATTTCGGTGAGGTCGTGCGAAACATAGAGCACGCGCACGTCGAGCGCCAGCAGCCGCGCGAGAATGTCGTCGGCGGAAGCTGCGTCGAGCGCGCCCAGCGGCTCATCGAGCAGAAGCAGCTGCGGCGCAGGGGCCAGAGCTCGCGCCAGGGCGACGCGCTGCTTCTCTCCTCCGGACAGGCTTTTCGGACTGCGCTCGGCAAGGTCCTCCGCGCCGAAGAGAGTCAGCATTTCAAACACACGCTGCGAGCGTTCGTTCCCGCTCAGGTGGCGGATGCCGAAGGCGACATTCTCGCGCACGGTCAGGTGCGGAAACAGGGCCGCCTGCTGAGTCACGAATCCGACGCCCCGTCGCCCGGCGGGCACAGACCGGCCTTTATCTGTGTCGAGCAAAGTTCGATTAGCCAGGCGGATGCGTCCGGTTTGTGGAGCGACCAGACCAGCGACGATGCGAAGGACCGTGCTCTTGCCGGCGCCTGAGGGACCGAAGAGGACAGTCCAGCGCTTTTCGAGCGAGAACGCGGCTTCCAGAAAGAAGCCTCCCTGGCGATGACGAAGGATCACGTCAAACATGCGGCGTGCCCTCGCGGCTTCTGCGCGCATACAGCAGGACGAGCGCGATCAGAGAAATGCCGAGCAGCAGGAGCGAGGTACGATTCGCTGCGGCGTAGGAAAAGTCCTGAACCTGATCGTAAATAGCAATCGAAAGGGTGCGGGTCGCGCCGGGGATATCGCCGCCAATCATGAGCACAACACCGAATTCTCCGACAGTATGCGTAAAGCAGAGCGCTGCGGCAGCGACGAGCGATCGCGCAGACAACGGCAGCAGAACTTCCGCGAGCACGCGAAGAGGCCTGGCGCCAAGCAGCCTCGCCTGTTCAACGAGGGCGGTGTCCACGGCATGGAATCCGGCGGTGAGCGGCTGGACGGCGAAGGGCAGACTGTAGATCACCGAACCGATTACGAGGCCGGCGAAGGAGAAGGCGAGCGGATGTCCGAATAGCTGCGACGCATAGCGGCCAAATGCCGTGCGTGGCCCCAGCAGCACCAGCAGATAGAAGCCGAGCACCGTAGGCGGCAGAAGGATGGGCAGCGTGGTAACGGCTTCGACAAAGGGACGCCAGCGCGCGCGTGTGGAGACGATCCAGAAGGCAAGCGGAATGGCGATCACCAGCAGCAGGAGGGTGGTGATGGTGGCGAGACGCAGAGTGAGCCAGAGCGCCTGGATATCCATCAGGGCTGGGCCGGCACCTGCTGAATCGGTTCCAGGCCTTTCGAAGACAGTATTCGCGCAACTTCCTGGCTCTCGAAAAATTCGAGGAATCGGCTGGCGGCAGCGGCTCCTGCGCTTCCGCGGACGAGAATCGCGCCCTGCAGGATCGGTGGGTAGTCTTCTGCGGGAACGAGGACGAAATGGCCTTCAGCACGCAGCCGCGGCGTGAGCGCGGCGGTGAAGGAGACGAACCCCACCTGCGCGTTGCCGGATTCGGCATACTGCGCGGCCTGCGCGATGTTCTCAGCGATGACGAGCTTTGGGTGCACCGCGCTCAGGATTCCGGAGTGTTCAATGGCGTCCTGAGCGGCGCGGCCATACGGCGCATGGTCGGGATTGGCGATCGCTATGGATCGGATCGCGGGGTTGCGCAGGCCCTCCAGCGAAAGGCTGGGAATTCCTGAATCGTTGCGGGTCCAGAGGACCAGGGTTCCTTTGGCGTAGGGGATCGGCCGGTTCTCGACGGCGCGCCCGGCGTCGACCACACGCTGCGGAAACGAGAGATCGGCGGCGAAAAAAATGTCGAAGGGGGCTCCGTTGATGATCTGCGTGGCCAGCGTAGCCGAGGATTGATACGAGGCTTCGGCGTGGATACCGGTTCGCTTTTCAAATACGGCAAGCACCGCGGGAAGGACCGGCTGCAGATCGGCGGCGGCGGCGACTCGCAGGATCTGGCCCGCAGCGGAAGGGTTTTGGCCCTCGCCGCGCGGAGCGCATGCGGTCAACAATAAAAAGAGAATCAGCAAAGCCGAGGCAAAACGAGCCGGGGCGAGTCGTCCGCAATCACACACGAAGCACCATCACCTCAGTGGATTTGATGAGGGCGGCGACCGTCTCTCCCTTCTTCAGCTGCATTTCGCGGGCTGCATCGGCGGTGATGATCGAAGTGATGATCTGGCCGCCAATAGAGAGGCGTACCTGGGCGAGCAGCCCTTCAATCTTGAGATCGACGATGCGGCCGACAAGCTGGTTGCGGCCGCTGACGGTGCGCATCATCTGCCGCTTTGGCGTCTCAGGCCGCTTCGCTTTGTGGAGCAGCGCATCCAGTTCCGACTCAGGGATGCGGTAATGACCGCCGGGCGTCCGGATGGCCTTCATCTTGCCGCGATAGATCCACTGCTTGATGGCAGGGTAAGAGATGCCGAGGCGCAGGGCAGCATCACGCGGTGTAAGCAGGGACGCCATGTGACGATTTTATCCAAAACCCAGGCCGCCGCTCTGCGAAACAATACGATTCTTCAGGACACGAAGCCGGGTGTTAGGCTGGCAATAACCCTTTTATGTTCAGCGAAACCCATCAGCTACGGTGCACCGGCTGCTCGCGCGTCATCGCGCAGGAGGCGCTGATCGGTAATTTCCGCTGCGCAGAGTGTGCGGAGTTGTACGAAGTGCTGTATCCGGGATGGACCGGTCCGAAGCAAACGCGGCCCAACCCCAGCGCGTTGCGCTGGCTGTGGCGGGAGCGGCGCTCGTCGCTGGCAGCGGCCGACCGCAGCGGTGTGTGGCGCTTTCGCGAAATGCTGCCGATTGTGCAGGACGAGCAGGGCATCGTCTCGCTCGGTGAAGGAAACACCCCGCTTTATGATCTGCCGCAGTCAGCGCAGCGGCTGGGGCTGACTCAATTGTGGGCCAAGCATCAGGGCATGAATCCCACCGGCTCCTTTAAAGACACGGGCATGACCGCGGCTCTGTCAGTGGCGCGCGAGCGCGGTTTCAACTGGGTCGCCTGCGCTTCTACCGGAAATACTTCGGCGGCGATGGCGGCGTATGCATCACGCGCGGGCCTCCGCAGTCTAGTGCTGCTGCCGGAGGGGAAGATCGCGTGGGGCAAACTGGCCCAGGCCATCGATTATGGCGCGCTGACGCTGCAGCTGCGCACCGATTTCGATGGCTGCGTGCGCGTGCTTTCCGAGGTTGTGCAGCGTGCGCCTGTTTATCTGCTTAACTCGGTCAACCCTTACCGAATTGAGGGGCAGAAGACGCCGGCGCTGGAGATTGCGGAGCAAATGGAGTGGGAAGTTCCCGATCACGTAGTCGTGCCCGGGGGCAATCTCGCCAACAGTTCGGCCCTGGGCAAAGGCTTTTTGGAGATGAAGGAACTGGGGCTCACGACTCGCGTGCCTCGCATCTCCATCATCCAGGCGGAGGGCGCGAACCCGCTGGTGCGGGCCATGGCGGAATCCGGGGGCGAGCGGCTGGAACCGGTGCGTGCGCACACACGAGCCAGCGCCATCCGCATCGGCAATCCGGCATCGTGGCGCAAAGCAGCGCGCGTGCTGCAGCTGACGGGCGGATGGGCCGAGCAGGTTTCCGAGGCGGAGATCGCGGTGGCGAAAGCGGAGATCGGAGCCGAAGGTATCGGCTGCGAGCCTGCTTCCGCCGTGACGCTGGCTGGATTGAAGAAGCTCGTGCAGCAGGGAAAAGTGAGCGCGAACGAGTCGGTGGTGCTGCTGCTGACCGGCCACACGCTGAAGGATTCCGATTACACGATTCAGTTTCATCGCGGAGAACTGCTGACGGAAGCCGAATCGGCGGGGCTGACGGAGGAGATTGAAGCGGTGCGGCGCAATCCTGTCGAGTTGGACGCTTCGGTCGACGAGGTCCTGCGCGTCCTCGAGCAGGCAGAAGCATGAGCCGCGTGCACCTGCGGCTGCCGGCCACATCGGCAAATCTGGGTCCGGGCTTTGACACGCTGGCGCTGGCTCTCCGGTTGTATTTGTGCGTCGACGCTGAGGAATCCAGCTCACTTTCCATATCGGCTTCGGGACGGAATCCGGAAATCTGCGGCACGGTGGACGGCAATCTCCTGGTCGAGACGTATCGTTCCACGCTGGCTGCCCAGGGCAGACCGTTTGTTCCGCTGCAACTCGAAGTCTGCAACGAGATCCCGCTTGGCATGGGTTGCGGCTCATCGGCTGCGGTGCGGCTGGCCGGCGTAGCGCTGGCATCGCATTTTGGGACACTCGGCTGGGATCGCTGCCGCATTCTGGCGGAAGCCGCGCGTCTCGAAGGCCATCCGGACAATGCGGCGGCGTGCTGGCTGGGCGGATTCGTCGCCAGCGCAGCCGAAGGAGAGCGCGTGAAGGCGGTCTCCTTTGCCCCACCCGCAGAGTGGCGGGCACTGATCGTGATGCCCGAGCATCCGCTGGCGACCACGGCTTCGCGCGCCGCGCTGCCGGAGAGCTATTCGCGCAGCGATGTGGTTCAGAACCTGCAGCGTGTGGCTCTGCTCACGGCTGCTTTCGCAGCAGGGCGGCCAGACTTGATCTCCACGGCGATGCAGGACTGGCTGCACCAGCCGTATCGCGCAAAGGTTTGTCCCCTGCTCCCGGATCTGCTGCCGCTGGCGGGAAGCGATGGCGTCCTCGGAGTGGCTCTGAGCGGAGCGGGGCCGGCCGTGCTGCTGCTGGTCGAGTCGGAGCAGGCAGCGGAGGTTGCTCGCAGGCGCGTGAAGGAGAGATTGCGGAGTTCGGAGGAAGTAGAAATTCTGACCTGCGCAATGGAGAGCGTTCCCGCCCGGTTCGCCGTGGATTAAGGGCAGGGTTTCGGATAGAAAAGCGCGATGGGGGCCGCATTTTCTCGCTGCCCGTTGGTAACGCGAATTACGCCTTCAAGCGTAACTCCTAGACAGCATTACTCAAATTACCAGAGATTCCTTGCAGCACTACGGCAAAAGACCTATGTTCACATGCGTGGGCAGTTCTGGGGGAGGGCTGCTCTGGCGTCCGTGATCCTTAAACGGGATCCGGACGCCTTAAATTTTGCACCTCTGCCTTGGTCCTCCCCATTTGCGACTATCCGCCCCTGGGCGCATCTATTCCTTCAGGTAGACTAGAGCGTGCGCACGCTGGCGCACGGGAGGGAACAGGATCAACATGGCCGCATTGGGAATTGCCGAGGTAAGCGACGCGACCTTCGAACAGGAAGTGCTGCAGTCAGAGCAGCCGGTTCTGGTGGATTTTTGGGCCACATGGTGCGGTCCTTGCCGGGCACTGGCGCCCATCGTCGATGAGGTCGCTAACACGTACAGCGGCCGTCTGAAAGTCGCGAAAATGGATGTGGATCGCAATCAGTCGACACCCATGCGCTACGGAATTCGTGGAATTCCGGCGTTGCTGATCTTCAAGGGCGGCAAGGTCGCCGATCAGATCGTCGGCTATGTGCCGAAAGAGACGATCGAGCGGAGCATCACGCGCGTCCTGGGCTAAAGGAAGACCCTGGTGGCGGATCCATTTCGACCGCCGGATTCCAGCCGGTGCGACAGATTCGCTGAACTGACAGGTCCGCGATTGAACGAGGCCCGGAGAAATCCGGGCCTTTGTTCTGTCAGGGTCGTAACCGCGCATCGTATCCGGGCCAGAAGGTATGGCGGCCGATCATTTCGCTGCGCGTCTCGGTAGAATCCAGAAAGCCTGCTTATGGAATCCCCCGCAGCCGTCTACAGCCGCCTGCTCGTTGAGAATCGAGCCCGCCTGGCGCACGAGCAGAACTGGGACAGGCGTTTGGGTTACAGCAAGGCAGGCGTATTTCTTATCGGCGCCGTGGCGGCGGTCCTGCTGCTGCATTCTCCTCCTCTGCTGTGGCTGCTGCTGATTCCGCTTGCGATCTTCATTCCTCTGGCTGTGGCGCATGATCGGGTCCTCAGGCGAGTGCAGGATTGTGATCGCGCGGTGGAGTTTTATGCGCGTGGCATGGCGCGACTTGAGAACAACTGGGCGGGCACGGGCGAAGGCGGCGAACGCTTTCTCGATCCCGATCATCCCTATGCGCGGGACCTCGATCTGTTCGGCAGGGGGTCGCTGTTCGAGCTGCTGAACACCGTACGCACCCGGGCTGGAGAAGAGACTCTGGCGGCTTGGCTGCTGCGTCCTGCGAGTGTCGAGGAGATTGCCGCCCGCCAGGCAGCGGTGGCGGAACTCGCAGAGATGCGGGACCTGCGGGAGACGCTGTTTGTGATGGGAGAGAGCGTGCGGTTTGGCGTCCATCCGCAGGCGCTGGCCTCCTGGGGCGAGAAGCGTCCGCTCTTTCACGCAGGATGGCTGCGCCTGCTGACGGCCCTGCTGTCGGCTGCCTGGGTGGCCCTGGCAATCTGGACCTTTGCTTCCTGGGTGCACTATGCCATGTCGGGGGTACCTGCTCTCTCTTACTGGCCTGTGCTGGGGCTTTCGGCAGTGAACCTTGGGACCAGCCATTTTCTTGGGCGAGCGGCGGAGGAGTCAGCGCAGGGGACCGAAGCGGCTACGGCGGATCTCGACTTGCTCGGCCAGGTGCTGGAAGCGATGGAGCGGAGGGAGTTTCACTCTGCGCGGCTGCGCGGCCTGCAGCAGACGCTGAGCAGAGGCGGCCTGCCTGCTTCGCGAGCGGTGAAGAAGCTGCACGGCATCGTGCAATGGGCAGAGGCTCGGGACAACCTGATGGTCCGGGCCATCGACCGGTTAATTTTCTACGAGGCTCAGTGCGGGTTTGCCGTAGAGCAGTGGCGGGAGAGCTTCGGACCGAGTATTCGCGGCTGGCTCGACGCGGTGGGCGCAATGGAGGCGCTGGCGGCGCTCTCCGGATACCGCTACGAACATCCGGAGAGTGTGTGGCCGGAGGTAAGCGAGGGAGCGGCGCTGTTCGACGCAGAGGGTCTGGGGCACCCGCTTCTGCCCGCCATCGCAGCGGTACGCAACGACCTGCGGCTCGGGGATGGGGTGCGGCTGATGCTGGTAAGTGGGCCGAATATGGCGGGCAAGAGCACCTTTCTGCGTGCTGCCGGAATGAACGCCGTGCTGGCGCAGTGCGGCGCGCCGGTGCAGGCGACGCGGCTGCGCATGTCTGGGCTGACGGTGGGCGCCTCCATCTGCATCCTCGACTCGCTGCAGGGCGGCGTGTCGCGGTTCTATGCGGAGATTCAGCGGCTGAAACTGCTGTCGGAGCTGGCGAGCGGCCCACCGCCGCTGCTGTTCCTGCTGGATGAACTGCTCTCGGGGACGAATTCGCACGATCGTTTGGTGGGGACGCGCTACGTGGTGCAGGCGCTGCTCCGCCGGGGCGCTATTGGACTGGTGACAACGCACGACCTGGCGCTGGCGCGGATCGCCGAGGAGATGCCGGAGGCGATCAACTGCCACTTTGCGGATCACCTCGAGGACGGACGGCTGCGCTTCGATTTTCGGCTGCAGCCGGGAGTGGTACAGACCAGCAACGCGCTGACGCTGATGAAGTCGATCGGGCTGGAAGTGAGCGAATAGCGGCGGATCAGTATTTGCGCAGCATGCCCAGCACCCGGCCCTGGATAGAAACCTGCGCCGCCGGCACAAAGATGGGCTCCATCTCGGAGTTGGCCGGCTGCAGCCGGACCAGCGAACCTTCGGGGTAGTAGCGCTTGAGGGTCGTCTCCGCGCCGCGCACCAGAGCCACAACAATCTCTCCCGAACGCGCGGTGCTGGTCTTTTCCACCAGCACGAAGTCGCCGTCGAGGATGTGCTCGTCGCGCATTGATTCGCCGCGCACCTGCAGCGCGAAGACTTCTCGGTTGCCGATAATGTCTCCGAGCGAAATGCTCTCTGAAGTCTCCATGGCTTCGACGGGATAGCCTGCGGCGATGCGCCCGGCCAGCGGCAGACGCTCCACGCTGCGCCCCTTGATGCGTGGCGGCAGAACATCAATGGAGCGGCTGCGGTTGTGAGCGCGGGCCAGCAGGCCTTTGTTCTGCAGGTTGGTAATGTGCTTGTGCACCGTAGCCAGCGAGCGGAGATCGAGGCCATGGGCGATCTCTTCAAAAGATGGTGAGTAGCCGTTGCGCTGCACGAACGAGGAGATGAAGTCCAGCACTTCCTTCTGGCGCCGGGTGATGGCCATGCCCGCATTATAGCGAATAAAAAGCGAATCGAGCACGGAGAAATTTGAAAACTCTGTTGCCAAATTGGGAACACTGCGACGCCGTCACTCCGTTCTGAAACAGCTCCTGGATTTTTCTCATCCGGTTACTGGATTCTCTTCTTCCCCTGCCTCATCGTGGGGTTGGGAGATCAACGAGATGCGCATGCTGGTGGCGGATGACGATCACGCGCTGGGAAGCTTCCTGGCCCGCGGTCTGGAGAAGGACGGACACGACGTGCTGCTGGTGACCGACGGCGAAATGGCTATGGAGGCGGTGCGCAGGGACATCCCGGATATGGCCGTTCTTGATCTCAACCTGCCGCGTCGCGATGGAGCCGAAGTGCTGGAGTTCGTCCGCTCGCTGACCGAGGACCTGCCCATTTTGATCCTCACGGCGCGCGCCGAGCCTGAGACGCGGCTGCGCTGCCTCGAGATGGGCGCGGACGACTTCATGCTGAAGCCGTTTTCCTTTGCCGAACTGCGCGCCCGCTGCCGTGCTCTGCAGCGGCGCCGTTCCCCAGGCCTGATCCTGCGCCACGGCGACGTGGAACTCAATCGGGTGGAGCGCTCCGTCACCCGCAACGGCGAATCGGTGGTGCTGACGAACAAGGAATTCGCGCTGCTCGAGTACCTCATGCTCAATCGCGGACATGCGGTGTCGCGGGCGGAGCTGCTGGAGAAGGTGTGGAACATGAGTCCGGATGCAGGCACAAACGTGGTCGACGTTTACATCAATTACCTCCGCCACAAGCTGGGGGATTCGATGCCGCAGCATGGTTCTGAGCACTCAGGGGTGAAGCCGGAAGGCCTGATTCAGACCGTGCGCGGCCTGGGATACACAATCCGGCTCGCCTGCTGAACGGGCCGGAGCAAAGGAGGAGGGGCATCATGGCTGCCACAGCACAGGTACGAACTTCAACCGCGCGCACGGCGATCCTGGCCAGCGCCGATATCGCCTTCCGCCGGCGGGTGCGCGATGCGCTGACGGAACTGAGATGGCAGGTACGGGAGGCAGCAGGCGGTGCCGAGGCCCTGGCCTGCGTGGATGACTCCCCGGCTGAGGCGGTGGTGCTCGATTCATGGCTGCCTGACCTCGAGATCCGGGAATTTATCTCCGAGTTTGAGCGTCTGCATCCGGAGATCGATCTGGTAATGGCGGACGCCTCCCTCACCACCGGCTCCTGCCGCAGCCCGCGCCGCAACGAAGTGCTGCATGCCCTCAGACGGGCGCAGGCCACCGATGGACCAGTGTGGAGCACCGCTCCGGTGCTCGAGGATTCGGCTCCTGTTGTGAAGCGCCGCGCGGCCTCGGATCTGTCAGAGTCCGGAGCCGCACCCGCCGTCGCGGCAGCCCGTGCCATACGCCTGCCTGAATTCATTGGGCTCGATCCGGACCTCCTCGAAGTCAGCCGGCGAATTCGCCTGGTGGCGCCGCGTACGACGCCGGTGCTGATCGAAGGCCCGACCGGCAGCGGCAAGGAACTCGTGGCGCGCGCTCTGCACCGGCTGAGTCCGCGCTCGAAACATTCGTTTGTGGCGCTCAACTGCGCGGCGATCCCCGAAACTCTGCTTGAAGCGGAGCTCTTCGGACATACGCGCGGTGCCTTCACGGGCGCGGTGCAGGGGCGTACCGGGCGCATCGAGGCTGCCCACGGGGGAACGCTTTTCCTCGACGAGATCGGTGAGATGCCGCTGGCCCTCGAGGCCAAGTTGCTGCGCTTTCTTGAAACCGGAGAATTGCAGCGGGTCGGGGAAAACGAGCCGGTCCGGGTCGACGTGCGCATCGTCGCTGCCACGCACCGTCCCCTGGCGCGGCTGGCGGCGGAAGGGAGTTTTCGCGCCGATCTCTATTACCGGCTCGCCGTCTTTCTGATCCGGATGCCGGCGTTACGTGGGAGGACCCAGGATATCGAGGCGCTGACCCAATATTTCCTGGCGAAATTCGCGAAGGACAGCCCTGCCAAGCGCATCGCTCCCGAGGCCATGGCGAAGCTCACCGTGCATGCGTGGCCTGGCAACGTCAGAGAGCTCGAGCATGTGCTGGAGCGGGCCTGGATTCTGGCCGAAGATCGGCCGCAGATTGCTGAACAGGAGATCGAATTCGGCGCAGCAGTATGAGGCTTTTCTAAGCCGCAGCCGCATCGCCAGGAAAGGTTCCTGCAGACGGTTCTGAGGAGCCATTGCTGCAAGAGGCAGAGGATGCAGATTACGACACCGATCGCCGAAGCGCTGGGCAGGTATCTGGACCTGTCGACGCTGGAGCTGAAGGTCACCGCTCAGAACATGGCCAACATCGATACACCGGGCTACCGCACCGTCGGCTTCGATTTTGCAGCCGAGATGGCTCGCTCACTGGCCCGGGAGTCCGGAACCGGGGCAGCTGCGGATCCTCCGGTCAGGCAGGTGGGGGGATTGCTGGAGCGGCCGGACGGCAACGATGTCTCGCTTGACCGCGAGGGGCTGAAGATGGCCGAAGCCCAGCTCCAGTTCAGGACCGGCACGGAACTGCTGAAGCGGGAATTTACGCGCGTGATGGATGCGATCCACGAAGACCAGAAGTAACGGGTCGGCAGGGAATGGAGGAGAAAGGCGAGGCATGAATCTCTTCGGTGTGATGGAAGTGAGTGGATCGGCGCTCGAGGCCGAGCGCATCCGGGCCGAGGTGGTGGCCGCCAACATGGCGAACGCCGAGACCACGCGCACGCCCGAAGGCGGACCCTACCGGCGGCAGCACGTTGTTTTCACTTCCCAGGCGTCGACCTTCGCCGGCCAGTTGCTCAGCCAGTCGGCCGCTCCGGCCAATGGATCGGGTTTTGATGCCGGCGGCGTCCGGGTATCGGCGGTGGTCGCCGATCAGGGAGAGCCGCTGCGGCGCTTCGATCCGGGGCATCCGGATGCAGACAAGGACGGTTACGTCGCGTATCCGGATATCAGTCCGCTGACCGAGATGGTGGATCTGATGGGCGCCACCCGCGCCTACGGGCTGAACAGCTCCGCGATCCAGGCCGAGAAGGGGATGGTTGCGGCCTCTCTGGACATCCTGAAATAGGAGATGGCAATGCAGATAACGACAATAACTTCCACTTCAGCTGCTGCCGTGGCGCCCGGAGCGCTGTCTGCGGCAGCGGGAACGGTACCGGGAACTGAGCTCGGCGCGGATCCGGACCACTCGGGGTCTGTTTTCGGCGATGCGCTGAAGAGCGCAATCGGGAACATCGATGGCCTCGAGCAACAGGCCGCAAACTCTGTCACCGGCCTGCTGCAAGGATCGGGCGTCGATATTCATGATGCGATGATTGCGACCCAGAAGGCGGATATGGCCTTCGAGCTTGCCCTGGCCGTACGCAACAAGGCGGTGGCCGCGTATCAGCAGGTGATGGGCATGCAGTTCTGAGCCGGTGATGACGGTTAATGAGCGACAAGCCTGACAAATCGCAAAGTGCGCTGAAGGTCCAGCAACGCGCCGGCACGCTTGCCCGTGACGCATTCGAGCGCGTAAGAAAGATGGAGCCGGCGCAGAGGAATCGGCTGGGCGTTACGGCTCTCTTCGTGCTCGCCTGCTTTGCGGGGCTGCTCTGGTACGCGGGCCGCACCGACTGGCGGACGCTGTACGCGGGCCTCGATCCCGACGATGCGCGGCAGATGGCGCAGGAACTCACGGCAGCCGGCATTCCGTTCGATGTCTCGCCGGACGGCTCCTCGCTGCGTGTCCCTGCTCCGAACCTCGACAAGGCCCGGCTCGCGACCACGGCCAAAGGCGGCCCGAAGAGCGGACGCATGGGTTTTGAGCTCTTCGACAAGCCAAACTGGATGGGCTCGGAGTTCGACGAGAAGGTGAACTACCAGCGGGCGCTCGAAGGAGAGCTGGAGCGCACCATCGGAACCCTGGCGTCGGTCGAGTCGGCGCGGGTGCATCTGGTGCTCCCGCACGATTCACTCTTTACTGCCGATCAGAGGGAGGCCAGGGCATCGGTGGTGCTGCGCCTGCGGCATCGCACGCTGTCCGATGATGAGGCCGACGCGATTGCCAATCTGGTCGCCAGCGCGGTCGACGATCTGCGCCCGGAGAAGGTGGTGCTGGTTGACGCCGACGGGCACGGATTGCTGGGGCGCAGGGGAGGCGACGCAGATCTCGCGGCACGCGAGCAGCAGATGGCATCGCGGCTGGTGGACACGCTGGAGCCGGTGGCCGGAGTGGGGAATGTCCGAGCCTCGGTCAACGTGGACTACGACTCAGGTTCCGCCGATGAAGTGGATGAAAGCTACGATCCGGCGCAGTCGGCGACCCTCTCCATGCAGCGCAGCGAACAGACCTCCGGGCAGCCCGCGGCTTCCGGCATTCCCGGCACCGCGAGCAATGCGCCGAATGTGAAGCCCCCGCTCTATCCGGCGGCCAGCGAAGCGCAGCAAAACAGCAAACAGGAAAGCGCAACCTACGGAGTTTCCAGGAAGACGCGCCATACCGTACAGGTTCCCGGTCGGGTAAGGCGGCTGACCGCAGCCGTGCTGATCAATTATCGGCCGGTCGCGCAGGGTAAACAGGTAACCTGGCAGCCGCGCAGCGCCGACGATATGAAGCGGCTTACCGATCTGGCACAGTCGGCGCTGGGCTTTGACGCATCCCGCGGCGATCAGGTCACGGTCGAGGAGCTGCCCTTTGAGGAGGACGCGCCGGGACCGGCGCCGGCTCTTGCCGAGCGGCTGCTGTCCTCGGCCGAACAGGCGCAGGGACTGGTTCGCTATGCGATTGTCCTGGTGGCGCTCCTGGCCTTCTTCCTGCTGGTGGCACGGCCCGCGCTGCGCTTCCTGGCTTCGCCGCCGCCGGCCAGACCGGCTGGCCCCCAGGCGGCTTCGGCTGCTCCGCACCTTCCCGTCGCGGCCGCGCCGCACGCGCTGTCGCCGGAGGAACGCGTCGCTGAGGAACAGAAAGTACATGCGCAGAATGTCTTCGAACAGGTCTCTGAACACGTGAAGCGCGAACCCGCGCAGAGCACCCGCCTGCTGGAGAGCTGGATCCGCTCGGAGTGACACCATGGCTTCTCCGAACCTGCGACTTCCCGCCAGCGCCGACTCCGATCGGCAGCCGCTGACCGGAGTGCGCAAGGCGGCGATCTTCCTGGTTGCGGTCGGCGACGAGCTGGGAAAAAAGATTCTTCAGAACCTCTCCGAACCCGATGTGCAGCGGCTGACCGAAGAGATTGCGGATTTGCGCAATGTCGCGCCCGAGCTGTCACTGCAGGTCCTCGAAGAGTTCAGCGAGATGCTGGACACCCAGCAGTACATGATCCACGGTGGCCTGGACTACGCGACCAAACTGCTGGTCGATACCTTCGGCAAGCAACGCGCCGAGGATTTGCTGGCCCTGGTCCGCCGCGCCCAGGAAGCGAGCCAGAGCGATCTCACCATGCTGCAGCGGGCCGACCCCCAGCATCTGGGAAAGTTCCTCGAGAGCGAGCATCCGCAGACCATCGCCGTGGTTCTGGCTCATCTGGATGCACGGCGCGCCTCGATCCTGATCGACAGCCTCAGCGAGGAGCGGCGGGTGGAATCGATCCGACGGCTGGCGGCAATGCGCCAGTTTTCGCCGGAGATGGCGCAGCGGGTGGCCATGATCCTGCACCGGCGGCTGGAAAGCATGGGGGAAACGGGCAGGCGCTCGTATTCGGGATTCAAAGCGGTCGCCGACCTGCTTAACCGTATGGAGTCCGAGCAGGCCAAAAAGATCCTGGACGAGATCGAGTCGGCTGACACGGCGATGGCCCTCAGCATCCGCAACCTGATGTTTACCTTCGAGGACCTGGTGACCATTCCGCCGGCCAGCATGCGGGAGATCGTGGCGGTTGCTGACAAGCGGCAGTTGGCTCTCGCCCTGCGCGGCGCTCGCGAGGATCTGCGCGCTCATGCCTTCGCCGCCATGTCGTCGCGCGCGGCCGACATGCTGAAAGAAGATATGGAAGTGATGGGCCCGGTACGAGGTCGGGAGGTGGCCGGAGCCCAGCAGGAGATTCTGTCCCTGGCGCGCAACCTGGAGGCCGAAGGCAAGGTCATCCTGAAGCTGGAGCAGGGAGATGACTTCATTGTTTAGAGCGAGGGGACGCGATGCTGGGACAGTCTGAGTCGACCATTCGTCTCATGGAATATCCAGTTCTTTCCGGGGGAGCGCTCCCGGCGGTGGATCCGGAATTACCACCGGATCTGGCGGCGCGGGTTCGCGAACTGGAAGCCCGGCTCGAGCAGCGGGAGAAGCAATTTGCCCGGCAACTGGAAGCTGCCGGCCGGGAGGCGCTCGAAAAGGCACGGGAGACGGCGCGCAGCGAGGAGGCCGCCTGGCATACCCAGTGTGCCGCGGAACTTGGGCAGGCTCTCAAGGACTTTCGGGCGCGGCGCGATGACTATCTGGTCCGCGTGGAGCAGGAGGTGGTGCATCTCGCGCTGGCGATTGCCGAACGTATCCTGCATCGCGAGGCAAACATGGACCCGCTGCTTTTGGCCGGCGCCGTGAGGGTGGCTCTGGGGCAGCTTGCCGAATCGACCGAGGTGCGGTTGCGGGTTCCCGCCGAGCAGGGGGAGATGTGGGCCGAGATGCTGCGGCTGATGCCCGGCCTGCCGCTGCGTCCGGAGGTGGTCGCCGACCCCGAGCTCAGGGCCTCGGAAGCGATGCTCGAAACCAATCTGGGCCGCGTGGATCTGGGCGTGCGGGCACAGATCGGAGAAATCGAACGCGGGTTCTTCGATCTGCTGAATGTACGGGCAGATTCAAAGGGAATCGAGCCTGCGACTCCTGCAAGGCAGGGTTAGATGGAACTGCTGGGAGCGTATTTCTCGCGCCTGGGCCAGCGTTCGCCGCTGCGCTGGCAGGGGCGTGTGGTGGAGGCCACGGGGCAAACTATCGAATCGGAAGGGCCTCCCTGCTCGGTCGGCGAGTGCTGCGAAATTCGCGATGCCGCCGGAAGGTCGCATGCCGCAGAGGTGATCGGCTTTCGCGGATCCCGCGTGCTCTCGATGACGCTCGAGGCAGCGGACGGAATCCGTTACGGGGATCCGGTTTCCGCGCTGACCCTTACGCCGCGCATCGAGGTTGGGGAGAGCCTCATCGGGTGCGTACTGAACGCCATGGGACAGGCGCTCGACGGCGGCCGACAGGCGGTTCTCGGAGCCAGCGTTCCTCTGGAGCGGCCGGCTCCGCCACCGCTCGATCGCGAGCCGATCCGCGAGGCACTGGGTACGGGCATTCGCGCGATTGATGGTGCGCTGACCGTGGGCCGGGGCCAGCGCGTGGGAATCTTCGGCGGATCGGGCGTGGGGAAAAGCACGCTGATCGGGATGATGACCCGCAACAGCGACGCCGAAGTGATCGTGGTGGGACTGGTGGGCGAGCGCGGCCGCGAAGTGGGGGAGTTCCTTGAAGAGAGCCTGGGAACAGACGGGCGCAGGCGCGCGGTGGTTCTGGTCTCAACCTCAGACCAGTCACCGCTGCTGCGGATGCGAGCGGCGCTGGCCGCCACCAGCGTTGCTGAATACTTTGCCGGCACCGGCAGGCATGTGCTGCTGGTGCTCGATTCGCTGACCCGTTTCGCGATGGCGGCGCGGGAGGTCGGCCTCGCGGCGGGAGAGCCGCCAACGACGCGCGGCTACACTCCGTCGGTCTTCAGCCGGCTGGCGAGACTGGTGGAGCGCGCCGGGCGCTTTCGCACCGGCAGCATTACGGCGTTTTATACGGTGCTGATGGAGGGCGACGACCTGCAGGATCCGCTGGTGGACGCGGTGCGCTCGTTTCTCGACGGGCACGTTGTGCTCTCCCGCTCTCTGGCCGCCGAAGGATGGTATCCGCCCATCGACCTCGTCGAGTCGATCAGCCGGCTGATGCCGGCGGTGGCCAGCGACGATCATGCCAGATCCGGGGCCACGCTGAAGCGGATGCTTTCCATCTGGGCGCGTTCCGAGGATTTGGTGCGGATCGGCGCCTACAAGCCGGGCACCGATGAAACGCTCGATCGCGCCATTCGCTTCCGTCCGGCCATCCGCGAATTTCTTGTTCAGGGTGCGCGCGAGCAGGAAACCTTCGGAGAAGCCCGAAGCCGACTGCTGGAGCTGGCTCGGACGATCGAGAACGGTAGCGCATGAAACGTGCTCTTGACCGGTTGCTGCGCATCCGCGCGCTCCTCGAGGAGCGCGCGCAGCTGGAGCTGGCGAAGAGGACAGGAGAGATGCTTCGGATCGAAAAGGGCGCGGAGCGATTGCAGCGTTTGGCGGTGGCGATCCGCGTCGACGCCTGCGCGGCTTTGAGCCGCGGTGAGGCGACGGATCGCTGGCTGACGGACATTGCGGATGCGGAGATCCTGGGATGGAACAGCGGCCGGCTGAACGCTCTGGCCCGGGCGCGGCAGCCAGCCGTCGTGGAGGCGCGCCACGAGCTGATGGCTCGCCGGCTGGAGCGGCGACAGGTGGAGAGCCTGCTTGCTTCCGCGGCGGAAGCGGAAAAGGAAGAGCAGGGGCGCCGCGACCAGAAGCGATTGGACGAGTGGTTCCGGAACAGCAGCGCAGCGCAGAAGAACCCACGATGAGACTCCTCTCATTGTTCCCGGCGCTGGACGGCAATCCTCCTGCAGCAAATCCGGGCAGCAGAGGTTATGGTCCTTGCAACTCGCACCGGTTTTTACTTCCGTATCGTCTTCCGGGTCCACAGCGGTTCTGCCTGCAAACGCTCTGCGCCACTCCGGCGGCAAGGACGGGTTTGTCCAGCTCATGCTGGCGCAGTTGACGAACAGCCCGCGTCCGAGCCGAATCGTTGCAGGGACGCCGGGCGGCGAAGCTGCGGTTGCGGGATCCAGGCGGGACTTTAGCCCGACTGTCGCGGCGTCAGGGGGAGAGATCACGGCTGCGAGTGCGCCAGCGGCAACTTCATCGCAGGATTCTTCCCCAGCCGTCACCGTCCGGACCGATTCCGACGCAGCCGCCCAAAGCGCAGGTGGAAAAACGACGCCGGAGCAGTCGGCGGTACCCGAGGCCAGGAAAGAAAGCCCGGCTCGGGTTGTCGCGGTCCCTCTTCGAGTGGCTCGAGGTGCGGCAGCTCCTGGAAATCATCCGGCAGCGAATGCGGATACCCCTGTACCCGCAGCCAAAATCGCGAAGGCCACCGCTTTCTCCAGCCGCGTTTCGCCGGAAAAGCTCTCCATAAGTCCGTCCCCTGGGGTGCCGATTGGCGGAGGCGAGGCGAATGCAGATATTCCCACAGCCGCGAGTCCGGCATGGCCCGCTCCGGCTGTGACTGCACCCATGTCCGCGATGGCAGAAATCGCGGCAGGGACCGGAACAAGCCTATGCAAAGCCGAAGACCATGCGGCGACCCCGTCTTCAGCCGGCTCGTGGGGACCGGCTGGACGGGAGGCAGCACACTCTCCTGCAGCGAACGGTGGGAATGCTCCGGATGAAAAGCATCCGGCAGAGCAGCAGTCTGCGATGGTCCCTGCGAGTTCCGGGCATGTCGCGGCAACGGAGACTGGCGTCAGCACCGTTACAGCACAGCACGTCGGCTCGCCGGACACCGCAGGCGTGGCTGTCGCCCCGAGTGTCACGGGCGGGGCGCTGCTGCAGCACGGGCTGCCGGTACCGTCTTCCGCGGGGCATATGGCGCTGAGCGCGCCAAATACAACCGATACGGGCACAGCGGTGACAAGCACGACAGTGGCGCACAACACGTTCGAACGAATGGACTCGGCCTCGGCACCCCAGGTGCTGGCGAGCAACTCACAGCGGCTTGCGGTGGGTGTGCACGATGCCGGTTTGGGCTGGGTCGAGGTACGCACCCACACGGCGGCAGGGCAGATATCGGCCGTGGTAGCGACGAACTCAGCGGAGGCGCACGCTGCGGTTTCTGCACAACTGCCGGCTATGCGGGAATATCTCGCGGCACAGCATGTCCGCGTCGATTCGCTGGGTACCCAGCAGTTCTCTTCCTCCTCCGGACAGGAGAATTCCTCGCGCGGCAACCACGACGGAGGCCGGGCCGTCGACAGAGATCCGTCGGAACGCATTGGCCCTGACGCGCAGATTGTGCTCCCCGAGACAGAAGAAGAGACATTGTCCTACATCAGCGTCCGGGTCTGATCAGCACGCGACCCGGTGAAAGGAGCAGTGATGCAGTTACCTTCCATACAAACAGCCTCCCCGTTCAGCTCGGTACAGCCGCAGGACACAGGATCGGCGAGCAGTTCGTCCTCCTCGTCCGATTCAGATTCTGCGACGATCACCGCGAATGACTTTCTTCAGCTGCTGGTAACCGAGATGAAGAATCAGGATCCGACATCGAACACCGACCCGAACGAGTACATCAATCAGCTGGTTGGAGTCAACAGTCTCGAGCAGTTAGTGCAGATCAATCAGGATCTGGGGGGCGGCGCTTCCTCGAGCAGTAGCTCGGGATCGGCCAGTGTTGCCCCTTCCCACGGAAATTCCGCACAGCGAACTCCCGCTCCGGTGCGGCCGGCGATCCCATCGGCCGCACCAACGCGCGCGGTGGGCAATCTCAGTGTGACGGACACGGGCCGGCAGAGCGCGCGTCTGGTCACGGCGCTGGGCACGGCGGCGCAGACGCTGGCGCCGGGCGCACAGTCAAGCCCGCTTAGCTCCGCTCTCGACGCTCTCAGGGCACACGCTTCACAGTTCAACCCGGCACGCTGAAGTCGCGTACGGCTCTCGCATGGAGGAAGAATGTCATCCTTTTCGATTCCGCTGACCGGCCTCGAGGCATCATCGACAGCCCTGAACACGATCGCCAATAACCTCTCCAACATGAATACGACGGCGTTCAAAAGCCAGAACGTCACCTTCAGCGATCTTTTCTACCAACAGATCGGCAACACCGGCTCGGGCGACGCTCTGCAGGTGGGTGCAGGCACGCGGGTGGGTGCAACGGACACGGACTTTACCGGTGGCTCCATCACCTCGACAGGCAACGCGACCGATATTGCCATCAACGGAGATGGATTCTTTATCGTGCAATCCGGTGGCAATACGGAATACACACGCGCCGGCAACTTCACGACCGATGCCCAGGGAAATCTGACGACTCAGGACGGAGCTCAGGTCATGGGATATCCGGCGGTGAACGGAGTCGTCAATCCCAATGGCGTCCTGCAACCGATCACGCTGCCCATCGGTCAGGTAGAGAAACCTGCCCAGACAGCCAATCTGAATGTCACCGCCACGCTGGACGCGTCCGCCACTTCGATCTCCGCAGCGGAACAGGCAGGAACGCAGATCTACGATTCGCTTGGCGTGAGCCATACTGCGACCATCGCGTTCACTCGCGATGCCGCCGTGCCCGCCAGCGATCCCGTGGCGAATGTCGTGAGCGAGTGGAACGGCACCGTCTCGATTCCCGCCGGCGACGGCACTGTCACCTCGCAGACGGTGAGCCTCGGCTTCGACAACAGCGGCAACCTGCTGTCGATCAATGGAAATGCAACACCGCTGGCGGGTGGAACAGCCACCGAAGCTGCGATCAGCTTTACGGGGCTGACCGACAAAGCTGCCAATCTGAATTTCAACTGGAATTTTGTCGGGTCGAACAATCAGTCGACGATCAGCCAGGTGCAATCCTCAGCCGGGATCGGCGCAATCACCCAGGACGGCTATGCGGGTGGTCAGTATGAGACCTTCACGGTAGATTCGTCCGGAGTCGTTTCCGCAAAATTTGACAATGGCCAGACCACGCCGATCGGCCAGATTGGCCTTGCGTCGATCGTCAATGAACAGGGGCTGGTGCGGGCTGGCTCCGGGAACTACGAGACCACGCTGGCCTCGGGCTCGGCGACTGTGGGTACGGCCGGCAGCGCCGGGCGGGGTACCCTGCAGGACGAATCGCTGGAAGGATCGAACGTGGATATTTCCACGCAGTTCTCCGATCTGATTGTGGCGCAACAGGCTTTTGAGGCCAGTTCCAAGGCCATTACCACGTTCGATTCCATCTCCCAGGAGACCATCAACATGATCCACTAGGCGGTCAGATCGGAATGCCCGCCCAGGATCCGCTCATAGAAGCGTTCGTATAAAGGGAGGATTTTCGAAGCGCAATAGCGGGTCTGCGCGGTGCGCCGCGCGGCTTCGGCCATGGCTTCGTGGCGATCCGGGTCGCGCAGCAGTTCGATCGCGGCTTCGGCCATGCCTTCCACGTCGCCCACCGGGAAGAGGCGGCCGCTGATGCCGTCCTCGATCAGCTCCGGCACTCCGCCCACGCGCGTGGCAATGGAGGGAACACGGCAGGCCATCGCTTCCAGCGCGGCCAGGCCGAAGGACTCGAGTTCGCTCGGCATCAGCAGCAGGTCGGCGAGGGGCAGGATCTCGGAGACGCTGCCCTGCTTGCCGAGGAAGTGGATCCGATCCTGAATGCCCTTGCTGTGGGCGAGCCACTCGGCCGCCGATCGATCCGGGCCGTCGCCGATCATGAGCAGCCGCGCGGGTACTTCCTTCGCGATCCGTGCGAAGATGCGCACCACATCCGCTGTGCGTTTGACCGGGCGGAAGTTGGACAGGTGCACCAGCAGCTTTTCGTCGGGATCGGCATAGCGGGCCCGTCCGGCGCTGCGCTGCTCCGCATCGAGCGGCGTATAGACGTCGCAGTTGACGAAGTTGGGAATGACCTCGATTGCACGCTCAGGATGGAATTCCTGGATGGTCTTGTCGCGCAGATAACTCGAAATCGCGGTCACGCCGTCGCTTTGCTCGATGCCGAAACGGGTGATGGGCAGGTAGGAGTGGTCCAGCCCGACCAGGGTAATGTCGGTTCCGTGAAGCGTGGTGATGAAGGGCAGGCGGCGATTTTGCCGGGTCAGCATCTCTCTCGCCAGATAGGCAGAGATGGAGTGCGGAATGGCGTAGTGCACGTGCAGGAGATCGAGCTCATAGTAGGCGGCAACCTCAGCCTGGCGAGTGGCCAGGGCGAGATCATAGGGCGGGTATTCGAAGAGCGGGTAATTGGAGACAGAAACTTCGTGGAAGGCGATATCCTGCTCGCGGCCGCGCAGCCGGAAGGGCTGAGAGTAGGCGATGAAGTGGACCTGATGCCCGGCGGCTGCGAGTTCGATGCCGAGCTCGGTGGCGACGACACCGCTGCCGCCGTAGGTGGGATAGCACGTGATGCCGATCTTCATAGGGAGCCTTGTTGAGGGTACAGGCTTGAGATGCCTGATTCCAGGCGAGGATGCGAGGAGAGTGGTGGTGTGGCGACAATTGCGATGCCGAGGAACAGAGAATTTCCGCTCAGCCGGGAAGGTCGCGAGCCAGCAGCTCGCGATCGGGCGGGCGCAGTCCCGTGGCGATGAGCGCGGCTAACAGAAACCCCGCCGAGGTGATGCACAAGGCCGACCCGAGGCCGGCGCGTTCGGAGACGCGGCCGATGATCCAGGGCGATGCCGCGCTGACCACGCGGCCTATGTTATAGACGAATCCCATTGCGGAAGCGCGCAGCGCGGTGGGGAACAGTTCGCTGGCGATCACGGTAAAGCCGCTGAAGTAGCCGGTTCCGAAGAAGCCGACCAGCGGGCCGATGATCAGCAGGGCTTCGGAGTTGTGCACGAAGGCAAACAGCGGTACCAGCCCGGCCGCAACGATCAGATAGGTGATGTAGCTGGCCTTCCGGCTGAAGCGATCGGCAAGATAGCCGAAGCTGATGTAGCCAAGGAAGGTGCCGGCCTGCATCACGATCGTCCACTCCGACGTCATGACGATGCCGAGACCCCGGCCTCCCAGGCTTGCGGGCATCGAGAGAAATCGCGGCACCCAGGTAAACAGACCCCACCACGCAAAGAGCGTGGCCGCGTTCATGCTTGCACAGATCAGGGTGCTGCGGCCGAGGCGACCGCGAAACAGCCGGCCCAACTGTAACCGAGGTGCACGCTTCCGCTGCCAGGCCTCCGGCTCATGCAGCCGGCGCTGCAGCCACAGCGCAATCAAAGCCGGAGCGATGCCGGCGAAGAAGACGGCGCGCCATCCGAATCGAGGCATGATCACGGCTACCAGAGCGGCCCCGAGGGCGTAGCCCACCGCCCAGGAACTCTGCATCAGGGCAAGGGCTTTGCCGCGATGACGCGCCGGCCAGGTTTCAGCCACCAGCGCTGCTCCTGAGGCCCACTCGCCGCCCATCCCGAGTCCGAGCACGACACGGCAGAGCAGGAGCTGCACAGCCGTCTCTGTCAGTCCACAAAGCGCCGTGGCCACGGAGTAGATGAGAACGCTGGTGCTCAGAGCGCGCACCCGGCCGGCTCGATCGGCGAACCACCCGAAGACGATGCCGCCGGCCGCGGCGCTGATCAGGGTCGCCGACATCATGGCTCCGCTGGCTTCCGCGGAGAGATGCATGGTGCGCTGCACCTGGCCCAGCACCAGGGCGTAGAGCATTACGTCCATGCTGTCGAGCATCCAGCCCAGCGAGGCGGCCAGCAAGGTGCGCTTCTGTTCGGGCGAAGCCTCGGCCAGCCAGCCGTAGATTTCGTTCAAGTCGGCTCCCCTTGTTTACCATTCATGAATACGGCGCGACTATAGTAGCTGCCGTCATACCAGGATACGAGAGCACAGCCCTTTGCGCGCGGCCATCGATACCGGCGGCACCTTCACCGACTGCGTCTACCTCGAGGCCGGGCAGCTGCGCGTGCTCAAGCTTTTCTCGACGCCGGCGGATCCGTCGCTGGCGGTTCTCGACGCACTCGCGCGGATCGCCGCTGATGGCCCCGCCGATCTGCGGCACGGCACCACGCTGGGCACGAACGCGATGCTCGAGCGGCGCGGAGCGCGTGTTGCCTTTGTCACTACTGCCGGCTTCGAGGACACCATTGCCATTGGACGCCAGACCCGCAGCGCGCTCTACGACTGGTTTGCTCCGCTGCCGATTTGCCTTGTCCCGCGTGAGCTGCGCTTTGGCGTTCCGGAACGCGTGAGCGCCGAGGGCGAAATTCTGGTCTCGCCTGACGATGCGGCGCTCTGCACACTCAGAGACGCGGTACGCGACAGTGGTGCTGAGGCAGTAGCGATTTCGCTGCTTTTCTCTTTTGCCAATCCGGAGACGGAGCGCCGTGTCGAAGCAGCACTCGCCGGTCTCGGGGTTGCCGTGTCGGCGTCGCACCGTATCCTCCCGGAGTTTCGCGAATACGAGCGCGCGTCAACCACTGTCGTCAACGCATATCTTGCGCCGCGCATGGAAAGCTATCTCATGCACCTCGAAGAGCGCGTGGCTGCACAACACCGAGGCGGCCGCGTCGACGTGATGCAGTCCTCCGGCGGCATCGTGTCCGCAAGGGTCGCGGCGCGCGAACCGGTGCGCACGGTCCTTTCCGGACCGGCGGGCGGCGTGATCGGCGCGACACGCGTGGCCCGGTGGGCGGGTTTCGAGCGCATCATCGGCTTCGATATGGGCGGCACGTCGACCGATGTTTTTCTCGCCGACGCGGCGCGTGGCGGTGTGCGCCGCACCCGCGAAGCCGTTGTCGCAGGAGTGCCGGTGAGCGTGCCCATGCTCGAGATCCATACCGCGGGCGCCGGTGGCGGATCCCTGGCGCGCTTCGATGCCGGCGGCATGCTGCGCGTCGGACCGGAGTCGGCGGGAGCCGATCCAGGTCCGATTTGTTTCGGACGCGGCACATATGCAACCGTGACCGATGCGAATCTTCTGCTGGGACGGCTCGACGCAGAGAGTTTTCTCGGCGGGACAGTGGCGCTCCATCGCGCGCGGACCGAGACGCTGATGCGCGAGCAGAAAGGGTCGCTGGCCTCGGAGATCGATTTCGCCGCAGGCATCCTGCGGGTCGTCGAAACAGAAATGGATAAGGCGATTCGCGTCATCTCCGTCGAACAGGGCTACGACCCGCGCGACTTCACCCTCGTCGCCTTCGGCGGAGGCGGCCCGCTGCATGCCTGCTCGCTGGCGCGTTCACTGCGCATTCCCACGGTGCTCATCCCGGCCATGCCCGGGGCACTCTCTGCGCTGGGAATTTTGCTCGCCGATGTGGTGCGTGATTTTTCGCGTACGGTGATGCTGCCCGGAGGGGCGATCGGGACTCTCGACGGCCGGTTTGCGGAACTGGAGCAGCGTGCTCGCACGGAGTTTGCCGCAGAAGGATTGAATGGTGAATCCACTTATTCACTCGACCTGCGCTACCACCGCCAGGGATATGAATTGAATGTTCCCTGGGATCAGTCGTCGCCTGCGGAGTCGCTCGAGGCCTTTCATCGGCTGCATCAGCAGCGCTACGGCTTTTCCGATCCGGCCCGTCCCATTGAAATCGTGAACCTTCGCCTGCGCATGACGGTGCGCGCTGAGCCTTATGAGCCACGCCGGCAAAAGCCAGTGCCAGGCGACGGCAGCGCTGCCTGTTATGCCGAGCGCGAAATTTTCTTCGATGGAGAATTCCGTCATTCACGTTTGTACCGGCGCGAACAGCTGGTCCCCGGAGATATCGTCGAGGGTCCGGCCATGATCACTGAATACACGTCGGCAACGATCATTCCGCCCGGTGCAAATGCGGCCGTCGACCCCTTTGAAAACCTGATCATCGCCGTCGGGAGATCCGCATGAGCGTGCCGATTGATCCAGTGGAACTCGCCATCTTCCGCAGTGCTGTGCATTCCATCGCCGAAGAGATGGGCGCGGCCCTGCGCCGCACCGCTCTGTCGCCGAACATCAAGGAACGGCGCGATTATTCCTGCGCCATCTTCGACAGCGAGGCGCGGGTGATCGCGATGGGCGATCACATGCCGGTACACCTCGGCTCCATGCCGATGTCGGTGGAAGCAGCGGTCGCAGCGATCCGATTCGCGCGCGGCGATGTGGCCGTGCTCAACGATCCCTGGTGCGGTGGCACGCATTTGCCGGATATCACCATGGTGTTGGCGGTCTTTCTCCCCGAGGGCGACCGGCCTGCGTTCTATGTCTCCACTCGCGCCCACCATGCCGATGTGGGCGGCGCCTTTCCGGGGTCGATGGGGCCCGCGCGCGAAATCTTTCAGGAGGGTCTGCGTATTCCTCCGGTGCGCATTGTGCGCGGCGGCACCGTTGATCGCGAGATGCTCGACCTGATCCTCCTCAATGTCCGAACCCCGCAGGAGCGCGAAGGCGATCTCGCCGCGCAGATCGGATCCTGCCGGGTTGGCGAGCAACGCATTCTCGACCTCGTCGCGAAATACGGAGAGGAGAGGCTGCGCGCATTGACGGCGGAGTTGCTCGATTATTCGGAACGGCTGGTGCGCGCCGAGCTGCGCCGCATGCCCGCGGGGCGATTCACCGCGGAAGACTGGCTCGACGACGACGGCATTGAAGAAAGTCCGCGCCGGATCGCTGTCCAGCTGACTATCGATCCTGCGGCAGGCGCAATCGAAGTAGACTTCACTGGCTCGTCGCCGCAGGTGAACGGTGGCGTGAATGCCGTGCGCGCGATCACCCTCTCTGCCTGCTTCTATGTGCTGCGATGCCTGCTGGAGCGGGACGCGCCGGCCACGGCTGGCATCCTGCGGCCGCTCACGCTGATTGCGCCGCCGGGCAGCATCGTCGATGCGCGTCCCCCCGCGCCGGTAGCCGCCGGCAATGTCGAGACATCGCAGCGCATCGTTGACGTGCTGCTGCGTGCGCTGGCGCAGGCCGTCCCTGACCGTGTACCGGCGGCCAGCGCCGGGACCATGAGCAATCTCACCATCGGCGGCGTTGATCCGCGCAATGGCGAGCCTTTCACGTATTACGAAACGGCGGCCGGCGGGATGGGCGCGCGGCCCGGAATCGACGGCATCTCCGGCGTGCAGACGCACATGACGAATTCCCTCAACACCCCGATTGAAGCGCTCGAATACGCCTATCCCTTCCGTGTGCGGCGGTACGCTTATCGCGACGGCTCCGGAGGGAGCGGCCGTTTTCGCGGCGGTGATGGACTCATTCGCGAAATCGAAGTGATCGCGCCGGCTCAGGTGACGCTTCTGGCCGAGCGAAGAAAATTCCGTCCCTGGGGGCTCGATGGCGGCGGCGAGGGTGTGTCGGGACGCGCGCGGCTCTTCACCAGCGGCGCAGAGCAGGAAAGGGAACTGCCTGGCAAATGCAGTCTGCAGGTCAAAGCTGGAGATGTTCTCCGCATGGAAACGCCCGGCGGAGGTGGCTGGGGCAAATCCTGATATCGTAACAAAGTTAGTTACTTGTAGGCCTACTGCGGAGACGTAGTGCTCTTTTGCGGTGCCGGCGAATTCGTGGTTGCGGTCTGCCCAGATGCATCTGGCGCCGGGGCCGCGGCCTTCTGGCGGCGTTCCGCAGCTTTCTCCAGCTCTTGTTCGCGCTGCGTTTTTTCCGCCGCGGCTTCGGCGTCGCTAACGTAGCGGAACATCTGCAGACGCCCAGGGTACTGCTCGGTGGTGAAGACACGATTCTGCTTGTCGATGGCGACGCCCACCAGCGCCTTAAACTGGCCGGGCAACTCTCCGTGGCCCTGCCCGACGTAGGTCAGCAACTGGCCCTCGCGGTTGAAGACCTGGAGCCGGTCCTGCATCTCATCGGCCACCCAGATGTGGCCATCGCCGTCGACCGCAATGCCCTTGGGCCGCGCGAAATAACCGGGGCCGTCGCCCGCTTTGCCGAAGGTGCTGATGAAGGCTCCGTCTGCATCAAAAATCTCAACCCGGTCGTTGAGCGTATCAGTTACGTAGACATTCCCGTCTTTGTCGACGGCCACTCCCTGAGGAGCCCCGAAATCGCCGGGGCTGGTGAGGTAGTGGTTCTTCCCGGCTGTTCCGATGCGGCGCAGCAGCTTAAGGGAATCGGCGTCGTAGACGATCACCTGATCCTGCTGGGTGTCGACCACATAGAGGAAGCGATTGGTTGTATCGAGCGCGATCCCCACCGGATCGGCCAGCCCTTCGGTGACCTGATTCTCAACCTCATGTTTGGCGTTGAAGATGATCACGCGGTGCAGCTTGCCGTCGGAAACAAAGAGGCGGTTGTCGTCATCGATGGCGATGCCATTGATCCATCCAAAATGAGCTTCGTAGCCGTTGCGGATCAGCTGGGTCTCATGCGTTTGCGGATCGAAGATAAAGATCGCGCCTACCTTCTGATCCGCTACATACACCAGGCCTTTGGAGTCGACGCCGATGCCCCAGGGGCCGATCATCTGGAAAGGATAGGTTTTGGGATTGAACTTCTCCGCTTCTGACTGGCCGCCCGCGAGGCGATCCATCCAGGTGGCCTTTGGTTTCGAGTTGGCACCCGACGTGTAATCAATTTTCTCGCCGGCAAAATAGTCCAGCCAGCGCACGCGCGCAATGTTGGGTGGGCTCGGCCACACCAGCTTCTTCGGATCGAAAGCGAATTTGCGCGGACCGGCGGGAGCTGCTGCCGCAGTATCGGACTTCTTTTTGTTCTTATCGCCTCTGGCGGACGTGGACGCCATAAAAGCCAGCGTGAGCAGGAGGAGCACAGTGAAGCAGGTGCGTTGGCGCGTCGGGCTAAAAGAGAAACGGGGCATGCTACTCTCCAGTTACTTTCCCGGGGAAATCGTCTCGTTCATGTTGAGCCTGTTCTTGTGGCAGGTATCGCAAAAGGCCATGTTGTTGGCCTGATCGTGCACCAGCAGATCCGGCTGCGCCGAAGCATGCGGCTGATGGCAGGAGAGACAACTGAGCGGAGTCCTGACCCTGCTCTGGTTGGTCGGATCCATCACGTCGGAGACCGGGTGATACTCCACCGGATGTCCCAGGCCGAAACGCAGAGGCAGAACCGGGACCTTGTTCTTCTGGTAGTAGTCGCCGGGGAGCTTGACCGTGCCGTTGAAAATGGCGAGCAGGTTCTCCGACTGCAGGTGCTGCGGAACGGAATCGGGCCCGTGGCACTCGAGGCAGAGCGCATTGCCTTTTGCGCGCAGCAAATGATCGATGTCGCCGCCGTGCGGGGTGTGGCAGGTGCCGCAGCCCTGCGCAAACGCAGGCTGATGGTGCACGGGCTTCTTCTCGAGATCGGCGATGTCGCTGTGGCACCCAAGGCAGATGCTGACGCCGTCGGTTTTGGGCAGGCCCGGTTCGCTGCTGGCGTGCGGACTGTGGCAGTCGGTGCAGTCGCCCATGGCACCGGGGTGCGGTACTTTGGCCGCCGCGATCAGCTTGACCTTGTCGTCGTGACAGGTTCCGCACAGAGATTTGGTGTCGGCCTGCGTCAGAACGACTTTGCCGTCTTTGGCTGGGGCGTGGCAGACCTCGCAGGTTCCCTGCTCGAAGGGCGGATGGGTGAACTTCGCCATCAGCTTTGGAGCCGAGGACTGGTGCGGGTCATGGCACTCCAGGCAATTGGCGGTGGCGAAGGGCTGATTCTGATGGGCCTTCTGCAAATCGGCATCCTTCGCATCATGGCAATCGAGGCAGAGGGCGGGAGCCGACTTGGTGAGGTGGAAGCGGTTCTCCTGCGTCGGCTCGGCGCCCGTCTTGTGCGTCACGTGGCAGGTATCGCAGCCCATATCCAGCGCGGCGTGGCGGCTGCCTTTCTCCGGTACATGCAATCCCGTCTGATGGCAGTTCAGGCAGAGGTTTTCTTTTTCTCCGCCTGAGACGGGTTTGAGGAGCTGATTCTTGTTATCGCTGGCATGCGGGCTGTGGCAGGCCAGGCAGTCGCGAACTGCCGGAGGATGCACGGTGCCCTTGATATCCGCCGCCTTCTTGTCGGCATGGCAGGTGAGGCAGAGAGAATACGGCGTTGCGGTGATCAGCTTGACGCGAGTGATGTCCTTATTGACGCGTATCTCGTGGCAACTCATGCAGCCCATGGCCATGGCGGAATGAACAGACTTCCCCTTGTTTTTATCCGCGTGGCACTCCAGGCACTTGGCAGGGTCGGTGTTTTTGTCCAGGGGTACGGGATGAACATCGGCCCGGGCGCTGGCCGCGAGCAGGGCAAGCAGGGTGACGAGGATGCAGATGAAATTCTCGGAGAGAAGACGGTTCGCTCCCGGTACCCTGCGGGCGCTGTGGGCGTGAACGCGCGATTGCGGAACAGGCTGATTCCGCGCTGGCGGAGCGACAGCCGCCCGGAGGGTGGAAAGACGTGTTGGCGGGGCGCCGTGCATGATCCTGGGTGAAAACACGTTGGCACAAACATTAGATATGGAACGGAAATCAGTGACTGTGATTTAAAACACAGCCCGGACCGGGTTCGGGGTGCTCTGCGGCTCAATATTGCGCTGGTTTTCGTCTGTCGGCAACAACCCGGACCCTAGCCTTTGGAGGTGACCCGGGAGCCCGACAGAATGAATGAATCGAGGGAACGGCTGAACCCTTGCAGTGATGGGAAAAAGGACAGCAGAGGCGATTCGCAGCCCTGGTTCAAGCCGCAGCGGCTTCCGCCGATGAGCAGGGCAGAGACCACGGAGCCTTTGCAGGATGAGACGAATTACCCTTGTCACACTGATGGTTGTTTTGGCCGCGGGCATCGCGGCAGCCCAGACTACAAACCCCTCGACGGATGTTCTGGGCGCTCATCTGAATTACGGCCGCGGCTGCGTCGCCTGCCACTCGCCGCACAGCGGCGCCTATGGTAACGGGAGCGCCAAATCGGCCGATCCCTCTTCAGGTACGGTGGCTCTGTGGGGTGAGGATGCCTCCACCCTGTATGGCCGGACCATCACCACCGGCGGAGGAAAGTTTGTGGAAGTGCTGCCGACCAGCATGACGGCTTCGACGCCCGACGTTTCCGGAATGCTGACCTGCCTGAGTTGCCATGACGGCAACTACGCACAGAACGCCATGATGAAGAACCGGGTTTATGAGGCTCTCCCTTCCACCTATGGCAACGCCAACGCCGTGCCCACCCTGATTGGAAGCGCCGTCGGCAGCAGCGGGAGCTATCTGAATCAACATCCGATGGGACTGAACGCTGCCGTTCAATGCGGAGGCGCATCGAGCTGGGACTGCACCCAAAGCAACGGTCTGATCAGCATGACCGGCCCCAATTCCAGCCGTTTTGTGGCGAACTACGGCTTCTTCGTTAAGCCGGGAAGCTACAACAACACAGCAGTGATCGTTTGCACAACCTGCCATGAGCCTCATGTGATGAATGTGGTGACCGTGGCCAGGGGCTCGACCTCAGGCTTGCCGGCCGGGACCTATGCAACGATGTTTTTTCTCCGCGCTCCTTACAATCCGAATGACACGAATCCACTGTCGAATCAGACCGCGCAGTTCTGCCGGCAATGCCATGCGGATAAATCGAACGAGGTAAACGGCAGCACTGCCCGAACCATTTTCTAACCCAGGTTCCTCGTCACCGGGGAGCAATTTCCCGGGGCGGTGTGAGCAGCGGACTCACTTTATCTTCTGGCTACAGGGGATCGGCGCAGCATAGCTGCCGAGGTTACCGTGCCGTCGGAGTTGTGGACCATGCCGTGACAGACCAGGGCGCAGGTATTGGTCGCGCGATTATAGGAGACGGGCACAGTCCCATTCGAGGCGACGACATTCACGTCGAAGTTCACCAGCCGCTGGCCGCTGATCGTCCCGCTGGTGGCTCCCATGCCGTGGGCCGTATGGCAGACCGAACAGCTGAAGCCGGCGTTGATGTGCAGGCTGTGCTGTTTCCAGCTGGTGTTCTGCACCACTTGATTGGAGAGGTCGTGGCACTTGCCGCACAGGGCATACGGCCCATTGACGCTCAGATCAGGATTGGGAGAAAGATTGGAGATCAGCTGGCCCGGCACGGTGGCCTGGCTGAATTCATAGCGGCGCTCCAGAATGTGAGTCCATCGCGAACCGTGCGGTCCGTTGGCGCCGGAGCCGCCGAACTCGCGATTGTCGTCACTGTTATGGCAATCGGTGCAGAGAAGCTGCGTTCCCATAGCGCGGCCGGGAGTGATGCCGTCGAGGTTCAGCATGTTGGCCCGCAGGCTGGGTTGGGGAAGAGAACTGCTGCGGGTGTGCATCACAGGATGGCTGGAAGTAGCGGTGATGGCAAACTGCGGAATTAAGTTCAGCGGATCGCCGGCCGATACAGCCCGCACCGGAAAGTATCCATAGATCGTCTGCACCTGCTTGCCGGCGCTCGTGCCGTGGCAGCGAAGACAGTTCTCATATTGATTAACAGCGGGTGTCAGGACGCTGGTTCCATCGCTGGCACTGATTCCGGCAACATCTTTCTGCGAAACGCGGAGCAGCGGAGGAGGGGGGAAAACACCGACCGGCTGCGAACCGTGTCCGCTGTGGCAATCGACACAGGTTGCGTGACGGTTGTTGTTGAGCAGCGTCGGCTCGGCCGCATCGTGAGGATTGGTCGCGCTGGGGATTGGATGGCCGACTTTCGGCGCGGCATATTCGGCGAAAACGTTGGCATACGCCGGCATGGGCGAGACGTTGGATCCGTTGTGGCAGGTAATGCAATCCTGCTCGTTCTGACCACGCAACAGACGAGCTCCGCCGCCCGCATTGTGCGAGGTATGGCAGGAAGCACAGGCTGTGGCGGCAACCGTGGTGTAGCTGCCGAGCAGCGCCTGCGGCGAAAGCTTGGCGGTGGAGAGGGCATGCGCGCTGGTCGACCAGTCCAGCAGCGGATTCACATGGCCGCCCATCGTTCGCGCAGGGTCGTGGCAGGAGAGACAAAGCTGGCCGCTGGAGCTGTCTTTAACCAGAAAATTCTGCGAGACCATATCTCTCGTCTGTACATGTGGATCGTGGCAGGAGGTGCATTCGACATTGCCCTTGATCAACTTCACGGCTCCGGTTGGATCGGCGGTCTTCCCGCTTGCGGCCAGTGAGGAAACCAAATCGATGTTGTCCTTCAGGGGCGACGTCATGCTGAACGGGTGCGAGGACTGCAGGTTGCTCCCGAAGACGTCCTGCGCGTACATCGAGCCGCGGGTGCTGATCTGGCCATAGACGACGGTGGTCCCCACGGCGACGGTGCCGTCGTGGCAACTCAGGCACTGGTTGCTGACCGAACCGAGAATCGGCTGCGAGCCGGTATTCGAAGCAGTGCTGCTGGTGTAGGTCGTATAGGTCTGCGTTGTGAGTTTCTGGTTCCAGAGCCCGACGTTGAGCCCGGAATGCGGCGCGTGACAGTAGGAACAGGAGTCGGGCCGGGATCCGGTGATGGGAGACCTGCTGCCCGGTCCCAGATTATGGACGCCGAGCACATCGGTGGGAACCTGAGCCATTAACGGCATCCCCGCCAGCAGAAGCGCCAGCACCGTCAGCCAGCTTCCGCGCCTCACTTCGTCTCTCCCGGGGCAGGAGCTTTGAGCCCCGCGTATTGAAAGACCTGGATGCGACGATTGAAGGAATCCACAACCAGCACGCGGTCATTATGGTCGATGAACAGACCGGTCGGCAGCTGAAACTGCCCGGCGTGTGTGCCTTGTGTCCCGAAGTAATACAGAAGCTGGCCCTGGCGATTAAAGACCTGCACCACGCCCCATGACGCATCGACAACATACAGATTGCCTTCAGAGTCGATGCCGGCCGCTTTGGGCCTGAACATGGCGCCGGGGCTGTCGCCGGTTTTGCCGATCGCGTACTTGAACGTTCCGGAGCGATCGAAGACCTGCACGCGGAAATTCATGGCGTCGACGACGATCAGATTCGGGCCATCGAGGCGCAGTTCGGTGGGGAAATTGAACTGGCCTTCCGCTTCGCCTCGGCTGCCGATAGTCTGAAGCACGGTCCCCTGCATATCGAGAACGTAGATCTTGTCGCGCAGCGTGTCTGTGACATATATCCGCTGTGCTGCCGAGTCCACGGCAATGCCGGTGGGGCGCTTGAAATACCCCTCGCCTCCCGTCAGGCTGCCGATGGCGCGCAGGAATTTCCCGCCGGGCTCGAAGACAAAAATGATGCCGGCGTCAGAATCGGTGACGTAAATATTGTCCTGAGCATCGACCGCGACGCACTGCGGCGTCTTCATCGCGACCTTCTTGTCCTGGCGCTGAATGAACTTGTATTTGCGCTGCGCGAAGTCAAAAATGTGCACGCCCTCTGCGCCGGGATCGGTGACCAGAATCCTGCCCCGGGAATCGGCGGCAATGCTGTAAGGCCTGACCAGGAAGTGATAATCAGGCGCGCCTGCGATAACGTCGACGACTTTATTCCAGAAGCCGCGGTTCGGTTTCACCTCGGATTCGGAGTGGAAGGCGCGCTCCCAGGTCAGCGTGCGCCCGCCATCCAGCGACATCTGCCAGAACTCCTGTGGGATGTTCGGAGTCTTCTCCCTGGGAGCCGCAAATGTTAGCGCAGGCAGCAGCATCAGCCCGGCTGCGATGGCAGCCGCGCCCCACCAGCGCCGCGGACTCCGGCTCAGAAGAAGTTGAACCAACGGGATACTCCGGCGTAGTAAGAGGAAACAATCGCAGGCGCGGCGCCGGCATTGCTGAAGCCCTGTTCCAGCCGCGCGTATCCACTGGTGAAGTACAGTTTGCGAGCCTGGTACTGGAGGAGAGTATTGAACTCGTTGTTCTGATTCGATGTGGCAACACCGTCACTGGAAAGATTGCTGGTGGCTCGTGCATAGGCCGCGGCGAGGATCAGCTTCTTCACCGGCGTGCTGGACAGGCCAAACGAATAGCTCTTTCCGCCATAGAGGCTGATCAGGCTGGAGGGAAGAACCGGCGAGGGAATGGGGATCGACACCAGCCCCGCCCCTGTGGTGAGCGCCTGGCCGCTGGCCTGGGAATAGCTGCCGTTGGCGTTGAACCATGTTTCGTAGCCGAGGCTGGCATTGTAAGTTTGGCTGGTGTTAGTCGTTCCCGGTTGCTGCGTCAGGCCGGTCCGCGCCGCGCCTGCACCGGCGCTGACATTTAATTTGCCCCAGCTCCTTCTGGCGTTGCCCGAGTAATTGAAGTACGAGTTCATGTACGTGACCAGCAGGGTCTGCACATTCTGCGCGTAGCCGAAGGTCCCGTTCAGATGCCACCCCATGACCACGTTGGAATAGCTCTCGGTGGTGGAGAAACCGAGTGTGTCTTCGCCGGTTTGATCGCTGGTGTTCTCGATGGCGCTGAACGAGCTGTTTAGCGTCCCGGCCATCAGCTCACGTGAATAGGTGATGTCCCCTCCATAGGAATTCACTCCATAGCTCTGTCCCAGGAAGGTCTGCGCCCGGCGCTCAACAAAAGCTGAGGTGGTCAGAGACGTCGCGGGACTATAGGAGGCCACGCCCATGACATCGAGCGAGTTGGAGGTCTGGTTTGAATTGAGCCCCGCCACCACACCGCCGGCGGCAACGATCGACTGGAGAAGCTGCCCGCTGAGATTGTCGGAGTAATTGACGTTCGCGGTGAAGGACAGTTTTTGGGTTGGATGGGTCGTGGCCACAGCGTTGAACAGATCGATGGTTCCGTTGGTCGTAGAACCGAGATAGCTGCTGCTCCAGTCGGAGCGGCTGATTGTGGCCGATACGGAACCCTGCATGGGAAACAGGTGAGTGACACTGAATCCCTCAGCATCGCTGCTCGCATGGGTCTCAGCCGCGGCCAAATCGGTGACCACCTGCGGAATCAGCGACTGGGCGGTGCCTTTCGAGTAGTACGCACCCATGCCAAAGCCGGCGACGGTATAGGCGGAGTGAAGGTTGAGCGAGTTGAATGTGTTATTTCCTTCTTCGTTGGTGCCGTATACGGAATAACGGCTGCTCCCCAGCTGGAGGCCCGCCGATACAGTAGGCACCTTGGGCAGGTTTTCGCTCCAGTTGATGCCGAATGTGTCGCTGTTGCCGTGGGTCACAAAGTTGGGCAGCCCGGGAATGGCATAATTGCCTTCGCTGTTGTAAGCCTTCGAGTAGTTGACAGACCCGGGGAAGTGGCTGCCACCAAATATGTTGGTCGCGACGGTGATGCCGCTCGCACTGGAGATGGACTGGAAGTCGGAGTTGGCGCGCGACTGATTGAGATAGAAAGACGAATTAAAGGACAGGAAGTTAGGATTGTAGTAATCGCCGGTCAGGGTGCCGGAGCCGCCGAAGGTCCAGTTGTGATCGGATCCCGTCTGATTGCCATAATCGGCGGAGTATCCTGGCGATACAATCCCGGTCAGGTGAGTGCTCAGTTCACCAATTCGGACCTGCGCGGTTAGCGGGTACGCCAGCAGCAGAACTGCTGAACCCGCCATCCACGCAATGCGCCATCCATCCACCACAACATGCCGTCCTGACTTAGCGCCTGTCCGCGCTGCTGAGATTCATGTCCCGTTCTGCACTGTTTCAGCACTACCGCTGCTTCCCGCAGCAACCGTTCTCTGAAACCCAGGCCCTCGACGCCCTTTGTCCTTTCCCCGCGCTAAAACTCTTCAATCTTTGCCTTCTGCCGCAGGCTCTGATCGAGCGCCGCGCGGAGTTGATTTTTCCTGCTCTGTTGCAGCTCTTTGCTCAGTTGCGCTTTTACCTCTGCGAATTTGGTTTGGCCGGCTGGAGTCTGCTGCTGCAGGTGCACAATCGTCCACGCCTGGTCCACCTGGATGAGGTTGCTCACATCGCCGGAGTGCATCGCCTCGAGCGCCTTCAGCACCTGAGGCGGCAGCTGATTCACAGGCACTGGCTTGTGCTGGCCCATCATGACGCGGTAGTCATCGTCGGAGACCTTCTCCGCCAGCAGTCCGAATGCTTCGGACGTCTTTGCCTGCTTCGCCTGGAGCAGCGCCTGATCGGCCCGCTTGCGTCCTTCCTTCAGCTGATCGGCGGTGGCGTTCGCAGGAGGAAGGATAGAGATGGTCTGGAAGGTATAGGTCTCCGGATGCTGGAAGCGAGCCGGGTTCTTATCGTAGTAAGCGCGGACCTGAACAGGCGTGACCGTGCTGCGCGAATCGATTTCCGTCTTCAGAAGGGCTTCGATCAGCAGCGAGCGCCGGATCTTCTCATCGAGCAGCCGCTGCGAGCCACGGAAATCGCTCTGCAGGAAAGCGGCGAACGCGTCCGGTCCGGGAAATTGTTTGCGGAACTCCGCCTCAGCCTGCTGCATCCTGCCAGGCGGCACCGTCATTTTGCGGCGCAGTGCCTCCTGATAAACCAGTTCTTCGAACACCAGCATCTTCAGCGCGCCATCGTGAATCTGGGGGGCCAGCTCTTTGGGGATGCCATTGTGCTGGCGCGCATAAGGAAAGATCGCGTACTCCTCGCGCACCAGATCGGCGTTGGTCAGCACCGAGCCGTTCACCTGCGCAACCGGCTTATCCGGGGACACAGGCGCTGCACTTGCCATTCCCGGAGCAGGTATCGTGTTCAGCCGCGTCGGGGCATGGGCAGCGACCTGCGCGTGGGTCACGATGGCCAGCAAAGAAATTCCGAAGAAGTAGAGTGTTTGTTTCATGGGGAACACCGACTTTGGAAAAAAAGGGGAGGGAAATGCTGCCCCCTCCCCCTGCATGCGTCTTGCAACAAACTAGAAAACGGTTCCAGCTGTACTGCCGTTCATCTCGTTCGACTCACCACCATGGCACTGGCGGCAGAACTGCGCCGTCTGGTTGCTTCCGGCGGTGGTATCGGCCGGGTTATAGGGGCCCCGCAGGAAGAACATGGTCGCGTAGGTGCCGCTGGGCAGGCCGGACTTCGGGCCGTTCGTTACCTTCACCACATTCATCACGTGCTGGTTATGGCAGGTCGTGCACAGCACCACCGGGGAAGTGTTGTTGTAGTTACCCGGGCTGACAAAGAACCCATAGTCTGTAACGAACTTCGATGAAGCAGGACCGTTCATCAGCACCGTGCCGTTGCTGATGGTGCAATCCCAGTTATAGGGGCCGGAGCAACCCATCACCGCATTCAGGCCCACGGGGTGATCGTTGAGGTAGTTGCCGGTGCTGGTGCCATCGTTGCCGAGCAGGGTAGGAATCGTGTTGGCAGTTCCGTAAGTCGATGGCAGGCTCTCGTACACCCTGTTCTTCATCATCGCGCCGGTTGCGTAGTTGCCATCGTGGCAGCTCAGGCACATGAGTACGCCGCCGACGTCAGGCGTGGCGGCGGTGGTGCTGGTCGGCAGAACTTCGGTGTAGCTCGATCCGTTGTCCATCTGCCCGGTGACGATGGTTTTGCCGTAAAGGCTGCCAACGTCCTCGCCCCACAATGCAACGTTGCCTGAAGTGGGATCGGCGGTTTTGGCGTTGCCGTTTCCATAGGCGCCGCTGTGTGGTGCGTGGCAGGCCGCGCAGCCTCGGCCGTAGTTAAGGTGCGCACCGAGAACGTCGGTGCTTGGTGTCGTGATCTGGGCCGCCGCGAAACTTGCGGAAGCCAGGAACATAAGACAAGGTAGTATGATCCGCTTCATTGACGAAGCCTCCTGGTAAGTACTCTCTCTTCGGCCGATACGTGCGAACACCTTCGCTGGCAGCGTTGCTGATCGCAGCGAATAGCGCGCACGGGTCAGGCCGCCGGCATCGGGTGGGGGTGAACTCTGGTGGTCAGTGCGAGCGGGCAGAACCGCCGGTAGGGTCCGCGAGGCGGGGGAGGAAGAGTCGGTCTGGAATTCACCCGGAGAAGAGGAACGGTGCGCGGCGATGCGGGTAGGAGTCCGCAAATGGAACTGCTTCCCGATTGGGGAAGGGACGCGGGGATAGCATCGCAAAGTGCTTGACATCCGGTCGTGCTCCTGGCTCAGGTACATGCAATCATTCCGCCCACCTTCCTTGATGTGATCTTTGTCACGTTACTGTGTGACGCAGACTGCTCGCGGTTTCGGAGTCAGCCGCTAAAGTGAATGAGCCACGCTGCCGATGGACAGGTTCTGCATGCTGAACGCCTGGCTTTTGAGTTGGCCGCAGCGTTGATGGCAGGCCTGGTGACGAACAGAGGTCACCGGTTCGAGGAATTACTCAATGGCTACTGAATCAGGCCCGCAATCCGCCACCAGCCGGTCCCTGCGGGGAAGTCAGGTCGGGCTCATGGCAGGGGTGTTTCTTCTCCTTGGGCTGTCGATCGGGTACGTCATTCCTGCGTCGCAACCGGTGGCGTCGGCTTCCCAGGCAGAAATCCAGCCTGCGCCGCGATCGCCTGCCGGAAGCACAGCGGGCGCCCGGATGCCCACGGCCGAGGAGATCAGGCATATGGCTGACCAGCAGGCGGCACCTTTGCTGGCTCAGCTGAAAAACGATCCGGCTAATATCGCTGTACTAACTCAGGTAGGAGCGATTTATCACATCAGTCAACAGTTCCGGGAGGCCGCCAGCTACTACGACCAGGCGTTGAAGGTGGACCCCCGCAATGTCCCAATTCGCACCAGGCTGGCGTCGAGTCTGTTCCGCGCCGGCGATGCCGATGGCGCGATCGCGCAGCTGAATGT